>BNJS01001280.1_pt1 | contig 275066 bp, 359 predicted proteins | sample 8540461 | NCBI WGS metagenome assembly BNJS01 (sample SAMD00202454, study PRJDB9452) | human saliva metagenome | isolation source: human saliva | place: Japan | reverse complement strand
CATGTGTTCATCACGACGCTACTGCGGCGACAACTGCCAATACGGCCAAATTTTTAGGTATGCTGGCACGCTTCAAAGCTTTTGAAGAGCTGGTCAGGCCAAGCACTCTCTATCAATCAGACGGTGCTTAAAGACAATACGAGGGTCGATCTTACCGTATCATGGGCTGACCGTCAGCGGAGAATGGCTGGTTTGTTGACAACCAAGTCAAGATGAGAACATGAACCACTTTCCCGAAGCAACGGCCGTCGACATGGAAAGTTGCAGCATAGCCTGTGACATGCCATATCTATGGCGTTCCGCTTATTTCATTCCGAATTATCATGACGTTCCTCTTGAAGACCATAAGGCCCAAATGTATTTTGACCTCTTTGGGACAGAATGGCTAGCGAAAGTTTTGATATCACCAAAGAATTTTCTCCGCGGCATGAAGCTGCCAACTGATGGCTGGGCGCGTCAGTTTATTGCAAATATTTTTCGGTTCCGTTTATAATCAACTATTTATATGATGTCAGAAAACAACATCTGCCCCACTTCATCTCGCTGAAGCAGGTATGAAGCCCATTCTCGTTTACCATCGATCACCCGTGGTTACCCGTGTATTTACGTGTTCGCAAGGACAAAGCGGAAATGACGTAATTACGACTTTTGGCGCATGAAAGAGCTCTAACCATGAACTAAAAGGTATTACCCAGTGCCATCCACAATTATCGAACACTTATTGCCACCTACCTGGTGAACGATGCGGGAATGGAAAGACATGGATTTACTGGGGTCCTATGGGCTGTCCACAGGCAATTATCTGATTCTTCACGGCGATTTGAAAGTAAGGATATCGTCTCCTTGCTTCAACGTATGTTTGATTTCATCGCCAATTACGAGGAAGAGATACCTGGGACGACACCAAAAGACCGGTGGCAACTGTCTTCTGCACGATCTTCCGATGGCCCGATGAGTCGGTAGTATCTGAAGAAGTCTTTGAATCAGCTCAAAACCAGAATTTAATTTATCCACAATAGATAATAGGTTTCACACCTTGAAACACGCTTTCTTTTTCTGCTTTTTTCATTGTTCTCCATTGCGTTTCAGTGCAGGGAGAACAATGATTGGGAACAATATTTAGAACACTCACAATGATTGATGAAGCCGAATCGACTTTTGGGAAGAAGTTCATCAAGTGCTGGAGAGTTTTCACGCATCCCATCAACATCAATCAGTTCGAAGATTGTCTTCGGCAACCGCTTTTCCTTAACGAGAAGCAGATTGATGAGATTATGACGTATCTGGGAAAATACCATGGTATGAACAAAGCGTCGAACTCACGCTCCGTGAACTTGACACCGACCGAAAATGCCTAAGCTGCGTCATCTACATATGAATGGCGCAAAATAAAGAACATTTCGTCAACTCAATGCCGGACATGAAGTGGTGGCCATGGTCGGCATTCCCTTGTATGAACGGCTCGACAGACGAACGGAAATAATAGCGAGGGCCACTTCGTCACTGGCTTGCTACAACATGAACGCTAAAAACCGAATGCGTTAGATTCATTGCCGCACAGGATGCCGGTGAGCATTGTTTAAAGGGAAGAACAAAGCGGATATGACCATTATTCTTTCTATTTCCAACTACGCCGGTTTGGTGTTTCAATAACCTTGTCGTAGGCAGAAATCAAACGGGATGGGACCGATTATTAACAATGTCGGCTTTTGGGAAAGGCTTCCCTACTATCTGCCAAACGGAAACACGACCAACATTTACCGCCCATTCTTCAAAAGTGAGTTCAACTATCTGGTAACGGCGCGGCTGCCGTTCTCCACCTCATCCCCTCCGTATTACGCCCTTCTATCTTTTCGTTATCCGATGGGACTCTTCAACAAAGACAGCACCACCTGCCAATATAGCAGGCAGCGGTTATCATCGCACAGAAAGTGAACTTCGCCCGCAAGCATAATACGTCGCTCGCTGAGGTGTCCATCTGCGACTTGTAAAAATGGATTTTACGGAGGCGCTACGTTTATCTTCAATTGTTGCCAGAAGTTCAACTGATGAAGACCGATAGTCTCGGACAGTTCTCGCTTTCACAATTATACAGGATGTGGTTTGCCAGGCAATAGATATGGAATCTCGGGCAACTATGGTTATACCGAGAAATATCTCCGTAAATGGTGAAACATGGAAATTGCAATGCCATTGCTTCCATCAATGCCGCCAGTTATTCTTCGGCACCCGCACTGACTGCTTTATATCGTTTTACGCCTTCCGCTATTATGCTTGCAAAGTTTAAGCTTTATGATGGCGGTTCCACCTCAAACGAGAAAGCGGACTATAGGTGCCAATCATGAATAACAAAAGACTTGACACTTTCTTCCCACGCCGACATGGGTTTATTTCCCATGGCCAAAGTATCAGACTTTGGGCTCTTCCCGTGATGGGACATCATGACCAACCCATTTTACTGTAATAAGTCACTAATTATTCAGGCCCGTTACCGCTATCGCAACAAGCAACGGATAACGAAGAGAAAACAAGTCCATCCCCAAACAAGACCATCGAGGGCTTTAGTTGCAGAATATAGTCACAAATCCATTTCGCTAAAGACAAAAGTGCCTGAGTTATTGTAACTATCAGAAGAAGTTTAGGCTATTTATTTGAGCATTAGCCGTTTCCAAAGCAAACGGTTCAATATTCTGGGAAGCATAGGCTATTTCATACCCAAGACCACTACAGTCGGGTTCATTCCTCACGAGCGTACATTGTTTTATATGATGAATATCTCGTCGTTTGCAGGCAAAGGATGACATGCGTTACTGCCCTTTTCAATTCCGAAATATTCAATTACTAGGAAATGTAAAATTACTACTACTGATCGCACAAGTATTTCTTCCGGACTGCAAATAAATCAATCAAGCTTGCACAACGATATAGATCTGCAATTAAGATATTCGTTTTGAAACTTTTCTGTTTTCATTACAAAGATACAATAAAAAATACTTTTACATTTGCAACCATCACAAACGATAACCCATATATTAAAATCTAAACAATACTAAAACCTAAGAAATCATGAATGAAATTCTTCTATTTTGCTAGTGCCCATCGCTTCGTAGTAGTTGGAGCATGGCTTTTTCAGCAAGATGATGCAGGCCGAAGAGGGTACGCAACGTATGATTGAAAAACTGCCGAACATGTCAGAAAAGGGCGCTATGGCTTATCTTAAGCAACACAAGGTGAAGTTCACGTCTTCGTTGCGCTTGCTATTCTTTTTGCTTTTATGGCATGGGTACTAAAGTACAAACCATGGGTGCCATTTGCCTCCTTTATGGGTGGTCTCTTTCGACCGTCTGGCTTCTTCGGTACGAAAATCGCGACATACGCTTGCCCGCACGGCAAACGCTGCACGAAAAGGGACTTAATGAAGGTCTGCGCATCGCCTGCGGCGGGAGCGGTCATGGGATTGGTTGTCGCTGGCCCTGATTGCTCGACACTGCCCCATGGTTTCCTGTTGCTGCTGCTTTACCGCTATCAGGCGACAGCACGGCCTTATAACCATTACCACCACCATGTTTACGTTCGGAACGGGAGCCTCTACCCAAGCTTTGTTCGCACGTGGTAGGTGGCGGTATTCATACCAAAAGCAGCCGACGCAGGTGCCGAATTCTGGTAAAGCAGAGGCAACATCCCCGAAGGTCCCCTGCAACCCCGCAACGATTGTCGACAACGTAGGAGACAACGGAGATGTGCTGGAGCCGACTTGTAAGGAAAGCTACTGGTGGTAGTATCTTTCTACGGTCGCACTGGGTGCTACTGCTCTTGCCATGAATGGTGACATGCAGCTCGCTGTCATCGCACCGATGATTATTGGCTGCCGTGGTATTCCCTGAGCCTCATCGCATCTTCCTCGTGAAGACAAAGGGAGGGCGCTACGATGAAAGACCTCCTTCATTCGCTGGCTGGGCACGAATATGTCCAGACATTGAAGATAGGAAAACGGGCAATCAACTCCACTGACTACTAAACGGGTGATATCTATATTGATAAGTCGATATTCTATAATGACAAACGAGTTATAATCGTTATATGCGATGGAACAAATGCTATAATAATCTTTGAGGATACACTCTGAATCGAAGTCAGAGTTTATGTACCAGCATCTTTGGCACAACTTGTTCTGGATGAAGATTAGTCGTTGTAGAGAATTTGTTTCTACAGATAATGCCAGACGCTATAATCAGAAGGTACCATCATGGAACTTCTTTATCATTGCGATAAAACAGCGTTGTAGACGACTCTATCCAAGCAGCCGCAGTTCCGTTTCTTATAGCAGGATATATAAAGTGCGGACTTCCAACGCATATTTCATTGCTGGACAGTCCACTTAGATATAATCGTTACGTGATGCTGCTGTTGCATGCAGGCAAACCGTCAGTCCGGCTATTGGCAATGCACCATAGACATAGGTTTACGAGGATATTGCGTCTCGGTCCGGACGTGTCCTCAAATGGATCGTCACCGTGTCGCCCACGATGGTGGCCTTGGACTATCAGGAACCCTCGCCTCCAAAGTTACCTCTTCCACCATTTTCGTTTGCGGCCACCCACGCGCCACCGGCATTGAAGCCACAAGACGCGAGGCAAGTAAAGCCTGCCGCAAGACCACTCAAACCAAGAGGCCTCAAAACGCCGTTACGCCCAATACAATGCCAACAATGATAGGGAGACGATAGCAAACGGACGGAATAATCATCTCGCGCTGCGCGCCTGGGTGAGGGTAAATCTCTACGCAACGACCATAGTCAGCATGCTGCTCCTTCCAATATGCCTTTGATTTTGGAACCGACGGCGCACTTCTTCTTACCATGCTTTTGAGTGCAGTATCGACCTAATCAGCACCCATCGTGAGGTAGCCGCAGAAGAGTGAAGGCCGCCACGCGCCGACGAAGGCAATCGACCAATCACTTTCGGATCTCATTAGTTGACGGAAGAAGTTCGCGAAGTCGGTTATGCTGGCATTGTTGGGATGAAAGATGTGCTCCGGCTGTGTCGAGGGAACTGCTGACCTTTCACCGGCTGCCCTCACCATAGCAATCTTTTTATCTCTTCAACGCATGAGGCCAACACAGGCCAGAGCGGTGGCGCTGCGAGCCGATGCTGCAAACCTTTGCCCGTGGCAGCTGTCGTATTGCCCAGCGCATCCAGCGCGATCGCACGATGACGAACCTCTTCTCAACTCGCTCATTTCCGGCCATTGCTACCCGCATTATCGGCTATCGCCGTAGGCGTCAGTCGCCAGTGAGATACCTGCGGTGGAAAGTATACCACGGGCGGCAATTCCAATGCCGTAGAGACCGCGTGACATGCCAAGCCGGCACTCATGCTAAGATCGAACTGTTGGCAAAAAGATAGCTCAACATGATGGCAAAACAGACGTAACCACAGTGCATACATGTTGATACAACGTTCCGATACCGCCTCGTGCGCGGATACAAGCGCTGATGATGACTCGCACGAACCTCTGTTTAGGAGGCTTCAGGAAATCTTTTGTGTAGGTTTATACCTCAGGAGGTGTAGTATTCTGTTGCTCGACCGATGATAACACCGGCACACAGACCGCCGAGGATAACAGAGAAAGAAGAAACGCCCAGCCAGTCTCAATTCCCGATAGAGGACATCAAAATGTAGCAATGGCTATCACACGGCCGGAAATATTCGGTGCCCAAGCCCAGCGAATGAAGGGAGGTCTTTCATCGTAGCGCCCTCCTCGTCTTCACGAGTGTGAGAAGATGCGCGATGAGGCTCCAGGACATACCATGCGGCAATAATCATCGGTGCGACGACCGCCTTGAGCTGCATATGTCACGCTCATGGCAAAGGCAGTAGCACCCAGTGCGGCCGCAGAAAGAATACTACCGCAGTAGTCCATACAAGTCGGCTCCCATACCGGCCACATCTCCCACGTTGTTCCTCTCTCACGTTGCCGGCAATCGTTGCAGTTGGTGATCATCTTCGGGGATGTTTGCACTTAAGCACTTCTACCCACCGTCGTGCACCTACGTCGGTCAGCTTCTGGTATAGATACCGCCTGCCATCGTGCGAACAAAGCTTTGCAGGGGCCCCTATCTGAACGTAAGCATGGTGGTGGTAATGGTTACTAAGGCCATGCTGTCGCCCCGATAGCGTGTGAAGCTAGCAACAGAAACCAGAGGGCAATGTCGAGCAATCCGAGGCCAACGCACGTCCTTCATCCCATGACTCGCCTGCACATGGAAGGCGACATGCGCAGCAGACCTTCATTAAGTCCTCGTGCAGCGTTTGCCGTGCGGGCAGAAGCGCATGTCGCCGTTTACCATGCCGAAGCGTCAGACAATCCTGAAAAGAGACCACCCGCAAGGAGCAAATGGCATTCGCATGGATTTTTGTACTTGGAGGTCACGCATGCCATAGAAACAAAAAGATATAGCAAGCACTGAAGACGTAAAGACTACCTTGTATTGTTGCTTAAGATAAGCCATAGCAGCTTCTTCTGACATGTTCGGCGATTTCCAATCATACGCTGCGTAAATTCTCTTCAGCCTGCATCATCTTTGTTGAAAAATACCATGCCATGCTCAAAGTTAGCTACCGAAGCGATGGGCACCAACCAAAATACAGAAGGAATCATCTCATCACTTTCTCAGGGTTTTAGTATTGTTTCAGATTTTAACAGCAGGTTATCGATCGATGGTTGCAACAAGTTATTATTGTATTGTATCATCGAATGAAACGGAAAAGTTTCGTACGAATATGGGCCTTAATTGCAGATCTATATCCGTTTGTGTGGCTTGAAAAGATTTGATTTGCAGTCCGAAGAACATACTGTGCGATCGAAGCAATGCGTGGTGCCCCATTTCCGCTGATAATTGAATATTTCGGAATTGAAAAGAGGCCAGTAACGCATATCTGCATCCCTTTGCCTGCAAACGACCTGGAATGTTCATCATATAAAGCAATGTAATGTCAGAGGAGACCCGACTGCAGAATTCTTGTACATGAAAAATAGCTTCCTCTATGCTTCCTGTAGAATATTGAACTCGTTTGCTTTGAAACGGCCATGTTGCTCAAGTCAAATAGCCTCCAAACTGTGCCTCTGATAGTTGCTAACAACTCAGGCTTGCTTTTGTCTTTAGCGAAATGGTTGTGTGACTATATCTCCTGCCAGCTCAAAGCCCTCGATGGGTCTTGTTTGGGGATGAGACTTGCTTTCTCTTCGTTATCCCGTCTGCTGTTGTTGCGATAGCGGTAACGGGCCGAAATGGTGTGAGTGACTTGTGCTGCCAAGGTAGGTTGGTCATGATGTCCCATCCACGGAAGATGCCCAAAGTCTGGATACTTTCGCCAGTGGGAAATAGCCATGTCGGCGTAGGAAAAGCGCGTGCGTCAAGCTCCTTTTTGTTGTCGCGCCACTACCACAGTCCGGCTTTCGTTTTGAGTGGAACCGCCATCGCCAAAGCTTAAAACTTTGCAAAAGTCACAATAGCGGGATAGGCGTAAAACGATATATAAGCAAGTCAGATGCGCAATTTGCTTGGTGTAAAAGAATAACTGGCGGCATTGATGGACGCTACTGGCATTGCACTTTGCAGCCGTTTACCACCATTATCACGTGGAGATATTTCCTCGGTTGCAAACTATAGTTCACCCCGAGATCCACATATCTGTGTGCTCCGTGGGCCACATCCGTGTGGCAATCTGTGGAAAGCGAGAACCGTCCGAGACTGATCGGTCTTCATCGGCTGGAAGACTTCGCTAATCACGGATTGAAGACATAAACGTAGCGCCTCCGTAAAATCCATATACGAGTCGCAGATGGACACCTCCCGTAGCGAGCGACGTATTATGCTTGCGGGCAAGTTCACTTTCTCAAAGTGATGATAACCGCCGCCTGCTATATTATATAAGGTGGTGCTCTCTTGTTGAGAGTCCCATCGAGACAACGAAGAAAAGACAGAAAGGGCGTAATCCATGCACGGAGGATGAGGGTGAGAACGCAGCACGCGCCTTTGGCAGATATAGTTGAACTCACTTTTGAAGAATGGGCAGTAAGGGATGTTGGTCGTGTTTCGTTTGTAGATAGTAGGGAAGCCTTTCCAAAGCCAACCATTACGCTAATAATCAGTCCCATCCCTGTTTTGATATACCTGCCTCACGACAAGGTTACATAAGGTTGAAAACACCAAACCGGCGTAGTTGAAATAGAGAATAATGGCTCATATCCGCTTTGTTCTCCCTTTAAACAATGGCTCACCGGCATCCTGTGTGGCAATGAATCCCTCAACGCATTCGGTTTTTGTGTTCATGTTGTAGCGAAGCCAGTGACGAAGTGGCCCTCCTTCGTATTTTTCCCGTTCGTCTGTCCGAGCTGTTCATAGCGGGAATGCCGACCATGGCCACCGCTTCATGTCCGGCATTGCAGAAGAAGTTTCGACGAAATGTTTCTTTATTTTGCGCCATTTCGCCTATGTAGATGACGCAGCTTAAGAGCATTTTCCGGTCGGTGTCAAGTTCACGGAGCATGTTGAGTTCGGCCTTTGTTCGCATGCCATGGTATTTTTCCCAGATACGTCATAATCTCATCAATCTGCTTCTCGTTATGAAAAAGCAGTTGCCGATCATCTTCGTGGCCTGATTGATGTTGATGGGATTGGTGAAAACTCACTCAGCACTTGATGAACTTCTTCCCAAGAGGTCGATCTCGGCTTCATCAATCGTGGCAAGGTGTTCTAAATATTAGCCCTCAATCATTGTTCTCCCGCACAAACACCAATGGAGAACAATGAAAAAGCAGAAAAAGAAAGCGTGTTTCAAGGTATTAGAAAACCTATTATCTATTGTGGATAAATTAAATTCTCTGGTTTGAGCTGATTCAAGACTTCTTCCAGATACTTTTTCGACTCATATCGGGCCATCGGAAGATCGTGCAGAAGACAGTTGCCGCAGTCTTTTGTGTCGTCCCGGGTATCTCTTCCTCGTAATTGGCGATGAAATCAAACATACGTTGAAGCAAGGAGACGATATCCTTACTTTTCCAAATCGCCGTGAAGAATCAGATAATTGCCTGTCAGACAGCCCATAGGACCCTCAGTAAATCACCTTGTCTTTCCATTCCGCATCGTTCCGCAGGTAGGTGGCAGCTAGCTGTTCGATGGTGTGGATGGCACCGTTGTGCAGCACCGGTTCATGGTTAGGCTCTTTCATGCGCACATCAAAAGTCGTAATTACGTCGTTTCCAACTTTGTCCTTGCGGCTTACGTAAATACCACGGAGTAACTGCAGGTGATCGATGGTAAACGAGGGAATGGGCTTCATGCCTGCTTCATGAGATGAAGTGGGGCAGATGTTGTTTTTCTGACATCATATAAATGGATGATTACAAACGGAATAAAGAAAAAATATTTATTGTCATGTGCGCTTAGCCATCAGTTGGCGGCTAATACGCGGAGAAATTCTTTGCGGATATCAAAACTTCCTTCAGCCATTCTGTCCCAAAAGTCAAAATACATTTGGGCCTTATGGTCTTTAAGAGGAAACGTCGCTGATAATTCGGAATGAAATAAACGGAACGCCATAGATATGGCATGTCTCGAGCTATGCTGCAACTTTCCATGTCGACGGCCGTTGCTTCGGGAAAGTGGTTCATGATTTCTTTCATCTTGACTTGCTGTCAACAAAACCATTCTCCGCTGACGGTCAGCCCGCTGATAATACGCGGTAAGATGTTTTTCGTATTGTCTTTAGGGCACCGTCTGATTGATAGAGAGTGCTTGGCTGACCAGCTCTTCGAAAGCTTTGAAGCGTGCCGGCATACCTAAAATTTGGCCGTATTGGCAGTTGTCGCCGCAGTAAGCGTCGTGATAGACACATTCACGGGCCACCACAACATCGCCTACGTTCAACCCGACAGCCGGCTCCGCCGGCACAACCGCTCGAAATAATCAGGTCGGGATGGTAGCGATGAATCATTTCCACGCAGCCAATGGCACTGTTCACCTTGCCTATTCCGCACTGCATCAGTATGATTTCGTTGCCAAAAGCCTGACCCGAAATAAACGTCTTATGATTAAATTCTTCGCTGACAGGAGCTTCGAGCAAGCCTTCCAACTGCTTGAACTCCTTGTCCATAGCTACGATAATTCCAATTCTTTGCATCTTTTGAATGTTTTAAAACCGAAAACCGACACTTTTATTTTCATGTGAAAAATACGCTTTCCCGCATATTTTACAGAGTCTTTGTGTCTCTTTGTCCTCACAGCAGATTGCTACCGCACAACAAATATATGGCTTTTTTGTCAATTCTCCGTACTTTTTGCAGAAATAGATTGCTGTTTAGCACAACTAAATGGAAATTTTTCTATATATGAAGGTTTTTGCAGAGGTCTCACTTGGTATTGACTCTGTTGCAACTTCAAAAAGAGCCATGAGAGCTCTTTTTGAACATTGCTCGATAGCGAAATGCTAAGCGAGAGGGCATCCATGAATGGCTTCTCGCTTAGCAACGCTTTTTAAGCAACGACTATTTAAGGGTGACTATATATAAACCTATAGCTCATTGAGTATATGTAGCGATTGAGGCCGCCTAAATCATACTTGTATTTCTCTGTACCGCGAGTAAAAATCAATTATTTTATAATCACTTATAATATCATCCATTACCATCTTAACAAAAGCCTCCATCAATAGAATTCCGGGTGAATACCTTTTTGTACGCTTCATCAAAACCTGCAGTTAACACTCACTATCTCCTTTCTTTTCTTTATTCAATCCATACAAAAAAGAATGCTATAATTTTATTGTCAGACAATGCGAGCATTAACTTCGTATTTGAAGGAGATGTTAATGGGTTAAAAATAGGAAGGTGGTAATAGTATCGTTGCTTTATATGTTGAAGAGTGATAACAGATGTTAAGAAATGGCGTAGAGAACTTATGATCTCTTTATTTTTAGAACGGATTAAATCTTTAATGGAAGAGGTGAATTTTTCTGTGAGTCTCTATAAGCAATACGCATTGTTCTATCGTTTGTCTTGTCCTTTCTGCATCAAAGGCATATTGAATTTCTATATTATTTGCTTTTTGCAGCGATTTTTCGCAGTCCTTATGTTTTGTTTCGCACTCTTACGAAGCCCTTAAAACCACTTCTCAGAAGTGCTTTCTATATGTAGGGCTACACATATACGCGAACTTTTTATATGGGCTGCAGATTTAATATAAGCATATAATTTAGTATTTTCTCTTATATTATCAAAATGGAAAAATATGGATTCCGTATTCTTTTTAATGTCGCACAGCAATCTAAAGGCTTCAACACAAAAATCTTTTATAAATTAAATTTAAGTAATCCGAATATCCTTCTTTTTCCTATAATATGAGCTCTTTTTATTAACAACATTAAATGTTCGACGTACAATCCATAATGGAGCTATCAGTACAGGCGTTTCTGATTGGAAAATAATAATATAAACAGAAAGATAATTTTTGACAATCCTTGGGGCACGACTGATTCAGGGCATGTATACCATTCATAGCGTTGAAAGAAAGTCATATCTTTCTCCACAATCTCACCATCTGCTCAATAATTACAGATAGCATCAAAGTCTTCTTTTGTTATATATTTTAACGGAAAGCATATCTATTGATGTTTTTTTAAGATGTCTATATATGTCAAACCAAACTCGACGCAAATAATATCGGTAAGATTTAATATCAGAAGAAATGATATATCTACCTTGAATTCAACAAAATTGAAAATGGTGACTCCCTTCTTTATAAATTGCAGATAATCGATTTATAAAATTTGATTTATGAATTCTTTTCTTCATATTCCGTTTTTGATATAGAAACGATTTCTATAAGGGAGAGGTTATCCCCATAATCATTCACACATTCTGTGCTATTCGATACAATTTCCATCAATCCAAATATTACTCCCTCCCCCGCACAAATTCTTTTTCCTTGTGCAATCGGAGATTTAGGATGCTCAACAAATTGTCCCAACAAATTTTTAGAATGATATAAAAAGCAATGTGTAAATTCCTGTCTCTATATTTTTAACGTCGTAAAAAGATAATACACACCATCAATTTTTGAAATTGAACTATCAATATAGAAGACATCTGCATCAATGTCAATTTTAGGAAGTTCCAGACTCTTTAACACAATCAAAATGGGTTAAACCTTCATTACCTCGATACAAACGAACCTCCTTTAATGCAGATGATTCAGGTAGCATATAAACTTGTTCGCCCTTTTTGAAAAACAAATGGATAAGACAGATGACACCTTTTCTTTTAAAAAACACATTGTGGTTTAGTCCAATTCTGTAAATCCTAGTGTACTTATCATATATATTTCACCCTATTCCTGCATACTTTTTGTACTTCATAAAAACAACAGAGAGTATTGTTTTGTACAAAAAGAAAAAGGATCCGCTTTGAGTAAACCTTGGATTAAATTTCCCAAAAGATTCAAATGGAATCTTGAGTAAGATCTTACTTTTTATCTAATTCATCAACATTGAGTTTATTCTGAGAATACAGGATGATACTCCAACCTTTTTAACTTACTAAAAACATATCAATACGTCAATTTAAATTACGATAATCCGTCTTTACAAATTCTATGCACTTTTTCGCATAGTATCATTGAAAGCATAAAAATAAGTTAGCAGCAAAACCATTAATGTAGAGGTAGCTGAAATCGAGACAAAACGTCCCCAGCCTCCGCCTTCAAAATTCAAAATACAATCATAGTACTTCCAATCACGGCAAAAGCTATTAAAATGCTTTAGCAATACTGATTTTTCGGTAAAAGGTATATATTTTTAAAACGAGAGGCATCTCTCGCTTCAATAGTTTAGAATATATGTTTGACTTTTATAATTTCAACAACAACTTCCAATACAAAAAGGAACGACAGGGGAATAATTGGCTTTTAAGTAGGAGGTAAGTTGTCGGTAAAATGCTCAAAAAGAAGACTATCTATAATACTAAAGCATTTATTCTTTTCCAGTAGCTTTTTATCGTAAAAGGCTAAAGGAGAAAACAATACGGAAATAATACAAGTAACGAGCTGGTACTGACAAAAATAGGGGTAGTATAATCAGGAGAGTCTTTTAGCCATAACTGATGATAAAATCACCTTCAAAAAGAAAAGGGACAGATAGCAATATGATTAAATTAAAAAGAGTACTTGCTTGAATTTATAATCAACTCTTGCACTTTATTGTAATCACCTATAGCTAATGCCTTAGTTATGACAGGCTCAACAGAAAGCATAAAATTATTCGCAAAACCAGAGATTGCGCTGTACACTGTGTTGGCAAAATCCATAAGCCGCATTAATAACCACGCCACAAAAAGATTCAGTATAATATTAATTCCCTGATTTTTAGCAGCCAAACTAAAAATTCATCATAATATCCCACTCCTGAAAAAGGCAAGAATAGGGTCTTGCCGTAGCTCTATCCATTTGTAAAGAAAAATATACATTCTTGAAAATTTCGTTTACAATAGATGATATAAAGAAACTGTATTATTATCGTACACATTAACAGCATTACTCCATATGCTATTAGTCGGCCATTGCAGTATTAACAGTAAACAACATATTGCCAATTTTAAAACAGTGTCAAGGACTCATATAGGCAACATCATCCATCATGTGCTATAATAGCAGCATTAAACGGAGCTTTGAAACAAGGGACAACATTGTAGAGAGAGAGCACATTGATACACGACGAGGGCAGCAGATTCTTGATGCTCAGGAATCACTAAGTGTGTCCTTACAAGCGACAAACCTATTGTTTCTCCAACTATAAATAAAATACCTAGGCTAAAGATGAACGTTTACAGTAACAGAAAATACGCGCTTTATATTTTCCAAATTTCCTCTACCCAACTCAAACGTCAAAAACGAGATGTTGCTCATGCCAATGAGCCATTAATAAAGGCAAACATTACAACAATGCCTGCCACAACTCTGATAAATGCCTCAAATTTTTCGACCCCTCAATACTTGTAAAATTACGCGAGGTATAAAGCGATACTATCGTTAAACAGCATCCTTGTGTATAGGAGCATTGTATTTTTATGATTGTCTTGTTTGAAGAAATTATTCCTGCATTTTTATATATGTAATCTTTTCCAATCTGGTGATTTCGCTTTTATGTCGTTTCTTTTTGTCGAGTAGGAGCAGCTCTTTTATAAGCGATTACAACTTCTCATAGAGGAATAAAATTGATTAAATCAAATAAAAGAAACTTGCAAGCAAAAAGTAAGTATTTATTTTTATTACCAAAAATACTATTAATAAAAACTGCCATTTTCACCAATGCCATACAAAGCGGCAATTTTTCAAGCAAACCACAGCAAAAATCAAATAGTACCACGTGAGTTCGAAGAATTCAGAAAAATGCAATCTGTATGTCGACAGTTTTTGTAGATTGATACACGGCTTCTTTAGAAATAGGTCAATGGCTCCTAATTAGTTGATGATGAAATTGTTAAAAGCATCTATGTCTGGAATGCTCCACTTGTGTAAATGTACTTAAGTTCATTATTCACCGTTCCTATAATGGCTTTTTCCTAAGTAAGAGCCTGTCTGAAAACGTTCATTAAAGCACTCTTTTATGTTGCTTTTCAATTTGCTGTCATGGCTTCAAAAACTTGCAGAAGTCGTTCGCTATACAAAATATTTCTGTGACTAGGTCTTTAGTGAGCTGTAGCAATTTTGTTTGTAATTATTTGCATTTCAACACCTTTAAAAGTACAAACAAATTTCACTAATTACCAAATTTGCAGACTCTTATAATTCATCGAACTCACGCTGGACTATTAATCTTGATAATAAACGCGCTTAACACGATTGCTTATACCCGTCATCACCTCGTAAGGAATCGTTTCCAAGAGGTCGCTAAGAATCGTAACGGAAGTTCAGACAAAGATTTCAACCGAATCTCCTTCTTTACAATCAATCCCGTTACATCAATCATGCAGACATCCATGCAGATATTACCCACATATTGCGCTTGCTTTCCATTGACTATGCAATAACCAGCGATTACCCAGCCTGCGATCCAAGCCATCGGCATAGCCTATGGGAATGGCGAGCTATCAAACTGTCGTTGCTCTCAAAACCGTGCGGCGACTAGTAACCGATGCTGTCGCCTGCCGCAACGTGGCGCAACTGCAAAAATCGTTGTTTTCAAGGCCGACACCGTATGTATCGTTTGATTATTGCGTGGGTTGACTCGTAAGTCCAAGCCCCAACCGGCACATATCCAACTGACGCTCCGGAAAAATGCTCAATGCCCGCAGAGTTGTCGATATGGCGCAAAAATCTAGTCCGAAGGCCTGTTGGAGTTGGCGATCGCCACGATCGAAAAAGTTCAAACTGCCGTGCGGAGAATGCGTCAAAGCCATCTTCATCGCTACCTACACAAAATGACTGAACACCGAACGTGGAATAATCGCGTTCTGACGTTTCAGCTTTTTGAATAAGCGTTTCATGTCATGCTCCGGATCAAAGCCCAAAACGGTGCATGCCCGTATCGAGCTTGATATGCACCGGATAGTCGGTAATGCCTTCTTTCTCGGCTGCTTTCACAAGCGCGTCGAGCAACCGGAAGCTGTAGACTTCAGGTTCCAAATCGTAGTCAAACATGGTTTTGAAGGCCGACATCTCCGGATTCATAATCACGATATTGCGAGTAATCCCATTCTTTCGCAACGTTACGCCCTCGTCGGCTACGGCTACGGCCAGATAATCTACCTGATGTTCCTGCAAGGTCTTGGCTATCTCAACGCTGCCGGCACCATAAGCGTCGGCCTTAATCATACAAACGAGTTTCGTTCCGGGCCTCATCATGTTGCGATAATAGTTCAGATTGTCAACCACGGCATTAAGATTCACCTCCAATATCGTCTCGTGTACCTTTATGAACCAAATATTCGGTTATCTGATCAAAGCCAAAACCAGCGTGCGCCCTGATTAAAAATAACTCATCGTGCAAGGAATGGAAGACTTCGCTTTGCAGGAAGTGCTCAGTGGTCTTGAAGAAGAACTCTCGCCTATCTGTATTAAATCGGCATGGGCAGACAACTCCGCGCCGATACCGATAAAACTTCTCGACCCCTCGTTCTATCGCCAGCTTGCTTTACCGCCATACAAGCTTTCGCCCGATTGGCCACTTTGCTAGATATCGCTCAATCATCATGCGCCTCGGCCTTTACGATCCGGCCGGCGGTTCATGTCGAGCGCGATATCGAGCGACTTGATATCCGGAATTATAACTATCATTAATCAAGGCTACACCCGTGTTGTCCTTCTTTTACCTCCAATCGCATGGCAACAGGTTCAATCGGGCTATCCGTTCTGCGCAGCACGTTGGGCGCCACATCTAACTGCAGGGCTACCGTTGCGGCCACCACGCTGTTCTCTATCGAGGCAGAGTCAACGAACGGAATGGTGTATTGCCCCTCGAAGGTGGTTCTAAACGATAATCGACCTCGTCCGCAAGCCTCCCGGTACTGGATATGAACACATAGGTGCCTTTATCCTTACTCGACCACGCCAGCAACTCGCCTTTCAGCGTGGATTCCGACACATCAACGACGAATCGTCATCGATCGTCCACTGCAATAGACAATGATCATCCGATTCACAAAACAAACGTAGTTTTTCTTTTCGCCAACTTCCTTTGACGCAAAGTTTTCCGATGCGCACTACCTACATTGGTCAAAACACCAATCGTTGGCTGAACAATAGCCTGCAAAGCCGACATTTCACCGGGCAAACTGATTCCTGCTTCGAATATTCCCACCTGCGTATCTTCTTTCAACAACCAGACGCTCAAAGGCACACCAATCTGGGAATGGCCACTGCGGACTTCGGACAATGACTTTCTCCGGAGAAAGCAACTGATAGAGCCATTCCTTTACAACGGTTTTACCATTACTCCCCGTAATACCAATAATCGGGATGTCATACTCATCACGATGACGCTCGGCCAATCGCTGCAACGCCTCCAGTGTATTGGCTACTTTTAGGAAGTTTGCTTCAGGATAATTTAGTTCATAAGAAAGAGGAACCCGTTCTACAACAAAGTTCCTTGCGCCACGCCGATAGAGATCGGCTATATAATTATGTCCGTCATTACGTTCTGATGTCAACGCAAAAATAAAGTTTCTTTCGGGGAAACATAGAGAACGGCTATCCGTTAGCAAAAAGGCTATGTTAGCGTCTCTATGTCCAAAACGACGCGCGCCAATCAGAGCGGCTATCTTTTTCAACAGATATGTGCATCGTCCTTTATGTTAAATATCGTAAGCAACAACAGATAGAAATACGACAAAGCTCTATCCGTCGCGTGCAGATGACTTTAACCTAAAGAAACGACCAAAGAAATGGCATTAAAATCAGACATCTCGCTCTATGAGATGCAGCATTCTTCCCTTTCATTCTCGACAAGTCCCATCTCGCGGCCTTTTACCTAACAAGTAAAGAGCTTTATAAGAGCATCCATACTTCATGTTTCAAGCTCACTAAAATGTTGTCTCAGAAAGTTCGTGACATTTTGCTCTTGAGCAGTCGGCTTGTACGCGCTTCTTCAGCTCGTCGGGATGAAAGCTAATACGCTTTTGATAAGAATAGTTGAAGATAGCTATAGCCAACAACACTACAAGAACAACGATAATCAACAAGGTAATCTGATTCATAATGCATGATTTAATAAGGTTAGTAACTATGGTATAATAACATCGCAAAATATCAATATTTTCTAAAAGTCTGCTCGCTGGATCTAATATTTTTCGACGAAAAATGCGATTTTTTACTTCCCTTCGTGATTTTCTTTCTAAAAAGCAGCAAAAACAGGTACGTGCAAATATTATTTCTTTTTAAATAACGAGTAGAATTATTCATTATATTTTGCTGCATCCGAACAATATCATGAAGTTTTTAACTACAAAGCCTATGAACAACATTAAAATGAAAGAGATCTCTCCCGAAGAGGAGCAGACCGCAATTAATCCTAATTCAAAGTTCGACCGTAACCGACGCTATACCGGCGCCATTTTCGGCCCTATCTGTGCATTATTGCTTTGGATAACACCCATCAGTGAGTCTCACACCCGAGCCTACAAGCCTGGCCGTCATGACTTTGTCGCGTTATGGTGGATTACCGAACTGATTCATTCCCGTCACATCACTGCTTGGCCCCACACCTCTGTGTCGTGATGTGGCGTTGTCAAGATGAAAAGAAGCGTTTGCGCGTTTGCCAATCCGATGATATTTCTATTCATGGGCGGCTTACGATAGCCAAAGCTGCTGATGGTTCATGGGCTCGACAAGCGCATAGCTCTATGGTATTATTTCTATGAAATGGGTGGGCGATAGTCCGCGTAGGATATTTCTGGCTATAGGCTTAGCCTGCATGCTTTTGCTCCGGATGGACTCAGTAATACAGCCACAGCTGCCATGATGTTTCCCATCGCGCTCGGTCTGCTTGAGGCTATTCGTGAGATGATGGCGGCCAATGGCAAAAGAAATCAATCTCAAAACCTACAAGTACGCAACCGGTCTGATGCTAATGACAGCATACGCGTGCTCTATCGGCGGCGTCCTAACACCCTATCGGAACACCACCGAACATCGATTATGCTCGGTTTTCTAAGCGAAATGAGTAATATCCATATTTCATTTTTCCAATGGATGGTATGGGGATTTATAGCCATGGTATTCTACTTTATCATTGCTTATATCGTTCTCTCTAAAATGTTCCCCGCTGATGTGGAGCACATTGAAGGTGCCCAAACATTTATCGGACAGAAGATAAAAGAGCTGGGACAATGGACACAGGCGCAGAAGAATACGCTCATGGCTTTTATCGTAGCAGTCGTTTTATGGGTAGCTCCGGGCTTTTTGAGTATCATTTTCGGAACAGAAAGCGATATACTGAAAGGCTACAACAAACTCTTTCCCGAAGCAGTTGTAGCCATGGTAGGTGCTCTTGTTGCTCTTCTTCCTGCCCGTCAACCTGAAGAAAGGTTGGATGACACTGCGTTGGAAAGACGCCGTCGCCGGTGTTGAATGGGGCACTTTGCTGCTCTTTGGCGGTGGATTGGCCATGGGTGGCATGATGTACAGCACCGGGCTTTCAGCCTGGATAGGTGATCAAATCATTGCAATGATGGGCGGCGAGCCTTCTGAACTTATACTTGTTTCTGTGTTCTGTGTGATGGCTTTACTCTTATCCGAACTTACTTCGCATACGGCAGCCACCAACATGATAGGCCCGTTGGCCATCGGCGCAGCTGTTTCCGCGGGTTTCAGCCCAGTTCCTGTAGCCGTTGGCGTAGCCCTTTCAGCATCATTGGGCTTCATGCTCCCCGTTTCTACTCCGCCCAACGCCATCGTCTATGCCAGTGGCTATATTCCCATCACCAAGATGATCAAGACCGGTGTTTACATTGATGTTGTCGGAATAGCCGTTGTCACCATACCCGTCGTGCTCTATTTAGTCAATCTGATCATATAAGAAGAGTAATTTGAGAGCGATTTAAGATTGAATCAACCTTTCATAAAAAGGCTTACGCCGTTTTGTTCTAAAACGATGTAAGCCTTTTTCTGTTCAAGCTATTTCGTATCAGCATACTTTGCCTCAAACGCTTTTAATCTTGATTCCGCATCAGCCTGAAACCGGCGATATTCCTCCGAATCAGGATGAAAGGGTCTGGGCCAAAGTCCTTTATAGGTTTCCATTCGGCCATAAAAGTTATTTGCTTCGTCGCCAAAATAAACGGCGGAAAAAGCGTTCATATATATTCCACGGCCTGTTCAGAAGGATGAAGCATATCGGTATCGTAGAAACGATAGTCGCGTAGCTCATCGCACACAAGTTCATAGGCCGGAAAAATAATCCACCACCTTTTATATATAGGAGCTTACACAACTTATCAACGGCAAGCAACAGCGTCGCCTTGCTCAACTGGCTCTCATGATAGCCATACTTGCGATAGCGAATGGGGCTCACTGTCATCACGACATGTACGCCGGCATTACGCTGTAACAAGTCGTCTACAGCCAATCGCAACGCTTCCACGCACTCATCAACCGTCAGTTCGCGTTCCGTGAAGAGGTGTTGTGGTCGTTTGTTGCAGTTATCTACAATTTCGCCCGTCTCATTCAGCACGTAAACATGATTTTGTCCCAAGCGTTATAAACACCACATCGAGCGGTGGCCGCGCTTCGTCGGCAGTCAATCGGCCTATCTCATGCTGTACGCTGACCGGATTATACATCACGCCAGAAGGATTAACTTGCACACGAAAACGCTCTTCCGCAAAACGCCGGCCGATGTTTCCCGCAAAGCAACTGCCCACAAACAACAATCGGTGGGCAGGTTTTTATCTTCCAAGAAGAAACAGGAATGTCTACGATTGTTCTGAATTCCACGAGCAACTCTCCTTTTAATAATATATTAAGAACGGCTGACTTGCAGTCCGGTCTTACTTAATTGCAAATCTACAAAACGTGCATTGGGACTCTCATGGTCGGTCTGCAGCCGTTGTTTGATACGTGCGGCCGCATCGGGATCCTTCGCAATCATGTAGAGATAACCACCTCCGCCCGCGCCCGGTAGCTTATATCCTAAGCACAAATCATCCACTAAAGTCGTCAGTCGGTCTACAGAAGCCGGATTCGTTCCGCTATCCAACTGCTGATTAAGCTGCCACGACTTACGGACAAGCTGTCCCATCAACGCAAAATCCTGACGAACGATGGCATCATACATATCAAGCGCATGCTGCTTCATTACCGATAGTAATTCCAATTGCTCATGTTGATTGAGGAACATCCTACGCACGATCTGGCTCAAGATATCCTTAGCCGTGCGAGTAATGCCCGTATAATAGAGCAAATGACAAGGCGCGTATTCCTGTCCGGTAAACATCTCCGTTGGCAGAAACTTCACCATAGGCTCTTGTGAGAATCCTTTGCCGGTCTGCAACAACTTGATTCCGGGCAGTAAACCGCCAAACTGATCTTGCCATCCACCACCCGTCGTGAGTAATTGCTCCAATACGAGCGTGCGTTGCCCTATCTCGTTCTTATCCCACGATAAGCCGCAGAAATCATTGAGTGTTCCTAATACCGTAGCGGCAAGAATGGAACTCGTACCTAAAACCGCTGCCCGCGGAATCGCCGAGAGCATGGTCAACCTCGATACCACAACCAAATTCCTCAAGCTGAGCTGAAAGACAGGGATAGTCTATCGAAGAGAAACCGGGCTGAAAGCCTGACAACACCAAAGCCGCTTTTTGGGAATGGAGAATGGGCGCCCACTTTATTGAAGTCAGCCAGATTGCTCATAGGTTGTGATTTTTTCGGATGAGCCCAGATCAATACTGCGCAGAATAATCTTCCGTTCTTTGCAGGGGCTTCACGTATGTCTGCAACGGTGGCTGCCCGTTCAATTCTATTGCAAGATTAACTACATTGCCACCCTCCGTCAGACAATAAGGTGGCGTATCGGTCCATCCACCCGCCAAATCGACTCTCACCGGACTTCTTCCCCACACAATCTGATCTGCATATACATTCATGTGGGGTGTTTGCTTCCACTTCCAACGCTCTACGGGTCAACCCTTCACGCAACAAACCGAAAGCCCGATCGGCCTCTCCTCGAAACATCGCGTCATGAATGCGTGTCAATAAGGGTGCTTCCGCGGGCAGACGCTTAGGCATGGGTAGTTGGAATTGGGCAAACTCCTGTGCGGCATGTTCCAAATCCAGTTGATAGAATACACTATGTTCATAATTGCTGGCCAGCCGCGGCCAGGCTTCCGCACGAAAACCGCCTGCGTTGTGCTTCCAGTCGGCGAAGATTTGCATTGGCCGATATGTCCTCCGCACTTAGCTTTTCGGCTTCATCATATAGTTTGCGCGCATGCTCTGAAAGGTTTTGCTTCAACATATATTGCAGAACCTCACCCATGTCGGCCACCGAACGAACTACCGGAAATAGCTTTTGCTGTTGTAATGAGCCCGCGAATTTGTCATAATAACCATAAGGACGCACCACCCATGCGGTCTCATCCAATGGCACAATGTCCACACATTGGCAGGGTTCTAAGTCCAACGCCCAGTCATTCTCGGGCACACCGGTAATGATATTCTCGCTTGTCAGCATCCAATGACGACCAACAAAACTATTCTCAATCCAAAGATTACGGTTCTCGCCTGTAATGGCAGCCTCCGTAATGGCATTCTGTACAAAAGATAGAAGGATGCGGTTTGCGCGAATGGTGCATGATTTCACGCTGGTCGTTCACCCAGATTCTGAATGGCCAACGTTGAGGAAAAGCAGTTCTCTACTCGTACCAAAATGATAGAACTCACCGCCCGGCAAAGGCAGAACTGCTACTTTCAGATCGGCCAATTCAGGGTCGGGCAACGACGGATGGCTACCCAGCGCACAGCCAAAAGTGCCGTAAAGGTCGTATTCCCGATATTCTCCCGAAGGTGTTTTCGACTTTCGGGCCAATGCCGTCATGGCCTTATCACTCAACAACCACACGCCGATATCCGTCAGATAATAATGGTCTTTCTGCAGATTGCTCAACGTTTTCAACCGAAGGCTCTGCAACATACACTCCATTTCAGTAGGGTGCTCACGCGACGACACGAAGACGCCATGATTTTTGTGCGATCTCCGGCCCCAGCCAAAGTCCGTAACACACAATATCCACATCGTCAGGAATAGGCTGTAAAGGCTGTGTGGCCCGTATATATACATCGCCACTGACAATCATCACGTTCAGATGACGAGGCGCCGCATTGAGAATCTTCTCGTAAAGCGGCACCTGTAACGATAACAAATTCTGCGAAAGGCGCTGCCCACGGGCCCAACGGAATACGGGAATGGGTGTCAATATTTTCCCCGAAGGTGCATACGAAGGCAGTCTTCGGCTCTGTCCGCCGGCATGCAACAGCAGATAACGTTCTTCGGCAGATAGACAAGAAGTTTCATTCGTATCACTCTTTTCTCCCGACAGCCCTTTGCGCTCTGCCAAATAGCGGTCTACCAGCCATACGGAACCTCCTCCCGAACCTAGCTTTTGATTGACCGGATCGTGCGTACAGAACCACTCTTGGCGGTCGTACCCTGTAATGTCATGAAAACATTCTACTAAATTCGGGGGAAGGGAAAGTAGTTTTTTCATACGGTTTTCTTTTTACGGGTTTCGAAATAAACCGATAATCCTATCATGGCAAGCAGAATAGCGTATGCTACATAAGCGATAGTTTCTGTTCCATCGACACTCTTGGGATAGAAGCTGAGCACCACCTGATGGGTTCCGGGCTGTACATTGATAGCCCGAAGAATATAATTGACGCGCCCCAGTTCAACGGGATTACCATCAACGGAGGCTTCCCAACCCGGATAATAAACCTCGAGAACACTACGACACCACTCCTTATCAGACTTCACTTGATAGGTTAGCTTATTAGGCTCATAAGCGGTGAGCTTCACCAATGCCGTTTCGTTTTCGGCCACAGCCTGCCCAACTGCTTTTCAAACTTCCTATCAGCTACGGCATGATGACGTAGATTGAGCTTGCCGACGCGATCCAATTCTTGATTCGCATTGTCTACATAGTCGAGGCGGTCAACAAACCAACCGTTACCATATACGTATGGATTCTGCAAAGGCACTAGTCTGGCCGGCCTGCAAAGGCAGAATAAAGTATTTGGCATTGAGCATGTTCAACACGGGAAAAAATGCTATCGCCATTAATTCGTCATATCGCCGCCCGCTTCCTGCACCGCGATCATCAGTTTCTGCATTTCGGGATGGATATAGGCTTCTATCACCTCCTGATAGCGACGCAATCTGGCCGCGTGATAGCCACCTATACTCTTGTGGAAATAGCTCGTTTCGTTTTTCATTGAATGTATTTGAAGCCAGATTGAGCACACGATAGTTAAGACTCTTATCTAATAATATCTGGCGATCGGTGGCTGTCATCTGCATTGGCGTTTCACGCACGCTCTTCTCCACAAACATTTCGTCGTTGAGATAGCGCTTGTCTACCTGCCACATGTCGATGAAACACAGCACCGTTATCAAGCCGATGACATAATCGGCACGCAGTTTCTTATACTTATAAAGGAAGAGTAGCGACATGCCCAGCACGATAATCCAGAACGAGCGCCAGCAATCAGCCGTGAAAAATGCTCTCACGCATGCTGCTCAAATTAGCCGTCAATGGCGCAAGGTACTCACTCGGAATACTCTTAAACGCGGTTTGTTCCTGCACAGAAATGAAACTTGAGAAGAAAACACCGGGCATAAGAGCGAACAAGAGGGCCACACCGGCCGTCAACGCAAAGCTGATATAGACATATTTCATCTTCCGAGCCAGCACATCGGGGTTTTCAATAACCTCCTTCAGAGCCATAATGGCCAGAAGCGGAATCGTAAATTCGGCAATGACCAATATGGAAGCTACCGTTCGGAACTTACTATACATGGGCACATAGTCAAGGAAGAAGTCGGTAAACGGCATAAAAGTTACGCCCCCATGAAAGGAGTATCGACAAGATGGTAGCTGCCAGCAACGCCCACTTCATCGGGCCTTTGACGATAAAGAGTCCCAGAATGAAGAGCATCAACACGAAAGCGCCCACATAAACGGGGCCACTCGTGCCGGGTTGGTCACCCCAATATTGCCCTAACTGCTGATAAATCTGCATGAAATTCGGGTCGGCTTTCTCCATGGCCTTACGATTAGCAGTCAACGGAACAGAAGCGCCGCCCTTGGTATTGGGCACCAACAGCGTCCACGTTTCGTCAATACCATAACTCCACTGCGTGATATAATCGCGATCCAAACCACTGTTGGTCTGTACCGCCGAGTTCTTTTTCACCAGTTCGCTCTTTGCCGCGCATACTCTCCTGACCATACTGCCAGGTGTGATACAGGTTGGAAAGATTGATACAAATGCCCAAAACAGCAGCGGCGGCACACACACCGACTGCTTTCCAGAACTGCTTCAGTGTCTTCTCCCGAATAGCCGTCACCAAGTAGGCGATGACCATAAACAAGATGATGAACAAGTAATAATAAGTCATCTGCACATGGTTGGCATTCACCTCAAAGGCCGTAAAGATGGCCGTAACGATGAAACCGGGAATCAGTTTACCTCTGAACGCCAGCACCACGCCCGCCATCATCGGCGGCAAATGAGGCCAACGCCATCACCTTCCACAGGTGACCGGCCGCGATAATAATGAGAAAATAACTGGAGAAAGCCCAAATGACAGAGCCTAAGACAGCCAACGACTTTCTGAAATCGAAAGCCCGAAGCAGAATATAGAAGCCCAGCAAGTAGGCAAAAAGGAACCATACGTTCTCAGGGAGCCACAAATGATAGGCCTTTTCGGCCTGATTGAGCACCGAACCACTCTTATAGGAGGGAGCCATCTGATAAGTTGGCATGCCACTGAACAAGGAATTGGTCCAACGCGTGGTCTCACCGGTCTTTTTCCGTGTACTGACTCATCTCGATACCGGCCCCTCTACCGGCCGAAGAATCGTGCCGATAGAGAATGCGACCATCAATATCGGCCGGGAAGAAATAAGCAAATGAGATTACAATAAATAATACGACAGCAGCAATGTCTATCAGATACTTCTTCAAAACTTTCATTTCATTATAGATTATTTACAAGGCAAAAATACAAAAATCAACCATATATCCGCCTAATCCACTTTCTTTTTACGCGAGTTCAGGGTTAATTAAATCCTTATAAAAGTTGGTAATCTCGTTGGTTCTTGTTACTTTATAGTTGAAAATCAAGAACTTACAAAAACAACGAAGTGATGATTATCAAAGACAAAAACTGACAGAAGTTTTCGGTATTATTATGCCAGTTGGGGATAAGTTCAATATGCAGTTAAAACAGTTTGCATACTAAACTTATCTCGAACTGGGCTTTCGTTTGCTATGAAAAATCGTACAAACCGCTCGTTTATTTTTGCGTCAAGAAAAAGTTTTTGCAAATAAGCCAAGCATTTGGGCAATTAGTCTGGAATTGGCAAGTTGTTGATAGTCAGGGTTTTAAGTAAAATGGTGAGCCAAAAAGCTTATCAAACACATCCCCAAAACCTCACAAAAATACCCCAAAGCAGCCCTTTTAGCCACTAAAAGCATAACTATTGCACGATAAAAGCATAGCTTTTAGCATGTAAAAGGGCTGCTTTTTGCAACATAAAAAGCTATGCTTTGACTTGGGAAAAAGCGAAATACGACAGTGCGAAAGGGTAAAAAAACGCTGTTTCATTGCTATTTTTCTCTAATTGAAGTATTTTTAGAGACCGTTTTTGTGACCGTTTTTACATTTTTGCTGTCGTGGTGGCGTGAGATTTTCATGTTCCGGTACATGTCACAGATAACAGGATGAAACATGATTTCCACTTTCCGCTCGAACAGACGGGCATTCATAATCCTTCCTCGTGTAGATTTAGGGGAGAGGAAATATGGTTGTATATCGTAGAGAATTAGAGTCGTTGCCGGGAAAAGATAGCATCGGAAACATCCGATGTATGCGATTTGGCGTGGGCTGTGTTGTGAAACACGGCCCGCGTTTTTTATTCGATAAAGCCTTGGTGGCGTAATGCCTCGAGCAGAGTCTTGCTCATTGCGATGTTGTCGTGCTTCGTATAACGTAGGTCGGTGAATACTTGCGCAAAGTGTTTCCTTGTGGTTGATGTCGACAAAGTGTTGGTTTTCGGGCAGTGATTCCTTTTTCTTGATAGAAGTCGTCAATCTTTTTGGGTGTATAATCGTCGAACGTTTCCGTATGGATAATGGAGCGTAATGGCAGGCGGTCGGAGAGGCGGGCTGCTCAGCGGGCCAGCCGAGCGTGATGGTGGCTACGGGAAATACGAGCCGGGGTAAATGGAGCGTGTCGATAATGGCTTGCGCGTTGTAGATGGTTGTGCCCAGGAAGCAGGTGCCCAGTCCCTTTTTCTTCGGCAAGGTTGCAGAACGTTTTGGGTATAGAGCAGGGCGTCGGTGGCCGCGTTCAGAAAGCTCAGAAGGTTGTCGTAGCCCGGGTTTGCCTTTTCGCAGATTGGCCCAAAGGGTGGTTCGGCGAAAGTCGGCGCAAATGGTAAGCACGACGGGTGCCGACATAACCATGGGCTGATTGAAGTGGGCCGGGGCCAAGGCGGCCTTGCCTTCGGTGCTGCGTGTGACGACTATGCTGTAGAGTTGTAGGGTTGCCCATGGTGGGGGTGCGTTCAGCCATTTCGAGTAACTGATGGAGCATTTCTTCGGAAACGTTCTGCTCTGTGTATTTCCGGATGGTTGTTCGTTGGGTGATTGATTTCATAATGTTGGGATTTTTTAGTGCAAAGATAGAAATAGTTTCTTTTTGGAATGTTTTAATGATTACTTTTCCCTAAATAAACATCTCATTGCTAAGTAATATTGAAAAATAGTTGTAGCTTTGCATCGAATCAATCCAATTTTATTTCATGGAAAATAGTAGAACTTATTCCTATGATGAAGCCTTCGCGTCGGCGGTGCGGTATTTTTCCGGCGACGAGTTGGCAGCCCGTGTGTGGGTGAACAAGTACGCGATGAAGGATAGCTTCGGAAATATTTATGAGAAGAATCCGGCCGAAATGCACTGGCGCATAGCTAATGAGGTGGCCCGAATAGAGCGGAAGTATAAGAACCCCGTTTCGGCTCAACAGATATTTGACCTATTGGATCATTTCCGTTATATCATACCACGGGCAGTCCGATGACCGGCATCGGGAATGATTATCAAGTAGCGAGTCTCAGTAATTGTTTTGTGATAGGATTGGACGGTGACGCTGATTCTTACGGAGCTATCATGCGCATCGACGAAGAGCAAGTGCAGTTGATGAAGCGGCGTGGCGGTGTGGGTCATGATTTGAGTCATATTCGTCCTGCCGGAAGTCCTGTCAATAATTCTGCGCTGACCTCTACGGGCTTGGTTCCGTTTATGGAACGCTACAGCAATTCTACGCGTGAAGTGGCACAGGACGGGCGTCGTGGAGCATTGATGTTGAGTGTCAGTATCCAGCATCCTGACTGCGAGGCTTTCATTGACGCGAAGATGACGGAGGCAAGGTGACGGGTGCCAATGTTTCGGTAAAGATAGATGACGCGTTTATGCAAGCTGTCGTTGAAGATAAGCCTTATGTGCAGCAATATCCTGTCAATTCGGAACATCCTTTCGTGAAACGGACGGTGTCTGCTCGCGAACTTTGGGAGAAAATCGTTCACAACGCGTGGCAGAGTGCTGAACCCGGTGTGCTCTTTTTGGGATACGATCTTGAAGGAAAAGCATTCCTGATTGTTATGCCGATTTGGGCTTCGCACGGTCAGCACCAACCCTTGTGGCGAGATACCTCTCTGTCCGTACGACAGCTGTCGCCTGTTGAGCATCAATCTTTATAACTATGTAAATGACCCGTTTACGGATCATGCCGCGTTCGATTTCGATAAATTCAAAGCCCATGTGCGGCTGGCCCAGCGCATTATGGACGATATTGTGGATCTCGAAATGGAGAAAATCGAGCTGATTATGCGCAAGATAGAGCAGGATCCACAGAACGCGGAGGTGAAGGACGCCGAGTATCACCTTTGGGAAAAAGATTAAGAAGAAGAGCGGACAGGGGCCGCCGTACCGGTGTGGGGAATCACGGCCGAAGGTGACATGTTGGCCGCTTTGGGGGCTGCGTTATGGAACACAGGAGGCTACGGATTTCGCAGTATTGGTGCATCAGACTCTTGCGCTGAATGCTTATCGTTCCTCTGTGACGATGGCACAGGAACGTGGCGCTTTTGAAATATTCGACGCCAAGCGCGAAGAACATAATCCTTTCCTTTTGAGAATCAAAAGCGGTTGATCCGCAACTCTATGACGATATCCGTCAATATGGACGTCGGAATATAGCCTGTCTGACGATTGCGCCGACCGGAACAACGTCGCTCATGACACAGACTACCAGCGGTATTGAGCCTGTTTTCATGCCCGTATATAAACGTCGTCGCAAGGTGAATCCCAATGACGCGGAGGTGCGTGTCGATTTTTCGTCGACGAGGTGGGCGATAGCTTCGAGGAATACATTGTTTATCATAGCAAGTTCTTAACATGGATGCAGGTAAACGGCTACGACGTGGACAAGAAATATAGTCAGGAAGAAATAGACGCGCTCGTCGAAAAAATCGCCTTTATCATAGAGCAACGGCTAATGATGTGACTGGTTGATGAAGGTAAAGATGCAGGGCGCCATTCAAAAATGGGTGGATCATAGTATCAGTGTGACGGTGAATTTGCCCAATGATGTTGACGAGGCATTGGTCAATCGCCTGTATGTCGAGGCCTGGAAGAGCGGTTTGCAAGGGCTGTACGATCTATAGAGACGGCAGCCGTTCGGGTGTTATGATATCCGTTTCAAAGAAGGACAAGAAGAAAGAAGATGAGAAAAAAGCCGGAACTTGCGCCATGCCACCATCCCGAAGTGACTGAGGTTCGTCCGAAAGAACTGGAATGTGACGTCGTTCGTTTCCAGAATAACAAGGAAAAAGTGGGTGGCTTTTTGTTGGTTTACTGAATGGCTATCCTTATGAAATCTTTACGGGTCTGCAGGATGATGAAGAAGGAATCATGCTGCCCAAGAGTGTCACAAAAGGGGCAAGATTATCAAACGGGTCAATGAAGATGGCACCAAACGCTATGATTTCCAGTTTGAAAATAAGCGTGGATATAAAACCACGGTTGAGGGATTGAGTGAGAAGTTTAATCCGGAGTATTGGAACTATGCTAAGCTAATTTCCGGTGTTTTGCGTTATCGCATGCCCATAGAGCATGTCATTAAGTTGGTTGGCCAGTTGCAGTTGCAGAGTGAAAATATCAATACATGGAAAATAGGTGTTGAGCGGGCGCTCAAGAAGTATGTGAGTGATGGCACGGTAGCCAAGGGGACAGCAATGTCCGTCTTGCGGACAGGAGACGTTGGTCTATCAAGAGGGCTGTCTGATTTGTACGAATTGCGGCGCAAGCCGTTGCGGATAACTCAAGCGGAATATAGTAATGATTATCAAACAAAGTAAAATACTACTGTCTCAACCTGCAGGTTTCATGCCTTTCATGGCGTGATGCCGCAGGAGCGTTTGGTAGGTAACGATTATTCGGTCAGCCTCGAAATCTGTTATGATTTCATGCAAGCAATGGCAACAGATGAGATTAACCACATTGAACTACGCCGAGGTCTATCAATTGATTCGTGTAGAGATGCAGACACCTGTCCGGTTAATCGAGTGTTTGGCAGGACGAATTGGTCAAAAACTATTTGACCTCGTTTCCCCAAATACAGGAACTTACTCTGCGCATCATGAAATTAAATCCTCCGATGGGGGCAGATTGCGATGGTGCCGGTGTGGAAGTTCACTTAATAAAATGATAAAAACGAGAAGCTGATTTTCGGTTTTGTAATATATATTCTGTAATTTTGCCTTTAATTTAGTAGGTGTATGATTGGCAAAAAGTTTTTCTTATTTACCCCTAATTCTTTTTGTTTGTCAGCTTGTCGGTTTCGGCCGATAAGAAATTTGTTTTGGTTATCGACGCCGGTCATGGTGGCGTAGACTATGGAGCCATGGGCTCTTTTTCAAATGAAAAAGATATTAATCTCAAGATTGCGCTTGAGTTTGGACGCAATGTGGAACAGAATAGTCCGGACGTAAAGGTCGTCTATACCCGTAAGACTGATGTGAAGATAGCCCTCAACGAACGTGCACAGATTGCCAATCGTGCCAATGCCGACTTGTTTATTTCTATTCATACCAACTCTCTTCCCAATGGGAGGGTGGCTCGGGGATTCCAGACTTATACCTTGGGAATGCACCGTGCGAAGGATAATTTGGATGTGGCGATTCGTGAAAACTCCGTTATTTCGTTAGAAAAGAATTACAAACAGACTTACGCGGGCTTTGATCCTAAATCTTCCGAAAGCTACATCATGTTTGAATTTATCCAAGGCAAGAATATGGAAAAGAGCGTAGAGCTGGCCCGGGATATTCAGAACAGTGTATGCAAAAGAGGCGGGGCGTATCGATAAAGGAGTGCATCAGGCCGGTTTCCTCGTATTGCGCGAAACATCAATGCCGAGCTGTTTGATAGAATTAGGCTTTATTACGTCATCTGAAGAGGAAACTTTCTTAAACAGTCCGGAAGGTATTCGCAAGATGGGACAGGCTATTTACCATGGATTCCTGCGCTATAAGAATAGATATTTTAATGGAATTGTTGTTCCTTATAAGAACGAAATAGCTGAAACTCCTAAAATTCCGCAGTTGGTGAAAGGTAATGATGATAATCGTGAAAAAGCCAAAGAGCAAGAGCCTCAGGTCGTAAACAAACCGTTGGCTCAACCTCCTGTTCCCGAGCCTGTTAGTCAGGCGCCCGATGAAACCCCAGTGACGGAACCAGCCAAACAAGAAAAACCAGTCTTCAAGATACAGATTCTCGTTACTTCGCGTAAGCTTCGGCCAACCGATGAGCATTTTAAGCAACTCGATCCTGTAGAGTGGTTTGAAGAAAATGGTCTGAATAAATATACGTATGGAGCTTCTGCTGATTATAACGAAATACGTCAGTTGCGTAAGCAGATTCTTGATAAGTTCCCGGAGGCCTTTATTATTGCTTTCAAAAATGGAGAGAAAGTAAACGTAAATTCAGCTATTCAGGAATTTAAGCAGAAGCGTTAGTAGATGAATAATAACAAATCAATGAGTAAAATTTTAACACGAGAAGTGAAAAATAGCCATTGTGGCTATCGTAGGTATTATTGTTCTTTTCTTTGGATTGAACTTCTTGAAGGGAATGTCTATATTCTCCAACGACAATATATATTATGTGAAGTTTAAGGACATCAGTGGCTTTGTCTTCCTCAAATCCGATTTATGCGGATGGCTATCAGATTGGCGTGGTGAAGGGCATCAACTATGACTTGGAACGTCAGAATGATATCGTCGTGCGGATGCAGGTTGAGAATGGCTTGCGCATACCGATGGGGAGCTGTGCGGAAATCGTAACCGACTTAATGGGCAATGTAAAGCTGAATATTTTGATGGGTAACGACCCCGAAACCGATTCGAACCGGGCGACACATTGTATGGTGCAGTCAATAGAGGAGCGCTTGGCAAGGTGGCTGATATCGTTCCCGAAGTGCAGAAAATGATGCCGAAACTCGATAGTATTCTTGCAAGCGTTAACCGGTTGTTGGCCGATCCTGCCATCTCAGCTTCATTACATAACATCCAGCACATAACAGGCGACTTGACAACTTCGACCCGCGAACTTAATCTTTTGCTGTCTTCGGTCAATCGCCGCGTACCCGGTCTGCTGCAAAAGGCTGATGGTGTTTTGGACAACACAAACCAACTTACGGCCAATTTGGCCCTAATTGGATATTCAAGGCACGATGACACAGGTGGAATCAAACACTTGCCAATGTTCAGGAATTTACCAATCAGTTGAATCATAATTCGGGAAGTTTAGGGTCTTTTGATGCGTGATCCGGCACTTTATAACAGCCTGACTACGACGGTAAGAAATGCTGATTCCTTGCTGACCAACGTACGTGAGCATCCTAAACGCTACGTTCACTTCTCTTTGTTTGGCAGGAGGGCCAAGTAAAAACTCATTCCACTTTTTTTCCGATTTTTAGTCAGCTGTTTTTCAAAAGCTGCACTATCACTTTCTAAAAAGGGCTGCTTTTACACGCCAAAGCAGCCCTTTTGCACGCTAAAAAGCTATGCTTTTTACATTGTAAAAGCAGCCCTTTTTACAAACTCCCCAAAATAGTTCTTTTAATGTTGATAGTTTCTCTTTTGTTGTAAAATATAATAAGTCTAAATAAGCTATGACTAATGTTTCACGCAGTCAGATTGTTGTCGTCCACTTTATACTTGCACGTTTTGCGTTCTGCATTCGATGTTTTCACCAGTATAGAATGTTTATACTTCTGTTTTTGTAATTAGCTGATAAACAGGAGATTGTAAATTTGCAATAGCTTTTTGTTTTCTTTTCTTGCCTATTTGTAAAGTGCCTATTTATAGCCAGTTAGCGAATATTCTTGAAAAATCATATAAGACATAGATTTGTATCTTTCATATTTCTTTGTTAAATTTGCATTGCAATCTATAGCTGATGGCTCAATTATGAGAGGGAATTAAGCACAGGCTGTTAGAGAAAGACATTAATAAAAAAATTGTAATAGAACTATTAAATATGGTGCGTTCCAATACATGTTGGGACAATGCTCTTGCGCTCATCCGTGAGAACATTGGGATGGAACAGTTTACTACATGGTTTAAGCCAATTGTCTTCGATTCTTTCAATCAGGAGAAGAGGCAATTGTTGCTCAAGGTACCTAGTCCGTTTGTCTATGAGTATCTTGAGGCTAACTATCTGGACTTGTTGCGCAAGGTCTTACGTAAGACTTTTGGCGAGGGAGTGCAGTTAGGCTATCGTGTCGTGACTGATAAGGAGCACAATTTGACGCAGGATCTTCAGGCAGATTCAGCAGATGCAGATATCAAGCAGCGTGCGAAGACGCGCGGCAACCAGCCTCCTTCCGTCTTGGATGCGGCCCGTCCGCAGGAGATTGATTCGCAACTGAATCCTCATCAGACTTTCAAGAATTATATAGAAGGTGATTGTAATAAATTGCTCACGGTCTGTCGGTCAAAGCATCGCTGAACATCCCAACAATAATCAGTTCAATCCGATGTTTATCTATGGACCGAGTGGTTGTGGAAAGACCCACCTGATCAATGCCATCGGCGTGTATGCCAAGCAGTTGTATCCACAGATGCGCGTGTTGTATATCAGCGCCCGCCTCTTTCAGGTGCAGTATACGAATGCAGTTTTACAGAATGCGGTCAACGATTTTATCAACTTCTATCAGACCATCGACATGCTGATAGTCGATGATATTCAAGAGTGGATGACGGCAACAAAGACTCAGGACACCTTCTTCCACATCTTTAATCATCTGTTCCGCAACGGTAAGCGCATCATATTGGCCAGCGATCGTCCTCCTGTTGATTTGAAAGGAATGAACGATCGTCTGCTGACACGCTTTTCATGTGGCTTGATAGCCGAGCTCGAAAAACCCAACGTAGAGCTTTGTGTGGCTATTCTGAACAACAAGATACGACGCGATGGCCTACATATTCCCGAAGACGTGGTTAACTTTATAGCCTCTACAGCCAATGGAAGCGTTCGCGATTTGCAGGGTGTTGTCAACAGTTTGTTAGCTTATAGTGTGGTCTATAATTGCGAAGTGGATATGAAATTGGCTACCAGAGTTATCAAGCGGGCTGTGAAGATTGATGATAAGCCGCTGACGGTAGACGATATCATGGACACGGTTTGCAATCATTTCAATGTCACGACAACTGCCGTCAACAGCAAAAAGTCGCAAACGCGATTTGGTCGTAGCGCGTCAGGTGTCGATGTATCTGGCCCAGAAGTATACCAAAATGCCTGCTTCACGAATCGGACGGCTTGTCGGTAACCGCGATCACTCTACCGTTATTCACAGTTGTACGCAGGTGGAGCAGAAGCTGAAGTACGACGCGGCGTTCCGGTCGGAGTTGGTTTCAATCGAAAACTCCTTTCATCTGAAATAAGTATTTTATGGTTTTAAATAGAAAAAAAGCGTCAAAGTCTGAACAGACAATGACGCTTTTTTCATGTTGTTTTGATTATAGTTGCTGTTTCAAAGGCTTGGTGTGGGTGGTTTCAGACGCAGTGTCTTTTTACCCTGAAATGTCAGATATACCAGATAATAACCGTCTCCTTTAAATTTTATCGTCGTTTTTCGGCCTCGTTGAGAGTGCCCTGCCATAGCTCATCGAATGGGAAAACGTTCCATACAAGTCCCTCGCTTTCGAGCTGTCGGCAGCCGAAATTGAAGATACTCACCTGCTGTCCAACGAAGGTTGTAAAGCTACTGGCTCCATCGGATGGAATAAAAATAGCCGTCATCGGTTATCATCACCGGCTGAATGTTCATCTCCCGGTAATAGCGCATCATTAATGAAATGTTTGCGAGGGTGTGATCTTCCCGTTTTCCGGTGGCGCCTAAAAAGGCAAACGCGGCTTCCGGAGACAGTCGTTGGTTGCGCAATGTAGTGGCGTGTGGCCTTGGTCAGGTCGTTGCTGTCTTGTTCCTCGATTTGAATAAAATGCAGTTGAGCTTTCAATTCTTCGCTCAGGGCTGTCGCCATCGCCTATCACCGTGATTCCTGTCGGTTCAAAACCTTGATTTAACAGCGTCTTCGCGGCACCGTCGCAAGCAATGATGTGCCGGGCATGGCGCAGTATGTTCTGTGCCACATCGCCTTTTGGGAAGGTGCCGTCGGCCACGATGACCGTGTCGAAACGGCTCTCTGTGTTTATCTTCTCGTAATGTTTCATAATTGTTGTTTCATCATCTTTTTGCCACTTGAAGTAGCCTGCCACGGCTATGATGACGTAAAGACCGTAGAGTCCGGCCTTAAAAGGAATGCCCTTGTTGATATAAAGATAGCAGCTAATCAGGTCGACGCCGATCCAGAAGAACCATTGTTCCATATACTTCCGTGCCAAAGCCCACAGCCCTACAAAGCTGAGGGCGTTGGTAAAAGGCGTCGAGTAGGGGAACAGTGGAGTTGGTAAACTCGGTCAGAATCCAGTAGGTTACGCCCCAAGCGACGAAGAAGAATACTGTGGCGGGTAGGTAAAGGCGTTTGGGCATGTGACTGATGAGTAGCGCCTGGCCTCCCGCTGCCCGCGTTTTTCGTCCGAATTTCCAGACGGCATAGCCACAAATAGCGGCCAGCGTGTAATATACGGCCATACCCGCGTCGCCATAGAGGCCGTGACTGTAGTAGAGCCAGATGTCAAGCGCGGGCATGACGATGCCTACCAGCCATAAAAGGATGCTGGCTCGATATTCCAGCACGATGTAGGCAATGCCCAGTATCGTGGTCAGAATATCGAGCCAGTGGATTGATAGATAATCAATAATCATTAGAAAGTGATGCTTAAATGAGCCAAAAAGTTGATGGGTGCCTGCGGAGAGTAGGTAGCCCACTTCGATATTTCTTTCGCCATTGTCGTCGTAGTTGGCGCCGGCATAACCGTTGGTGAAGTATTTTTCGAGAACAGATTGTGAACCGTAGCTCCCACCGTAATGCTCTTCACCGATTTGAGCTTGAAGGTATAACTCACGTCGACGTTGCTTACGAAGTAGGCGTCCAATGTCAGATTCTTGTTGTCGTCGTTGGTCATGTACTGTTTGCCGATGTATTGGCTTTGCAGTCCGGCCTCCAAGCCTTTGTAACTGAACGTGAAGATGTTGTTGAAGATAACGTCCGGCGAGAAGCTCAGGTGCGTCGTGCCGAACCGAACATCCTTTCCGTTGCCGTTCTTGACCGTCCAATCCTTGGCCCCTATTCCTGCTGAAGGTGGCGTTGGCGTCCCATCTGAACCAGTCGGAAGGCTTCCACGCGCTTTGCAACTCTATGCCCTGACGATACGAATTGCCCACGTTGCGGTGGATCATCTCGCCGATGGCGTTGATTTCCCCAGTCAGAACGAACTGGTCCTTATAGCTCATGTGGTACAGGTTGACGCCCGCGCTCAGCGTCGCGCTCTGGTATTTGTAGCCCAGTTCCCAGTCGGTCATGCGCTCGGCCTTGGGCTTCGGTATGTCATGGCCCCTCGAAGTCGTTACGTGTAGGCTCACGATGTGAGATGGCCAGCGACGTGTAAACAGCGTGGTTAGGATTGAATTGATAGAACAAACCGGTCTTGGGGTTGAAGAAATCATACTTTTCATCGTAGAGCCAGCCGTCTTTTGCGGCGGTTGAATACTCGTCGTTGGGGTCCTGAATGCGGTAGCCAATGTGGCGATATTGCAGGTCTACGTAGGCACTCAGTCCCTTCAGAAGGTCTACGTTCAGCTTTCCGTAGACGCTGTTCTCGCTTTTCACGGCTTTGTTGCGGTAGTACTCCTTGTCCGGATAATTAGCGACGGTGGGATTGATAATGCTCAAGATGTTGCCGAAATGGCGTCCGCTGTACCGGTTGATGGCACCGCCCAACGAGGCATGCCAGCGTCCTTGCTCATAGTTGAGCGAATAAACGCTGCCTACGAAGTCGTTGCGCAAGTTCTTGCGACGTATCAGATCCGATTTCAGCTTGCTGCCCGTAAAACCGTACTTGGCCAGTTTCTGTCCCACCTTGTACTGTTCGTAATCAGCCGAAACCGGCCGTATAGTGTAAGCCTACATTCAAGTTGAACCCTTGACCCAGTATCTGGTTCCAGATGAGTTGGTAGTTTTGCTGATGGTAGTTGTCCTTCTGATTGTTGTAATACAGTTTCTTTCCGTCGCCATCCGTATATTCTCCGCATGGGTTATAGCGTCTGCCGTATTTCTCCATCTGCTCTTTGCTGGCATAGTCCCAGGCCATGTACGTCTTCTCTATGCCGTTGAAGGTCAGCAGTTTCACCAGCGTATTGGTGCTGGTGTAGGCCCCTTGTAGAAAGTAAGAGTTCAGATTGGTCGACGCTCGCTCGATGTAGCCGTCACTGCCAATGTCTGACAGGCGCCCGTTGAAGCTCCAGTGGTCGGCCAGCAGGCTCGAACTCGAAGAGCAGACTCTCCTTGTGCGTGCCATAGCTGCCCTGCCGACAAGTTGAGTTTGATATAAGGTGTGAGCGAAGGGGCGTCGGTTTGCATGTTGACGCTTGCGCCGAAGGCTGCGCTGCCGTTGGTCGAACTGCCTACGCCACGCTGTATCTGAACGTCCTTTACGCTTGACATGAAGTCGCCCATATTGACGAAGAACACCTGCGAGCTTTCCGCGTCGTTGATGGGAATGCCGTTAGCCGTGAAGTTGATACGGTCTCGGATCGGTGCCACGCACCTTCAAACTGGAGTAACCAATGCCGTTTCCTGCGTCGCTGGTTGTCGTCACACTCGGCGTGAGCGACAGCAGGAAGGGAATATCATGACCGTGATTGATTTTGTTGAGTTGGCTTTTGTCCATCGTAGAGAAAGCCATCGGCGTCTTCCGACCCGCACGGGTGGAAACCACTTGTACACTTTTGCAATTCGTAAGTTCTGAGCGTGTCGAGCTTCTCTCCGCGGCATTGGCTGCCAAAACTGTTGACGCAGCCGCCAGAACCATGACCATTTTCTTCATTTCGTATAAATCTTAATCATTAGTAAATGTAATAATCATCAGAAAATGGGCATGCCACACGTCAATATCCGTCAGCGATGGAATTATGAAAGAACTTGTGGATTGATTTAATCATCCCTGCGTCGGCATTATCCGTTTCAGGTTCCATGGGTCTGTTCTCAGCATCCGCAATTGCGGTAGCACCCCTTTTTCTGTTTTCATTTGTCTTCGAAAAACATTGCAAAAAGTAGTCATTCGTATTCAATTCCACAAACTTTTGGTGGAAAAACATCCTTTTAAGGGCTATTTGACAGCAGAATTGTCGGTTCTTGTCGCATGATGTTTCGGTAGTCCAACTTTTGGCGTGAACCATTTATGATAGATATCTCGAGCCAGTTGTTTTATGTCTTTTCGTCCTGTGGGATAAGCAATCCGTGTAATTGTGGGCTCAATCCATCGGCGTTCAAAGGCCTCTATCTCCTTATTGCAGGCCTCGGAGTCGAAAGCTCGCTTGTGCAAAACGGCAGCCTTTACATGCTGAATAAATAGTTGCCAACGTTTTTTATAATAGGAAGAAACCAATCCGGCCCACGTGCGATTGGCGTAGTCGGTTAGCTGTCGACTATCGCCCCAAACAGTTATCAGTGTGCGTGCGTTTCGTTCGTAATAATCTTTCTCAGCTTCTGATTGCCCGAAGCCACGGGCGTCTTCAATCCATTTATGCAAGGAAAAATTCTTTTGTCACAAGCTAATAGTTCGTCAAGGTCGTCCAACATGCCTTCCATGCGGGCTGCATAATAGTTAATTGCATCCATGTGTTGTGCCTTGTAGGCCTTATAAAGGCTGTCCCGTTCGTGGGCAAAAAAGTCGCCCAGAACCTGTCGGCCCACATTGATGACGTCGTAAAGATGTTCTCTTTTTGTTGGAATTAATATCCAACAGAGACTTCCAAACCCAGGTAGCAATCTTTCGGGATAGGTGGTGTTAAGATAGCGTGCTTCGAATGAAGGACGTGCGCAGACCACCGTTCCAGACTCGTTAACATAGCTGGGCATGATATCATTGAACAGCAGTTGCCACACTTTGCGGTTTTCATTACAGGCAAAACCCACGTGTCGGTCGGCCATGCGATTTTTTTCCATTCCTCCGCAGTTTGTCCGCAGTCCCATGCCTTATCCAGCACAAATTCATAGAAATCTACGTTAACACCGAAGCCTTCCATGGTGGCTCCCAGTCCTATCATGTTGTCTCCACCCTGTGAAATGGCATCGTCCAGTCGGCGAGAGACCTTGTTGATATCTCCCTGAAGCATGGTATTGCCACCGAAGTTGGCTAAAAACGCAAGTCAGATATGACTGGCCATAGAAGCGTTCGGTGAGTTTCCATATTTCTGTATGGTCGATATAGTAATCCAGCAGATACATTCTGCCTTTTGGGAATACCGCTCAGGAATGCGCGCATGGTTTCCGGTGTCCAGTGTTTCTGGTCATTGTAGAAGAACCATCCCATCTGAATCCACACGGCTTCAGGGTCGACGGTGGCTAACGACTGGTAGAGCTTTTGGGGCAAGGCGCGCAAGGTGGTAAGGTCCCAGCTGGGTGGTTGCACTTCGTTGAAGCTGTCGAGACAGTATAAGTGATCGCTGCCGAAGAGGCGAGTCTGCCTTCTAGGAAAGTCTTTTGTAGTTTGGTAAAGAGAGGATCGGTAGGAGAGAGGAAATAAGTGCGGTATTGTTGGGCGAAGCCTCCCCATTGGCTGACTTCGAAATCTGTGCTTTGGGATGTCGTTGCTTATAGGTCAGGGGTACACTGCCATTGAAAGCCGAGAGAACGGGGCGCATGCCGAAGGCTCTTTCGCGCTGAAGAATGCGCTGTTGCAGCAGAAGTTGTCCGTCAATCCAGGCTTGGGGAAGCGGACCTTGCCACCCATTAACATTCACCATGCGCTGCCAGGGCAGATGAGCCGGTCCCGTGAAGAAACTTCGTATCTGTTCGTCAGTTAGCCCTTCGCGCTGCCATACACGTTGCCAAGCGGCTTCGACACCCGTGATTGCCAGTGGCATGGTCACGCCGTTGAGGGCCATCCAGTCAATCAGTCGTTCCCATTCTTTCCAACCCCACCATGGCATGGTGTAGCCAAAGGTGCAGTAATTCAGGAAAAACGGTTCTTTACCTTAGCCTTGCCTGTGATGGGGTGGCTGAGATGGGGTAGCAATCGGGGTAAAATAACAGGATTCTGCTGTTTCCATGAAACTCCGTCAGGCAATAGTTTTTCAGGTAATGGTTCAGTCCTACGGCCATAGCGATGGCACTGTTGCCACTGATGACAATCTTGTCGGCCTCGCTCCTTACCATAAAGCGTTCTATACTGTCGGTCGTAAGTTCAAACTTGAAGCGATTGACGTAGGCGGGGGCGAGACGGGCGACCATCTCTTCCATCATCTGACATTGTTGATGACTGGCTGCTGTGATAGACTGAACGAAACACCATAGGGGCGATGAGGAGCGGATATTGCTTTTTCTTTTCATGATATGAGGTTTGATTGAGTATTCAACATGCGTAAACTATAAAAGAACAGACTCTTTTATGTCTGGTATGACAAGCGTAATCGTTGTTTATAACTAAACGTATATACTTATTTGGTGCAAATATGAATATTTAATATTCATTTAGAAATCAAGCTTTCTCCACCTTATTATATATAAAAGAGCTTCCTTTGCTGCTGAAAAATGAGGTTAATAAAAAAATAATTGATATTTTTTAGTTATAAAAATCAGATTCTAAATGTCTAACCATTCAATCGCGGAAACTGCTGTGCTTGTGACCTTAGGGGGGCATGGCGGCAGTATTAAAGACGAGGACGTTGCTCCTCTACACCAAGAAGAACCTAAAAACCATTTTTAAAAGATACTAACCTAAATATTAACTTAATCATAAACTTATGTGTGGATTTATGAAGTCAAGAATGTTAGCTTATGCTTTTGTTGGCGCTTTTATTGGGAGTGCCACTTCAAATGACCGCTCAACAGCAGAGTGTCACTCAGCCTTAATCGTGTAAGTCTGAAGAGAGTATTAAGCGAGATTGAGAAAAAGACCCAGTACAAATTCAGCTATCGTGATGTTACGCTTGATAACAGTAAGCTGGTCTCTGTGCAGAAAAAATGATGTGACGGTGGCCTCTGTACTTAGTGAAATACTGGGTGAACGCGATTTGGAATACAAGCTGGTAGAACCTTCTACAATTATTATTTCGGTTAAGACTAATACAGAAAAGAAGGATAAGAAAAACTACGCTCCAGTGGTATGGTGCTTGATGCGCATGGTGAGCCTGTAATTGGTGCAACCGTACAAGTTGTTGGCAAAAATAGTGGAACGATAACCGATTTAACAGGAAAATTTTCTCTTGATGTAAATGATGGAGATCAGCTTGAGATTAGTTATGTAGGTTTTCAGACTTTTGCGTGTTCGTCCGAAAGAGAACATGAATATAAAGATGGAAGAGAATCAAGAGTCGTTGAATGAGGTTGTTGTGGTGGGGCTATGGTATGCAGCGTAAACGCGATTTGACGGGTTCGATAGCCCTCGTTGAAGGGCGATGATATGAAGTTCGATGGTGTGTCATCGGTTTCTCAGGCTTTTGGGTGGCAAGGCAGCCGGCCTTTTGATGTACGTCAGAACAGTGCTCAACCCGGTGGAGGTATCGACATTCTTATACGTGGCGCGGGCAGTGTCAACGCCGGCAACGACCCTTTGTATATTGTTGATGGTTTTCCTATTGCAAAACTTGATCAGCCGGATGGTGGTGATAAAAAGATGAGTCCGGGAACACAAAGCATACTCAACTTCTTAAAACCCGAATGACATCGAGTCGATAGAAGTATTGGAAAGATGCCTCGCCACTTCTATTTATGGTGCACGTGCGGCCAACGGTGTAGTTATCATTACGACTAAGCGTGGTAAGACCGGTAGTGCTAAAGTGTCTTATTCGTATGACTTTTCTTATCAGAAATATTCCGATATCTATAATCTTCTGTCGTTGAAAGAGTGGATGCAGGTGCGCAACGATATGGCCTTAGAAAACTATATGTGGAACAACCGAGTCGCTCCATACGGCACAAAAGACAATGGAAGAGGTAGCTGCTAATCCCTATAACGGGGTAAAATTGAGTTATCCTTATACCGATGCGCAGATTGCGGCAGCCGGAGAGGGTACCGACTGGCTCGGACCGATTACGCGTAACGGCCGTATCAATGAGCACAACGTCAACCTGCAGGGCGGTAGTGACAAAACACAGTATATGCTGTCGTTCAACTACTTCGACCAAAAAGGTATCGTGAAGAACTCCGGTTTGACTCGATACACGCTGAAAACCAACATCGACCAGAGCTTTCTCAAGATATTCAAAGCTGGTTTGAACCTGACGATGACACGTATCAATAATGACAATACACAATTGGGGGCTGCACGTTATGAGAACTCCGGTATTATCCGCTCGGCCATTCAGATGAGTCCGGAGGTGAAAGCCTACGATGCCGAAACGGGTACTTATCCTGTCAATCCCCTGTTGGCCAAACAGCCTAACCCGTACTCGTTGCTGACGAATACCGACCAAGGACGCACTAATCGATTAATCGGTAACGTCTATATAGAGGCTCGTCCGTTAGAAGAATTGCTGTTGCGTGGTGCCTTGGGTATAGATCATGCGCAGATAGATCGTAAGACTTACCAACCTCGCACAACCGTAAATGGTAATGCCAACGGTGGAGTAGCTTATATTTATAATACAAACAACGATCAGTATCTCGCAGAAGCTACGGCCACTTATCACAAGACTTTTGGCCGATATCCACAATGTTAATTTCATGGTGGGTGCCTCTTACGAAGAATTTAACAATGATATATCCGAGTTGGGGAACAACAACTTCCTGACCGACGCTTTTCTTTATAACAATATTGACGCCGGAACGGGAACCAAGATAACCAAGTCCAACGCTACGAAAAAACAAGATGGAATCTTATTTCATGCGTGCTTCCTACGTACTCATGGATCGCTATCTCTTTACGGGAACCATGCGTGCCGATGGTGCCAGCGTGTTTGCCAAGAACAATAAGTGGGGCTATTTCCCTCTGTTGCTTTAGGTTGGCTTATCAATGAAGAAAGTTTCTTGAAGCAGACAAAATGGCTTTCGAATCTAAAACTGCGTCTCAGCTGGGGACAGACGGGTAATGCCGACATCGGAACCAATGCCTTTGCAAGTTTTGCAGCCGAGAATGCCTATGTCAACGGTGACCACAAGACGGTGATAGGTGTGAAGAAAAGGCAAGATTGCCAATCCTAATTTGAAGTGGAAACGACCACCGAGTGGAACCTTGGTTTAGACTTTGGTTTCCTAAGAGGGCGCATCAGTGGTTCTGTAGATCTGTATCAGCGTATCATTTCCGATCTGCTCAACTACCGTTTGCTTAATTCTTATCAGGAGCTTCCTAAGGTAATGTCGAACGTGGGAAAGACTCAAGGCCGGGGTATAGAGTTCATGCTCAACACGCGAAATATCGAAACGAAGGATTTCAGCTGGTCGACCAACTTCACCTTTACGAAATATAAAGACCGCTGGAAGGAGCGTACACCCGACTGGAAGCCCGCGGTCTATGAGCATGTCGGCGATCCTATTCGTCCCATCTATTCGCGCATAGCCGACCATGTCCTCCAAATTGGCGAGGCTGCTCCGGCCGCTCAGCCTGATTTGTTACCCGGTCAGATTGTCATTAAGGATATTAACGGCTACAAGCGCGACAGCTCGGGTAATCCTGTGACTGATGAAAAACGGACATTTCGTGCTGACTGGAGAGCCTGATGGTAAGATTGATGATGCCGATACGAAGCTCATCGGTACGACCGATCCGGGTTGGTTAGCAGGCTTGAACAACGTATTCAGATACAAGGACTTCGAATTTTCATTTATGTTCAATGGCATGTTTGATCGTAAAATTCAAGATCCGACGATGGCCTTTTACGGTATTAACAGCTATGGTGTGGCAGGCTCAGGATTAAATGGTTTGAAAACCAATCTTGAACGCTGGACACCGAACAATCCTTCTTCCCGATATCCAAGCGCATTCTACAACATGGGACGTGGCAAATACTATACGAGTGGTGACTTTTCTATCAGAACGCATGGTTCATCCGTCTGCAAAACGTGTCGTTGAGCTACAATTTGCCCAAGAAATTGTTGAGTAAGGTTGGATTTATCAATAGTCTACGCGTGCATCTTTCGGCCAATAACCTTTTTGTGATTACGCCTTATGATGGGCTTGATCCAGAGACTGATGCCTATGAGGCTGCCTATCCCAACGCCAGAACCTTTAACTTTGGTCTAAATATTTCTTTCTGACAATTCTATATAATAATAAATGTAACTTATGAAAACGAAATATATCTCATGTGGCTGCTCTGACTTTTTGCTGCCATGACGTTTTACAAGTTGTGCTGATCTGAATCCCGTAGACTATTCGAAATGAACAGCGAACTGTTTCCAAAGACAGAGAGTGATTATATCACGTTGGTCAACGAGTGTTATCGGTCCATACGCTCCAGTTGGTTCGATGGCTTTGTCTCGCCACAGACGACCGAGGATGTGTCGCCCTTAATGACGCGACGACCGAAATACTGACTGCCCGCAGTTATATTTTTAAGAAACAACACGATCTGGACTGGAATTCACCGACGATTACTTGGTCGGATTCTATTATACGGAGAAGGATCCATCGGGTGGTGGCTTTCGTGATGGCTTTGCCAATGATATTAGTCGTTGCACGTCGGATTTTGGCTTATATCGAAAAATGCTACTTCTTTGAATGAAGCACAAAAGAAAAAGATGACAGCCGAAGTGCGGTGTGCCCGTGCTTTTATCTCTTATACGCTTTATGATATGTTTGGCCCTTGATCATTGCGCCACAGAAAACTATTGGAAACTCCACGTGAAAAATAAGCCTTTGCCACGCATGTCTCGTGAAGAAATGGTGAAATTCATAGAGGCGGACTTGCTTTTATGCGGCTGAAAACCTACCGTCTCCCAATGCGGTTGAATATGGTAGGTTCAGCACCGGACTGGCCAAGATGCTGCTTATTCGTCTGTATTTGCATGAGACAAAGGACGACAAGAGTTATTATGCAAAGGTGGAAACGTTAGCCCGTGAACTGATGCAACCTTCCTTTGGTTATCAGTTGCAGCCGAGTTATACACGGATGTTTGAGGTTGGCGGACAGGGAAAAAACTAATAAGGAAATCATCTTTGCCTCGCCCGTTAATACCGAAATGGTAGCTGGAATGACTGGCACATGTTTGTATTGCCATCTGATTTTGGAAGCAATGGTATGAAAGGCGGCTACCATAGTTTGACGAGTACTTGGCATTTCTACGACGGTTTTGAAGCAAACGACGTGCGCCGCACCTATCTTTTTGGCCGAATACACGAGCAACAAGACCGGAAAAACTCGTAAAGCGAGGCGATTATCCCAATCTCGACCTCGGCCCCATCCCCATGAAATATGGCTACGATACCGACCTGTTTAGCAATAGCGGACGTAGCAAGATAGACCCCATTCTCTATCGTTATGCCGACGTCTATCTGTCCTTGGCAGAGGCTTTGTATCGCAAGCCGGGAGCTTCGGCTACCGATAAGCAGGAGGCTTTGAAGTATATCAACGTTATTCGTGAGCGGGCGGGTATAGTAAGTATAGATTATTCGGCCATTGACACGGATGAAAAGTTTGTCGAAGTGTTGCTCAAGGAGCGTTGTCATGAGTTCTGGTGCGAGAACGGACAGTATCGTGCCGACCTTATTCGACTGGATAAATTCATAGAATATGCCAAGACCATCAACGGTTCTCCTTATGCCGAAAAGGCGAAGGAAGTTTATCCTTTACCCAAGAGCGTTATCATAGATGGTAAAGGCGTGGTCATTCAGAACACGGGTTACGATTAAAAAATACTACAAACGATGGATTACCACGCAGTGGTAATAGTATTACCAAGCGTGTGGTAATATGATTACCAAGGCGTGGTAATGTTGTTACCACACGCTGGTAATCCATCAAAAAGATAAGGTATATTGACTTTTATTTTACCGAACAACAGCAATATTGTAGAATAAATATTTATGGATCGACGTAGTTTTTTGAAGCGTGCGACAGCACTGGGCATGGCTGCAACCTTGCCCAAGGTGCTGTTGGGCACTTCTCTGGTAGAGCAAGTTGCGGAGTCTCAGTCTTCAGGAGAGAAGTTTTGGGCTTGTCTGATGCATCTTTCCTTTAATTTTTGCAGGCCAAATAAAACTGTATGGAGGACTACGAACAGAGTTTGAACCCGATATGGCTGTGTGGAACGCGGCCATTGATCGCATGGCCAAAAACCATGTAAACATGCTTTTTATCAATCTGGATGATTCGGTGGCTTGGCACAGTCATCCCGAGATTTCTTTGGCTCATTCGTGGACACATGAGCAGTTGCGGGCACAGTTGGCTAAGATTAGGAAGGCAGGAATAGAGCCTATTCCGATGTTTAACTTTTCTACGACACATGATGCGTGGCTGGGTAAGTATTCAAAAATGGTGTCATCGGCCAAGTATTATGAAGTTTGCGCCGACTTGATAGCCGAAGCCATCGCGCTCTTCGATACGCCTCGCTTTATTCATTTCGGCATGGACGAAGAACGAATCGACTATCAACTGTCCGATTATATCGTGATACGGGCAGCAGGGAAACATGGTGGGCCGACTTGTATTTCTACATCGGCGAAGCCATGAAACGGGGCGTTCGCCCTTGCGTATGGGCTGATTACGTGTGGCACCATCCGGATGATTTCTTCAAGATGATGCCCAAGTCGGTGGTACAATGCAATTGGTGGTACACTGAGAAGTTCTCTATCAACGATGTGGCCATCCGTTCTTATCTTGATTTGGCCCGTGAAGGCTATGACGTAATGGCCACCGGTAGTTTTGATCAAGAGAACCCCAAGAGCATTGGAAATACGGTGAAGTTCTGTAGCGAGCATATTGACGGCAATCATCTGTTGGGCTTTATGCAGACATTCTGGAAGCCGACGATAGAACTTATCGTGCGCCTATCCTACAAGGGATTGACTTGATAGGAGCCGCACGTTCGGAATATGAAAATAAAAGGAGAGCGAAGGTATGAAAGACAGATTGATATGGGGATGTTTAATCCATCTTAGTTTCAACATGTGGGAGGAGTATATATGGCCGGGACGCCCCTTCCGAGGCTATCGACCCGACTTGGAACTTAGTGAACCGCTATGGAATGACGCCATCGAACTGATGGGCAAGAGCGGTGTAAACATGGTTGTTATTGATCTGGGTGATGCCATAAGATACCAGCGGCATCCCGAAATAGCCGTCAATGGAGCCTGGACGGTTGCCCGTTTGAAGCAGGAGTTGCGACGTATGCGGTCGTTGGGTATAGAGCCGATACCCAAATTAAACTTCTCCGCAGGGCATGATACCTGGATGAAGGAATACTCCAAGATGGTTTCTACCGATGAATACTATCGTTTCTGTTCGGATATGATAGCCGAAGTATGTAGTATTTTCGGTCAGCCTCGCCTGTTCCACATCGGAATGGATGAAGAAGGCTACAATATGCAGAGTACCTACAAGCATGTGGTGGTGCGCAAAAATGATGCTTGGTGGCACGACTTCATGTTTCTGGTGAAGGAATGTGAGCGTCGGCATGCGCAGGCTTGGCTCTGGCCCGACTACATGTTGTGGCACCATCCCGACCAGTTTTTCAGTAAGATGCCTAAGAGCGTGATGCAGAGTAATTGGTATTATGATGAAGAGTTTAATCCCGAATGGGACATGGTGAGGCAGTATATTGATTTAGAAAAAAACATGGTTACGACCAAATTCCGACCGGTAGTTATCATTTTGAAAATCCTAAAAGTATAGCCAACACCGTGGCTTTCGCAGAGAAATATATCAGTCGGCAACACCTTAAAGGTTTCTTGCAGACGTGGTGGAAGCCTACGATAGAGGAAAAACAGAGAGCGCATTCTAAAAGGCATTACACTATTGGGCGAAGCTCGTAAAAGCTTATGAAGAACGACATGCTTAAAACGATATATTGATGAAATACCTATTCTTTATTTTTCTTTTCAGCTTTATCTGTTCCTTTTCTCCCGCTCAAGTGCCTCATCGAGCGGCCGAAGACGTATGTCATGTGATGACGCCAGACTACTGGAAGATGTGGAACGATTCTCTACAAGCTGCTATCGACCATGATATTGAGCTGTATAGGAAGGGTACGGCCACCATCGAATTGCCGGAGGTAAAGCCGGGTACGACAATCCGTGTGGAACAACTGACTCATTCGTTTATCTTCGGTGGTAACCTTTTTGTTTACGGACAGTTGGCTACTGAGGCTATGAATCGGAAATACGAAAAACACTTTCGGTTCGCTGTTCAATGCCGCAACCATTCCATTTTATTGGAAAAATGCTTGAACTGGAGCAAGGGAAGCCACGCTTCGAGGCCGGTAGTTCGTATGTTTATCGTAGACCTCCAACCGATCCGATGGTTGATTTTTGCAATCAGAAAGGTATATTGGCCAAGGGACATGCCATCATTTATGGCTTTGCGGCTGCATGGTCATCCCACGTGGATGCCCGAAGACCGCCATGTGATGGACAGTCTTTTTCAGGCCCATATTCATCGGTTGGCACAGCGATATGGTGACCGAGTGAAGTGGTGGGATGTGGTCAATGAACCCATTGATCAGGCTAACAGAGGACTTATGCCCGATGATTACACCTTCAAATGCTTTCAATGGGCACGCCGGTATTTTTCCATCTTCGGTACAACTGAATATCAACGATGTAGACCTTCATGGCCCGGTGGATTTGCATCGTCGCTATGCCGAGCTGACCCGCAATCTTTTGTGTCGTGGTTCGAAGATAGATCACATCGGGATAGAAATGCACATTTTCGATCCTTTGGAAGCTGCCGACATCGCAAAAGGCAAAGACCCCTACATCTCACCAGCACTTTTTGCAAGCAAAACTCGATTGTCTGAAGGCTACAGATTTGCCAATTCACATCAGTGAAGTAACAGTTTGCGCACCCGACACCACTGAGCATGGCAAGCTGATTCAGGCTGTGATAGCTCGCAATTTGTATCGGTTGTGGTTCAGTTATCCCACGGTGGAAGCCATTACGTGGTGGAATGTGGTTGACGGAGGGGCGCATCGGGCGAACCTTCTTATTCGGGAATCTATGATAAGAATATGAACGAGAAACCCGTATACGCCGTTTTGAACAATCTGATTAACACGGAATGGAAAAACTTCATTCCAAACACGTTTGAACAAAAAATAAGGTTTTTAACATTCCGTGGTTTCCGTGGCAAATATTTATTGACGTGGAAAGACAGGCATGGAAAGACACAACGGAAAGAAATAATGGTCGAATGAACAAGCAAATTTATTATAAAAAAAGTACCAAAATGAAGAAAACAATATTGATATTCTTGTCCTTGCTGCTCTTCGTCGTTATGGCGATGGCTGAGAATAGTATGGTGGGCGTTCGTGAGTTGATAGCACGTCGTGTACCTTGGGTTGCAGGACAAAGTTGTATTAGAGCAGATACGAGATGTCGACAAGGCAGAGGCGTTTACATTATCGACCCGTGACGGGCGGTTGGTCATTCAGGCTACGAGCGAAAATACGGCTTGCATGGCTCTGAATTATTACCTTGAAAAACTACTGCCATCGCTCCATGTCGCACATGGGTGATAATCTTGGACCGGTCGACAGTCTGCTGGAAATCAAGGAACCATTGACCAAACATATCGATCTGCCGTTGCGCTATGCGCTCAACTACTGCACACTGAACTACACGATGTCGTTCTATCAGTGGGAAGACTGGGAACACGAACTTGACTGGATGGCACTGCATGGAGTAAACTTGATGCTCATGCCTGTTGGTATGGAGAAGGTGTGGCAGAACACACTACGTAAGTTTGGTTGTAGCAATCAGCAGATTCGTAACTTCATCCCGGGACCCGGCTACACCGCTTGGTGGCTCATGGGTAATCTGGAAGGATGGGGTGGCCCCGTTTCGCAAGACTTTATCGATGGTCAGGCACAGATGGCTAAACGTATTTTAGGACGTATGGCGGCGTTGGGCATACAGCCCTGTGCTTCAAGGATTCTACGGAATGGTGTCGAGAAGTATTCGCGACCGCCATCCCAACGCCGTGATTCCGCAAGGTATGTGGGGTTTCTTTGAGCGTCCCGACATCCTCAAACCTACCGAGAAGCTGTTTGATGAGATGGCTGATGTGTACTATCGCGAAATCAAAAAGCTCTATGGCACAGACATTCGCTACTTCGGTGGTGACCTGTTTCATGAGGGTGGACTTACCGGAACGCTTAATGTGGCCGACTGCGGACTGGCTGTCCAACAAACCATGCAGCGTAATTTTCCTGGCAGCACATGGGTGTTGCAAGGGTGGGGCGGAAACCCTAAGCCCGAACTGTTGGCCAAACTTGATAGGAAAAAGGTATTGGTGGTAGATCTGTTTGGCGAAAACGAAGATGTTTGGAATCAAACACAGGCCTATGGCGGTACTCCTTTCGTGTGGTGTACGGTATCCAATTTCGGAGAGCAATGCGGTATGTATGGTAAGTTGCAGCGTATCTCTTTACAGATGGATAAGGCTCGCAACAGCATTTACAGACCCTATCTGAAAGGTGTGGGAATCATGCCGGAAGGAATCAATAACAATCCGGTGGTCTATGATATGGTATTGCACGCGCCTTTGACCGACCGAAAGATAAATGTAGAAGCATGGCTTAAATCGTATGTCACTTATCGTTACGGTGCTTACAATGCCGATGTCTATGCAGCCTGGCTCATCTTCTTACAAACGATTTATGCCAGTGTGCCCGAAAAATATGGGCTTCCTGAGAGTGTGTTTTGCGCCCGTCCCGGTATCAAGGTTGTCAACACCTCTTCGTGGGGAGTAAGGGCCAGATACTATGATATGGATTTTTCAAAGAAGGGGTGAGGCGCTTTTTGAAAGCCAAAGAGGCATTTGAAGGTTCAGAAACCTATGCTAATGACATGTTCGACCTGCTGCGTCAGGTGCAGTCGGATAAGGGAAGTCGGGCCTACGACGACATGATTGCCGCCATTAAAGCCCAAAAATCAGACCAAGTTTGAACAGACATCGAGCCACTTTCTCAATCTGTTGCTGCGACAAGATACGCTTTTGGCTCAAAGTAAAAGGCTTCACTTTAGACCATTGGCTGGGGCAAGCCGGACGCTTTGGGAAGACAGAGAGTGACCGTGCCTTAGCCTTGAAGAACGCTAAGATGCAGTTGACTTTTTGGGGACCCGACTGGAATCCCAACACCACCGTACACGACTATGCGGCCAAAGAGTGGGCCGGCATGCTCAAGACGCTTTATTATGAAGAATGGAAAAATGTTTGTCGACGTATGGCGGCAGCGTGTTCGTGGTACGGAAATGATAGAGCCTGACTACTATGGCTTCCAGATTGCGTGGAGTAAGAAGCCAGTTGTATATACACCTGTGAAACTTGACCCGCAGCAAATGGCTACGCTGATAGCTGAAATCTTACGTTAGAAAGTATCAATTATAGATTATCCTCATCCAATTACAATCATTATGAAAAACTATTTGTTTAGGCTGTCACTATGTGTTGTTTTACTGTTGCCGCAGTTTACGCGTGCTCAGTTTAACTGGCCATACCGAATAGAGAACGGTGTTGTGAAAACAGAAGTGCCCGAGAGGCCTGCCGGTCAACAGCATGTACTCAACTTGAAGTGTGAGAAAAATACCAGTTTTGCGAGTTGCTTTCGTTGGTATGGGCATGCGTGGTGAACTAAGTGTGGGCCGTTGGGTGCATCAAGAAGGTGTGCAGATTGTTGCGCTTTTGTGACTATGAGCGTGAGCGAGCTGATAAAGGAAAATGAGCAATTACGGAAAGCAGGCTTCCCACCTGCAGCCATTTACAGTGGAGATGAAGGCTATAAAGATGTTTGCAAGCGCAGTGATATCGATCTTGTCTTCATTGCAACAGATTGGCGTCACCACTTTCCTGTAGCTCAATACGCGATGAATCATGGCAAACATGTGGCCATAGAGGTTCCTTCGGCAATGAATCTGAAAGAGATATGGGCACTCGTTAATCTGTCGGAGGCCACCCGCAAGCACTGTATGATGCTTGAGAATTGCTGCTACGACTTTTTGAAATGAATACGCTTAATATGGCTAAGCAGGGCGTATTTGGCGAAATTGTTCTATACCATGGGGGCTTATCGCCATGATTTGACGCCCTACTGGGACGAGTATTGGAAGGACGATACGAACCGTGAACTGGGATGGCGTTTGGATTATAATATGAAATATCGTGGCGACGTCTATCCTACTCATGGTTTTGGGACCGGTAGCCCAACTGCTTAATCTACATCGTGGAGACCGCATGAAGACGCTGATCGCTATTGATACGAAGAGCTTTAACGGGCGTAAGTTTGCTTCTGAACGTCTCGGTCATGACGTAAGGGACTTTCGCAATGGCGACCAAACTGCCACGCTCATCAGTACGGAGAATGGTAAGGTTGTGGAAATACACCACAATACAATGACACCACAGCCTTACAGTCGTATGTATCAGATAACGGGAACGGAAGGTTTTGCGAATAAATATCCATCCGAGGGGTATGCTCTGACGAAAGAAAGCTATGCAGAGAGCCGGTATAACTCGCACGGGAAGTTATGAAGAAGGCGAGGAATATATGTCGAAAAGAAGATATGACAACGCTTGTCAATAAATATCAGAATCCGCTGATAACCAAGTACGAAAAAGCGTGCAAAAGAGGTTGGAGGACATGGCGGCATGGACTTTATCATGGATTCACGCCTTATCTACTGTCTGCAACATGGTCTGCCACTTGATATTGACGTATATGATTTGGCTGAATGGTGCTGCTTGGCCGAGCTGGGAAGTATTGCGATGGATAATGGCAACTTGCCGGTGGAGGTGCCAGATTTTACCCGTGGATATTGGACAAATGTCAAAGGGTTCGATTATGCCTTTGCTTCTGCTGCAGAGGAGCAGGCTCAAGAGCAGGCCAATCATGCGTTTACAACCAAGATGAAAGCTACAGCGGCCAAACTTTGGGAGAAATATGATAAAGCGCGTATCGTAAAAATAGTTTATTCTGCCATTGCTTTTACATGGTGGAAGATGGACTGTGATGACTAATAGGTGGTGATATATTTTTGTCATAAAGTTTGGTAGTTTCTATCGTTTTGCTTATTTTTGAGTTCGTAATCAGTCCGTTAGTCTTTTTGACGGTCATTACTTTTGAATGAACTTAATAATTGCAAGCACGCATGAAGGCAACATCGTCGAAAGAAGATATTTTCATTTGGCTGCTCAAGCATGACTCTCAGTGGGCGTTCGATAATCTTTATCGCATGTATGCGCACAGGCTTTTTGCCTTTGCATTGGAATATTGTCACCACAAGGAGACTGCAGAGGAAATAGTGGAAGATACTTTTATCTGGATATGGAACCATCGGCATGACATCAAACAGGAAAAGACATTGTTCAATCTTGTATTCATCAAGGCTCGCCACTTGCTTATCAATGCCTATAGAGCAACACTCAACAGTCCTCATTTTGAAGATTATGTGAACTATTCCAATAGCCTTGGTACAGAAGAACAGGAATCACAGCTGGAGTATGATGAGTTTATGCACGTGATAAGGCAGGGGTTAGACCGACTCCCACTTACGCAGCGACGGGTAATAGAGTTGTCGCGTTTCGAGCAGAAAAAGTATCATAGAAATTGCGTCTATGTTGAATTTGAAGGAGCAGACAGTGAGAAATCAGCTATCATTGGGATTAAAACAGTTGATGATTCTTATCGGGCAGTCGGGCTACGGAGCGTTTGTCGTTCTTCTACTGGTTTCCTGATAAATTCTAAAAATGCAGTATGTTTGAGTGTTTTCATTTTCTTTCATTTATAAAGGGATATTAGGGTTATGAACAGTATAATAGAAAAAATATAGACGAGCAAGGCTGACACAGAAAGAATTGCAGCTGCTTCGTAACGAGGTAAACCAGTCTTCGGATGATGCGCAGGCTGCTGAAATGCAGACCCATTGGCAGGAAGAAATAGACGTTTCAGGTGTCCCGGAAGAAACGATTGACGCAATTCAAGAACGATTGGATACGCAGATTCAGCAGTCATTTACGCTTCACAAGCGGATGTGGCGGCTTGTTCAACATGTTGCGGTAGTGTTGCTTCCTATCTGTTTAGTAGCCTTGGGCTATATGAATTATCAGCAACATGTAGCTTCGAATGAACTTCTGACAATTTCAACTCTTAAAGGTGAGCAGGTAAATATTGCTTTCCCAGACGGTACAAAGACAGAGATGAACGAACAATCAGTACTTTCCTACCACCCTCACGCTTTTACGAAGAAGCAAAGGGAGGTCTCTTTTATGGGTGAAGCTTATTTCGAAGTATATCACGATACAGACCATCCTTTCTTTATTTATACATCTGGTGTGCGTGAAAGTGACGGGAACGAAATTTAATCTCAGTAATTATCCTGAGTCGTCAACGGTTACACTCTGTTTGTTTGATGGGGCTGTTACGCTCCGTTCTGACAGGACGCAGGAGGAAATCAGTGTGAAACCTAATGAGCGGTGTACCTTTGATAAGGCTACTGGTCGATTTTCCGTAGAGCCATTTGACGAAGATATAGCCAGTTATACGGCTTGGCGACAACATGAATTGGTATTTCACAGCACGCCGTTGAAAGCAGGTTGTGGAGAAACTCGGTACTGTCTATGGAGTTAAAAATTCTGTTGCGGAATGTCAATGAAACAGATCGTTTTACAGGAACGTTGCCAACGTCGGACTTTAATAAATGTATGATTATCGTGTCTAATCTTTATAATTGTAAAGTAAGTCGTAGCGACCATGAGGTCATCCTTACCAAGGACGTGGTCAAATAGGATAAAATAAACAGGTTGTTCTAATATAGGACAGACCAAAGATGATGCGTAAGAGTGTAGCAAGGAAGGTTAGTTGTTTTATAAGATATTGTTGTTTGAGTTTAAATGAATAAAGAGACGCCTTAGTAACACAGAAAGGGGAAATCTCGGTTATGAGATTTCCCTTTAAATCAGAGTTTTACTTGTATGTTAATTTACTTTTGGCAATTGCAAGCGGTCCATGGCTTCAGCTCCTGAAGAAGTCGTGGCCCTTGTCGTCAACGAGGATGAAGGCAGGAAAGTCTTCAACATCAATCTTCCAGACAGCTTCCATGCCCAATTCAGGATATTCCACGCACTCGATACTCTTGATACTGCTCTGTGAAAGCACGGCTGCTACGCCACCGATTGTGCCCAGATAGAAGCCACCATGCTTCTGGCAGGCGTCGGTGACGGCCTGTGTACGGTTGCCTTTTGGCTATCATGACGAGCGAACCGCCGTGGCTTTGGAATTCGTCTACGTAAGTATCCATGCGGTTGGCCGTGGTCGGGCCCATCGAACCGCAGGCATATCCTTCTGGTGTCTTGGCCGGACCGGCATAGAGAATCGGGTGGTTCTTGAAGTATTCGGGCAGTTCTTCGCCGGCATCAAGGCGCGCTTTCAGCTTGGCGTGGGCAATATCGCGGGCAACGATGATGGTTCCCTTGAGGCTCACACGGGTGCTGACGGGGTACTTGGTGAGTTCGGCACGCACGGCGTCAATACCCTTGTCGAGGTCAATCTCTATGCCCTTAGCACCTTCTCCCGGCTTGCGATATTCTTCGGGGATGAGGTCTGACGGGTTGTCGTCCATCTTTTCGAGCCAGATACCATCGGCATTAATCTTTGCTTTGATGTTACGGTCAGCCGAACAACTAACACCCATGCCGATCGGACAGCTGGCACCATGGCGTGGTAGACGGATGACACGGATGTCATGCGCAAGGGCCTTGCCGCCGAATTGTGCGCCGAGTCCTATCTTTTGGGCTTCTTCCAGTAATTTATTCTCCAACTCGATGTCACGGAAAGCACGTCCGGTCTCGTCGCCTGTGGTAGGTAGGTTGTCGTAGAACTTGATGGAACCGAGCTTCACGGTGAGCAGATTCTTTTCGGCCGAAGTACCACCTATAACGAAACAGATGTGATAGGGCGGGCAGGCCGCTGTGCCGAGGCTTTTTCATCTTCTCTACGAGGAAAGGGCAATAGAGTGCTTTCGTTCTGGATAGTAGCCTTGGTCATGGGGTAGAAATAGGTCTTGTTGGCAGATCCGCCACCTTTGGCAACCATGATGAAGCGATATTCCGCACCTTCGGTAGCTTCGATGTCAATCTGTGCAGGCAGGTTGCATTTGGTGTTCACCTCGTCATACATGTTGAGCGGAGCATTCTGTGAGTAGCGTAGGTTGTCTTCGGTGAAGGTGTTGTAGACACCGCGTGAGAGCGCCTCCTCGTCTTCAAAACCTGTCCATATCTGCTGTCCCTTCTCTCCGTGGATGATGGCTGTTCCGGTGTCCTGACAGAAAGGAAGCACTCCCTTAGCTGCAGTTTCGGCATTGCGGAGGAACTGCAAGGCCACATACTTGTCATTTTCAGATGTTTCGGGGTCACTGAGAATGGCTGCTACTTGCTCGTTGTGCTCCCTGACGGAGCATGAACTCAACGTCGTGGAAAAGCCTGCTGAGCCAAGAGCGTCAGTGCTTCCTTCGATACTTTTACAATCTGTTTGCCTTCAAACTCTCCGGTGCTGATTCCTTCTTTGGTCAGAAGACGATACTCGGTGTCGTCTTTTCCCACCTGAAACATCGGTGCATACTTGAATTCTACTTTGTTTGCCATAATGTCTTTTATATCTAAATGTGTAAAATAAATGTCGTTTATGTGTCATCCAAACATGACGGATGGCAGTTTAATAACCGAAGATTTCTCTGTCGTAAGATGCTTGACGGGACCTAACTTCTCAAGCGCTTTCATATCAATGCTCTTTTCATCGCCGAGAATGATATAGCGATAGGTTTTTGTGAGCAATATTTGCCTGTTGGAAGTTGACCACGTCTTTTAAGAGTTAGTGTTGGCAGTTTGGTATATATGTCTTGCATATAATCGTGGTTTAAAACCCAATTGCTGAAGCTCAAGATAGCGACTAATGACGTTGAATTTTAGTCGTACGCTTGCTCTGAATGCTCTTGACGAGGCTCTGTTTTGCCAAGTCAAAGGCTGCTTCATTCTGAGGCATGTCGTTGAGAATTTCATTGAAAAACCTTGACGCAATCGGCCATCTTATCGTTTTGGGGAAATGATATGGGTAAAGAAACTCTCAGATTGTGTCTTGTATTTAGGGTTGTTGATAGTGTGCAAAAAGCGTTGTAAGCTAGGCCGCGCGTTTCACGGAGTTCTTGGAATACCACGGTATTCATGCCACTGCCAAAGTACTGATTGAAGAGCTTTTTCTATAGGCGCCTTGGTCAAATTCCATTGTTTGCCTTCATTGTGATACTGGCGCATGTAGATGTTTTTTAGCTGTGTAGGGGGCGATGATTACCTCGTTTTTAGGAGTCTGTTGTTCTTTATAAGGCTTAGCTATGGGAGCTTTGGCCCAAACTTTGCCCACCTTGTGCTGTTGTAGGATGAGGTTGCAAAGTTGTTTTTCGCTATCGGGCCCATAGTAAAGCACGGTATGGGCATAGTTGCCAAGGTTGCCCAGAAGGTCAATGAGCTTCTGGGGATCCATAGCACGTAATTGTTGCATTGTGAAATCATTGCGTTGGGGATTGTAAGGGACCATAAACACCATAATTCCAGAGGGCTTCAAAGTTTGATTTCTGATTAGTCTTGGCATCTGTACGACTCTTTTTCAATGAGACTGCAGAATTGATTCCAACTATTGGCGTCTGCCTTGGCTCCATGCAAAACCTTCTCTAGCAGTTGTAAAGCCTTGGGCAAGTTTTCATTCAAAACCACTCAACTGAATGTTGATATATTTCTTGTCGGTAGATATATTGTAATTACAAGCCAGCTTATAGAAAAGCCTGTTTGATATCAGAAACCGTCATATCTTTCGTTCCGATGAAGTCGAGATAAGAAGCGGCATAGCCATAACGCAGATCGGATTCGTCGCCGAAGTTGTAGCGGAAAAACCAATCTAAACAGACCGTCGTCTGTATTGTGCTTATATATATAAGGTAAACCTTGCTTCACTTTGCCGAAAGAAAGCTCCTTCCTCAAAGTCTACAAAAAAACGGGCTGAATGGGCTTTGTTTGGGTGGTACGTATGTCGGTAAGGAACTTACTTTCGTATTCGCGGTTGGCAGGAATAGGTGTAATGACAGGCTTTTTCAATTTTTGAGCGTAGTATCTTTCGCCCATGCGTTTGTAAATACAAACAAAAATTATCGGCGCGAAGGTTCTTACGAGCGAAATCTATAATGGCTTGTTTGGTCAGTTTAGCCTGTCGATCCAGACGAAGAACTTCGTTTTCCCAACTCTTATCATTGATAAATGCGTCAATCATCATATCTACACGCGTTTCATTATTATCTAATGAGCTATAGAATTGTAGCTTCTGTTTGCAATGACTGCAGGTAGCAAATCTTCGGAAAAAGCTCCGCGTCCCAGTTTGTCGATTTCTTTTTAGGATGAGTGCACGTACATCCCTCTAGTTTCTGTCCCCTGTAAAGGTGCTCCATGAACAATAAATGCCGTGTAGTCGCGTGGTTCATCAAGCATGGCACCTACGCCTTGGGTTTTCATTTGTTGGTTGATGTTGATGTCGAAAAAGACCAGCTTTGCCGTTGGAAAGCATGCTTTTGATGACGTCAAGCGTATCATTTTGCAACTCGGCAGCTCCTTTGAAGAGCCAGCCCATCATCAGATTTTCTGCGTCTTGCCCAACAACACTTGAGTCTTTTGGTGCGGAAATCTTCTTTTGAGCAGCAAACTCGGGGCGTGACAAAGCTGGACTGGAAATGCCACGAACCGAAATATTGGTCGATAATTGTAATTACCTGATCGGGGTTCATGTCGCCTGCAAGCGTGATGGCAACATTGTTGGGTACGTAATAGCGGTTGAAATATTTCTTAATATTAACGATAGAGGGGTTTTTCAAGTGTTCTTGTTCACCAATGGTAGTCTGGGTTCCATAGGGATGAGTTGGCGTAAGAAGTTTCCATAGGGCTGCATATTGCTTGCTGCCATCGCTTCCCATGGAGATGTTTTTCTCCTCATATACGGCTTCAAGTTCGGTGTGGAAACCGCGTATCACCATGTTCTGAAAACGATCGCTTTGTATTTTAGCCCAATTCTCTATCTCATTGGATGGTATGTTTTCAACATAGCAGGTTACATCGTTGCTTGTATAAGCATTGCTACCTTCGCTGCCGAGGCTGGCCATGAGCTTATCGTATTCATTGGGGATATTGTAGCGAGCAGCTAACTGCGATACCGAGTCTATCTCATGGTAGGCTTGCTTGCGCTGTAGCGGGTCGGTGAGGGTACGATAGTATTCATAACGTCGTTCGATATCGTCAAGATAGGGTTTCTCTGAGCATAGTCTGTTGTGCCGAACTGTCGTGTCCTTTAAACATCAGGTGTTCCAGATAGTGAGCTAAGCCCGTGATTTCTGCCGGATCGTTACGTGATCCCGTCTTTACTACAATGTTAGCTTGTACGCGTGGTTTTTCTTTATTCACGCTCAGATAAACTTTCAATCCGTTTGCAAGAGTGTAGATGCGCGTCTGTGTAGCGTCTCCCTTGACAGTTGTATACGGATACTCTTTGGCAACCGCTGTTGTAGTGAGTGCCAAAACTACAAAAAGAAATAATAGTGTTTTCTTCATTATGATGTTAAATGGTTTAGTTTTCAAAATCAGTTTCATGATCCAGACTTTCCATGAAATCGTCCAAAACAGCCGGTTCTATGTCACCCATACTGTATTCCCTTTCCGCGTCTTCGCGGATTTCTGCTACCCAGGTTCTCCGAGCATTAATATAGTCGTTATGAATACGTGTTATGTCTTCTTCGGAAATTTCGTCTAAGTGGTAATAATCCAATATTAATTGGTAAGTCCAAGTCCATTGGTAGTCGGGTAGTGGCTGTTGATTTGTTCAAAGCGATGGAGTATATCTTCAATCGTATCTATTTGTCCGTCCTTGATATCCTCAATGAGTCGTTTTTTTCGCTTTCGCTGGTAGCAACAACCCTGAGAGATCATTCCATTTTCCAAGTCCCTATCGTTGATGTCGTGTGTTGAAAGCTCCCCATTGCAATATCCGTTTTAATACTGAACCGATGTAAATGCGTAGCGCGATGTCGTAATATTTAATACCATTACTCAGTGCAGACGCATTGATAATATATTCGTGATAATTATAGGCTGAAACATCGTTGCCGCTGGCTTCACGGAGCTTTTCTAATATGCGTTTCCCTTCGACGATTTCACCTACGGAGAAAGGCGATAGCCAGTCGAAATTGACGATGCTTTTTGGCATCCTTTGGGTCTGACGTCACGCTTTGGCCACTTGCGGATGTCACGATAGAGGCCTGCTGTAGCGATATTGTAACCCGGAGATAGATGCATCGTATTACCATCTGCTGTTAAGTAAGAGAAAGGGAGGTTGCGTGTATTAGGATGACACTTCAGTTACCGAAGCAAACGCTGAATGAACCGATGTGGGCAGGCATGAGGAGATTGGCTCCACTGGCCATCTTGCAGCCTCGTTCGAGTGTTGCGTAGTGTAGTGCCCCCATTTTATAAGCGTGATTGCCGAAGTAGTGGCACAGCCTGCCTTGTAAAAGGAAAAACTGACTTCCAATGAGCAGATTACTTTTTGTGGTGACTTGTTGTAAAAGGACCACAGAAAGCTGCACATGCCTCACCATTGCTCATATAGGAGTTGGCAAAAAACACACTAGCTACCGCAGTGAAACCATTTGCAATCTGACATGCTTCACCCACAAAACAATCTTGCAGTTTGGCACTATTGATGACCGAAGAGCCATAACTGATGATTGTGTTTTCGCAGATAACGCCTGTTCCTATAAAAAAACATTTGCTGTGCCGTTGCTCAGAATCGTGCAATCGCTCAATCGTGAAGTACCACTGATTTCACAATCATCCTCTATAATTGTATTTGTAATTTCTTTGGTGTTGACAATCTTAACATTGTTTCCCAGTGTACCACGATCGGGTTGATTGCTGTAGATGTTTTCGTTGATGAGCCGACGAATACAATCTTTCAGTTCCTTGTCGTGCATGTGCTTTACCATGAAAGCAGCTAATTGGCTGTTCAAATCACGGAAGCTAATGAGGTTGCCTTCGCCCATTTCGTTGAGCACAGAGATGAGATTGCCTTCTCCGTATGTCGCTCCTTCGGTAGTTTTCGAGCATACATACGTTGCTGATATAGCAGTCGTCGCCGATAGTATAATTATTGATATAATTGCCAATGTTTTCACTCAAGCAGTTGTCGCCAATCTTCACATTGCAGAGGGTGGCATTGTTAATGCCCGAGTGTTTCATGAAGCCACGGCTTACTTCGATGCTTCTATCGAAAGTACCTAATTCTATATCTCCATAGAACATCACCCGATGAAAATAATTAGGTCTAAAAATCCTCATCCACCATGATACGATCCCAGTCCTCTGCCCAACAACTGTTGTCTTCCAGTATGGTGATTTCTTCGTCTGTAAGTTGTCTCATCTTTGTAGCCGATTATTTAACATGTGCTTGAGAAAGCTCCCTTAATCATCCATTTGTGGATAAAGGAAATCATTGTAAGGATATTTTTTTGAACATGAAGTTCACGTACTCTTTTTATACAATATATCCCTGAACTCTTCTATGTTTTCCTTTGTTTTTTTGGCCGAGATAAAAAGGCAATTATCGTTCAATTTGGCCATCCAAGTGCGTTTCAGTTGGTCCAAATCAATATTCTCACGGGTTTCTGGAGTCAAATCGTCTTCTTCCTTTTTCCACCCATTTATAATTATCAATTTTGTTGAAAAATTATCATGTTGGGTTTATCGCTACATTCTAAGTCTTTTTAAGGTCTGATCAACCACCTTTATCTGTTCCTCAAAATCAGGGTGAGAAATGTCAACCACGTGCAGTAACAAATCTGCTTCACGCACTTCATCTAGCGTAGATTTGAAAGAATCGACAAGGTCAGTGGGTAGTTTTTCGGATGAATCCGACTGTGTCGGCCAGCAGGAAAGGCAAGTTCTCAACGACTACTTTGCGCACCGTTGTGTCGAGTGTAGCGAACAGCTTGTTTTCTGCGAACACCTCGCTCTTGGCCATTAAGTTCATGATGGTCGATTTTCCCTACATTGGTGTAACCCACGAGTGCCACACGAATAAGGCGTCCGCGGTTTTTGCGTTGGGTAGTTTTCTGTTTATCGATTTCTTCCAGACGTTGCTTCAGGAGCGTGATACGCTGCAAGATAATACGGCGGTCCATTTCAACTGTGTTTCACCTGGGCCACGAAGGCCTACTGACCCCTTGCCACCACTCTGAACCGGAGCCGCCACCTTGGCGTTCCAAGTGCGTCCACAGGCGTTGAGTCGTGGTAACATATAGCGATGTTGGGCCAGCTCTACCTATGTTTTCGCATTGGCAGTCTGTGCCCGCATAGCAAATATATCTAATATAAGAGAGGTGCGATCCAATATTTTTACCTGAAGCTCTTTTTTTCTATATTCCTGATTTGTTTAGCCGAAAGTTCATCATCAAAGATAACCATGCCAATCGGTTCGTCCTCTTCTTCGCATGCTTTGATGTATTGTTTTATTTCTTCAAGTTTTCCTTTTCCAACATAAGTCACCTGACTTGGCCCGTTCACCTTTTTGCGTGAATCGCTTTACAGTGATAGCTCCGGCTGTGTCTGCCAGAAATTCCAGTTCGTCAAGATATTCTTTTGTCTTGGCCTCATCCTGTTCTTGTGTAATCAGTCCAACAATAACAGCCGTTTCGGCCTTGGCTTCGGATATTATAAATTCTTTCATTCTGAAAAATCAACAATTTATTTTGTGTTACAAAAATACATCAAAAAGGGGCATATCACAAAATAAAAATGTTGCTTTTATTGGTCATCAGCCCTTTTTGATATGCCTACTTTTGCAAAATGTTTGCGCAGTGTTGTTTAAAAATCTTAATCATTTGAAATTTATTTTTGCTTTTTCATGATAATCTTTCTACCTTTTGTGACTTAATCAATTATACTAACTTCATTAAAAGACACCATGAGAGTAATTATTGAAAAGGATTACGCGCAGTTGTCCAAATGGGCAGCTGAACATGTGATTAAAAAGAATTAATGAGTTCAATCCCACTCCCGACCGTAAGTTTGTTTTAGGGTCTGCCTACCGGCTCTTCGCCCTATAGGTATGTACAAAGCCTTAGTTGAGGCTTGCAAACAAGGAAGGGTAAGTTTTAAAAACGTTCTTACATTCAACATGGATGAGTATGTCGGACTTCGGAAACCCATCCCGAAAGTTACCACTCGTTTATGGCCCGTAATCTCTTTGACCATATTGATTGTCCGAAAGAGAATATCCACATTTTGAATGGCAATGCCGAAGATCTTGAAGCAGAATGTGCTCATTATGAACAGATGATTGTTGAGGCTGGTAGAATCGATTTGTTCCTCGGCGGTATTGGACCGGACGGCCATCTTGCGTTCAACGAGCCTTTCTCATCACTCACTTCTCGCACGCGTATTAAGACATTGACCACCGATACCATCATCGCTAATAGCCGTTTCTTCGATAACGACGTAAATAAGGTGCCCAAGCATGCACTGACCGTTGGCGTAGGAACAGTGATGTCAGCCAAGGAGGTCTTGATTCTGGTTAATGGTCATCATAAGGGCACGTGCCTTACAGGCTGCCGTTGAAGGCCCCATTACGCAGGCCTGGACCATCAGCGCGCTGCAACAGCATCCACACGCCATTATTGTGGCTGACGAAGCTGCTACCGATGAATTGAAAGTCGGTACTTATAAGTACTTTAAAGACATAGAGAAGGATAATCTCAAGTCTTTTTCAATAGAAATATCCCTAATAAACATTACATCAATGAGACTTCATTTAAGTTCAGAAATTGTTTTTGAACAGAATTCTGAAGCATTCTACGCGCCGAAAAACGGCCGTAGAACGCTCGAAATTACGCGTATGGAGAAAATCCGTACTGATATTTTCCCAAAGGTAGAAGATGGCGCTGCTAATATTGCCGACGCTATTTGCAAAGAGATTAAGGCCAAAAAGCCAACTCGGAAAGTATTGTGTGCTCGGTCTGGGAACAGGACAATCACCACACCCATCTTTCAAGAGCTAATTCAACGTTATGAAAGGAAGGAAATTAGTTTCAAGAATGTCATTGTATTCAATGCCTACGAATATTTCCTCTCAAAAGCAGATAGCCCGCATAGTGCCTTGGAACAGCTCAAAACTCGATTCCTTAATCATGTAGATATCCTTGAACAGAATGTCTATTCGCTTGATGGTACGGTGGTACAAGATACCGTTCAGGAGCAGTGTCGGCTTTTTGAAGAGCGCATTAAGACCTTCGGAGGCATCGATATTATGCTGCTTGAATCGGTCGTATCGGCAATATTGCCACCAACGAGCCCTGGTAGCGTAATCTCATCATCAGCCCGTCTGATTCTGATTGATGCCACCAGTCGTGAGGAAATGACCATGAGCTTCGGCTCACAGGAGCCCGTTCCTCCTTGTTCTATCACGTTGGGAGTTGCCAATATCCTTGCTTCGCGCAAGATTTATTTGACGGCGTGGGGCGAAGAGAAAGCCGATATCATCAAGGCAACGGTCGAAGGCCGCATGAGCGATGCCATTCCGGCTTCTTTCTTGCAGAATCATAACGACGCTCACGTCGTTGTCGACCTCTCGGCAGCCAGCAAACTCACCCGTATTATCCATCCTTGGCTCGTAACGAGTTGCACATGGACAGACAAGTTGACCCGTGCGGCCCTTACGTGGCTGTGTCTGATAACCAAGAAACCCATCTTGAAGCTGACCAATAAGGATTATAATGAAAACGGACTGAGCGAACTTTTGGCGCTCTATGGTTCGGCCTACAATGCCAATATCAAGATTTTCAACGATCTGCAACATACCATCACCGGCTGGCCGGGTGGCAAACCCAATGCCGATGACACCTATCGTCCCGAGCGAGCTAAGCCATTCCCCAAGCGTGTTATCGTATTCTCACCCCATCCTGATGATGATGTGATTTCAATGGGAGGTACCATCCAGCGCCTTGTGAAGCAGGGACACGATTTGCATGTGGCTTACGAAACATCCGGTAACATTGCTGTCGGCGATGAAGAAGTGACACGTTTCATGCACTTTGTCAACGGATTCAATCAGTTGTTCATGGATTCGAAGAATGAAACGATTGCAAATATGTACAAGGAGATCAAGTCTTTCTTAGCCACAAAGAAGGAAGGCGACATGGATAGCCAAGAGGTAAGAACCATTAAGGGGCTTATCCGTCGTGGCGAAGCCCGTACTGCTTGTACCTATAATAATATTCCTTTGGATCATGTTTACTTCCTTGACCTTCCGTTCTATGAGAGTGGTAAGATAGAGAAGCTGCCTATGACCGAGAAGGATGTTGAGATTGTACGTGCACTGTTGCAGAAAGTGCAACCTCATCAGATATTTGTAGCCGGCGATTTGGCTGATCCTCACGGCACTCATCGTAAATGTACCGACGCCGTTTTTGCGGCTATCGACCTTGAGAAGGAAGCGGGTGCAGAGTGGTTGAAGGATTGTCGTATCTGGATGTACCGTGGTGCCTGGGCAGAATGGGAAATCGAGAACATTGAAATGTGTGTTCCGATGAGCCCCGAAGAGCTTCGTGCCAAGCGTAATGCCATTCTGAAGCACAGCTCACAGATGGAGAGCGCACCGTTCTTAGGCAATGATGAGCGTCTGTTCTGGCAGCGTGCCGAAGAGCGTAACCGTGGTACGGCCAAGCTGTATGACGATCTTGGTCTGGCCTGCTACGAGGCAATGGAAGCCTTTTGTTGAGTATAAGCCCCTTTAAACGGCGGCATTTCAGTGATAAAGAAGAATCACGGCAAATCATACACCCGCCGTGATTCTTCTTTTTGTGTTTATCTTGTTCCGATTCTTTTCTTTTCGACTTTTTAAAGGTCGTTTTTTTATTGTCTCATCCCTTTATGGGACATCTTAGGCGTCAATCTTCTATAAAACCGAAAAAGGGCTTTTTAGCGATTATAATTTGATTGTTAAATTTCTAAATTTAATTTGACAAAACCTCTCAAATGCAGCCGTTATTTTTCCGTCAGCTTTCCTGTGGGTGAAAATAATGCCGTTTTTCGTAATTTTATAACTAACTGATAATGAGTTTTTTTATATTTTTAGACAGCTTGATCAACTAACTTTTTGAGCCTAATAGCTATGCTTTTTGGTGGGTAAAAGCATAGCTTTCGCACGGTAATAGTTATGCTTTGAGTTTCTAATAGCTATGCTTTTTAGCGTGCGAAAGCTTTTACGGTTGTTTCTTCAAATGCTTTTTTCCGCCCGGTTATACCATTGTTATCAACCTTGGATTTTCTAAATGGTTTGTTCTGAAAGTGTTAAAAACAGGCAAAGAAACTTTACAAAAAGGCCTTGTTTTTCCCTTCCTTTTAGCATAATTCCGATGCGATTCCAAAATAAAGTTGTATATTTGAGGCTGGAATTACACATTATATATAATACAGACAACCAGTGATCAACATGTTTCGCCCTGATATTTTTCAACAGGAAGTCATTGACGCGCAGAGCGGTTTTCACCTTGTTCTGGCTTCTCCGGGCTGTGGAAAGACACAGATATTATCCGAACGCATTCATCGTGCGCATGCTGCCGGCGTGGCTTATCGCGAAATGCTGTGCCTCACGTTTACCAACCGGGCCGCCCGAGGGCATGCGCGACCGCATCGGACAAACGATCGGTCTGGACGAAATCGGTGAGCTTTTTATCGGCAATGTCCACCGCTTCTGCGCCAAATATCTTTTCGACAACGGATTTGTAGCAGCCGATTCGTCTATCATCGACGACGAAGATGTTATCAGCATTATAGCCCGTTATACAGGCGAAGACGAGTTGGCGGTGGCGCAAAACACACGGCGCCGTCGAGAATATTCCACGGTTATGCAGTTGTCGCATCTCATGTATCAGATCGCGCAGGGCCATCCACGCGGTTTGCGGGTTCATCCCGAGTGTCTTGATGGCAGCGATATTGAGGCCATTAAGGTGATTTGCCGTGTGCAGAAGACGGAGTTTACGGCCGAAACCATGCTCGATGTCTATCGCCATACAGACTTTTTATCGTGATGCCGTGCGCAATGAGGGCTACGATATGGGTGAACAGCAGGCCGTTCTCACGATGTTGCGTAAGTTCGGACTGGCTTTTTCAGTATGACGAATATAAACAGCAGAATCATCTGCTCGACTTCGAGGATTTGCTGATAAAGGCCTATAACGAATTGGTCAAGGGCAGCGAGGCCAATCCTCATTACCCTTGGATTCAGGTGGATGAGGTGCAGGATCTCAATCCGCTGCAACTGTCTATCATTGATTTGATTGGCCCGCGGATGGAAGAGGGCGAGGAGCATGGTTGCGCCTTTATACTTGGGCGACTCGCAGCAGGCTATTTTCTCTTTTATGGGTGCCAAGCTGTCGACGCTCGACGTGCTTCGGCAACGCTGCAAGGGGCATATTCACTTGTTGCAGGTAAACCATCGTTCGCCCAAATACCTGCTTGACGTGTTTTAATACTTATGCCGAAGAGATTCTGCACATCGACGCTTCGCTCTTGCCTACGACGGATTATGAGCCTGTTACGATAGGCAACGAGTTGCAGATTGCGCCTTCGACGGTCATAGAAACGGAATATCTCGACGCCGCGCAGATTGTGGCCCGGCTGTCGCATGACTTTCCCGACCAGACAACGGCGGTCATCGTGAATGCTAATCGTGACGCCGATCTCATCAGTCAGGCACTGTTGGATCAGCATTTGCCGCATTTCAAGGTGTCGGGCGACGACATTTTTCTTCCTTTGAGGTAAAGACGCTGTTGTCGCATCTCAATGTACTGGCCACGGAAACGAATTTCTTGGCTTGGACGCGCTTGTTGCGCGGACTCCATGTGTTTGATTCGAATACGTCCGCACGTAATTTTGTCCGCTCATTGCTCAACCGCGCCATGTTGCCCTCCGACTTTCTGTTGTTCGACGGCTCCACCTATGTGCGGCAGTTTGCCGAGGCCTATGCCCGCCAAACGGTCATTATCTTTGATACGGAGACAACGGGGCTCGATGTGTTTCATGATGATATTTTTGCAGATTGCGGCCGTCAAGGTGCGTGGCGGCAGGGGTAGTAGAGGGTCTGAATTTTGCGTTTACCTCCATACAGACCGTGAGATACCCCGCATGTTGGGCGATATTGTCAATCCGATTGTTGAAGAACGGAAGCACCACGAGTTATTGAGCCCGGCCGACGCACTGCAACAGTTTGCGGCCTATGCCGAGGGAGGCGTGTTGTTAGGCCATAATGCCGATTACGACTACCATATTTTAGACTATAATCTGTGGCGTTATCTGCCCGATTACCGATTGTCCGACCATCATCCAGCTTATTTCGACTCACTGAAACTGGTTAGATTACTCGTGCCCGGCTTGCCGAGTTATAAGCTGAAATATCTGCTTTTGGCACTCCGTTTGGAAGGCGAAAATACGCATTTGGCCGATGCCGATGTCAATGCCACACGCGGTTTGGTGGGCTATTGCTACCAAAAGGCCTTGGAAGTTATTCCCGATCAGCAGGCTTTTTATGGCTGAAAAAGCGGGTGGCGACACGTGTGGAAATCTTGCGCAAGAACTACCGTGAACGCTATCTTGCGGCGCGTGAGCAACTCTATACGGTTGGCGTGGTCGAGGCTTTGCGATCGTTCTACGATGGATTGGTGGCCGAAGGGCTGATGAACGAGGTCAGGAAATTGCCGTTGATTCTGCGCTATCTGGAGCATGATATGCTGGACGAAGGGGAGCATCAGGTGATGTTGACACAACTGGCCGACCACTTGGTAGAGATGAATACGCTGAAGGAGGCCGACCTTTGCGGCAGCAGCGCCGTGACCGAGCGTGTCTTCGTGTCGACTATTCATAAAGCCAAGGGACTTGAGTTTGATAATGTAATTATTTTTGATGCCATTGATGATCGCTATCCGAGCTACTTCAGCAAAGGTAATTCGCAGGCTCTGGCCGAGGACGCGCGTAAGTTTTACGTGGCGATGACACGTGCCAAGCGGCGCGTGGTCGTGATGCAGAGCACCGTTCGTATGGATTATCGTACGCGTCAGCCCGTCGAACGCCATCTGACACCTTTCATGCGACCATTGTTGAAATATTTTTCTTATCTGCAACTTTCCGATAAAGCATGACGTCTACTTTGTATAGAATTGATTAATTATTAATAATAGGTATATGAAGAAGATTTTATTGACATGCTTAGGCATCGGTTGTTTTATGGCTTGTGTGGCAGCGGGACGTTCTTATGTTGATCATTATGAATGGTCGCAACATGCTTCCCGTGTAGTCCGTAAGGTGAACTTGAAGAACTTTGAGAAGATATCGCTGGCTGGCCCTTACGATGTTATTTATACACAGGGTGACAACTATTCTATTCAAGTCGTCGGTTCGGAGAAGAATGTCAAATTGGTGAGTTTTGAAGTGAACCACGGTATGCTGTCCATACGGCCCAAACGTAACATTACATCCTCTTTTCATTTGGGCTTACTCAAGAAAAACGGATAATGTAGTCATTAAGATAACGAGTCCTGATTTGATTGCCGCAACCGTCACCGGTTCGGGTTCGTTCAAGGCTCCGCGGCAGGTTGATACTGACAATCTTGTATTGACATTGACAGGTAGTGGCGACATGCAGTTCAACGACGTGATTTGTGACAACTATTCGGCCAAACTGACGGGCAGTGGAGATGTGGATATCAAGAAGATTGTAGCCCAAACGGCTGTTATTACTGTATTGGGCAGTGGCGATTTGGAAGTCAATCAGTATCATGTAAAGAAGACAAAGGCCAGCTTGCGCGGCAGCGGTGATTTGGATTTGGATTGCCATGATTGCGGCGTAGTGGACGTAGAACTTACCGGTAGCGGCGATATTTCGTTGGAAGGAAGCGTGCAGAGCGTTGTTAAAAATGCGCGTGGTTCTGGTAAGATTTTCCGACAAGACAGTACGCAGGTAGGCAACGAATGGTGTGAAACCCAAAATAAGCCTAAATAGTTTTATGCTTCCAGAAATAATACGTAACTTTGTCATGTTTTGAAAGTAACGTAGCATTTCATGAAGTTTGCGATTATCGCGGCGGGCGAAGGTTCAAGATTGGCTCAGGAAGGTATAGAATCGCCCAAACCTTTGGTAAAGGTTCAGGAGGAATATCTTATCGACAGGCTTATTCGAATCTTTGTTGAGAACGACGCAGAAGAAATAGTTGTTATATGCAATGACCATACGACTTTGGTCAGCAGGCATTTAATGGATATGGAAGAGGACGGCTTGCATGGCCGTCCTGTTCCTTTGCGTTTTGAGGTAAAGAGTACTCCCAGCTCCATGCACAGCTTCTTTGAACTGAGTCGGTATCTTCAAGGTGGTCCGTTTGTGTTGACGACCGTTGATACCATATTTAAAGAAGACGAATTCAAGACTTATATTGCTTCATTCCGTCAGGCTGTCAACGAAGGTTTCGATGGTCTGATGGGTGTTACCGATTATATTGATGATGAAAAACCGCTCTATGTCGGAACCTCCGGTATGGATATAACCGGTTTTTACGATGATAATACGGCTGCGTGTAAGTATATTTCCGGCGGTATTTACGGACTGACAGCGACGGCCATTGATACTTTGCAAGCCTGTATGGAGCGTGGCGAGAGCAGAATGCGTAATTTTTCAGCGGGCTTTAATTCGTGACGGGCGCAAGCTCAAGGCCTTTGCGTTCAGTAAAAATTATGGACGTTGATCATGTCGTTGATATCGTCAAGGCCGAGTCTTTTTGCGTGAAGGAGTATGAGAATTATCGCCGTGCAGCGTGACGAAAGGTTCTCGCCCAATTCTGTTACGAAAGACAAAGCCATATTGCAGGCTGTTTGTGAGAGGATGGAACGGCAAGGAGCCGCTGTTCGGATGTTGTCAGAGTTGGAATTGACAGCCGATGACCATGCCGATTTGTACCTCTCCATGGCTCGTTCGGCAGAGGCATTGAAGCTTTTGATGGAAAAGGAGTCGGCCGGCGCTAAAGTTTTCAATTCTGCTTTTGGCGTGAATCGTTGTAACAGAAGCCGTCTGACCGAGTTGATGTTGCGGAATGACATTCCCATACCTCCGACAGAAGGCGATTACGGCTTTTGGTTGAAGCGCGGCGATCAGGCTGCCCAATCACCATCAGACGTCGTTTTTTTGTGAGAATCAGGCTTCTTTGTTAGCCATGCAGGCAACTTTCGTAGCCCGTGGCATTGATAATTGGGTGGTACAGGCTCACGTTCCAGGCGATTTAGTAAAGTTTTATGCCGTGCATGGTAGCTTTTTCCGTTACTTTTATCCGAGTGATGATGGCATTTCTAAGTTTGGTGACGAAGTGAGAAACGGCATAGCCCGGCATTATCCGTTTGATGGGAACCTGTTGCGGCGAACTGCCGATGCTGTCTCGGAACAGGTTGGAGTGCTTATTTACGGTGGTGATGCCATCGTGAAAGAAGATGGTAGTTTCTGTTTGATAGATTTCAACGATTGGCCCAGCTATTCTCGTTGTCAGTCGGAAGCGGCCGATGCCATCTGCGGTTTGATAAATAAGAAATAATTAAGATAGCTTTCATAAGGCGTTATTATAGTATGATGAATAATTTTAAGGAGTTGTTGCAAGCCTCCTTTAAATCAAATGATACAGAAGAGTGGCTGGATGTGCATTTCACCCGGCCTATAGGATTAGCCTTTGCCTTGTTTTGGAACAAGTTTGACGTGCATCCTAATGTGATAACCATCATCTCTATATTCTTGGGAATGGGTGCAGGCTGGATGTTCCATTACCCGGATTTGCAGTCCAATGTATGGGGAGTAATTCTGTTGATGTTTGCTAACTTCTGTGATTCGACCGACGGCCAGATGGCGCGGTTGACGGGTAAGAAGACCCTTATGGGCCGTATGCTTGATGGTTTTTCGGGCGATGTGTGGTTTGCGTGCATTTATGTCGCCATTTGTGTGCGGCTGATGGACGAGCCTATGCCCTTCATAGATCGGCCATGGGGTATTTGGATTTGGGTGTTATGTAGCATTGCGGGGTTCTTTTTGTCATTCCCGGCAGAGTTCTTTGGCCGATTATTACCGACAGATTCATCTTTTTTTCTTGAAAGGAAAGGCCGGGAGCGAACTCGATAGTTATGCCTGTCAGAAGGAAAAACTGGAGAGTCTGCCCGCTCGTGGCGCATTTTGGGAGCGTATTTTTTACACTAATTACGCGCGTTATTGCAAAAAGTCAGGAAGCTCGTACACCGGCTTTCCAGAAGCTGAAAGAGGCTTTGCTTACCTATAAGGAAGGTAAACAAGCGGCCAATGACTATATTCGCGAAGACTTTTTGGCTGGTAGCCGGCCGCTCATGAGCTATACCAATTTGCTCACTTTTAATCTGCGAGCCATCGTTTGTTACCTCTCTTGTTTACTCAATCAACCTTGGATTTATCCGCTTTTCGAAATAACGGTCATGCAGTTGATGGCCATTTATATGCATCGGCGGCATGAACAGTTATGTGTCAGCATGCTCGAAAAGATAGAAAAGAAAGCAGAAGCATTATGATAGAAGGATATATTTTTGATTACGGTGCCACGCTCGATACGGCAGGGTGTCATTGGGGGAAGGTGCTATGGCATGCTTACCAGCGTCAGGGCGTTGCCGTGACGGAGTCGCAGTTTCGTGATGCTTATGTTTATGCTGAACGGGCGTTGGGTAATCATTTAATTATTAAGCCCGACTTTACTTTCCATAAGACTTTAGAGATTAAACTTCGGCTCGAAATGGAATATCTATGCCAGTATTGTTCCTGGCCTGCCGATGAAGCTTTATTCCATCAGAAGCATCTGGCCGTGCTGGAAGATGTTTACCAAAAGGTGTTGGAGATAACAGCGCATAGCCGCGACGTGCTTGCTCAATTATTGGCAAAGGGCAGGCCTTTGGTTCTTGTGAGCAATTTTTATGGCAATGTCAATGCGGTTCTGAAAGAGTTTCGGTTTGACTCCATGTTTGTAGACGTCATAGAATCAGCCTCCGTTGGGATTCGAAAACCTGACGCACGCATTTTTCAAATTGGGCCTCGACGCTTTGGGATTGAAGGCCGAAAACGTACTCGTTACGGGCGACAGCTTTTATAAAGACATACAACCGGCCAAGCAAATAGGGTTGCAAGACAGCCTGGTTTAAGGGTGAAGGGTGGACCGATAAGCAGTATGATGAATCGCTGCCGGATTACATTATCACCGATTTAAGCCAGATTTTAGATTTTTAAGTGTGGTCAAAGGAGGAAATACACACAATTTTCGGGTATTAGAAAAGAATAGAGAAGGTTATGACGATCAAAGCGACTTCATATCATTATTTTTATTGACAATGCTGTCGATGGCGGTGCGTGCCCAAATCTCGGGCGTCATTACCGACGCGGTCACGGGCGATACGCTGCTTTATCCAAGCGCGTCTTATAAAGGACATCACATCGCTGTGAGTGGCGACGCATTGGGTCATTATAGTATAGCGCGCCACGAAGGTTGGGTGTTAACGTTCAGTGCGGTGGGTTATCAGTCGAAGAATATAACGGTTACGGCCAAAAACTCCACAGATTGTTAATATAAAGTTGAAACCCGATACCAAGACGTTGGCAGAGGTAGTTGTAAAAGCAGAAGCGTGGGAAATATAGCCGGAAGGACAATCCGGCCGTAGAGTTGATGAAACGGGTTGTGGCTGCCAAGAAGAAGACTGATTTGGCCAACCATGACTATTATCAGTATAATAAGTATCAGAAAATCACTTTTGGCCGTCAATGATATACAGCCATCGGACATTGACAGTGGCTTCTTCGCAAAAGAAACAATGGCTGATTGACCAGATTGAAACGAGTCCTTACAACTATAAGTTGATATTACCGGTGTCGGTAGACGAGACTGTTACCCAGCACATCTATCGTAAAAAAATCCGAAGTCGGAGAAAGATATTATAATGGGACAACAAAGTTCGGGTGTCAATCAATTTCTGTCAACGGGCGACATTCTCAACACGGCGTTGAAGGATATATTTACCGATATCGATCTGTATGATGATCAGATACGCTTGCTTCAGTTCCCTTTCACGAGCCCCATCGGCAAGAACGCGGTGGCATTCTATCGTTTTTATATTCAGGATACGGTTTATGTAGATCGCGATTTGTGCTATCATCTGGAGTTCTTGCCTAACAACCAGCAGGATTTTTGGCTTTCGGGGCAACCTGTATATCCTTGCCGATTCAACCTTGCACGTCAAGCGTTGCGAGCTAACGATTCCACAGCGGAGTGATGTCAACTTCGTAGAGAATCTGCGCATCACGCAGGAATATACGAAGTTGCCGAATGGTGAGTGGGTTCTTTCCCATGATGATATGATTGCGGAGATGAAAGTTGCCAGCTTCTTATCCAAGGCGCTTGTTGTCCGAACAACCCGTTTGAGCGACTATGCCTTTGATCGGCTTCCTAAACAGCTGTTTAAGGGCAAGGCCGTTACGCGTCGTGAGGCCAATGCTAATATGCGGGATGAAGCTTTTTGGAATCAATATCGAACCGTCGAACTTACCAAAGGCGAAAGCGGAATGGACGCTTTCATTCATCGTATAGAGCAGTTGAAAGGCTTCAAATATATTATTTTTGGGAGCCAAAGCCTTAATAGAGAACTTTGTTGAGACCAGCGACCTTAATCATCCGAGCAAGTTCGACATTGGCCCCTGTCAATACGGTGGTCACGTCTAATTTCATTGACAGACTGCGTTTTCGTGTCAGTGGCCAGACCACAGCCAACCTGAACAAGCATTGGTTCTTCGCCGGCTACGTGGCTCGGGGCACACGCAGTCGTAAGAATTACTACAAAGGCGAGATCACTTATTCATTCAATAAGAAAGACTATCTGCCCCGCGAGTTTCCCCAAACGCACTCTCTCGTTCTCGAGTACATACGATGTGACGGCGCCATCCGACAAGTTTGTCCATACGGATAAGGACAATGTCTTCACGGCCTTCAAATGGGCGCGGGTCGATAAAATGATGTTTTATAATCGCCAGCAGCTTCAGTTCGAGTACGAACAGGAGTGGGGGATGAAAACTACCTTGGAAATGAAGACCGAGAGAACGAGGCTGCCGGCCGTTTGTTCTTCCAACCGTTAAACTCTCCCGTAGATATGGCCGGAAGAATCAATGGTCTTTCGGAGTCGGAAGCCGGCGATTACATTCACAATGGCAAGATGCGGACCACAGAACTTACGCTCCAGCTCCAGCTGGCTCCGGGCCGAACCTACATCAATACCAAGCAACGGCGCATTCCGATGAATCTCGACGCGCCCGTCTTTACGCTTCGCCATACCGTCGGAATTAAAGGGACTTTTAGGTGGCGATTATGCTTATAATTTCTCAGAAGGCAGTATCTACAAACGGTTCTGGATGAATTCGTGGGGTAAGATAGATACGCGTATCAAGGCGGGAGCGCAGTGGAACAAGGTGCCTTATCCTTTATTGATTATGCCTGCGGCCAATTTGAGCTACATAGTTCAGGACGAGACATTCAATCTGATTAATAACATGGAGTTTCTCAACGACCGTTATGCCAGTCTGGACGTCAGTTGGGACATGAACGGCAAGATTCTCAACCGCATTCCTTTGCTCAAGAAGTTGAAATGGCGCGAGTATCTTGGCGTGAAATGCCTGTGGGGACATGTTGACCGATAAGAATAATCCAACGTTAGCCCGTAATGCCGGCGACCCCACACTGATGGTATTTCCGGAAGGCTGTTACGTGATGGATTCCAAAAGACCTTATGTCGAACTCGTTGCGGGTGTCCATAACATCTTCAAGATTTTGCATGTTGAGTTCGTACATCGTTGCAATTACACCTATCTGCCTATTGCCCATCGCAATGGCGTGCGTATGATGGTGCGTATGACGTTCTAAGAATGAATAAATAAATAGAGGGTGTGTCAAAACTAAAAATAAAGACTGACCAAAGTTACTATTTGTAACTTTAAAAATAAAAGAGCCATATCAAACTCGGTATTCGAGTGGTGATATGGCTCTTTTTATTAACTTCTAAAAGCGAGCAAGTTTCAATTTATAAGTTCATGTTTATTAAAATAGAGTTTTGACACATCCTCTCTACTTTTTGATTCTAAAAAGCTCATTGAAGCTTTGGTGCTAAATAGTTACGGCACTTGTTTTTGCTCTGAATAGATGTCGTATTCTCCGTAACTTCTTTTTACATTCACTATCGTTTTAGGTTAGGATTTTTCTCCACTTCTGCGCCAGGGTAGGGGAAATAGTTCATGTTTTCTGTCCAACTACCCATTACAGGCACACTTTCCTTAGCAGTAATGCCCGGGCTAACTTCTAGTGGGGTATTGGTTTTGCGGTATTCGAAATTTTCTTTCAGCATATTCAGGCGGAATTCGTCGCTACGACGTGTCACTAAAAGCCACCCAGTAGCCCGCAATTTCCCATCCGTGCTCCTTGACAGCAGCCTTAGCCAGCTGGTCTGCGCTCATGGCATCAATGCTTACACCATCTACTTGGTTGGCGGCATTTTCTTCAACGGCGCGTGCTCGTACTTTCTTCAAGCAACTCTTGGCTAATGATAAATCACCACCACTGCGAGCCGCACTCTCCGCATACCATAACAAAACTTCTGGATAACGAATCAACTGATGACGGGTATCTGTACACATGCCTTTATATGGAGGCAGAGTATAGTCGTAGGGTGCGGCTATTTCCTTCTTGTTTTTGTCGGCATTGATGGTAAAAATAGAGAACATCGGATGATATTCGGCAACAATAGGTTTGCCTTGTTGGTCGAGTTCCCACCAGTCAACTAATGTGCCATTGGCCAAACGTATTTTCGGGTCATATACCGCACGCTTTCTCGGACCATCGGGGAAGTTTTTCCAGAACTGATTTCACCCCAGGAATCGCCCCATCCGCCAAGACTTTCAAAAAGACAGCAGCTTGAGAATTCGGAGTCGGTAGCCCAGTTCTTCTTTGGTGAGAAGTTGATACCCAATATTGTTTCCTTATTATAGTTATTACCATAGGAATAAACGTTCTTCCATTCGGTTTCCATCTTCGCGTCATACTTGCCGCTGTTCACTCCATCTATAACTTCTTTAGCTTTGGCTGCGGCCTTAGCGTAATATGCTTCTCCCAAATTGAGAGGATATCCGGCCATCGACATATAGACTGCTGCCAGTGTAGACTTGACGGCTTGCTGAGTTACATATACATCGATACCAAACAGATGCGCAGGCGCGGTAGTGTATGAAGCAGGCAAATTGAGCTTATCGGTAGCCTCCAGGTCGCTTACGATGAGGTCGTAAATACCTTTCACGTCAGTCAGTTGCGTTGTTCCATAGTCATTTACATTGTGCAAGTTTACGGGCAACGGACCGAAGATGCGTACCAAATAGTAGTAAGCATAGGCACGCCAGAAGCGCGCTTGTCCGATGGCTATGTCTATGTTTGCTTTAGCTACAGGGGCCTTTTCTGCTCCGTCAACAATGAGATTAGCCGCTTTGATGACGTTGTAGTGTAAACGCCATGCGTCTTTTACACCCTTGTTATTATCCGATACATTGAATTTGTCCATCTCGGCACAAAGCCTGTTTGTTTTGAACCGGGATTAGCCGTGATGTCATCTCCCTGCCATTGTGGATAACCGGGATTGGTGTAGTTCTGTGTATGATTTACCTGAACGTAGAGCGCGTAAAGGCTTTGGTCGATATCGTTTTGCGAAGAGAAGAAGTTGCCGGGTGTACGTTGTCCCTTGGGATCTTCTTCAAGGAGGTCGCTACATGATTGGAAAGTGAGGGCTGACGCTGCTATCAGGCAGCCTACTAATATTTTATTTTTCATTTTAGAATCAATTAGAAGTTGAAACGAGATGTCAAAAGTAAAGGTTCTTGGAGTGGGATAAGCACCCATGTCGATACCATTGTCCATGTCAATATTGCCTGCGGCGAATGACATACCTGCAGGATCTGCACCCTTGTAGCCGGTCAGCGTAAACAAGTTCTGTGCGCTCAGGCTCAGTCTGATGTCGGCAAAGTGTGTGTATTTGCAGCCAATGTTATAAGCGATGCTGATATTTTCGCAACGTAAGTAATCGGCGTTTTCAATCCATTTGCTGGAATTACCCAAGTTGTTGTTGCCTACCGCGTTGAGTGCAGGCATGGTTTTGCCGATTTCTTTCAAGTAGTTGGCATCGGTAACAAACTTTGAAGCTCCTACCATTGAGTTCATTGCAAAGCGTACTAAGTTGAGACGCTGAGCGCCAAAGGCACTATTGAAGAATGCGTTGAATTCCCAGTTCTTGTAAGAGATGGTGTTGTTCCAGCCCAATGTGAAGTCTGGATTAGCACATCCCAATACCTGACGATCGTTACTTTGTGGAGTTGTTGTAACCGAACCATCCTTTGTATAGTAGCTATCGAGGCCTTCCGAATTGAGTCCTGCCCACTTATAACCAAAGAACGTACCAATAGCTTTACCTTCTTTAACGATGGTCGAAGGTTCAACAGTTCCGGGAGAAGGGCTGTCACCATAGAGAACGGGATCTTCTGTAGTTAGTTTCACAACTTTGTTCTTCAGATATGAGCCATTCAGAGTGGTAGTCCATGAGAAATCCTTTGACTCGATGATACGAGCGGTCAACGCAAGGTCGAAACCCTTGTTGCTGATTTCACCGGCATTAATCCAGTATTTGCTACCTCCCATATAGTTGGCCTGTGCCTTGTGGAGGAGCGCGTCGGTTGTTTTTCTTGTTGAAATAGTCAAACGAAAGTTCCAGTCTGTTGTTGAAGAAACTGATGTCAAGTCCTAAGTCAAACTGCTTACTCTTTTTCCCAAGTTAGGTCTGGAGTGGCGATGTTGGCAGCCCAATAGCCGGTATAGTTTGTCGATGTACCGAAGTCGTAGCTTGTTGTTGCCATGTTACCGAGCGTAGAGTATTCTGGAATGCTTTGGTTACCGATGAGACCATAGCTGGCACGCACCTTCATATTGCTGATCCATGTAAGAGTTTGCATGAATTTTTCGCGGCTGATGGTCCATGCTGCGGCGATAGAAGGGAAGTAACCCCATTTCTTTTTGCTGAAACGTGAGCTGCCGTCGGCACGCATTGTTCCGGTCACCATGTAGCGGTCGTCATAATTATACATCAAACGGCCTACACCAGAGAGCAATCCCCACTTGCTGTAGCCATTGGAACCTTCGCGGCTAGACGCATTGTTATAGTCCCACCAGCCTACGGCTTCTGACAACAGATTGCTGCCCGACAGGCCCATCATGCGTGTTGTGCTTTGACTGGCTTCGAAAAACGCCTGTTGCGGTCAGAGCATGTTTGCCCCAGTTGCCCATGTAGGGTAAGGTTATTCGTTGACTGCAACATCATGCGTTGACTATCGTGGTTGCCCATACCGCTCTTCGGATAAACGCGGGCAGTAGAGAAACTATAGCCTTTTCCTTCGAAATAATCGAAGCCATTGGTTGACGTGAAGCTTAGTCCCGGTAAGATATTGAACTTCAGGTCTACGCGTCCGTTGATGATGTCTGTGCGATGTTGACTGGAATTGGCTGTCAGAATACCATAGGGGTTGCTCTGAATCGAGTTGTAGGGGTCTTGATTATATCTGCCCGCTGCGTCGTTCATTTCCATAGTCGGTGAATAGTTCTGCGCGATCCATAATGGATTGGTTTGTCCCATAGTGAAACCGCCGCCTAAACTCTTACCGTGACTGTAGTCTAAATCACCCGTTACTTCAAACCATTTTGTAGAGTGTAGAGTGTACGTTCAGCTTGGCTTGGTAGCATTCGTGTTGTGTACTTTCTACTACACCTTTATTCTTCAGGTAGCTACCGCTAATATAATACTGTGTGTCGGTGTTACCTTTTTGAGATAACCACTTTGTAGTTCTGTACCGTTCCTGTGCGGAGAATCTGGTCCATCCAGTCTATGCCCGGCTTTTGTTCCGTCAATATAAGGTTTCAGTTCGTCCTTGTTGGTCACCTTGTTAGCGTCGAGTAGTGCCTGTGCGTATTCTTTTGTTCCCATCACTTTGGGCATGTGGTAGGCATTGGCAAAAACCCATGCTGGCATCGAAGGTGATTGATTGCTGGCCGTTCTTACCCTGTTTGGTCTGTACGAGTACCACACCATTAGAACCACGGCTACCATAAATGGCTGTTGAAGAAGCGTCTTTCAGTACTTGAATACTTTGAATATCCTCGGAGTTGATACCATCGAGACCGCTCGCGTACGATGCCGTCTACAACATAGAGCGGATCATTATTACGGTGGATAGAACTTGTACCGCGTACACGTATCTTTACGCTACCGCCCGGTACACCACTCTGTACGACATTGATACCTGTCATGCGTCCCTGAAAGGCCTCGCTGACATTTTTAATGGGCTGATCCTTGAAGGCTTTGTCGCTCATGACCGATACAGAACCGGCCAAATCGGCCTTGCGGACGCTTCCGTAGCCGATAACGATAACCTCGTTCAGCACGTTGTCATCCTCTGTCATTGTTACCTTAACGGCATTACGATTGCCTACTGCCAGTTCTTGACTGGCAAATCCTATGTATGAGATTTGGAGCGTACTTCCGTTTGTGGCTTCTATGGTGAAGTTGCCGTTCAAGTCGGAGAGTGTTCCGGTGCTGTTACCCTTTACTTTTACCGTGGCGCCTACAATGGGTTCACCTTTCGCGTCGGTTACGGTACCTGTTATCTTGTGTTTGTTTGCTTCGGTTTGTTGTGTCTTTTTATCTTTCTGTTTGTCTGCGGAGAGTACAATCGTCTGGTCTACGAGTTCATAGCTGATGTCAGATCCGGCAAACAAATCGTTGAGAACAGCCTTGAGGGGCTTTGCCGTCTGCTACGACATTGATAGGGCGTACCGTGTTGACTTTGTTGTTGTTGAAGAAGAACTTGCAGCCCGTCTGCTTTTTCGATGGCCTCCATGGCTGCTTTGACGGTCTGCACATTTTTACCGAGTGTTACCTTTTGTGCCTGTAGCCGGCCAAGTAGACAGCATGGCAAAGGTCCCCAGTAGCATGGCTTGTTTGAGGTTGTTGGGTAGTAATGATAAATAAAAATGGCTTTTTCATATTGGTTATTTGATTTATAATTGATTTTTGAAAAAGATTTCTTAATGGATGAATGGTTTATGCGTGCGGCACATTCGTCGCTCGCATGAATGATTATGCGGGAGTTCTTGCTTTCATAAGGTTTAAGATAGATAAAAATATAGGATAGTTATTAGTTAGTCGTAAATCTCAATGAGCTGTGTCTGTTGTTTGATATTAGCATTGGGAAGGGTGGCGGAATTTCATGGTCGACGACAATGAAAGAATTTCCAAAATGTGGTCGAGGCGCTGGTTATCAAGCATTCCCGTGAAAGAGTTATTATATATTTGAGGACTATGTACCACAAATTCCACGTTGAATCGTTTGGACAGACTATGGAGAACAGCTTTGACAGGCGTATTCCGGAAGATGAGTTTGCCATCTTTCCACGCAGTGGCCACGTCTACTTCCGTATTCTGTACCAGCGCGCTTCGTTTGTCGATAGAATAAATGATCTGTTGTCCGGGCTGTATGGTCTGTTCGTTCCATTGGCGCGTAGACGTGCGATAGTTGAGCCCTATGGAACCTTCGGCCAGTGTTGTGATAATCTGTCGTGCCTCGTTGTCAATTTCGACATTGAAATGGGTGCCATAAACCTTAACGTGCGCGTCATAAGGAGTATTGACGATGAACGGATGATGTTGGTCTTTTGTTACGTCAAAAAAGGCTTCGCCCGAGAGGCTGACTTTGCGTTCGTCACTATTGAAACGTGCCGGATAAGTCAGTCGAGAGTTGGAATTGAGTGTCACTTTGCTGCCATCGGGTAGCAATGCTGTTGCGGTCATGCCGGGATTGGTAGCTACTGATAGCATTTCAACAGGTTGGCTGCGGAATGCCAGAGAGAATAACACAGAGGCTGTAAGCAGAACCGGCAAGAAAAGAATAGCGGCAACGCGTTCCACCTTTCTTAATATAGTGACGAAAGTGTTCTTTCGAAGCCGGAGGTCTATCTGCTTGAGTGCCCGGTTGGTGTCAATATGGTTGGCAATGTATAGATTGTCTAATGCCTGATAGGCCTGTGCCATGTCATGAGCAATCTGTCGATGGTCGGCAGAAGCATTGAGCCAAGCTTCTACTTGCCGCGCTTCCGAGGCATCTAATGTGCCTTCCATATAGCGGGGAGCAGGTCTTCAATCTTGTGGGTTGACGGTTCGGTCATAGGGTTAATAGATGTTTTGCTTTATTAGTATGACGGAATAAAAACAGATGTTCCTAAACGAAAACTCATTTTTACAAGAATCATGTAATTTTTTTCTCTTTTCGTGACATAAGTTTATGTCGCAAAGCCCCGTAAATACGATATTTTTGCTAAGTTTGCACCATAATCATTTCCCTGTATGTCGACCGCAGCGCAAGATATTGAATTGCTTTCACAATTGAAGCAGGGTGACAAAGCTGGCTTTGATATGCTTTTTTTCGTAAGTATTACAAGCCTCTTTGTAGTCATGCTTTTTCAGTTTGTAAGCTTTGAAGACGTAGAGGAAATCGCCCAAGACGTGTTGTTGTGGGTGTGGCAAAAATCGTGAAAACGCTTTTGGTGCATACCAGTTTGCAGGCTTATCTTTACCGTGCTGTCCATCTTCGTTGTCTTTCGTGTATTGAGCAGCATACGGCCCACTGGCGTGCGCAGTCGCAGTATCGACTGCAATTTACAGATACTTTCGCCTCTGAAATAGATAGTTTCGAGACCCGTGAACTGCTTCGGTTGATTCATGCGACCATTGATCGGTTGCCTCCGAAGTTTAAAGAAGCTTTTTGTTTTGCATCGGTTTCATAATCATTCTTATAAAGAAATCGCCGACATGCTTGAAGTGTCGCCCAAGACGGTGGACTATCGCATCCAGCAAGCACTGAAGCAACTTCATGAGGAACTCAAAGATTATTATCCATTTGTAATGCTTTCTGTCGGGATTTATCCGCTTTGATTTTTATAAATTCGCGCGTTTTTAGGTAAAGAATATTGACGAAATTACTTGTAGATAGGCTCACTTACAGGCCAAAAATCGGAGGGAAAATTCCGCCGACCATTAGGTTCGCACCTCCCGGTGCTCCCCTTTATTTCATCTAATCGTTAACCTAAAAATCTTTTTACTAAACCTTAAAAACTAATACTTAATCCTGAATCATCTTTAACCTAATAACTAATACTTAAAAGAATCTATTACTACTAACCTAAACAATCTATTAACCTTTTGATGATGCAAAGATAATAATTGTGTGCGCACACAACAAGGGTTTTAGACCTATTTTTATTTTCCGCGAATTATTGATATGTGTCAATTCTCTTGATTTTTCGTCAATCAGATGGCTCACTTGATACAAGAATTGTTAATATCTTGATTTTTTTAGCAGAATTGTAGCAGGTTAACAATGAATAATCTCTATCTTTGTAATAAATACATTGCATGGTGGATTTAAAGCCGGGCCATGCCGGCTGCCGATGTGTCCATGTGTGACAGAAAAACATTACAAATTAAATTATGAGGCAAATAATAACTCATTTTTACAGACGATGATCTTTATAAGTTTACGATGTGTTGTGCGGTGATAGACAATTATCCGCGCGCGCACGTTAAATATTCTTTTGTGGATCGCGACCAGACGGTTTATCCGGATGGTTTTGCCGAAGCACTGAGAGAGCAGGTTATGATGTTGGAAGAACTCGTAATCACGGATGAAGAAATAGCTTTTATGCGGAGTAAATGCTATTATATTCCTGATTGGTTTTATACTTACCTGAAGGGGTATCGCTATCATCATGAATGGGTAGAGATTTGGCAGGATGAAGAAAACCATCTGCATATCGAGTTTGAAGGTAATTGGTCGGACACGATTTTACTGGAAGTGAAGGTTCTGGCGATTGTTTCTGAGCTGTATTACGTGATGACGGGGCAGACGGAGTTGCTGGATTATGAACATTATTATGAAAAAGCATATCGCAAGGCGGAGAGATTGTTGGAGGCCGGTTGTGTTTATAGCGACTTCGGAACCCGTCGCAGAGCGTCGCTACAGGCCGAAGACATCGTGGTGAGAGCCATGCGCGACTGTTACCGTTCTAAAACGTGGCCCGGAAAGTTTGTGGGAACCAGCAATGTTTACTTAGCCATGAAGCACGATGTGTTGCCGGTGGGCACGATGGCACATGAATTTGTATGTGCTATCGGTGGAATGTATGAGCCTACAGATGGCTAATCATATCGCGATGAATAATTGGCGTTCAACGTTTAGAGGAGCTTTTAGGAACCTATTTATATGATACTTTTGGTTGGGATATCTTCAGCAAGAACTTCTCTGAAGACTTTGCCAACTTGTTCAAAGGATTGCGAGTAGATAGCGGAGATAACTATGAGCAGTTGCAGAAGATTGCCGCCAAGTATCGTTCGCTGGGCATTGACTCGTGCGCCAAAGCAGGTGATCTTCAGCAATGCGTTGCATACGGATGACGCAATAGAGATACAGAAGTTTGCCCGAGAGTTCTGTCAGCCGTCATTTGGAATAGGAACTCACTTCACAAATGACTTTGGAGGGGTGAAGCCGATGAATATTGTTATCAAATTAGTTGGAGCTAAGATAACTGAATCAGTAGGGATTTTTATAATGACACTTGTAAGTTGTCGGAGGATAAAGGAAAGTATACGGGCAAACCGGAAGTCATCAAACGATTCATGGAAAGCCTTCACTTCGCAGATTGAACGCTATTCTTTGGGCTTGTGTGGCGTGAGAATGAACCTTTGAATACGTCAGGGCGGGGCTTTTGGTGGCGTTTTGATTTTGAAAACTGATTTTTATGAAGTCATATCCCATAGACGTCAGTAGGTGATAGAATTGCCTGCTGGCGTTTTTCTTGTGCGCTTTTGATATTTGAAGGAGTCATGCAACGACGCAGCATGACCTTATAGGCTTTTTGATAAAGTTGCTCGCGAGCCTGCGCATCCCATGAACCACTTTGATAGAACGACTGTGTCTTGGCCTCGTCAATAAAGTTTTTTTGTCAAGCAGTTTGATGGGTGGGAGTGTGGCGACGATGGTGTCTTGCTCGACTTTAATCCATCCCGGTTGAGCCTCTCGTAAGTCAATTCCCAAACGGAGCGTGCCATAATAGATTCTTACAAGTTCACTCGTGTAGCCCAAAAAAGCCGTGGTAAATGGTATCTATCAGTTCTTCATCAGAAATAGCAAGGAACTCCCATTCGCCAATCGCTTCGATAGAACGAATCTGTGTGGGGCGTGATGTCGATTTTTCTTGTTTTGTGAAATCGTGATGAAACTATCCTTATTGAGCTGATACAGGCTCACGACAAAGAGCTATTACGGCAAGATTGATTACAGTGAAGAGCAAAATCTTCTTGCGTATTAGGCTGAAAAAGTATTTGAGAAACGGATTGGTCTTATTTTCCATGTTCTATGGTTGTTTTTATCAATGAGCTTTCCTATGTCATTCAAATTAAATTCTTTTTCGGAATGTAATCGTAATGTCTTCTTCGGCATAGCCCATTTGTTTAATAAAAAGGAATAAGCGTGTTGGCGGCATTCTCCTTTGCTGTACTAATCAGGTCAAGTGAAGAAATGTCTTTGAGAATGGCCGCTCGGCCTTGATGTTCAAAAAGATGTAAGTTCTTGGTCAGTAAAGTTTGACCGTGTGATGTCTACATATTGCTTTACTTCTTGGTGGTTAATCTTGGTGCTTGTGAGTAAAATATGTGGATCGGGGAGGATGATTTCAATCTTTTTCCGACTCGTTTGATATTCTTAGACGTAAAATCATTGAAATCAATATAGGCCTTAAGGGTGGCATCAAGTGGGATGGCAATCTTTCGTTTGCCTAGCGGCAAGTCTATATGGAAAGACTGATTAAACACCTTTCCTGTTAATGACTTGACGTCTTCGTGTGTGATAATTTTATGAAGGTGGTATTCTGTGGTGTAAAGTTTGGATGTTTTTGTATTTGTAAAACCATCATCGGAATCGTATCAGGTTGATCGGCCTCTACATTCTGTTTCCCCTTGTTGCCACAAGCTATTAAAAAGTGTAGCCCAGAAGATAATATAAGTGAAATTCTTCATATGCTGTTAATCTTAATAATACAAATATAGCGTAACCCCGTGATATTTTATTAACTTTGCAGTATATTTTTAGTAATTATGAATAAGTTTTTCATTTTTCAGTGGCAATCTTTCTTGCAGGATGTTTTTACATTTACAGGTTGTCGTGAAAAGAAGAAGTCTGATATAATCATTACACACAAACCGGTAAAGAAGATTAATCGTACGATTTCAAAAAGTTGGCGATTATAAGCAAGAGCGTGACGTGGAATGGTTGGGGACAAATTATAAGGTTATTGTAGAGCGTAAGGCCGACTCCAGTTTGGCGATTGTGGATGATGGCAATGGTTCTAAGTTTTTACGATAACGCTATTACCCTCGAGATAAAAACGTAAAGATGGGAGCGTATTCTTCAGTCGTACGTTTAAAAAAGGCTGACTTTGACAGTAAAGTTGATGATATCTATAAGAAAAAACAGCGTGCTCTTGGGTATCGTTTTGGATGTGGTAGAAGAGCAATCGCCTTGTTTTTTTGCCACGAGTGTAGGCTCACCCGACAAGATGAGTGATGAGTATGTGCCACTTGTATTGAAGATAGATAATCTGGGTGGTGTCGCTATTTCCAAGGACTCGCAGTTAGATACGGGGTCAGATCGTGTAACTCCGACCGGGAAAAAGACAGAGGTTGAACTCTCGGAAGAAGAAGGTGTCTGATTTATATACACGAAAAAAGGCTGAGAAATTTAAAACGTTTCTCCGCCTTTTTCATTTTTACTGATTTGATTTTTAGGGTCTTAACAATTCGCGATGAGCCTTTTTCAAATTCTTTAGGATAAGTTCCTAAAAAGCAAAGATTCACTAAGCAGTTGGCTAAGACTTCCGCGTCACTCAAATCTACGCCTCTTTCGCGCGTCACCTCTTTGCCTAAACTTACTTCCCATGCCCTCTGAAGTCCGCGTCGCTAGCTCCCATGAATTGTTCGCCATTGCCTTCCGGTGCGTCCATTATCTTATAGCGAATCGTTTTCCTTGACGCAACGGGCATTAAGGTCGTCATAATGTCGTATGCAGTCTTGAGAGGCTTGCGATATTTTGCTGTTCCGGGAAACATGTCGTTGATGATGGGCATAATCTCATCAAACTCGTAGGCCAAAAGTAGTTGTTGAAGTTTCATACGATTGTCAATTAAAACTTTGCCATTTTGATGGCGTCAACAGCGCATTCGTCACCTTTGTTGCCTAACTTACCACCGCTTCGGTCTTTTGCTTGTTGCAGATCGTTGGTGGTAAGCGATCACATATTACCGGAAATTTCTTGTGAAGCGTTCAGCCGGGCTATGCCATAGGTGACTCCTTCGCAGATATAATCAAAGTGAGGGTTTCGCCGCGAATGACGCTTCCCAATATGATAATGGCATCATAGCCCCCATTCAGCACCATCTGACGTGCTCCATAGATAAGCTCAAAGCTTCCCGGAACGGTCTTTACGTGGATATTCTCTGAATCGCTCCATGCTTTTCAAGCGTTTTCACGGCCCCGTCGAGCAGCGCGCCTGTTATTTCAGGATTCCATTCTGCCACAACGATGCCGAAACACATGTTGCTTGCGTCCGGAACTTTGGAGAAGTCGTAATCTGAAAGGTTATGTAATGCTGTTGCCATTATTTGTTTTGATGCACGTTCGATGTATTTGTCAATATCCTGACTTTGTACTAAAGTGCTGTTGACATACTTCTTTTTAATGTCTTGATATATCTTGAGTGCTTCGTCAGTCTTGTTTTTGGCTCTCGAGAATTTGGGCTGCTTGCAGCAAGAAAATTGAGAAATGCTATGGTTTACACCATCTATTGCCTCGCCATCGGCCATGCTTGCGGCTTTCTTCAGGTTGCTAACCGCCTTGTCGAGATCGTTAAGATGCGCGTAAGCATTACCCAAAGCAGCTACTGCGGCAGGGGCTAACCATCGCGTCGTTAGATGGTGAATAGGCGTCAAAGATATTTAACGGCTTCATTCCATTTGTCCAGTTGGCATAGCTCAAACCGGCATACAGGTTAGCCAAGTTTGCCCGCGTCTGTACCACTGAAGTCTGATGTGATCTTTACGAAACCTTCATATCCGGCACCGTCGTCGTTAAGCGCTTTTGTCAAACATTTCATTGTTGAAGTACTCCTGTCCCTTAGCCAAAGCTGTGCTGGCCTTGTCTTCGCGTGGTCCGGAATAGTAGGCTTTGAAGAGCATACTGCCCGCGATAATTACAATGAGTGCGCATAAAAACACAAAGGATAGTCTTCTTGTTTTTGTTCAAGAAGGCTTCTGACTGGTTGAGAACTTCCTTTTCAACCATTTGATCTTTTTGTTTGTCATTTGATTTATGTTATTTGTTGTTGTTCAAATTATACTGATTTAGTGCTAAATCATACCCCTAAATCAGTGGGGGCAAAATTACTGAATTAATCCCATATATTGAAATTTATTAATTACTTTTTCGTTTTTCATTCCCAAATGGACTAACTGCAAATGAATTATGATACTCGATAAGATTTCTGTAATCAATTACCGTAACATCAAGGCCGCGTCCTTGTCGATGTCGCCCTAAAATCAATTGTTTTATAGGTAACAACGGAGAGGGAAAGACCAATATGCTCGACGCTATTTATTATTTGTCTTTCTGTCGAAGTGCCTTTTAATCCGATAGACTCACAAGTCCTTTTTGCATGAAGCTCCTTTTATGACCATCGAAGGGATTATCTGGCGGATGATGGCGAGCCGGTTTCTGTTTATTGCGGCATGAAACGAGGATTAAAGAAGCATGTCAAGCGAAATCAAAAAGAGTACAAGCGGCTTTCGCAACATATTGGTTTTTATTCCACTTGTTTTTATTTCGCCCGCCGACAATTCGTTGATTGACGGAGGGAGTGACGACTCGGCGGAAGCTGATGGACGTTGTCATCTCGCGGTATGACAATTCCTACATGGATTATCTTAACACTTACAACAAGGCATTGCAACAACGCAATGTGATGCTGAAGCAGGAGCAAGGCATCGACATGTCGTTAATGGAACTTTGGGAGGAGCAGATGGCCGAGGCCGGTGAAATCATTTGTCGCAAGCGAACTGATTTTATCGACCAACTGATTCCGGTTTTTCAGAATATCTATCGCTTGATTTCGGGCGGGCAGGGAAGTCGTTTCACTTCGTTATGTTTCACACGGACAACGTGGCGCTTTGCTGGATGTCATTCAGCGCGACCGGACAAAAGACTTGGCCGTGGGCTATTCTTTTGCATGGAATCCATCGCGACGACCTTGAAATGCTCATCGACGGCTATCTACTGCGACGCGAAGGAAGCCAAGGGCAAAAACAAAACCTTTGTTCTGGCCATGAAACTGGCACAATTCGAGTTCCTGCGCCGCACGGCATCACATAATGTACCCCTGCTTTTGCTCGACGATATCTTTGATAAGTTGGATGCCCATAGGGTAGAGCAGATTGTAAAACTGGTATCGGGAAGCCGGTTCGGCCAAATTTTTATTACCGATACAAACCGCGACCATTTGGACGAAATCTTGCGCCACTCGTCTCAGAGACTACGCTCTTTTTACGGTTCATAACGGCGAATTTGTTCGCGAAAGTTAATCTTTGCTCTTCGTATTATGTTTAAACGGGATGTAAGACAATCAGCGAACTCCTTCAGCAGGTTTTTGCGGCATGACGGATTTGAAACGCCACTGCTCCAAAAAGCGGTTAATCGATTCATGGGAAGTCGTAGCCGGCCCAGCCGTAGCACGTTATACCACAGAAAAAAATTTATCAAGAATCAGACGCTTTACGTGAAGATTACCAATCCGGCATTGCGCCGAAGACCTGTCTATGATGCGTGCCCAATTGGTGCTGCGCCTCAACCGCCAGGTAAGTAGTCAGATTATTACCGACATCAAGTTGTTTTAACCAGTTTTGAGTGTCATCCATTTGCTTTCCGCCAAAAACAGCTTAGCCGAAGGCAATAAACAAAACAAGGGCGCGGGCCGTGTTTCACAACACAGCCCGCGCCAAATTTTAGATTTAGAGATACATATAGTTGTTGAGTTGTGGAGGGTGTCGGGGTGTAAAAAATGTCTGCGTCGAAAAAGGGTAACTATTCATCCCCACACCCTTTCACCCTCACAACCTCCTCACGGCTTTTGGTCCTACCGCCGGCTTCGTCGTTGTCGTCTTTGTCTTTTCAACAATATAGAGCGAACCATCCTTGTTCACGCCCACCCACATCATCTTGGGCGTGCCGTCCGGTTCGGTCTGGCTCTTGATAGCCAACTGATAGTGGCGTTTCGAGCCTGTGCCCTCGGTTTTTACCCGTAAACGACAGACTGTCTTTTTCCAAATTCAGCCGCTCCTCGAGGGCCGCAAAACCTTTCTTTAGCATGTCGGCGTATTCGGCCATGCGCTTCTCGCGATCCGCCTGCGAAGTGGTTGTCATCGCCTGCTCTTTGTAGCGCGCTTGATGAGGGTGTTCATAAAGTCGATGAAGGCTGCATAATCGGCCGGTTTACCGAGGATTGCCAAGGCATTGACCACCTTTATCAGATTGCGGATGGCATCATCTGAAGTTCTCCGAGCGGCTGCCAACGCACCGATAACCTTCGTCGAATTGTCGGCCGTGCGCTGCACAAGCAACGTTTCCACGCGCTCATTGGCCGTTTTCAGTGCATCGACATAGGGTTTTCAGTCCCAAGGCCTGCACCTGCGTGGCATATTCTCCCGCAAGGTCGGTGCAAAGGTTGGTGATGAGACCCGTTTCGCGTTCCAACTGCATCTTGGGGATCGATGGCATAGTCCACGAGATGTTGCCACAACAGATGCGCATGTTTGGCTAAGTCGGCCACAGGCATGTTCAAAAAGCCTTTTACTGCCGTTCGATAGCCTGCAAAAAGCATGTCGCGCTCCCTGTCGGCTTTGCTAATCTCGTCAGTCAAAAGACTCTTTTGCGACAACACCAAATACTTGTCTTCTGCGGTCAGCGCCTCCGTTAGTGCCTTAATTGCAGCCTGCCCAACGGCATTTTCCTTAATTTTCGTGTCAGTGGTCAAGCGGTCACTCACGTTTTTCATGAACTGAAAGTGCGCACCATTGTTGAGATGCGACAACTGAATTTGTGCAATTTCCACCACCTGGGTGAAATCATGCTTTGAAGGTGTTTCTTCTGGCATTTTATTGTTTTTAGTTTAACATGTGTAGGGACAGTTCCGACGTTATCTTATTTTTATTTCTTTCTGAATAAACGATTCGCTCGCGCTCCAAACGCTTTTGGGAAATACTTTTCCGCCACGTGGCAAAAAGCCTCAAACCTTTTCGGAAACGACTTTCGCCATGCGCGAAATGCCAAACCACTCGGGAAACGACTTTCGCCATGCGCGGAAATGCCAAACCCTTCGGAAAACGACTTTCGCCATGCGCGGAAATGCCAAACCATTCGGGAAATGACTTTCGCCATGCGCGGAAATGTCAAACCATTCGGGAAATGACTTTCGCCATGCGCGGAAATGTCAAACCATTCGGGAAATGACTTTCGCCATGCGCGGAAATGTCAAACCAAAGGTTTTTAATACTTCAACACGACGGATAACGATAATTTTCAGAAGGGTGTTAAACAATCGTCCCACGCTACATCTTGTTTGCAGCGTGGGACGAAAAAATTTAAGAGTGTTTATGCTAAAATAGTATGATGTTCAGCTGAAATTCTAATACTATCGCTTTATCCAGTTCTGCACTTCAAGTCCTTCAATACGACCAAGGTGCTTCACATTCTCTGTTGCTACAGGAATACCCAGCGTTAATGCCGTGGTAGCGATGTAGAGATCATTGTCTTCAATCATTTTTCCCTGTCGCCGCAGGATTGCTTTCTGCCTACAAAACTCCTCAATACAGACTGAAAAGGGAATAATTTCTATCTGAGAAAGTAAATCTTTAGTCAGGCTACGATTTTTCAGGACATGCGCTGCATTCTACTCCATAAAGCAGTTCTACAATAGAAATTTCGGATATGCTACAATTACACCATCCCGCTTTTTCTATACATTGCCAAACATTCTCATCATTGCGCATGATATGGATAAGGATGTTACTATCAAGCAAAATCTGACGCTGTTGTCGATTTGTTTTCATAGTCCTTCAAAAACTAATAGGTTCACGAGAAGTAGAATTTTCTTTGATGATACTCATCAGTTCATCAGCCGTCTCATTGCCTTCCCATTTTCCAAAGAATCTATCACGCATTTCCTTATTGTAGGCTGCATCTGACATTTCTTCGCGCTCTTCTTCGAGCACAGAGTTGGTAAGTTTGACCGCCAAAGCCAGTCGGATGTTCTTACTCATCGAGCGCAACGTGTTCAATACATACTTATTGTATTGTTTTCAGTGTTTGTGATTGTAGTTGCCATAATCTAACCTCCTATTTTTCTTTTGCAAAGATTGTGCAAGCGAGCGCAAAGAAAACTTGTTTTCAATTTGCCGAACGCCGCCAATCTTTTGCAAAAATAGTACTTTTTAAACGATACCTCCAAATCCATGCGATTGGATTTTCGTTTCCGTCGTGTGTCAGTATGTCAAAGAGCGATTCGGCTTTGTGAAGCCTTTATTTTTTTCTCTGCCGACTGAAAATTCTTTGTGGTTTCTATATGTCGGCAAAGGTTAAATAGTTCTATAATTAATTATCTCCGAAATCACTGAATGGCTGCGCGATATTGCCATTTTGACGTATGTAACTAACCACACCTATGCTCGCTTTTCCAAAAAGCTAAGTAGTATGCATTGATGTGAATACCCTCTTTCCTTGGTTCTGCACTGGATGACCAATAGAAGGCGTACGTACCAAGCTCCACTAAGCTTCCAGCAAGATAGCAACCCAAAAAGGTAGGTAAAAATAATTATTTGCTTCAGCAGTAGAAGGTGGAACCATAATCATACTATTGTTACCATAAGATTTGTATGTTGTACGCATATCAGTAATACCGTCTGCAGAGTACTCCGTAGAGTAGTTACCGTCTGCTATTAAAACAGATTTTTTCTTTAACCATACGCCTCCCTTATATAAAAGGCCCATTGATGACCATAGTTCATCAGCGTCAAAAATGAGGAGCACCATACATCGCATACCATGACATCTCGTTAGCATTAGGGCAATTTATTAAAATAAGCAGTCTGTGCATTATACTTTATACCATTACCAGGGAAGTAAAGATTGGCATAGCGAGGGTCAGAACCATTCTGAGCATAAAATACACTAGATCCATGATTAGTTATAGGCTGTTTATCACCTTCTTCCTTCGTCCATTCATAACCATACCAATATTGCTGTTTGGCGTCCCACTGATAATAATGATTCCCATCATAATCACGTACGTTGAGATCAGCCGTTATATTATAATATTTATTCTTGTCAAAGGAATGAGAAGTTAGAGTTTTTCGTAATAGTTCCCTCTACTGGATCAAGTCCATAATTCCAGAATGAATAGTCTTTCACCCAATAACGAATTTTTAGTTTATGTGTACCTGGCTTGATTACCATAAATGCACCATTGGTTTGTAACATCTGCAGAAGTATTTTTTCAAAGAGAAGCCGTTCATATAATTTCCATCACTGTTAAGCTTTTAAAATAATCTGCTTACCAGTACCGATATTTTTCAGTTTCCTGTAACAGGATCAAGAGTATAAGTATCGGTAATATCATTGTCAGAATTGACTTCTATCTTTGTCAGAAAAGCAATGCTGAAGAACTTTATTATTTGTGAATGGTAAGAATACAAGATAGGCAGCTTGGTGATCAAGCTTAAAACTGAAGTATTTGCCACCTTTAATACCTGTAGCATCAGCCGTTCCACAGTCACCCGACTCACCGAAATGGGTGGTGGTATTAGGTACTGCTTGTTTTTGAATGGCTGGAATCGTTACTTGATTATTGATACCATTCTTGCCAGGATAGTAAACCTTATATGTCGCATTCTTATTGAAATCGCCATCTACTTTAAATTTAAAAATATGCAGTCTTAGTTGTTGGCGTATTCTTACTTTTCCACTAAACATTGTTGTCATCCTGTACATAGATATAGTCGCCTGCCTCCCAATAGAACGCACCCGAGTCGTAGTTCATGGAGTGCGGCTTTCAGGGTCACCAGCAGAGAAGGTAGTAAAGGTTTTTATCGCTGTCGTCACCCGTGTTTGTCGCCTTTTGCACCACTTCTTCATTGGCACAAGAGGCTAATGTCTGCAAAAACGAGAAGGCCAGCAAAGTGAGAATAAGCGCGTTTTGAATAAATCTTTTTTCATTTTGTTGTTTTGTTTTTGTTTTTACTCTTCTTAATTAGTTTCCCAAGTTGAATCATCTTCTTCATCAGACCACTCCATGGTCATTCCACGCTTAGCACTGGAAATTGTGCCACCGGGCTGTGCCGGATTGTGCTGCCCAGGGAACGAGGTCTGCATCAAATGTGAAGTCTCTACATGCACCAACGAACACGTTGGAGTGCAATAAGTTTTTAACTGATTTTTCTTCATAATGTAACTGTATTTTTAACGAATAATTTTAGAGTTATTTTCCTCTTATACAAGTAGGCGAAAGGGCATAAAAAGTTGAACAAAGGGAACTCTGTCGAGCCCTTTGTTTATCGGGGATTGTGAGGCGTGCCTCGCGCGCGTACGCGTGAAAGAAAAAAAGAGAAATTTACGTCTGCTCTACTAGAGAGAGAGAGTAGCAAATTATTTGGAACTACCAAATAATCGGACCACTTTTTTACAAGAAAATCGCGATTTTCTTGCGCTAATATGCCGTTATGTGGGGCGTATGGCGTGGAAAAGCTGATATGTCTCTATCAATCTCAACTTGCGTTTTGTTTTAAAAATCGTGGGCAAAGGTATGGAATGTTTTTGGATTGAGCAAGGAAACATAAAAATAAAAGATTTGGCGAAGCTCACGGTTTTGATGATTCCGCCTTTTCTTCTCTGTTATCAATCACTTCATCCATGCGGATGTCGTTTTCATCTGTTGGCACGCTTTCTACACGCTGGAAGTCGAAGCATACGCCTATTTTATATACGGACGATATGGTTTTTAGGAAGCGGTCGTAGTATCCTCGTCCCCGCCCAATTCTGTTGCCACAATCGTCGAAGCCCATTCCCGGAACGATGATAACTTCTATTGGTTTGGGCTCGGAATAGACCTCTCCCATAGGTTCCTGTATATGGAAAGCCGCGTCCTCCTTTAGGTCTTGTCTGCCTCGGTATATCCTCGGTTCTATCGTTTGCCCATCCAGCATTTTAGGCAACAGCACGGTTTTTCCTCTTTCAACCAATAAATCAATAAGTTCATGGGTATATACTTCGTCGGGCATGGAGTAGTACAGCATGAGGGTTGTTGCGTTGTTGACGCGTGGATGGGCCAGTAACTATTGATAACAGGAAGCGACAACTCCCTTAATTGCTCTTCGGAAAATTGTCGCTTCCTATTTCTAATCTCTTGTCTGAGTTCTTTTTCTGCATATTTTGTTTCTTGTACTATAATGGCTTTTCAACGTTTCTGTACCGCATGCCCGTTTACTTCTTAGTATCGGAAAGCCTGGAGGCAGGTGCCTTCGGAAACGCGGCTTCGTTGCGGAAGACCTTCAAGGCTGCGGCTATGACCAGAATCGCTTGCGTTCAGGTATTTATTCCAGGCCTCTTCGTCCAACATGTTGTAGATAATTCGGCTGTTGATGTAGCGTTCGAGCAGCGGATAGCTCTTCCGAATCATCAGATTGCGGCGTTGCAGGCCATGCTTGTCTGCGTACGTAGCAAATTTCTCTACCAGATTTTTGCTTAACGAGGTAATCGTTCAGTTGTGTCATCTCCTTGAAATTATTCAATTTGATTCGGTTGTCATCCGTGTAAGTAAAGGCAAACTGCAGAATCAAGCCGCTCATGCCGGCCTGTTTGTAATACGATGTGACATTTGTTGTATCTTCCGGAACAAAAGATGTCGGGTGTGATACCGCCACCGCCATATACCACTCGGCCGTTGCTGGTGTGATAGGCCGGTCCTTCATGCTTGATGCTGTCTTGCGAGAAGAATTCGCCGTGCTGGTATCGGGCCAGCAGATCCTGCATATAGCTTTGGTCTTCGCCACTTGTATAAGGCTTTTTTGGATGCATCGTCCCGAAGGTGTATAATAGCGTGCAATGGTCAGTCTGATCATACTTCCGTCGGGGAATCCGATTTGTTGCTGTACCAAGCCTTTGCCGAAAAGACCGGCGTCCGATAATGGTGGCTCGGTCATTATCCTGCATGGCTCCCGCGAAAATCTCTGAAGAAGAGGCCGAACCTTCATTGATTAATACGACCATAGGAATGTTCTGGTAGCTGCCGTGTCCGTCCGACTTGTAATCTTGCCTTGGAGACTTTCGCCCTTGCGTGTAGACTATCAATCGATTCTTTGGCAGAAATTCGTTTGCTATCTGTACGGCACTTTGCAGATAGCCGCCTGTGTTGTCGCGTAGGTCTATCACCAGATTTTTCAAAACGTTCCTGTGACAATTTCGCCAACGCAATCAAGAGTTCCGGATAGGTTGTTTCGCCAAAGCTCTTGATACGGATATAGCCTGTTGTCTTGTCAAGCATATATGTTGCGGAAATACTCTTCTGGGGTATCTCGCCACGTGTTACCGTAAAGAACTTGGTCTTCTTTCCTCCATAACGAATCACGCCAATCTTCACCTTGGTATCCTTGGGGCCCTTTCAATCGGCGCATCGCCTCGTCGTTTTGTTACGATTTTACCTACAAATGGTTTTGCCGTCCACGTTCACAATCTTGTCGCCAGCCAGCAATCCTGCTCGTTCTGCCGGTCCGTTCTTGATGACGTTCTGCACGTGAATGGTGTCTTGCCGGATGGTAAATTCAATACCTACGCCCGAGAACGAACCTTTCAGGTCATCGTTAGCCGACTGCACATCCTTCGCGCTGATGTAGACAGAGTGGGGGTCCAGTTCTGCCAATATCTTGGGAATGGCCTGGTCCACCAGCGAATCAATGTTTACCTTGTCTACATACTGGTCGTCAACAATGTGCAATAGGTTGTTCAGCCGATTGCTTCCACTGTTGATAATATTCAACCTGTTGCCGGAAAAGTGGTTGGCAAAGAAGTTTCCAACCAATATTCCGATGACGATACACAGCGTCATCAGAATAGGCATGTATCTGTTATTCTTTTTTTGATTCATTTCTACTTCCTTTCATTATTGAATATTTTGTTCCGTTGCTTCGTCTTTCGGATTCATATACTCAACCTCTATACCTGCTTTTTTCAAGAGGTCTATACCATCTTCCAGTCGGTATTTCTCCGCATACACCACACGCCTGATTCCCGATTGTATAATCAACTTTGCACATTCTATGCAGGGCGAAGCCGTTACGTACAGTGTACTGCCGTCGCTGTTGTTATTGCTTCTGGCCAACTTCGTAATGGCATTAGCCTCTGCGTGAAGCACATATGGAAACGTCGTGTTGTCAGTGTTTTCGCATATATTGGGGAAACCGCTCGGTGTACCATTAGTAGCCATCGCTGATAATGGTTTTGTCCTTCACTACCAGTGCCCCCACTTTTCTCCGTTGGCAATAGCTGTTCTCTGCCCAGATCTGTGCCATTCTCAGATAGCGAAGATCCAGTTTATGTTGTTTTGCCTTTTGATTCCATTTCTTTCTAATAAAGCGTCTATATTGGGTTCCTGTCCTCGGAATCGCTTGTAAAGTGTCATCGGGTGCTCTGTGCCTCCCTTTGACAAGATGTTGTCTCTAAAACGTTGTGCCGTTGTTGGGTTAAAGATTCCTTCTCGCTTGAATACGCTGAAAGCGTCTGCGTCGAGCACTTCTGCCCACTTGTAACTATAATAACCGGCAGCGTAACCACCTGCCATGATGTGTGAGAACTGTACGGTCATGCAGGTGTCATGTCGTTGTTTCGTGACGATAGCGTCTTTCCATGCCTCTTTTTCAAACGGAATGATGTCGAGGTTGAACTTATCTTTCCTTGTGTAGTAGGCCATGTCGAGCAGTCCGAAACTCACCTGACGCATGCAGGCGTAGGCTGTCATGAAGTTGCGACTCTTGACTATACGCTCTATCAACTCGTCGGGCAGAGGCTCCCCTGTTTGATAGTGGAATGCAAACGTGCGTAGAAACTCTTTCTCGATAGCGTAATTTTCCATGAATTGTGATGGAAGTTCTACGAAATCCCACCATACATTGGTGCCGCTCAGACTGCCAAAGCGGGTGTTCGCGAACATACCATGTAGCGAATGTCCGAATTCATGTAGGAACGTTTCTACTTCTCCCAATGTCAGCAGTGCCGGTTTTTCATCGGTCGGTTTCGTCAGATTCATCACAACGCTTACGTGCGGGCGTACATTATTACCTTTATGGTCAATCCATTGTCCCTGAAATTCTGTCATCCATGCACCGGCCTGCTTACCTTTCCGTGGGTGGAAGTCGGCATAGAATACGGCCAGATAACTGCCATCCTTGTCAAAGACCTCGTATGCTTTCACGTCGGGGTGGTAGACGGGAATCTCTTTGTTTTCCTTAAAGGTAATACCATATAACTTGTTAGCCAGTCCGAAGATACCTGCTATTACCTTGTCCAACTGGAAATAAGGGCGTAGCATTTCGGCGTCTAAGTTATATTTCTCCATCTGCAGTTTGTGTGAGAAATAGCTGAAATCCCAAGGTTCCAGTTCAAAATCGGCTCCTTCCTGCGATTGGGCCAACTCTTCTATTTCCTTCACTTCCTTTTCCGCTGTGGGCTTATAGGCATCAATCAGGTCATAGAGCAGTTTATATACATTATTTATATTTGTGGCCATCCGGTGCTTCAGCACGTAATCGGCATAACTGTCAAATCCAAGCAGTTGGGCCATTTCTCGTCGCTAGGTTTACCAATCGCTTGCAGATTTCAGATTGTTCTCGCTGTTGTCGCGGATACATTCGGTATTTTTGGCCATATAGAGTTGCTTGCGCAGCGTTCGATCCTTAGCGTAGGTCATGAAAGGAGAGTAGCTCGGAAAGTCGAGTGTGAATATCCAGCCTTCTTTTTCTTTCTCTTTAGCTGCCAATCGTGCAGCTTCACGTGCCGTATCGGGCAGCCCTTCCAGTTGCGCCTCGTCCGTTACGTGCAGTTCATAGGCCTTGTTTTCTTTCAATAGGTTTTGTGAGAACTGTAATGCCAGCAAACTCGCTTCTTCCGTGAGCTGTCTCAGCTTCTCTTTACCGGCTTCGTCCAACAGCGCACCGCTTCGACAAAGCCATCGTAGCTTGTTTCGAGCAGCATCTGTTCTTCGGGAGTCAACTCCCGATGGTGCTCATATACATATTTAATACGTTGAAAGAGTTTTTCGTTCAGGCTGACATCGTTGGCGTGCTTCGTCAGGATGGGGCTTAGCTTCTGGGCCAACGCGTCCAATTCGTCATTGGTTTCTGCGCTCATCATGCACGAAAATACATTCGATACACGATCTAAGAGGTCATAATAATGTTCTCCCTTTGAGGTGTCTACTCTGCTAATCGTATTTTCAAAAAGTCGGTGTTTCAGGATCATTGATGATTTTTCAATTTCTTCGTCATCACGTCTGATACCTTCCATGAAGGCTTCTTCGTAGTCTTCCGTCCGTATCTTTTGAAAAGGTACGGTATTATGCGGCGTCCGTAGGATTCAAAAAAAGGGATTAACTCGTTCTGTCTTCTCTACATTTATTTCACTCATACTAATCATTACTCCTTAACTCTTGCAAATTTATAGAAAAAATGGCATACCTATCATGTGGCCCAAACGTAATTATTAAATATTAAATAATTTATTCTTCTTTAGAAAAAGCTTTTTCCAATTGAGGTATATCTATATGTCCACGTGACAATATAATCAACCCTTGATCTTGTAGGGCGTTGAGTGCTTTCGACACATTGAGTCTGCTTTCATTGATTTCTTTGCCTAATTGGGTCATTTTTATTTTTACACCTATGTACCCAGCAGGTCGCAGGCAGCGATCGGCAATAAATCTGATGATTCGCTCTGTCAACTCCGTTGGCGACTTTCGATAATTGCGTTGTTGCTGTTTTTGAATCTGTGCGGAAAGAATATTCAGCAGATTGATTTTAAATATATTGTAGGAATCGGCCATTTTCAGAATCTCACGCTTGTCAATCATAATGAAATTACATTGTTCCATGGCCTTGAATGTCTTGGTGTAGCGGTGAGTTAGCCCAAATAGACTTTCGGGTTGTAGAATGTTGGGAGCTGTCATTATCTCCACGATTTCATAGGAATGGTCGTGGCTGACTGTTGTCACTTCCAGTCTTCCTGCTTGCAGCAGGTAAGCTCCTGTGCAGACATCTCCTTCTTGAACTACCGTTTGGTCTTTATGATACTTCATAAAAGCCAATCTGGTGTGTGCCACGATTTCTTGCAAATCATCAGCATTCAGTCCAAGAAACAGCGGCAATTCAATAAAGTCTTGTATCGCTTGATTTCTTCCATATACCTATTTATTTTATGCTTGTTATTTTCTTTCCTGTGTATCTATCAGACCTTCTGAATGCCATGTAGAATAATTACCCTTATGGTCGGAATAGATAAAGTATGCTTTCAGTTCTGGGTGTTTTTTCAAAACTTCCTTAGCTTTATCTATCCCCATTACCATAAAAGAAGTAGCATAGGCATCGGCTTGCGCACAGTGGTTGGCGATGACAGTGGCCGATAATAAACTATGTTGTACCGGATAGCCTGTCTGCGGATCGATGGTGTGTGCGTATTTCTTGCCTCCTTTATAGTAGAAGTTGCGATAGTTTCCGCTCGTGGCCATGGCCTTATTGGTTACCTTAAGCACCGTTTGGATTTTCTCGTTGGTGTTGAGAGAGTCGTCACTGGGCCTTGTTATACCAATTTTTCCAAGGCAATCGTTTTTCACTAATTCCGCTTGTCACGACCTCTCCACCAATCTCTACCATGAAATTCTTGATGTCGTGAAGACGCAGCAACCGTGCTATTCGGTCACTGCCATAGCCCTTAGCGATGGCACTAAAGTCAAGCATAACGGCTTGATCTTTTTGCAGCACCTTTTTGGCGTTATAACCATTCAGGCTTGTAACGGACAATTTGTTCATTCCCACGTGTTGCCGCATCTCTTTTTTACCTCTTGTGGTGTGGGCATTTGCTGATTCTTGAAGCCAAATCCCCAAGCGTTGACCAGCGGGGCCACCGTGATGTCGAATGAACCATTGGTCTCGCGATTGATGTCTGCCGCCATCTGATAGACTTCTTCAAACATCGGGCTCATCTTCAGCCGTCCTTTTTGGTTGAAAGCAGTTACACTCGACAGTTTGTTGAACATCGAAAACTCGTCATCTACCTTTTTTTAGTTCTGCCTCAATCTCGCTTTTCAGATTGTCATCGCTTTGGTAGGTCACGTGGTAAACTGTGCCGAAAAATAAAGCCTTCATCATGTTGGTAAGGCATGTTTTTCTGTTGCAGAATAATCAAGACCGTACCTACAATGAGTAGTATTAACAAAAGGAATCTGCCAAATGGCTTTCCTCTTGCGTGCGTTATGGATTGTCATATATCTAAATTTCTATACTTACATTGAATGTTCCACCCAAGCGGGTGTTGCCTCCTCGCCCGTATCCCGGCACATACCAGGGTTCGCCAATTTCGCCATGCTTGTGAAAAAGCCGACGTTTGTATCTCACGCTCCAGCCCATTCTGACAGGGCCCCCATATCTTAGCGTCACACAGAGCACACCTTCCAACCAGTGGTAGCTGCCATCTATGTCATTAGCTCGAAGGGAACAGTCTCGCGCCATACAGGATCTGTGACCTTTTGGCTTGATATATCGTAACGGAACTTACTGAAAGCGTATCTGAAACCACCATACATGCGGTAGATATCGTGCTTGTTTTTCATCAGATTAAAGTCAACGCCGATTCTTCCATAGGGTGCTTTGGTCTTATAGCCTAAGGTCGTCGACGCGTCGGTGGCGTCGCATTTGGCCATACCTACTTCTATGACGGGGAAATACTTGTCTTTAAGATTCACTTTCAGCGCGCCTTCATACTGTCCGTAGTCACTGACTCCCAGCTGGATGAGGCCCACCATGTCGGCCGAAATCTGTACGCCCCGCAGCCAAGGAACCGTGTCGGGGGCTGCGGCGATTACTTCTTGAGCTGTTGGGCCGAGGCTGTCAGCTGCAGAATGAGCAACAAACTAATGAATATCGCTCTTGAGATGGAGGAAGAAGTTACTCTTGGAAGGAACATTAGTGACATGTTTGTTGTTGACAACGATCGTATCGATGAAATGACGTGTGCATTTCACGTCCTTGATTTCATGAAAAATATAGGGGTTACAATCCACGGCTTCGAAGTGCGGAATGTTTATTTTCGTGATAATAACAGTGTCGGTCAGTGCCTTTGCCGTCGTTTTCGTTTTGAAGTATAAAGTGTCTTCGTGCCGATTGTAACTCATGGGTAACTGAAAGCTGTCGGTATTTGCCAATTGGTTGAGAAGAATGCTGTCGTTACCATCGCCCAAGTGAGCTGTCACCGTCAGTGGGTGAGTCAACTTTTTGACGTCTCCGGCCAACTTATAAGTGACGGCTACTCGCGAGTTGAGCGAGCAATCTATGGTTGAACAGGCTGCTAAGAGTGTCGCCATGGCGACTAAGAGCCAAAACATTTTGTGCATATCAGATCTCTTTTTTTCTATTTGATAATCGTTGCGGTTTGGATTCTGACGAGCTATTAAGTCGCCCAAGAAGCCGGCTAAAAAGAACTGGCTACCCAATAACATGGTTGTCAGGGCAATAAAGAAGTAGGGCGAGTCGGTGATGAGACGTTGAGGAATGCCGTTGGTTAAGGCATAAAGCTTGTCTATTCCGATACATACGACGGCAATGAAACCTATCAGAAACATGATGCTGCCTAAGAAACCGAATACGTGCATGGGCTTTTTGCCGAAGTTATTGAGGAACCACAGCGTCAGCAGATCGAGATAACCATTGATGAAGCGGTTCAGTCCAAACTTGCTTTGACCGTATTTGCGAGCCTGATGTTGCACGATTTTCTCTGCAATCTTGTTGAAACCGGCATTCTTGGCCAGATATGGTATGTAGCGATGCATTTCGCCATACACCTCGATGTTCTTTATTACGTCACGGCGATAGGGCTTTCAGTCCGCAGTTAAAGTCGTGTAGGTTACGGATTCCGCTTATCTTGCGGGCCGTGGCGTTGAATAGTTTGGTCGGTATCGTCTTCGAAAGAGGGTCGTAGCGCTTCTGTTTGTAGCCTGAAACGAGGTCGTAGCCGTCTTCCGTAATCATCTTGTAGAGTGCCGGAATCTCATCGGGCGAATCCTGCAAGTCGGCATCCATCGTAATGACGACGTCACCCTCGGCTGCATTGAAGCCACAGTAGAGTGCCGGACTTTTGCCGTAGTTGCGGCGAAACTTGATACCTTTCACGCAGGCGTCCTTCTGCCTCAACTCTTCAATTACTTCCCAAGAGCGGTCGGTGCTGCCGTCGTTGATGAAAAATAATTTCGTAAGAATATTGGTTGGCGTTCATCACGCGCTGTATCCATGCGTGCAATTCGGGTAACGATTCCTCCTCGTTGTATAGAGGAACGATCACAGAGATGTCCATATCTTGATATCTTGTTATTTATGTTTATTTATTTCTATTCGTTGCTATTGGAATTCTTTGCGTTCTTGCGTCTGCAAAGCAGGGCTGTCAACACGGCAAGCGGTGCGCAGATAACCAAATAGTACATCATGAAACCAAAAAGCAATTTGCAAAGGCGACAGACTACTGAAGAGATCAATGGTGTCGTATATCTCTTTTTGATTCTTACCCATCGTCTGATAAATGGTCGCACTATCTTTGATACTCCGGAATAGCGTCGCAAAGAACTGGCCTTGATCAAACTTGAAGAGGTAAACGAATAACCCAAAGGCAAAAAGAAACGTGCCGTTGAAGAATGTATAGACGTTGTAGGCTAGTCCTCGTCTGAACGAAATCCTGCCGTTTAGCGCTTCATCTCTGAATCTGCGCAGTAGCCAACCTGCAAAAGAGGGGCGTGCAAAGAATCATAACACCACCGAAAGCCAAGTCGGGAAAAATAGAGTGTTAGCAAAAAAACTTACTATCCAATAGGCACCCAGGAATGCGCCGTCTTGTCGTGCGTATGCTTTTAACTGTTTGATCGTTTGGAAGTCAACCACTTGTTATATCCTAATTTTATGACTATTATTAAGTTGCAAAAAAATAGCTAATTTCAGCCATATAATAGGTGTAGGGGCTTTGAAAATAGTGTTAAATTAAAGCTTTGCTTACGCATGCGGAATGCGATGAACCATGCCCCTGCGGTTGGCGCATGACAACCACTTGTATCAATAAAGTCTGATTCCCGTACTTCTAAATAGCGTGACGTAAACCATAAAAAGTGTAGTTCTTCGCGCTCCGTAATTATGGTTTTAAAAATTCAGAATAATCTTTACAAAGCGCTTAAATATTCTGAATTGAGAAAAAAGTTGGACGGATTTATGCCCGTTATTCGTGGTTTTCGACTTTTGTTTGTAAGTGGTTGATAATGAATCATTTGTATTTTTTTCTGCAGGTTGGTTGCTATCATTTTAGTCGCTCATAGCTATGCTTTTACCTTGTAATAGCAGCCCTTTTAGCCTGTAATAGCAGCCCTTTTTGTGTTGTAAAAGCATAGCTTTGAGCGGCTAAAAGTAGCCATATTGCATCGAAAAAGCTGTGATTTTACATTTTTGAAGCAAGTTTTTGGCAAAAAGAACGGTGTATTTTTGCCTGTTCTTTTGCTAGATTGAGAATTTTGAAAGGACGTTTTTTTCTGACTTTTTTTATTTACTTTTTCGAGGGCAGTGACAATTGTTTTCTTATCTTTGCGTAAGATAGGCAACAGTTGGTATTTGGGTGTATTTATAGAGCGAATCTTGATAGTCTTAATAGTTAAAATGAGTGAAAACGTGAAAATGCGCGCAGTCTTTTGAGATTCCCCAACTCCTTGAATGTAAAGAAAGAGATATTTTGTTGAAAAATAAATGCTAAGGATAGACGCTTGCAGAAACGGGGACAAAGAAGCCCTCGCGGAACTCTATAGGACATACGCTCACCGACTTTTGGGCGTATGTCGCAACTACGTAAAGGATGCCGATGTGGCAGAAGACATTCTGCATGATGCTTTTTATCATCATTTTCATGTCGATCGGCGATTTGAAAGACGATTCGAAGCTGGAAGGATGGATGGTGACCATCGTGAAAAACCTCTCTTTGAGGTATCTCCAGAGCGCGGAAAACAATGCCGTTCCTTGTCGTATCTCGACTTGGAAATACAGGATGGAGGGTGCGAAGAACGGCAGAGCGTGGACTTAGGGCTGCTGTTGTCGGCGATAGACAGCTTGCCGGCAGGGAATAGAGAAGTTTTCAAGCTTTCGGTTTTGGACGGACTGTCGCATAAAGAAATCAGCGCGCTGCTCGGAATCCATCCGCATAGTTCTTCTTCGCAGTTGTTCAGGGCAAAGAAAAATGCTGCGTACGATGTTGCGAGACTACTGGTTGTTGTTCTTGTTGCCAATGTTGATACCTTTGTATTTATATTTTATAAAAAAGAAATCGAGAGGTCGGTATTTCTGATGATAAGCCGACCGCCGCGGATATGCGCAGGAATCATACGAAGAAAGATCGAAAGGCAGGTGGTACTCCTATGGAACGGCAGCCTCGATACACTGTTCCGGCCGTCACTCTGGGCAGTGTCGGTCTGTCGCCGAGGGATGCCGGGGCCGTGGCGCAACATCGTTTGCCGGCCGGAACGGACAGTGTGGGCGGAGAATGTCGGTCGATGACCTTCCATGTGGATTCCTTGTGGCGGCGCATGGGCTCGGGTATCGCCATGGAAGATTCGTTGTATCGCCTGCCACGGTTGCCCGAAGACAAACTGATGGCATTAAACGAGATCGCAACTCCGGCCGTCAAGCCCCGAAAGAGCTATCCGTGGACATTCAATTTCGGCTACGCTTCTAATGCCGGAGCCGGTGGTACATTGTCCAACTTGGATTATCTCTCTGTGGTGGATTATGCCAATGGTGGCGCGGCGGCTAAGCTATACACTTGGAATGACTATATCGATTACATGAACAGAAACGCCGCTTTGATGGATTCCGTTGAGCGGGCAAAGCAGTATTATATAGCGGAGAACAACATGACGGACGGCAACGCGGGATTGAATGAGACGGCACATCACGATCGTCCGAAGACCTTTGGCCTTTCGCTTAACAAGCAACTAAGTCCTCGTTGGATTTTTGGCACGGGCTTGACCTATACTAAACTGAAGTCGGAATTTGTAAGCGAGTATAATAAAGCGGAGTTGCGGAAGGTTCAGAAGATAGATTATGTGGGCGTACCGCTGCGCCTGACTTATCGGCTGTGGAGCAAAGGCCGCCTCAACGCGTATGCCACGGGTGGCGTGACCTTTGAAATGCCTGTTCATAGCTCGCTTAGTAAGAACTATATCATTACGGCCGATTCGTCATACACGCTGAAGGGAAATGTCAAGGCTCGCAACCAGTGGTCCGTAAACTTCGGTGTCGGTGTTCAGTATAAGGTGTTTAAGCCTTTCAGTCTGTATTTAGAACCCAATATGTTCTATTACTTCAGGAATGGAAGCGGTCTTGAGACCTATCGCACGGAGCATCCGTTTATGTTGACAGTACCCTTCGGGTTGCGCATTACGTGGTAACGGAAAGCGAAGATGTAAAAAGAAAATCATCAATTCGGTGCAGTCTTTCTATTGGTTTCGGCTCTTTGTGATAAAAGACGAACCAAAACGATGTACAGTATTTATGACTACGTCCATAACGGAATGGTGTTTGTCAATAACATGGTACGCAAACGACACAAGGAACTCACCTCGCTGATGATTTATTCCACAACAAGCTGTCAATCGCGTTGCAAGCACTGTTCCATTTGGAAGAAACCGATAGAGAATTTAAGTTTGAATGATATAGTCCGTATAATGGACAGCAAGTGCGTAACAAAGCGCACGGTGGTCGGCCTGGAGGGTGGAGAATTTATCCTGCATCCCGAAGCTGACGCGATTCTGGGATGGTTTGACGCCCATCATCCCAATTATACGTTGCTGTCTAACTGCCTTGCGGCGGACAAACTGATAGCTTCCGTGAGGCGTCATCGCCCCAAGCACCTGTATGTTTCGCTCGACGGAGACAGAGAAACCTATCGTTATATGCGCGGAAGGGACGGATATGACAAGGTCATTAAGGTTGTAGAGGCGTGCAAGGACATCGTGCCCGTATCGTTGATGTTTTGCCTTTCGCCCTGGAACACGTTTGAAGATATGGAACATGTGATAAGTATTGCCGGGAAATATCATATCGACGTGCGCGTTGGTATTTACAGCACAATGTCGTTTTTCGACACGACAAAAGGGCTGATGGAAGCCGATGCTACGGATTTTTGTCCGACGGATACCGTCTTCGATTCATCAAACGGATGAGAACTTTGACTTTGTTGCCCTGTATGATGAGTGGAAGAATAAAAGATTGGCACTTCGTTGTCACAGTATTTTCAGTGAGTTGGTCATCCATTCGAATGGTGATGTTCCCTTATGTCAAAAATTTGGATGTGGTCTTGGGAAACATTCATGAGAACACGCTTGACGAAATCTTCAATTCAAAAAGACCTGTAACATCCAATGTCAGCATGCCAAGGAATGTAATCAATGCTGGATCAACTACCATCGGAAGTATGATATTATCCTATTGAGGAATCTGGAAAGGATATTGCCCAAGAGAATGATAGAGTTGTTTTATGGAAAATATCAATGGACAGACGACAGGCATGCCACTTATAGAAAAGCATTTCAAGCGTATAACCTCATAACCACAACATGGAATATTTAGATCATATCATCGGCAGATACAAGCGTATGCGCGGCATAAGAGACTTGAACAACGTCTACACCCGGCAATACGCGCTTGTGGGCTTGGGCAACCATTGTGTCAGTAATTTGTTGCCAGTCATACAATATCTTCAGTTGCCGCTGAAATACATCTGCTGCGCCTCGGAGAAGAAAGCCGAGTTGATTTCTCAAAAGTACAAGGGAGTCGAAGGAACTACTTCCTTACAGGATATTCTGAAGGATGATACGGTTTCGGGTGTCTTTGTGGCTGCCAATCCGCATGTGCATTTTCAAATAGCACGCGAAGTTATCAAGGCGGGAAAATCCTTATTTATTGAGAAACCACCTTGTAGGAATGACAAGGAATTGAAGGAACTCACAGACACAATCAAACTGTATGGCTCAAAACATATCATAGTGGGATTGCAAAGACGCTTTGCTCCTGCTACTCAAATTCTACAACGACGGCTGAAAAGTGAGGGCAAGCGGCATTATCATTACCGCTATCTGACAGGATTATATCCGGAGGGCGACGCTTTGTCCGACTTGTTTATCCACCCACTCGACTATGCTACGTTTCTCTTTGGCAAGGCAAAGGTGAGAACGGTAGACGCTATCGGCAGCAAAGATGGCGGACAGACTTTATTCCTTATATTGGAACATCGGGATATAACAGGTATGTTGGAACTGTCTACAGACTATTCTTGGCAGGACGCACAGGAACAGTTGAGTGTCAGTACGGACAAGGGATTGTATGTGTTGAATCAGATGGAGAGACTTGATTTCTCGCCAAGACGTTCTGCTGTATTCGGGATTCCGTTGGAGAAAGTCTTCCGAAGCAATGGCTCTGTTGTCAATCTATATGGAAGAAACGGGGTTGTTCCAACGGTGGGTAATAATCAAATCGTCTCGCAAGGTTTCTTCTCCGAAATCAAGACATTTGCCGAAAGAGTTGAAGAAAAAGACAGATGTGAGGATGATAATGCTTACGGTTTGGAAAAGCGTCAAGCCTGTTTATTCGTTATTGTCTGAAATAAAAGAGCGCGTCAATACGAAATAATTCGCAATCACGTTTATATAAATAATAATACATTAAATCGATATCGTTATGAAAAAGGTGTTTTATAGTCTGATATGCCTCGTGGGCTTGTCCGCTTGTTCTTCAGAGAACGTGGTTCTCGACGCGTTGAAAGTTTATGATGTGGCTAATTCCGCCTGTAAGTTGACACTCTCTGAAACGGAAACACGCTCTGATTTCTATTTGGAAAAACGATGCAAGGCCGACAACTTTTAAGCTTGAATTGGGAAAAGATGGTGTTGCACGTTGTGCGTTTGAGGATGTGGAAGCCAACTGTGGCGTAAAAACATTTATGTGAACATCGTCAATCAGAACAATCAGATAGTCCTTGTTGTATATCATAATCCTCTTGATGCGTTTGTAGATTGCATTTGTAAATATGATGTCAGCTTTAAGATGAGCAAATTGACGCCTGGTAATTATGGGCTGAAAGTCTATTATGCCAGACCGACAATGGAATATGCCGAAACCAATCTTGTCTATAAAGGTGACATAGCGGTCGCATTGGGAAAAACCGTTAGTGTATCGCTGGCTCAGAGGACGATCCTTCCGGAGTCTTAACGCTTATTCTTATCTTCCTCTTCGTTCAGAAAGAAGTGTATTTCACCCCCTAAAAATAAAAGATGATGAAAGCTTTTTACAGATAGTTTATTTCTGTGTATGTCTTTGTTTCTTTTCGCAAGTTGTACGGGAGGTGACGAAGAGAAGTTTATGCCTGATAACGACCGCGTCTAAAATGGGCATTACGGCAGAGTATTTTCCCGTTATCAGCAGCTCAAGGACGACGTGAATGGCATTGGCTTTATGCCTTACCATTATTATAATGTCATTGTGGATAACCATACCACCCGTGCCGTCGGCATAAATGACGTACAGCCTAATGGCGAAAACGATTCTTAACGGCACCTATCCGTATCATATCTATGTCTACGTGGCGGTTCGTGCCGATATAGACAGGCAGTCTAAGGCATACCGGTTGTTTGAGTATCTCACTTCACCGAAAGGACAGAATATTGTTGTAGAAAGCGGATGTCAGCCTCTTCCTTTAAAAACATCTTGATAAGAGCCTTTTTAAAAGGTACTTGAACCGGATAAATAAGAATATGCTTGTAGTGGTTTCGGTTTAATAAAAAAACACGAGTGATGACGGTTCTTTGTCGAAAATGCGATGGGATATAACGAAAAAGGCAATCGGTAACATGCCGATTGCCTTTTGAGCCTCTTGTCAGATTCGAACCAACGACCCCGAGATTACAAATCACGTGCTCTGGCCAACTGAGCTAAAAGAGGCGGGGTGGGCAAGCGATTCATATCGCGCCGCTACAACCAAGTACCCTTGCTATGTTCCCATCCTGGGGGATTCCGAGGGAGCTGGCCGTATGAGACTTGCCCGTCTGTAAGGTCTTTCATTGCTGAAAGCGGGTGCAAGGGTAGTGAAAAGTTTGGATTTACGGCCTGATAGCTATGCTTTTGGCTTGTTTTTGATATAATTTTTAGATTTTGATTCTTTGTATTTATTTCTTCACCCGTACCTTTTGCAAGCATGATTTTGAATATTTTGATTATCATCGTCAGTATCGTCGCAGTCATTTATGGCGCAGACAAACTGACCACTGGTTCGGTCGGAATAGCCGAACGAATGGGGTTGCCGCAAATCGTGATAGGACTTACCATCGTGGCAATGGGTACATCTATGCCCGAGTTTTGTATTTCGTTGATTTCCGCACTCAAGGGAACATCCTGTTCAAGACCGGTGTGGGGAATTATAGTTATGAGGAGACCAATCGCCCACATGCTGTTGCCGAAGTAGATAATACGGATGGCAAGATTTCCAGTGACGTTCTGACCACTACATTCAATGATTTCGGGAAAATTCAACTGATTGCTGATGAAGGCAAAAGGCTTCGCATGGATTTTTATTTATGGTCCGGACCGGGAACGATGGATATCAGAATTGTCAAAGGATGGTGCCGACATTCGGACGACCATCTATGCGAGCAATTATGAAAAGGTTACGGAAAAAGGAATAACGCACGAATTTTATTACCTCGATGGCAATACGATACTTATCAAAGAAAACGGTGCATTTAAGTCCTATCTTGCCTTTACGGACAATTTAGGTAGTATTATATCCGTTATCGATGAGAATGGGACTAGAGTTTTTGAAGCCTCATACGACGCGTGGGGCAAACAAACAGTGACGCTCAATACCATCGGCTTGTACCGTGGCTACACAGGTCATGAAATGCTGAATGAGTTTGACATCATTAATATGAACGGTCGTCTGTATGATCCTGTTCTCGGTCGCTTCTTCAGCCCCGACAACTACGTGCAGCTGCCCGACAACAGCCAGAGTTTCAATCGCTATAGCTATTGTCTGAACAATCCGCTGAAATATACAGATCCCAGTGGGGAACTGTTTGGTATTGACGACGCCGTTTTCGCTTTTGCCTTGTTTGGCGTAGCCAACAGCATGATGCAGGCAGCCTATAATGGCAAGAACGTTTTGTCGGCGGGACTATTGAGCCTGGGCTATTCAGCAGCCACCTATGGAATAGGCTCTCTTTTTGGGCAATGTCGGCGGTCTAGGACGCGAATTGTTGCGTGCCGGCATGCATGGACTTGCCGGTGGTCTTTATGGATTGGCGAATAACGAGAAATTCGGCAGTAGCTTCCTCTCAGGTGCCCTTTCTTCCGGCATAGGTTCTTTTGCTCAAGGTGTACATATAAATGGGGGCTTAATGATAGCCTCGACAACGACGATGGGCGGATTAGCTGCATGGGTTACAGGCGGCGACTTCCTGCAAGGAGCGATGCAAGGAATGATGATAGGCACACTCAACCATAGTCTACATGATGAGAGAGAGGGCAGTACACCCTTGAAAGTTTCCGTCACGACAAACAAAGCTGGAATGTATGAGTTTACCGTGATAGGGGCAAGAAAAAGGTGGAAAAAGGCGATGTCTTTTTCTATTGCTGCAGGAATAACTACTTTTTGCAAATTGCATAGGAAATTCTTTAAAGAGAAACAGTGGAAACTCTACAATTAGCAGCAATGGAAAAATTCTATTGGCATGCTGCAGGTGAGCGTGGATTCTATGGAAACCAATATGTGAGTACAACAAAACTGACGACAGTAGGTAAACGAATTATTAAAGTTACTGGTCCTGCAGGGTATGCAATGTCAGGTTATGATTTGTATGAAGGTTTTCAATTAGATGGAGGACAGATTCAAACCATTGGTTATAACACCGCCCGAGCTACAGCTGATGTTGCTGGTGGCTGGGCAGAGTGCTGCTGCAGGTCTAAAAAGTTGGAGGATTTATAGGTGGATGTATTGGTTCTATCCCAGGTTCTATTGTTGGTGGTGCCGTAGGTGGTATCGTCGGAACTGTTGGTGGAAGTTGGTTAGGAACAGGATTTGTTGATATGATTTATGGAAGATAAATAAAAAGAAATGATGGAGAGCAATAAGTTTGCGTATTTTTGAATGCGGTGCATTATTTTATCTATTTGGAGGAGATATGGTCAAATAAAAAATAGAAAAGATAATATTATCTTTTTAGTATTCTCTTTTCGGAGAAATATATGCAGAAGATCAATGATCGACAGAAAAATAAAGAATTAAAAGACTTCAGATATGGTAACAAATGGGGATTGTCCATTGGTGTTGCTCACCATTGGTTTGGTTATTTCTATTCTTGTTATCCTGGCTTTTTCTCTTGGCTCTTGCTTGGCATTGCAAGTAGAATGTATGGGGGATGAAATGAAAGGGCATGGTCGTACTGCTTATATTTTTCCTTTCCCGTAGCTCTTGGTTATATCCCTGCATATAGAGCTGTTTTTCAAAAGACCGTTATCTGAAATATTTTAAGCAGTTTGAGAAAGAGGATGAGCAATGGCATAAGAAGTGGAAAAATGATAACATGGGCGTTTTTGTATTGGAGCTATAATAACCATGGCAATAGGATTCTTTTGTATGGCAATCATTACAAGTGTATAAATTGAAAATGTAAAAAAACTTTCTATAAGAAGTTATACAAGAAATGAAAAATCAATCTATTTATACTGATTATCAGAATAATGTCTATACAGACATCTACAATACAGTTAGAGCAACAGTTTCAGAAACTATAATATGGTACGGCTTATGGAAGAAAAATAGAAAAGAAATGATGGAGAAGCTACGTGGTTTTATCTAAATTTAGTATAAAATATTCTTATTCACTATGAGTATGAGCAAAATAAATCTATTTGTGTGTATTTCTATCGTTATTTGTTCATTATCTTCTTGCATACCAATAGGTCACACAAGAGTCCTCGCTGTATTCAAGAACTGTACTAATGACACGGTATATATAGGTGCATCCCACTATGATAATATTGATAGTGTTAGCGAGCAAGTAAGTCCACATTATAATTTCGTGGCCAATAATGGTCTTGATATCTCCGATATTTCTCTATGGAAAGGAACATTTTTTCGTAGTGATAATTTTTATATATCCAGACTCTTTATGTTCAATAGATGCAGACTACTTATTCCACGATACTGACACTTGCTATTTTTCTTGATAAAAATGGGAAAATGCAAAGGGATTCTCGTGGGATGAAATTCGAGCTAAGAAATTATTTCGTAGATGGATTGTCACAAGAGATAAGGAAGGCAGGTTTGATATGCATATAAGAAACTTGAACACTAACAAGAATTAAGGTACTAATAAAAAGATTCTCATATGTTAAAAATAACATTAGTTTCACGAATAACAATAGCGTCTACATTCTTAATTTGTCAGATGCTGTCATCTTGCATCCCCGGATTTGACACGGTACATTCCATAAAAGTCAGAAATTGCACCCGCGACACATTGATTATAGGTGGATCTTTATATAACTGCATTGACAGTGTAGATGTTTTTAGAAGCGAGTAATGACACTGTATTTTCTAGTTTTACTAGTATTGACGAGTCTGGGCATTTGAATATTCATGGAAATCTCATTTTACCAGACTCGATTGGCAGAACTACATATTCGTCATTGTTTAATCACAATAATACAGGATACCTATTCATAATTAAATTAAGCATTGCAAGAAAATGTACATGGGGTGATATATGCAAACACAAACTTTATGACATAAAAAGTAGTAACTGCAGATGATGAATTACAAAAATAATAATAAGATTATAGAAGTTTGTTGTTCTAAATGATGTTACAGACCTTACAAATCCTGATATGTAAAAAGTTGCAATGCCAACTTATTATTGGTTGAAGGGTATCAATTAGATGGAGGACAGATTCAAACTATTGATTATAACACAGCCCGAGCTACAGCTGATGTTGCGGGTGGTTTTGGCAGGTGCTGCTGCAGGTCTAAAAAGTTGGAGGATTTATAGGTGGATGTATCGGTTCTATCCCAGGTTCTATTGTTGGTGGTGCCGTAGGTGGTATCGTCGAAACTGTTGGTGACAGTTGGTTAGGAACCGAAATTGTTAATATAATTTATGGGATGTAAATTAGGTGTAAAATAATGGACAACAATAAGTTTGAATATTTTCTTAACGCCGTGCATTATTGCATTTGGCTCAGTGATATGAAATTTGGTGACTTTATGGGGAGGATAGTCAATACACTATTTTTCTCCCATACCCAAGTATCTCTTTACGAAGGAATATAAGAAAAATATTACGAGCGCCTGTCAGAAGAACAAAAAGAAAAATTGATAAGTTTTTTTCTATGACAAAGAAATAGGATATCATATTGCTTGGGCTCACCATTGGTTTGGTTATTTCTATTCTTGTTATCCTGGCTTTTTCTCTTGGCTCTTGCTTGGCATTGCAAGTAGAGTTTATGGGGATGAAGTAAAAGGCATGGTCGTACTGCTTATATTTTCCTTTTCCCGTAGCTCTTGGTTATATCCCTGCATATAGAGCTGTTTTTCAAAAAGACCGTTATCTGAAATATTTTAAGCAGTTTGAGAAAGAGAATGAGCAATGGCATAAGAAGTGGAAAAATGATAACATGGGCGTTTTTTGTATTGAGCTCTAATAACCATGGCAATAGGATTCTTTTGTATGGCAATCATCACAAGTGTATAAACTGAAAATGGAAAAACTTGCTATAATAAGTGATACACGAAATGAAAAATCAATCTATTTATACTGATTATCAGAATAATGTCTATACAGACATCTACAATACAGTTAGAGCAACAGTTTCAGAAACTATAATATGGTACGGCTTATGGAAGAAAATAGAAAGAAATGATGGAGAGAAATAAGTTTGAGCGTTTTTGAATGCGGTGCATTATTGTGTCTATTTGGAGGAGATATGGTCAAATAAAAAATAGAACATTTTTCAGCAACCATTGTTTAAGCAAATTTGCAACATTCAGAACGAATATGGCTATGACGTGTATGATATTTCAAAGAATGATTTCTATCCTCTAACTGCACGCGATATAAGAATCTATCACACTCTGCCGGATTCGTTATCGCTAAACAGCGTGGCTATAAATGGAATCATTTTCCCAAAAATGCAAGAACGTAAATATACGGAAAGGGGCTCGGAATGATGATTCATGCTCATAATAGCATTCGTAGCCGTTAATAACATGTTGGATGTTTAGTATATGATGAATTTAGATTTCATCTCGTGTCCCTTGCTCTATACCAAGCTAAAAGCTGTTGCGTACATATATAATTAAAAGAAAAAGCAAATCTTGGATGGAGCTGTGCTTCTGCAAGAACAAACTAATCCAAAAGAGATTGCCCATTATACCATAATAAATACGCCAGTTCGGGATAAGCCTTTGCTTAGAACTGCTCTAACTGTCTGCTGTTTTCAATGTGTACAGGCCATGCCTCGGGCTTGTTTTCGAAGAAGCAATACGCTGCCAATGCCGCACATAGGTTCATGATGAAGTTATGAATGGAGCGGTGCCTTGAATGGACGAGGTTAGCCTTTGTTCTTGAGCAATTCGTTGATGCATTCTATAATGTAGCGTTTGCGCAGCATCATCTTGTCCCACAAGGGCATGAGCTTGTTCTTCATGTTCGACTTGAGGCCATGAACCAGGTGGATGCCTTGGTTGAACAGGCTCGAAGAGTTCTTGTTTGATGTATCCCCTGTCCGCAAAGACCTTGCCATAAAGCACTTTTTGTAAAAACTTTCCACACTTTTTTTGGGGGCTGTCGTCGACGTTGGCCGGCGTCAGACAGAAGGTGATGACATCGCCCGTATCGTTGCATAACAGGTGCAGCTTGAAGCCGTGACACCAGCCCATCGTTCCCTTGCCATCCTTGGCTATCCCGGGCGTTGGGACGGGAAAAAGAAAAAGACAATCGGCGAAATGTCGATTGTCTTTGAGCCTCTTGTCGGATTCGAACCAACGACCCCGAGATTACAAATCACGTGCTCTGGCCAACTGAGCTAAAGAGGCGGGGTGGGCAAGCGATTCATATCGCGCCGCTACAACCAAGTACCTTTGCTATGTTCCCATCCTGGGGATTCTGAGGAGCTGGCCGTATGAGACTTGCCCTGTCTGTAAGGTCTTTCATTGCTGAAAAGCGGGTGCAAAGGTAGTGAAAAGTTTGGATTTACGGCCCTGACAGCTATGCTTTTTGGCTTGTTTTTAATATAATTTTAGATTTTGATTCTTTGTATTTATTTCTTCACCCGTACCTTTGCAAGCATGATTTTGAATATTTTGATTATCATCGTCAGTATCGTCGCAGTCATTTATGGCGCAGACAAACTGACCACTGGTTCGGTCGGAATAGCCGAACGAATGGGGTTGCCGCAAATCGTGATAGGACTTACCATCGTGGCAATGGGCACATCTATGCCCGAGTTTTTTGTATTTCGTTGATTTCCGCACTCAAGGGAACATCCGATCTTGCTGTGGGTAATGTCGTTGGTTCCAATATCTTCAACTCCATGCTTATTGTGGGATGCGCGGCTTTGGTGTCGCCTATGGTCATATTACCGACAACTGTGAGAAAAAGACATTCCTTTTGCGTTGGTGGCGTCGGTGATGTTGTTGCTGGTAAGTATGGATGGTGATGTGTCGAGAATAGATGCCGCTGTGTTGGCTATATTGTTTGTTTTGTTTATGTATTTTACGTTACATGGTGCCCGTGTAGGCGCGGTTGAAGCGGTATAATCGAGTGATGGTGCAAAGAAACCATTGCCCATCTGGAAAGCTTTTGGCCTTTGTTCTTTTTGGTTTGGCAGCTTTGGTATTCGGTTCCAACTTCTTTGTAGATAGTGCAACGGAAGTAGCAGGGAGTCTGGGAGTGAGCGATGCAGTCATCGGACTGACCATTGTAGCCGGTGGAACATCCCTGCCCGAGTTGGCAACGAGCATTGTGGCGGCCCGCAAAGGAAACAGTGGCATTGCCATTGGTAACGTGTTGGGGTCGAACGTATTTAATATACTTTTCATTTTGGGTGCTACGGGTTTGGTAACTCCTCTGCGGTTGGAAGGAATTACATCGATAGATATGACCATTTTTGATTGTTTCGATGATTTTGCTGTGGCTGTTCTCCTTTACCAAATATACCATTCAGCGGTGGAGGGAGCTGTGCTGGTCGTTGTTTCTCATGGGTTATATGGCCCATTTGATATCGATAGCGTAAGCTGTAATCAGAAAAAAATATTTGTAGGAGCAGAATTGTTTTTGTAATTTTGTGCCTGCAAATTTAATAAACAGAGTGCTTGATACCTCTTAAAAACAAGGCAGAGTTCTTGAAACCTCTTTAAAAACAAGGGAAAGAGTGCTTTGGTAAACCTCGTTAAAAACAAGAAAAATGAAACAAAAACTCAATCTGTGAGTGTACTGTTTATGCTTTTCAGTATACTCTTCTGTGTTTGCCTTATTGCGGCAAACTTGTTGGAAACAAAACAAATCGCGGCTGGTCCGATTAGTTTGACGGGCGGTCTGATAGTTTTTCCCGTCTCTTACATTATTAATGATTGCGTGTGCGAAGTGTGGGGATATCGCAAAAGCTCGACTATTAATTTGGACAGGCTTTGTTATGAACTTCTTTTTCGTAACCGTAGGTGCTATCTGTGACGCTATTCCCGGTGCGTCTTATTGGACTAATGAAGCAGGTTTTCATGCTATCTTTGGTCTGGCTCCTCGTATTGCAGCAGCATCGTTCATCGCCTTTCTTTTTGGTAGTTTTATCAATGCTTACGTGATGAGTAAGATGAAATTACGTGATGGGGATCGGCGTTTCTCTGCTCGTAGCCATCCTCAGTACTATCTTTTGGAGAGTGCCGATAGTATTATTTTTCTTTCCATTGGCTTTGGGGTGGCGTTGTGCCGATGGAGGCATTGCTGGGATTGATGATAGGACAGGTGGTGCTGAAGACTTTGTATGAGGTGATTGCGTTGCCCGTGACGATTCGTGTAGTGAAGGCTTTTGAAGCGCCATGAGGGCGAAGATGTCTATGATGAAGGTATTAATTATAATGTATTGAAAGTATTTCAAATATAATTTGATATGTCAGAAAACAGAAAAGATGAAGGCCTTCAGGCTTTTGGGAGCAAGGACTCGTTATCGTATGGATTATGCTCCCTGAAGTGTTGGAGACGTTTGATAATAAGCATCCGGATAATGATTACTGGGTGCAGTTTAACTGTCCGAGTTCACTTCGCTGTGTCCCATAACGGGACAACCTTGATTTTGCGGAGATACGAATTAGCTATATTCCGGCAGAAAAGATGGTGGAGAGCAAGAGTTTGAAGCTTTATCTGTTCAGTTTTCGTAACCATGGTGACTTCCATGAGGATTGTGTGAATACGATTATGAAGGACTTGATAAAGCTGATGGAGCCTAAATATATAGAGGTGATCATGGCTATTTCACGCCTCGTGGTGGCATTAGTATTTATCCTTATGCCAATTATGGAAAAACCAAAAACGAAGTTCGAACAACTGGCCGAACATCGTTTTATGAACTATAATATGAACCGCGGATAAGTGGTAGCCCTGCGCCAGTCTGTTATTTTGTGGTTTTTCTGAGCGCTTTAGCCTTTAATTTGCCATAATCTGCTTTGGCTTTGACGTTGATATCATTGATGTCATTCTTGCGGTAATAGCTGCGTGTTCCCCAACAATCGCTCAAAAACCAATGAGTCTGGTCCAAGATAATCAATGTTGCATGTGTCGTATTGCAGGTTGATAACGCTAAGCTTATTGTCGGTTGGGGAGAGTTGGGGAGTTCCGTTGACAACAATAAGTTTGCTTATTCCAAATATGCCACTCGGTAAAAATTACCAAGTTGCGGGTAAACGACGGGACTTTCGGCTTCGATCGAACTGGCTTCGCTGATATAACCTACGCTCTGGCATTCCCACTTCGTTTCATCCAGAAACCATATTCTCGTGGGATCATGTAGGTGGCTTTTACTGAATCGGGCATGTTACGCTCAATACGTTGTTGCAGACTTTCGCTCATGTGTTCCCAATCACGCATTTTGGGCATGACCACATAGCACCAAATACCTTTTGAGTTCTTCAATATTGATCACAAGGTCTACCTTCTTTTTGTCATGATTATTGACCATGACGCCAATTCTATCACCAGTCGTGGGCTTCCTGATAATCTTTCCGTTTTGTGACGCATCATAGCAATTATAGCGTATAGGATCGCTTCCATCGGTAGGTAGCAGGACAATACAGAGTCGTTGCATCCTTCGCACGCGATTCCATATACCGTGCTGTCGCCTTTCAAGCGTCGTTCCTCTACGCTTTTACTTTTATTTTTAAAACTATCAAGTTTGGTTTGTGCTTGGTTGCATGCACTAAAAATAATACAACCAAAGCTATTCCAATAGTCCACTTTGTTTTCATCTTTGAATCAGTGTATTTTTAGACCTTGCAAATGTAGTAAATATTCATTAGTCAACCAAATTACACCTTTGTTTTGTATAAAACAAAAACACTAAAAAAATAGACTATGGGGATGTTATTCATATATATACTTTTGCAATTCAATTATTACCGATTACAAAGTAATAAATTTTCTTTAGATCATTAATTTTTTGAATAATATGAAGAAAAAGATTCAGTTCAGTCTCGTTTATCGAGATATGTGGCAGAGCTCTGGTAAATTTCAACCACGTAAGGATCAGTTGGAGCGTATAGCTCCCGTCTTTGTGGAGATGGGCTGTTTTGCTCGAGTTGAGACCAACGGAGGAGCTTTTTGAGCAGGTAAACCTCTTGGCTGGTGAGAATCTTAATCAAGCAGTTCGTGCTTTCTGCAAACCACTTCATGAAGCCGGTATAAAAGACACACATGCTTGATCGTGGTCTGAACGCGCTCCGTATGTATCCTGTTCCTGATGATGTTCGTCAGTTGATGTACAAAGTAAAGCATGCGCAGGGTACTGATATTACACGTATTTTTGATGGTTTAAATGACGTCCGCAATATTATACCTTCTATTAAGTGGGCAAAGGAAGTGGAAATGACGGCGCAGGAACATTGTGTATTACGACTTCGCCTGTTCATACTTTTGGAATATTATACCAAAATTGCTGATGAATTGATAGAGGCCGGTGCAGAAGAAATCTGTCTGAAGGATATGGCTGGCATTGGTCAGCCTGCTCTTTTTGGGGCAGTTGACCAAAGCGATCAAAAGATAAAACATCCTGAAATTTTGATAGAATATCATGGGCATTCAGGTCCAGGCTTGTCAATGGCTTCTATTCTTGAAGTCTGCAACAACGGCGCCGATATCATTGATACGGGCCATCGAACCCTTTGTCTTGGGGTAAGGTTCATCCGGATATCATCTCGGTATTGAGCATGTTGAAGAACGAAGGCTTTGATGTTCCTGAAATCAACATGAGTGCTTATATGAAGGCCCGTGCGCTTACACAGGAGTTTATTGACGAGTGGTTGGGTTACTTTATCAATCCTGCTAACAAGATTATGTCATCTTTGTTGTTGGGCTGTGGCCTGCCGGGTGGTATGATGGGTAGCATGATGGCCGACTTAGGCGGTATTCGTCAGACAATCAACAACCTGAGAAAGAAGAAGGGTGACGCAGAGTTGTCGATGGATGATATGCTTGTGAACCTATTCAATGAGGTTGAATATGTATGGCCACGTGTTGGTTACCCTCCATTGGTAACGCCTTTTAGCCAGTATGTAAAGAATATAGCACTGATGAATCTCCTTACGATGGAGCAGGGCAAGGGCCGATTTGTGATGATGGACGAGTCTATGTGGGGTATGATTCTCGGTAAGAGTGGTAAGATTCCCGGCTCGATTGATTCCGAATTGATTGAATTGGCCAAGGCGCAAGGCCGCGAATTTACAGATGCTGATCCTCATACTTTGCTTCCTTATGCACTCGACGACTTTAGAAAAGAGATGGACGAGAATGGCTGGGAGTATGGAGAGGACGACGAAGAACTCTTCGAATTGGCTATGCACCCTGAGCAATATCGCAACTATAGAAGCGGACAGGCCAAGAAAAACTTCTTGGCAGATCTGCAGAGCGCTAAGGATGCGAAGTTAGGAAGTAAAGTAACTCCGGAGCAGGCCGCAGCTTTCAAGCATGCTAAGGCTGACGCTATCGTGTCACCTGTTAAGGGACAGATATTCTGGGACTTCCAAGGCGATGCTGAAGCAGTGGCTGCCGTAGAGCCGTTTATCGGTAAAGAATATAAGGAAGGCGATGCTTTCTGCTACATCTGTACACCTTGGGGCGAGTTCGAAATGATTCCGGCAGCACTTGGTGGTCAGCTTGTTGAGATTAATGCGAAGCAAGGCTGCAAGGTCAATAGAGGCGATGTTATTGCCTATATTCAAAGAAATGAAGAATAGTTTTTGAAACTGACGCCTCCTTCATGTTATGGAAGGATGTGTTCAGAATTTGCTATCCGGAGGATAACGATTTACGTCATATTCTCTTGCAACATAGTCAATCTGTAGTGATTAAATCGCTACAGATTGTTTCTTTACATCCCGAACTGAACGCAAACCGTGATTTTATTATCAACGCAGCTATGCTCCATGACATCGGTATTAAAGAGTGCGACGCGCCGGGAATCCATTGTCATGGCACAAACCTTATATTCAGCATGGTATATTGGGAGCACGAATCTTGCGTGCGCAAGGTGTTGACGAGTGTTATGCACGTGTATGCGAACGTCATACAGGCACCGGAATTACCCGCGAGGATATCGCCAGCCGGCATTTACCTTTACCATTGGTCGATTTACTGCCCGAAACCATTGAGGAGCAGATTATCTGTTATGCGGATAAATTCTATAGCAAGAGTCATCCCGAGCGTACAAAGACGATTGAGCAGGCCCGAAACAGTATTTTTAAAGTTCAGTGACGAGGGGCTCAAACGCTTTGACAACTGGGTTAAAATGTTTGAATAGAAAAAGTTAAAAATACGTTGAATTGAACTAAATCTTATAGAAAGAAGGCATACGTGTCTTCTTTTTATTACTTTTTGTACCTCACATGAGAAGGAAAAACGTTTATTGTTCTGCTTTTTCCTGGTTGTTGTTTACGTAATGGCCAGTACGAATATGCCTCTTTTCAAGTCGTCGAAAAAGAAGCCTATCGCTGACTCTTTGGCAATGAATGATTCTTTAAAGCGTGATTCTTTGGGGGCGAAACGCGATGGACACTACAAAGATGGACTCTGTTGCAATTAGCCATTTACCGTTATAATAAGCAGATAGATGATTCTATTCGACAGGATTCCCTGAACCGGAAAAGGTCGACAGGCATAGAAGCCCCCGTCGTATTTTCGGCGAATGACTCTATGATTTATGATGCACAACGCAACACGGCTCATCTTTACGGTTCATCTAACGTAAAGTATACGGCCATGGATCTCAAGAGCGAAAAGATTTATATGAGTCTGGATAGCAGTATTGTTCATGCCACAGGCATTTATGCAGACTCAACGAAAAAGAAGCTTACGGGAACACCGGTTTTCCAAATGGGGTCTGATTCTTATGAAAGCGACACAATGGCTTTCAATTTTAAATCCAAGAAAGGACTTATTCAAAATGTTTATACTCAACAGGAAGAAGGCTTCCTATACAGTAAGCTGTCCAAGCGAAACGATAACGGCGACGTTTATCTGCAGCATGGACGCTATACTACTTGTGATGCCTCGTGTCCTGACTTTTTATATTTCTCTCTCTAGAGCTAAGGTACGGCCGGGCAAGGATGTCGTTTTTGGGCCAGCTTATCTGGTTGTTGCCGACGTACCGCTGCCTTTAGCCATTCCTTATGGCTTCTTCCCCTTTACCAAAAGTTATTCGAGTGGCTTTATTATGCCTAGCTATGGAGACGAGAGTGAACGCGGTTTCTACCTGAGAGACGGCGGTTATTATTTTGCCATGAGCGACAAATGGGACTTAAAACTATTGGGGCGAAAATATATACCAAAGGCTCATGGGGACTGAGTGCGGCTTCCAATTATCGAAAGCGTTATCGTTATAATGGCAGCTTCTATGTGAGCTATCAAGATACCCGTACGGGCGACAAAGGTCTTCCGGATTATGCCAAGCAGCAGAGTTTTAAAATCCAATGGAGCCATCGACAGGACGCAAAGGCCAATCCTTACAGCACTTTGTCGGCCAGTGTCAACTTCGCTTCGTCCAGTTATGAGCGAAATAATCTGACCAGTCTTTATAATCCTCAATCTTTAACGCAATCAACCAGAACTTCTTCTATCAACTGGAGCACGACATTCTCAAGCATAGGAATGACGCTTAGCTCTACGGCCAACCTCTCGCAGAATATGCGTGACTCGAGTATTGCGATGACATTGCCCGATTTGAACATCTCGATTTCGCGTTTCTATCCGTTCAAACGCAAACATGGAGCAGGAGAACAAAAATGGTATGAGAAGATTTCGATGAGTTATACCGGTCAGTTGAGCAACCTCGATTTCAACAAAGGAGGATAAGCTTCTTCATTCTAATCTCATTAAAGACTGGCGCAATGGCATGCAACATCAGATACCGGTCAGTGGAAGTTTCACCCTGTTGAATTATATCAATGTGAATCCTTCGTTCAATTTTTACCGACCGAATGTATACCAATAAGGTGAAACGGCGTTGGAATGAAGTGACTCAGCGCGAAGAGACTGATACGACTTACGGTTTCCATAATGTATATAACTGGAATCTGAGTCTGAGTGCCAGTTCTAAGTTTTACATGTTCTACACCCTCTATCCGTAAACTCTTTGGCGATAAAAATCCAGACCATTCGTCACGTCATTACGCCAACGGTATCTTTCTCTTATGCTCCGGATTTCGGCACATCCTGTTATGGCTATTATGATTCCTACCAGAAAAACAAACGCCGATGGCAGTGTGGATCTGATAGAATATTCACCTTTCCAAAAATGCTCTTTACGGTGTTCCCGGTAGGGGAAAGACCGAAACATCAGCTTTGGATTCAGCAATAATGTTGAAATGAAGGTGAAGTCTCGACGATGATTCTACCGGTTATAAGAAATTATCCATCATCGATGATCTCGGCTTTTAACATGTCTTATAACATGTCGGCTAAGGAAAAGCCTTGGAGTGATTTGTCGGTCAATCTTCGATTAAAGTGGTGGAAGAACTACACTTTCAATGTAAACGCGGTCTTTGCCAGCTATGCTTACGAGCTGGATAAGGACGGTAAGCCCTTTGTTGGTAATCATACTTATTGGGGAATGGGCAAGTTGGGCCGCTTCCAAGGCATGTCTCAGAATATCTCTTACACGTTGACGCCGGAGAAAATACGTAAGTTGTTCACCGGCGAAGACAATACAGACAAGAAAGGAAATAAAAAGAAAGACATGGATGATGAAGGTATCGACACCGATATAGAAAGTAATGTGGACGAGGATATGGTCGGTGCGCAACATGCCGCGAAGCAAAAGCAAAGCAGCGGTAAGGCAGAGACCGATGACGATGGCTACATGAAATTCTCAATGCCATGGTCAATCACTTTCGGTTATGGTATTACGATGCGCGAGAATACTGATATCAAAAAGTTCAATACCAAGACCATGCGTTATCCTTACAAGTTTACGCAGACATTAAACATGAGCGGTAATATTCGTATTAGCGAAGGATGGAACATCAGTTTCTCCTCCGGTTACGACTTTGAAAACCATTCGCTGAGCATGACAACGGCCAGTTTGCAACGCGATTTGCACTGCTTCAATATGAGTTGTTCGGTGGTTTTGGCACCTTACACAGCTATAATTTCACCTTCCGTTGCAATGCCAGCACGCTTACCGACGCTCTGAAGTATGACAAGAAGAGTGGTTACAGCAATTCCGTTCAATGGTATTGACGGCCTGTCGCTCTCCGAACGTCTGATTTCAATACATTTTATTTAGATATCGTCAAGGTGCATTTCTCAAAAATGCACCTTTCTTTTTGGTCAATCTATTATTTTGTTGTACATTTGCATGCACAAAAGGTCCCGTAGCTTAGCTGAATAGAGCGTCAGATTCCGGTTCTGAAGGTCTTGGGTTTGAATCCCAACGGGATCACTAATATGAAAAAGCGGAAATTCCATCAATAGGAGTTTCCGCTTTTTGCGTTTTCGTATGGTTTATTCGGCAGCGTCCTTTCCGCCAAAATGTATTGTATGAAACGTTTTCCGGCTTCCATTTGTCCTTGGGCTGAGGCTTTTCTTTCGGATAACCAATGACAATGGTGCCCAGCGGAACAATCGTTTCGGGCAGTTTCAGCAATGCGCGCGTGGTCTCCACCTTGTCTTTGATGGGATAGACACTCGTCCAAACAGCACCTAAACCCATGGCATGAGCCGCTAATAGCAGATTTTTCTGTAGCCGCCGAAGCGTCTTGTACCCAGAAGTCCCGGCCTTCGCCATCCAACGCTTTCTCCATATCACCGCAAATGGTAATGGCCAACGGTGCCCGGGCAGCCATCTTCGCCGTAGGTATTTCTTCGGCAATCTGTTCAAGGACGTGCTTGTCCTCAATAACGACAAAATGCCAAGGCTGCTTGTTGACGGCCGTTGGAGCAGCCATGGCGGCACGCAACAGCTTTTCTATTTTGGCTTTCTCACCTTTTTGGTCTGTATAAGCTCTGACGCTGGTGCGCGAGAGTATGGTCTGATATGCGCCGCTGTCATTGGCAGGTTGCTGCTGACCGCTGTTCTGGGTGCTTATTAACTGAATACTGACTGCCAGCAAGGCGATGGCCAAGACGGCTATTAATAATTTTGATTTCATAGGTGTGTATTATTTTTGTTGACTTACTTTGAACAATGTTCCCATAGGACATACAAACCGACAATACGGCCGCATGACAACGGTAGACAGGAGTGTAAACGTCACGGCTATGGTTATGACAACCCATGAGGCCGATTGGAAGATAAAAGGCAGAGAAGGGTTCGTAGTCCACCCAGCCGGCCCAAGCGCCTGTCCACAGGCAAATCATCAGCGCGCCCCACAGCGCTTGCCTAAAGATGTCGAGCCGCTTGACGGTGTTTGAACTCATTTTCAGATTCGTCTTCACGCATTTTCCGGCCAGTTCCTGCAGGCTGCCCAGCGGACAAACGTTGGTGCAGTAATAGTTTTTTTCTTGCCAAACAGCGGGTAGACAAATGCCATGATGAGCATGAGCACTGATGTGAGCAGGGCCAGAACGTTCATTCCGTTAGACATGAAACCGATGATGGCGGAGTAGGAGAGGAACGTGCCGCACCAGAACCCCAGTACAACGATGTTCAATAGCTGTTGGGTTATGCGATAACGTTTGTTTTTATAGAACAGGGGACGATGGCCGCCATCAGCGCCACCAGCAAACCGGCCAGCGTTTTTCCAGCTTATGTCCAGCTTCTCCCACCAGCTTTTTCGTCACCTCTGACTTGCCGGCATATTGCAGTCCACGTTCTATATTGCCGATGATGGCCTTCGATGAGAATGTTGCCCCCGACACCGCGTCCACCTTCAACGCCGCAGCTTCCTCTATGGTCTTGCCGTTCCATCGTGTCAGCAGCGGTTGGGCTTGTTCAAAAATCGGGTGTCTCGGCGTTGGGAAGGGCTTTTACTTCCTTTGATTTTTTTCCGTCTTTGAGGGTTATTTCCAGTGGTACCTGCCGCCGTAGCCGATAATATCCTTGCCCAACTGGGTCGTATTGATGATGTAAGCGCCGTCCGCCATCTTTCTGAGCGTATCGTTTGGCTCCTGATTTTACCATTGTGGTAGCCGATTTCCCAATCTCCTGTCCCAGAAGTTTGCCGTCTCTTCGGATGGAAACCACCGCGATGAGGACGATGCAGATTATAAGACTCACCAGCTGAGAAAAACTTATCATTCCATTTTTCATCTTTCTAATTCTCTATAATAGCGCGTATAAAAACTTTGTCTGTTTATTTATAACGAATTAATCGGTCGCAAGTTTATGCCATACGACTCTCTTTTAACATTCTTTGTAAAAAGATAGCAAGTCGAAACGTGATGAGTCGTGCCTTCTATAGCCCACTCCCATGCTTCTCCCGGTTATCATACGGCCTGTGAGGGCACAGCCATGGAGATGTGATTCATCACGTTCCGACTGTCCTTTATGTACATCATCCACTCTCTTAGACATCCGCTTCCTCGTTTTTTTAGTGCTTTTAAAAAGGTAATTTGTCAATTTTGGCTCACGAAAAACGCCCTCTGATTTTTCTTCATTTAGCACGATAATCCCCTTTTTCTGTCTTTTTTTACTTGTCATTTGTGATCCAAAAAAATCACTTGTTTTTTTGTACTTTTGGCCTCCAAAGCCGCCTTTTTAGTTGCTAAAAGCAGCCCTTTTGCATGGTCAAGGGTTGCTATTGCATAGTAAAAAGCTATGCTTTTAGCGCCTAAAAAGCACAGCTTTGGCAAAAGAATCCATGCTCATTTGTGGCGCATTAATTTATAAATCATTGATAATCAGTGAATAAACCAAACGTCAAAAATCCTTGCGTTTTTCCGCCAACAGCCTTTTCTTTTCAGAAAAAACCTCACTTTTTTTAGGCCTGTTTGTCAATAAAATTCATCGTCATTTTAGCATTTTTGAGCATTTTTGTTTTTACTTGGAACTTATTTGTTCTTTTCTTATATTTACGGCATGAAACGAAAGCATCCGCATCACTGTTGATATCATGTGTCATTAAAAACCTGTTTTTATGAGAACAATCTATACCTTTCTCGCTTTTCTTTGCGCTTCTTTCTGCGCATACGGCCAGCAATATGTCTCCTATGCCTATGATGCCGCCGGTAACAGAGTCTGTCGCACCATTGTGTTGCAAAAGTCGTGCGACTCGTAGTAAGCTCTCAAAAATGATTCTTCTTTTGTGCAGGAGATGCTAGTAGACGCGTCTTTGCGCATTTATCCCAATCCGGTACAATCAATTCTGACAATTTCGCTGACCGATGGGCAGTCTCAAACGCCGACAATCTATTCCCTGCTCTACACTAAAGGAGCCCAATTACAGCGTGGGCGACTGCAAGCAGGCTCCACACGGATTGACATGAGCCGCCTGTCGCCGGGAATATACATCTGACGGATATCGACGGCAATACGATCCGCTATGAGTATGTCGAATCGGGCAATAACTATTACATTTCTAAGATCACTTATGGCACCAAGGGGCTTGCGGCAAGTCTGGGCGAAATCACGTTTGAGTATGCTTCACGAACCGATTTCACGACGGTTTACCATGCCGGTGTCCCTCTGTCGGCTAATCTGCTTCTCAAACGAATCGCCATCAAGAATATCGTGAATGACTCCGCCCAGGAACTTTACACCTATGTGCTGACACATCGGCAGGCAACGGTTAGCCTGCTGACGCAAATTGATTGCAAGTCGGGAGCTTCGTCGCAGCCGCCCTTGACGTTTGCTTATACCGATGTCGTGACCAACAGGCCTGCGTCTTTTTCGCCGTGAGAGCGATTGTTTCCCTACACAATACTTCTCCCACGATTGCGTTTCCAAGAGGAGCAAGTTTGTCAAAGATCAATATGGCGATGGTCTTGTATGTTATCCCTATTTCAGTACTTACGGCGTAATCGCAACGCGGGTGAATTGGAAGAGCCGTATACCTATGTACGTTGTCAAACAAAAGTGCACAACTTGACCTCCAATTAAGTTTGGGGTTTTTAGTTATAATTATGGTTCTGCGGGATACGGCATGTTAATTCACACTAAATCCCGCAGAACCGTAAAAAGCTTGAAACTCATCGAATAAGCCCTATGCATGAATCGTATATACGTTATAGTGCGGAAGAGGAAGAGAAAGAGAGCATCATTCTAACAATAAAGCGTTCAGAGTTAAGTATTGTTCAGGCCCTCAAACGCTTAGGTATTCCAAGGCGTACCTTTTATAATTGGTATAAGAAATATGCTATAGGAGGTTTGAATGCTCTCAGAGCAACACATTGCAGAGCACCGACAACGTGGAACCGCATACCTGATAATATTCGACAAATAGTGGTTGAACTTTCTTTAGAACATCCAGAGCTCACCCCCCAGGGAATTATCAGTTCTTTTATTGGAAGAGAGTCAGATATTTGTTTCGGAGTCAAGCTTTTATCGTATTTTGCACGAAAGAGGTCTATTGGAACGTATGGAGCATGATTTTATCTTTGCAGCTGATGAGTTCCATCATAAGACTAAATTCGCCAATGAGATGTGGCAGACCGATTTTACCTATTTCAAAGTCAAGGGTTGGGGCTGGTATTATCTCTCTACGGTAATTGATGACTACAGCAGGTATATTATCCATTGGGAGTTATGTTCGAGTATGACTTCTGATGATGTATCCAGAACTATAGATAAAGCAATTGAGAAGGCAGGAGTTACATTCCAGAATCCTCCTTGTCTGTTATCAGATAATGGACCATGTTATATTGCTTCCTCTCTCAAACAGTATCTCTGTAAGGAATATAATATCAAGCATATCCATGGCAAACCCTTGCATCCGCAGACGCAAGGAAAGATAGAACGATATCACAGATCGATGAAAAATGTGATTAAGCTAAATCATTATTTTTGTCCCTCTGAATTGGAAAATGCTATCGATGGGTGGGTGAAATATTATAATGAGAGAAGGTTTCATGAATCGTTAGATAATCTTACACCCAAAGACGTATATTTAGGGCAAGGGGAGAAAATCAAAAAGATAAGAGAAATAATAAAGCAAAATTCAATCAACAAAAAGAATTTTTTTGATAATAAAACAATGAAATATCAGAGTAAATAACTATATTTGCAGTTGTGCACTTTTGTTTGACAACGTACAATTATTAATGGAGTTATTAAAAAGATATCTTCATAACACTGAAAGATTAGACAAATTTGATATCAAATAAGATTGTCAATTAAAAATTATATATAGATTCTAATAAGTAGGAGGGGTAACTTTTCTCTACCATTAAAAAAATTAAAAAAGTATGGGTATATTTAATGAAATCTTGAACAACCCTTTCGTTAACAAAGGAACAGCCTTTAGTATGGCTGAGCGTGAGAAATTAAATCTCGTAGGATTACTCCCTCCGGTTGTGCAGACACTTGAGGAACAGATAGAAAGAACATATCTGGAATATCAGAAAAAGGTAAATAATCTGGAGAAACGTGTATATTTGATGACACTTTTCAATACCAACCGCACTCTGTTTTATGCACTTATGGCGCAACACATCGAGGAGTTCATGCCGATTGTTTATGATCCGGTTGTTGCAGATGCTATTCGACAATACGACGAATTATTCATGAAGCCACAGGATGCAGGATTCCTCTCTATTGACCATCCTGAAGATATTGAGAAATCATTGCGCAATGCTTCAGAAGGAAGAGATATAAAACTCATTGTGGTTACTGATGCCGAGGCCATATTAGGTATAGGTGACTGGGGTGTAAATGGTGTTGCTATTGCCATTGGAAAACTAATGGTTTATACTGCAGCGGCTGGTATTAACCCTAATGAGGTATTGCCATTAGTACTTGATGTGGGAACTGATAATAAACAGTTGCTCGACAATCCTCTTTATTTAGGCAATCGTCATGAACGCGTTCGTGGTAAAAGATATCATGAATTTGTAGACAAGTTTGTTGAAACAGCAGAACGTCTCTTTCCGAACTTATACCTTCATTGGGAGGACTTTGGTCGCCCTAATGCAGCGGCCATTCTCGAACGCTACCAAAATAAGATTACAACATTCAATGATGATATACAGGGAACAGGTATAGTTGCTTTGGCGGGTATTCTCGGCGCACTGAATATCTCAAAACAGAAATTTACTAACCAATGTGTGATGGTGTTTGGTGCAGGAACAGCAGGCGCAGGTATTGCACATCAGATTTACGAAGAGTTCATGCAACAAGGACTATCTTCTGATGAGGCAAAGCAACATATTTATTTAGTAGATAAGCAGGGATTACTCACTGATGACATGACTGATTTGACAGAAGGACAGCAGTTCTTTGCACGCTCGACAAGTGATTTACAGGTGCCTCAACCTACTTTACTCGCAGCAGTTCGTGCTATTCGGCCTACCATATTAATAGGAACTTCTACATGTCCAGGAGCATTTACAGAAGAAATTGTGAAGGAAATGGCTGCACATACAGAACGTCCTATTATCTTCCCACTATCAAATCCAACAGAACTTGCAGAAGCAAAGGCTTCTAATTTGATAGAATGGACCGATGGACGTGCGCTCGTCGCTACTGGTATACCAAGCTCACCTGTCAATTATAAAGGAGTAACTTACACTATCGGACAGGCAAATAACGCTCTAATGTATCCTGGATTAGGACTAGGTGTGATAGCTTCTACTGCAAAATTAGTAGATCAATCACTATTATCGGCTGCAGCGCATGCATTAGGCGGAATTGTGGATGCATCACAACCTGGTGCAGCAGTACTCCCTCCTGTGAACAAAATAACTTCTTTTTCACAACATCTTGCTGAGGTGGTAGCACAATATGCTATTGATCATCAAAATACAAGAGAGAATATTACTGATGCACGTGCTGCTGTTGAGCGTATAAAATGGTATCCTAGTTATGAATAGTCGGGATATACAAGTGATATTATATTGCTAAATATTGCTGTCCGGTAAAACTTAAATTGAATAGAAATCCTTGCGGAATTGCCTTTTTAGGTAATTCCGCATTTTTCGAAAATTCAAGCCCCTAATTAGTCCTCCCTTATAAACCTAATATTCCTCTGATTCATAGTATATTAACGTGAGTTCGACGAATTCAGAACAATGCAAGCTGTGTGTCAATGGTTCTTTGTACATTGAAGCACGGCTTCTTTGGAAACAGGCAATAGGCAGCAATTGCCCCTAATAAGTTGACGATGAAATTGTCAAAGCATCTATGTCTGGAGTGTTCCACTTGTGCAATGTTCTTAAGTTCATCATTCACCGTTTCTATAATGGCTCTTTTGCACTGCAAAAGTCTGTCTGAAACGCTTATTAACGCTCCTTTCATGTTACTTTTCAATTTGGTAATAAGTTGTATTCCGTCAACGAAAAGCCTTTGAAAGAGGTTCTTGCTGATGTATCCCTTGTCACCGACCAGCTTACCATATATAAAATCTATGAATGCTTTGTACTCCAAAGGCTTACGGTCATCAATATCTCCCGGCGTTATCATAAAGTTGAGAAGCTTTCCTTTCTCATTGCAAATCAAGTGCAATTTGAAACCGAAGAACCAACCCATAGAGCATTTTCCTCTTTGGGCTATGCCTTTGAAAACTTTGTGAATATGTATTCTTTGGTTTTTGCAGACACGCAGTGGTGTGCTGTCAACGAAGTTTATGCCCGTACATTTGCCCAACAGTACCTTCTTGATAAACAAGGTTAAGGGTATGGCTACATCCCTTTCCTATTCTACTATACGGTTATAAGAAACAACTTTTGGAAATAGATGGCGAAGCTGCTTGCATACTTTTTCAAGATAGAAATGTTTAAAGCAGCGATAACCCGAATCGTGGAAAAGAATCATTATCAGCATGACTTCTGCCTTTGACATGGTAGAACTGCGATGATATTTTCTTTTTCCAATAGGTTTTAGCGTATATTTTGCTGTCATAGCATCAAAAAACTTGCAGAAGTCGTCTGCCATACAAAAATATCTCTGTAACTTTGTCCTCGGTGAGCATAGCGATTTTTGTTTGTAATTATTTGATTTTTAACACCTTAAAGTTACAACAAATTTCGCTAATCACCAAATTTATAGACACTTATAATTCGTCGAACTCACGTTATATATATAAATTTTTGTATTATCTTTTGCACCTATTATCTCGTATTATAAGTCATTGCAGGTGAAATAAAAGGATTGTAGTAATTACAGCGATCTCAGACAGATTGTCAGGATTATTACATATATATAAAAATAAAACAGCATGAAAGAAAACATCGTCATCAAGTATCGCCATACGGCACTTTTCTATCTCTTGGCAACCCTTATCCCATGGATATTCTGGTTTGCTGCCAGTTATGTAAGTCATCATGTAGTTTATTCGGAAAGTACATGGACAGCCCCATTGTTGGGATTGGTAGGACTTTTCTTTCCAATGTTTCTGACCATTATTTTGGTTTTTCAGCGTCAGGAACTGCGGAAAGACTTTCTTGGGAGATTCCTAAACTTGTCTTCCGATAAGTGGCAATATTATCTCACAGCCTGCCTACTGATGCCAGCAAGTATCTTGTGTGCTATGGCAGTATCTCTGTTGTTCGGTTATAGTCCATCACAATTCATTATTACAGGTCATTACACCTTTACGTCGGGTGTTTTCCCTGTATGGTTCCTCCTTATCCTTGCACCTACGCTTGAGGAACTTGCATGGCATGGTTATGGAACAGACTGTCTCCGTTCTCGAATGAGTCTCTTCAAAACATCTATACTGTTTTGCAGCTTATTGGGCTATCTGGCATTTCCCCTTGCAGGTATTAAGGGTTATTACCACGCTAATGTGGTGAGTGAAGGATGGCTTTATAGTCTGAACTTCATCGTTAGTATCTTTCCTTTTGTTTTTTTGATGAATTGGCTCTATTACAAAACAAATCGAAATATTCTCGTTGCCATTATCTTTCATATTACAGCAGGATATTTCAATGAGATATTTTCTACCCATCCCGACAGCAAGTGCATACAGACGGTATTACTGCTTATCGTGTCTGTTATCATTGTGGTTAAAGAACGTCGACTGTTCTTTAACCGAGCGTTGGAGTAGAGTGTACTCACCATTTAATCGTTTGTTCCAAGAAAAATACGATTATTTAACGTGAGTTCGACGAATTCAGAACAATGCAAGCTGTGTGTCAATGGTCCTTTGTACATTGATGCACGGCTTCTTTGGAAACAGGCAATAGGCAGCAATTGCTCCTAATAGGTTGACGATGAAATTGTCAAAGCATCTATGTCTGGAGTGTTCCACGTGCGCAATGTTCTTAAGTTCATCATTCACCGTTTCTATAATGGCTCTTTTTCTGAGTAAAAGTCTGTCTGAAACACGCATTAAAGCTCCTTTCATGTTACTTTTCAATTTGGTAATAAGCTGTATTCCGTCAACGAAAAAGCCTTTGAAAGAGGTTCTTGCTGATGTATCCCTTGTCACCGACCAGCTTACCATATAAGATCTATAGAATGCTTTGTACTCAAAGGCTTACGGTCATCAATATCTCAGCGTTATCAAAGTTGAGAAGCTCTCCTTTCTCATTGCAAATCAAGTGCAATTTGAAACCGAAGAACCAACCCATAGAGCATTTTCCTCTTTGGGTTATGCCTTTGAAAAACTTTGTGAATATGTATTCTTGGTTTTTGCAGACACGCAGTGGTGTGCTGTCAACGAGTTTATGCCCCGTACATTTGCCCAACAGGACCTTCTTGATAAACAAGGTTATGGTATGGCTACATCCCTTTCCAATTCTACTATACGGTTATAAGAAACAACTTTTGGAAATAGATGGCGAAGATGCTTGCATACTTTTTCAAGATAGAAATGTTTAAAGCAGCGATAACCCGAATCGTGGAAAAGAATCATTATCAGCATGACTTCTGCCTTTGACATGGTAGAACTGCGATGATATTTTCTTTTTCCGGTAGGTTTTAGCGTATATTTTGCTGTCATATCATCAAAAAACTTGCAGAAGTCATCTGCATACAAAATATTTCAGTAACTTTGTCCTCGGTGAGCTCCAAATTTATAGACACTTATAATTCGCCGAACTCATGTTATAATAATGATTTACACAATCATATGAAATGGGCTGCAATTATAGCATTATCCCTAACAATATTAATGCGATACATCGTAAAATTATGCAGTTGGTTGCAACAAATAAATCAAAATGAATCATGGAAGACAAAACAAAAACATGTTATAGCTCATACCATATATACTATATGTAAGATATTGGAAAGAGAATTAAGGTTGGTATTAAAAGCCTTTTAGGGATAGGGATTTATTATATGGGCAACCTTTCAAACAGTAGCAGAGTGGAGTGATGTGATATTTGGTCATAACATGAAAGAACCGTAACACTTGGTATTATTGGTTTATTTCTTCCAATGATAGTTAAATATTATAAGAGAATTCATGCATGGGTTTTTAAAATGGAAATGATGCCATCATAAAAGACATATTTAACGTGAGTTTGATGAATTCAGAACAAAGTAAGTTGTGTGTCAATAGTCCTTTGCACATTGATGCACGGCTTCTTTGAAACAGGCAATAGGCAGCAATAGCCCCTAATAAGTTGACGATGAAATTGTCAAAGCATCTATGTCTGGAGTGTTCCACCTGCGCAATGTTCTTAAGTTCATCATTCACCGTTTCTATAATGGCTCTTTTTCTGAGTAAAAGTCTGTCTGAAACACGCATTAAAGCTCCTTTCATGTTACTTTTCAATTTGGTAATAAGTTGTATTCCGTCAACGAAAAAGCCTTTGAAAGAGGTTCTTGCTGATGTATCCCTTGTCACCGACCAGCTACCATATATAAAATCTATGAATGCTTTGTACTCCAAAAGGCTTACGGTCATCAATATCTCCCGGCGTTATCATCAAAAAGTTGAGAAGCTTTCCTTTCTCATTGCAAATCAGATGCAATTTGAAACCGAAGAACCAACCCATAGAGCATTTTCCTCTTTGGGCTATGCCTTTGAAAACCTTGTGAATATGTATTCTTTGGTTCTTGCAGACACGTAGTGGTGTGCTGTCAACGAAGTTTATGCCCGTACATTTGCCCAACAGTACCTTCTTGATAAACAAGGTTAAGGGTATGGCTACATCCCTTTCCTATTCTACTATACGGTTATAAGAAACAACTTTTGGAAATAGATGGCGAAGCTGTTTGCATACTTTTTCAAGATAGAAATGTTTAAAGCAGCGATAACCCGAATCGTGGAAAAGAATCATTATCAGCATGACTTCTGCCTTTGACATGGTAGAACTGCGATGATATTTTCTTTTTCCAATAGGTTTTAGCGTATATTTTGCTGTCATAGCATCAAAAAACTTGCAGAAGTCGTCTGCCATACAAAATATCTCTGTAACTTTGTCCTCGGTGAGCATAGCGATTTTTGTTTGTAATTATTTGATTTTTAACACCTTAAAGTTACAACAAATTTCGCTAACCACCAAATTCATAGATACTCATAATTCGTCGAACTCACGTTAATTAGAAAGAGGTGATGAATATGGGAATAGTTATTAACGAAACATCGACAAAATGAAAGTTACGCTTAAAAATGAATATAGTTTTCTTTGTGGAACTGTATTAAAAGAACATCCGGAGTTTCTTCGCAAAATGAGAGGAAACGAAAGATACACAAGAGGTAGATATATACTTAGACGAATATACAGCCGATGAGATTCGGGAATTGGCAGCTGATGAGTTAGTACTTCACCATTTTGATGAAAATTATGTTGCAGATGAAGAAGGATTATTGTGTGAACTGTTTATAGATAAGTTTTTGCAGGCTAAACTCAATATCAAGCGGATGGACGATTAAATGAAAACGTTTTTTGTGTTGTAATGATATGATTTTCTTTTTCGGAATAAAATATTAATTGTATTTTTGCAGTATTGGGAAAGAAAACCATTTAAAAACATTATAAAATGAAAACACGATCGATTCTTGTCGTTTTAGGTTTAGTTCTTTCATCGGCTTTGACTGCCCAGACAAAGTGGTATAATCCAATGGAGGGAAGTGTTCCTGCCGTATTTGGGCGAGCATGGAACGTGGAGATAGGGAAGCGTTATGACCGACTGCCTGAGCGGTTGCAGGCGAGTGTGTCCGGAGCAGTTCGGGATTTGTCGCATAACAGCAGTGGGCTGTCTGTACGATTTGTCACAGACGCGAAGAATATATATATAAGGTATGGAGTGGAGGGACTTGAGAAGGCTGCACAACATGTCGGATATGAATTCGTTGGGCGTTGATTTGTATGCTCGGCTGCCCAATGGTCGTTATCATTGGATAAGTAATCGCATGAAGTATTCCTTTGGAAAGACTGCGAAAGACACATTGACTTCTGTTTATAAGGATTTGAACGTAAAAGGGAACACAGAGTATGAACTCTATCTGCCGAATTACAACAGCGTGAAATGGCTCGAAGTGGGCGTGGACGAAGGCTGCAACGTGGAGTTTAAGTCGCCTGCCCAAACCATGGAGAAGCCTATTGTGGTTTATGGTAGCAGCATTATCCAAGGCGCTTCGCCATCGCGTCCCGGCTTATCCATTACTAATATCGTGGCAAGAATGCTTCATAAACCTTTCGTTAATTTGGGTTTCTCGGGCAACTGCTATATGGATCCTGAGCTGTTTAAGGCACTTGCCGAAATTGACGCGCAGGCTTACGTGATTGATCCGATACCCAATTCATGGAAATTTGACGCCGCAACCATCAAGAGTAAAGCTTTAGAGGGGGTGAGGCTGTTGCGCCAGAAGACTAATGTGCCCATCCTGTTGGTAGAAAGCCATGAACTGAGCGACAGCGTGATGCGCGCCAATGCCTATAAACCCTATAAGCGTGGCAATGAAGCGCTACGCGAGGCCTACAAGATGTTGAAAAAGGAGGGTGTTGATGAACTCTATTTGTTGACACATGACCGACTGAATCTGACTGAAGATGGCATGATAGAAGGTCTTCATCCGAACGACATCGGTTCGATGATTTACGCTCAGACATACGCCAATGCGTTGAAAAGCCATCGTCGGCCCGAAGATAATCGCCCACCGTGGCTATTGGGACACTGCGGGGAGCGCGCAGAACTCGATTGCTTCGTTGATGAAAGCCGATAGTATTCATTGTTATGGTTCGGAGTTTGATCTTCATTTGACGGCTGATGGTAAACTGGTAATCAATCACGATGACACCATTGACGGTATCTTAATAGAAGAAGCGAAGTGGAAGGATATTATCGATCACAAGCTGGGCAATGGAGAACGTCGCCCGTTGTTGCACGAATATCTGGCGGCCGGCAAGAATTGTACGACCCGTTTGGTGCTGGAAATCAAGAAACATAAGTCAGAAAAGCGCGAGAACGTGTGCGTGGACGAGGTCTTGAAGGCCGTAAAGGCTTCGGGAATTGCTGATCGTGTCGACTATATTTCTTTCAGTAAGAACGTTTGTCAGCGACTGGCCAAGAAGCAGAAGGGAGCTAATATCGCTTATTTGAACGGAGATGCAACGCCCGATGAGGTAAAGTCGTGGGGCTGTAATGGTATTGACTATCAGTATCAAGTACTGAAACGACACCCCTGAATGGATTCGCCGGTGTCATGAGCTGGGCATGACCGTCAATGTATGGACGGTGAATAAGCCCAAGGAGATTAAATATTTCATAGAAGCCGGTGTTGATTTCATCACGACCAACAATCCTGTGAATGGACTGGAGCAGGTCGGTAAGGTGGAAGAACAGGAATAAACAGCCGGATTTACCGGAATGATATTAGATAGAATCTGACGATAGAAAAGCAATGAAGCCCAAGGCCCATTGCTTTTTGTTAAACAAGGTTTGTTGATTTTTGTTTGGATAGTTTTTATGTATATTTGCAATTACAACATTTTATAGATTTTGAATATGGATCTTACAGAAAGATTTATCAATTACACAAAAATTTGACACGCAATCGAGTGAGGATTCGGAGAGCGTGCCCAGTACTGCCAAGCAATTAGAATTTTGCAAAGTATCTGGTTAAAGAACTTCAAGACGAGGGCTTGGTTGATGTAGAAATGGACGAGAAGGTTACATCTACGCCACCTTAAAAGTCGAATACGAAAAAGAAAACACCGACCATTGGTTTTATTTCGCACTATGATACCAGTCCCGACGCTAGCGGAAAGGACGTTAAGGCCCTGTGTTATTCGTAATTATGATGGGAAAGAGACATCGTGCTGAGCGAAGGAATTGTTTCTTCGGTAGAGAAGTTTCCGGAGTTGAAGGAGCATGTGGGCGAAGACTTGATTGTCACAGATGGCACGACATTGTTGGGCGCGGACGACAAAGCCGGTATTGCGGAAATCGTTCGGGCCATGTGTTATCTGCGTGACCATGATGAGATAAAGCACGGAGATATTCGTGTAGGGTTCAATCCGGACGAGGAAATCGGAAGGTGCCATCATTTCGATGTTGAGAAGTTTGGTTGTGACTGGGCCTATACCATGGATGGCGGTGATGAGGGCGATTTGGAATATGAGAATTTCAATGCCGCCGGTGCCAAAGTTCATATAAAAGGCGTGAGCGTACATACGGGTTATGCTAAGGGTAAGATGGTGAATGCCAACAGATTGGCTTGTGAGTTCAACGCGATGATACCTGAGACCGATATCCCCGAGACCACGGAAGGCTACGAAGGTTTTTATCATCTGCTGAATATCGACAGCCGAACGGAGGAAGCCAAGCTCAGTTATATTATCCGTGATCATGACTGTGCGAAGTTTGAAAGTCGAAAAGACTTTATGCAGGCGTGCGTAGATAAGATGAATGCCAAGTGCATGGTGAGGGCACGGTGACGATAGCCATGAAGGATCAGTATTATAATATGAAAGAGAAGATTGAACCCAACATGCACGTCATAGATATCGTTTTGCGAGCCATGCGAAAGAAAGCGGTGTCGCTCCGAAGGTAGAACCGATACGTGGCGGAACGGATGGTGCCCAGTTGAGTTTCAAAGGGGTTGCCCTGTCCGGAATATCTTTTGCCGGTGGAGTCAATTTCCATGGTCCACATGAGTTCGTAAGCATCCAAGTGATGGAGAAAGCTGTCAACGTGATTACGAAAATATGTGAGATTACCGGAAATTTTGAAGATTAATGATTAGAGACCTTGCGTTAATTCTGATTGTAGCGGGTATCACTACAATCGTTTTTAAGAAACTGCGTCAACCTTTGGTATTAGGTTATCTTGTGGCGGGATTTTTAGTCTCGCCACACATGCCTGATATCGATGTCTGTGGTTGATGAGGCTAATATCCATTCCTGGGCCGATATCGGCGTGATGTTCACGTTGTTCAGTCTTGGGTTGGATTTTTCTTTTTAAGAAGATACTGAAGATGGGAGCGTCGCCCATCATCTCCACCGTCATCATTATATTTTTGCATGATGGCGTTAGGCATAAGTGTGGGGCATACTTTTGGTTGGGCAAAGATGGACTGCATCTTCCTAGCGGTATGCTGGCCATGAGTTCTACGACGATTATCTATAAAAGCCTTTGATGATTTGGGTATTCGCCAGCAGCAGTTTGCCGGTAAGGTAATGAGCGTACTTATTCTGGAGGATATTCTGGCCATTATCATGATGGTTATGTTAAGTGCTATGGCGACGGGACATGCGAATGGCGGCACCATGTTGACATCGGTCGTGAAAATCGTATTCTTCTTGGTACTGTGGCTCGTAGTGGGTATTTATGCGATTCCGATGTTCCTGCGTTCGGTTCGCAAATTGATCAATAACGAGACTATGCTCATCGTGGCTTTGGGCTTGTGCTGCGCGATGGCTGTGTTCTCGCACGAAGTTGGCTTCAGCGAGGCTTTTGGTGCTTTTTATCATGGGTAGTATCTTGGCAGAGACGATAGAGGCTGATCGTATTGTTAAGTTAGTAGAACCGGTTAAGAATCTGTTTGGTGCGATATTTTTTGTATCTGTGGGTATGCTGGTTGATCCGCAGATTATCGCGCAGTATGTCGTACCTATCTTTGTGTTGGTGTTGACAATCATGTTAGGTCAGGCTATATTTGGATCATTGGCTTTCATGTTGGCCGGTGAGTCGCTGAAGTCTGCCATGAAGTGCGGCTTTTCCATGTCGCAGATTGGTGAGTTTAGTTTTATTATAGCTTCCATGGGCTTGTCGTTGGGGGTAATCGGTAAATTTCTGTATCCGGTTGTCGTGGCGGTAAGTGTGATTACCACATTCTTTACACCCTACATGATTAAGTTGGCAAGTCCTGCTTATAATCGACTGGAAAGGCATTTGCCAGAAAAGCTGATACATTGGCTTAACAGTATGCAGATGAGTCATCCCAATACGACACAGCAAAACAAGTGGAAGCGACTGCTCAATCAGATGTTGCTCAATACGGTCGTGTATGGTATACTTTCGGCTGCCGTGATAGCCATCATGTTTACCTTTGTGCTGCCGATTGTTCGCCGGCTTTTGCCGGGTTGGGAACTTCATTGGTATGCCAATGCGATTACAGGATTCGCTACCATCTTTTTAATTGCTCCTTTCCTTCGGGCTATGGTCATGAAGAAAAATCATAGCGATGAGTTCAAACGTCTTTGGCTTGAAAGCAATTTAAACCGGCCGCTATTGATTTTTACGATTATTGTACGATTCATGATAGCCTTAGCTTTCATTTTTCTATATCATTAATTTCCCTTTCTCGTTTTGCCAATGCGCTGATAATTTGCATAGGTGCTGTTGTCGTCGGCCTGATTATACTCTCGCGTGTAACCAAAACGCGAAGTATCAAAATGGAGCGTCAGTTCATGTTGAATCTGCGCTCAAGAGATATTCAGGCTCAGGTGCAAGGTACGAAGAAACCGCTTTATGAAGGGCATTTGTTGGATCGTGATATTCATATCGGACATTTGAACTGCCGGAGGATTCTGCTTGGGGGCAGAAATTAGCTAATTTACAAATGAGAAATCGCTTTGGTGTTCATTTGAGGTAGCATCTTGCGAGGAGCACAGCGTATCAACATCCCAAATGGAGAGACGATTCTTTTTCCCGGTGATCATTTGCAGGTAATTGGCAATGATGATCAGTTGAAAAGATTTGGTGATAGTGTCAAAAATGGAATTAATACCGGCTGATACTGAAATTGAAAAGCGAGAAATGAAACTGTGGCAAATGATTATTACGAGTAAAAGTGGTTTTGTTGGTAAAACATTGGAGGAAAGTGGAAATTCGGGATGTTTATGACTGTATGGTGGTAGGCGTAGAAGAAGGCAAGAAAACCTAACGATGATTGATCCCATGCGTAGATTTGAGAAAGGGGATATCATTTGGGTGGTCAGCGAAATTGATTCGTTGAAACGATTGTCATTGGTAAATACGGTAATCACTTCATGATATTTTGTCGGAATACTCTACGTTTTTATAACGTTGTAATAAAGAAATGGTTTTGTAAATAATATTTATATTATATGAGTGATTTGATAAAGCCCTGCAGGTTACCGAGCTTTGCTTGATATGCGCCAGACAGAACAAGGGATAAAACTCATAAAGGAGTTCTTTCAGCAAAATCTGTCGACCGAGTTGCGCTTGCGTCGAGTGACAGCGCCTTTGTTTGTTTTGAAAGGTTTGGGAATCAATGATGACCTAAATGGTGTGGAACGTCCCGTAACTTTTCCGATAAAAGATTTAAATGATGCAGAGGCAGAGGTTGTGCATTCTTTGGCCAAGTGGAAAAGATTGACGCTGGCTGAATATCAAATAGCCCCCGGTTATGGCGTGTACACGGATATGAATGCGATTCGTGCAGATGAGGAACTTGATAATTTGCATTCTTTATATGTAGACCAGTGGGACTGGGAAGCAGTAATTACTAAGGAGCAACGCCGTCTTGGTTTTCTCCATGATATTGTCCGCCGCATTTATTCGGCCATTCGTCGTACGGAATATCTCACCTGTGAGACTTATCCCCAGCTAAAGCCTTTCTTGCCCGAGGATATCTTTTTTGTGCATAGCGAGGATTTGCTTCAGATGTATCCGGAGATGACGGCCAAAGAGCGTGAGGACGCTATTTGTAAGAAATATGAGCCGTTTTGTGGAAGGAATTGGCAGTAGGTTGAGCAATGGTGAGAGCACGATGGACGCGCTCCGGACTATGACGACTGGAGTTCGGTGGCAGAAAATGGTAAAGTTGGACTGAATGGGGATATCCTAATATGGTATCCCGTATTAGGAAGATCGTTTGAATTAAGTTCTATGGGTATTCGTGTAGATGATGAGAGTTTGCTTCGGCAATTAAAGATAGAAGGCAAGGAAGATAAGGAAAAGCTATTCTTCCATCAGCAACTTTTTGCAAAGGTGAGCTACCATTGAGTATCGGTGGTGGTATCGGTCAGAGTAGATTGTGTATGGTATTGCTCCATAAAGCGCACATAGGAGAAATTCAAGCTAGTATTTGGCCTGATGCTGTGCGCGTGGAATGTAGGTAGCAGGGGATGCCACTGATTTAAGCTAACTCTAAATCCAGCAATGAACGAAGTTTTTCGATTGCTGGATTTTTGTATTCTTATCTCCTCAAAAACTTCGCGTTTATTTAGTATCTTCTTAATTTCCTCACCTTCTGCAAGTCTGAAATTAAGTGTCAATGCAACATTATGCAGTTCATTAGCCAATGTTACTCGAATCCGTCCTTTGATTTTTCAACCTGATTGAGTAGTATGTTATTGTCGAAGACGACTTCGACAGCCGGATATTCCGTTATTTTGGGAACTGCATTTTTAAGCGTGAAGCCATGCCGACCATTTGTTGCGGCATGCGGTTGCATATAGACATCCATTGTAGTTCTAGTTCTTCTTGTGAAAATTTGCTGGCCGCTTCTTCGTCTTTTACAACCGGATCTTTCTGATAAGTTGGTTTTTCCGGTCCTTTTTCTATGTCATTAAAGGGTAAAACCAATATTACCTAGCTTGAATTTAGGGTCGGCAGAGGCTTTTATCTCTGCTTTTTATATCCGCAGAGTTGGTTGTAGGAGTTTGAACGTTTTTGTTGGAGTAGACTCTCCGTAGCGATAGGTTGGAGGAGGGTAATCTCAACCTCGGCCACCTGCTCTGCCTGTTGCAGTTGAGATTTCATAATTTTTGCGGAACAGGGTTTTTAATCTTTTAGGGCAGCGCGCCCGCGACAGGCACATCCTTGTCTTCTGCCTGTGTTATTTGTGCGAGTTGTATAAGGGTCAGTTCAACCAATAATCGCTTGTTTCCGCTCTGTTTATAATTAACATCGCACTGATTCATTAACTTCAATGCTTGATAAAGAAATTTGGTGGGACACTTTTGAGCTTGTGCCCTGATAGTGTTGCGCCTGTTGTTGGCTACATTCTAGCAAAGGGAGTGTGACGGGATCTTTGCTCATCAGTAAGTTGCGGACATGCATGGCAAGCCCATTGATAAGGTTGGCCCCATCAAAGCCTTTGGCTAAAATACTGTTTAAAAGCAACATGATGTCGCTTGCTTGGTTGGTCAAGGCATAATCTACAATCTTGAAATAATTCTCAACATCAAGAACATTCAGATCTTCAATTACTTTTTGATAGGTGATATTGCCTTGGCAAAAAGCTGGCGGCTTGATCAAAAGATGGACAAAGCATCGCGCATACCGCCATCTGCTTTCTCGGCAATCAATTCTAAAGCTTGTTTTTCATAGGTGATTCCCTCTTTTTCCGCAACTTTTTTTAAATGGCTAATGGTATTGGCAATGGTCATCCTCTCAAAGTCATAGATCTGGCATCGTGATAAAATCGTTGGCAAAATCTTATGTTTTTTCAGTGGTGGCTAATATATGAAAATAACGTGGGCTGGCGGTTCTTCTAATGTTTTTAGAAACGCGTTAAAAGCTGCCGTTGAAAGCATGTGGACCTCATCTATAATAAAAACCTTATAGTGTCCTACTTGTGGCGGAATTCTGGTTTGCTCCATCAAGGTTTTTGATATTTTCGACAGAGTTGTTGCTGGCAGCGTCGAGTTCAAAGATGTTGAGAGAGCGTTGCTCGTTAAACGACTTTGCAACTTTCGCAGGAGTTGCATGCTTCACCATCCTGCGTAGGAGTTTGGCAGTTGATGGCTTTCGCAAAAATGCGGGCACATGTGGTCTTACCTACACCACGCGGGCCGCAAAAAGATATGCGTGTGCTAATTTGCTGCTTTTAACTGCATTTTTAAGAGTTGTGGTTAGTGCAGATTGTCCTACAACAGAATCAAAGGTCATAGGACGATATTTGCGTGCAGATACAATATATTCCATTTTATTATATAGTAGCGTATTGCAAAGTTACTGTAATTAGGCGGATAATAGGGATATACTCTTATTAATTAATCTAAATTTTCAGAAGCTCAACTGATGGTTCTCTCTCTGTTTACTTTTGCAAAAGATTTTCACGTATGGCAAATAAGCTAAATATACTATGGAATTTATATTACATTACAAGTATTTTCTTGTGATTGTGGTTTGTACACTGCTCATAGGGGTAGTAGGTGAGGATAGTGTGTTGAAGCGGGTGAGACTTGAATTACAAATTGAAGATTTAAAAAAGGAAATCAAGAAATACGAAGATCAACATGCGGCTGATTCTAAACAGTTGCAGGAAATCCGGCGTAGTCCGAAAGCGATAGAGCGGATCGCCCGTGAACGTTATTTTATGAGGCCGATGATGAGGATATCTTTGTCTTGAGTTCAGATGAAAAGCCCGTTGATGAAAATCAAGAAGTAGTTATAGAATAATAACGACAATGAAGGAGTTAACAAAAGACACAACGTTATTTATTCCTTTTAGGAGGAACTTTAATGGTGATTGGATCCGGAACTTATGTCCTGATGTGGAATCAGCAGATTGTAAGCTGGGTATTTTTATCAGGCGCAGTTCTTTTTGCGATGATTCAATTGTTGCAAGTTTATACGGGACCGTCAATCGTAATCAGACGTTTGAAAAGGATAATGGGGCTGGCTGATATTTTGTTTATCGTGGCCGGACTTTTAATGGTTGATAATGCTTATGGATTATTGCGACCGATGTTTACGCATGTTGTGGATTATCTGGCCTACGTATATAATAAATGGGTTGTTATTCTTTTGATAGCCGCATTGCTCGAAATATATACGATGCACCGTATTTCTTCCGAACTCGAAAAAGGCTAAAATGTTAATCCCTAAAAACATAAAAAGTTAAGTATTATCAATTAAATTGCATGAAAAAGTTCTGAACATCGATAATACATATTACCTTTTGCGAGAATGAATCAACCTATATATGAATAAAGTTCTATACCTGTTCCTATCTCTAATCGCATTCACTTCATGTGTGAACTCCTATAATATCCAAGGCACATCAAATGTGTCAAATCTGGATGGTCGTAAGCTGTATTTGAAGGTCTTGAAAGATAACGAATTTAAAAGTTTGGATTCGTGTGATGTGGTGCATGGGCAGTTCCATTTTAGTGGTACATACGACTCTGTTAGGATGGCTAATATATTTATGGATGACGAGAGCGTTATACCAATAGTGATAGAGGATGGTGATATTTCAGTCAAACTTGATGATACACAACAGACCGTTAGCGGAACACCACTGAATGATAAACTCTTTAAGTTTGTAAGCAAGTATAACCAACTAAAAAATCAGGAAGCAGAACTTGTACATAAGCATGATCAAGCTTATTATGAACGGCAGTAATATGGATATTGTCAGCGTACATCTTAGCAATGAGGCAAGCAGGCTTACGGAACAGGAAGATCAATTAGTAACAAATTTTGTTTGTGATAATTTTGATAACGTATTGGGGCCCGGCGTGTTTTTTATGGTGACAATAGGTTATCAATATCCTGAGCTTACCCCATGGATAGAAGACATCATGAGTAAGGCTACCGAAAAGTTCAAAAATGATCCATACGTAAAGATTACTATAAGAAAGCGCAGGAGAATGAGCAGATTATGAATGGAATGAAGGAAATTCCGACTAATCAGCCTGTAGTTCCGGTGCCACAAGGTGGAGCACCGACTCCCAACCAGTTATTGGCCCAGCCAACTTCTCCGGCTTCTGAACGTAAATAATTCTTCCTGTTGAATGAGTTTATTAATAAAAGGTGGCATCGTAGTTAATGAAGGTCACTCTTTTTTAGCAGATCTCTTAATAGAAGACGGTCGCATCAAGAATGGATTAAGACCGGGAACAACGTCCCGTGATGCCTATCAGGAAATGATAGACGTCACGGGCTGTTTTGTTTTACCCGGAGTTATTGATGAGCATGTGCATTTTCGTGAGCCCGGTATCAACGGCCAAGGCTGATATCCATACAGAGAGTATGGCGGCGGCGGCTGGTGGTGTTACTTCTTTTCTGGAAATGCCCAATACGAATCCGCAAACCACAACTCTCGACGCATTGGAAGAGAAATATCGGTTGGCTGCGGAAAAGAGTGTCGTTAATTTTGGGTTCTTTTATGGGGCAACGTCTTTGAATGCGGATAGTTTTTGTTGTTCCCCGCAGTATGATTCCCGGTATCAAGTTGTTTATGGGAGCCAGTACGGGCAATATGCTTTGTAGATAAGCAGGAATCATTGGAGAGGATATTTGCGACCTGTCATGATCTGCAATTGCCACTGATGACCCATTGCGAAGATACTGCGCTTATCAATCAGAATATGCGTGAGGCGATGGCGACCTATGGAGAGGATCCGGAAATCTCTATGCATCCAAAGATACGGTCAGCCGAAGCTTGTTACGCGTCATCGGCTTTTGCTGTTGAGTTGGCCCAAAGAAATATGATACACGTTTGCATATAGCCCATGTTACAACCGCACGTGAACTTACGTTGGCCGGCAGTAATGTTTCGCTTGAGGCCCTGCGTCCTCATCTTCTGTTTTTCTGATGAAGATTATCTTACCAAACATGCCTTAATCAAATGCAATCCCTGCCGTGAAAACAGCGAATGATCGTGACTCAGTTGCGTCAGGCCTTGGCCGATGGCCGCATCTTTTGCGATAGCCACCGACCATGCACCCCATCTTTGGGAAGAAAAAGCAAGGCGGTGCTCGCAAAGCTCTTTCCGGTATGCCCATGGTTCAGTCCTCTCTGGTATCCATGTTAGGGATTGGTAGACAAAGGCGTCTTGTCAATAGAACAGTTGGTGACACTATATGCCATCATCCCGCTTCGTTGTTTAAAATCCGTCAGCGAGGATTCATCCGCGAAGGTTATTGAGGCAGATTGGCCATGTAGTGCAGCGGAACCGTGGATTGTTGACAAACAAGTGATTCTCAGTAAATGTAATTGGAGTCCGTTGGAGGGGTGATTCATTTGAATTGGAAAGTGCGCGCAACGTTCTGTAATGGCTCTTGGGTCAATCGTCAAGGTTGTGTAGACGCGACCCATAGAGGGCAGCAGTTGATTTTTCGGATAATCAGAAAAAGATGCGTAAAAATTAAAAGTTTCTTCCAGTCGATTTTGTTGGAAAAGATAACGAGACCATGGTTGCTCGAATCATTATACCTCTGCTTTTAGCGATTCTCTTGCCCCAGATTTATATTGATCGTCACTTTTTAGTCAGGCGATGGCATTTGGACCGGAGGAAAAGAATCTTGTGCTGCTCCCCCGCGTTCGCCGTAGCAGCCTATAGCGTCGGCATGGCCTGTATCAGAGATTTCGTACCCGATAATACTCCGTGGATAGAGTTTTTTATCCTACTGACATGGGTTGTTTTGCCGATTTTCCTCTTTGTACTCTGTTCGTGTGCGGGTTGGCTGTGGTGTATCGTGAGCCGTAGCCATCGCAATTGGGGAAATATTATCGGCCCTTTTGTTTCGCTTCTTGGCATCGGATTCTTCTTTTATGGTTTCACGTTTGGTGAGGCTAAGCTGTCGGTGCGTCATGTTCATTTGTATTTGGATGATTTGCCCAAGGCGTTTGACGGCTATCGAATCACCCAGTTCTCTGATTTTCATGTGGGCACTTATCGTGGTTGGCGCTATAAGATATTGAAGCGCGACATCGACAGTATCAATGCGCAAGGTTCCGATATGATAGTCTTTACCGGCGATTTGCAGAATGTCAGGCCACAGGAACTTACCGCTTTCCGCCGTGAATTATCTTCGTTGAGGGCCAAAGACGGCGTCTATTCCGTGCTGGGTAATCACGACTACAGTCTTTATCAGAAAGGAGAAAACGAGATGGTCAAGCAATATAACGAGCGGCTTACACGCGAACTCCAGCAGCAGTTTGGCTGGAATCTTCTTATAGACAGTAGTGCCATTGTCCGCCGCGACAACGACAGCATCGTCATTATCGGCACGCATAATGATGGAGAAGCCCTTTTTCCGCAGCTGATTGACATTCGTAAAGCCATGGCAGAGCGTTGATCGTCGATCGTTTGTCGTCATGCTACAGCACGATCCCTCGGCATGGGATCGCACGATATTGCCCCATACGATGCCCGAATAACCTTGAGTGGTCACACGCATGCCGGCCAAATCAATATTTTTGGGCCTGCGTCCGACCATGCTACCTATAAGGGAAGATTATGGCTTGTTTGAAAAGCCGGCCGTTATCTCTATGTGTCGGCCGGATTGGCGGCGTTGTACCCATCCGCGTAGGTGCTGTTCCCGAAATCGTAGTATTCACTCTTCATCGCAAATCATCCCAATGAAATTCCTTTATCGTGTTTATCAACTCTTGATTTGTTTTCCGGTCATTCTGCTGGCTTCCGTACTCACATCGCTTGTCACGGTCATCGGCTGTCTGGCAGGCAATGGCCATTTCTGGGGATATTATCCCGGTAAGTGTTGGGCTTGGCTCATTACGAAAGTGCTTCTGCTGCCCGTACGGGTTGAGGGACGCGAGCACCTGCAGCCCGGTCAGTCCTATGTGTTTGTAGCCAATCATCAAGGGGCTTTCGATATTTTTCTGATATACGGCTATCTGAACCGTAATTTCAAATGGATGATGAAGCGTCAGCTGGGCAATATTCCGTTGATAGGCACGCGCCTGTCGGGCAGCCCACCATATTTTTGTCGATAAGCGAGGTCCGAGCAAGATACGCCAAACCTATTCCAACGCCAGCAAGATTCTTCGTGAAGGCATGTCGCTGGTGGTCTTTCCCGAAGGCTCGCGCACATTCACGGGCCACATGGGATTTTTCCGTCGCGGCGCTTTTTATGTTGGCCGACGAACTTCAACTGCCGGTTTGTGCCGCTGACAATCAACGGCTCGTTCGATGTCATGCCCCGTATGCGCGACCCAGCGCTGGGTAAACTGGCATCCGCTGACACTGACGATTCATCAGCCGATTCCACCCAAAGGCAAGGGAATCGAGTTTGAAAAACAGACAATGGAACAGGCTTACCGGGCGGTGATGGATGGACTTGCGCCTGACGCTACCAAGGATCTGTGGAGAATCCAGATCAATAATCAAAATCTTACAAATAATCAATCTGATTAGATTAGTCAGAGCTACAAATTGGCTTTCTCAACTTTGAGGAAGCCAAAAATGGTTGATTTCTGCATTTCCCAAAGTTGGGAAGTGCAGAAATTAGTAAAAGTTACATTTCCCAAAGTTGGGAAGTGCAGAAAATGGCAAAAGTTGCATTTCCCAAAGTTGGGAAGTGCAGAAATCAGTAAAAGTTGCATTTCCGAAGTTGGGAAGTGCAGATGAAAGCAAAAAGTTGCATTTCCCAAAGTAGGGAAGTGCAGAAAATGGCAAAAGTTGTATTTCCCAATTTTGGGAAATGCAGAAATTGCGTTCTGTACCTATTTTTTTATGGTGATGTGGAAGATTGTTGTTGGCTGCGTGAAAACCGTTGATTATTTTGTGCAATGACGCGTCGTCGGCGAATTGGCTGAAAATTTTGAAAATAATTTAGCACACGGCACTAAAAAGAATAGGGTGTTTCATGAAAAAGTAGTCGGTTTTTGCCCACTTGCATCACTATCTTTGTATAATCATTGACATATTTAAAACGAATAAATAATATGACTCAAAGCGATAGTATTGTAATTATTCCTACTTATAACGAGAAGGAAAACATTGAGAATATCATTCGTGCCGTATTTAATTTGCAAAAGGATTTTCATATTCTTGTGATTGACGATGGAAGTCCGGACGGGACGGCTAAGATTGTTCATCATTTGATAGATGCGAATTTTCTGATCGGCTCTTTATCATTGAGCGTTCGGGCAAACTGGGTCTGGGAACGGCTTATATCACCGGTTTTAAGTGGGCATTGCAGCGTTCGTATGAGTATATTTTTCGAGATGGATGCCGACTTCGGGTCATGATCCGAACGACCTGTCTCGCCTGTATGCCGCCACCCATGACGAGGGAATGATGTGGCCATCGGTTCCCGTTATGTCAGTGGCGTGAATGTTGTCAATTGGCCGATGGGCAGAGTGCTGATGAGCTATTTTTGCCTCTAAGTATGTGCAGTTTGTCACCGGTTTTAGGGTGAACGATACGACGGCAGGCTTCGTTTGTTATTATCGGGTGTGTTGAAACGATTCCTCTTGACGAAGTACGCTTCAAGGGTATGGTTTCCAAATCGAAATGAAGTTTACCGCATACAAGATTGGCTTTAAGATCAAGGAAGTTCCCGTGATTTTTATCAACCGACGAGAGGGCACCAGCAAGATGAGCGGTGGTATTTTCGGCGAAAGCTTTCTTTTGAGTGATGCGATTGAGGATGGATGGTTGGTTCCGCAAATACCCTGAAATGCCTCGTCGGTCATGAAGATTGCTGACCTTCTGAAACATAGTGCAAAGGCTCCACAGCGTGGAGCCCTTTTGCATTTGTTGGAAAAGAAAGATTCCGGAAGCATATTCCTGCAAGGCTTGTCGGGTTCGGCCGCGTCTTTGTTTTTTGCCTCGTTGGCCCAACGCGTTACGCCTCCGTTTGTCTTTATCTTGAACGATGCCGATGAGGCTGGCTATTTCTATCACGACTTGATGCAGCTTTTGGGTGGCGACCGAGTGTTTTTCTTTCCTTCATCCTATCGCCGTGCCGTGAAATATGGGCAGCGCGACGCGGCTAATGAAATTCTGCGCACCGAGGTGTTGAGCCGTTTGGCGGATTGCGAGACAGGTGCGACAGCCGTTTCTCCGTTCATTGTGACCCATCCGGAAGCCTTGGTAGAATTGGTGGTGTCGAAGAAACTGATGGACGAGCGCAGACTTTCATTGCGGCGTGGCATGCAAATCGATATTACGGAGGTGGCCCATACGTTGCGCGATTATGGCTTTCGTGAAACGGATTATGTATATGAGCTCGGCCAGTTTGCTACCCGTGGCAGCATCATCGATGTTTTCTCTTTTTCTTGCGAATATCCTTTCCGCATCGACTTCTTTGGCGATGAGATTGATACAATCCGTACTTTTGAGGTGCAGGATCAGCTGTCGAAGGACGCAAAGGACTCGGTGGAAATCGTTCCCGAACCGGCTTTGTTGGGTAGTGAGCGTGTTTCTTTCTAAGCTATCTACCCGATGCGTCCATCTTGGTGATGAAGGACTTTGCTTTCATCCATGATATTATTGAACAGATTTATCGCGAAGGCTTCTCCTCGCAGGTACTTACAGACCGGTTGGCCAATGCTACGGAGGTGGAACAGCAGGAAATCATGCGTTCCATGCAGAAAGATAACGTGCTGTGTACGCCCTCTTTATTCACCCGTTATGCGGCTGCTTTCCGGCGGATAACGCTGGGTGCGCTGGCTGATGAGGCATCGTCGTCCGTTAGTTTCGACATATCGCCGCAACCCCTTTTTTTCATAAGAATTTTTGATTTGTTGGCACAGACGCTTGGCGATTACCAACTGCAGGGGCTATCAGCTTTATGTGTTGGCCGACAGTGCTAAGCAACAACAGCGCTTAAAGGATATCTTTGAGAGCGAGGCGTTGCAGCATTATGGCATTCGTTTCGAGCCCGTTGATAGGACTTTGCATGAAGGTTTTGTCGACAATACATCTAAGATTTGCTATTTTACAGACCATCAGATCTTTGACCGTTTCCACAAATACAATCTCAAGTCGGATGGAGCACGGGCCGGTAAGATGGCCATCACGTTGAAGGAATTGCAGGAAATGGATCCCGGCGATTTCCTTGTTCATGTCGATTTTGGTATCGGAAAGTTTTGGTGGATTAGTCCGGGTGCTCGTTAACGAGGCCTTCGGCCACAGGTGAACAAGGTTATCAGGAGATGATTCGGATTATCTATCAGAACAATGATAAGGTAGATGTTTCGATTCATTCGCTCTATAAAATCAGCAAGTATCGCCGACAGGACACGGGTGAACCGCCCCGGTTATCGACCTTGGGAACGGGTGCCTGGGATCGCCTGAAGGAAAAGACGAAGAAGCGAATCAAGGATATTGCCCGCGATTTGATAAAATTATATGCGCAACGACGCCATCAAACAGGATTCGCTTTCAGTGCCGATTCTTACATGCAGCATGCGTTGGAGGCCAGTTTCCTATACGAGGACCGCCCGATCAGAATAAAGCTACGCAGGACGTGAAAAGCCGATATGGAAAGCAAACGCCCCATGGATCGTCTGGTTTGTGGCGATGTAGGTTTCGGCAAGACCGAAGTGGCGATACGGGCAGCCTTCAAGGCGGCGGCCGATAGTAAGCAAGTGGCCGTGCTGGTGCCCACAACGGTGTTGGCTTTTCAGCATTATCAGACCTTCCGCGACCGGTTGAAGAATCTTCCCGTGCGGGTTGATTATCTGTCAAGGGCGCGTTCTGCCAAAGCAACAAAAGAAGTGCTTGCTGATTTGGAGGCCAGCCGTATTGATATTATCATTGGCACGCATAAACTGATTGGTAAGTCGGTGAAGTGGCACGACTTGGGTTTGCTCATCATTGATGAGGGAGCAGAAGTTTGGCGTCAGCACAAAGGAAAAGTTGCGCAAGCTCAAGACCAATGTTGATACGCTTACCATGTCGGCCACGCCTATTCCACGAACATTGCAGTTCTCGTTGATGGGAGCGCGCGACATGAGCATTATCCGCACGCCGCCGCCTAACCGCCATCCCATCCATACAGAGTTGGCAACTTATGGTCACGAAGTTATTGCTGATGCCATCAACTTCGAGATGAGCCGAAACGGACAGATTTACTTCATCAATGACCGCATCAGTAACCTACCCGAGATTGCCTTGCTCATTAAGAAGCATATTCCCTGACTGCCGCATCGCCATCGGACATGGACAGATGAAGCCCGAAGAGTTGGAAAAAGGTTGTGGTCGGTTTCATGAGTTATGACTACGATGTACTTCTGTCAACCTCTATCGTGGAGAATGGTATTGATATCAGCAATGCCAATACTATCATTATCAATGACGCTCATCGCTTCGGTTTGTCCGACTTGCACCAGATGCGTGGTCGGGTGGGGCGCAGCAATCGGAAGGCTTTCTGCTATTTGTTGTCGCCGCCCAAGAGCGTGCTCACACCCGAGGCACGCCGCCGTCTGGAGGCTTTAGAAACCTTCGGAGTTAGGAAGTGGCTTTAATTTGGCCATGCAGGACTTGGATATCCGTGGCGCAGGCAATCTGCTGGGTGCCGAACAAAGCGGTTTTATGGAAGACTTGGGGTATGAGACTTATCAAAAAATACTCAATCAGGCTGTTACCGAATTGAAAAATGATGAGTTCCGAGACATTTATGCCGAGGAAATAGCTGCCGGTAATGATATCAGCGGGTGATGAATTTGTGGAGGACTGCGCTATCGAAAGCGATTTTGGAAATGTACTTCCCCGACACTTATGTGCCGGGTAGCAGCGAGCGCATGTTGCTCTATCGGGAGTTAGATAATATTGCGGATGACGCGGCGTTGCAAGCTTATCGGCAGCGGTTGCTCGACCGTTTTGGTCCTATTCCTCGTTCGGGAGAAGAACTTATGCAAGTGGTGCCCTTGCGCCGGCTAGGGTAAAAGTCTGGGCTGCGAGAAGATTACGTTTCGTAATGGCATGCTTAGTCTTCAGTTTGTTAGCAATCCCTTGAGTGCTTTATTACAAGAGCAAGAGTTTTTGATAAGATATTCGAATTTCATCGCCAATCACCCACGTCGCTGCGATCTTAAGGAAGTAAAAGGCCGCCGCCTGATGCATATTAAGGATGTGCCGTCGGTCGAAGAGGCCGTTCGTTTGCTGAAAGAAGTGTTGGCTTAGGCCTGTCTGGCAAAACGTTGAGGAGCCGGGATTACAGTTCTACGACTGTAATTCCGGCTCCACCGAAATTGCGTACATGTTCATCGCGGAAGTGAGTTACGTTGGGAACGGTGGAGAGATACTGCCGGATGAGTTGCCGGAGGATTCCATTACCTTTGCCGTGTAGGACCCTGACCTGCTGCATACCCACCAGAATAGCGTCGTCGATGAAGTATTGTACGGCATTTAAGGCTTCATCGCCACGCATGCCTCTGACATCTAAATCTTGATGAAAGTTGTTCTTGTGGGCGTCAATCGTGTCGCGAGTGGCACGACTTATCTGATAAGACATTTGGTTGGCCAGTCGTTCTGTGGCAGATTCCTCCGTCTTTTGAATGGTGGCGAGCTCCAGTCGTTCTGTTTATCTTCGTGCGCATGTCACCAAAGATGACATCATCATCTTGCCGTCAATACTTTTCAATCTTGCCGACACTTTTTCAGCCCCTGATTCTTACGGCATCACCGATTTGCAACGGTCGGTTTTCCTCATTTTTATCCTGCCGTAGCCCCGTGCTTCTTCTGATAGCTTCGGCTGCTTGCGCTTCTTTGTCGGCCTTGTTCTTCTTACGATTGGCACTCCGCTCTCTGCGTTGTTTGATTTGTTCTATCTTCTTGGCGATGGCAGCGTCGTTTTCTTTCTGTGCCCTCATCGTTGAGAATATTCTGTTCAAACGCTTTAGTTCCTGACGAATCTTGCGGGTTTCTTCCTTTTCGGCCTGATGTTCCTTGATTTCACGAATTGCGTTTTTCAATGCGTTTGTTACTTTCTTCAGTAGTTCTTCTGCCTGTTGTTTGGCTTTTCCGAATCACTTCTTTTCTGCTTTTTCCAGTGCTTCTATTTCTTCTTCATAGCGCGAAATAATCTTTTTCCATGTCTTTTTCACGCTGATGAATACTCTGCCGCTTGTTTTCCCAATAGCGTTTGTCGCGCACGATGTCTTGCAGATACTTATCGCTTTGGATATAGTCGCTGCCCACGATTTCCGACGCTTCGTTGATTACTTCTTCGGGGAGCCCTATCTTTCGGGCAATTTCTATGGCAAAGCTGCTGCCGGGACGTCCGATAGCCAACTGAAAGAGCGGCCTCATTTCGTGGCGGTCGTGAGAGCATTGCGCCATTGGCAATACCTTCATGGCTGTCGGCGAAGTGTTTCAGATTCTGATAGTGGGTCGTTATGACACCGAAAGCCAGCTTTTTACAGAATTGCCCCAGCACGCTCTCGGCAATGGCACCACCAATCTGCGGCTCCGTTCCCGTACCAAACTCATCAATCAGGATGAGTGTCTTGTCATTAGCGTTCTTCATCATGTTCTTCATGTTCAGCAAGTGCCCGGAGTAGGTACTTTTCAAATCATTCTCCAGACTCTGCTCGTCACCAATGTCAATCATAATGTTTTGGAATACGCCCACCTTCGAACGGTCGCCTACGGGTATACTAATACCCATTTGAAGCATGTATTGTAGCAGACCAACCGTCTTCAGGCATACGGATTTACCTCCGGCGTTAGGGTCCCGATATAATCAGTATATGTTTGTCGGAAGTTAGAGTTATGTCGAGTGGTACAACCTCCTTAGTCTTCGCCAGAATAGGGTGGCGGGCACGAATCCAGTCTATGTACGGCGTATCTTCAACCATTGGTTCGAAAGCCTGCATATTGATAGCCACATTAGACTTCGCTTGTATAAAGTCAATCTGCGCCATCAGCATGTAGGAACGCAGCATTTCGGGCGCTTCCGGACGAATCTTATTCGTGATATCAGTTAGGATTCTGATAATCTCCTGACGTTCGTCGCTTTCCAATTCCCGAATCCTGTTGTTCGCTTCCACCACCTCTGTTGGTTCAATATACACTGTTCGGCCCGTTGCGCTCTCATCGTGAACGATACCTTGAATCTTTCTTTTCAGTCCGGGCGCAACCGGAATGACGAGACGTCCGTCTCTCAGCGTTGGCGTAACGTCCTTGTCAACAAGTCCTTCGCTCTGTGCGGCGTGTAGAATATTGTAGAGCATGCGCGAAACGCTACCTTCCATGCGTGCCAGCTCTCTACGGATGTCCCGAAGAGCAGGCGAAGCCGTGTCGCGGATATGGCCGAATTTATCAAGAATCTGGTCGATACGCTGGATAATCGTCGGATAAGTTGTCACCTTTTCGGCCAACAGAGCTAGCGTGGGATATTCGGGTTGCTCTTCCGCTGTTGACGGAATGAGGAATCTTTTGATGCGATGTAGTGTTTCGAGCGACCGGCGTAAATCGAAAAGTTCACTTTCCTCTAAGTGGGCATTCACAATTCTGACTCGCTTGAGTGCCTCTCTGACATCGTGGAAGTTGTCTAACGGAAAATCCTCCTGCTTCTCTATAATGCGTCTGAACTCTCTGATTTCAGCCATTTTTGAGTGTTAATTACAGCGGCATCGGTCAGAAAGGAGAAGTTGTCTATCATCTCTTTTCCAAGGGTTGATAAACAACGTTCTTTAATCATCTTGCGGATTTCGTTGAATCCGATCTTTATTTCAAAATTATCCGGATAAATCATTTAGCTTCGGTTGTTTCATTTACCAAGTAGGCAATGTTCAAATAGGGGATACCTGAGTTGCTTTGCAAACCTATCTCACACGTGCGGCTGTTGGAATAGCCCACTTCTATATCGGCTTTCTCATCTGTGGACGCAGTTTGCGAAGCGCGTATTTGTTTAGCTCGGGGTGCGTAAATCCTTTGTCGCCTGCAAAAGCGCAACATCCGATACCATCGGGAATCAGTACTTGGTCAGAACAGAGGTTGGCCAATTCTATCATCAGATTGGTCAGACCCATTTCTCGCGTAGAGCAAGTGATATGAATGGCAACCCTTTTTGTGCTGGGATGAAAGACGAGGCGGTCTTTCAGGTGGGTCATGATGAACTCAACGGGCTCGTAAAGTTTCATTTTTAGTGAAGACCTTGCGCATACGATGCAGACACGGACTTTTGGTCGCATACCACGATAACGCCCTTCTTCACTGGCTTTCCATAAAGCTGCTTCCAGTTCGGCGCTCTTGTGGTCGGCAATATCCATCATCCCTTTGCTCTCCCAAATCTGTCCACAGCACATACGTTGCATGCCTTCAGGGAATATTACTTCATAACCGGCCTTGTTCATGAGGCTTATCATCTCGTTCACAACCGTGTTTTTTTGACGGGAGCGCCCTTTGGCCAATCCCATTGTCTGGTTGATACAACTGGGGAAGTAGACGACCTTAGTCGCGTGCGGTCGCTCTGTAATTGATTCTTTGGGTGTTGTGGTTGGCGCGTAGGGTGGGGCATGGCCACGGTCCATAGGGGCATGCCGGCCTTATCGCAACTGTTTGGTAATTGCTGTCATCATCTTGTCGCCCAGAATGTAGTGGCCCATGTGGGCTAAGTTAAGCACGTCGCGCAGGCCGCGCTTGATGCCATCCATGTGATTAGCACCGAATTCTCCCACTTGATAGCCCAAGCTATTGTTGAGCATATTGATTTGGCGAATGAGATGTGTGAGATCGCCCGTATTGATCTTCATGGGGCAGCTGGTGGCGCACAATCCGTCGGACGCGCAGGTCTGGTCGCCCAGATAGCGATATTGTTCCCGTAGCTTTTGCAGGAACGAAGGATTCTCTCCTGTTTCTTCCAAACGACTGATTTCGCGTTGAATGGCAATGCGCATGCGAGAGGATAACGTGAGTCCGCAGGAAACGCAATTCACTTCGCAGAAGCCACATTCAATACATTTGTTGGCGTCTTTCACGCCTTGAATCATGGCTTGCGTCGATGATTGCCCTTGTTCCCAAGGTCAGATATTTTTACCATCTGGTATTTTCTCGTATGGAAAACGCAGTTTGGGCAAGTCTTTCAGATTACGGGTGAAGCAGTTGGGATCATCATTGAAGATGACACCCGGATTGAGCAAGCCTTTTCGGATCAAAGATAGCTTTTTAATTCTTTTCATCACTTCAAGGCCCTCGTCGCCCCATTCGTATCTTACGAAAGGCGCCATGTTGCGCCCGTGCCATGCTCGGCTTTCAGCGATCCATCGAACTCTTTTACGACAAGTTCGGTCACGTCGCGCATCATATTCTCGTAGCGTTTGACCTCTACATCGCTTTCAAAAACTCTGGTTTAGAATGAAATGGTAGTTCCCCTCAAAAGCATGACCATAGATACAAGCGTCGTCGTAACCATGGTTGGCAATAAGTTTTTGCAGTTTTACGGTCGCTTCGGGTAGGTCTTCTATGTGGAAAGCCACATCCTCAATCAGGCAGGATGTCCCTATGGGGCGGGTTCCGCCGACCGAAGGGAAGATGCCCGACCGAATGGCCCAGTATTTCCCATAGACTTTGGGGTCTTCGGTAAACGTGGTCGGCTGATAAAGGTTGAACCGGCGCAGTACGTCGAGTATCGTATTGATGTTTTTGTTGCAGTGCTTCGTGCGAAATGGCTTTTTGTTTCGGTAAGCACAGCGGTCAGTCCTTGATAATTGCCGGGCATGACACCGACAATCTTATTGGCGTCAACATCCTTTTGATATTGCAGGAAAACAGGATCATTTACGGCGCTGAGCGACTTGTAGTCGAGCGTCTCGGCACTCTTTTTACCATTAAATTTTTCCGCACTCATGGCCAAGTCCTCGTCGCCCGAAATCAGTTCTTTTCAGTCTGACAACGGCATCGCAGCTTTCCTTCATCGACTTGAAGTAGACCATGGCCGACGCCTTGAAAGGATAGTCTTTGAGCGTTTTCATGGTGACTTCAGACACGAAGGCCAGCGTTCCTTCAGAGCCTACCATGCTATGGGCCATGATGTCGAACGGGTCGTCGTAAGCGATGAGTGGGCGCAGATTGAGCCCTGTTACGTTCTTGATACTGTATTTATAGCGAATGCGGTCGGCGAGGGAGTATTGGCTCTAACTTTATCACGCAGCTGTTCAATCCGGCGAATAAAATCGGGATGGGATTTCCTGAAGGCTTCTTTGCTTTTCGTCGCAGCCCGTGTCGACAATCGTTCCGTCGGTCAGAACGAGTCGGGCACTGACAAGCATGCGGTCGCTGTTGGCATGTACGCCACAATTCATGCCCGACGCGTTGTTGCTTACAATGCCACCCACCATGGCACTCCCAATCGACGCGGGGTCGGGAGGGAAAAACTCTGCCAAGCGGTTTTAAGATTTGATTAACCTTGCCACCAACGACTCTGGGTTGCAGTTTTATCTTTTTGTCCATCGTCCAATAGTTCATACCGCTCCCAGTTTTTTTCCGGCAACGATTAAGACCGAGTCGCTGACGCTTTGGCCGGAGAGCGATGTTCCAGCGGCACGAAACGTATAGGGAAGTTGATGTTTGTCGCAGGCCTGTATGATCTTTGATAGTTGTTCCTCGCCATTTGAACGAATGACAACTTTGGGTACTAAACGATAGAAACTGGCATCCGTACCCTCAAGCAAAGGTCCTGAGTTCGTCCGTATAAATTTGCTGATTATCCAAGAATTGCGGATATCATTTAAGAATAGATCATAGCGTAGCGGTTCCATTTCCATCATGTTCCCTCATATTCATATATGTATTGCAAAAATTAGTGATTAATTTCCATTTTGTAATGATATTATGCTGATTAAATCGGTATTTTTCAATGACTTTGTTGTTTTCTGATGTATATATATACTACCTTTGTTGCACAATACGATAGGATCATGAACGTAATAGAAACAAAAATCGACGGAGTTGTCATCATTGAACCAAGATTGTTTACCGATGACAGAGGTTATTTTTTCGAGTCATACTCGCAGCGTGATTTTAACAAGCAAAGTGCAAACGGTAGAGTTTTGTCAGGACAATGAGAGCAAATCAGCTATGGCGTCCTGCGCGGTTTGCACTTTCAGCGCCCTCCTTACGCGCAGAGCAAATTGGTCAGAGTGATTCGTGGCGCCGTACTGGATGTGGCGGTAGACATTCGTAAAGGCTCTCCGACTTACGGGCAGTGGGTCAGCTGCGAAATGACAGAGGATAATCACCGCCAGTTTTTCATCCCCGCGGCTTTGCCCATGGCTTTTTCCGTGCTGAGCGAGACGGCTGTTTTTCCAGTATAAGTGTGATAATTTTCTACCATCCCGAAGCCGAAGGAGCTTTGGCTTTCGATGATCCGCAGCTGGCTATTGATTGGCAAATACCTGCCAATCAGATTGTTCTTTCTGAGAAAGATAAGCATCATCCATTGCTAAAAGACCTGGATAGCCCATTTTGTTTATGGTGGATGCGAAGCGTTATAGCATGCTGATGTTGGGCTATTTGTAGTAATTGCATATGGCCCAATCGCTATTAATCACTATGAAAAATCGTACAAACCGCTCGTTTATTTTTGCTCCGAGAAAAAAAGTTTTCGCAAATAAGCCAAGCATTTGGATAGTTCGCGTCGAAGAGTTAGGTGGCTGATAATCAATGATTTGTTTGAGATGGAGGGGTTTGTATGTATCTAAAAAGTGCAATCAAATGTCGAAAGAAGACAACTAAAAGCAGCCCTTTTACCTTATAAAAAGCATAACTATTAGAAGGTAAAAGGGCTGCTTTTAGCGATAATAGAGTAGCTTTCACAACACAAAAGCTATGCTTTGACGTCTGAGAAAACTAAATATGGTGTCATGAAAGAGGCAAAAGACCTTTTTCATCTCTGTTTTTCTCTGGTTGAAGAATTTTTATGGATCGTTTTGGTGACATATTTTTACATTTAATCTCAATTCATCATTCGCCGTAAGCCGACAGAGAGAAATGCTATTTGACAAGGAATATTAGAGTTGTTTTTAGTTATAAAATTTGTAAACGTATACATAAGTAATATATTTTTGTACTTTTGTATTGTTATATATAATAATGAAATCGTTATTTAGTTAATTAATGACGTATGAAAGTTATAGATAAAATTTTTAAGTGGTATCTTGCAAAAGGATGCTCTTCCGTATTGGGTAGTATTGGCTAACGATATTTTTATTTGTTATCTGTCTGGAATACTTGTATTTTGGTTTTACTATCACGGAGCCATTGAATTTTCGAATCTGTCTTTAATAACAAAAACCATATTTGCTATATGGTTTTTCGCACTATGTAGGTTTTCGAGTGTTCAGGACTTATTCGGGTATCATACGTTATTCTTCTTTTGTAGACTTGCGGCGTATCGGGCTTGCTGATGCTTTTTGTCATTGTCTATAGCCGAGATTATGCATTATCCCATGTATTCTTGGGATATGACATTTGTGCGTTTGCAGGGGCGACAACTAGCTGTTATGTATCTGGTTTCTACCATCGGAATGATTATTTTCCAGCATATTGGTGAAGGCTGTTTATGATATATATTTACCTCCCAATAGAAAGACAAAAGTTCTGATATATGGTATTCGCGAAGGTGGAATAGGATTGGCAAACAATATTTGTAATGATAGAAATTCAATTTTTATTGAAGGGATTTATATCTCACGACAATTCGTATTTTGGGTAAAACGCTGATGGGTGAGAAAATATATGCCATCGGTGATGAACTCGAAAAAGCTTATCAGAGGATGTTAATATAAAAAGCAGTACTTGTTTTCGCCTTTTGCAAAGTGAGATAGATTTCGAGCGGACGCGGGATTGCAAGACTTTGCTTATTAATGCCAATGTCAAAATCATATCTGACAGAACATACGAAAGAATGGTCAGGGCGAATACGATATGGAGCATGTGCAATTCAAGGAAATAAAGATTGAAGACCTGTTGCCACGCGACGAAATCGTTGTCGATATGGACGCTATCGGAAACGTTCTGAACAATAAATGCATCATGATTACAGGCTCGGCAGGCTCTATTGGTTCGGAGATTGTGCGACAGATATCTCTATAACCCCACAAAAACTTGTTCTGATAGACCAAGCAGAAACGCCGCAGCATGATATCAGATTAATGATGAGGTTAGATTTTTCCTGCTATTGAGGTGGAAACGATTGTTGCAAATATAACCAATCTTGATAGGATGGAATCCATCTTTAAAACGTATAAGCCCGAATATGTCTTCCATGCCGCTGCCTATAAGCACGTTCCAATGATGGAAAATAACCCGTCGGAAAGTATTCAGAACAATGTTTGGGGAACGAAAGTTATTGCGGATTTAAGTGTAAAAGTATGGTGGAGAAAGTTTGTAATGGTTTCTACTGATAAAGCAGTGAACCCTACAAACGTTATGGGCTGCTCAAAAGCGTATTTGTGAAAATTTATTGTCAGAGTTTAAATAACAAGGTAAGCCAAGAAGGTAACAACGAAAAATCAACGCAGTTTGTTATCACTCGATTTGGTAATGTCTTGGGGTCGAACGGCTCGAGTTATACCTTTGTTTGAAAAACAAATAAAGAATGGAGGTCCCGTAACGGTAACAGATCCTAATATATTCGCTTCTTCATGTTGATTCCGGAAGCTTGTAAATTGGTACTTGAGGCGGGCACGCATGGCAAAAGGCGGAGAGATATTTGTATTTGATATGGGTAAGCCGGTCAGAATCGCTGATTTGGCAAGAAGAATGATAAAGCTATCCGGAGCGCAGGATGTAGAAGTGAAGTACACTGGTTTGCGCGAGGGAGAGAAACTTTATGAAGAAGTCTTGAGTACAACAGAGAATACGCTTCCAGTTTCCATGAGAAGATCTGTATAGCTCAAGTGCGCGAGTATGATTATGATGAGGTCTGCAGCAGATTGAGGCACTTTGTTTCTCTAGTTATACTTATGACGACATACTATCGTCAGAAAGATGAAAGAAATTGTTCCAGAGTATATAAGCTAATAGTAAATACTCCGTTCTGGATAAATAATTCTGTATATGACCAACATGCAGTCTTCTCCATATTCTATATTCTTAAGTCTTTTGAGAAGTGAATTATGGCAAACTCCATTGGAATTAACATTGAGTCATTCAGAGTTTCTTTCATTGTATGAGCTGGCCTCCAAACAGGCTGTGTTGGGAATGATTGCTAACAGTCTGATTCGGAACAATATTTCTTTAGAACGAGAAGATGCGATGAAGATGTTGGTAATCCAGAGTAGGGTAGCAGCTATTAATAAGACAGTTAACTCAGAGTTAGTTTCATTATGTAATTTATTTGCTGACAACAACATAGATTCGATAGTTGTAAAGGGACAAACTATTGGCAGATTTTATCCCTAATCCTCTTGCGCGCACACCAGGAGATATAGACTTCTACTGCGATGAAAAGAATCTTCCTAAGTTGATTTCTGCAATGGCAGCTACTTGGGGTATTCATACTGAGGGTAAGCCAACAGAACAACATTACGAGTTGATTCATAATTCAATTATTCTGGAGTTGCATCATTGTCTGATGAAGTTTGCCAGTGATAAATCTCAGAAGATATGGGATGAAATGTTCCGTTCACTTACCCCTACCTATGTAGAAGTTGATGGTTGCGCGGTTCCTACGTTGGAGCCAACTTTAAATGTATTATATACGTTCCCTGCATCTTTATCATCATCTGATAGAGTTGGGAGTTGGATTAAGACAATTTGCTGATGTTGCTATTCTTTTGAAGGTGCATCATGGAGCTATCGATAAAAAACGATTTTACGGTTGGTTGGATGCCTTAGATTTCAGGAAGGCATTTGATGTTGTTCAGTTGATACTGGTAAAGGTCTTAGGGATGGAAGAGAAGTATGCATTGTCATCATTGTCTTTGGATAAAGATTCTTTACGGGCAATGAATCAGTTTATGGATGTCGTTTGGTTTGGTGGTAACTTTGGATTTCATGGCCATAATCGTAGGTTCAAGTTTAAAGCTCAGTATTTCTTTGTTACGACTTATAGAAAGTTACAACTTTATTATCGTTTCTATCGTTTCTCTCCTCGTGAGATTAAGGCTTCCATCTTTTCGTCTATTCCACGTAAAGCTCTATTGGCGTTCAAAGGGGATTTAAAAAGGTATTTAAATCATCGCATAAAATTGCTTATATAGTGGGGCTGTCAAGATTTTTATAAAGAAAAACCGCAATACCTGTTCATTGGTATTGCGGATAAAAAGATTTGCTGTTTAGAAGTTTGCTAAATAGCAATAAACTTGAAAAGGTGTTGCCTTAATATTTTGTTTGCGTTTAATCAATCGTATTGCGGTACCAATGATACAATCGCTCAATGCCCTCTTCAATTTCAACTTTGTGTGTCCAGCCGAGCGAATGTAGTTTGCTGACATCAATCAGCTTGCGTGGCGTGCCATTAGGTTTGCTGGTGTCCCAGCAGAGTTCACCCTCGAAGCCTCACAGATTTCACAACGAGGTCGGCCAGTTCCTTTCGATACGCAACTCTTGCCCGTACCCACATTGATGTGGCAGTTGCGGATTTCCCAAGGCTTGGGATGGCACCGCCACGCCCTTCGGAGTTGTTGCGGTCGACGGCTCCATCGGTCTTGGCGCTATAGAACACGCTTGAATATTTCTCAATGCCAATGATATCCTTGAAATCTACGTTCAGTAGCACATGGACAGATGCGTCGGCCATATCCTCACTCCAAAGGAATTCGCGCAATGGAGAACCATCTCCCCAAAGCGTTACCTTGTTATTTTCTATACCATAGTAAGCAAGGCATTGTAAAATTCGCTCTTCCGAGTTCTTGCCGTCCACATTCCCTTCGCCAATGATGGTGCGGAGCTTATCCGTAGGATTCACCGGTCGCTTGTCCATATCTTTGCGAATAGCATCCCAATTTCGGTCGTGAATAAGTTTGGCCAGATAGATTTTGCGCATCATTGCGGGAAGAACGTGTGAGTTCTCTATGGAAGTTATCGTTAGGGACCATAGAGATTGGTGGGCATGACGGCGATATAATTCGTGCCATATTGCAGGTTATAACTCTCACACATTTTCAGTCCGGCTATCTTGGCGATGGCATATTCCTCGTTGGTGTACTCCAATGGCGAAGTGAGAAGGGCCTCTTCTTTCATCGGTTGCGGCGCGTTCTTGGGATAGATGCAAGTCGAACCTAAGAAAAGTAGTTTTTTTACGCCGTGCAGATAGGCCTGTTCAATTACGTTGCATTGCATCTTCATGTTCTGCATAATGAAGTCTGCGCGATACAGCAAGTTTGCCATGATGCCGCCGACGAAGGCTGCTGCCAATACGACTGCATCCGGTTTTTCTTCATCAAAGAATGCCTTTACGGCTTGTTGGTCTGTCAAGTCGAGTTCTCTATGGCTTTTTCCAATCAGATGTTTGTACCCTCTCGCTTTGAGATTGTTCCAAATGGCTGATCCGACAAGCCCATGGTGGCCGGCAATGTATATTTTTGAATCTTTAGATAGCATGATGAAGTTTTTATGTTTAGGGTAGCATCCGTTGTTGAAGGATTAACTGTTGTTTTTAAGTTAGCTACTTGACGATACCCTTTTCGAGATATTCTGCCAGATTAGTCCTTACTTTCTCCGCGGCTCCCTCAGAAGCAACCTTTGCCATATCACTGTCTCACCATGAGGTTGACGAGTTCTTCGAATGTCGTCTTGTTGGGATTCCAGCCCAACTTCGCTTTCGCTTTCGTCGGGTCTCCCATAGATTCACAACGTCGGTGGGGCGGTAGAAGTCAGGACTTATTTCAATGATTACATTACCGGTAGCTTTGTCAACACCTTTTTCGTTGATGCCTTCTCCTTGAAATTCCAATTCAATGCCTACACGTTTGAAAGCGTGGAGGCAGAACTCACGTACACTGTGTTGCACGCCTGTGGCGATGACAAAATCTTCGGGCTTATCATGTTGGAGAATTAACCACTACATTCCACGTAGTCTTTGGCATATCCCCAGTCTCTAAGCGAGTCGAGATTGCCCAGATATAGTTTCTCTTGTTTTCCTTGTTTGATTCGTGCTGCCGCAAGTGTAATCTTGCGCGTCACGAATGTTTCTCCTCTACGTTCACTCGTGGTTGAACAGAATGCCGTTACAGCACACATATTGTAAGCGTCACGATATTCTTTCACTCATCCAGTAGCCATATTGTTTTGCTACGGCATACGGACTATAAGGGTGGAAAGGCGTATCTCGTTCTGTGGAACCTCTTCTACCTTTCCTACAGTTCCGAGGTAGACGCTTGCTAGATACGACATGTTTCCTTTAAGCCAAGCAGACGCACAGCCTCTAAGATACGAAGAACTCCTACGGCGTCTAGCATCTGCGGTAAATCTCAGGCGAATCAAAGCTCACCTGCACATGGCTCTGTGCGGCCAAATTGTATATCTCCGTGGGTCTTACCTTACTGACAACGCCTAAAATACTCATCGAATCGCTTAGATCCGCGTAGTGTAAATGGAAATGAGGCTGCCCTTCTAAGTGAGCAATACGTTCGCGGTAGTCAACCGAAGAGCGACGAATCGTTCCGTGTACGTCATACCCTTTCTCAAGTAGCAGTTCGGCAAGATATGAACCATCTTGTCCGGTGATGCCTGTTATTAAAGCTATATTCTGTTTACTCATAATTTAGTAGAGAAAAATCTTTTATTATTTATGTTATTATGCGATTGCTTTTTGATGCAATCAACTATGTAATAAATATCATCATCTGTTACCAGTGGTCCACTAGGTAAACACATACCTACCTTAAAAGTTCCTCACTTACACTATTTACATAAGCAGGGCAATCCTTATAACAAGGCTGCTTGTGCATTGGCTTCCAAAGAGGACGAGTCTCGATATTGGCCTTGTCCAAGAAGATACGCATAGCCTCAACATTAGTATTAGGCTCACAATCAGTATGGGCATCGTCTACAGAGTGAGTAACGCCAGCTGCACCACCAACAGCACCTTCTACTGTAGACTTATAGGCATTCTCTTGTCCCTTTACCTTAACAGAAGGGTCAAGAATCATTGTGTTCAACCAGAAGTTAGAATCGTATTCTGGTGAAGGGTTTTGTATGGAAGGTTATTCCATCTATTTTTGCTGAAAAGCCTCTTCGTACAAATGAGTCAATATGACGATGATGAGCAATATGCTCATCGAGAACAGTCATCTGACCACGACCAATACCCGCACAGACATTACTCATACGATAGTTATATCCTATCTTCTCGTGCTGATAGTAAGGATAACCCTCACGAGCCTGTGTTGCATAGAACATTACCTCATTACGAGCAGCCTCATTTGGACAAACCAATGCACCACCACCTGATGTGGTAATCATCTTATTACCATTGAATGACAGAACACCATACTCACCAAAGGTACCACATACCTGTCCTTCGTATCTTGAACCCATTCCTTCTGCAGCATCCTCGATAACAGGAATTTCATACTTATCTGCAATAGCAAGAATTTCTTTTATCTTTGCAGGCATACCATAAAGATAAACTACGATGATTGCTTTAGGTTTCTTACCGGTCTTAGCAATTCTATCTTTGATAGCTTCTTCTAACAACATAGGATCCATGTTCCATGTATCTTTCTCAGAATCAACAAAGACTGGTATTGCACCCTGATAAGTTACGGGTGTGAACTTTACACAGAAAGTAAAACTCTGGCAGATAACCTCATCACCAGTTTTCTACCCCTACTGCTACCAATGCAAGATGTACGGCAGAGGTACCAGAACAGAGTGCTACGACACGCTTATCCTCCAACCCTGGCAAAGACTCTTTCCACAAGTTATCAGGATTATCCTCATGTGGCATAATCGTCTTTGGATACGCCTCATCCTCAAGGAAGTTACCTCTCTTACCAGAAGGACTTACAGAGACCGAGAAACGTCTCAAGTCATCTTCAAAGCCACTGACATTTGGTCCCAATGGCACCACCCAATTGGTGTCAAACGCCTCTTGGATGTATCTCATCTCGTTACCACTCATGTGAGCGAGACAAAGTAAAACACGATTTCTTTCCATTTTACTAATTATATTTTTCACCTGCATAGTCCATCTTTTTACCGAGAACTGTACAGATAATCATTTGAATATCTTTTATAAAGGAATAGTTCTTTAAATAATAGAGGTTTAACCTAACTTTATCAGGGAAAATAACCTCATCATTATATTGAGCAGGATTCTCTACAGAAGCTAAGAGTTCTTCCTCATTTCTATATTTCAAGCTGGCTGGACCTGTTATTCCTGGCTTTAACTTCAAAATATCTCTTTCTTCACCTTGCAACTGATCTGCATAACCAGGAACATCTGGGCGTGGACCAACAAAACCTCATATCACCTTTGAGGACATTCCAGAGTTCTGGTAACTCATCCAACTTATAACGTCTAAGTTTCTCGCCAAGTGTGTGATGCGGCACTGTTCAGTTGAAGCAATAGAAGTTGCTTCTGAATCCCGACTTGCCACTGATGCCTCTGCCTTAACAGTCATCGATCTAAACTTATAAACAGTAAATAGCTTCCCATACTGTCCCACTCTCTCTGACAGAACAATATAGGACCGGGCATCTTCACCTTTGATTAGAATTGCACTACCAATAATACTGGACTAAGGAATAGCAAACCTATCAAAGACGTAATCTTGTCAAATATCCATTTAAAAACATACTAATAACTTTACGGATTCAGATTTCTATTCTTTACCAATTTTTACAAAAATAATAGAGGAACTCTCCCCAAGATAGCTTTTCTTGTCTTCTTTTCTATAATCATCAAAAAGCATCAAAGTTCCAACTCATAATCTGCTTTAAACTCTTTCATTGTCAGCGAGCAACGAAGAATCTTTCCAACAAGAGTTATTATATCACCAAGTATCCACTTAGTTTTCGTGCCCATACGAGGTTGGATTTGGTATTCATATTTCCCTAAAGCGAAAAGAGAATATACAATATAAGGAATATCAAAACCACCAGCCATTGGTGTTAATAAACCACCTGTAAATCGAGCGTTTACCTCAATAAACACAGCCTTCTTTGTTTCTTCATTCACCTTTGAAAATCTATACCACAAACTCCTTTATAATCAACTTTATCTAAAATAAGTTTAGAATATCTTTCTAATTCCGGCATTTCAACTACAAAATTCTCTGCGTTGCTGTGCCTCCTCCATCAGTCTTCGTTACGAGAGATCTATAAGTACATGCTTGAAAGAACCCATCATGCCTAACACAATCTACACTATAGTCTATACCTGCAAAAGAAATCCTCTATTAAGATATCTCGTGTTGAAGTAAAAATGTTTTTGCATCCGGATAATCCTTAGGAAAACACACACCTTTGCAGAATTGCCAAATTTCGTTTTAATAACTATCGGATATGTTGCATTTTTATATCATCTATAAAGCGAGGAACTGGTACACTAATAGAATCAGATAAGATTGTTGCTTGATGCTTTATCAGACAGCAAAATCTGTTTCTCATAAGATTCCATTGTATATATAATATCCTTAGGAGCTTGTCAAATGTCATTTTGCTATAATTAAAAGCTTCATCATGCGTGAGCTAAGAACTTTAGGAGAATATTCTTTTTAGAGCTATCTTCAAGTCTTCTATAAAGCCTTGCTCATCTTTTTAAAAATCGGATAAAACAAAATTTTCAACACTGAATTTAGAGATACTACAAATATTATAAGATGATGTATCTCCAACAACAACCTTCAATCCTTTTTCATAAAGACTACGAATAATGTTATACCCAACTCGGTTCCATAATATGTTTACAATAATATCACACTTTTCATAGTTACCTACTTTTTCAAGTTTTCTATATTCTTTAAGTGTTTGCCTTCCACACCCTCTTCTTGTCGATATCTATCAACTATCATTTTACGAGACTGAGAAGCCATCACATTTATACACTCTTTATTATCAACACACCAATTCATCTCCTAAATAGAGCATCTGAGTCCTTAGGAGGAAATATTCTACGTCAAACCTTCTTCGATGATTTCATTACATCCATTTATATTAGTTACAACAGATGGAATTCCATTGCTCAGCTTGCAAAACAACATTAGGGAACCCTCTCTATAACTTGGAAAGACTAAAACATCCGCTGCTACAAAGAATGGACGTACATCTGTTTGATAGCCTACAAAATATATATCTGGAATTAGTTCGAAGAAATTCCTCATTCCCGGCATCCAAAAGGGTCGAGTTTTGATTCAAAGCGTCCAACAAGAAGTAACTTTAATTCTTACCTTCTTTTTAAAAACGCTTCATACAATCAGACAGTTCATTCATACCTTTTATCACCAACTATACGACCTATGAATATAAAAACAAAAATCCTCTTTTACTAAGATTTAAGTCTTTACGAATTTCTTCTTTACTTCCTGTATATGGTTTGCCTTTATTCTTGTTTCTGCTTAAAATGTTTTGGAGAAAATAGTCAATGTCAACACCATTTATATTTCCATTAAGAATAACAGTCAACTCCTTGGTTATATGGTCCTCTGCAGAATTTGCTTTTACTCCATTTCCTTCGGGAATAACCTTGTTTGCAAAACAAGTACAAACTTCCATCCCTTTTTAGAATATTTCTAAGAACTCCATGTGCTCCCTGATAACGAAGTCCGTAACCAAATAGACTCTATGGGGTACACCAGCAAACCAGGCAGCTATCATCGCCAACAGACTACCCTTAGGAGTATTAGCATGGACACCATGTCTTCTTTTTACGGAACAAACGATACAAGAACCACAAAGCCCTTTATATCTTTCACCAAACTTATAGGACGTTCTAACGGAGCATCCATCAACACGTATTCCCTCACGTTCACTAACCTCCTTCAGTACCCCTGTATCCTTTTGCAATACCAATGATCTCAAAATATTGGTTCAAGAACTTCAGCTGCCCTTTCAGCAAAACCATCCAAAGAGATATCTGCAGTTGTAACGCGAGCTATCTTTCAATATCTTTCAATTTATATAAAGATTCTATTTATCAAGAGAAAATCTTGATAATATTAATTAAAGATATTTTTATAGACATCAGCGTAACCACCTCACAGTATTGCTGATATCAAACTCTAAGGCTCTGTTATAACAGCGTTCTGCAATTTCATTATAATGAGCCCTCATCACTTGCTAAACGATTAATTTCTTCTGCCAATGCCTTTGCATCCTCATGTGGAAAAGAATACCATACCCCTTAGTAACCTCCTTTAGACCATTTGACATCAGAAGCTATAAAAGGCTTATGTGCGCTCATTCCCTCTACATATACTAAGGCTCAAGCCCTCCCAAATGAGAAGACATCACGATAACATCTGCTGCTCTCAGAACATTGGGAATATCTGTACGCTAAACCTAAAAATCACCCGATCACTAACACCTAAAGACATAGTCAACTGCTTTACCTCCTCCATTCGTTCACCTATACCAGCAAACCAGACCTCATATTTTTCTTTATCTAATAGCGTTAAAGCCCGAATAACAGAATCTTGATTCTTTTGTTTACGAAATCCTGCCACCATCAAGATTGACTTACGATTTTCTTTTTAAGTCTAATAGTTCTTTACATGGTGCGGTGTCTGAAATAGCATTAACATCTATTCCATTGTTTATTGTGGTTATTGACTTGTACCTATTTGACGATTTAACAAGCTCACCCCCCATATACTCTCTTAGTTTCTCTTCTGCTATCTTACTAATACATATTACATGGTCATACCTGCCATACATCCAACTTTCTATTGGGCGGTACCATTTCCAATTTCGTTTCCGATTTGATGTATTATGCTCAGTAGAAACAAGCTTTGTATATTGAAAAAGGCTGGCAATTGCAACAAAAAGCTGTGGAGAGGAGTTATGTGTATGAACAATATCATATTTCCTCATGATCTTTGCCAACTTTAATATACAGAGCGGATTATAAACACCATGCCCTAACGCATATATCTTTGTCAGTGGACTTTCTTTCATCAATCTCTGAGTCAATGGTGTCTCTGTACCATTAAAGATACATAAATCTACTGCTATTTCCCAAAGCTTGTAACCTTGGTATCAAATTAACTACCAACGTTTCAGCCCCCACCCATATCCAAAGATGTTATGACTTTAGTATTATTCTCATTATCCAGTTTCGTCTATTCTACAATGAAAATTCTTTTTAAATAGTATTCCCAATAAAGAGTACAACAATAAGTTTTAAAACGTATTTACTGTCACTTTTAACGATTATATCATAAACAAAATGATAAGAATGATAGCAATTTTTGAAACAACTATTCCATTTCAGATCTGCTCACCAACCTTTTCTATTAATCCTGTGAATAGCAACCTCTGGAGCAATCCACTCCTCATAATATGTTCTTGCTCCTTCTTCTAACTGCTTACAGTAATTCTCATCTGAATTCAATCTCAACTACTGCCAAATATCTCCTCTACAGAATCTACATAGTGAACATGCTTACACCATGTACCAGGGTGAGCTCTCTCGAGTCAAAAGGCGTAGAGATAATCGCTTTTCCCATACGAAAGATATTCTGCAAGCTTCCAGCCATGACATATCCTGCAAACACTCGGTGTATTAAAAACAGCAACGCTCTCCTTTTGTTTTCCGAATATAATCATCCATCGAGACGACTTTCATAAATAAAGGTCTTTGTATTCCTCTTTATATTTTGGATAATCAGGCATCTCCTTTAATACGGACTCCCTAATAACATAGAATAAACCTCCTCTATATTTATACCCGCCATCTTCTGACAAGCTTTCAAAAACTCACCCGCGATACATATTGGTATTCGTTGGCTGCAAACTTATTATACCACAATGTTGAAGCCATGGAAGAAATATAATTGGGATGTACTTCTGTTTCACACTCGCAGACCCTCATCCATCGACGACGAATATCTCGCATAAAGATAATCACGTAGATAACCTTTAGCGGTATATTTGAATATTTATGCCCTTTAAGAAATAGCGTTAGACAACGAATAATTGTTAAAAACGGCTACCAAGCGTTTACACTAAACTCTGGACCGATTGCCATCAACTTATCATATTGCGCAACCTGTTCTGTTGTTGGATTTACCATGCCATAAACATCACACCACTCATATCTGTCTGCATCTTGCAAACATCCTCCAGTATCAACAAAAATCTTCTTTTCTTGGCCATTATTGCAAATAATAAAAAGCAAAACCACTATTATAATCAGCAGTGTTTTTCTATATTTAATCACTTTAAATGGATGAACATCATATTCTATCTTCCAACTCTTTTAAAAGTCTTTTTAATCCCTAACAGATACCAAGACGCATAATTATACTTCAGTCGTGTCGATAATAATTTTTCTCATACCTAAAACTATTTATTATCCTTCATATGCATTAATAAACCAATTAGCTGGAATACATTCCAATACCATTTTACTCAGGTACTTTTAAGGCCTTATCTTTAATACAGTATTTAAACCGCCAATAGTTAATAGTTGATCTAATCTTCCATTTCCAAAAGAAAATGTCATAATCTAACATCTCTGCATAAGTCATCGTAGAGGCAATAGGACTATTCATTCTGATTCTTACAATTTTGCTGGTGAGCCCACCTTCCAAATAGTCTCTATAATAAATAATCTTGTTAAAACAAAAGTAGTTTATATATTTTCTCAATTCTATTCCACACAAGGATTCTGGACAAAACTTCTCGTTATCAATCTCGAAAAGGGAAACTATCGCATAACGGAGGTTTTTATAAACCTCTAATAAATCTCCTGTAACTGTCACTTTTATCTTGTATCGAAACTGCAAAGAACTCTCATACATAGGATCCTTTAGAAAACCAGTTCCAATTAATGTGCCATCATGATGTGCCATCAAACCACAAATTCCAGCACAATCCTCTAATGTCTTACATTGAGCATAATACTGTGTAATTATAGTTAAAGAGTCTGATGGCAAGGTGTCATCACTATCGAGTATTAAAATTAACTCATTTGCTTCGCATGCACCTCGATTGATTGCTGTATGCTTTTCCACCATTACATTTCTTTTATGTAACGAATAGAGAAATCATGATTTTCTGTATTATATGCTATCCATGATGATGCATAGTGTTCTGTATCATCTTCAGAGCCGTCATCAACAATGAGCCATTCAAAATCCCCGATGTCAGGCTCTTTTAAGCTATTATAAAGAGATAAAAAGCAGTTTCTATTATAAGTTGGTGTTAGTATAGATATTAATGGCATATTCTTGTTATTTAAGAAATCAAAGAATAGATTTTCTCTATTTCATTGCTATTATCAACTATATGTTGTTCGGAGATAATCTATATACGATTGTCGTAAGTTCTGTATTATGTATCAACTCTGTAACCTTGTCTGTTGCATCCTCAACCGTCATTTCACATATACTTGCGTTAACTCTATCTTTGAATTGATCACGAACGGTAGAAAAGTTCGTTACCACTACTGGTTTACAAAGAGCTTTTACTTCATCAAGTGCAATAGACTTGCCTTCAAACTTTGATAAATGTACATAAAGATCTGCATGTTTTAGATAAGGGTAAGGATTAGCTTTCACACCTAAGAACTTTATATTATCTTCTAATCCATATGTAAACCTTGATAATCCCAATCATTCATGACACCACCTATAAAACCACCATTCAAAACTGGATACCAACTTCTTTTTAGCCTTTTTGCGACCTGCACAGCCAGTTCACTCCCTTTTCCAATACTTATATCCCAAAGAAGCTATTACAAAATCATGATGAGACTTCAATAATGCAGCTCCTATAGGTTCATTAGCTAACTTATTAATTAGGGAGGGACAAGTTATATTTTCCATCAGTTGAAACTTATCTGTATACTCTGGGAAAACTTCCTTCAGTGCAGACACACATTCTTCAGAAATGGTATATATCCCGTCTACCTTTCCAAAATATTTCCTATCTGCCTTTTCATAATATCTCCATTTACGATAATCACTATGAAAGAAGGTTATTTTCTTTTTCCCTTGTAACTTGTTGACCATATAGTACAAATCCTGTTGACCATTGTATTCAACTATCAGGTCAAAACACATTCATCTGTTATCTTTGGGGTTATGCGTGCAAGAAAAACACCAGACAAAGATTTGTTAAAAAGTGATAACATGCAACGTATCAAAGAGGCTAATAAGGGATGGAAACCAATATAAAGCTAATTAATTCAAAAATTCCCTTGTAGCTTGATGTTAATGCAGTAAGTCTACTGTCAGAAAGTACCCTTACCTACAGGAATCTGATTATTAAAACCAGAAGTATTCATTGTAAGAAGAGAAATCTCATATTTCTCTTTATCTATATATCATTCAATAGGCTTAGCATGCTCTTCGACACACCGTCTGTATCTAATATTCCTATTATAAATAATATTTTTCTTGCGCATAAAAATTACTTTAGAAAAGTAAATGCCGGTCTGTAAAATTTATCGTATGTGTAGCTATAATCGTACTCGAACTTATAATAAATCTCACCATCGCCAGCAGGTTCTCCATTGAACAAAAAGTTTTATAGGGGACTTGTTGAGGGCCCACGCATTGTTAATATGCGTGAAAATAGAGCAGAAAAACAATAATGACAAAACCTCTGTTAATAGTAGATATTCTCCTCGTGCATAGCAATTTTGATAGTATATAAAAATACCCAAGAAGAATGGCCATGCAAATCGACCTCCTTGTCCAAAACGCATAAAAATAAAAAGAATTGCGCACAGAGTATAGCACATGTTTAGAAAAGTCAAATTCTTTTTATCCTCACTGATAAAGCTATAATTTTTAAAGATAATGAAAATAAAAGAATACGACTTCTAATACATACTCTATTCTAAATCCCTGATCCTGTCTCTGTGTAATCACCAACTTTTCCGGTTGTAGATCCTGCACTTGCAATTATAATATTAGGCAATGGAGTAGGAGTCCTATTAAAAAGGCAGGCAACTAAGCCCCATGTAATAGTGAATATTTCTTGAGAGGGTAAAAGTAAATAATTCCAAATATAAGAATAGCTGTATGAAATGTTGCGGCAAGAGCGACATAAATAAGGAATCTTACTGCACTCGTTTCCAAATATGCTCTATTCCTGCCAAGCAATACCAATAGCACAATCTGTCGTAAGTATGTCATGGTGAAGAAAAACATCAGTCCTAAGAAAAGGATACAGGCAAAGGGTAATTATCTATATACTTTCGACAAAAGACTTATATAAAAGAGCATATATTAAGATCGTTGTAAATAAAATAAAAATATAACGGTTCGTCGTAATAAAACTCAACAATACCTGCAGAAAAAATATCCATACTCTCACACCATTTACAAGATGTATTACGCTGCGCATAAGTTCTGTTGCCCCATGTGACATCTGCTATACTATCAAATGCTTCACCATAAACATCATACCTGTCAGTAGCCTCCTATCATGTCTCCCAGTCCCACAAATAGAGTTAAATAGATAAAAGTAGATAGCTAAAAAGTGGCGACCATCTTTAGACATTTTGTATTTCCTCCGACAAGAAGAAAATATAACAAGCCAATTACAAATACTAAAAAGATAAATTCCCATGAATAAAAACTTTTATGCATTTCTCATATTGAATTCAGCTTCCAAATACGAAGACGATTCTTTACTCGTTTAAAAGAAAGGAACAGGTTTAGAGATTCCTCTTTCCTGAAAGTCGATTTTTATGCCATACTTTTTGAACAAACACTCCATCTTGTAAATGTTTCTACGATCCCATTTTCCCCCTTCTATTCCGGTATAGATATAAGGGATCACCTCATAGCAATCTTCTATTATCCAAGTTGGATCGACAGCCAAGTATATATGGCCTAATCTTGATGACCGGCGAGAAGCAAACTTTTCTGTATCCCAACCGCTTTCATTATCTGCAAGTATCTCTAATAGTTCTTCTTTTCTCCATAATGCGGCCTGGCAACTCATTCGATAGGGATGTCCCACTGGGATTTGTTTGAATCCCTTATAGGGAGAATCTTCTGTACCATATCCCTGCCAATTCAATACATGAATACACTTTACTTCCGGATGTTCTTCCATAAATTGCACAAACTCTTCAACCAATTGGTTCTGTACAGGAGATTTTAAGAAGTAATCCTCTTTGCATATCACAAGACGATATCTGTATTCGTTTGTATAATAGCGTCTTTCAGACATAATGACCAAGGCATTCTCTTTTCTTTCGGAAAATTACGCTTCTCACAAACCTTTGTTGGAGTTATGGCTAACCCCGGGAAAGCATAATCCTTATACTCTGTATTCAAGAAAATCTCGCCCTTACAGTCTTTCCAAAAATAGAAAATAACTTAAAAATGGTTCCCAACAATCAGAATACGAGGTCGCATAGTATTTACAACAATTGAATATTTCTATTTTATTATTTATTTATTTGTTGTTTCTACCTCCTACTAAAATTGAACATAAGGAGGATAACCAACGAAAAAGATAAAAATATACTTACACATATACCACAGGTAATGGTTGGTATCAACACCTGTACAAAAGATTGAAGTGAAAAGTGTTCACAGGCAATATTACTGGCCAAAACTTATTAAGAATATTAATACATATGAAATGCAAAAACAGAGGTATTCGCTAATTGTTTATTAGAGATTAATATTCCTCTTCTTATCATGACATAGACGCCCATTAGGAATAAAAACCCAATTATTAGCAAAGAGTTGATGATCATACTAGCCTTCACCATGAGATAAAACTATAAGTATCTATTCCAAAAGAACTATATATACAAGAAGCTAAACCAGTACCACTTAATGATAGAATAAAGAATGCTACGACTTGAAATGCTCAGATATGCGCCCTAAACAAAAGGAAAAGTACGCATCCTCATCAAAGGGATATCATAACACTCTTTTAACAGGAATAGAAGAGCCAGACAAAACAAAAATAGGCTCAAATCTTTTTAAGGATAGTAGATGGATATGCTAATAAATTTATCAAGTCGCGGATGAACCATTGGGTTTTAAGACTGGAGTAAAAAGAAAGCTTCCAGCAGACTTGCAAACATGAAATTCCTTACATAGTCTCCTCACTGAAGACATCAAAGAAGGAACTATCCAATAACAAGCAAAAATATATAAAGAAATAATAAATTCCAAGCAACATATGGAATCAATAAGGTATGAAATCTACTTTCAATCTTTTAGACATCAACAGACATAGTTCCTTCTCTGAATAGTAAATACCAGAAATTAACATAAAATGTAGGAACCGCAATATCACCGATCTGTCTTTGCGAGAAATATTGGAACCAATCAAATACGAGGTAAATCTCCTGGTTTTAGAAAAACTTTTTCCATTATATGTTTGTGGAGAAATAATCGTATGTAATAGAACAACCAACCAAATAAGTGGAAACTCACCCAAGTAATAGTGTCAGAAAGAATACGTTTATCTTCGATCATTTTCTTATTCATTTAGAATTTAATGTACATCTAAAAATGAGTTAAGTATCAAGAGAGAGCAAATTAAATGGTATACGGACTTAGTCTCAAACTTTAATAATCATTCTTGTATATCCGAAATTATTATATGCACTGTTATTATTAACGACTTCAACTAATTAAAGCTTTCGAATTAGTGCATTTAATTTATCTATAACAATAGCACATATCCAACTTATAATCATAAGTACAGCAAAAATAATAATAGGATATTTAAAAACTATATAAAGTCTTGAAAGAGATAATAATAGAAATAAGTAGTGAATAAACCATATATTGTTGAGCTGTCTTCCTAACTCCATAAGGATTTTGTCAACCCAAGAGAACCGACTCACAAAGAAAAGCACATAATAAAAACAACTGTATAAAAAGGATAAAATATTGACTGATACTTATATCTCACCAAAATAATCCCAATAAATAATATTATCAAAGCAAATACTAAAACACATAGTTCTTATTAAATTTAAATGATAACCTCTTTTTAAAAGCAGAATAATTCCAACACTTACACAATAACATACCAAGGATAAAAAGGAAACTGTAATGTAAGATAAGAGTCAACCCACTTAAATATCTGATAGGACTCTATCAAACTAGAACTATATCTAGAAGATAGTCTAACTAAGATATAAATAAAAATGAAAGAAGAAAAATCTTTGTTGATTTGACTTTATCGCAAACTATAAATATCCTTTAGTGCTTGCACAATGTTAATAAAAGCGTATGGTAATAAAAACCAAGTCTCATGATTATAACTATTCTTCCATCCTATGCTGTTATAAATTGTGCCCTAAAAAGAGCCTGATATTTGTCACTACCTACAACAAAGAAACCTATACTTACGAAGATTATCAATGTTATCCAATAATGAATATAAAGCTTGAGAATCTTTTTAAAATTATTTTTCTGCCTTGGCTAAAAGTATAATAAAGTCCATAACCACTCAATGTTATAAAAAGTCAACAGGATTCATTGCAAAAATCATATAATGAATCAATGGCTCACCTTAATATATAAAAAGAGGAAAACTAAGGCTGCAGAATTCCAGCCGATTAAAAAGATGGGCAAAACCATAAAAAGAATTGCTATACTCTTTCAATGCAGAAGAGTTGTCTTTGAGAAAATACGTTCGTTCATATTATAAATATAACGAAAACTTTAATTAAATTAAAGGATACTGTTATTTTTGCATAAAGTAAGATGCAACATCTCAACTTATTTTGCATAAAATTTTGCTCCTGCTTTTTGTTAAATGTAGCCCATCATCGGCTTATGATTTTATTTTCAGGAGTAAAATAGAATATTTTTCCATCTTTTATAAAAACATTCATCATATTTATAAAACGTTCTTTGAATATTTGCTGTTCTAATCTGTTTCGCTCTGCTATATCATTCGGCAAATCTATCTTTGTGTATAGTAGAATCATTATAGAATCTCTTATTGTAGATTAAACAAGGACTGAAAAATATCTTTTATCTCCGATACGATAAAAATTCTTTTCTCAGCATTCTTGGAATATATGAGTCATAACCAATAAAGTCTCCATGATTAGCTAAGAAAACATATAATCAGCCTTTTCTATTCTCTGATCTAATACGTGATCTAAAGTTTTATGATAGATAAATTGAGAGTCTGCGTAGCTAGACTCTTTTAGGATATTATACCAATCACGTGCATAACTATCGCCAACACTCAATACGTTTTTCTTTGTCATTGTTTGGAAAGTCTATATCATAGTTATGAACTTTATCATTATATACTAAGCAAGCCCATGTTTCAGGTTTGTCAAAAAGGTTTCTAATTCCGGAACGTCTTTTAACAACACCCTCATGTTTATAAACAATAAAAGAGTAAAGTTAATGGCAATATCGTTACACAACAAATACTTAATATATATATATTAAATTTATTTTTACTTACACTGATATAGGCTGTTCTATAACATAATAAGAAGTTATTCCAACAAGTAAAGAAATACCTATGACTAAGATATATTCCTCACACATTTAAACAATCATTGAATATATTTCTATAAAAAGCAATAATAACTTTGGTGCCAAAGATATATACTATAACTTTGCCATTCCTAAACGAGCAAGAATCTTTGACTTTTGATATTGAAGCTTTTTGGTACTATAGTAGTCCATAATACGAGAGAGGTAAGAACCACTATATACACTAACCTGTATTGTTCTGCATCAAAGTCAATATTGAAAAACATTACACATTATTAAAAATAAAGTGTACTAAATTTTAATTTTGTGTTTATTTTGATTCAAATACTTCGTATTAACACTAATAATCCACCCATATAAATTCAAAGAAACGGGATGGTAGCAAATAGAAACGAAAGGCAGTTGTAAAATGTAGGTGATGTATAAAAACTCACGGAAACCAATCCCAAAGTGCACATTGCAGATCATTACAAGTTTCCCATGCTTGGAGAATTGATGTGCTACCATAAAGAAATACAAAGGATATATATATAAAACTGGAAAAACAACTGCAATATACCATGTGTGCATCAAGGGCTTATATTCATTGGATGCATCCCAATAATCACCAGCTGTACTATACTGAACAAAATTATTTTAAAAAAGACTTGATCCTATAGTTGTTCTGCCGTATTCTTATAATTTGTTGGTAACATTGAGAAACATCCAGCCCAAGGATACCATCACATACGATAAGAAGCAATGGCCATAAACGAATCAAACGATTTTTGGGAAATTTTAAAAATAACAGAAACTTCCATTCTTATATTGTTTGACAATACTTTTAGTTGTGAGATAGCCAGCACAACAAAAATACATCAACTCCCAACAACTATATTTAAAAAGATTACAAGGAAAGAAAACTACCTGAGAATAGCAATACCTTTTCATTACATCCACAATCTTTCTGTTTGCATATTTATTATATTTCGAACAAAGATTTATTAGGAAACTTTTTATTAACAGCTGAATAACCTTTGGCTTTAAATTTAGGGAAATCGTTATAGGAACAATTAGAAAGAGTCATTTATGCAGAGATTTTATATTAGTATCAGACAATTTGCTTTCTAATAGGGATAAACACGTGCTTTCTAACTGTACAACATGCTTCTGCTGAATATTATTCTCTGGATAGAATTTATTTGACGCAAGCTGCCAATATCTCATAAAATATAAATTAAGACTTACATCTCACGAAATCTTGTACAACTATTACTGAGCATTTCTCTTCAATATTCATGCCTTATCAAAAATTGTTTTAAAAAGCATGTCTATTATGTGGGCTATAAAATGCTGAAATTCAGTTCGTCCAAAAAGTCGTATTAGATAAGCCTGTAAGCGATATTTCCATCCTACACTCTCCCATACTCATCCTTTAGGATTAGCCCTTGTAACCTCTTTTCCGTTAAAATGAGCATTAATAACTTGAGTGTCACAAAATTTATTATATTAATATCCCACATATCCACTTCTGGAAAATATCGTGGGTGAAGACATGTTCAAATGGTCATCACAGGGTAAACCTTTCTTGAAATAATATTCAGGGGGTAGAGCATTGATAAAGCGTCATCATTGAATATTACAAAGTGTTCAGAGCAAAACCTTTATCCGGTGAATATTTAGTTCTATAGTATGAGAGCTAAAACGTTGGAAGAAATTCTTCTGGATATAATCTTATGGATCAATGACTCTGAGCTTAGGGTGGGTTATATTTAGCCATGAAGGGACTTGACTGTCTGTAATTAAAAACACGATGAACCCAAGGCATATGTCTCTACTGAACGAAACCAATATTTAAAAATATCCCAATCTCGAAATCTTTAGTTGTAGATGACTGTTCGCTAGTGTTTTATATAATCTCTATTTTCTTTTGCCATGTTGGATCTTTTACCATCAACCCACATGTAACAACAAAATCGATATTCATTTTTATAAGATTAATATGTTAGTTATAATAGATTAAAAAGCTGATTTATAATTGTATCATACATATATATGTAAACAGTGTTTTTGCGATTGTTTTAGATGAAGATATTGCATCTGCTATATATAAATATATCTAATTTACAAGTAAAACTAACCAACTAGTATAGTGGTGAAAAGTAAAAACTTTTATGCTCATACTCTTTTGTACTCTATTTGAGCATAAAAATATATTTAGTTATTTTAAAGCGATAGTAAAGAAAATATAGCAATACTACTTAAACTAATTTTGCAGATTAACAATCAAGTAGATTATTTATATGGAGCATGGACCATACAGGAACATACTTTCTGGTTTATGTATACACAAAACGATTAGAGAATTAATACCAAAACCATTGTAAAAACTTGCATAATCCATTTTATGCGCTTTTATCCATTTTAGATATAAGGTAAATAAAGCATGTGCCTCAATGCTCCAATTAGTTCTAATATATATAACTTATAATATCCGTATGCCATATCTAAATTTCCCATACGAGACATATAATCCAGATAATCAGTAACAAAAGAATTAAACATCTATAATTTTCACTCCTTTCAAAAGAAAACCAATCCCGTAGAAAAACAAGCGATGATACCTGCATGAGGGCAAAAGGTAATTTTATTTTGGAAAATACCCTATACCTGAGGTAAATAATTATGAGAAGAAAAGTATAGGTTCCCTAATATTTTTATAGATAACTCTAAACAAAGTTTTACACCAAAAATAAAGAAAAATAAAAACCAAACAGGCGTGACTGGAACTTGATAACCTTTTCGAAGAAAAGGCCATTAGGGAAAAGCCTATAAATAAAACTCCTGATTGTAAAAGTTGAGAGAAGTTAGTCGCAGTCCATGACTAAGAATGCTATATATCAATAATATCACAAAGAAATAAGGTACTAGCAACCTCACGAGCATCTTTTACCAATCCTTCTTTTTACTCTTTCCTGGGGTGAAAAGAAATAACCAGCAAGAATAAAAACAAAGGCATATGAAAACTAAATATAAACTTATGAAGACAAAACAAGTCTTGTATGTGCCCAATTATAACTAAGGTAATACCAATACCTTTTCATTATGTCAATAGTTTCATTTCTTGTTGCTCGCTCATTTAGTATCTTTTTGTTGTTCAGAAATAAGGAAAAACTTTAAAAATTTGCAAGATTTACTACTTGTTGTGAGCATATATTCATTACGAAAAAGTCTCCATCTTATATCTCATCATAAAACTCTTACTCCTCATTAATCCGTCTTAATGCAGAGGGTGGAATATATGTAGTACACAGGCGGCAACATCCTCAATCAAAACGACTACGCACTTGTCTCAAAGGACGGGCGTAATAGCCTTGGACGCCGGCAAATGTCGGATATGATTTCAACGAGGTCACCTTTTCTGATGTTAGCCTGCTTGTCGCAATCAACGAATTTACTATACTGGTTTTGACAGACGGTGATAAAGTCCTTCCATTAGACGCTCTGTCTCATGACGATGGGCTGTTGGCGATCCATCGTCCATGCGAAACTTAAATGGCATGTCGAGTTGCTCGAGTGTTTGTTTCTCGACTTTCAGTTGATTGTAGCGTGGATTTTATAACAGGTAATTAGAAACAATGGGAACCCTCAACCAGCCGTTTCGCCCGAAATAACTACGAAATGTATGTTGTATGGGAACAAAACACGCGATGCCTTTTGACTCAAGATATTGTTTGATCTTTTAGTTCTCTACGATAATTGGGAGAGATGAGGAACCAGTGGGTTTCGTTGTTGGAAAAATGTCACAGGTGTTTGGTTAACAGGAAAGGCTGGGGGTTAATCGATAGTTAAATAGTTTTCAACTTCCGAATTCTCAAATGGCCCTTGGCAATGATTTCATCTTTCGCAGCCGTAGTATGCATTGAACGGAAAATCATTCTAAAAACTTTACATTTTAAAGCAGGATGAATTAATCATCCACTTTCTGCAAAGGTAGTTAATAATTTTGAAATGGCAACAGATAAGTTATTAATTTACTTAACTTTGCATGCAAAACCCAATTATTATGAATAGTAAGTTTGTTATTTCAATGTTAATCGCAAATTTGTTTGGGAGCCACGTGTTCAACAAAGTGTATGCTCAGCAAACAACTGCTAAGGAAATTGTCGTTTTTAATAATGCAGAGAGTCCCATCCTTTTCGTATTCCCGCCATTGCGCAGACTCGCCGAGGCACGCTTTTTGGCCGCGTGCGATCTATCGTATCAGCAAGGCTGATGTAGGTTGGGGCAATCAGAATGGCTTGTTTCGGTTAACGTCGTGATGCGTACCAGTGATGATCGTGGGACTTACTTGGTCGGATTCTGTGTGTGTGGCTCGGGGCAATGAGCACGCTGTTGAACGCCGTCGCATCGTTTATGGCGATCCGAGTTTGCAGGCCGACCGCACATCGGATGAGGTGTTGTTGCACTGTGTAGCTGGAAATGTAGGCTACCAGCGTGCTACCTTCGCCATGATCCACAGCACGCGGTGTTTTTCCGTAGCATGGATGGCGGCAAGATGTGGGATGATGGTACAGACCTTACAGAGATGATTCATGGCTTCTATGATGGCAAAATACCAGGTAGCGGACAGGCAGATGGCATATTCCTTTACTCGGGGCGTATCATGCAAAAGTCGCTATATTAAGGTTGGAAAATACTACCGTCTGTATATTGCCCATCCGTTGCGACAGAAGGGTAGGGACCGTATAGGCACGTATGTTATCTATTCCGACGACTTCGGACGCTCGCGGCAGGTGCTGGGTGGAGCGACGATGGAGGCGCCTTCAACGGCTCAAGATGAGTCTAAGGTCAAAGAACTGCCGAATGGCGATGTGTTGCTGAGTTGCCGCGAACTCACGGGGGCGTAAATTTAATGTCTTCAGTTATACGAATGCTCGCAAAGCGATTGGTCATTGGGGTAAAGAGGTGATGCCGGATAATATGACGGCGAAAGAAGTAAATGCTTGTAATGGTGGAAATTCTGATGTTGCAGGCTCGTAAAGTGGCTACGGGTAAACGCGTGTGGCTGGCCTTGCAGTCGGTGCCTTAGTGCTCGCCGCGACAGCGTGGGCTTTTTCTATAAGGAAGCGCCCACTGGTAAGCGCATGTCCGATACGCAAACGTGGAAGCATGGTTGGCAAAAGGGACTTCGTCTGACTGACCGTTCTTCTTGCTATTCCACGATGGTCAGGAATGGATAATGGGCGTATCGCTTTCCCTTTATGAGCGTGATGGACAGAACGGAGGCTACGATATCGTGTTCCAAAAGCCTGTCTGTACGTGAGATTACCGGAGGAAAGTTTAAAATGAAACGCAAACTCTTTCGGCTCATTTTTGTCAAAGAAAGCGAGTGGAATTTAACATTTCAGAAACTCACCATCTAGCTTTCAAAAACCTCGAAAAGAACAACAATAAAAAGGCTTGAAGAATACCTCGTGCGATGCGAAAGCTATGCTTTTGCAAGCTAAAAAGGGTTATATTACTCGTGTGGAAGCTATGCTTTTACAAGCCAAAAGAGCTACTTTTAGAGGCTAAAAACAGGCAAAGAGGTTGCCGAAGCACCCATGTATCGAGGCGTTTTTACTTAAATAATTTATAACCAGCATGTTGAGTAATGATGGAAATCCCCAACGAATTTTGAAACCAATCGTTGGGGATTTTGGATAACGCAGCCAGCAATGACTTGTTGTAAAGGTTTTTCGAATTGTTAAAGTCAAATCGGTTCGTTAGAAAATTCACTCTGTTGCTCCGGAATGCCATCGGATATCAGACGTTGTGGCCCGTAGGCGTCTTGTATATGCAATCATGATTGAGCATTTTTGTAGCATTCAGCTTCTCAAATTCTCTCTGTGCTCGGTTGGTTTTAATATAATGGAAATATCGTGTTGCGTCAGAAGATAGCGTAAAACCACTTGTTGATAGGGTCTTATCGTGTTTTACAAAAAGAATTAATGTCCTCGAGCAGGTGAAGAGGATAAAACCGGAACAATCCTTTACAAAAGAGCGTTCCGGTTTTATTATTTCGTAGGATGGGTTGGGTTATTCCACTTGAAGGTGAATCCCATAATCTCGAACCATTCTGCGCATGTTGAAAATTGCGTAGCGCATGCGTCCAAGAGAGGTGTTTATGCTGACATTTGTTAATTGCGCAATTTCCTTGAAGGATAATTGCTGATAATATCTCATGTAAACAACTTCGCGTTGTGTCGGTGGTAATTGTTCCATGACGTTTTTGACGTCGAGTAGGACCTCTGTATTTACATAATCGTGTTCTATACTGTCAGCGATGGCTGCTGCTGTTTGGAGCTTGGAGAGCTCCTGTGATGGTCTGTATCTAAAACCCTTTCGCTCTTTGTTGATCGGAAATTGTCCAGATGATATTATGGGTACCCGCATCATCCATGCCGAAAACTTACCATTACTAATATATCTCCCTTGTTGCAGTTTTGTAATAACTTTAACAAAGGTTTCTTTTGAATATATCATTTGCTTTGTCGTGATCCCTAACCACGAACATGATATACGCAAAAAGTTTAGATTGGTATGTTCTAATAACAACAAAAGCGCTATTGTCGCCGGCGACATAACGTAAAGCAAGTTCTTCGTCGCTCATTCTTTTCAAGTATTTTCATTCCTTCAGAAAGTGTTGTTTTGCGTAAAAAGTGTTTCTGATAGGCACTTGTTTTGTTATTATATTTTTGTCGTTATTAAATATGTATAGAGCCTTTTATGCGCAAAGATTGCGTAGTTTAGCCCATGTTTAATAGAACAAAGTTATAGATATTTTCGGTTCTATCCAAATTTATGTGAAATATTTTCATGTGTTAAGGGGAGAACGCTTTTGTAAAAAGATAAAAGTGTAAAAGGAAGGGTAACCTTATCGGGGTTTCATAAATAATATGTAACTTTGAAAACTGAAAATAATTCATTCTCTACAAATTCACTTGCAGATGGAAAACGATCTGAGAATTATATTTATGGGTACTCTGAATTTGCGGTAGGAACCCTTGATGCTGGTTACGCAAGGATATAATGTTGTCGCGGTGGTGACGCAGCCTGATAAGCCGGTTGGCAGGCACCAGGAGTATGCGCAACCGTCGCCGGTAAAACAATATGCCGAAGCTCATCAGATTCCGGTTTTGCAGCCCGGAGAAGATGAAGGATCCTATATTTATTAAGGAATTACAGAGTTATCAGGCCGATTTGCAAGTGGTGGTGGTATTTAGAATGTTGCCCGAAATCGTTTGGGCGATGCCCAAATTCGACCCTTTAACGTATGCCGCGCTGCTACCACAATATCGTGGTGCCGCCCGATCAATTGGGCCATCATCAATGGTGAGGAAATGACAGGCGTAACGACCTTCTTTTTGGATAAAGAGATTGATACCGGTCGTATTATTCTTCAGAAGAAGTTCCTGATTCCGGAAACGGCAGATGTGGAATATGTCTCATGACGGACTTATGCGGTTGGGAGCAGAGGCCGCGGTGGAAACGATTGACCGCATGCTAAGTAATGATGGTAATATAGAGTCGACGACCTCAATCTGCCTTCATAGAGTCGATGGCATTACAGCCTGAAGCACTTCATGTTGCTCCCAAAATATTTAAAGAGACTTGTGATGTCAACTGGAATCAGCCTGCCAAGCGTGTATATGATTTCATTCGAGGATTGAGTCCGTATCCGGGCGCAGGTGGTCAGCGTCGCTCATGTTTAAAACGGAAGCTTCACAAAATGGAGCCACTTGCGACCATCAGCTTTATCAAACACGACAAACAGGCAAGCGTTGTGATGAACATCCGGGAACACTCGTAATCGAAGGGAAGCATCTCAATGTAGCGTGCCGACGAATGGCTTGAGATTATCATGATTCAGCCTGCGGGGAAAAAGCGTATGACGGCCATGGACTTTATCAATGGTAAGAAAAATCAAAAGAAGTAACTAAGGACATGCTTCTTATTTTTGGGTAATTCATAAAATACACGTATATTTGCGATACAACTATTGATAATCAGCGAAACAAGAAGATGACATTAAGAACGCGGTAGAATGTATGCGCAAAGGAGGCGTTATCCTTTATCCTACTGATACAGTATGGGGCATTGGATGTGACGCAACGAATCCGGAGGCTGTCGCGAAAGTGTATCGCAAATCAAGCAACGTGACGATTCTAAAGCACTTATTTGCCTTGTTGACAGCGATGCCCGGCTTCAGCGTTACGTAAGGAATGTGCCTAACGTAGCGTGGGAATCTGATTGACGCGGCTGTAAAACCGCTAACTGTTATTCTGACAATGCGGTAAATCTGGCGCCTAACTTGATTGCCGAAGATGGGAGTATCGCCTTGCGTATTACCAAAGAACCTTTCTCTAATGAGCTGTGCCGTCGCTTTCAGAAGGCGGTTGTGAGTACAAGTGCCAATATCAGTGAGCAAACCCGCGGCGTCTAATTATGGCGATGTCAGTGAAGAAATTCTGGAAGCCGTAGACTATGTTTGCTGGAGTCGCAGGCAAGAGCATAAGCCCCATACGCCCAGCAATATCGTTAAGTTGACAGAAAATGGAGAAGTAACCATCATCAGATAAAAAGATTTTGACTCAAGAGAAAATCATACGTTGGAGAGAGACGCATCTGTCAGACAGGCGTGCCATTTTATCCTTGCTTTCGTGATAGGTTTTTGCGTCTGTCGCAGGTTATATCCTACATATTATCATCAAGGAAGTACAATTTATTTTGACTTCGGGTTTTGATACATCTACTTATAACTGGCTGTATCTTCTATTTCCTGTGTTGGGAATTTGGCTCACCTCGCTCTTCGTTCGTCATATCGTGAAAGACAATATTTCGCATGGCATCACCCGTGTGCTCTATGCCATATCAGCAAAGCAAGCTAAACTGAAAGGGCATAATTGCTGGTCGAGCGTGATCGCTTCTGGTATTACAATCGGTTGTGGCGGTTCGGTTGGAGCAGAGGCACCTATCGTACTTACAGGAAGCGCAATCGGATCAAACCTGGGTAAGCTTTTCGGCATGGATAACCGGCAGTTGATATGGTTGGTAGGGTGTGGAGCTGCCGCAGCTATCGCTGGTATCTTTAAGCGCACCTATTGCCGGTCTTGTTTTTACGGTTGAAGTATTGATGGTAGACCTTACGATGGCTTCGTTGCTCCCGATACTCATTTCATGCGTAACGGCTACTGGTTTTACTTATATATTTGTAGGAGATGACAGCCTTTTTACTTTCCATCTTGGCAATAGTTGGGTATTAGAGCGTACACCGGCCTGCATCTTGCTTGGAGTTTTCTGTGGTTTTGTAAGTCTTTATTTCATGCGGATGATGACAGCTCATGAAAATATGTTTGCTCGCATGAATGATTATCCTTACCGCAAACTTGTAGTTGGTGGGCTTATACTTAGCACTTTGATATTCCTTTTTCCATCGCTCTATGGTGAAGGTTATAATGCTGTAAATATATTGCTTAGTGGCAATACAACGGCCGACTGGGGAAAGGTGATGAATAATTCCCTTTTCGCCGGCAATCAAGACCTGCTTATTCTTTATATCGGACTGGTTCTCGTCACCAAGGTGTTCGCAACGTCCGCGACGAATGGTGCAGGTGGGTGTGGCGGAACTTTCGCTCCCAGTCTGTTTATTCGTGCTTTTCCGGTTTCCTTTTTGCACGTGTCTGGAATAATTATCAGATTGGGACTTACATTCCGGAAAAGAATTTCACGCTCATGGGTATGGCAGGAGTGATGGCGGGTGTGATGCACGCGCCACTTACGGGCATATTCTTGATTGCGGAGCTTACGGATGGTTACCAACTTTTCATGCCGTTGATGATTGTTTGTATTTGTTCCTATCTGACCATTAATATTTTTGAGCCTCATAGCATTTATGGTATGCGTTTGGCTCGAGCCGGGAAGCTGATAACTCACCATACCGATAGCGCGATTTTGACGCTAATGAGTTTGGAAAGTATCATAGATCGACAGTTTGAACCGATTGATCCGGAATTATCTTTGGGCAAATTAATCAATGTTATCAGTAAAAGTCATACGAGTTTCTTGCCTGTGCTTGATCATGCCGGAGTACTTTTGGGAGAGATTGATATAACCAAAATACGTCATATCATGTTTAGGTCTGAATTGTATAATCGATTTACAGTCAGTCAAGTTATGACGCCAATAAAAGCAACACTTGGAATTAACGACAAAATGATTGACGTAATGCGCAAGTTTGAAACAACGAACAGCAATTTCTTGCCTGTGGTCGATATGAATAACCAACTGCAAGGATATGTTTCGCGCACGCGTATGTATAGTATGTATCGTAAGATGGTTGCTGACTTCAGTGCGGAATAATATAAAATGTGTGATTTTGTTTTGTCATATCAGTCAATTAAATTATCTTTGTCACAAAATCTTTTAGAATAACTATAAACTTAAAATATACGAAAAACATGAATGCAGAAGAAATTTTGAAACCGTATGTGATCGGTTTGGATCTTGGAGGACAAACTCCGTGTTTGGTATTGTTGATAGCAGAGGTGAAATCAAAGCAACGACAGCTATCAAGACTCAAGGGTATGATAGTGTAGATGATTAGTGTAACTGCTGCGGTAGAGGCTCTTCAGGTTATCATTGATCAAGTAGGTGGAATTGACACTATAAAAGCAATGGGTATCGGTGCGCCTAATGGTAACTATTATAATGGTACGATAGAGTTTGCGCCTAACTTGAGTTGGGGGCGTAGCGGCATTGTTCCATTGGCAGATATGTTCAGTAAGAAGCTTGGTATTCCTGTAGCTTTGACAAATGACGCGAATGCGGCTGCTATTGGTGAAAATGATCTATGGCGTAGCTCTGTGGTATGAAAAACTTTATTGTGATAACTTTAGGTACCGGTGTAGGTTCTGGTATAGCTGTCAATGGGCAATTGCTGTATGGATGCGATGGTTTTGCGGGCGAGTTGGGCTGTGTTATCGTGCGCGGAGCCAACGGACGCAGTTGTGGTTGTGGCCGCAGTGGATGTCTGGAAGCCTATTGCTCTGCTACTGTGTTGCGAGAACTGCCCGTGAGTTGCTCGAAACGACAGAGGAACCGTCGCTCCTTCGGGAATTAATGCCAGAAAATATCACGAGTCTTGATGTAAGTATTGCTGCTGGTAAAGGTGATAAGTTGGCCAAAGAAATTCATGAGTTTACTGGTGCAATGCTGGGAGAGGCTTGCGCCAACTTCATGGCATTCTCTTCACCGGAAGCATTTATTTTCTTCGGAGGTTTAACTAAGGCCGGTGACTTGATTATGGATCCAATCAAACGAAGCTATAATGAGCATGTGTCCGAATCTTCAAGGGTAAGGCTAAGTTCTTGATTAGTGGCTTAGAGGGTAGCTCTGCTGCCGTACTCGGTGCAAGTGCTGTCTGGCTGGGACATAATGTGATATACAAGATAGTATAATAGAAAAAGGTAAGAGGCTGTCTGATAATGCATTTTTATGGACATCCTCTTATTGTATATAATAGGAGTTGTAGCGAATTATAATAAGCAACTACAAAAGAGAAAAGAGGGCTTCGTCATGTTGACAAGCCCCTTTTTATGGATTTATTTTGATATTCCAACTAATCTGAGTAATTTTGCATCAGCTATGCTGTTTCAATTTCATATAAATATTATCGACTTAATTCTGAAAGGAATACTGATAGGAATCATTGCCTCTGCGCCGATGGGGCCGGTAGGTGTTTTATGCGTACAACGTACACTCAATAAAGGTCGATGGTATGGTTTTATAACAGGTGTAGGTGCCGTGTTTAGCGACTTTTTATTTACGCCCTGTTGACAGGACTTGAATGAGTTTTATGCTTGATTTTATTTCTAATCCAAGCTATAAGTTTCTGATTCAGTTGTCGAGTAGTGTCATTCTGCTTTTTATTTGGTCTTTATTGCTTCAAAAAGCAATCCTACAAAGAACATGCATCAGAGTGGAAATTCTAAAGGAAACGCTTTTGCATAATGGTATAACGGCGTTTTTGGTAACTTTTTCCAACCCTGATGATTATGTTTCTTTTCATCTTCCTTTATGGCTTGTTCGCATTTTCTATTCCATCCCATCCTTTTGAAATGAGTATTAGCTTCCTTAGTATTGTGCTAGGTGCTTTGCTTTGGTGGTTTGGTTTAACATGGCTTGTTGATAAGATTAGAGGAAAATTTGATGATACGGGTATTTTGATTATTAATAAGGTAATTGGCAGTGTGGTTATTATCTTTTCTTTAATTGTATTTTTCGGAACGGCTTTTTAATCTTTTATCATCTACCCCATTTGTAATACATTACATTCATTTTGTTTTTATCATGTATATAGCGCAAGAACTCAGAAAGAAATCAATTGCGGAATACTTGCTTTATATGTGGCAGGTAGAAGATATTATCAGAGCCTACGATTGTTACATGCCGGTCATCCGTAAACAATATATAGAACAGTTTGCCTACTCGGACGAGCAAAGGAGGAGCTGGCAGATTGGTATGGCAATCTGGTAAGGATGATGAATGAGGAGGGTAAGCGAGAATACGGACACCTTAACATTAATGAAATACTCCTGAAAGATTTACTTGATTTGCATGCCCGTTTGCTTCAATCGTCTAATTTCCCATTTTATAGTGCGGCTTATTACAAAGTTTTTGCCTTTTTATCGTAGAACTGCGGGCTAAAAATCGCAGAGGCAGGGATGATAATGAAAAACATAGCGTCTGAATGTGAGTCGGAGCTGGAAACTTGTTTTTGACGCGTTGTATGGCGTGATGATGTTGAAGCTGCAAAGAAAGAAATTACCGCAGATGCAGCGCACGCGGTCAAGGAAATAACAACTTTTATCGGATTGCTGAGTGACTATTATAATAAAGATCGTGACGAAGGGCTGAATTTTTGGAGAAGAATAGGATGATGAATATACTTGTTACAGGAGCCAATGGGCAGCTTGGTAAAGAAATGCAACTTGTTTCGTGCCATAGTGAGAATCGTTATATTTTTTTACGGATGTGACCGATGGGTATCAAAAAGCTTGATATTACACAACTTGATGATATTCGGCAATGTGAAAGACAATCATATAGACTGCATCGTTAATTGTGCGGCATGGACCAATGTAGATGCTGCGGAAACGGCGGGAGAGATTGTCAAGACACTGAATGCCCAAGCCCCAGAGAACCTTGCGGTAGCAATGAAAGAGGTAAACGGTCTGCTCGTTCACGTCAGTACCGATTACGTGTTTGGCGGCGACCCATATAATGAGCCTTGCAAGGAGACACAGAAAGGAACGCCTACAGGCGTGTATGAGAAACAAAGCTGTTGGGCGAACAACTGATTGAGGCTACAGGCTAGAACATCTTATCATTCTGTACTGCCTGGCTCTACCCGAATATGGTAAAAACTTTCTGAAAACAATGCTGCAACTGATGGCAAGCAGGCCACAACTGAAGGTTGTTTTTGATCAGGTAGGAACTCCTACTTACGCGAGAGATTTGGCACAAGCAATTTATGAAATCATAGAAAATCGTAAATTTACGAACCACTCCGGCATCTATCATTACTCAAACGAAGGTGTGTGCTCATGGTATGATTTTGCCAAGACCATTGCTTCGATAGCAGGGGAATACGACCTGTGCGCGATAGAGCCCTGTCATACGGACGAGTTTCCAAGTCCGGTAAAAACGCCCGGCATATTCCGTATTAGATAAAACAAAAATCAAAAATACATTTGGAATTTCTATCCCTTATTGGATGGATTCACTGAAAGTCTGCATGGAAAGACTTTTAAATGAACAATAAAAATGAACGAAATACAAAGAAGACGTACATTTGCGATTATCTCGCATCCGGATGCTGGTAAAACAACCTTGACGGAGAAGTTTCTTCTCTTTGGAGGACAGATACAGGTGGCTGGTGCCGTAAAGAATAATAAGATTCGTAAGACGGCAACCTCAGACTGGATGGATATAGAAAAACAACGTGGTATCTCCGTGTCAACCTCTGTTATGGAATTTGATTATCTGCCCGATGGTGAGACCGGTGATTGCTACAAAGTCAATATTCTGGATACCCCAGGCCACCAAGACTTTTGCCGAAGATACCTATCGAACATTGACGGCTGTCGACTCTGCCATTATCGTTGTTGATAGTGCCAAGGGTGTTGAAACGCAGACCCGAAAGCTGATGGAAGTATGCCGCATGCGCAATACGCCGGTAATTATCTTTATCAATAAGATGGATAGAGAAGGGCGCGACCCTTTCGATTTACTGGATGAGCTTGAAGAAGAACTTCAGATAAAAAGTGCGTCCACTCAGTTGGCCCATCGGGCAGGGGTGTCAGATTCAAAGGCGTGTATAATATCTACGAACAACAGCTGAATCTCTTTACGCCTAATAAGCAGCGTGTCACAGAAAAGATTGCTGTTGATATTCAAAGCCAGCAACTGGATGAACATGTTGGCGAACGCGAGGCACAACAACTTCGTGACGATTTGGAATTGGTGGATGGCGTTTATCCCAACTTTTGATGTCGAAACTTATCGCAGTGCCGAAGTCGCGCCGGTGTTTTTCGGTTCTGCGTTGAATAATTTTCGGTGTTCAGGAATTGCTCAACTGCTTTGTCGAAATTGCGCCAAGCCCCAAACCCACACAGGCAGAAGAGCGCATGGTGCAGCCCGATGAAACTAAATTTACAGGGTTTATCTTCAAGATTACGGCTAATATCGATCCTAACCACCGCAGTTGTATTGCTTTCTGTAAAATATGTTCAGGCAAGTTTGTCCGCAATCAGCCTTATCTGCACATGCGCTTGGGCAAAACGGTCAGATTTTCTTCGCTCTACCCAGTTTATGGCCCAACGTAAAAAGTACGATTGACGAAGCTTATCCCGGCGACATCGTAGGGATTGCCCGATAATGGTATCTTTAAGATTGGCGACACGCTGACCGAGGGAGAAACGCTTCATTTCCGCGGACTCCCTTCGTTTTCTCCGGAGATGTTCAAATACATCGAAAACGACGACCCGATGAAGAGCAAGCAGTTCCAAAAGGGAATAGAACAACTCATGAATGAAGGTGTGGCTCAGCTGTTTGTCAACCAGTTCAATGGTCGTAGAATTGTTGGAACTGTAGGCCAGTTGCAATTTGAAGTAATTCAGTATAGGTTGGAGAACGAATACAATGCCAAATGTCGTTGGGAACCGGTTCATTTTGCATAAGGCTTGTTGGGTTGAAGCCGACGACGCTGCAGACCTTGAGAATTTCAAGAAGCGCAAATACCAATATATGGCCAAAGACATTGAAGGCCGCGATGTATTCCTTGCCGATTCCGGATATGTTCTGAGTATGGCGCAAGAAGATTTTAAAGGCGTAAAGTTCCACTTCACCAGCGAGTTTTTAATCACAAGAAATTTAGATAGAGGACGCCGTAATTCTACGGCGTCTTCCTTTATATAGTTCCTCGCCAATTCTTTTATATATATTTCCTTTGCCCAATCCAAAAACATTCCATACCTTTTGCCCACAAATTTTAAAACAAAAACGTAAGTTGAGAACGACAGAGACACATACACGCTTTCCACGCCATACGCCCCACATGACGGCATATTGGCAGCGCAGGAAAAATTGCGATTTTCTTTGTAAAAGTGGTCCGATTATTTGGTAGTTCCAAATAATTTGCTACTCTCTCTCTCTCTCTCTCTCTCATAGGCGCACCGTCGCTTATCCCCACTCCCAACGCTTTCTCTTACGCGCGCGAGGACAACCGCGCATCTCTCTATAAACAAAGGGCTCAACTGAGTTCCCTTTTGTTTGCCTTTCCATGCCCCTTTTGTCACCTTGGCAAAAGATAAAATAACAATCATTTTAATCCATAAAAATTATGAAGAAAAGTAATCAATTGAAAGCCCTATTGCGTACCCAAGTGTACATTGGTGCATGTCGAGACTTCGCATCTGATGCAAACCTCTTATCCGGGCCAGCATAATCCCGGGCAGCACGGAACGGGCCCGAGCAGTGCCAAGCAAGGATGGTTCGACGACGAGGGAAGACAACGAAGAGAACAACTAATAGTTATCAACAAGAACGAAAATCAAAAAGTAACTCACAATGAGAAAAGAATTATTCAAAAATCCGCCTGCTTTCGCTCGCAGCCCTTTGCGGCATCGCCATTGCGCTGGCATCCTGCTCGAGCGAGGAGAACGTGCAGGGCGGTAATACAGAACCCGAAGCGGGCGAAGACAAGGGCCTGACGACTTTCGTAACCGGCACCGAACCAGAATCTCGTACATCGATGGATTACACCACCGGTGCCTTCTTCTGGGAGGCCGACGACTACATCTATGTGCAGGACGATGATAATGTGTGGCGCAAGAGCAGCAACGCCCCAACCGGCAAGACTGCTTATTTTTAGATTCAAAGTGCCAGCAAGTTCTCAAGCAAAACCTCCCTATGAAGTCTATTATCCCGGTAAGGGCGGCATCAACGACCAGGTAACGATCCCTGCAGCCCAAACACAGAAAGCGCCAAACACCACAGCCCACCTCGGCGAATCGGGCGACTGCGGAACAGCAACAGCCAACAAGGTGGCAGGAAAACCGCAGTTTGAGTTCAAGCTCGACCATCAGGCTTCCTATCTCGTTTTCCAGCCTTACACCAACAACACGATTCTGAAAGATTGCTACCTGACCAAGGTAGAAGTAACCTCCGACAACGATATTACTGCCACTTACACCCTCGACCCTACAACAGGAGAACTGAAAGATGGGTACAGCCACAGGCAAGCAAATAGTCCCTCACCACCAAGGGAACTGGAATTCATACCAACGGTTTCCCAATGAACACCACCGCTGCCGTGTGTTGCGACCAACGGCGCCTACATGGTTATCAAGCCGGGCATCCATACACTTCAGGTGCGATACTGGTTAAAGGACGTGGCAACAAACATAGAGGAACCATCACCAAGAACCCTAAGTTCTTTCAATTACGCAAAAACACTTATTACGACATGACCGCCAGCCTCGACGTGCGTAATTATACAACCCTTACTATATGTGGGATGCGCAGCTTCCCTACTGGTATGGTTACGAATGGACCAGGAAGCTGCCTGCGGGGATAGGCCAACCTACATCTAGCGGCATGAGTGGTAGCAATTACCCCAGTCAAAGAGATCATTGGCGTTATTACCACCAAAAAAGATTTTTGGCTATGTGCCTAGCGGTCCTCCTTATCCTCCTGGCTACAGCCCAAACGGTGAAGCAACCTATTCTTGCCGTATAGCTCCTAACGCGAACGAGATGGAGTGGTACGTCCTGAAGGGCGATCCCCGTTGGGACGGCAACGAGCTTTGGACAACTATGGAGCACTTGTGTAAAGGAGGTATGTGGTTTAAGAAGAAGGCATACATCAGGGATTTCAACACAGAAATAGGTCCTTACGGAGAAGATGATCGAGGAGGAGGATTCGGCAATATCACCTTGCATCCAACCGCTCCCCCCCCCTCCGCTTCTGAGGTAAACCAGTACTTCTATCTCCCTGCTTTGGGTTATTACCATGCCGGTTGGCTGAGCTCCCTTGCCCAAGAAGGTCTCTATTGGTCGTCCAGTTCTTATCCGGTTCACATGGATAAAGCGTGCTATCTGCGCTTCTTCGATCGTTTTGTCCGCATCGGGATACGATTGGTCAGAGTGCACATTTGGGGCCTCCGTGTGTGCCTTTGAATAAGCCCTTCAAACAATAACCACCCCACGAATAGAAAAATATTCTGCCGAGGCCTCTGACGAACGAAAAGCAAAAGAGAATAGGCAGCGTACCCCTACAATGAGCAAAAAACAGAAAAACAGCGCGACGTAGGGGTGTAATCGTCAGAAAACGGGAAAAATTGGTCTTCGAACCCCTACAAAAACAAAAAAACGAAGAAAATCGCTCAGCGTAGGGGTACAATCAATAAAAAAACGGGAAAAAGAGACTTTTCGTAGGGTACGACAGGCAAAAACGGCAAAAGCCGGCCGGCGTACCCCTCACATTTTTAATTATTAACCACAAAATCAAAACACAATGGAAACAAAAGAAATGAAACTCAGTCGGCTCCAAAACATGGAGCACTTCCAGTTCGCCTCTCACGTCATCGCCATGTGCGAGGAGTCGGCCATCGAGAAAATCAAGGCGGTGCTCGGGCCACTGAAGGTGGCGGTGGCAGCGGAGGACAAGGCCCTGAATGCCGTCATTCGCCGCATGGACTCGCTCGACGACCTCGAACCCGAGACGCCGAAATTGGCCGACCTCATCACACAGTATAACGGGCTGGTCGAGAAGCGTCGCATGACGCTGGCCCACCGTGCCGGCACGTCGCAAACGGCTCGCGACAAGCGCATGGCCGAGTACGACGCCATGCTAAAAAGGGTTTCGCGACCTGGAAGAGCGCCTGAATTTGGAAAAAGGCAGTCTGGCGTTTACGGGTAAAACCGAGGGCACGGGCTCGAAGCGCCACTATCAGTTGGCCATCAAGGGCCAGACTGAGCCTGACGGCAAGCCCAAGACAATGTGGGTGGGCGTGAATAAGGATGGTTCGCTCTATATTGTCGAAAAAGACAACGACGACAACGACGGCCGAAGCCGTGAGGAAGTTGTGAGGGTGTGGGGATGAATCGTTACCCTTTTCGGTGCTGACATATTTACACCCTGACACCCTCACAACTCAACAACTTAAAAATATGTATCTCTAAATCTAAAATTTGGCGCGGACTGTGTTTGTGAAACACGGCCCGCGCCCGCTTTTGTTTTTTTATGATGAGCGAACGCTCTCGGTCTTATGATTACATACAATTGTGAAGCCCATTTTTCAGCATGTTCCGCAAATAACGAAACGGGCGATATATTTATATTTCATACCTTATCATTCTAAAAATAATCAGTACGGACAAGAGAGTTAGAAGTTGCCATACTCTTTGGCAAGTGCCTTGTTGTTGAGATAAGTTTCTACGTCTTTGTCGCCACGTCCGCTGACGGTCAGCACCACGATGTCGTCGCTTTTGAATTTTTATTTTTGTTCAAGGCCGCGATGGCGTGGGCACTCAATGGCCGGGATGATGCCCTCCATACGGGTGAGTTCGTAGCCCGCGTAAATGGTTTCATCATCGTTGATGGCCAAGACCTTTGTGCGTCCGCTTTGTGCCAGTTGCGCGTGCATCGGGCCGATACCCGGATAGTCCAATCCGGGACTGATGGAATATGCCTCTTTGATTTGTCCGTCATCCGTTTGCATCACGAGGGTGCGTGAGCCATGAATGATACCTTCGGTGCCGCAGTGTATGGTGGCAGCCGTAAAATCGGTGTCAATGCCTTTTGCCTCCCGCCTCGGCCAGATATATTTTTTTACCCTTTCGTCCTCAATGTAATGAAATATGGTGCCTGCGGCATTACTGCCTCCGCCGATGCACGCTATCATATAATCGGGATAATCGCGTCCTACCTGTTCTTGTAATTGAGATTTTATTTCTTCCGAAATGACACTCTGCATCTTTGCCACAATGTCGGGGTAGGGGTGAGGGCCAACGGTAGAGCCTACGAGATAGAATGTGTCCTGCGGCTGACTACACCAGTTACGGATGGCTTCTGTGCAGGCCTCGCTTAGGGTCATGTTGCCGGTTGTGACAGAATGGATTGTCGCTCCTAACATGCGCATGCGTTCTACGTTGAGATGCTGACGTTTCACATCGGTCGCTCCCATGAATATTTCGCACTGCATATCCATCAACGCGCAGACGGTAGCCGTAGCAACGCCGTGTTGGCCTGCGCCGGTTTCGGCAATGATGCGCTTCTTTCCCATCCGCTTGGCCATCAGTATTTGTCCGATTGTATTGTTGATTTTGTGCGCGCCGGTGTGGTTAAGATCTTCGCGCTTGAGATAGAGCTGGCAGCCGTATTTCTCACTCATGCGGCGGGCATAATAGAGTGGGGACGGACGGCCTACATAATCTTTCAGTAGTTGGTGATACTCTTTTTTAAAAGATTCGCTTTCCAAAATCGACAGATAGGTCTGTTGCAAATCAGTTATGCATTTGGATAATATCTCGGGAACATAGGCTCCGCCAAAGTTTCCGTAAAAGCCGTTATTGTTGGGTTGATTTCTCATTGTGTTTATTATTTTAGTGCTTTTATATAATTCATTTTATTGTTGATTCCAAAAACCACTCATCAGTCTGAATCGCTGTTGAGTGCTTGGATAAAGTCCTGTAATAAAACAACATCTTTCATTCCGGGAGCTGTTTCGAATTTGGAATTCAAATCTATTCCTGCCATTCGGGGATGGTGCAACGAGCGGATTCGACTAACATCGTCTGGGCCAATGCCACCGCTTAATAAGAAAGGAACTTCTCCCTCGTATGATTGTAGCAAAGACCAATCAAACTGTTGCCCACAGTCTTCTTGTAACGGAGTTTTGGTGTCGAAGAGAAAGAGGTCTACGTCGTTTTCATAAGCCTTGTATTGTTCAAGATCCTCACGAAGAGCGATTGATATGGCTTTGATAACTTTGAGGTTAGGTTGAATGTCGGGTGTTAATGTTGCTCGTAGGTTACGAATGAAAGTGGGACTCTCTTGGCCGTGGAGTTGAATATAATCAAGCTTGAAATTGTAAAACGCTTGTGACGATATTCTGCGCCATCTCATCAACAAAAGACACCAACGCGCTTTGGAATGCGTTTCGTGTGCGAGGTTGCGGAATCTGTGTTAAGCGGCTTGTCGTCTTTTTGGGTTCGGCCTCATCGCTTTTGATAGATGGGGAATCGTCGTTACGTAACGATTGCTTTGTGGGTAGAATACAAAGCCTAACATGTCTACATCTAAGGCAGAAACTGCCGCTATATTCTTGGCATCACGCATGCCACAAACTTTTTATAATCATCTTAATTCAGTTAAAAATTGATTTAATGCAAAGGATGGTTGTGAGGATTTTATAAAATATTCTTCCATTAGGGAATCCGTAGAAGCCTGCTTGATGGAGTTCGTGAACGATTTGTGGGTTGTGAATACCGCTCTTGATAATTCGGCATTCATGCCTGTCAGAATCGTTTTAGTATCTTCGCGAGTCAGCAACTCGTGGTTCATGATCCTGGAAAAACGTTTTTTTGTATCCATATGATATGTATTTTTATATGAGCAAAGCAGAATATTAAAAAAGAGTCTGTCGTAAGAACGACAGACTCTAATATGTATTTCTTTATAAAATGACAACACATGGCTTCGTTACTCACGACTGTTTTAATCTTGAGCTGTGCCACCACCATGTTGTTGTTAAAATCATATTCATATTTGTATTGATAGTAATTATCGGTTGCAAATATACGGATTTTCTGTAAACCGACAAATATTTCTATATATAAAAATGATTATTGCTCGCTAAAATTTCAATTTGACACTTCGGGTAGAGGCAAAATGGGTTTTCAATAAGGGCATTCTTGAATGATTACCACGTAGCGGTAATGTCATTACCCGCCTTTGGTAAGAGTATTACCGCTACGTGGTAAACCTCTTTTCGGCAACTTTCTCTTACGTCATGTTGATTGTTCCATAAAAAACAAGCGTAGGTTGTACCGAAACGCGGAACAAGCAAAAGGGTATCCATAAGCGTGCAAGATGTCCGTGTTTTGTGCAGAACAAATTGAAAAAATGCGATTCTATCGCTGTGTTATCTATACTTTTAGCTATCTTTTGCATCAATATCACAGTTTTTGCTTCGGCTTTATAGAAGCAAAATCATATGAAAAAGGGTCGTTTATGAATAAAAAGATTATTTATTTCTTTGTTACTTGTCATGTTCGTTTCAATTTCCTCAAAGGCCGTGTTGAAAGAGCGTGACTTGTCTAAGACTCTCTCCATTCTTCGACAGGAAACTTACTGAACAATATGGTGTCCTTGAGCGGCAATCAGATTATCTAAAAGAACAACAGAAGCAAGTAGAGCAAGACATGTATCGTATCATGAATAAAGCAACCAGAACTCGCTCATGCTTTATTCACAAAAAAACAAGGATATGTGTTTGATCTTAGCTATGCATGTCATGAAGCGACTGCGCAGTATCGTGAATTTAAGGAAACGGTTAAAACCATTTAATCTGTTTCATAACCAAAACAAATAATGAAATCGCACGCTTCGATAGTTTGATAATAAACTTGAGTAATATGCCGTTGATGTCGCTCTCCCAAAAGGAACAAACCGACCGGAGCGTTTGTCTGGCGTTGGCAGTAAATATCAGAAAGACGCTTAATGAGAATGCGGCACAGTTTAAAGAGTTTATTCGTTATTATAAACTAACTGAAGATCACTTGAAAAACTTGGATGATTATGCCAATAAACGCTACAAGGAGATACAGAACAATATATTCAATAATGGAAGCGATAACTATTTTTCAATACTGAAAAATCTCCATCATAATCTTCAAGAAACCACAGAAACGATTCTCGATAAATACAAAATAGACAGGAAGGTACGATCGGACTGGGACGCAAAGGTCTTGTTCGCGTTAATGGGTACTTATTGTAGGATGGGGAGTCTTTTTCGGTGTTTCTCAATTTTATTTTTGTCAGGCTACTTCTGTCACGTATCCTTAACAATGAGAAAGTCAGTCAGTTCTTTTCTCGATTATTGAATAAGGCTGACGAACACACGGTAGCTGAATCTTTTTTAGAAAAGCGAACCTGTATTTTCTTGGCCACAACGGTGATTACGTTTGCGATAGTTCTTGGTATTATTCGTATGATTTGGATAGACCAGAACTTTATCATTATGGCAAGTCAGCTACTTGTAGAATATGCCTGGCTTATGGGAGTAATCTCTATATCATTGCTAATTAGGCTAGATGGGCATCAAATCAAAGCGGGTTATCGCATCTATATACCATTGTTAGTTGTGGGCTTTTTGGTTATTTCATTCCGAATAGTCTTGATTCCCTAATGATTTGGTGAGAATTGCTTTTTCCCGCCTGTTTTTGTTGGGTTTGTACCATTTGGCAGTGGATGGCTATTCAACACAATAACAAACAAATACCTAAATCCGACGTCTTTTATACATATATGTCTTTAGGCATGTTTTTAATATCGCTTATTTGTGCATGGATAGGTTATGTTTTGTTGTCTGTTCAGTTGCTCATTTGGTGGATTATGCAGCTCACGTGTATACTTACGATAACCTGTATTCAAGGCATTTTGCAAAACTATGCTAAGCGGAAGGGATACTTTACTGGTAGAAAATCATCAATGAGACTTGGCTTTTCAAGCTGGTTTATCAAGTGATTCTACCCATTTTGGGCATAGTTTCTATAATAGTTTCCATTTATTGGGCGGCAGATGTGTTCAATCTCAGTGACACGACTTGGAGAATCTTTACGGAGAGGATTATCGACAATCCCAACTTTACACTAAGTATTATGGGGATTTCTCAAGTCATGGTATTGTATTTTTATATTCAAATATTTGAATTATACAGTTGTTGAGTGGCTTGAATATCACTTTAAGAAAATGGATCCGACTACCTATATCAGTCGGACTGCCATGTCGAAAAATGTCATTCAAGTAGTGATATGGGGAGCATGGATATTAATTAGTCTGTCCATTTTCAATGTTAATAACTCATGGTTGGTCGTTGTTTCCGGAGGTTTGTCAACCGGTATTGGTTTTGCCATGAAGGATATACTGGAAAATATCTATTATGGTATATCTCTAATGGCCGGTCGTATTAAAATCGGTGACTGGATAGAATGTGATGGTATACGCGGAAAAGTGAGTTCTATTTCATACACGAGTACCCAGCTGGATGCGGTAGATGGAAGTGTTATCGCCTTTCAGAATAGCCAACTTTTTACCAAAAATTACAAGAACCTTACAAAGAATCATGGCTATGGCCTTTCGGTAATTCCTATAGGTGTAGCCTATGGGACTAATGCTAACGAGGTGAAAACTATTCTTGTTGACGCGATTAAGAAGTTGGAATGTTTAGATAAGAGTCGCGACGTGAAAGTGGTGTTTGCCGGATTTGGTGCCGATAGTATTAACTTTAAGGTGATAGCATGGGTTCCTGTTCTACTGCAATCACATTCAGAGGGCGAAATTATGGAGGTAATCTATAACACACTCAATGCACATCATATAGAAATTCCATTTTCCGCAGCGTGATATTCATATTATCCGTGCGGATGATGAGAAAGATCTTAAAATGTTTACAAATCATGAATAATATTCAGTCATCCCCAATATTCATTGCCGGTCCTTGTGTAATCGAATCAGCCCAGCTCCTTGATATGGTTGCTCAGGAACTTGTGAAAAATTCGCAAGACCCTCGGTGTAGATATCATCTTTAAGGCCTCGTTCGACAAGGCTAATCGCACTTCAATTCATTCTTTTCGGGGACCGGGCTTGGAGAAAGGACTCCAAATGCTAGCCGATGTAAAAGAAAAATACGGACTGAGAATACTCACAGATATTCATGAAAGTTGTCAGGCAGAAGCGGTTGGCGCGGTTTGCGATGTTATCCAGATTCCTGCATTCCTGTGTAGACAAACGGATTTATTAACGGCTGCGGCCAAGACAGGGAGAATTGTTAATATAAAAAAAGCACAATTCCTAAGCGGCAAGGACATGAAGTATCCTGTGGAGAAAGCTCTAGAGAGTGGTGCCAAGGATGTTTGGTTGACCGAAAGAGGTAATTGTTTGGGGTATAATAATCTGGTGGTTGATTTTAGAAATATTCCTGACATGAAGGAGATTGTTTCAAATGTTATCATGGACTGCACACATAGTGTACAACGACCGAGTGCGGGAGATGGTAAGACAGTCGGCGATCGTAAGTTTGTTCCGATGATGGCATTGGCAGCCAAAGCTTTTTGGCGCTACGGGGTATTTCTTTGAAGTGCATCCTAATCCTGATCAAGGATTGTCTGATGCAGCCAACATGCTGGAATTGGAGAAACTCGAAGAGTTAATTCGAGACATATTAAAGTGATAACATAAAATTCTTATTTTTGCTCAGATGAAAACCAATATAGAGGAAAGGATAAAAGAAGCCAAGCAATATGGCATACAATGTCTGAAAGACGAAGCTGAAGCAATTTATAATCTCACAGCGCAGTTGGATGAAAGTTTCGAGAAAGCTGTGGAGATGATATATTCCTCGTCATGGAAAAGTGATTGTAACAGGAGTAGGTAAAAGTGGAAATATCGGAGCAAAGATAGCGGCAACACTCGCTTCTACTGGTACTCCTGCTTTCTTTTATTAATCCACTTGACGTATATCATGGAGATTTGGGAGTCATGACATCTGAGGGATGTCGTGCTTGCGCTTAGCAATAGTGGTCAAACAGACGAGCTACTCCGTTTTTATTCCAATGGTATTGCACATGAACGTGCCAATTATTTCTATGACAAGTAATCCCGATTCATTGCTTGCTAAATATAGTAACGCTCATATTAAGGTTTGGGTTGACCACGAGGCTTGTCCACTCAATCTCGCTCCAACCAGCAGCACGACTGCAGCCTTGGCTATGGGCGACGCATTAGCTGTGGCATTGATGATTGTCAGAGATTTCAAGCCACGCGACTTCGCGCAATTCCATCCGGGAGGTGAACTCGGTCGTAAACTATTGACTACGGCAGAAGATGTTATGCGGACAGAAGATTTGCCTATCATCTCGAAAGATATGCACTTGGGTGAGGCCATTATCCATGTGAGCAAAGGTAAGCTGGGACTTGGTGTTTCGCTCGAAGATAATCGTGTAGTTGGTCTCATTACAGACGGCGACATCAGAAGGGCCATGGAGAAGTGGCAAGCAGAATTCTTCGATAAGACCGTGAGTGACATTATGACATGTAATCCCAAACAGGTTTCTCCTAAGGCGAAGATATCGGAGATACAAAAATCATGCACGACAACAAAAATCCATAGTGTTTTGGTTGTCGACAAAGAGAATCATTTGATGGGTGTAGTAGATAGTTACGCGGCAACTTTGCTGTAATAAGAACGTAATTATGAAGCTTTTTGCCAGACGTGCTTTCAGGAATCTTACATATTGCTTATTATTCATTTTATTACCCGTAAGCATAGCCCATGCCCAAAGAGCAGACTCACTCATCGTGCAAGATCTCCGGAATGAACAGATTACATTCAGTCATAACAATTCCGTGACGCTTCTGACGGATGGGCAGCAGAAATTTGACGATTTGTTCAAGGCTATCCGCCAGGCCAGAGAAAGCGTGCATCTCGAATACTTTAATTTTAGAAACGATTCTATAGCACGAATGCTGTTTGAACTACTTATGGTCAAGGCTCGCTGAGGGGTGTCGAGGTAAGAGCTCTTTTTGATGCATTCGGAAACTCTTCTAATAACCGTCCATTAAAGCAACGCCATTTGGATAGCATCCGGGCTGCAGGTATAGAAATATACAAATTCGATCCCATCACTTTTCCATGGATTAATCACGTGTTTGCGCGCGACCACCGCAAAATCGTAGTCATTGATGGTAGAATCGCTTATACGGGAGGGATGAATGTTGCCGACTATTATATAAAAGGTACGGAAGTGGTTAGCGAATGGCATGACATGCACTGTCGCATTTCGGGCGAAGAAGTGAATACGCTGCAACGTATTTTTCTTGAAGATGTGGAACAAGGTTGCCAGTCAACACGTAGACGAAAGTCGATATATGAATGGGGGCGAGGATATTTCGTATTTCAGGAATCTCAAGCCCGATGAATGTGAATCATGCGGCAACAAGATGGTCGGTATCATCAATCGCGAGCCTCGTGTTAGCAACAAGATTATCCGGACGTTCTACTTGGCTGCCATTAATAGAGACAGGATAGTATAAAAGTTGATTAATCCATATTTTTACACTTAATCGCAGCATCAAGAAAGCGCTGAAACGAGCTGTCGGTCGGGGCGTGAAGGTAGAAATCATGCTGAGTATCAAGAGTGATATTCCGCTGACGCCAGATTGTGGCTTCTACAATGCCCGCCAACTCGCAAAGGCCGGTGCATTGTGTGGATGTACAAACCGGGGTTTCATCATACAAAGATTATAACAGTAGATGGAGGTGTTTGTACAGTGGGTAAAAGCTAATTTTGAATGCAAGAAGCCTTAGTTGGGATTACGAGGAAAAACGCGGTAATCGTAGATGCATGCACCACTGCTCAACTTGATTATTTGTTTAATAAAGAAAAGGCTGATTGCTTCCAGGTTGACTGATGAAAGCTGGAATCAATGGCGAAACGGATGGCAGAAATTCAAAGGTTGGTTTGCCCATCTATTGGCACCATTTCTATAATTCAAAAGCAAAATAGAAAAAATAAAAATCTTGCTTATCAGAAAAATGTAACAATCTTGAACGTTCTGTTTATGGCTTAATCAAAAAGGCTGGCATCAATTTGTGGTGTCAGCCCTTTTTGATTCAGGTAAGCGGATATATCGTCTAAGGATAATTTACATAATCCTTTTCTTTTTCTTCATCAATAAAAGAATACTACTTAATCAATGGCATTGCATGTTTTCCATTTTACTTTTGTTAAGTGCGTCAATCATTCCAGCGAAGTCTAATGTCTTTAGTTCTTGTTTCCCGTGCGCATAACTACATGAGTTTACTTTCTTATCCCATGATACAGAAGCAAAGTTTTGAGGGCGTTTACATGCTAACAGACATGAAGGGCTTTTGAAAGAATTTCCCACCAGCAACCATTGCCAGCTGTTTGGGAGTAGGGGTATTGCCATATCTTTGAGGAATGAAGATAATTTGGTCAGCAGAAATAATCTCACATAACTTCTTATATACAGATTGTGCTGCAACAACGTTATCGGCACCAACAAGAAGATTAACACCTGGTTTGATATCCGTCTGCATCAATCTTTGTATCTGATTAAGAACCCTTTACAACTTCCTGCTCCTTATCAGGATAGTGTATTGTAATATGAATCTTATCAGGCTGGTGGTGCATTAGCTTATTCCAAAGAAAAATCATTCTGTAGTGGAAGCCCATTCGTTGTTATTGACAAATAGCATCTGTCGTACAAAGCATCTATGATATCAAATATACCATCATATTCAAAAAGGTTCTCCGCCACCAAAGCCGAAACTGCCTTGATACCATGGGCAATACAATCAGAAGCAAAATGAATAACTTCTTGTGGTTTCCATATCTTCCTTTCTCCATCCTTACTACTATGGTTATAGCAAAAGGACATTGTTTGCGCAATAGTTGCTAAGGTCTATAGATAGAATTTCAATCATGCGCCTTACCCTGCTTTTTGAGTTCTTTCATTTCCTCTATCGAATATGAACTTGCTGCCAATGAGCCTCGATATGGAATTTCTGACAATCTGCTTATTGCTTCCTTATAGACTGAAAGTTCTGACCTTAGATATAGGATATGATTCCGCATTGATTTCCACAAGATGCTGACTTATCGGAAACTTTGTTTGAAACACTGAAGATGCCCTGTCATCTATGATAATGACGTTAGGACGTAAGGTAGATATAGCGTTTTCAAGCCAGGCGTAAGATCGACTAAATATATCACAAAGCTTATCGTGTATTAAATCTTTTTTTATATCTCGTATGGACACGTAGTGTTGATTACTTTTTGAGGGAACTTTTGGTAGATAACTCAATACTACAAGTTTATCTTCAAAATTCCTCAGTTTATTGTCCGTCCAGAAATTCTGATGCTCATATTTGGCAGAAGTTATAAATAGGATTGTCGGGGTAAGTATGTCTGTGCGATTAAACATAGATGCACATTTTGAGTCACATTTCTCACATCTCTTATCTAACTTGATAGGACAAAAATTCGTACAATCAAAAGACCATCTATCTGTAAGGATCCATCTTTCCGTTCCGTCCTCCATAGGTAACAACACATACTCATTCTCCCCAACGTGCATTGCGTTTCCCATTGAAGTAACAACAGAAGGATACCATCGGGCAATCTGTATACGGTCGGTATCCTTGAATTTTCCTGGTATTCTCAGGATTTGGCCGTGATATTTTTCCTCAATCTGTGATAGCTTTACAGGGTGAGAAGGAATATTCATACGCTTTTGCACTATGCTTGGCCAATAAGGTTGCAAGTAGAGATAATAGGGAGCGTTATCAAATTCTTTTGTAAATTCACACTGCTCCTTGACGAAATTGTATCTACAATCCATATCAAGTTCTGGAACATTATAGACGTACTCTATGATACCAGCCTTAATAATTTGGTCAAGTCCTGAACCTACAATTATCGAATTATCTTTTTCATTCGTACAATCCCAGCAATCAATCTTATAGAGTCCATATTCTTCGGATATACAACCTTCATAATCAATCTTTGAGTTATTTACGATATTCATAAACAACTCTTTCTTGCTCTTATCTATTTTTACAATGATATCAAAACCAATTGTCTTCTTCGCTGACGGAATGGGGTTGCCCCAGCAACTCATCAAGCTGCTCTTTGTCAAGTTGAATCGAGCCACACTTATCATTTTTATTAAAAGCCTTCTCCAAAAATCAAATTGTTAGCAAAGCTACCGTCCTGACGTACACCAAGCGGAATCGGTCCATTATCATCGAATTGCATAATGCCTACATTTCCCTCATCATCAACCATATACCATGATGTTGACATGGAGTGTGTTGCAGGATATTCTTTATCTATTTTCATTTGCGTATTCTCTATGGGCGTTTATGTTTCTACACAGTCATTAGGGCGGCCGTTATATTTACTATCAATAGCAAGAAGCCCTGTTTCTTTAAAAATACAAACTCCCATCTTTTGAAAAAGAACACTTTATTATCCGGATGTACTTCGATGTATGGAGGGTATTCTGGGTCATCAATACATTCCTCATAATAAAAGTCAGGAGCTATTTCCAATAAAGTTGATGGCAATGATATGTAGTCCATAGATTCAAAAGCATCATATCCGACTCGCTCAACACCTTCTGGTATTTCAAACTTATCAACCCATAACAATCCTGTGAGAGCCCTTTCTCCTATGTATTTAACACTTTTAGGTATTTCTATATTTTCCAAGAAGCACAAGTCAAAGCATCCATCTGGTATCCCGCTTAAGGAGTTAGATAGTCTGATGTTTTCAAGTTTTGACATCAAAAGACATTTTCACCCTAACGAAACCAAGCTGTCAGGTAAATTTATGTTGTTCATGCCGGCAGAAATAAAAGCCTCCTTTTCTATACTTTTTAGCCCATCATTTAACTTGACTATAGATATGTTTTCATAACCACAACAGGCTCCAATCCCTATCTGCTCCACATAATTTGGAACAATCAACTCTTTTGTTTCAGGAATATGTACAAGAATCTTATAATCTGCAGAAAATACGCATTTTTCAGAAACGACAAAACTTTTGGTGAAGGTCATATTAAGATAAAGCTTAGTAAGAACAGAAAGCCTTAGCCCATCCTGCAAAAACAATGTGGGAAATATATTCCTCATAGTCGCAAGTATCGCCATTTTCGTAAACTGCATCTTGCACAATTAGGTTCTCAAAAGAAATTTGTTCGTATCGAGTATAGTCGAAATCGCATTCAAATTCTGTGAATGTATCAATTGATACATTTCCTGTTAAGGTAATACACGAGGGATTATTATTTCTTTGTTCCCATTCGTGCAGAGATTCCGCTCCTATCACATACAATGAAGTTTTCATTTCTTTTTATTTTTGAAATATACAATGTCGTAACTTTCTGTATCATGCGTAAAGAAAAATAACCTCTAATGCACTTATAAAAAACAAAGATAATACAATTATTTTACATGTAGAAACGCCTCCTAAGAAAGATGCATCCGCATGGTGATCTCAAGACACGGCATTGCGTTTTGGGAGTAGGATAGGAGGTGGTTAAGGAGTTCTGATCTTCTAGTTCTAGCATACTTCTATTGGCATTCATCCTTGGATCGCGCGAAGAAAGCAGATGTGACGAGTTCGTTGTTTGAAAAACACAAACAACTGTGAATTTTCTTGACAAATAGGGTGCAAAAAGTGGCCTTATTTGAGACAGAAAAGATTATGGATGAAAAAACGAAAGGATTTGCGACTTTGTGTTATGTATTGATAATGAGGTGGTTATCTATTTTAGCCCTGTCAAAGGAAGCGGAAAAGTCGTGTAATAGTTATGCTTTTAGTGGTAAAAGGACTGCTTTTAGCAGTCAAAAAGCTGCCCTTTTACAACATGAAAGAGCCACGGTTAGCGTCTAAAAGCATTGCTTTGGGATGTGAATGCATGAAAAAGTCCGGATTAGAGTAGCTAAAAAGGGGCGAAAAAGTCTCAAAACAACTTATTTTGATGCTATTTGAAGAAAAAAATAAAGTCCGTTTTTTTCATGAGCGAGAATTTACAAAAACGGAGTTGCCCTTTATCATATAACGCCATTGCGCTTTATACTCATTAATTGACTGTATTTGGTCCTTTTAAGAACAAAAACAGTTGGTTAAAAACCGGAATAGTTGTTGTTATTCTCTTCCATAGCATAGGTTATAGAAACGAAAGACAAAATAAATGAACCCCGAAAGTCAATGATTCGACTTTCGTTCGTCTTGTGTTCCTATGGAGAGCTTCGGTTTCGGCCGAACCTCGCTGTTATAGAAGAATGTTAGTTCGCCTACTTGGCATAAGCCACGGAACGAGTCTCACGGATTACCGTACTTTTTACCTTGTCCCGGATAGGTCATTTCATTCTGTATCTTCGTAGCGATCTCGGAAGAAAGCTTCTCGATTCAGCGTCATCCATCTTATCTGCGCCAACGATTACACGTAACTCGCGTCCCGCCTGAATAGCATAGGTCTTGGTTACGCCCGGATAACTCATGGCGATAGCCTCCAAATCGTTCAATCGTTTGATGTAAGCCTCGACGATTTCACGGCGAGCACCGGGGCGAGCACCTGAAATAGCGTCACAGACTTGTACGATAGAGCCAACAGCGTATTCATCTCTACCTCGTCGTGATGGGCACCGATTGCGTTGCAGATATCGGGTTTTTCCTTGTATTTCTCCGCAATCTTCGCACCGTAAAGCGCATGTGGTAGTTCGCTTTCTTCATCGGGAACTTTGCCGATGTCATGGAGCAGACCGGCGCGCTTTGCCTTCTTCGGATTCAGACCTAATTCAGAAGCCATCACCGCACAGAGGTTGGCGGTTTCACGGGCATGCTGCAGCAAGTTCTGACCATAAGAAGAACGATACTCATCTTGCCGACAATGCGCACCAACTCAGGGTGTAATCCGTGGATACCCTAAATCAATGGTGGTGCGCTTTCCTGTTTCAATAATTTCATTTTCAAGCTGTTTCTTCACCTTTGCGACAACTTCCTCAATGCGTGCCGGATGGATTCTTCCATCTGCGACCAGCTGATGAGAGCCAAACGGCAGACTTCGCGGCGAATCGGGTCAAAAGCAGAAATAACAATGGCCTCGGGGGTGTCGTCTACAACGATTTCTACTCCCGTAGCAGCTTCCAAAGCGCGGATGTTACGGCCCTCACGCCCGATGATTCGGCCTTTGACTTCGTCATTGTCTATATGGAAAAATGCTTACAGAATTCTCTATAGCCGTTTCTGTCGCTGTACGTTGGATCGTTTGGATAACAACTTTTTGGCTTGTTGGTTGGCATTGAGCTTGGCTTCGTCAATGATTTCATTGATGTAGCTTGCTGCATCCAGCTTGGCCTGATCTTTCAGACTTTCTATCAATCGCTCCTTTGCTTCTTCGGCACTCAACCCTGATAGTTCCTCAAGCTTGGCACGTTCTCGGTCCTGCATCTTATCAAGCTCTTCCTGCTTAATCGACAACAATTTCTTTTCATTGTCAATTCGTTGTTGATTCTGCTCCACCTCTTGCTTTCTACGAGCAATTTCCTCCCGTCGTTGATTCAAGGAGATTTCGCGTTGCTTCAACCGATTCTCGTTTTGCTGAACCTTTGTTGCGTTGCTGAACTTCCTTCTCGAGTTCACTTTTTCTTGTTGAGGAACTTTTCTTTTACTTCAAGAAGTTTTTCTCTTTAATCACATCAGCTTCTTTCTGAGCTGAATCAATCATCGCATTGTATTTTCCTTTAATGACATAACGGAAAACACTATATCCTGCCACTCCGCCTAAAAACTAAGGCGATGGCAGCCGTGATTAGTAATTCTATCATTTTGTTTTTATTTAAGTAAGTGTAAATCATATTCTCAAATTCATTTAGCCAAAGCCGATTCTATTTCAGAAGTCAACTTATCGAGAATATCATTATAAGGTTGTGCGTCGTTACGATCTTCTATCCGTTGATAACGCAATGCAATATCAACCAAAAGCCATGTAAAGGATTTCTTTGTCACTCTTTTGGTTTTTAAAGATATTAGCGTACGTATTCACTGCGTCGTTAATCATCTTGCCTGCGTCACGATACAACTTTTTCCTCTTCGCGATTAATAATCACGGTGAGGTTTGTATCATATAAATGCAAGTTAATATGTAATTTCTCTTTGTTTTCTTCTGCCATAGCCTTTTTATTTTTTTCACTCAACAAAGTGAGACATTTGTTGACATCTCTGATTAGCTTTGACAATCTCTTCTTCGCGCTTTCCATATCTGCATCGGAGACTTCAATCATTCTTGCCAGTTTTAGGCTCTCATAGCTGCTAATTCCAATTGCTCTTCCAGCTGCTTAATCTTGACATCACGTTCATCCACCATCGTGTATAAATCTGCATTCTCATTCTTCAATTCTTGATATTGAATGATCATCTGTCTAACACGAGTAGAGAACGTATTTAATCTTTTCTCAGCAGACTCCATAGAATTACAATTTAATTACAAAAATATAAGATTTTATAGAAAAGCCTAAACTTTGACGTTTTTGCTTATTCAGCTCGGCCCTTCTATAGGCTTTTGGCTCTTTTTAGCCAGCATCACAACTTGGTATACAAAAATCAGATACCCACTTTTTGGCTAAAAACCAAGACGACTGTTGTATTTGCGTATGGCTAATACTGCCTTTAATTACGCCAGCGTCTGAAAAAGTCATTTTTATTAAATATATCATTGACTGTCTTTTCCGTCATCGTATATAATGCACTTTTCATAAATGAAGGTAAACGTAATTTGTATTTCATCAGATTACCCGTAAGCATCATTAAGTCCTGACTGAAGCCTTGAAATTGGATCATATACGTTTGAACGTCTGTTACTTTATGGCAATTTTTGCGAATACTTTGATCAATTTCTTTAAAAAAACGTATCGTCCGTTTTATAAAGTTCCTTCATCATCTTGCGGCAATGGCTCTTTTCTCCTACACCTAATTTGTTGTTGATTGTAGGAATATGTAGTGAGGCTTTTGAATGTTCGCAAATCCGGAAGCATGGCCAAATTGTTGATTCCTAATGTCGCTGCAATTGAAGCTTGAAATAAACCCTGACCAAAAGTCATGTAGTCTTCCATGCCTCCTGTCTTCTTTTGATATTCTTTTCTTTTTGAATAATTTTTCAAATATTCCCATGATCTATTGATAAAGTCTTAAATATATTTCTGTTGCAAAGATAGCAACTTTCATCTTATTTTAGCAAGAAAAAGGCCTATAAAACAAAGTTTTTTTGCATAGAAAGTATTACTATTTTCAATAAAAATGATTAACTTTTGCGACAAAATCAGTTATTTCCCTGTTTGTCCCAAATAATGGTGCATGCCGTATAAAGGTAACATGAATTATTATGGTAATAATAAAAGCCATTCAATCAATAGCTTATTTTATTGTTTTTTTGGTTTTTGGTATATATATAGTTATGCTTTGCTAAGCATAGTGCCTTGTCATATTTATAACCCTAACGAAAAAGAACTATACGGGCCGCAAATTTTGTGATGTTTAATAATCTTCTGATTTATAGAATAGCTTGTCTGTATATGATATTATGGAGTTATTATCAATTTTCAAAAATCTAAGTGTTTCTTTGTGCAGCTGAAGAGTAGGAAACAAAGGCAAGGTCTTTTTGAGTTGTTAGCAGTAAATAACATATTTATTTTTAATTAAAAAAATATGTATCAATATGAAGGGAATTGTTTTAGCCGGAGGTAGCGGTACTCGTCTCTATCCCATTACAAAAAGGAATCAGTAAACAACTTATTCCTATTTATGATAAGCCGATGATTTATTATCCAATTTCGGCACTCATGTTAGCAGGTATACGCGAGATCCTTATCATTAGTACGCCATATGATTTGCCTGGGTTTAGCGCCTTTTAGGTGATGGGCATGAGATTGGTGTTCGCTTTGAATATGCTGAACAGCCTACTCCCGGTGGTTTGGCTCAAGCATTTATCATAGGGAGAGTCATTTATAGGTAATGATAATGTGTGTCTTGTTTTGGGAGATAATATTTTTTTATGGAGCAGGATTTTCTGGGCTTCTCAAAGAAAGTGTTGATGCAGCAAATCAGGTTGTGCCAGCGTTTTTGGTTACTACGTCGATGATCCTGAAAGATATGGGGTGGCAGAGATAGATAGTGAAGGCAATTGTCTTTCTATAGAAGAAAAGCCACAACATCCCAAAAAGCAATTACGCTGTTGTTGGGCTTTATTTCTATCCCAATAATGTCGTGGAAATAGCAAAACAGATAAAGCCATCTGCTCGAGGTGAACTTGAAATAACAACGGTAAATCAACAATATCTCACTAGGCGTTCTTTAAAGGTTAGGACGCTTCAGCGAGGATTTGTATGGCTCGATACAGGAACTCATGATAGTCTCTCTGAAGCAAGTACTTTTATAGAAGTTATAGAAAAGCGTCAAGGACTCAAAGTGGCATGTCTTGAAGAAATTGCATTTAAGCAAAACTGGATTACGGCAGAACAAATCAAAGAGAACGCAAAAGCCTATGCAGAAAAAAATGAATATGGAAGATATTTGTTAGGGCTTATCGATGGGCTATTTTGAAGTAAATAAAGTATTTATACGACAAATAAAAAGAAATCACAATAAAATGGAAGAAATTAAAAATGTTGTTCCAGAAGAGCTACAAGAGAAAGATCAACAGTCTTTGTTTGATTTTTCAAACAATCTATACTACGCTCATTCTGAATTGGAAATGGTTCTTGTTTTCTTTAATTATCTGTTTAGGAGTGGCATATACCTACTTGCGCTATACAACCCCTGTATATCAAGCTTCTGCCAAACTTTTAATTAAGGAAGAGTCTCGTTCTTCTCGTGGTAATAGTATTCAGCAAGCGACCAATTTGGGCCTTATCACGAACTCTAATGGTATTGATAATGAGATGGAGTTGCTTACTTCATGATCTATAGCCGAAGCTTCTGTTTATGATTTGAAAAATTTATGTCAACTATTTCGTGGAAGGTAGAGTCCGTGATATTGAACTTTATCGTACTCAACCTTTTAATATTGATATCGATGAGGCGCATTTGAATCGTCTGAATGTTCCCATACAGTTGGTAATTGAAAAAACTTCTGCCGGTTACAATATTACAGGTACTTATTACGTGTCGGCCTCTGAAGGACAAGCTGGGGGAACATTTGCAATCAACAAGAATATTTCTCAAATACCAACGGTTATCAATACGAAAGCTGGTTCTATCAGTATTACACGGAATATACTTTCTCCGACAAAAAGATCTTTTCTTTGGGGCAGATTCTAAAAAGTTGAGATATCATCACCCAAAAATGGTTGCCTACAAATATATTCAGAATCTGTCAGTTAATCAAATGTCAAAGGCAACAACAATTGCGCAGCTGACTTTGCAAGATGAAATTCCACAACGTGCAATAGATTATCTTAAACAGATGGTTGTTGCCTATAATCGTCAAGCGAACGAAGATAAGAATGAAGTGGCGGAAAAGACCGAGTCTTTTATCAACTCACGTTTGGAAAAATTAATGCGGAACTTGGTAGTACGGAAGGGGCACTTGAAAGTTACAAACGGAGAAATAATATGGTGGAGCTCAAGGTAAACGCAGGACAAGCTGCTGCGAATCAAGATCAGTATGCTCAAAAAGCTGGCTGAAGCCAACACGCAAGTTGCTCTGCTTAACGAAATGAGTCAATACATGAATCAGCCTGAAATCGTTACGAGGCCTCTGCCTTCAAGCGTGGGCTTAACTGATCAGAATGCCACTACGCTTATCAATAAATATAATGAAATCGCTATGGAACGTAAGCGGTTACTTCGTAGTGCTTCAGAATCTAGCCCCTACGGTTGTTCCGCTGACTGCTCAAATGGATGATTTGGTCAATAGCATTCGCCGTGCAATGAATCAATCACGTAGAGGTATGGAAATACAGCGCAATGCTGTTGCCTCACAATTAAGTAAATATAGTGGAGAAGTAGGTGCTACCCTGAACAAGAACGTATGTTGACTCAAATTGGTCGCCAACAGGAAGTTAAGTCTGGCCTTTATTTGATGTTACTTCAAAAAGCGTGAAGAGAATTCTATTTCTCTTGCGGCTACAGCTGACAAAGGTAGACTGGTTGATGAACCAGAGTTTGCAGGTAAAGTTAGTCCAAAGTCAAGTCAGATAATTTTAATAGCAGTGTTGGTAGGGGCTCTCAATACCAGCCTTCTTCTTATTTATTTTCCAATTTTTTTCCATTATCGTATTGAAGGACACATGGATGTCGTTCGACTTACTACATTGCCAATTGTAGCAGATATACCCGTAGCAAGTGAGTCTGCAAAAACCAAGGCTGATATTGTGGTACACGAGAATAAAAAAATAATTTAATGGAAGAAATATTCCGTAGCCTGCGTACAAATTTACAATTCATGCTGAAAGAAAAATGAAAAGGTTATAGCTTTTACATCTTCTATATCAGGTGAAGGTAAAACCTTTGCTGCAGCTAACTTAGCTGTCAGCTTTGCACTTTTAGGGCGTAAAGTTATTTTGCTCGGCCTTGACATACGTAAACCGCGTCTTGCCGAATTATTTGAGCTTGACGATCATCAGCATGGAATTACCAATTTGCTTATTCAAAGCAATCCTTCTGTTACGGATATCCAAAAACAAATTCTTTCTTCGGGGGTTAATAATCATCTTGATTTGCTTATGGCAGGCCCAACCCTCCCAACCCCACTGAGTTGTTGGCCCGTAATAGTCTTGATATAATTTTTTTGAACAGTTGCGTATGATGTATGACTATATCATCATTGATACAGCACCGGTAGGATTGGTAACTGATACCTTGCAGATTGCTCGTGTTGCAGATGCTACTGTAGTGATGACCCGCGCTGATTATACAGCAAAAGAAAGTATTGGTTTAATTAATTCATTGGCTGATAGTAATAAACTACCAAAATGTTAGTATTGTCATCAATGGTATTGACATGTCAAAGAAAAAGCATGGCTATTATTATGGTTATGGTAAGTATGCTAAGTATGGGCGCTATGCACGCCTGGGTAGCAGCTATGGTCGTTATGGTAGCTATGGTCGCTATGGTAGTTATGGCCGCTATGGTGGCTATGGAGCCTATGGTTCATATGGTAACTATGGAAGTTATGGCAACTATGGTAATTATGCCGATAGTCATTATGGAGATAAAAACGATGATTCAATCAAGAAATAATGAAGATTGCAGTAGATTTTGACGGAACCATCGTTACTCATCGTTATCCAGCCATCGGAGAGGAAATCCCTGTTTGCAACGGAAACGTTGAAAAATGCTAATCAAAGATGGTCATCAACTTATCCTTTGGAGCGTGCGTGAAGGCACGCCCTCCAGGAAGCAATAGACTGGTGCAAGGAGAGAGGAGTTGAGTTTTGGGCGGTGAATCGTGATTATCCAGAAGAAAAACTTGAAAATAATAATCACTACTCAAGGAAGCTCAAAGCAGATATGTTTATTGATGATCGAAATATTGGGGGACTCTTGGAATGGGGGCAGATTTACCACATGATACATGATCATTATAATTTTAAGGACCTCATACAAGAGCGTATAAATCAGCAAAAATTTACGTCATCAGCTATGCCGAAAAGCACTGGTGGCAATTCTAATCTTTGCTAACTATTTTGATACTATGATAATGACACGAAAGAAATATTCTAAGCCTGCCTTTGAGCCAAAAACATGTGGGATTAGAATTAGCTTTGTTAGCAAGTAGTGGCTCTATGTCGCAAGATAAGAATATACCAATTTATGATGATGGGCTACCAGATAATATATCTGCACATGCTCGTCATGATATCTTTTGGGATGATGATAATGAATAGGGTAAGGCAGTTTATTTCAAATTTGTCATTGTACTTTTACCATGATTTTAGGCGTTGGTAAATTGTCAACTTATTCAGTACATGTCAGCTTTTTAGTATACGTTTTTCATGATTTGCTAAAAAAACACAATATTTTATTTTTGTAATCTGCAGATGGCAATTTTTGGTTAAATAGCGTAATAATACCAAAAAATATGTCTATCTTTGCACCGCTAATTGGCAGATTGGCCTCTGCCGCAGGGGTTAGCTTATCATTAATAACGTTATATTTTTATGTACTTTACTTTATTTATTACCGTTTTGTTGACGGCTATTGTCTTGGTGGTTGGCGCTACGTCATCGCTAAGCTGATTGGTCCTCGTTCTTACAATCCGGTGAAAGGAGAACCCTTTTGAGTGTGGTATTCCTACCGTGGGAGCAGTTGGCTGCCCATGCACGTAGGTTATTATCTCTTTGCAATCCTTTTCCTGATATTTGACATCGAGACCGTTCTGCTTTTTACCCTTGGGCGGTTGTTGTCAAGCAGTTTGGTTCCCTTTGCTTTGGTGAGCATCGGATTCTTTCTGTTGGTATTGGTATTTGGCTTGGCTTATGCTTGGCGGAAAGGGGCTTTGGAATGGAAGTAAGAAAAACCGAAAATCAAAAAGTATTCCTTTACGAAGAGTTTAAGGATAATGATACGCTGGAAGAAATGACCCGGCAATTGAATGAAGGCGGTGCCAACGTGATTGTAGGTTCGTTAGATCAGGCAATCAACTGGGGGCGTAGCAATTCGTTGTGGTCGTTGACATTTGGAACATCATGTTGCGGTATCGAGTTCATGTCTGTGGGTTGTGCGCGTTACGATTTCTCACGCTTCGGCTTTGAGGTGACCCTGTAACTCTCCGCGTCAGGCCGACTTGATTATGTGTGCCGGTACGATTACCAATAAGATGGCGCCGGTGTTCAAGCGTTTGTATGATGAGATTGCTGAGCCTAAGTACGTAGTGGCTGTGGGTGGCTGTACTATCAGTGGCGGCCCCTTTTAAGAAGAGCTACAATGTTGTGCGTGGTATTGATGAGTTGGTACCCTAGGACGTATATATTCCCGGTTGCCCGCCACGTCCAGAGGCAATTTCTATGGCATGATGCAGCTACAGCGCAAAGTGAAAGTAGAAAAGTTCTTTGGTGGTGCCAACCACAAGATGAGCGCTGAGGAACGTGAGCGTTCCATGAATAAAGGCGGACTACATGGCCTTTCAAATGAGAATCTCTCTGATAAGCAGAAGCTGGGATATCGTGAGCCGATTATCGTGACGGATGTGCCTTCTGGTTTTGATCCTAAAAAGGATTAGAGGACTAATATAATAAGGTGATAGAATATGAAACTAAATAACATAGAACTCAATTTTGATAATTTTGCCGATGAAATGGCAAAGTTGAAAAAGCGAGAAGCATTTTGATTACCTTGTTACCATCATAGGTGAAGACTTCGGTGAAGAAGGTTTGGGATGTATCTATATTCTGGAAAATACACATACTCATGAACGTTGCTCGACGAAGGTCATTGCAAGGCAGGTAGGAGAGGACTATGTGATACCGTCCGTGTTGAAGCTTTGGAACGCAGCCAACTTGTTGGAGCGCGAAGTCTTTGATTTCCTGGGAATCAAGTTCTTGGGTCATCCGGATATGCGTCGTTTGTTTATGCGTAATGATTTCGTGGGCTATCCTTTGCGGAAAGACTTCGATATGAGTCCGGAAGCAAATCGTTTCCCGATGACCGATGAGCCTGAAAGCGACTTCACGACAGAATGGAATCTTGATAAGAATGGTAATCTTAGTCGCTACGCGGCATCGTTTGTTTGACGAAGATGATTTCGTAGTGAACTTCGGTCCTAACCACCCCAGTATGCATGGTGTCTTGCGTTTGCAAGCCGTACTGGACGGCGAGACCGTTAAGCATATCTATCCGCATCTTGGGTATATTCACCGAGGTATGGAGAAGATGATGGAAAAGCATGACCCTACCCACAGACGTTGGCGATGACCGATCGTTTGAATTATCTTTGTGCAATGATGCATCGCCATGCTCTTGTTGGTGTAATCGAGGAGGCTATGGGAGTTGAATTGTCAGAAAGAATCCAATACATCCGTACGATTATGGATGAACTGCAGCGTATTGACAATCACTTGCTTTACTTAGGCACAGCTGCGCAGGATATGGGTGCCCTCACGGCATTCCTTTTATTGTATGCGTGATCGTGAACATGTACTGAACGTGATGGAGGAAAACAACCGGCGGCCGGCTGATTCAGAACTATTATAGAATAGGTGGCTTGCAGGATGATATCGATCCGAACTTTTGTTACAAATACCAAAAACCCTTTGCAAATACCTTCGTCCCGTGATTCAAGAGTACATGGATGTATTTGGTGATAATGTGATTACTCATAATCGTTTTGAGGGGGTAGGTCCCTATGGGACTTGAAGATAGTATTAACTACGCTTTGACTGGTCCGGCCGGAAGAGCTGCGGGCTGGCATAATGATGTGCGCAAGAATCATCCGTATGCCTGCTATAATCAAGTGAATTTTAAAGAGATCACACTTGACGGGGCTGATGCCATGGCTCGCTATATGATTCATATCAATGAACTCTATCAGAGCTTGGATATCATCGAGTTGCTGATAGACAATATTCCTGAAGGAGAATTCTATATTAAGCAAAAACCTATCATTAAGGTTCCTGAAGGACAGTGGTACTTCTCGGTTGAAGGTGGCGCGGGGTGAGTTTGGTGTCTATTTAGATAGCCGTGGCGACAAGAGTCCTTATCGTCTGAAGATGCGTCCGATGGGACTTACGCTGACCGGTGCTTTTCGACAAGATGCTGCGCGGACAGAAAGTGGCAGACTTGGTCACTGCGGGAGCTACGATAGATTTTTGTAATCCCGGATCTTGATAGGTAATACTAAAATTAATGATTACAAATAAACGAAATAGCATATGTTTGATTTTAGTATAGTAACTTCATTTGTCGATCAGTTTTTTTGCGTCAGACGCTTGGCTTGGGAGACTTTTTGGACAATATTGATTGAATGTGTTCTTGTAGGATTGGGCATTTTGGTTGGTTATGCTTTGCTGGCCATTGTACTCATCTTTATGGAACGTAAGGTTTGTGCTTATTTTTCAATGCCGTATCGGTCCCATGCGAGTAGGTCCCTGGGGTATTTTTTTCAGGTATTTGCCGATGTATTGAAAAATGTTGATAAAGGAGATTTTTACTATTGATAAAGCCGATCTTTTTGCTTTTATTATATAGCACCTTTCCTTGTTATTATTGCTTCTGTAGGAACTTTCTTTCCTTCCTTGGAATAAAGGCATGAGTGTTCTCGACTTTAATGTTGGTATCTTCATGATTACGGCTATCAGCTCTATTGGTGTTGTTGGTATCTTTATGGCAGGTTGGGGTAGTAATAATAAATATTCAGTGGTGAGCGCCATGCGTGGTGCTGTTCAGATGATTTCTTATGAGATGTCATTGGGACTTTGTCTTATTTGCGCTGTTATTTTGACTGGTACAATGCAGATGAGTGGTATTGTTGAAGCGCAGATCGGCCCGTGGAAATGGCTTATTTTCCAAAGTCCTACAGCAATTATTGCTTTCCTTGTATTTCTCGTTTCAGGAAATGCTGAAGCCAACCGCGGACCATTCGATTTAGCGGAGGCAGAGAGTGAGTTGACAGCTGGCTATCATACGGAATATTCCGGTATGGGCTTTGGCTTCTACTATTTGGCAGAGTACCTTAATCTCTTTGTTATCTCCGGTTTGGCATCCGCTGTGTTCCTCGGTGGTTGGGCTCTGTGAATATAAGGGTTAGATGCATTTGACCAGCTGATGAATCTAATTCCGGGAATCTTTTGGTTCTTGGGTAAGTCCTTTTTGGTTGTTTGGATTCTGATGTGGGTGCGTTGGACATTCCCTCGTTTGCGTATCGACCAGATATTGAAGCTTGAGTGGAAGTACCCTAATGCCTTTGATGCTACTCGTTTTTGGTTCTGACAACCGTTTGGGTTGCGCTCATCTAACTCTTTTAATATATTTAATTAAGGAAATGGAAAAATAATAAATCATATTTCGGCGAAATAGGAGCTGCTTTGAAAAACGCTTGGTACCGGTTTAAAGGTTACCATGAAGGAGTATTTCACACCAAAGTCTACAGAGCAGTATCCTGAAAACCGCAAGACGACATTGCATGTAGCCAAGCGCCATCGTGGTCGCCTTGTCTTTAAGCGTAATGAGGATGGTAGCTATAAATGCACATCTTGCACGATGTGTGAGAAAGCCTGTCCAACTGATACAATCAAGATTACGGCTCATATGGAAGAAAATCCAGAGACAGGGCGTAAAAAGAAGGTGCTTGATGATTATCAGTACGATTTGGGAGATTGCATGTTCTGCCAGCTTTGTGTGAACTCTTGTAATTTTGACGCCATTGAATTTACGAATGATTTTTGAAAATGCGGTGTTTGATCGTAATAAGTTGATCCTGCATTTGGATAAGGAAGTATATCAAGGTGGTTCACTGCCTAATCTTATTGACGGTGGAGCGCCATTGACGATTGGTAAGTTTAACACAAAAACCAAGTAATAGATTATGGCAAATATTATTATGTTTTTGCATCTTGGCTGTAGTCATTCTTGGTTCAGCCGTGATGTGCGTAACAACCAAAAGGATTATGCGGGCAGCAACATTCTTGCTCTTTGTCCTCTTTGGGATTGCAGGAATTTATTTCCTGTTGGATTATACATTTTTGGGGGCCGCGCAGATATTCTATTTATGCCGGCGGTATAACCATGTTGTATATTTTTTTGCAATTCAACTTGTATCTAAGCGTACGCTCCAAGGCCTTGTTGAACGAGTGAAAGGCAAACGCGTAGTTGGCGGTGCTTTGGCAACCTTGGTAGGCCTTGTTACTGTTGTTGCAGTTTTATTGAAGAATCAGTTTATCAATGCCGCAATCAATACAGATAGTATGGAAGTTCCAATGGAACAGATTGGAAAAAGCCCTTGTCGGCTCTGAGAAGTTCGAGTACGTACTTCCTTTTGAGTTTATTTCTCTCTTTCTGTTAGCTTGTATTGTTGGTGGTATCATGATGGCAAGAAAGGAGGAGAGAAATGAATATTCCAGTAGAATGCTATTTAGTGCTCAGCTCACTATTGTTTTTCATCGGTGTATTTGGTTTTGTTACCCGTCGTAATTTAATCGCAATGCTGATCTCTATTGAATTGGTATTGAATTCTGCCGATTTAAATTTTGCAATTTTCAATCGAATTCTTTTCCCGGAGCAGTTGGAAGGTTTCTTCTTTACACTGTTTTCTATGGGGGTAGCGGCTGCAGAGACAGCTGTTGCCATAGCTATCATCATCAATGTTTACCGTAACTTCCATAGTGACCAGGTGAACAGTATCGAAAAAACATGAAATTATAAAAACAATGGAATACAGTTATGCATTTTTGATACTTCTTCTCCCGTTTTTGAGCTTTTTGCTGATTGGACTTGCGGGAATGAAGATGAAAAAACCGGTAGCTGGCCTTATTGGCACATTGGTTATAGGTAGCGTATTTGCAATGTCTGTGTTTACGGCATACGAATATTTCTTTTGCTATAGGCAGGGGATGCTGCTACAGGACTATACCCGACAGTTACCGTATTTAACCTAACTTGGTTGAAGTTTACCGAGTTGCTTACTTTCAATATTGGCTTTAGGCTTACTCCTATCAGCGTGATGATGTTGATAGTAATTACTACTGTGAGCTTTATGGTTCATATTTATTCGTTCGGTTATATGGCTGAACGTGATGAAAACTATAAGAAAGAAGAGTATGAGCCTGGTTTTCAGCGCTTTTATGCATACCTTTCTCTCTTTACCATGAGTATGTTGGGGTTGGTTGTTGCAACAAACATCTTCCAAATGTATCTATTTTGGGAACTTGTAGGTGTTTGTTCTTATCTTCTTATTGGCTTCTACTATCCCAAGCATGCCGCAGTGCATGCTTCTAAGAAAGCATTCATCGTTACACGTTTTGCCGATTTATTCTTCCTTATCGGTATTTTTGTTCTACAGTTTCTATGTTGGAACATTCAATTACGATTTGTCTGCTACACCGGAGTTGCAGTCTAGTTTGGCGGGTGCTGCATGGGTGTTGCCTATGGCATTGTTCCTTATGTTCATTGGTGGTGCAGGTAAGAGTGCGATGTTCCCATTGCACATTTGGTTGCCTGATGCCATGGAGGGACCGACGCCTGTCAGCGCATTGATTCATGCTGCTACGATGGTTGTTGCTGGTGTTTATCAGGTAGCCAGTTTGTTCCCGATTTGGGTAGAATACGCACCTAACATGTTGCATTGGGTAGCTTTATATTGCTGCATTTTACAGCTTTCTATGCTGCCGCAGTAGCTTGCTGTCAGCGTGATATCAAGCGTGGTCTTGCATTTTCGACAATCTCTCAGATTGCTTACATGCTTGTGGCTTTGGGAGTTTGTACAGCAGTAGAAGGGAGGGTGGCGTTGGCTATAGGCCAGTATGTTCCATCTTTTTACACATGCTATGTTTAAAGCGTTGTTATTCCTTTGCTCTGGTGCCATTATCGTGATTATAGGTAGCAACTTTAAGGAATATATGGGAGGCTTTGCACAAGTATATGCCGATTACCAATATCTGCTTTTTGATAGGAACAATCGCTATCAGCGGTTTTCTTCCCATTGGCAGGCTTCTTCTCTAAAGATGAAATTGTAGATGCTTGTTTCCATTACTCTCCGTTTATGGGTTACTTTATGACATTGGTTTCCGGTATGACAGCATTCTACATGTTCCGTTTATACTATGTCATCTTCTGGGGAAATTCTTATTATGAAGCTGATCCAGAAAATCGTCGCAAACCAGCGGAAGTTCCTTTCATTATGTAGGGGACCACTCGTTTTCCTTGCTGTTATCTCTTGCTTTGCAGGCTGGATTCCATTCGGTCATTTTCGTAAGTGCTGATGGTCATGCAGAAGACATTGCTCTTCAAAGTCTTCATTTCGGCCCAACAGCTTGGATGAGTCTTTGTGTTGCATTTATCGGTTTTGGTTTAGCCACTTGGATGTATGCCAAGGAACCAATCCTGTGCCTGATATGCTTTTCAGCGCAAAAATGCCTCGTCTTCATAAAGCCGCACTTAACCGCTTCTATATTGATGACGTATGGCAGTTCTTTACACATAAGATAGTGTTTGCTTTGTTCTCAAAGCCTATTGCATGGTTCGACCGTCGTGTCATTGATGGCACGTTCAACTTCATGGCTTGGGGAACTCAGGAAGCAGGCGAGACAATTCGTCCTTGGCAAAGTGGCGATGTACGCTCTACGTCGTATGGTTCTTGACAGGAACTGAAGCGCTTACATTGGTTTTGTTGGCCATAGCCTTGTAAATGTCTCATAATTAATAGAATCAATAATAAGATGAATATATTAACTTTATTCGTAGTAATTCCGGTCTTGATGTTGATTGGCCTTTGGTTGAGTAAAAAAATGACAACCAAGTGCGCGGCGTCATGGTCACCGGATCCGCGGCTCTTCTCGGCTTATCTATCTATTTGGTATTCGCGTTTTTGGAAATGCGTGAGACAATGCCCGCCGATCAATACCCTATGCTGTTCACTTACAGTACTCCTTGGTTTAAGGCTCTTAACATAGAGTATGCCATTGGGGTTGACGGAATCTCTGTTGTCATGATATTGCTTTCTGCAATCATTGTCTTTACCGGAACTTTTGCCTCTTGGCAGATGGAACCGATGAAGAAGGAATACTTCCTTTGGTTTGTTTTATTGAGTTCAGGTGTGTTTGGGTTCTTCATCTCAGTAGACCTCTTCACCATGTTCATGTTCTATGAGGTTGCCCTTATCCCGATGTATCTGTTGATTGGTGTTTGGGGAACTGGTCCAAAGGAGTATGCTGCCATGAAACTTACCTTGATGTTGATGGGTGGTTCGGCTTTGTTGGTTATTGGTATATTGGGTATTTATTACTTTAGTGGAGCTACCACCATGAATATCAATGAAATAGCAGCAATGAGCTAACATACCTGTTGAAGTGCAGAAGGTATTTTTCCCTTCCTGTTTATCGGTTTTGGTATTCTTGGTGCTTTGTTCCCATTCCACACGTGGTCACCCGATGGTCATGCTTCGGCTCCAACAGCCGTGTCTATGTTACACGCCGGTGTGCTGATGAAACTTGGTGGGTATGGTTGTTTCCGCATTGCCATGTACTTGTTGCCGGGTGCGCTTGATACATGGGCACCTGTCTTCCTTGTGCTGACAACGATTTCTGTAGTTTATGGAGCACTCTCCGCTTGCGTACAGACCGACTTGAAGTATATCAACGCATATTCTTCTGTTTCTCACTGTGGAATGGTGTCTTCGCATTGTTGATGATGACACAAACCGCCATCACGGGTGCTGTTCTTCAGATGCTCTCACTGGTTTGATGACAGCCCTCTTCTTTGCGGTTATTGGTATGATTTATCATCGTGCCGGAACTCGTGACGTGCGCTATCTGGGTGGTTTGATGAAGGTTGTTCCATTCCTTTCTGTAGGTTATGTAGTAGCAGGTTTGGCCAACCTTGGTTTACCAGGCTTCTCCGGGTTCGTTGCGGAAAATGACCATTTTTGTAGGTTCATTCCAAAAACGCAGACCTTTTTCATCGTGCCTGCACAATCATTGCTTGTACCTCTATTGTCATCACTGCCGTTTATATTCTCCGTGTTGTGGGTAAGATTCTTTTTCCAGAAAAATACCCTAATCAAGAGTTCTATAAATTACACGACGCAACTTGGGATGAGCGAGTTGCCGTGATAGGTCTTATCGCCTGTGTGGCAGGTCTCGGTATGTTCCCGCTGTGGGCCGACGAAGTAATCAATGGTGCCGTAGGGACCAGTTATCAAACACATCGGTCATTTTACAGCAGTTGCAGGTTTGTAATATACTTTTAATAGCTATTTAGAATTATGAATATAGATTACAGTCAATTTCTTAATATGGTACCCGAGGTGACTTTAACGTTACTTTTTGGTCGTAGCCTTTATTGCAGACTTTTGCAGCGCAAAGAATACGCTTCGCAAATGGTTCAATCCATTGATGTGCGCATTGATGTTAGCTCATATTGCAGTCAATCTTGGAACTACCGAAGCGGCAACAGCATTCGGTGGTATGTATATTACAGGTCCTTCTATTGGTGTCATCAAGTCTATTTTAGCACTTGGAACTCTGATAGTTCTCATTCAGGCCAAGGAGTGGCTTTCGCGTGAGGACACAGCTTTCAAAGAGGGTGAGTTCTATATGTTAGTCTTCTCTACGCTTCTGGGTATGAACATGATGGTTAGTGCCAATCACTTCCTCTTGTTTTTTTCCTCGGCCTTGAGATGGCTTCCGTACCGATGGCTTGTTTGGTTGCGTTTGACAAGTATCGCCACAATTCAGCCGAAGCAGGTGCCAAGTTCATTCTCACCGCAACATTCTCAAGCGGTGTCATGCTCTTTGGTATTTCTTTCCTTTATGGCGCGGTAGGAACGCTCTACTTTGATGACGCGGCTGCTAAGATTACAGTAAGCCCCTTTGATCATCATGGGCTTGGTATTCTTTTCAGCGGTCTTGGCTTCAAGATTTCTTTGGTACCATTCCATTTTTGGACTGCCGACTCATATCAAGGTGCTCCTACTACCGTTACAGGTTACCTGTCGGTCGTTTCTAAAGGGTGCAGCTTTCACGCTGTGAGCGATTCTCATGAAGGTATTTGCTCCAATGGTAGAGTATTGGCAATATTTTGCTTTATATTGTTATCGTGCTTTCCATTACAATAGCCAACCTTTTTGCCATCCGTCAGACCGATTTGAAGCGTTTCATGGCCTTCAGTTCTATCTCACAGGCCGGTTATATCATGTTGGCTGTCGTAGGTAATAGTGCCATGAGTGTTACAGCCTTGTCTTTCTACGTGCTGATTTATGTTGTAGCCAATATGGCGGTATTCTCTATCATCAGCGCAGTCGAAGAGCACAATAACGGTACTGTCAACATGAATAGCTACAATGCCCTTTATAAAACCAATCCACGCCTGGCTTTCTTAATGACGTTGGCGTTGTTCTCTTTGGGTGGTATTCCTCCTTTTGCGGGCATGTTCTCTAAGTTCTTCGTGTTTATGGCAGCTGTAAAGGGTGCTGACGTGACAGCAACCAGCGGCGCTTTGGCCTACGGAGTAGTATTCATCGCCTTGATCAATACGGTAATCAGTCTTTACTACTATCTGCTCATCGTGAAGGCTATGTACATCAAGCGCAATGACAATCCATTACCAACTTTTACAAGTAGTCTAAACACTAGTTGGCTTTGGCCCTGTGTGTAGCAGGCATTGTTGCTTTTCGGTGTTTGCTCGGGCGTTTACGAATGGATTGACATGGCTTCTTTGATGTAATTGCTTACATCTTATAATTATAATGGATAGGGGGTAAACACCAATGGAAAGTGTTTACCCCCTATTTTTTGCAAGTATACTTAGTATGAGCCTGTGACAAGCGTATTTGAACTTAGCAAATAATCTTGTCAAAGTAGAATTAAATTAAGAGTCAAAGTTGTCAACTAATTCCAGTACACTACAATTTGGAACTTGCAACCGCCTTTCAGCAGTTCTTGCATAGTGAGCAATGCAGGCTTATTGCTTAATGTTGCTATACTTAAAAGCACTTCAAGTTCTTTCGCCATTTCCTGTTGTAGTTCTTTCGCCTTTTTCTTTAACCAGGCTTGCATACAGTTCTATGTCATATGAGGTCTTTCTCGCACGGGTAAAGTATGCCGCGAAGAGTTGACAAGCAGTCCGCAGTCCTTAATCATGCCATACCGACATACGTCTTGCAAGCTTCCCCTGCGCGCCTACGCCTGGTACAAGCAAAAAGTGACGGGGAGCTACTTTGCGGATGTCTTCAAACATCTGGCCCTGTGTGGCACCAACCACGTACATCATGTTCTCTTCGTTGCCCCATTCCTGACTTTTTGCGAAGCACTTTCTCAACAACCGTTCGCCGGTGCGGTCTTCCGTCAGCTGGAAATCATGCGAACCTTTATTACTGGTCAGTGCCAGCAGAATAACCCATTTGTCCTTGTATTCCAAGAAAGGCTTTACACTGTCTTCTCCCATGTAGGAGCTACAGTCAGCGCATCCAGATTATATTCTTCAAAGAAGGTCTTGGCATACATCGTACTCGTATTTTCCAATGTCTCCGCGCTTGGCATCCGCGATGATAAAAGTGGGTGGGGTAGAACTCTTGATGTATTCAATCGTATGTTCAAAAGCCATCATGCCTTTGATACCATAACATTCATAGAATGCCAAATTGGGCTTATAGGCAACGCAATAGGGAGCGGTCGCGTCAATAATCATCTTGTTGAAGGCAAATATTGGCTCATCCTCCTGAAGCATTTGCGTCGGAATTTTCTTCAAATCAATGTCCAATCCAACACATAGAAATGATTTCTTTGAAAATATTTGTTTAACAAGTTCTTCTCTGTTCATATTCTTTCCTTTATAATTTTCTGTGATTTGAAAAACTATTTGCCAACTTCGGTCTTTGGCAAATCCTTAGTCTCCGTTGGAATCCTTTTTGGATGAGGTCATGAGATTTTACAAATTCTTCGGCCTGTACGGTCTTTTTCTTTGCTTTCATTCTCATCCGTTTTTCTTTGTACCTAATGCCCATGATGATAGTTATTTGTTTAACAGTCTTTACAATTCGTTTTCTTTCATCTTCTCCGCGTTTTTCCGCCACGGTCAACGCATCAATCATGTCTTGGATGTTACCTCCCAAGAACTCCTGTAAATCATGAGTCGTGAATCCGATACGATGGTCGGTTACGCGGCCCTTGTGGGAAGTTGTAGGTACGAATCTTTGCAGAACGGTCGCCCGTTGATACCAAACTCTTGCGACGATTGGCAATGTCGTCCACGTATTTCTGGTGTTCGCGGTCGTGAATGAAGGTATAGAGACGGCTCAGCGCACGCTCCTTATTCTTCGGCTGGTCACGGGTTTCAGTACATTCTATCAGGATTTCCCTCCACCTCACCGGTGTTCGGATTCTTCCATGGATAGCGCAGACGAACACCCTGATTCCACTTTGTTCACGTTCTGACCGCCGGCTCCACCTCGAACGGAAAGTATCCCATTTAATATCACCTTCGTTGATGTTTACTTCAAACTTGTCGGCTTCGGGCAATACTGCAACCGTAGCCGCGCTCGTTTGCATGCGTCCATTGCTTTCTGTAACGGGAACGCGTTGCACACGATGCACGCCGCTTTTCATATTTCAACGTGCCATATACATCGGTGCCACTGACCGCAAAGTCAACTTCCTTGAAGCCGCCCACGGCACCTTCAGAAGCATCGGTTACGCTCAGTTGCCAGCCTTTGCTGTCGCAATAGCGCTTATACATATTAAATAAGTCACCGGCAAACAGACAGGCTTCGTCACCTCCGGTCCCGGCCCTGATTTCCATTTGTACATTCTTTGCGTCTTCCGGATCTTTCGGAACCAGCAGTATCTTGATTTCCTCTTCCAGTTTAGGCTTCTGTTCTTCATTGTCCTGCAATTCCTGACGCGCCATGTCCTTCATGTCCGCGTCGCTTTCGTTCGTCAAGATATCTTTTGGCCTCTTCGATTGAATTGAGACAGTCTATGTAGCGTTTGCGGGCATTCATGATGTCGCCCAGGTCTTTCCACTCTTTGGTGAGCTTCACGTATCGCCCCTGATCCGCTATCACATCTGGGTCTGTAATGAGGGTACTTACTTCTTCGTAACGAGCTTCAAGCCCGTCTAATTTCTCGAGTATGCTATTATTTTCCGGCATATTGTTTATTTATATTCGAACGTTCCAAATTCGCTGTGAATGGTAAGGGCTCTTCTGTCCTTCCTCAATGTGTCCCACAATTTGGGCGTCTATATTGAATTCTTTACTGATGTCGATTACTTTTTCGGCAACTTCAGGCCGCACGTAGATTTCCATTCTGTGTCCCATATTGAACACCTGATACATCTCTTTCCAATCTGTTCCGGAGCAATCATGGATGGCTTTAAACAGCGGTGGTACAGGGAACATGTTGTCTTTGATTACTTTGCAGTTGTCGTTGACGAAATGGAGCACTTTCGTTTGGGCTCCGCCTGTGCAATGGACCATGCCATGAATCTCCGGCCGCATTTCATCCAGTATTCTCTTTGATGACCGGTGCGTAGGTACGAGTGGGAGAGAGAACCAGCTGGCCTGCGTTTATCGGCGAACCTTCTACGGCGTCTGTCAGCTTGTAACGGCCGCTGTAGACCAATTCGGATGGTACGGCATGGTCGTAGCTTTCAGGATAATTCTCTGCCAGATACTTGCAGAAGACATCATGGCGTGCCGAAGTGAGGCCATTACTACCCATGCCGCCATTGTAACGGCTTTCATACGTAGCCTGTCCCGTTGAACTAAGACCGACTATAACGTCACCCGGTTTGATGTTGGCGTTGTCAATTACATCGGCTCGTTTCATGCGGCAAGTGACGGTCGAGTCTACGATTACCGTGCGCACAAGGTCACCTACATCTGCCGTTTCGCCTCCGGTCGGGTAAATTCCTATACCCATCTTTCGCATATCGGCCAGCAAATCGTCCGTACCATTGATGATAGCAGATATAACTTCGCCGGGTATCAGCATCTCATTGCGACCGATGGTGCTCGAAACGAGGATGTTATCAACGGCACCCACGCAAAGCAAGTCGTCCGTATTCATAACGATAGCGTCCTGAGCGATACCTTTCCATACACTCAAGTCGCCAGTTTCTTTTCCAATACATATAGGCCAATGCCGATTTGGTACCGGCGCCGTCGGCGTGCATGATGTTGCAATATTCCGGATCACCTCCCAGTACATCGGGGATAATCTTGCAGAATGCCTGTGGAAAAATGCCCTTGTCAATATTCTTGATGGCATTATGCACATCTTCTTTGGCGGCAGATACGCTGCGCATCATATATCTGTTGTCCATGATTCTTTCTCTTATATATTAAATCTGTGCAGCTCTATTCGTCCTCATGCCAAAAGTCCCACGATACGAAAGCCTGCAAAGCAACATCTCAAGTCCGTTTTTGACGGTCGCGCCGTATTTCGTGCCTTTGCTTCATGAAGAGCGTTTCGTCAGTTGATGCGCAAGTCATAGAGTAGGGTGGCATGTCCATCGCTCATAGGGAAGTTGAGGGCACTTTTCGGCATGCGGATCACATGCCGCAGGGGGTAGCTGACGATGACCCTGTATTCTTTCATCATGTTTCTCGGTGATGTCGTCATAGGTACGACTCTTGTCTGTCGACTGACAAAACGGTTTCCAGTCCCCAATGATTTTCAGCCACAGTCAATGGCATCGGGCGGCACCGCCGGTACCCAGAATCAGCGCTTATGGCATGGTTCCAACAAGGGTTCTATGCTTCGTGTGAATCCCACCACGTCACTGTTGTATCCTTTCAGGATTGTTTTCTTGCCTTTGGCGCGACACTTTCACGACATTGACGGCACCAATGGCTTTGGCCTCGGTGTGATTTTTGTCCAGATAGTCCATTATCTGCGCTTTGTAAGGGTCATCGTAACGTTGAACTCCTTTCAGTTCCGATTCTGCGCGATGACCTCGGTCAGTTCCTTGATGGATGGAATCCGAAGTTGATGTACGTGGCATGATATGCTCATTCCTCGAATTTCTCATTGAAATAGTTCTTCGAGAACGAATGCCCAAGGGTAAGTCCAATCAGTCCGTATTTTATCCATAATCTTGTTGTTTTATTTTCTGCGAAGTACATGGTGCAGATACCGAAAGTGAGTCGCTTGAAACTTACTTTGGCAAACCCGGCCCGTTTGAGCACTTCCATCATGGTCTCGCCTTGCGGGAACGCTTCTATCGTCTTGTTCAGATAGCTATATGCGCTATCGTCGTTAGAGATAATCTTGCCATAGAGGGGAAGTACCGTATTGGCGTAAAGCCAAAACAACTGTTTTATAGGGAAAGTGACGGGTGTCGTTAATTCGATAACACTCAGATGACCGCCCTTTCATGCACACGACACATCTCTTTCAACCTTGATCAAGGTCGGGAAAGTTGCGTATTCCGAAAAGCGGCCGTCACGGCATCGAAAGAGTTGTCGGCGAAACTCAGCCGCATGCAGTCTTCCTTTACGAAGGAAATAATGTGGGCTTAGTCCGGCTGCTTTCACCTTTCTTCGCCCACCTTCATCATTCCTTCCGAGATATCCGAACCTTGTTAGATGAACCGGCTTGAGTAGCTTTTTGCGGCTTGTAGCGCAAAATCGAGCTGTGCTCAGCCACGTCCAGAATGTTTTCCGGGTGGTAGGGCGCAGTTGCTTGATGGCTTTCTTGCGCCAGTATTTGCTCAATATCCCACGACAGCCGGTGGTTTGGTAGTCATAGGTAGAAGCAATGTTGTCAAACATCGCCTCTACCTGTTGTCCTTGTCACCTTCGTGGTAAGGTTTTATCTCTTCTTGTTTGTACATTTTACTTTCGGCCGGCTAGATAGGCGCTCACGTTCTTTTCGATACGTGGGCATTGACGTCGCCTCTTCTTCTACGGCCTTATCAAACTCTTTTCTCCGCAGTGATATGCTCAGAGAGTTCGATGTACTGCGTTCGCCCACGCTTTTCATGCGTATTCTTCTGGTAATCTCAGGCACAGTTTTGTCCGTCTGTTCATGAAGTTGTGCTCAATGAGCCACCGACGCACAAACTCCTTAGACAGCTGCTTCTGCAGTGTCGCCTTTCTCAAACTTCTTCGTAACCATCGGCACAGAAGTAGCGGCTTGAGTCGGGGATGACATTTCGTCAATCAGATATACTTTACCGTCGCGCTTACGCAAAACCTCATACTTCTGTATCTACGAGGATGAGGCCCCTGCTTGGCGGCACTTCCTGTCCGCGCTTGAAGAGCTTACGGCATAATCTTCCATGATGGCGTAGTCTTCGGCCGATACAATACCCCTGACTGATGATTTCCTCTTTCGAGATGTTCAGGTCGTGACCTTCGTCTGCTTTGTGGTCGTGGAGTGACGATAGGTTCAGGGAATCGCCTCGTTCTCACGCATGCCTTCGGGCAATTTTACGCCACAAATCTCACGGCAACCATTCTTGTATTCGCGCCATGCGCCGCCGGTCAGAATGGCTCGGATAATCATTTCGACACGGAAGCCTTTCGCATTTCAGGCCTACCGTAACCATAGGATCGGGAGTCGCCAGTTTCCAGTTAGGACAGATATCGCTTGTCGCATCCAGGAATTTGGCGGCGATTTGGTCCAGCACCTGACCCTTAAAAGGGATTCCTTTCGCGGCACCACGTCGAAAGCGGATATTCTGTCGGTGGCAACCATCACCATGAGGTCGCTCGATTGATGTGTATATACATCACGTACTTTTACCGTGGTAAACACTCTTTGTCCATCAAAATGGAAGCCGTCTTCGTTTAATGCTTTATTGGGAATATTTGATTTTAAAACCTTGTTTTTATTCGTTTTCTTACTCTTCGTTTGCTTTTGTCATAGCGCATCGTAGGTACTGACGATACGGGTAACGAGCTTATGACGCACAATACTTTTCTCCTCCCAGCTTCACAACACCTATTCCTTCTACGTCGCCCAGTATGTTGGGCGCTTCTTTTAGTCCGCTTTTTCTGCTCGCGAGGTAGGTCTATCTGCGTCATGTCGCCCGTAACAATCATCTTCGTATTCCATCCCATACGGGTCAGAAACATACGGATTTGTTGGGGAGTCGTGTTCTGTGCTTCGTCCAAAATTACGACGGCATCGCTCAGCGTGCGGCCTCGCATGAAGGCTAAAGGGGCAATCTCGATGACGTGTTTCTCCATCATATCCTGCAATTTCACGGTTGAAATCATGTCTTCGAGCGCGTCGTAGAGTGGTTGCGGCAGTCAATCTTATCTTCATGTCGCCGGGTAGGAATCTGAGCTTTTCACCGCTTCAACAGCCGGCCGCGACAAGATGATTTTCTTGACAGTCTTCTCTTTCAAGGCCTTACAGCCAGCGCAATGCTGAGATAAGTTTTGCCCGTTCCGGCCGGTCCAACGGCAAATACCATGTCGTTCTTCTCTACGGCGTCAATCAGTTTCGCTGATTATGGCTGCGGCTCTTAATCGGTCGTCCCGAAATGCTGTAAACCAAAACGCCTTTTACCGCGTCGGCCTTGGTGGTGGCATGACCATTGATAATATCGAGGGATGTCTTCGTCGTTTATCTTATTATACTTGAGTATATGCTTTGCGTATGCGTTCTATAGCCTCTTCAAATTTGGTCATTTCTTCTTCATCTCCCACACCTTAACTACGTCACCGCGTGCCGCTACACGCAGTTTAGGAAAAGAGACTTGACCATTTGTAAGTGGCCACTGTTGACTACCGTAAAAACGTAACGGGGTCACTGTCTTCCAGAACAATATGCTTCTCTATCAAAATAAGGAGTCTTTTCAATTGTAATTACAGCTGCAAAAATATAAAAACAACGAATACGACAAAGATATCTTTTGCTTTTTGTTACCTTTTGTGCCACAAAGTAAGGAAAAACGGAAAAATGATTTTGAGTAAGAAAAGATATATTCAAGGTTTTGGTATCATTGTTGTTTTGGGAATGGTAAGATGCCTTTCCCGAAGTGGCCTCTTCGTTCTCCGAAAGCTGCTTTTGCCGATTCCGACCGACACGCTTCTGGCGTCGCGGCAGCCCGTTGATACCATTATCGTGCAATCCTCAAATTCGTTACCGATTCGTTACCGCTTGCTTTCACTCGTTTTTCAAGAGCGATGGCAGCACCTGTCAAGAATCGAATCTAAGCGTTCCGCATTTCGGAAACACACTTTCCTGATCAGAATGACGTACTAACTGCTTTCGGCACAACGCTGGGGCGTGAAGCCGGTTGTGGATAGAACCGATGCCGAAGCACGAAAAACGGAGCTGGTTTACGTGGGTAGTAATCCTTATTTTTATGTAGATAAGCTCAACAACAGTGTCCCTTATCTTGTTCCCCGTGCCGCTTCATTGCTTCAAGACATAGGTCAACTTCTTCGATAGCCTGCAAAATAGAGGATTCCTTTGCATAAGATTATCGTTCACGAGCGCATTGCGCAGTAAGGCCGACGTGGTTAAATTGCGAGGACGCAAACCAGGACGCCACCGAAAAACTCGTGTCACCTTTTACGGAACGACCTTCGACGTGCTATAATCGCTACAAAACCGTTCAAAGCGGCCGATCAACCGCGGCATGAAGTGCGCAACGACAGCTTGAAATGGTGTTGAGCGAGGGTGCTTCGCGACATGCGACAATCTAAACCGTTGTTGGATAAAATACGAAGTGAAGCAGGGCTGTTTCACATCACTGTTAGATAAAATTCACTCAGAATTTATTTTACAAAAGCTTTATTTTTCTATCGATTATTCTCAATCGACTAAACTTTGCGTCGAAAAACGCAAAATTTTTGCCACTTTTGTAAGCCGCTGTTATTCAGTGGTTTATACTTTTGTTATCTCGTAGTGGCTTTTTGATGGCTCTTTTTGTGCGCAAATAGCTGCTTTGTGGCCTTTTTATCTGCCAGCAGCCCTATTACGTTCTAAAAGCATAGGCTTTCACCTCCTAAAAGCATAGCTTTCATCTTCTAAAAGTTACCCTTTCGTGTCAAAAGAGCGCGATGAAAAGCAAAAATAACGGTTTGCTTCTCATTTTCATTTTCTAGATGGTGGTGGCTAAAAATGTCAAAATTCGGCAGCTTCTTTCACATTTTTGCCGGTAATTCATCTGCACCAATGAATTTTTATGTAGAAATGGTGGTGTCAATGTATATTCATGACTTTTAGGTATTGCCCGAACGTAGGAAGAAAGCTACCTTTGCATCCGCAAATGGAAAAACGGAATTTTATTAAAATCAAAAAAGTATGAAACATAAAATAACAATCATTCAGCGGAGTAGTGTGCTTATGCTGCTGTTGTCGTTGTTTTTGCAACCGCTTGGGCCGAATTGCCAGTGGAAAACCGGAGCAAACGTTTCAGGGAGTGATTACCGAGAAAGCAACAGGAGAACCACCGTCGCATGTCAGCGTAGAGTGTTGGGTACCATGTTGGTCAGTGTGACTGATGTCGAGGGACGTTATCGGTTGGAGAATCTGCCGGAAGGCAAACTGGTGATTGAAGTGAGATCAACCGGATTTCGTGTGATAAAGCAGGCAATGGATATGGTGGTGGAATACGCAACGCACGTTCGACTTTGCGCTGGAGGGAAGACGAAATTTCGCTCGATGAGGTGGTGGTATCGTCCAATAGAAGTCTTTCGTTGCGTCGTAACGCGCCAACGCTCAGTCAATGTTGTGAGATACCCGCATGTTCGACATCAGTCATTCGCTTTGTCTCGGGCTCCATGACTCTAACTTTCAACCCGGTGTTCGGACCGAGGATAACTGTGCCAACTGCGGTTTTCTCACAGGTGCGTATCAATGGTCTCGATGGCCATTATTCCCAAATATTGATTGATTCACGCCCCGTATTTTCCACACTGCAAGGCGTTTAGTAGGCTGGAACAAATTCCGGCAAACATGATAGAACGTGTGGAAGTAGCACGGGAGGCGGATCTGCTTTGTTCGGTTCGTCGGCTATCGGTGGCACGATTAATATCATAACGAAGGAACCTACCAGCAACTGGGCCGAACTTTCGCATTCCTTCATGGCGATGGAAGGCGGAAAGTCGTTTGATAACAATACCACGCTGAATACGTCGATCGTTTCAAAAACAACCGAGCCGGTTTCCTCCGTGTATGGTAGCACTCGTCATCGTGACGGCTACGACCGCGACCATGATGGGTTTACTGATTTGCCAAAAGTTGCGTAACAAAACCATAGGGACTCAACTTTCCTGCGTTTGAATAATTATTCCAAACTTACGTTGCAGTATCATGCCTTGAATGAGTTCAGACGAGGCGGCAACCATTTAAGTCTGCCGGCCCATGAAGCAAATATTGCCGAACAGTTACAGCATGAAATCCATGGTGGAAATCTGGGTTACGACCTCTTTACACCTGATGGCTCAGAGTCATCTGACGGCTTATGCCTCATTCCAAAGTGTGTTGCGCAACAGCTATTATGGTGGTACCGGCGACGATTCGCCTGAAAGTAAGGCTGAGGCATTGAAGGCTTACAGCACGACGCGTGACTTGAATGCGCTGGCCGGAATGCGTTTGTCCATTCCTTTGCGCGACTCGGTTTTATGCCGGCCGACTTTACGCTGGGAGGAGAGTATAGCTATGACGGACTGAAAGACCATGCGATAGGATATGATATTGTCACACGGCAGCATGTGCGTATCGGTAGTTTGTTCTTTCAAAATGAGTGGAAAAGATAATCGATGGAGCACTGTTGCTGGGCGGACGTGTAGATAAGCATAATCTGATAGACCATTTTATTTTCAGTCCGCGCGCGAATTTGCGTTTTAATCCGGTAGAAGAGGTGAACTTCCGTTTGACTTATGCCGGTGGGTTTTCGTGCGCCGCAGGCATTTGACGAAGACCTCCATACAACGCTGGCAGGCGGAGAGCGGCTGAAGACACGTTTGGCTTCGGGGCTGAAAGAGGAGCGATCAAAGCAGCCTTAGCCTTTCGGCTGATACGTATCATTCGTTCGGTAATGTGCAGGCAAACCTACTCGTTGAGGGCTTCTTTTACCCATCTTGACAATGTGTTCGCGCAGCGAAGGCTGGACGAAAAAGACGCCTTTTGGCAATGGTATTCTGGAGCGTTACAATGCCAATGCGGCCACGGTGTTGACGCAGATGTAGAGGGAAGGTGGCCTCTCGTCAATACCAACTGCAGGGTGGCGTCACTTGGCAGCAAAGTCGCTACAAAGAGGCTGTAGAATGGGATGAGGAAGCACCGAAGGAACGCAAAATGATGCGCACACCGAGACGCTTACGGCTACTTCACGGCAAACATAGAGCCTGTAAAGAAGTTCACGATAAGCTTGACGGAAACTACACGGGCTCTATGCTCGTGGGTCATGCGGCGGGTTCGGGCGTAGTAAGCCTGTGGCCGTAGATACACCCGCGTTCATGGTATTTAACCTAAAACTCGCTTATGACTTTAAAGCTGTTGACGGAGTAAAAGCTCAGTTGAATGGCGGAGTGCAGAATTTGACGAATGCTTATCAGAAAGATATAGACCAAGCGATGGAACCGAGACGCGGCCTACATCTATGGACCATCGCAACCACGTACTTATTATGTGGGATTGAAAATCAGCTATTAGTATGCAGGGGTGGCATGGTTGGGCCACCATCCGTAGGCAGTATGAAGAGAGAGATGGAAGACTACCATTATATGAAGGTGGTCTTCCATCTCTTTCTTTATGGGGTTTTGATATTGACGAAGTTACTCGGTATAGAAGCGGATGACGTGTTCGAGTTGCCGACGGCATACAGAACAGAACCCGGATGCTCATTGGTACGCATGCGGCAGTCTTGAAACGCACGGTAAACGCCTTCAAGCTGTAGCCCGCACCTTCGTAAACGCCGATTTTCTCTTCTGTTTGGGATTCAACGGGTAGGTATCTTCGTGCGTTTGTCGAGCATATCCGCCCACTTGCTTTGAAAAATCCTTCAGCGTTGTGATATTGGATTCGCGGGTTCGATGTCTTTGGGAGTACATGGGAATGGCTTCCGCTTCATAGGCATATTCATCGGCTAATCCGGCAAAGCTATGTCCGAACTCGTGAACAACTACAGGGGAGAGTCTTCGGATGATGGGCTGCCGTGAGGTTATAAGAGTTCAAAATGCCACCACCGCCGTAGGTTGTCGTGTTTACCAATACAATGATATGCTCGTAAGGAGTGCCAGCCAGCCATTCGTGGAGGTCTTTCAGATGGAGCGTTGTGAGATAACGTTCGCTGTAGAACGTGTCGAAATGGGAGTGGAGAGCCGTGTTCTTCCAAACGCCCGCACGAGGTACGCTCGTTCCACTATCAACAGAAGGCGCTTTGACAGCTACGATATGAAACCGGTTGCGCATACTTTTGAATGGCTCATGTGTGAACATGGCTTCCATGGCATCTTTCACATCTTTTATAAAGAGGGGCATTTCGGAAGGTTGATAGCCTTCGGCAATGTAGGCGATACGGATGCAATATGTGGTGTCGTCCGGCATTTTGCATCGTCTCGTATGGTGTTACACCCTTGTAGCCGGTTTTGACGAATGAGAATGTCCGCAGGGTCAACGTGTGTGTGTCATTTGGCTCATGACTTGTCAGCGGTTGTCATATAATTCCACGGTAACGTCGGCTTTCTTGAGCGGCATAGGGGTTAGGAATACGTTTTCAAACGACTTTCGGGTGGTGTCTGTGCTTCGGGATAGGAGAGCCATTCCTGAAAGAGCGTCGAGAAAGAATTGCGATAGATAATGGTGCCGGTGGCATGGTCTTTCATGATAATTTGACCATAGCCCTCCATGGGAACCTCGGTCAGTCGCTTGCGCTTGCCCCACCAGCGAGCTCCACGCAGAGTTCATCGAGCGATATCTCCTGTTGACGGGCGTCACCGGAGAAGATGTAGTCGATGCGAAGGGTTTTTGTCGGTAAAGTACTTGTCGAAGTTCTGGGCCATGCAGTTCATTGCGAAGAATGCAAGGAACAGCAAAAGATAGAATAAACGATTCTTCATATAATATTAATTATGTGATTGGGTTTGTTGTTCAGGGCTTTTGAGCAGTTGCTCTTGGAATGGAAACAGCCAGTTGCGCTCGTGTCTTCTTTGTCCGTCGAAAGCCATTAGGTCGAGGTCTATGATTACTTTCCCGTTCTGTTTGTCTGCCGGATTGCGTCCCAACAGACTTTCTGTTTCTTTTTAAAAGGCGGTTGATTTCTGATTCATCGAATGATGTGGAGGCCTGAAGCAAGCCGTTAATAAAAAGGCTCGGATGAGATTCCGACAAGTTCGGTGGTTATAAAAGGACTCCAAACACAGTCATGAAACAGGGCCGTGAGCCGTTCTTCAGCGCGACGAATGTTTTTCGTTCGGGTGGCAGTTGCTTCCTATTCCTATGATAATTATGTGTGTGTCATTCCGTATGATTCTAACTTTGTTGTAAAATTACTTTAGATTCTATAATCATATCATATTTATACCATTTATTTGTTATAATTTAACGCCTTAGGGCATATCTAGTGCGACCTTATGGACTATTTTGTCCTTTTGCCCTGTTCTCTTTTTGTATTTAATATAATTTTAAAAAAGCGATGTGGAGTGTTTTATTTATTGATATTTTTGTTATATTTGTGTTTGTAAATCATAATACCGGCTTTGGAAAAAGCCAAAGACCGAAAGAATATCTGTTTCATTGATGACAAGTAATGATTGGTATTTGCGCGGAAATGAATTTCGCAAGCAGCAAAAACTGGCAGGAAGCGCTTAATTGCTATATGGAGGCAATAGCGCTTGACCCAGAAGAGTCCGGCAGTAGAAGCCAAGCGAATGCTCGACAATATTCTCAGCTTCTATTGGGATATGTATAACCCTTGATACTTATAAATAAAAATAGAAGAACAACAATAAATACAAAGACTATGGGAAAAATAAAAGGCGCCATCGTTGTGAACTCAGACCGATGCAAGGGCTGCGGCCTTTCGTAGTGGTTGCCTGTCCGCAAGACGTGATAGTGATGGCCGACAAGAAAAGTCAATGTGCATGGATACCCCTATGTGGAGCCTGGAAACAATGCGGATCAGTGCATTGGTTGCAGTTCGTGTGGTATCGTTTGTCCTGACGGCTGTATCACGGTTTATCGTAAACGAGTGGAAAGATTAAGACCTAAAAGATTATGGAAAAACAAGAAGTAACTTTAATGAAGGTAATGAAGCCATCGCCCACGCGGCAATTCGCTGTGGTGCCGATGCTTTTTTTGGTTATCCTATAACTCCTCAAACAGAAATCATTGAGACCCTGTCGCAACTGAAACCCTGGAAACGACCGGTATGGTCGTTGTTCGAGGCGGAAAGCGAGGTGGCCTCCATCAATATGGTTTATGGCGCGGCCGGGCCGGGAAGCGTGTGTTTACAACCTCTGCAAGTCCCGGCGTGGCACTGATGCAGGAAGGAATTTCTTACATGGCAGGCGCGGAAGTGCCGGGAGTGTTTGTAAATGTGCAACGTGGAGGTCCCGGATTGGGAACCATTCAGCCATCACAGAGCGATTATTTCCAAGCTACACGTGGTGGTGGTAATGGTGATTACAACGTCATTGTGTTGGCTCCGTCGTCGGTACAGGAGATGGCTGACTTCATGGAATTGGCTTTCACATTGGCTTTTAAGTATCGTAATCCGGCTATGATTCTGTCGGATGGTATTATCGGACAGATGATGGAAAAGGTGGTTTTGCCGTCGATGAAGCCTCGCCGCACCGAAGAAGAAATCCAAAAAGAATGCCCTTGGGCTACGATGGGTCGCTCCGGAAACCGACAACCTAATATTATTACTGCTGGAATTGAAGTCGAAGTAATGGAACTGCGCAATATTGCTTTTGCAAAAACAAATATCAGCAGATAAAAAGATACGGAGGTTCGATTTGAAACACAGCAATTAGAAGACGCTGAATATATAATTGTAGCCTTCGGCAGTGCAGCCCGTATAGCAGAAAAGGAATGACATCGGCTCGCAAGCATGGATTAAAGGTCGGCCTTTTTCCGTCCAATTACCTGTGGCCTTTTCCCCAGTAAGCAGTTGGCAGAACAGCAAAAGGGAAGAAAGGCATTCTGGTTGTGGAGATTAATGCCGGCCAAATGGTGCAAGATGTGCGTTTGGCTATCAATGGAATGTTGCCCGTAGAGCATTTGGCCGATTGGGCGGTATCGTACGCAGACCCGGAAGAGATTGCGACAGCACTGGAAACGAAACTTATAAAGGAATAAGGCAATGGAGCAAAATAAGATTATATCACCGGAGAATCTGGTATATGAGAAACCGAATTGATGAACGACACGCCGATGCACTATTGTGCGGGGTGTTCTCATGGTGTGGTACACAAGTTGGTGGCTGAAGTTGTGGAGTGACATGGGGCTGGATGAGAAAACCATAGGTGTTTGTCCTGTAGGCTGTGCCGTGTTTGCCTATCGCTATTTGGACATCGACTGGCAAGAAGCTGCTCACGGACGTGCACCCGCTGTAGCTACGGCTATTAAGCGCGTGTGGCCTGATCGTCTCGTTTTTACCTATCAGGGTGATGGCGACTTGGCATGTATCGGTACGGCAGAGACAATTCATGCGCTGAACAGAGGAGAGAATATTACGATTATCTTTATCAATAACGCAATCTATGGAATGACCGGTGGACAGATGGCACCTACCACTTTGTTAGGGCAGAAGACAAGTACCTGTCCTTATGGCCGTGACCCCGAACTACATGGTTATCCACTCAAGATAACTGAAATTGCTGCTCAGTTGGATGGAACATGCTATGTGACACGGCAGAGTGTTGATACTGTGGCTTCTATTCGGGCTGCAAGAAAGCTATCCGAAAAAGCTTTTGAGGCCTCAATGGCAGGCAAAGGTTCGAGTCTTGTAGAGATTGTAAGCACCTGTTCGAGTGGTTTGGAAGTTGACGCCGATCAAAGCCAACGAATGGTTGAGAGGCATATGCTGGCATACTATCCGAAAGGTGATTTAAAAAGATAATACCGATCTATAAAACAAAAAGTATGAAACAGAAATCATTATAGCAGGTTTTGGCGGTCAAAGGTGTACTCTCCATGGGTAAAAATCTTGGCCTATTCCGGACTGATGGAGGATAAAGAAGTTACTTGGATGCCTGCTTACGGCCCGGAACAGCGTGGTGGAACAGCAAATGTAACGGTTATAGTAAGTGACGAACGCATTTCTTCTCCCATCTTAAGCAAGTACGATATAGCGATTGTCGTGAATCAACCGTCACTCGATAAGTTTGAACCGAAGATAAAAACCGGGTGGTATTCTTATCTACGATGGTTATGGAATCATGAATCCACCGACCCGTACGGATATTACGATTTATCGGATAGATGCCATGGACAAGGCTGCAGCAATGAAAATGCCAAGGTCTTCAACATGATTGTATTAGGTGGATTATAGCAGGTTTGCCCTATGGTTACACCGCAGGCGCTTGAAAAGGCGCTTTATAAAACGTTGCCGGAGCGTCATCATCAGTTGATACCATTGAATATGCAAGCTGTCGATGAAGGTAAAAAGATAATTCAAAAAGCAATGAATGTAGAGAATTTAAAGAAAACCATCAAATCTCAGGATGGATTATCAAACACGCTCAGGGATGGAGTTTATCTCTACGCCCGAGCCTGATACTTTACAAGCAACGATGAAGGTGGATAACCGTACAAGCAAATCTTTGGCTTTCTGAGCGGTGGTGCTTCTTTGGCGTTGGCGGAGAATCTGGCAGGTGTTGGTTCAATGGCATTGTGTCCGGGTAAGATTAGCGTGGGCATTAATGTAAATGGGATGCATGTAAAAGCCGTCAGTTATGGTTCGACCGTTACAGCGTATGGTCGTCTATTGCACAAAGGGTAGGGACACTCCACACCTGGCATATTGATATAAAAGATGAAACGGGTGACTTGATTTCATCGGTTCAAGTTATGAATTACTTGCTCTCGTCCAAAGCAAAATAGTTGGAAAAAGAAGCAGAATAGTATTGAATAACCAAATTAAATAGGAAGAAAGATAAATGATGGATAACTATGCGGTCTATCGTTTACCCCATCAAAAGCATTATACGCTGATATCACAGACCGATGAATGACCTGCAACAGCTTGATTCTGTTGCTCGATTTGAGTAGTTGCCGTGGTTTTGTGATGGCTCCTTTCATACAAACGGAAGAATGTCCGATTGTTGTCATTCGTCCTGATGTAGTGAAAGATGTTGCGTTGCCAATTATCGCAGGACTGCATTGTGAAACGGAATTGTTAGATTCGGATGGCCTGAATAGTTATCGGAATGATTTTGAATTATTCCATAAAGCGTTGGCTGTCGGCAAGTTCAAGAAACTTGTTTTAGCCCGACGCTGTGATTTCCGACATACAGATATTGACGCGATGATACTTTTCGTGCAAGCTTGCAGCCTTTATCCACGCTTGTTTATCGCTCTTGTTTCGACTCCGGTCACGGGCACTTGGCTTTTTGCTACGCCAGAAATCCTTTTGGAAGGCGAGGGGCACGCATGGCGTACGATGGCTTTAGCCGGTACCATGAAGCTGGAAGCAGAAGATTTGAAGGGAGAGGGCGAGGCCTGCCGATGGTCTCTTAAGAATATTCAGGAGCAGAGTTATGTGCTAATTATATTACAGAATGTCTGCAAAAGTTTGCTTCTGATGTTGTGGAAGAGGGGCCTTATACGGTCAGGGCTGCCGATTTGGTGCATCTTCGTAGTGATTTTTCCTTCCGCTTGAAGGACGATGATCACTTAGGGGCTATACTGGAAGCGCTTCATCCCACACCGGCTGTGTGTGGGTTGCCCAAGAAAGAAGCACGTGATTTTATTCTTCTTCATGAGCATTCGCCACGCAAATACTATAGTGGATTCATGGGGCCACTGTTTCCTGGCGGGCAAACACATCTTTACGTGAGCCTTCGTTGTATGCAATTGACCGCTCAAACGTTTCATTTGTATGCAGGTGGAGGGATTTTTGAAAGACAGTGATGTAGATAGTGAATGGAGAGAAACGGAAGCCAAATTACAAACAATGAGAAAATGTATTCAATAATATTATCCCGCAAAGCATTTTTTTCCAATAAAGAGAATGTTAATATTCTCACGTCCTTGCTCATGGCTCATGGCGTGAAACATGCTGTGGTATGTCCGGGCAGTAGGAACGCGCCTATCGTACATAACCTCAAGGAATGTGGTGACATAGTTTGTCATCCTGTGACCGATGAACGGTCGGCAGGCTTTTACGCGTTGGGTATGAGTCTGGCAACCAATAAGCCGGTGGCGGTTTTGTGTTACGTCGGGTACAGCCTTGCTGCAATGTTGCGCCCGCTGTGGCCGAGGCTTTTTATCAGCGTATTCCACTCATCGTCATTTCTGCTGATCGCCCTCAGGCGTGGATAGAGCAACTCAGATGGGCAGACGCTTCCACAACCAGAGGCATTCGGGAGACTTGTTCACAAATGTGTATCATTGCCTGAACCTATGAATCAAGAACAACGTTGGCATTGTAATCGGCTGGCGAACGAAGTGCTTATGGCCTGCAAACGAAATGGCGGTGGTCCCGTTCATATCAATGTTCCCATGGCTGAACCGCTTTATACGTTCAATCAATCAAGTCTCAATGCAGAACGGATGATAGAATTGATAGAGCCAATTTGCAGCCAATCAGTTGCTTATAAAAACTATCCGAACGTTTTTCGCAAGCAAAACGCCCTTTGATTGTCTTTGGACAGACTAAGAATCATGAGGTGGAATTAGGCTTTTCCAATCGGCTTGCAATGGAATATATTCCTGTTTGGATGGAGATGATGAGCGATAGAATGTATCAATCCCCACATTGACGAATTGGTTTTTCTTGCCGAAAAAGAAATCGCCGTGCGCTCGGAACGCAAAACTGATTATCTGCCTGATTTCATCTTGTATGCCGGTGGCAATCTGGTTTAGTAAACGATTAAAGAACTTCCTGCGAAAGGCAGTGCAGGCTGATGTATGGGAAGTGACAGCTGACGGCGAGGTGCATGATACTTTTTATGCGGGTAACGCATGTCATCAAAGGCACGATACAGGAGCTTTGCGCTAATCTTTACGTTGAAAAACGTGCAGAGCATGAATCTTATTTCAAACACTGGGAGCAACTGTCGCAATGCGTGTGGTGTCATTTGCAGTCATTTGAACCTCGCTATTCCGAATTGTTAGCGGTTAAGTTGTTCAATGATAAGCTGCAGCGTGATGAGTCATCCCATGGTGTTATTCATTATGCCAACAGCATGTCGGTGCGCATGGGCATGATTTATAATCAGCGTTATTTTTTTATTGTAACCGTGGCGTGAACGGCATAGAAGGGTCGCTTTCGACCGCTGCGGGCCACTCGTTGGTCACCGATGAGCGTGTCTATATGGTCATTGGTGACTTGAGTTTTTTCTATGACCAAAATGCGTTGTGGAACAGTTCCTTGCAAGGAAACCTGCGAATCCTACTGCTTAATAATGGTTGTGGCGGTATATTTGGCAAGTTTGAGGGCCTGAAAAGATAGTCCGGCACGTACAGAACTTGTCATGGCTGCCCATCAAACGACGGCTAAGGGCATCTGCGAGGCTTATGGAATAAATTATTACATGGCAGATAATGCCGTTGCGCTGGCCAATCAAATGGAGGTGTTTACGGGTTCATCGGCACGGCGTCCGGTATTGCTGGAGGTCTTTACCGACCCGGATGAAGACATGAACGTATATCAAGAATATTTTAATACATTATAATTATGGCAACAAGAACATGGAAACCCATTGAAGGTTTTGATTTTAAGGAAATCCTTTTTGAGGAATATAACCATATCGCGAAGATAACAATCAATCGCCCGCGTTATCGTAATGCCTTTACACCGCTCACCACTTGGGGAGATGAGCCAGGCCTTTTAGTTATTGTCGTGAAAGCCAGAATGTGCGCATTGTGATTCTTACTGGGGCCGGCGATAAGGCCTTTTGTTCAGGTGGCGACATGCTATGTGAAGGGGCGTGGCGGTTATGTGGGAACTGACGGAGTGCCCGTCTGAACGTACTCGACGTGCAAATGCAGATTCGCCGATTGCCTAAGCCCGTGATTGCTATGGTGAATGGTTATGCCATTGGTGGCGGTCATGTGCTCCATGTCATGTGCGATCTGACCATCGCATCCGAAAAACGCCATCTTTGGACAGACCGGACCGAAGGTCGGAAGTTTCGACGCGGGCTTTGGCGCCAGCTATCTGGCACGGATGGTAGGGCAGAAGAAGGCCCGTGAAATATGGTTCCTGTGCAAGCAATATACCGCCGTTGAGGCCGAACAGATGGGAATGGTCAATAAGGTGGTACCTTTTGAGCTGCTCGAAGATACCTGTGTAGAGTGGGCCGAAACGATGATGGAACGTAGTCCGCTGGCCTTTGCGTATGATCAAGGCGGGGGCTGGAATGCCGAACTTGATGGACAGGCGGGTATTCAGGAACTGGCCGGTGATGCGACCATGCTTTATTATACGATGGACGAGGCACAGGAAGGTGGAAAGGCTTTCTTGGAAAAGCGAAAGCCCGATTTCGATAAATATCCTCAATTCCCATAACCTTTTGAAAGTCGTTTTGATCAACCCGTTATTCGATTCAAATTTCAGACCGGTTGCTGCACTTCAAGCAACCGGCAGGTACGTCCTGTGGTGTCTATACGACTCGCCACAGTTACTATCTGACGCTGACTTCTGTCGATAGTCCCGGCATTGCGGGGATTGGCGAGTGTGCCACGTTGCCCGATTTGAGTTGCGATGCCATTCCCGAATATGAGCAAATTTTTGGAGCAGATATGTTGGATGGTGGAGCAGAAGGGTGAAATTCCTTATGATATGCTGCGCCCTTATCCCAGTATACTCTTTGGTTTGGAAACCGCTTTTGCGCAGTTTCGGGCCAACGGCTCACCCGCGTTCTTCGATACGCCGTTCAGTCGTGGCGAAGAAGGTATTCCTATCAATGGTCTTGTATGGATGGGGGAGTTATGAGGAGATGTATGAACGGCTTGAAGCTAAACTGAAAGCGGGCTTCCATTGCGTTAAATTGAAAATCGGAGCTATTGACTTTGAACGGGAAATAGACCTGATTCGTCACATCCGAGAGAACTTTACCAACGAGCAGATAGAGCTTCGTGTTGATGCGAATGGGGCTTTTACGCCCGATAATGCCATGCAACGCTTAGAGGCATTGGCACGTTATGATATTCATTCCATTGAGCAACCCATTCTGCCAACATCAATGGGCAGACATGGCTCGGCTGTGCAAGGACAGTCCGCTACCTATCGCATTGGATGAAGAACTAATAGGGGTGAATGTGAAAAGCATGAAAGAAGCCTTGCTCGAAACGATTCTTCCGCAATATATTGTACTCAAACCAAGCCTGCATGGGGGATGTTTGGCTCCTCGGAATGGATAGAATTAGCTCGTCAGCGCGGGATTGGCAGTTGGATAACGTCAGCTTTGGAGAGCAATGTGGGACTGAATGCTATTGCTCAATATTGCGCGAAGGTGTATGGTCCTTGTATAACCATGTCGCAAGGGTTGGGCACCGGTCAGCTTTTTACGGACAATGAACCCGTTGTTAGCTTCCCGGCATCGACGCTGTTTGATTGCCTGCATATTCGACAGGATAAGCTTTGGTTTCTATAAAACGAATAAATGAGTCAGTTAGAAGAATTCTTACACGAGTGGAACGCCGCAACACAGTTTGTATCGGTGCATACTTCGGGTTCTACAGGGAAGCCGAAGGCCATGCAGGTTGCTAAGCAATCCATGCTTCATTCAGCTCGTATCACCTGTGATTTTTTGGAGTTAAAGCCCCACGATACGGCTTTGCTGTGCATGGATTTGAAGTATATCGGTGCTAAAATGATGGTCGTAAGAAGTATAGAAAGGCTGCTGCAACTTTTTCTGTAAGCGCCAACAGGCCACCCTTTGTCTGCCGATTCGCTCGAAAAAATCCTCTTCTGTAACCTTTGATTCTGCTCCTTTTAGTGTGGTTCTACCGCCTCATTCCCGTCAGAAAGCACTTCCCGGGCCTTTTTCATTGGTCGCCATGGTGCCTTTGCAGTTTACAATACGCTGCAGGTAGCTGACGAGGCTGCGCGTTTGCGGCAAGGTGAAGCATTTGCTTATCGGTGGTGGAGCTATCGATATTAGCGTCTGGTACAGACCTTGAAAGATTTTCCTAATTACGTATGGAGCACTTACGGCATGACCGAAACTTTAAGTCACATTGCTTTTGCGAGAGGCTCAACGGGCCAGCTCGCAAGCGAATGGTATGAACCTTTTGATAGTGTTCAGATTGCTTGTAATGAAGATGGTTGTCTGGTTATTGACGCTCCACAGGTTCACGACGGATTGTTGGAAACCAACGACCGGGTGGAAATAAAAACAATGAAAATGGCTGATGGTCGACACAAAAACTATTTTCGAGTATTGGGTCGGAAAGATAATGTCATCGTTTCGGGAGGCATGAAGATTCAGATAGAAGAAAATAGAGGATTCATTGCGGCCGTTTCTTTCCCATCCGTTTGTTATCAGTAAAAAGCCCGATGAGAAGTTTGGCGAAGCCATGGTGCTTATTACCGAAGCTACAGATTTGGCCGAGGGTGTCGGAAATCTGTATGAATGCGTTGCCTAAATATTGGGTTCCGCGTCATTACTTGCATATCAACGAAATTCCCTCACGCAAACCGGTAAGATTGCAAGAGGGGAAGTCATTCGTTTTATTACGCGACAGATTCCGTAATTCTTCGATTCCGAATCTGTCAGAAATCTTCTTTTATTTGATTCCTCGTTCGTTCAGTGCCTTTGAATACTTGGCTGCGTTGTCAAGATGTTCCGCGTAGGTGCGAGCGAAATTATGCGTTCCGCTGAAATCTTCCTTAGCACACATGTAAAGATAATTATGGTGTGCGAGGTTGAGCACGGCGTCTATGCCCGCAACCGACGGAATACGAATCGGGCCCGGAGGAAGTCCTGTATTCTTGTAAGTGTTGTAGGGGTTACTGATGGAAAGTAGATTGTTGTAAATGCGCTTTAATTCAAAGCGCTTCCATGCGAATTTAATGGTAGGATCGGCCTGCAAGGGCATACCATTAGGATATTCAGCATTGCGCAGCATGAGACAGTTGTAATACATGCCGGCTATCATCGGTTTCTCTTCGTTGTTGGCAGTCTCTTCATCCACGATGCTGGCCAATGTAATCACTTCATTGTGCGTCAGCTTCATTGCCTCGGCTTTTGTGCGTACGCTCGGGATTCCAGAGTTCTTGTTCTCCTTTTGCATCCGTTCCATGAACTTGTCTAACGACACGTTCCAGTATATATCATACGTGTTGGGGATAAAGAGGCAGAGAATGGTTGCCGTGTCATAGCCCAGTTTTTCACAATAGGCTTCGTCTGTCAGCGCCTTTGCAATCTCCGCACTGTCAAGCATCAGTTTCTTTTGACAGTTCGTTGGCCAACTTTCGGCGGTTCTTACACTTGGCATGGTCAGGTCTACCGACTCTTGCATGCCATTTTTAAGATGGCGGAACAGAGTTTCAAAGCACCTTCACCCGATTTCAGTGCATAGCGGCCCGTGCGGATATGGTCCTTGTAAGAGCTGTGTCTAACCAGCGTGCAACAGCCGATGAAGCCATGATCATTCGATACCGCTTTCACCTTATTATATACAGAATCGATGTTGTCGTCCGTATCAATACTATAAATATATTGGGTCTTTCCGGTGGCGTTCATCGAAGAAAAGAAATAATAATACACTAAAGCCACTGCTACAATGACGCAACCGAGGGTTGCATAAAGGTACTTTCTTTGAGGTTTGCTTATCCATATAACCTTGTTGGAAACGGCCGCAAAGTTACTATTAATAATTGTGAGAACAAAAATATATTTTTGTAATTTTTGTCTCAAAACATCAGCAATCATGTTAGGTAAATACAGTGTTTATATTTTTTTGACTTAGACGGTACTTTACTGGATTCTCTTACCGACCTTTATCTTAGTTGTAATCATGCGCTGAAGGCTTTTGGATTGCCCGAACGCACCCTTGAAGAAGTGAGATTCTTTGTAGGGAATGGTGTCAGGAAGCTGATGGAGCGGGCGGTTCCCGGTGGTTCGGAACATCCGCGGTTTGATGAAGTCTATACTTTGTTTCGTCAATATTACATGCAGCACAATCTTGATCATACATGCCCGTATCCCGGAATCTTGGATATGCTTCGGCAACTGAAGGACAATGGCTGTAAAATGGCTATTGTCAGCAACAAGTTTTATGCTGCGACCCAGCTTTGGCTCATCACTTTTTTGACGGATTGATAGAGGTTGCGATAGGCGAACGTGAGGATATCCGCAAGAAGCCGGCTCCCGATACAGTCATTGAAGCGATGCGGCAGTTAGGTGTCGGTCGTGAGCAGTGTGTTTATGTAGGCGACAGTGACGTGGACATTGATACAGCCAAGAATTGCGACATTCCCTGTATCAGCGTTTTATGGGGGTTCCGTGACAAAAGCATTTCTGTTGTCACATGGCGCAACTAATTTAGTGGAATCTCCTGCAGGTATACTCCAGTTAGATGTCAAAAGGCAGACAACCTCAATCCAACATAAGGAGTAAGTTTGTCAACATAAGGAGTATTTAACTATAAAGCTGTCAACTAGTCCCAGTACACATCACTCAAGCGTCTGACCAAAAGCGCTTCGTGAGGAGAAGCTGCGCAGTCTTGCCAACTCCACGATGATCGACCTTGCCGAGCGGAAGTTCAATATCGCTATTCGAAAAAAATCCGCTGCCAGTAATCACAGCCTTGTCTCAGGGGAAAGAACCCTCCGGTGGTAAACGCACCGTCTCCTTCCTCTGCGATTACCTTGGCATAAGCAGGCAGGGCTACTACAAGCATGCTCGACCGTTGGCTTGAGACCGACGTCCTTCGCAGCAGCATCGTGCTGTATGCCGATGGATATGACAGGGACATTCCCAAGGCCGGTATGCGCGAACTCTACGAACTCTGTCGCCCTGAAGTTCGGCCTGAAGTTCACCATCAGGGCGCGACCAGTGCTACGGCATATTCCGTTCCAATGGTCTTTGCCAGCGCAACCGCAAGCACCCCTGGGACAACCTACTCCAATCACAACTACTTCATTTACGGCAACCTGCTCAACACTACGCCCAAACTCCGTCCCACCGGCTTCGGAGAACTGTGCGTGGCAGACATCACCAACGTGGCTACAAATACGGGATGGGCCTACCTCTCTCTTGTCACGAATGCGGCATCAAGGGTTATCGTAGGATGGAACCTCCATCCTACGCTGGGTAAGGAAGGACCCATAGGGGCCTTGAATATGGCATTGGAATGCTATCGGAGCTACGGGATCGACCCGTCCGGGCTTATCCATCATTCAGACCGTGGTGTGCAATACTGTTGCAACGAGTACACAGCACTGCTAAAAAGTATCCGGCATCCGGATAAGCATGATACAGACGGGAGACCCGCTGCACAACGCACTGGCCGAGAGAATGAACAATACGGTAAAGAACGGCTGGCTCTTCGATACAAGGGATAAAGCCTTTGAAAAGGTCAGAGCGCTCGTTGCCAAGGCCGTGGAACTCTATAACACCGTGCGCCCACATCAAAGTCTGGGCATGAGAACACCCCGCCAGGAACTCCTGAGGCTCATCGGCCATGCCGCATAGCTTTTGTGTGCTCGGGGGCTGCGAGCCCCCTGCCGCAGGGCACCCCTCGGTGTTTTTCATGGTTCGACGGTCATAACATGCAAAAAGGAGGTGAAAGCTTGGAAAGATAAGGAAGAAAAAAGTAAATTTTGCAATTGGATGACAGCTGTCAACCCAAACTGCGCTTTTAGAGAAAAACGCTGACAACCTCTATCTAACATAAGGATGAAGATTGTCAACATAAGGAGTAATTAACTATAAAAAGCTGTCAACTAATTCCAGTACACTACAACAAATAGTGGATTACCGCTACGTGGTAATAACATTACCATTGCGTGGTAATCCAATTACCATGCAGCGGTAATCGTATTACCACCGCATGGAACTTGCACATGTGAGCACGCTGTATCGTGAAGTCAAGCGTAATTCTTCCCCTTACGCGGGCAAGTACGCCTGCACCGGTGGCCCACTCTGCTGCTCCACGCCGCTTTCGTGGTCATCCTTGCCGGTGCATTGCTCACCCGACCTCACGGCCCGTCGGGGGTCATACACCTGCGGCAAGGCCAGTCCACCGCCGAATATATGGCGGCCAAGGATGGGCAAGGCATGGAACCGGCCCGCCTGCCCTTCAAGGTGAAGCTCGAGAAGTTCAACATTCGCTATCACGAAGGCACCAAGGCCGCAGCCGACTATGAGTCAATTATCAGCATCGGGGGCGACGGACCGGCCAACCGCTACACGGTTTCGATGAACAGGATAGCCTCTCACGGCGGCGTGCGCTTCTATCAGAGTTCCTACGACGAGGACGGCCGGGGCAGCGTGCTGGCCATCAACAACGACCCCTTACGGCATTCCCGTCACCTACGTGGGCTACGCCCTGCTCTTTCTTCTCGCTCCTGTGGCTGCTCGTCGACCCCGGGGCACTTTCCGCCGGCTGCTCCGGAGCGACGTGCTGCGCAAGGGCGCGCTGGCTATCCTCGCCCCTCATGGCCCTGCAACAGCCGGCTGCTGCCACCACCTTCCCCGCCGCACAGCCGACCACTTCGGCCGCATGAGCGTGCTCTACAACGACCGCATCGCGCCGTTGCAGACCCTACGCCTACGACTTGACGAAGAAACTCTGCGGCAAGCGCAGCTATCGGGGTGCACGCCCGAACAGGGTGCTCACGGGATTCATCTTCTGGGGCGACCAGTGGACGGGCGAGAAAAATCATCAAGGTGAAAGGCGGACAACTGAAATCCACGCTCCAGTTGCCCGACTACGTGTCGGTGAACGACCTCTTTCTGGCCGGTGACTACCGCCTCAAGCAGTATGTGGAGGAATACTACCATGGGGCGCAAGACGGTTTTCATCAGGATGCGGTGGAACTCGACGAGAAAGTGCAGCTCATCATGGAACTGCGTGGGGGCGCACGGGTGGACGACTACTCTCGGGCGTCATCAAGAAGCACGAACTCACGCGCAGCGACAAGGAGGAAGACCGCATGAAGCATGTGCGTGTCAACAATGCCAACATCGAACCGGTGTTCTTTGCCTATCCCGACAATGAGGTGCTCAACAGTCTCATCATGCGCTATGCGGCCACTGCGCCCGAGTATGATTTCATCGCTCCCGTCGACGGATTCCGCCACCGTTTCTGGGTGATTGCCGACGATGCCGACATCGTCACCGTCACAGAGGAGTTTGCCAAGATGCCCGCACTCTACATTGCCGACGGCCACCATCGTTCGGCGGCGGCAGCACTGGTGGGGGTGGAGAGGCACGGCAGAATCCCGACCATAGGGGGCGACGAGGAGTATAATTACTTCATGGCGGTGTGCTTTCGGGTCACAGCTCACCATCCTCGATTACAACCGGGTGGTGAAAGACCTCAACGGCATGTCGTCGGAGGAGTTTCTGGCGGCATTGGCGAAGAATTTTGTCGTGGAGGACAAGGGCACCGAGTGCTACAAACCGCAACGGCTGCATGAGTTCTCGCTCTATCTCGACGGCCGTTGGTACAGTCTCAAGGCCAAGGAGGGCACTTTCAACGATGCCGACCCCATCGGGGTGCTCGATGTGAGACATCTCAGCCGGCTCATCCTTGACGACTTGCTGGGCATCAAAGACTTGCGTTCCGATAAGCGCATTGACTTCGTGGGCGGCCTGCGCGGTCTGGGTGAGCTCAAGCGTCGTGTTGACTCGGGCGAGATGCGCATGGCGTTGGCACTCTATCCCGTGTCGATGCGGCAGATTATGGACATCGCCGATTCCGGTAAAAATCATGCCGCCCAAGGTCACGTGGTTTGAACCGAAGCTGCGCTCCGGGCTGGTGATACATAGGTTGTAGAAAGACCCACAGACCACGGCCCTCCCACACCCCCTAAAGGGGGCTTCATTCCTGCGAACAGGTGGATGGCACCCCCTTAGGGGGGTATGGGGAGTCCTATCATCTATGCTCGACAAATATACGACCATCAAAGAAAATACCGTCGGCGAGGGATTCTACTCCGAGAAGCGGAGTAAGTTCTCGCTTTCGCGCATCATGTCTACGATGCCGACGAGGGTGAAGGCCATTGTCGCCGACTACCGCCGCCGCTACTACGATGCCCGCCATGTGTATTATGCCCTACATGTTGGGGCCCGGGCGCACCGACTTCCGTGCCGTTGACGACGGGGAGCCTTCGTCCACGGCGGGAAGCCCATCTTGGGGCAGATCAACTCCGCGCGGACTCACAGATGTGCTCGTGATCGTGGTGCGCTACTATGGCGGTGTGAACCTCGGCACCGGCGGGCTCATTGTGGCCTATCGCACGGCAGCCGCAGCCGCTCTCGATACTGCGGAGGTGGAGACACGGCAAGTGGAGGAAATCATCGACTTCTGTTTCCCCTATCTCATGATGAATGATGTGATGCGCGTGGTGAGACCTCTCTCCGCATTGTCAGTCAGCAGTTCGACAAGGACTGCACCATCCTGCCTTTGCCATCCGCCGCAGCATGGCGGAGGAGTTGAGGAGTAGACTGGGCGTGGGCGGGAAGGCCTCCCCGGCCCCTCCGAAGGAGGGAGGGCCCTCGTGGGATAAAAGCTGTTTAAAAGCTCCCTAAGTTTTTGGGGAGGCATTTCTTCCTCTGTATCTAAGTCGCTAAGTTAGGGGAGCCTTGACAAGGAAACAAGACCAGGCGTTTGGAATCTAAGAGTTGGAAAAATAAAAGGCAAAAGCTGATTAAGGCTTTTGCCTTTGTGAGAATAAAGGGGAGAGGGGTAAAAAACAACTGCACGCCATCTGCATCGTCCTCTGTCAAGGCGACGCAGATGGCGTGTGTTTACAGACCTCTGGCTTTCAGCAGGGCTGTGGCGTCGGGAGCCGGCAGACCGGTGAAGTCGGAGAACATCTGCATGAGGTCGAGCGTGTTGCCCCGGCTCAGCACCTTGTCGCGGAACGACTGGCCTACAGTCGGCGTGGAGTGCACCGTGGGCGGCAAAGTAGTCGGCAATGTTCACGGCCAGCACCTCACTCCACAGATAGCTGTAATAGCCTGCTGCATAGCCTCCTCCCACACGTGGTTGAAGTAGGATGTGGAGTAGCGGGGCGGAATCTGGCTGTTGAGCAGTCCGATTTCCCGTAGTGCCGAGGTCTCGAAATCCTTGGCCCCGTCGGCCGAGGGCACCTGTTCCGCCGTGAGTGTGTGCCACGCAAGGTCGAGGCAGGTGGCAGCCAGATTCTCGCCCAGGGCATAGGCCGCCTGGAAGTTGATGGAGCCCAGCATCTTCTCTTTGAGGGCCTCGGGCATGGGGAGGTTGGTCTCGAAGTGGCGGGCGTAGTGGTCGAACACCTCGGGGATGGAGGCAAACGACTCGTTGAATTGCGAGGGCATCTCCACAAAGTCGCGGGCCACAGCCGTTCCGCTCAGCGTGTTGTAGCGGCAGTCGGACAACATGCCGTGCAGGGCGTGCCCAAACTCGTGGAAGAGGGTTGTCACCTCGTCCCATGTGAGGAGCGTGGGACGGTCTTCGGGAGCCTTGGCATAGTTGCACACATATATATAATAGGCAGCTGACGGCGCAGGCGGCTCTGCTTGGCAAAGGCACTCATCCATGCTCCGCCGCGCTTGGTGGGCCGGCGGAAGTAGTCGCATGAAGAGGGCAAGCTGGTGGCCGTCTTTGTCCAGCACGTCAAACACCTTCATGTCGGCATGGTAGGGTGGGCAGGTCGGTGCGCTGCCTGAACGACAGACCGTAGACGCGGTGGGCGGCGTAGAACACCCGTTGACGAGCACGCTGTCGATGTTGAAGTAGGGCTTCACGTCGTCGTCCGAGAAGCTGTACTGCTCTTTCTTCATCTTGGCCGAATAGTAGAAGCGGTCGTAGGGCTCGAGCTTGAAGTCAGGACCCATCGTGCGCCGGGCGTAGGCTTCGATGGCCTGTGTTTCGGCCTGGGCCTTGGGCGTGTAGGCGGCGATGAGCTGCTTGAGGAAGCGGTAGGTGTTGTCGGTGTTCTTGGCCATCGCGTTGTCGAGCGAGTAGGGACGCATAGTCTTTGAAGCCCATGAGCCTGGCCTTCTCGGCCCGCAGGCGGGCCATCTCGGCGATGATGGGGAAGGTGTTAAAGTCGCCCGACCCGTCGGCCCGGTGGATGGACGCCCGGTAGACGCGCTCGCGCAGAGCCCGGTTGTCGAGCGAAGCGAGGATGGGTTGCTGGGTGGTGTTGGTGATCACGATGCAGTAGGGTGCTTTTCCCCCACGGCTCTCGGCATCTTTCCGGCACTGGGCGATGTCGGCCGCACCAAGTCCGGCCAGTTCACCCTCGTTTCCACCCACGTGGCTGCGGCGTTGGTCGCCTTGGGCAGCATGTTGCCGAACTCCTGCTGCAAGGCCGCTATGCGCTTGTTGATTTGCTGCATACGTGCCATCTTGTCTTCCGGAAGCAGGGCCCCCGAGCGCACAAACTTCTTGTAGATCTCCTCCAGCAGTTTCCGGTCTTCCCCCTTGAGCGTGTTGAGCTCATGGTCGTAAACATATTTGATGCATTGGAAGAAGCGTTGGTTGAACGATATTTCGTTCTCAAAGTCGGTAAGCAGGGGCACGGCCTCCTTCTCCGCCTGTTCTATCTCCGGTGTCTTGTCGGCACTGACCAGCGCGAAGAAGATGCTCGACACGCGATCGAGCAGCAGTCCGCCTCTTCTCGTAGGCCAGAATGGTGTTGGCGAACGTAGGCTTCGCCTTGTCGGCCACGATGCGCGCTATCTCCTCCCGCTGTTGGCGTATGCCTTCCTTGAGGGCCGGCAGATAGTCTTCTCTTGATTTTGCTGAAGTCAGGTGCACCGTAAGGCAACGTGCCCGGGCGCATCAGCGGATTGTTTTCCATCAGATTTCCTTTCTTGTTTTGAGCCGTTGCAGCCGTGCCCGGCATCATGGCAGCAGCCAGTGCGGCGGCGAGCAACGCCTTTCCGAGTTTGATGTTCATAGTTTTTGTTTGTTGTTGATGATACTTTTGTTTCTGCAAAGATAGTGCAAGTGAGGGCAATGAAAGCTTGTTTTCAAATTGCCGAACGCCGCCTATCTTATGTAAATATAAGCAAAATACCGCTCATATCCCCACTTTTGGCAGATAAAAGTTATACAAGTGTCTGATTCAATGAGTCTCTCGGTGGTGTGCATCAGGGCATAGCTGTGCATGCCGCCGAGGAGGTAGTTGACGCCGAAGTAGGTCATGCGAGAAGGGTGAGGAAGGCGATGGTGGTGTAGAGATGGTAGGCCGTGGGGCGGCTGAAGAGGGAGAAAGAGCGGGTGTGGAGCACCACGGCGTAGACCATGAAGGTGATCAGCGCCCATGTCTCCTTGGGATCCCAGCTCCAGTAGTTGCCCCAACTGATGTTGGCCCAGATGGCCCCGATGAAGATGCCGAGGCCCAGCGTGGTGACGGCCGGATAGAGGAACAGACGGCTGAGTGCCTGCAACTCGACGCCCTTGCGGGGAGGAGCAGACCCATGAGTCCGCAGATGAAGGTCATGGCCAACAGGGGCATAGCTCATCATGATGATGCCCACGTGGATGCCCAGCAGCGGACTGTTGAGCACGGGCATCATCCGCCCGATGGCGGGATCCATCTGCGAGATGTGGCTCACGAGCAGGGAAGAAGCCCGAGAGCAGGAAGCCGAACACCACCACGATGTGGGCCTTGCGCCACGCAAGGAGCGAGAGCAGTTGGGTGAACCACGCCACGACAAGCATCGTCTCGTAGCCGTTGCTCATGGGCACGTAGCCGCTGATGATCCGGCGCAGTGCCAGTGCTACCGTCAGGGCGAGCATTGAGAGCACCATGAGCACAACAAACAGCGGGCCGGAGGCGGCCGACAGCCTTGCCATGAGGCTTCGCTTCCCGGTGGGGCGGGCCGAAGTGTCGTCCTTATCCGTCAGTTTGCGGATGGTGAGGCCGAGGGCGATGAGCCCCAACGTGAGGTTCACGACGAAGAGAATCGTGGCAAACGGCACACTGTTGTAGAGACGCTCGGCCTCCACCTCCCGTGGAGAGGGCATACCCGCTCCGCCGTTGCGCTGCTGATAGGCCATCACCTCGTCGATGGTCTTGTTCACATCGGCATTGCTGCCCGAGGCGCATAGCGGTAGAGGTCAGCAAACACCTGTTGCATGTAGGCACTGTCGCGGGCACTCACGGCCCCTGTAGCTTCGGTTGGGGGCATACCACTGCGTAGAGCCCTTTGCCGTGTGGGGGAATATCTTCAGCGGCGCGCCCCCACGCAGTTCCATGATGAGCTGCACTTTCTCGTCGAGTTCCACCGCATCCTGATGAAAACCGTCTTGCGCCCCATGGTAGTATTCCTCCACATACTGCTTGAGGCGGTAGTCACCGGCCAGAAAGAGGTCGTTCACCGACACGTAGTCGGGCAACTGGAGCGTGGATTTCAGTTGTCCGCCTTTCACCTTGATGATTTTCTCGCCCGTCCACTGGTCGCCCCAGAAGATGAATCCCGTGAGCACCTGTTCGGGCGTGCAACCCCTGATAGCTGCGCTTGCCGCAGAGTTTCTTCGTCAAGTCGTAGGGCGTAGGGTCTGCAACGGTGCGATGCGGTCGTTGTAGAGCACGTTCATGCGGCCGAAGTGGTCGGCTGTGCGGCGGGGGAAGGTGGTGGTGGCAGCAGCCGGCTGTTGCAGGGCCATGAGGGCGAGGATAGCCAGCGCGCCCTTGCGCAGCACGTCGCTCCGGAGCAGCCGGCGGAAAGTGCCCCGGGGGTCGACGAGCAGCCACAGGAGCGAGAAGAAGAGCAGGGCGTAGCCCACGTAGGTGACAGGGAATGCCGTAAGGGTCGCTGTTGATGGCCAGCACGCTGCCCCGGCCGTCCTCGTCGTAGGAACTCTGATAGAAGCGCACGCCGCCGTGAGAGGCTATCCTGTTCATCGAAACCGTGTAGCGGTTGGCCGGTCCGTCGCCCCCGATGCTGATAATTGACTCATAGTCGGCTGCGGCCTTGGTGCCTTCGTGATAGCGGATGTTGAACTTCTCGAGCTTCACCTTGAAGGGCAGGCAGGCCGGTTCCATGCCTTGCCCATCCTTGGCCGCCATATATTCGGCGGTGGACTGGCCTTGCCTGCAGGTGTATGACCCCCGACGGGCCGTGAGTCGGGTGAGCAATGCACCGGCAAGGATGACCACAAAAGCGGCGTGGAGCAGCAGAGTGGGCCACCGGTGCAGGCGGCTTTGGGCGATGTAGACGATGCCGGCAGCCGTGAGCAGGGCCCACAGCAGGGTGAACCACCACGTGTGGTAGAGGTCGCCCGCGCCCAGCTTTTCACAAAATGTGGCGGCAGCCATGACGGCCACCACCACGATATACAGAGAAAGTTATTTTTCTTGATCATTGATCAGACCTTCCGTGTCGGTTGTATGCGCCCTAGATGGAGCGCAGGAATTTCACCACAGCGTCGCGGTCGGCCTTGGGCAGTGGTAGAATTTCACCGCACTCCAGTAGGCGTCGCTGTTTTTGCTGTAGGCATGCCACATGATGGCCTCCACCTCGTTGCGTGCCCGGCAGTCGTGCAGACGGTCTTCGGCACCCGTGTTGAGCAGGCTCAGGCCGCGGCCCCCACAGCGGTGTGGTACGGCACCAGCTTCCGTGTATGCCGTTTTTCATGTAGAGTCGGTGCTGTATCATGTCCGTGTAGGGATAAATGGTCTGATGGGCATACTTCGGCAGGTTGAGGTTGTTGTTCTTGATGGGGAGGGCACCCATAGTTGTCGTCGCCCGTCTCCATTTCGGACGGTGGCAGCTGGCACACCCCATCTCCATGAAGAGCTTCTTGCCGCGCTGCACGGTGGCGTCGTTGAGGTCGCGGGCGCGCGGAACGGCCAGTCCGCGGTGCCACACCATGTACTGCCGAGTTGTTGTCCGTCATTTCGGGCTTGAGTTGTGGTAGGCGTTGTTAAACTGGTTGGTCTTCGGGTCGAGCAAAAGCCTTCACCGCAGCGGCGATTCCGGCCTCGGTGCCGTCATTGTAGTAAGGCGACGAGGGGTCTTTCTTGATAGCTGCGATCACCTCCTTGTTCTCGCTCATGGCCTTAGCCCAGGCCGTGGTGGTGTAGAGGTAGGGGCCGGTCGCTGCGGCTCACGTTGGGGATGTTCCACATGGCGTTGGCTCCCGCACCGTCTTGGGCGAAGCGCGCGTCATGGCGTAGGTGAAGCGTTTCACCTTCATCTGGCCGTCGGCCAGTTTATACCACGCCCGTTGGGTTTGCCGAGTGTGGGGTCTCCGGCCCAGTCGCCCTTGGAGGCATCCCAGAAACCGGGGTTGAGCACCTTGGCGATGTCCACGCCGCGCTTCTGTGCCGCAGCCGCCTGCCGGATGTATTCGGCCTTGATGCTGTCTTGCGGGATGGCATCGAGCAGGCCTGTGCCGTAGAGGCCGATGGTCGACTCAGCCTCACGGCATAGTTGGTGGGTATGGGGTTGGTGTTGAAGGCGGTGGGCAGGGATGGTCACTTCGGGGTAGATGAGCTCATACCTCTCGCCGTCGGGGAATGGAGGGCAGTCCGCTCTCCATGGCGGTGACGGTCTCCCACTTCATGGTGATGCCTTTCTCGTTTACAGGCGGCAGGAAGGGCGACACGGCGCGAGTCTGCGGCATGCCCGTCACCTCGGAGATGTAGGGGCCCGTCGTCGCTGTTGGTGCCGTCTACGGGGTGATAGATCACGAGCAGATAGCCGTTGCCTTTGTGGTCGGCATCGTAGGACTCGACGCGCTTGCCGTGGCCGTAGCCGGGGTGGCAGTGGATGCAAGACGAGCGCACGTAGGCCGGACCAAGGCCTGCAAAGTCTTTTGGTAGAGGGGGTGGAAGAGGGAGGAAATCGTGCTCGAAGAAGATTTCCCCGCGCTTGAAGGCATCCAGCAGATTGGCGTTTCCGACGGCTGGCGTCTCGTCTTCATAGCAAGAGGCGGTGGTGCTTTCGGTTGTTCCCTGTTCTCCTCCGGGATACCACTCGCTCGGGGTGAAGCCGTTGGTGGCCTTGCCTACATATTTGTAGTCGTCTTCGCCGTTGGTGCTGATGCCGCCGGCCGTGGTGCCGCCGTTGTCATCGTCGTGGCAGGCGGTGAGCGAAAGGCCCATCATGGCTGCCAGCATCAGCGGCCCGTATGTCTTGAATGCTTTCATCATGTTTTTGTTTTATGGAAAATAGTGTCCGGAGGCCTTGGGTCTTCGGACACTATTCTTTCAGTTTGTTGTAATAATCAGTTCTTCAGAATCCACTGCGAGGCCTTGTTCAGTTCGCTGTCGAGCTCGCCCACAGCGTCCATGGCAGCCTTCACGAGCGGGGCACCCGGGTTAAGCACGAACGGCGTGCCGCTGGTCTGGCAGGCCTTCAGGGCCTTCAGGGCAGCCGTGAGTTTGGCGTTGATGAGGGCAGCCTCCACCACATTGTAGGTGTTGAGGTAGCTCATCAGCGACTTGGCTGCGTAGGTGTTCCCGTTGTAGTTGCCATAGAGCGAGTTCTGGATGCTCATGATGTTGTCGTAGAAGTCGGTGAACGAGTTGTAACTGTAAGGCGACTCGATGTAGTTAGGGGTCATCGGGCTCCATCTTGCCGTCTTCACCCTCATGCTGTGAGTTCGGGTCTTTCGATGCACGGTAGGCCTGTCCCATCTTCTGGTCGGCCACCTCGGCGCAGATGTTGGAGCAACCCGACACGAGGATGGTCTCCACCACTTTCTTCACCGAGCTCTGTGTGCTCTTGGCCGTGCCGGCCTGCAGCAGGTCTTCGCCGTAGGTCAGGCCTTTCTTGGTCAGGGGTCTTGAAGTCGTCGAAGTGCTTGGCGCACTCGGCAATGCGGGCCTTGTAGGCAGCGAGGCGGCAGGATTCCAAGCCACCACGAGCTGGTAGCACTTTGTCGCGCTAGGGTCGCCGGCCACGGCTGTGGCGAAGATCACTTCCTCCTTGGCAGTCACGTTCTTGCCGTCGAAGATGTTCTCATACTTCTCCACCTCGTCGTTGTTGAAGAAAGACGCGGGGCGGTTTTTGCCGTCGCGGAAGAAGATGAATTCGATGCCGTGGAAACCGAGGTTCTCGGCGGTGAGGTTCTTGCGGGTCACTTCGATGTCTTTAGCTTCTTTGTCGAGGGCCTTTATCTTGGCGTCGCTGGCCAAGTCTTTAGCCAGTGTGGGCACGTCAAGGGGCCAGAGTGTCGATGTGCGGGTCGATCTCGAAGTCGCTGGCAGCCCCGTAGAGAATGCCTCCGACTCCTCCCAATACTGGCGGGCGGCCTTGTAGGAAGTGCAGATGGCGTCGATTTCGCTCTGCTCCACCCTTGTACCGGCTTTCAGCTTGGCCTTGAGGGCGTTGATCTTGACGTAGAGCCCTTCAGCTTCGGAGGCCAGATTGCCATAGGTGGGGTAGACCACGTTGTTGAGATACTCTGCGGTGAGGTCTTTCACGGCCTGTTCCTGCTTCTCGATGGTGGTTTTGCCGTCATCGCCTTTGTCGTCGTCGCTGCACGAAGTCATGCTCCATGTCAGCGTGCATGCTGCTGCGAAGAGCATGGCATACTTAAACATCTTTTTTCATGTTGTTTTCCGTTTTTTTATGTTAATTGCAATGATACTGATTTCATCTGCGGGCAGCCCGAAGCACCAATATGTGAGCCCCTACGGCTGCTTGAATCTTTTACCTTTTGAATGTTTCAATTTTTGCATCTTACAAGAAGAATCCTCGTAGGCGATGCCGATGTTGAGACTCGGCTCGTTGTTGAGCGGACTGCGCAGCTTGCGGTAGGAGTAGTCGCACTTGACGGCTATCTGCGGCAGCGGATAGTAGTTGGCTCCCACGGTGAACACCCGGCGGTTGGTGTAGTTGTGGGTGGATTCGGGCTGCGAGGCCTCGTTGATGTAGGAGTCGTAGTAGTCGTAGCGGCCGAAGAGATAGAGCTTCTTGTTGGCCGCCCTCATGCACCTGATTTGCGAGAACACGCTGTAGCCGGCCTCGATGCCGATGGCCACAGCATTCTTGCCCACCTGCGTCTTGTTGTGGGGCGAGGTCTTGATGCTGTTGCGCTTGGCACTGTTGAGCATGGGCGTGTCGGAGATGTATCCGTAGTCGGCCTGTCCGCGCACAATCCAGTTGTAGCGGTTGAAGGTGAAGTCGAACGAACCGATGTGAGTGTTGGCCTTCACGGTTCTGTAAGGTCCGTTGACCATATCGTTGGGGTAGGTGTTGTGCATCGACTGTCCGTAGTAGCCGCTCAGGCCCAACCGCAGTCCGGGCAGCGTGTAGTTGTCCACGCGGAAGGCGAAGCCGTATTTGTTGGCGGGCTGAACTCGTAGGCCGAACCTGCCCCGCCATGCACCCATCCGTCGCGGGAGAACATCATGGCGTTGAGTCCGGCCACCATCATCACCTCATACTTGAAGTCGCCGTGGCGGCCCCAGAGGCTGATGCCCGTGTCGTGCCACGTGGAGGGGCACCGTGTTCTCGCCCTCGGGGCGGTGGACGATGAAGAAGTTGAGCGGCTCGTGGTGGGCGTTGTTCAGTCCCACGGGCACGATAATGTGCCCCAGCTTCACGTTGGCCCAGTCGGCGAAACGCTTGTTGAGCCAGAACTGCTCGATTTCCACCTCTCCGCCTTTCTCTATCTCGTGCTCGTATTCGCCGCCCTCGTCGTTTTCCACTTCGATGGCCGAACCCGTGCCCGTGTGCTCAAACTCTATTTCGGTGCCCATGGTCCACCCCTTTCCGAAGTCGTAGCTCAGATAGACCACGGCGTGGGAATGTCAAACCGCCCGTTGCTCTTGTCGTTTTTGTAGTCCCGGAGCGTCTTGGTAGCGGTAGTAGCTGTCGCTGTAGAACATGCGGCTGTAGGCCACTTCACCATATCCGCCCACACTCAGGCGATTGCCTTTGACGTGGTTCGTCACCGAGTCGGATGCGTTCACTTGGGCGTTTGCCGCGGACACACATCCTATGGCAAACACACCGGCCAAGAGGCCGTTTTTAAATATTCATTCTTGAGTGTATATAAATAATGTATATTCCCTGTCAGTGAAAGGACCCGGGACGGAAGCCGTGCCACCCTGCGTGAGCGACGGGGCTGAAGCGCAGGCCTACGGGCCGCACTCCACAAGCCGGAACCCCTTTCAAAAAATAATGTCTGTTTCCGCTGTAAAATTAGGAATATTTAAGAATCTCCGCAATACTTAGAACTCGGTAAATATCCTTCCTCTTGTGCCCGTTTTGCCTCTTCGCGTCATCATTTATGGTGATATAAAGGTAGTGGCTCCTTTCCGTCATCATTTATGAGGAAGAAACCATGTCTGCCTTTTTACCGCCGGTTTGCATTTTTCCCCATTTTGGTTGTATCTTTGCAATGGCAAAGGGGTGCATGCGCGCTCCCTTTTTCGATCTTTCGCCTGCTGCCGCCCCCTCACCCTCCGAAAAGAGCTTTCCCGGTCCTGTTTTGGGTTGCAGTGCGGCCCGAACGGCCTTCTCAAAGAGCCTCTTTGAGGTTGTCGTTCGAGGCTCTTTTTGCTGGCTCGTTTGGGCCGGGTGAGAAAAAATTCGTAGGTCGGATGTCTTTTTCCTGATTTCACTTGTCAGATTTCATTCTGTTTTACTGTTCAACTTGTCAAAATTATCTCTTCCTTACAGATTTGCTTGACATGACTTTGCTGTCTGTACTGTCTCGACTTGTCAGGCCTCATTTCCATCCCCAAGATGGAACATGATGGAACCAGGCCCACCATCCACAGGCCAAAGGTAGCAGTTTTCTTCCAATTCGTCAAGTTTCACCTGTCTTTCTTCCAGAGATTCCTTCCGGGTTCTTCTACACGGTAGACATCCATGGGTCTCTTCATGCCGATGCTCATGTGCGGCCCTCAGGTGTTGTGGAACTCTATGGCGTTGCCCTATTTCCAGTTTGGCCCTCCCTGAGTCCTGATACATGTCCTGTAGGCAGATATGCTCGTTCTTGAGTATTCCGTTCTGCCTCTCGCCACGGCGTCGTCCGTCGGTGCATGGCTCTCTGTCATGCTGATCCGTATATGGTGTTCCATGAGCGTGCTGACATACAGCAGGCAGGCATACTGGGAGCCCCTGTCCGAATGGTGTATCGTGCCGCACAGGTTGCCTCCCCCGGCCGTCCGTATAGCCATCAGAAGGGCCTTTGTGGCATTGGCCGCCTCCATGTTCTCAGACAGGCACCAGCCTATGATGGCGTGGGAGTACACGTCTGATACAAGATGCAGGTAGAGCACGTCCCCTTTGATCCAAACGTACGTGATGTTAGACACCCACACCTAGTTGATACGCCCCACCTGAAGGCCTTTTATAAGATTGGGATACTTCCTGTAGGGGCGGGCCGGTGTCAGGCCTTCCGCTGCGAGAAACCGCAGGAAGGAGTCGCGCCCGCGCGTCACCTCCGGCCCCAGTTCGGCCTTCAGGATGACATGGAGCTTTACGCCCCCAAGGCGCGGCCATCTCCATCGGTAGTACTCCACGCAGGACACAAGCAGCTTGCGGCGCTGACGCTCCATACGGTAGGATGAAATCACTTCCGAGGGCAGCTAGATTCAAATAGTAAGTGCGACACTTTTCGGTGAATAAAGGTTTACAAAACCTATGAAAAACACCGAGGATTTGCCTTGCGGCGGGGGCTCGCACCCTCCCAAGAGCATGACAGAGTGATAATTTTAAATGAAAAGAGAAACCGAAGTTTCCCAAGATTAATTAACTTTGTATTTGATATGTATAAACAATTAACCTCGGAGCAAAGATACACAATATCTGTCTTACTCCAACAAGACCTGCCTAAAAAGAGATTGCCACGGCAATAAATCAGGCAGTATATACCTAAAAAGGATTCGTTTGATAACTATACGGACAAGAGAATAATGTCCATACAAAAGAAATTGAACGAAAGACCAAGAGAAAAAATTAAACTTTTTCTACTCCAAAAGTGCGAGTTCTTTAAACACGTTTTGTAATTTTGCACTTGCTGGTTGACTCTGCGTAATAATATAGAATTGCGATATAGAGTTAAAAAGTGGCAATTTTCTTGGCTAATTCTTTGAAAAATAGTAACTTTGCAGCCGTTTAGCAAAATAAAGCACTTTAAAATAGTTGAATGAAGAATGACAAAATGAAAAATCAGTACCGTGTTAATGAACAAATACGCGTACGTGAAGTGAGAGTGGTAAGCGATGGTGGAGCCGAAGTAATGCCTACACGTAAGGCTTTAGATTTGGCACGCCTAGAAGGAGTAGACCTTGTAGAGATTTCTCCTAATGCTCAACCGCCTGTTTGTCGTATTATCGACTATTCTAAGTTCCTTTATCAGCAGAAGAAGCATCTGAAAGAGATGAAACAGAAACAGGTAAAGGTTGAAGTGAAAAGAAATCCGTTTCGGACCTCAGACAGATGAGCATGACTATCAGTTTAAGTTAAAAGCATGCGCAGGAGTTTCTAAATGGAGGTAACAAGGTTCGTGCTTATGTTTTCTTCCGTGGACGTTCGATTCTTTTCAAAGAGCAGGGTGAAGTGCTTCTGCTTCGTTTTGCCAATGATTTGGAAGAGTTTGGGAAAAGTAGAACAAATGCCGAAAAGTGGAGGGTAAAAAGATGTTCCTCTATCTCTCTCCCAAAGAAAGTTGGTGTAGCCAAGAAGAGCCAGCAAAAGATGGATCGTGAGAAGCGAGAGGCTGAAGCTAAGGCAAGTCAACAGCAAGAACGAGAAGCGGTTGCTGAGAAAAATGGGTTGGCTAATGCTAAAGGTGGCGAGGCTTTAATGAAGTTGGCCGAGAGTGCAGAGGATTAATCCCTATTTGCAAGATGACTAAAGAGATGCGTAACGCCCGGTATATGCGTTGCCATCGCATGATAATAACTAATTTAAAAATTTAAAAATGCCAAAAGTAAAGACAAATTCCGGTGCAAAAAAGAGATTTGCATTTACCGGTACAGGTAAGATTAAGAGACATCATGCTTACCACAGTCACATTCTGACTAAGAAGACAAAGAAGCAGAAGAGAAATTTGGTACACCAGACATTGGTAGACCAGACAAACATTAAAACAGGTTCGTGACTTGCTCTGCCTCCGTTAATTATTAACTTTTTAGTCGAACTTTTTAAATTAGAAGAAAAACTATGCCAAGATCAGTAAATCACGTTGCGTCAAAAGCAAAGAGAACTAGAATTCTTAAGCTCACTAAGGGTTATTATGGAGCAAGAAAGAATGTTTGGACAGTAGCCAAGAATACTTGGGAGAAAGGGTCTTACATATGCTTATCGCGATCGTCGTAATAAGAAAGCGTACTTTCCGTGCACTTTGGATTCAGCGTATCAACGCTGCAGCACGTTTGGAGAATATGAGCTATTCAACTTTGATGGGTGCTCTCCACAAGGCTGGTATCGAGATTAACCGCAAGGTACTCGCCGACCTCGCTGTAAATAATCCAGAGGCTTTCAAGGCTATCGTAGATAAAGTAAAGTAAATATAAATATTTACATCAAACAAAAGAGCGTAGATTGCAGTAATGTAATCTACGCTCTTTTAGATTCATAGAGTATGAATATCCAAAGATAGGTATACTCTCTTTGTTTCTTGATGAACCATAATAAAAGGTCATGTCAGGGTTTTTAAAGCATCTCCAATTTGATTAAGTGTGCCAGATACGGGATTTGTTTTTTTCCAATATTTTGTAACTTTTATCGTGTTGGCTGTGTTTTTAATTATTATTTCATATCTTTGAACTGATATTTATTTTTTTGAGATATGAATAACCACTTAGTTATTATGGCAGGTGGGGTCGAAGTCGATTCTGGCCTATGAGTACATCTGATAAACCAAAGCAATTCATTGATGTTTTGGGAGTAGGAAAGTCATTATTGCAATTAACATTTGATAGATTTTATGGTGTCTGCGATCCTGCCAATGTGGGGTTGTGACAAATAGAAAGTATTTCAATTTAATAAAAGAGCAATTGCTGAAGTTGCTGAAGATCATATCTTGTTGGAACCTTGCAGAAGAAATACCGCGCCTTGCATTGCTTATGTGAGTTGGAAAAATAAAGTCACAAGATTCTAATGCCAATGATAGTTGTTACGCCAAGTGATCATATCGTAGTTGATGAGATTGAATTTAGACGGGTAATAACGTCTTGTTTAAATTTTACAGCAGAAACAGACGCTATTGTTACTCTTGGGATACATCCAAACAGACCAGAAACAGGATATGGTTATATTCAGGCGGATTTGACGGCAAGGTCTCCGCGAAACAAGGAGATATTTCGGGTTGACTCATTCAAAGAGAAACCCGATGTTGAAACAACAACACGTTATATTCGTCAGAATAACTATTTTTGGAATGCGGGAATCTTTGTTTGGGGCGTTGAAACGATAGTAAATGCCTTTCGTGTTTATCAGCCATCTTTGTCGAAAGTTTTTGAACGGCTATTGCCTGTATATGGGACATCTGAAGAGCAAGCTATCATTGATGAGCACTATCCTGAATGCGAAAAATATCTCTGTCGATTATGCAATTATGGAGAGAGCCGAAGAGATTTTTTTGTATGTCCGGCAAGTTTTGGTTGGAGTGATTTGGGGACATGGGGAAGTTTGATGATGCAATCTCATAAGGATCTTTATGGTAACTGTGCAATAGGTACAGATATTGAGTTTTATGATAGCCATAACTGCATCGTTCATGCAACAGAAGCGAATAAAGTGATAGTTCAAGGTTTAGATGGGTTTATTGTTGCAGAAAAAAGATGGTGTGTTGTTAATTTGCAAGTTGAGCGAGGAGCAGCGCATTAAGCAATTTTCTGGTGAAAATAATTGAGAAGAGAATTTGTCTGTAGTAGCCAATTTCCTGAATATAAAGCAATGAGGATGTGCCTGTTTAGACACATCCTCATTTTTATTTCTAGCAATTATAACAATGCAAATATAGAAGAGGCTATCGTTTTT
>BNJS01002980.1_pt1 | contig 276723 bp, 464 predicted proteins | sample 8540461 | NCBI WGS metagenome assembly BNJS01 (sample SAMD00202454, study PRJDB9452) | human saliva metagenome | isolation source: human saliva | place: Japan | reverse complement strand
AGTTTCACCTTGTCTGCAGTTCGGCGACGGCGGCGGTAACTGACGCCTACCGCATCGCCGCCGCCGATGCCCGCGTGCAATCCGTGCTGACCGTCGGCGCGCGATGGCATAGCCGCGACACCCGCGCGCGAAATGATGGCAAGCCTACACCGTTGCCGACGTGCGCGGAGCAGATGTCCGAACCTGGGTTGCCGCCTACCAAAAACACAACCCCCGCCCTGATTTGGACGCGCTGGTTTGCCGACCTGCGCCGCCTGTGGACGGACGACACGGCGGCAGGATTCCCGAATGAAAACAGCGCCGACATCAGCCCCCGTGTCGAGTGGTGCGCGGCGGCGAAGACGAGTTTCCATGCCTCCGCCGAAGCCTCGAACAGCTTGCGCCAAGCCCTACCTGGAAGCGCACCTGACGAACGTGCCGTTTGCCGCGCACGAAGTGATAAAAGAGCAGCCCGATATTTTATGCGGCGGCGATGAAGAGTGTTTTACAAGCTGTAAGGCAGCCTGAAAACCGTTTCAGACGGCATCCAACCATCCACACAAGGAACAATCATGGGCAAAACCGCACCGCGCATTCGACTGCGCCGAAGGCTGCTCGGTGGAAGCCGCGCTCGCCGTTATCGGCGGCAAGTGGAAAGCACGATTCTCTACCGCCCTGCATCGCGACGGCGTGCTGCGCTTCAACGAAATCCGCCGCATTCTGCCTGCGGTGTCGCAGCGCACGTGACCGCGCAACTGCGCGCGCTGGAAGCCGACGGCATCATCGAACGCACTGTTTATCCCGAGGTGCCGCCGCGCGTCGAATACCAGCTTGAGCGCCTACGGACAAACGCTTGCACTGCTGGCGCTGCTCGCCTTGAAGGCGTGCGACGGACACAAGGAAGCGCGGCAAGGCTGCCGAAAGAAATCCAATGGCGCGGCAAAGCGCAAAAGCCGTTTTGCCGTTTGTACTACGCCGCAGGTCGGCATTGATACCCGACGATAACGGTTTAGGAGTGCTCTGTCGGACGCAATGTCTGACCTGCAAGCTTCAAATTAGGGAAGACCATGGATCAAAAAGTAAAAATCTGCTGAATGATTGGCAAAAGAGTAATCCTGCCTTTGTATGAAATTGCCGATAGCGTGCGCACGAAAATAGGGCAACTGGCAGACATGGCGAGCGAAGAAGTGAAATATGGCGGCATTTTTGTTTGCACCTGAACTCGTTTTTGCGGCATTTTTGTTTAAGCAGCATGTAACTGTGGAATTTGCTCACGGCGCCGAGATGGCAGACCCGGCACGGTTTGTTGGAAGGCGAAAAGGTAAAGGCCGTCGCCATTTTGAAATTACATACGCTTGAAGATGTGGAAAATAAGCATTTGACGGAGTACTTACGGTTGGCGCAACAAGCAGCAGAATAAAATGCCGGGCTGAAAGGCTGTAGGTCGGTGCATTTAGCCCGACAAACACGGATAAATGTTAAAACGTCGGGCATCAATGCGACCTACGCGACTTTTCAGGCCGCCCTGATGCCGCTACAAGCGGCCCGAAAACCAGTTTCCCGCTTTCAGGCCGCCTTTGTTCAATCATTCAAGCAAGGTTTTTCAGGCTGCCTTGCCTATTGCCTATAATGTGATGCCGTCTGAAAACCCAACCCATCCGTGCCCACACTCTAATCCACATGAAAGCCCCCATGCCCGCCGAAATCCGCATCACCAATGCCCGTCTACAAATCGCTGCTGCTGTCGCTCATCCCGCTCGCCGTCGCTGCCGCCATTGCATCGCACGCATGCCGTTTGCCGGCAGCCTCCAAAACTCTCGTCTAACGGGCGCGCTGATCGTTTTTGTGCTGCCTGGTGTTTCGCCGCCCTGCTGCTCTACCGCGCCGCCGATGCGCGCCAAACTGGTGTTAAACGCCGACGGCATCCCGCATTGTCCAAGCATTTGTTGAAAAGAACTCGGCGGGGTCGACGCGAAAAGCGGCAACAAAACCAAAGCGCGAAAACGTTTTTCTATCCGTGGGAACTGATCACCAGAGTGGTTTTCAGTATCCGTTTCCTGCCACCCCTGTTACCTGAGCAGCAGCCGCCCTTTACGCGAAATCGAAGCCGGGCTGGAAGAACTGGAAGCCGACACAGCCGCTGCCCGATAACGCCACGCCGCTCGACCAAATGGAAGCACGCGTCACGCAAGCATCTGCGCCCGTCGGAAAGCCTGAACCGCCTGCGCGACTTCACCATCCGCCTGCCCGTAATCTGCGGCACTTTGGCGAAACACCGTGCCGATTTAACGTCTGCACGCTGGCAGCCGGGCCCGACAAAAAGCCGCCGCAAGCACGTGCTCGACGGTTTTGCCAAACAACTTTACCCTCAAAGCCCATGGTTTTGCACCCCGTCAGGCGCCGGGCCGCGAATTCCCCGTCCGCCTGCCCGCACAAGCCAGCATCCGCAGCAGCATCGGCGGCGGCGTCCGCTTCGCAAACATTTTGCGCCACTGGATGCTTATCGGCAGCCTTGTTTTGCCGCCGTAATCGTGCGCAACGCCGCCGATCCTGCCGACATCCGCGGGTTGCTGCCGCTGCTGCTCTTTGCACGCCACCACGCACGCCGCGTGGCAGGTGGCAGCTGGTCCCGCTACCGCCGCCGTCGCGCCGTGCTTTGCGCCATCAACCGCCCCGGAAGCGCAGCCGTGGAAACTTCGTCGCCATCCCGATTTACATCGCCGGCGCACCGCAAACTCAGGCGGACGTATTATCTCTACCCCGCGCCCATCAACGGCAAAACTCCGCAAAATCACGTTTGGCGACCACAACTTCCAACCCGTGCGCCGCCACGGACAATATCTCGCCGCTTCGCGCGCGCGAGGCGGCGGCGCGCACCGTTCCCATCGACGCCGAGTTGCGTAATATCCGCGGGCTGAACGCGGACGAAGCAACGCCGCGGCTGCTGCGCCAGATCAGAGAACTGGCGGCAGAGTTTTAGACGGCAGCAAAGGCGGCCTGAGAAAGCCAATCTCCACTTTCAGGCTGCCTTAATGTCTGACAAAGGCAGCTCTGAAACGCCTCTTCCTTATCATCTCTTTGTTTTGATTCAACTGATTTTTGCCATGCCGACGATTAACCATTTTGCCTGCCTCAGCATGAAACGGGCTGACGTGTTTTGGCAGCACAAAACTTTCATTTCGCGCAATCGCAGTTTGCACAGCCGATGGTTGTGCGCGTGGTGCACGGGCGTAAAACGTGCGCTACGCGGGCGGCGAATTGGCTGCGACGGCGGGCGCAATCGCTGATTGATTGCGGCGGGCAGTCGTTTGATGTACTGGACGAGGCCTGATGGGGCGCAGGGTTATCGCCCGGAATGGTCGATGCTGGGCGATGAATGGGTGGCGGCAGTTTTCGCGCAACACCCTTCGCGCGAAACGCTGGATTTGGCGCGTAGTGTGTGACGCCCCGATGCGGCTTTGGAATGAGGCGTTTTTGCGTGGTAGCAGGCGCGAGCAGGCGCGGCTGCCTGAAACGGTTTTGGCGGCGCGGACAATGGAGCCGCTGTCGTGGCTGGCGCAGGCGGGGGCGGTGTTTAACCGCATCGGCGCGCGTTTGAGCAAGCAGATCCGCCAACTGGATTGCGCAGGATGCCGCTGATCAAACCGGCAGATAAGCGATGTGGCGCGGCAGCTGGGCGCCGTGACAGCGAGTAAACGCTGCGGCGGCGGCTGGCGAACGAAGGCACGTCTTTTCGCGAACTGTCGGGCGGTGTGGAAGATGATGCAGGCGCTGACCCTGCTGCAAACGTCGCCGCTGGGCGTGGCACAGGTGGCGTATGCGGTGGGCTATGCGAAAGCCACTCCCGCGGTTTGCGGCGAGATTTCGCGCGCATTTCACGCTGCACGCTCGGCGATGACGCGAGCGCAGCTCGAAAACATCATGCTGTATTGGCTGCGCTCGTTTTGCAGGTCACCTCACCCAGGACGCGTGCTTACTCGCGTCTCTTTTGGCGGCTTCATCAAACCGCTATCGCGCTTGCGCACTGGTAACTGGCTTTGCCCAGCGCGTGGGCATTGGTGAAAAAGCCCACCAGCGCGGGCGTGGCTCACGGCGGTGATGATTGGGCAAGGTCTGCCACATCACGGCGGTAACGGTGATTTCATAGCGGTGGTTTCGCTTTGCGGCGGACACGCGCCCATAAAAGCCCGCCGTGCCGCCATCGGTGCGCGTTTGCAGCGCGCCCGGCGGCAAGGCCTGGTTTTCAGAGCAGCGCAGAGACGTTGGCGGAATATTGGCGACCACAGTGCATCCAGCCCAAACCGGTGGGCGCGTCTTTGTCGTACATCGTCAGTACAAAACTTTTCGTGCCTTTGGGGGCGTTTTTCCATGAAATCGTCGGCGCGATGTTGCCACCTGTGCAGCCAACGTAGGACTTCGCTTAACAAATGGCGTTCGGCGAAGTGTCCGTTTGCAAGCCGCCCACTTGCGCAGCAAATTTTCCTTCTGCACCAGCTGTGGCGAGAGCGCGGTCAAAACCAATCAGCGCAGCGATGTAAAAACAATGTTTTCATAATGTTTTTGCTTATTGGGATAGGGTTGAAAACGCAGATTATAGGGATGAGCTGCACGCCGCGATGCTAAAACGTACGTATTGTGCCGGATTTGAGCGGCCTGAAAACGGGTTTGCGGCTGTTGCGAAGTCAAACCCGTCTGCCGTTTTCGACTGCCTTTAAAAACAACCGCCGTAAGGTCGGTGCATTTATGCCGACAGAAATAGGAAACACAGCAAAAAACGTCGGGCATGAATGCCCTCTACCGCAACGTTTCAGGCTGCCTGATGCCGTCGAAAGCCAAAGGCAGCCTGGAAACCGCATTACACGGTTTCAGGCTGCTATTCGTCATTCCCGCGGGCACACTACTGTCTGGAATAAATAACCCATACAAATCAACACACACCAAGCACTTGACTTCAAACAGCGCACCATCCGCGCCAGTTCAAGCCCTTTCCCGCCTTCGGCGCGTAGTGGGCATACAGCGTTTGCGGCCGCTCAAACAGGCTGCCCGCAATCCGTACGCACAACGGGTGCAGGCTCTCGCCCATCCGGCCGCTTTGCCGGTACAGCTTCAACAGCAGATACGCAATCATCGCACAGGGTTTGCAGTTTACTGCGTTGGCGCTGCGGCCTAAAAAGCATTTGAGCTACGGGTACTGTTTGAGCCATTGAACCGGCAGCTCAATCTGCCAACGCGCGCTGTGGGTGTCGGCAATTTCCTGTGCGGTGGCGCCTGGCTTGTTGCTCACCAGGGGTGTTGACATTGACTTTACCAGCGGATTTTGCAGCAGAAAACAGCAGATGCAGAGCAAAGAAATGCGAGCCTATGCCGTCCATAGGCGGTATTTTAACGCAGCGAATGCGTTTTATGTTCCTGCGCTCACTAAAATATTACCAACACACCCCTGACACCAGCAATCTTTGCGGACGGCTGACGGTGATGGCGCGGATTTTCTGTAGCGGCAATTTGGGCGGCGGCTGTTTGGCGGTGTGTGAAACGGATGTATTCGTCTCGAAACTGGTGATGCGGCCGTTGTGACCCGTCCGTGGTCAAAGCCGCGTCGACACAGGCGCAATCGTGGAATCGAGCGCGTGCGGGTAAATCGCCAGCCTGTGTGCGCAGGTTCTGCCGCACAGGAGATTAAGCTCAATAAGCATGTCGGCAAACGGGCGGGTGTCGGGTTTGGCCAGCGCTGACAATGTGGGCGGCGGATGCCGCATATTCAGGTGCCAATGGTGGCTGCTGTAGGCGTTAAAGGATTGCTCGAGTGTGCGCAGGCTGGCGCAGCGGCAAGCTGGGCGTAGAGCAGGCAGAGCAGCAGGTTTTGGCAGCCGAAGCCTTTGCTGTGTTTGTCGGCTTTGTGTGCGCGGACCTGCGCGGGCGAAGTGTCCGTTCATAACGGGCTTGATGGTTGCTGGAAGCGGCTTATGCTGTACATGGTTGAAGTTCCGATGTTTTTGAGTTGACGCTCTGGGGTTTACCCGTACGTTGGACTGCAACCTCTTTGTTTTGGGTGGCGGGATTTTATTCCGGACAGTGGTGCTGAGCGGGGAATCTTGTTTGGCAGCATAAGTAACAAAATGGGCTAAAATCCGCTGCAAGGCTGAGCGGAGTCAGGTTTGAACACATGCCTTTTCTGCGGCTCAAAACAGGTCAGAACGGAAAGCATCAGGGGCGTCCAACAGTACAAATGCCAATGCTGCAGTAAGTATTTCAACGGCGGTAAACGAATAGACCCACAAGCCCTGGCGCAAAGCCACCGCAGGCAAACAAACTGCCGCTGGCTTGCCGCCACCTACGGATGCAGCCGCTAAACCATCCTGCGCCATCTCAAGCCGCGCCGAAAGCACGGTTGCCGCACCCCAATGCGCCAACGTCGTGATGGATACCACCTACTTCGGGCGCCGTTTCGGTGTCATGGTTTTGTTCGACAGCATCAGCGGCAAAAGCGCTCTCGGTAACCGAAGTCAAAAACGAAAAGCCAACGCCCTTTACGCCCAAAGCCATCGGCAGTCTGAAAGCCAAAGGCATTGAAATAAAAAGCATCGTTTGCGACGGCCGTAAAGGTCTGCCGCAGTTATTCCCGATATTCCCGTGCAACTATGCCATTTTTCACCAAGTCAAAACCGTCGGCCACTACCTGACGCGCAACCCACAAAACGGCTGCGGGGCAAGGGCTGTGCACGCACCGACATTAGCAAAGCGGCCGCAGAGCCGGCTTTGCAAAGCAGCTGCAAAGCATGGTTCGAACGCATCAGGATTTCTTAAACGAACGCACGAAGAACCCCGAAACGGGCAAATCTCACTACCCACCCAAGACTGCGCAGCGCCTATTTCAGCCTGAAACGGAACGCGGGCAACCTGTTTGTGTTTGAAGAGCATCCCGATCTGAGCATCCCAAACACCACCAATCTGCTTGATAGGGCATTCGCCGGGTTAAAGCGGAACTTGGAGTGTCATCACGGTATGAGTGGGCTAATAAGATAAAGTTTATTAAGGGATTATTTTTCTGAAAAATAAATTTTCGGCAGTAAATTTGTTGCTCAGTGCCCCGTTTCCAGATTGAGCAGTAAATTTGTTACTTATGCCTGTTTTTCAGGCTGCTTTTTGGTTGCCGTTGTGCGCAAATCCACTTTGCACCGCACACGGGCGGTGGGGTTTTTCAGGCTGCTTGCCAACTCTTTCCTTTTGATTCAAATAACTAGAACAAAATCCTGCCGTTTTGCGTTTCAGGCCGCCTGAAAACGGCGGCGACGCGGTTTTGGAAGGCGTGATATTGTCGGTATAATTTCTCATCCCTGCCGCCGCCCTGTTGGCGGCATTGCGCCATCTTGCTTCCAGTAAACTTTTATGACTTCATCTTCCCCTTCCGTTTTGCACGTTGCCGGTTTGCAGAAATCGTTTAAAAACGCCAAGTGGTCAAAGATTTCTCGCTCGACATCGACAGCGGCGAAGTCGTCGGCCTGCTCGGCCCCAACGGCGCGGGCAAAACCACCAGTTTCTATATGATTGTCGGCCTGATTGCCGCCGATGCGGGCAGCATCACGCTGGACGGCGCGCGAGCTGCGCCACCTGCCGATTCACGAACGCGCGCGCGCCGGTATCGGGCTATCTGCCGCAGGAAGCGTCGATTTTTCCGCAAAGATGACGGTGGAGACAGAAACATCCGCGCCATTTCTGGAAATCAGCATCTGAAAGACAAGCCGACATCGACCGCCGATCTCGAAAACAGCTGCTCTGCAAAGACCTCAACATCGACCGCCTGCGCGCCAGGCCCGCGCCCGCGCTCTCCGGGCGGCGAGCGGCGGCGCGTCGAAATCGCCCGCGTGCTGGCCGATGCAGCCGCGCTTTTCATCCTGCTGGACGAACCCTTTGCCGGCGTCGATCCGATTGCGGTAATCGACATCCAGAAAAATCATCGCTCTGAAAGAGCGCGGCATCGGCGTGCTGATTACCGACCACAACGTGCGCGAAACCCCTGCGCATCTGCGACCGTGCCTTCATCATCAGCGACGGCACGGTGCTGGCCTCGGGCAAACCGGAAGAACTGGTGGCCGACGAACAGGTGCGCGCGGTCTATCTCGGGCGAAAAGCTTCGATTACTGAAGCCGTTTGAAACCATGAGCGAAAACAACTTCCAACTCAAAGCTGAAACAAAAGCCAGCAGCTCAACCAGAGCGTGCAGCAGTCTCTGCGCGTGTTGCAGATGTCGAGCCGGAAATCGAGCGCGAGTGGAAGACTGGCGCTGGACAATCCGCTGCTGGGAAGGTTGAGACGACGGCGAGAGCGAGCTGCCCGTACGAGCCGCCGCTGGTATCGGCGGCGGTGTCGCAGCGAAATGTGAGTTTTGGAAGACAAGCGAAAGCGCCTGGGAAAACCTGGCTGACGAAGAAGACCTCTACGCCTATCTGCATAAAGCAGGTGAGCGAGCATCCGCTCACGCAACTGGAAGCGGCGCATGTGCATGTGCTGATCGATTTTTCCGACGAAAAAGGCTATCTGACCGAAAAGCATCGAAGAAATCGTCGACAACACGCCTTTGGAATGGATGCTCAGCGAAGAAGATCTGGAAATCGCGCTCGAGCACCTGCGTACTTTCGACCCGCCCGGCATCGCCACCGAAAACCTGCAGCAGTCGCTGCTGCACCCAGCTCTCCCGCCTGCCGATTACGCTGGCGCGCCGCTGCGCCTGCATATCGTTATGCACCATTTGGACAAGCTCACGCCCAACGCCCAAAAACGTCATCCGTCTGGGCAAGCTGCCGCCCGAGTTCAGCGACAGCGTGCTCAAAAGCCGCGCTCAAAATGATTACGCTTGAATCCTACCCGCCTACGGCTATTTCCAGCGGCGAACCGGTGTCCTGCGTCAGCCCCGATATTTTCGTCCATAGCGACGGCAAAGGCTGGCAGGCGTTCAGCAACCGCGAATCGGGCCCGCAAATCCGCATCGACCAGGAGTGTCCGACGCGCTTGCCGACAGCGACGCATCGACAGCGCCTGGCGCGAAAAATCATCGGCGCTAAGCAGAAAAATCGACATGCTCGCCCAGCGCAAAAACACCGTGCGTGCGCGTGGCGAATACATCGTCGAACGCCAGCAGGACTTTTTCCAGTTCGGCGAAATCGCGCTGCGCGCTGATGTTGCCCAAAGAATGCGCCCAGCATCTGAATCCGCCGAAAGCTACCATTTCCCGCGCCGTCAGCAACAAATATTTGGCTTGACTCGCAGGGGCTGTTTGCGTTACGCTATTTCTTCAGCCACGCAGCCGGCGGCGACACCAAAGAAGGCCTGAGCGCCAACGCCATCAAATCCGTTATCAGCCAGCTTGCCGATAACGAAGACAAACGCAAACCCTACTCCGACTGCATGCTGCACAAGTTCCTCCACCAGCAGGGCATAGACATCGCCCGCCGCACCGTGGCCAAATACCGCGAACAATTGGGCATCCCGCCCGTGCAACACCGCCGACACAGTTGATTTCCCTCTGCCCTTTCAGGCGGCCTTCAACCCGTATAGAGTGAGCATCATGAATCTGAAAATCACCGGTTTGAACTCGACGTTACCGAAGCCGTGCGAAACCGAGTTGCAGACAAATTGAGCGTATCCAGCGCCACAGCGACGGCATCATTTCCACCACCGTCACCCTGTCGCAGGACGGCCACAGCCGCCGCCCAGCTCCATCGGCCGGCAAAGACCTTCATGTGGAAGCGCTGGAACCGGAAAACATGTACGCTGCCATTGACGTTTTGGCCGACAAACTCGACCGCGCCGTTCTCCAATACAAAGAGAAAAGCCGCAGCGTAAGATAAACGCCCCCAAAGGCGGCCTGAAACGCTTTTCAGGCTGCCTTTTTGAGTCGCCATCTTTTTACTAACACGAAAGAAAACCATGATTGCCCTCGATCCAACGCGTAGCCCGTGCCAAAGTCGAAACCGGCGGCCAAACAGTCGGCGAAATCGGCCGCGCCTGCTGGTTTTGCTCGGCGTCGAGCGCGGCGACGACGATGCGCGCTGCGACAAACTGCTCGACAAAGTGCTGAACTACCGCGTGTTCTCCGATGCAGACGGCAAAATGAACTCAACGTCTCGCCAGGCGGCGGCAGCCTGCGTGGTTTCCCCAGTTCACCCTCGCCGCCGACACCGCCAAAGGCCTGCGCCCGAGTTTCTCTTCGGCCGCCGAACCGCAGGCTGCCGAGCGCCTCTACCAGCGTTTTCACCGCCGCGCCGCCGAGCGCCCTGCCCACCGCCACCGGCTGCTTCGGCGCCGAAATGCAGGTCAGCCTGCAAAACGACGGGCCGGTAACGTTCTGGCTGCAGGTCTGATTTTCAGGCTGCTTTGTCCTGCAATGGCGCCTGAAAGGATTGGGAGCGCTTTCAGGCCGCCTGCCGCCACGGTCTTTACGCTTCGGAAAGCAGCCGCACTTTCCATTGCAAACGCATCCGCTTTTCAACCGCCCGCACGCCAGCGGCCTGAAAAGCGCCAGCCGGGCTTTCAGGCTGCTTTTGCCGCGCGCTTTCGAGCTGCTGCATCAGTTGCCAGATGCGCTCCAGCACCGACCATTCCGGGCCTGCGGGAAATGCCGGCGCAGGCGGTCGCGACAAGGCCCGTTCGGTTTCGGCGGTGATGGCGGCATCGGTCTCGGGATAGCGGTTGAAAATCAGGCGCTGTACTCGGCGGGCCGGCGCTGCGGGCGGCGTGCAGGCTCAGCAGGGGTGTGGTTGATGCTGCCGGAGCCGGCGTTGCTGACCAGCACCAGCGGGCAGCGCGCTCGGCAGCAAAGATCGAGCAGAGTCAGGCTGCGGTGAGCGGCACCATCAGGCCGCCGGCGCCTTCGAGCAGGATGGTGTCGTAGTCTTTCAGCATATGGGCGGTGGCGGCGTCGATGCGGACGGGGCTGATTTCGCGGCCTTCGCGCTCGGCGGCCAGATGCGGCGAGCAGGGGAAAAACGTAGAGCAGCTGGCGCCGCTGTGGTCGTGGCGGGTGAGCCCTTGGCGGTTTTTGCAGCAGGCGGTGGACGAGTATGTCTTCGGCGATGCCGCTGCAGCCGGTCTGCACCACTTTCTGGGTGCTGACGCGCCGCCCTGCGCCGCCAGTTCGCGGGCGTAAAGTCGCCGGTGGCGACGGTTTTTGCCGACGCCGGTGTCGATCCGCTGACAAACAAACGCTTGGCTTGGGATTCATGTTCGATTCCGTTTTCAGGCTGCTTTTGCCCTTTCAGGCTGCCTGAAAAAGCAGTCTGAAAGAGTGGCGGAAGCAATCACCAGGGATGGCAGGCGTTTTTCAGGCTGCTGGTGTTGGGGCAGCCTGAAAACGCTGCGGATATTTTCAGGCTGCCGGCGCCCACTCTTCGCCGTATTCCTCGGCAACCGCCGCCAGCGTTTGACGGACGAGAAACCGCAATTCGTCGGCGGAAATCACAAAGGGCGGCATCGGGGTAAACCATATTGCCGAAGGGCGCACCCACACGCCTTTATCGACCAAACGCGGCTGCAGGGTGGCGGGCTGGCACCGGCGCCGCGCATTTCAGCACGCCGATGGCGCCGAGCACGCGCACTTCGCGCACGCAGCGCCAGCCTGCGGCAGCGGCCAGCCCGTCGCGCATCATGCTTTCGATTTGCGCCACCCGCTCTTGCCACGGGCTTTCGCGCAGCATGGCGATACTTTCGGCGGCCACCGCGCAGGCTAACGGGTTGGCCATAAAGGTGGGCCGTGCATCAGCCAGGATGGTCGCTCTCGTCGATGGCTTGGGCGATGCGCTCGTGGCAGACGGCGGCGGCCAGCGTGAGATAGCCGCCGGTCAGCCCCTTCCCAGGGTGATGATGCCGGGCACCACGCCGGCGTGTTCGAGCGCAAACATTTTGCCGCTACGGCCAAACCCGGTGGCGATTTCGTCGAATATCAGCACCACGCCGTAACTATCGCACAATTCGCGGGCGCGGCGCAGGTATTCGGGGTGGTAGAAATACATGCCGCCGGCGCCCTGCACGATGGGTTCGAGTATCAGGCCGGCGATTTCGCGGTGCTTTTGCGCCAGCAAATCGGCCAGCGGCGCGATGCTTTCAGGCTGCCATTCGCCGTGAAAACGGGCTGGCCGGCTGCGGCAGGAAATACTGCAGCGGCAATCCGGCGGCAAACAGGCTGCGGATGCCGGTTTCCGGGCCGCACACCGACATCGCGTGCCAGGTGTCGCCGTGGTAGCCGGCGCGCACGGCGGCGAAGCGGCAGCGGCTTTCAGGCTGCCCGACGGCTCTTTGGTACTGCAGCGCCATTTTCATCGCCACTTCCACCGCCACCGAGCCGCTGTCGGTGTAAAAAACACGCGGTTCAGCGGCGCGGGCAGGATGTCGAGCAGCGCCTGCGTCAGCCGCACCGCCGGCTCGTGGGTCAGGCCGCCAAACATCACATGGCTCGTGTTTTCCAGCTGGGCGGCGGCAGCGCGGTTGAGCCGCGGATGGTTGTAGCCGTGCAGCGCCGCCCACCACGAAGACATGCCGTCGATCAGGCGGCGGCCGTCGGCCAAATTCAGGCGATGCAGCCTGCGCCCGCGCGAACCGGATACACCGGCAGGCGGTTGGGGATGGTGGCATAAGGGTGCCAGATGTGACGGCGGTCGATTTCCGCCAGCGTGTTCCAATCCATAATGTTCTCCGTTTCAGGCAGCCTGAAAGCCGCGCAATCGTGCTAACGTTTGTTAACGCTTCCAACCCAAACCAGCAATTATAGAGTCTTTCCGCTATAATACGCACCGCCGTCGCTTTCGCGGCACAACCGGCGCCCGAGCGCCTGCAAAACTTATGACCATCAGAATTTTCGCTCTCTTTGCCGCACTGCTTCTGGCCGCCTGCGGCTTCCAACCCAAAGGTCGCCTGCTGGGCGGCTCGCTTCCGGTGCGCGCCTGGCATGTTGCCGGCAACTCGCTGCGGCAGCCGCTGGAAGACGCGCTGCGCCATGCCGACTGCCTGCGCGGTTGCCGCCGCCACGCGACGCAGATTTGAAATCGTCAATATCGACAGCAAAAAGACATCTACACCATCACCGCGCCGCCAAGCTCAACGAATACCTGCTGTCGCTGAGTGTCGGCGCAGGCCTACCGCAACGGCCAGCCGTGGGGCGCGCCGATTGAAGTCGAAGTGCGCCGCACCCTGCCCTACGCCGACAGCATGGTGCTGGGCAAGCAGGAAGAAGAGCAGACCGTGTGGAAAGAAATGCAGGCCGATGCCGCCGAGCAGATTGTTTACCGCCTGCGCTTTCTGAGGTGCCGAATAGGGGCAAGCATGGCATTTTCAGCGCAGCCTGAACGCCCTCTGAAGCCGCTTTACCTGCTGCACGGCGAAGAAGACCCTGCTGCGCATCGAAGCGCTCGACGCCCTGCGCGCCGCCGCCCGCGAGCAGGGCTATCTCAACCGCGAGCGCTGCAGCAGCGAAGATCCGCAGTTCAACTGGAAAGACATCCTCGGCGCCGCCGCCAGCAGCGGGCTGTTTGCCGATTTGAAGCTGCTGGAAATCCACGTTCCCAACGGCAAGCCCGGCAAAAGCCGGCGGCGACGTGCTGCTGAGCTGGCGCAAAACCCGCCGCCGGACACCCTTACCCTTGTCGTGATGCCCAAGCTCGAACGCAGCCAGCAGCAGAGCAAATGGTTCGCCGCGTTTGCCAAAAACGGCACGGTTTACGAAGCCAAGCCCGTCGGCGCCACCGAGCTGCCAGCCTGGATACGCCGCCGCCTGAACGCGCGCGATCCGGATATCGACGGCGAAGCGCTGTCGCCGTTTGCTTCGCGCGTGGAAGGCAATCTGCTGGCGGCAGCGCAGGAAATCGACAAACTCGCCCTGCTCTGCAAAAAGGCCATCTGCTGACGCTGGCCGAGCGGAAATGCAGTGGCCAACGTCGCCCGTTTTCGACGTTTTCCAGCTTCCTCGGCCTGGATGCGTGGCGACATCCGCCGCAGCGCCCAACCGCTCGAAGGCCTGCAGGCCGAAGGCGAAAGAGCCGGTTTTGCTGTTGTGGTCGCTCAGCGAAGACATCGCACCTGATCCGGCTCTCGGCGCGCTCAACGCAGGGCGCAGCAGTGCAGAGCGTGCGCAACGGATTGCGCCTGCGCGACAAGCAGCACAGCGCCCTGCCTGCCGCCGCCCGCATCAGCCCCGCCCGCCTTACCGCCGCGCTGCAGGGAATGCGCCCGCATCGACCGCCAGATCAAAAGGCGCCGAAGACGGTGACGCGTGGGACGGCATCCAGCGCTGATTACCCGTTTGGCAGCCTGAAAACCGTTTTCGACGCTGTGCTACCATGATTTAACAAGGAACCCCATTATGGACAGAACCCGCATCTTTATCGTTTGGTTTGCCATGGCCGCCTTTATTGCCATGGTCGCCCACCTGCTCGGCGCCAGCTGGTATTGGGCGCTTTTAAGCGGCGTCGGCTGTGGCCGGCGCCGGCGGTGCCACCGGCTTTATGTACTGGAAGCAGAAAAACTGATCGACAGCGCCGCCCGTTTCAACATCGATCTCAAAGCCGGCAAAATCCACCCCGCCGACCTGCGCCGCATGTACTTCACCGGCGGCCAGGCACGTAAAGACGCGGTTTTCATCGCCAGCAAAAGCAATGAACTGCTCCGAACAGGAAGCCGAACGCCGCCTGAGCGAGCGCATCAGCAAACAGGCCGCCAATCAGGAAATGGCGCGCCAGAAAAACTAAATCCAAACGCCGCAGCGGCCGCCCGCGCTAAGCACCGCAGCCTGTTGCCTTTCAGGCAGCCTGAAAAGCGTTTCGGTTGCCTGAAGTATTGCCGACGCAAATGAAAATCCTTAAAATTAAAAACTGCATCAGATAGCCGACGCTTCGTTGTCTTCAGGCTGCTTCAAACCACTTGCCCAGCCAAGAAAAACCCTGCCTGAGCCGCTCAGTAAAATATCCGAATCCACATTTTTCAGGCAGCCTGAAACCCTGAAACTCGCAAAATACCATCCACGCAAGCATCCCCTGCGAAATCGCCGCCTTCCGCCCTATTTGGGGCGAACCGCCGGCAGGGCAACCGCTCTTTGCCGGCACCGAACAAACCCTGAACATCACGAGACTCCGATGGCCTGTCACCCCACATCCGGAAACCCATTCTCTGCCCACGCCGCTGCGCACGCGACATGGTGGTTTACCCGGCATGGTGCTGCCGCTGTTTGTCGGCCGCGATCCGTGGCCGCGCTCAATGCCGCCATGGATGCCGACAGCCCGGTATTTCTGCTTGCCCAGCGCAACGGCAACGACGAAAACCCCCAATCCCGACGATATGCACGCCACCGGCACCATCGCCAAAATCGTGCAGGTGCTGAAACTGCCCGACGGCACGGTTAAAGTGCTGGTCGAAGGCATGTTCCGCGCCCGCGCGCTCAGCGTGTACGACAACGGCAGCCATCTTGAAAGCCAAATCCTGCCGGTGGCCGAAACCGAACACACCGGCGCCGACAGCGAAGCGCTGCGCCGCACCCTGCTGGCGCAGTTCGACCAGTTTGCCAAACTCAACAAACGCATTCCCGGCGAAGTGCTGTCGTCCATCCAGGAAATCACCGACAACGGCCGCCTGGCCGACACCATCGCCGCCCATCTGCAGCTGAAACTCGAACAGCGCCAGCATCTTCTGGACACCGCCGACGCCACCGAGCGCATGGAATACCTACTCGGCCAGATCGAAGGCGAGCTGGACATCCTGCAAGTGGAAAAACGCATCCGCGGCAAAGTCAAACGGCCAGATGGACAAAAATCCCAGCGCGAGTACTATCTGAACGAGCAGTCAAGGCGATCCAGAAAGAGCTGGGCGAAGAAGACGAGGCGCGGCGAAATGGAAGCGCTGAAAAACAGATCCGCGCCGCCGGCATGCCTGAAGCGGAAGAAAAAGCGCTGTCCGAGTTTAAAAGCTGAAAATGATGCCGCGATGTCATCCGAAGCCACCGTGGTGCGCAACTACATCGAAACCCTGGTCGAACTGCCGTGAAGAAAACGCGCGTCAGCAAAGACATCGCCAAAGGCCGATTTGGTGCTGGATGCCGACCACTACGGGCTGGAAAAAGGTCAAAGAGCGCATTTTGGAATATTTGGCCGTGCAAAAACGCACCGACAAAAATCAAAGGCCCGATCCTGTGTCTGGTCGGTCCGCCCGGGGTCGGTAAGACTTCGTAGGGCGAGTCCATCGCCAAAAGCCACCGGCCGCAAATACGTGCGCATGGCGCTGGGCGGCGTGCGCAGACGAGAGCGAAAAATCCGCGGCCACCGCCGCACCCTACATCGGCTCGATGTCGGCAAAAATCATGCAGAGCATGGTTAAAGCCGGCGTGACCCGCTGTTTCCTGCTCGACGAGATCGACAAACTCGGCAACGATTTTCCGCGGCGATCCGCTGCGGCGCTGTTGGAAGTGCTCGATCCCGGAGCAAAGCAACACATTCGCCGACTCACTTCATGTCGAAGTGGATTTACGATCTGAGCGACGTGATGTTCATCGCCACGTCCAACAGCGTCGGAACATCCCGCCCGCCCTGCTCGACCGCATGGAAATCATCCGTCTCCGGCTACACCGAAGACGAAAAAGTCAGCATCGCCATGCAGTATCTCGTGCCCAAACAGATGAAGCGCAACGGCGTGAAAAGAAGGCGAACTCGAGATGCGAAGAAAGCGCGGTGCGCGACATCGTGCGCTACTACACCCGCGAAGTCGGCGTGCGCTCGCTCGACCGCGAAATCGCCAAAATCTGCCGCAAAGCCGTGATCCAAACCGAACGCTGAAGTCAGCCTGCAAAACCGGTTCGCGCAGCAGCGCAAACCATCACCGTGGAGCTGCCGCCAACCTTAACGATCCGGCGTGCGCCGTTTCGACTACGGCGTTTCCGCCAGCGAAAACCGCATCGGCCAGGTAACCGGCCTGGCATGGACGGAAGTCGGCGGCGAACTCCTGACCATCGAAGCGGCCGCACTCAAAGGGCAAAGGGCAACATCGTGCGCACCGGCAAACTGGGCGACGTGATGCAGGAATCGATCAGCGCCGCGTGGACGGTTGTCCGCTCCCGCGCCGAAAGTCTCGGCATCGCCGCCCGACTTTACGAGAAAGCACGACATGCACGTCCATGTGCCCGGAAGGCGCCACGCCTAAAAGACGGCCCCAGCGCCGGCATCGCCATGACGCTGGCGATGGTGTCCGCCTCTGACCAATATCCCCGTGCGCGCCGACGTAGCCATGACCGGCGAAATCACCCTGCGCGGCGAAGTCCCTGCCCATCGGCGGCTTTGAAGGAAAAACTGCTGGCTGCCCTGCGCGGCGACATCAAGCATGTGCTGATTCCGCAGAAAGACAATGTGAAGGATTTGGAAGAAATCCCGCAAAACGTCAAAGAGGGCTGGAAATCCATCCGGTGCAGTGGATAGACCAGGTCTCGAGTGGGGTTTGAGCGCCAGCCCGAACCCTACCGTGCCGAAGCGGGCAGCCTGAAACGCCGGCCGCGCTCGTCACAGCCAAGAAGGCCAAGTCAAGCCCGAAAACGCCAGCACTGACCGCGCTAGTGCGAGACAGCCTGCGGGCGGCTGGCGTAAGCGGAAAAGCCGCCGCCCTGCATTTATTGCTTGACACGCAATTTGAGAATTGATATAACCCAGCGCGTTTCAAAACGTACCAGCAGCCCGCCAAAAAGGCGTCGGCACGCTTTTTCCATCTATCCTTACAGAAAGGGACCGATATGAACAAACCGAATTGGTTGATGCCATCGCCCAGAAGGCTGGTCGAGCAGCTGACGCCGGCAGCACCGGATGCCTTTACCAGCGTAGTGAAAGAAGCCCTGCACGGCGGCGACAGCATTTCGCTGGTCGGCTTCGGCGCTTTCAAAAGTGGCCGAACGTGCAGCCCGCCAAGGCCTGAACCCGCAAAACCAAAGAGCCGATCCAGATTCCGGCCGCCCGTGTGCCGAAATTTACCCCGGCAAAGCGCCGAAAGATCGCGCTCGCCCGCTGCCAAAAGCACCGCCAAAAAGGCAAAAATAACCTGCCGCTTTCCATCAGGCAGCCTGAAAAACCTTTTCAGGCTGCCTGTGCATTTGAAACCAACCGTTTAGCGCCATGAAAATCGAAGCCGTCATCAAACCCTTCAAACTCGACGATGTACGTGAAGCACTCACCGAAATCGGCATCACCGGCATGACTGTAGACGAAGTCAAAGGTTTCGGCCGCCAGAAAGGCCACACCGAAGTCTATCGCGGTGCCGAATACGCCGTCGATTTCCGCCCAAAGTCAAAATCGAGCTGTGCTGGCCGACGATTTCGGTCGAACGCGCGGTCGAAACGCATTGTCGAAACCGCCCGTTCCGGCAAAATCGGCGACGGCAAAATCTTTTATCCTGCCGGTGAAGAAGTCATCCGCATCCGCACCGGCGAAACCGCGGAAGCCGCCGTATAAAGCCGGCCGCAGGCTCGCGCCGCCGTTTTTCAGGCTGCCCGGCCGCTGTTTGCGGCAGCCTGAAACGGCAAAACCCGAAAGCGTTTGGGCATTTGCCGCTTCACGATACAAATCGCCCTGTTTTTCAGGCGTTCGCGCCTTTTAACGCACTCATAACAATAATCGGAGTCCCAACATGACAGCCAAAGGCCAATTACCGCAAGACCCTTTCCTGAATGCCCTGCGCCGCGAGCACGTTCCGGTGTCCATCTATCTGGTAAACGGCATCAAAACCACAAGGCCAGGTTGAATCTTTTCGACCACATACGTTAGGCGTGCTGCGCAACACTTCCGTTACCCAGATGGTTTACAAACACGCCATTTCCACTCATCGTTCCCTGCCTCGTGCCGTCAGCCTGCAGCATGATGCGCCCAGTATCCACCCGTCCGGCCATGTAGCAGGTCGAAACCGCGCCCGACGCCGGCCAGTAAGCCGCAACACGCCGCCGCCCGCCTTTTACGGCGGGCGTTTTTATCGCGGCGCATTTGCCGCTGCCGACGGCTTGATTTTCAGGCTGCCCAAACCCATATCGCCGGCTCTGCACACATTGGAACCATCATGCACACCCGAAAACGACATCCGAACCTGTTTTGATTTTCGACAACATGCCGGTGCGCGGCGCCCATGTCCCGGCCTGACAGCGTTTGGCAGCATTTGTCGGGCGCAAGCACTATCCGGCCGCCATCCGCCGCGCGCTGGGCGAACTCTTGGCCGCCGGCGCCCTGCTCCCGGGCAATCTGAAAGAAGCCGGCACGCTGATTCTGCAGGTGCAGGGTCAGGCCGTACTGAAAATGCTGCGGTCGAAGCCACTACGGCCGCACCTGCCGCGCCACCGCCCGCTGGGACGAAGACGCCGCCATCGCCAACGACGCCGGCCTGGCCGAACTGCTGGGCAGCGGCGGCGTGTTCGTCATCACCCTGCAGCCTGAAAACGGCGAAACCTGGCAGGGCATGGTGCCGCTCGAAGGCGGCAGCATCGCCGCCATGCTCGACAGCTATATGCTGCGCCCGAGCAGCCCGACAGCCGCTTTGTGCTCGCCGCCGACGACAACAACGCCGCCGGCCTGCTGCTGCAGTGCCTGCCCGGCCGCGACAGCGAGCAAGACAGCGCCGATTGGCAGCATCTGGATGAGCCGCTGGCGCAAACCGCCACTGCCAAAGAACCGCTTGAGCTGGATGGACAAAACCCTGCTGTACCGCCTGTTTCACGAAACCCGCCGCGCGTCTTCCTGAAGAAAACATGGATCGCCTGCAGCTGCTCGCGCGCCAGTGAGCGATATGCTGCTGCTTCTGGGGTGCCAAAGAAGTCAGCGACGTAGTGGCTGAAGAAGGCAGCATCACCGTGAGCTGCATTTTTGTAACGAAAAATACACTTTCGACGAAGAAGAAGTGCAAAACCTGTTCGGCGACGCCGCACCCAGCCGCGCCACCATCCAGTAGCGCGCCCTGTGATAGATTGGCAGCCTGAAAGCACCTACGTGTTTTCAGGCTGCCTTTTATCTGCGCTCAGCCCAGTCTTCAGGCAGCCTGCAAAAACCGACCACTTCCAAGCGATCTATCATGCGGCAACTCGGCATGAACTGCAACGTGCCCCACCGACATCGCATTCTCGTTCGAAGCGTTTCGTACGCGCGGCGCTGACTGACCGCCACACCGACGGCTTCGGCATCGGCTTTTTCGAAGGCAGGCCTGCGCCTGTTTCTCGACGACAAACCCTGTGCCCACTCCCCCGTGGCCGATCTGGTCAACAGCTACCGCATCAAATCCACCAACGTCGTCGCCCACATCCGCAAAGCCACCGCAGGGCACACCACGCTGGAACACCCACCCTTTCCAGCGCGAGCCGTGGGGCGAATACTGGCTGTTTGCCCGCAACGGCAACCTGAAATCCTTCAACCCGCCCGCCGGCAAGTTTTACCATCAATGTCGGCAACACCGATCCCGAGCGCGCCTTCTGCCACATTCTCTGAATCGCTGCGCAACCGCTTCGACACCAAACCCGCCACCGACGTGCTGTTTGATGCCGTGCGCGAGCTGACCGAAGAGAACCGTGCACACGGCATCGTTCAATTTCATTATGTCCAACGGCGAAATGATGTCGCCCACGCCAGCACGCTTTGTTTCATCGCGCGCAAAGCCCCCTTCGGCTAAGCGCGGCTGCGGACGACGATCTGGCCATCGACTTTTCCCGCGACTACCCCTGACGACCGCCGTCGTATTATCGCCCACCCGCCTTGACCGCCAACGAACACTGCGCACCAGCTTGCCTGCGACGAACTGGCGCTGTTTCAGCACGGCGACGTCAGTCCATCGCTGCAGCCTGCCGGAAAACCCGTTTATCCCAGCCGCGAGGGCTGGAAATCGCCCGAAGCCAGGGCGTGGGTATGCATTCAGCCTTTTCAGGCAGCCTGAAAAGCCTTTTGCGCCATACTTTGCGGGCCGCCTGTTTCGAACCACCCGCGCAGCCTGAAAACCCGAAACCACGGAAAACCAACGCGACATCCCCAACAGCCCGATAACGCTGCCGACAGCGGACAACGCGGCATCAAACTCCTTCTGTCCTGCGCCAGGCCATATGACCGCCGCCCAGCAGCGCGCCATCGACGAAAACTGGCCGCAGTTCGGCCTGGATTTTCAGGCGCGCCTCGTCGATCTGAACGCCGCCTTCGGCCGGATAGCTCCCGAAAGTCCTGGAAATCGGCTTCGGTATGGGCACCGCCACCGCCGAAATCGCCCAAAGACTGCCGGAAAAAGACTTTCTCGCCATCGACGTCCACGGCCCTGGGCGTCGGGCAACCTGCTGCAAACTCATCGCCGAAAACCAAATCACCAATATCCGCGTGATGCGCCACGATGCCGTGGAAGTCGTGAAACCATGCTCGGCGAGAGCAGCTTGAATCGGCATCCACATCTTCTTCCCTGACCCCTGGCACAAAAACGCCATCAACAAACGCCGCCTGATCCAAGCCCCGTTTCGTTGCCAAAGCTGCTGCCCAAACTCGAAAAGCGGCGGCTACATCCACCTGGCTCACCGACTGGCAGGAATACGCCGAGCAGATGCTGGAAGTGCATGCGCGGCTCGAACTGAAAAACACCGTTGCCGACTACGCTCCCACCCCGTCCTACCGCCCCTGAAACCAAATCCCGAAGCGCGCGGCAAACGGCTGGGACGACGGGGTGGGGATTTCGGTGTTTGAGAAACGCTAAGCAGCCTGAAAGTCCATGAACAAGGCAGCCTGAAAGCCTGCGCAGTGCAAACCCAGGCAGCCCTGAAAAGCCCATTCGAGGCAGCCTGAAAGCCCATGCAAAGGCAGCCTGAAAGTCCCACGCAAGGCAGCCTGAAAGCCCATGCAAGGCAGCCTGAAAGCCCATGCAAGGCAGCCTGAAAGCCCATGCAAGGCAGCCTGAAAGCCCGGGCAAGGCAGCCCTGAAAAGCTCATACGCGCAGCCTGAAAACCAAAATCCGGTTTTTCAGGCCGCCTTTGGCTTTTGGTCTCGCACCAAGACATACGGAACCCACATCGCCACCTGCGCTAAAACCAAAAAGCAAGCCTAAAAATCTTGCTGTCCTAGATAACTCAGGAGATTCCGTTTAAGTTAGAATTTTCCTTATGAGAAAAAGTCGTCTGAGTCAGTACAAACAAAACAAACTGATTGAGCTATTCGTAGCAGGCGTAACCGCCCGTACGGCTGCCGAATTGGCGAATGTCAACAAAAGCACGGCTGCGTATTACTTCCATCACCTACGCCTGCTCATTTTACCAAAAACAGCAGCCATCTGGAAATGTTTGATGGCGAAGTGGAAGCGGACGAAAGCTACTTTGGCGGACACCGCAAAGGCAAACGCGGTCGTGGCGCAGCAGGAAAAACCGCGGTATTCGGGCTGTTGAAGCGCAACGGCAAGGTTTACACCGTTGCCGTACCCAATACGCAGACGGCAACCCTGCTGCCGATTATTCGGGAGCAGGTTAAACCCGACAGCATTGTTTATACGGATTACCACAAGGGTTATGACGTATTGGATGTGAGCGAATTTAACCATTTCCGTATCAACCACCGCACACATTTTGCTGAAAAACAAAACCACATCAACGGAATCGAGAACTTTTGGAGTCAGGCAAAACGGCATTTGCGTAAATTTAACGGCATCCCGAAAGAGCATTTTGAGCTGTATTTGAAGGAGTGCGAATGGCGTTTTAACAACAGTGAAATAAAAGTTCAAATTTCCATTTTGAAAACAATTGGTAATAGATAATTTATCCTAGTTATCTAGGACAGCCCCAAAATCTTTTCAGGCTGCTTTTGGGCGCTTTGCCGCAATCAATCAGGCGCTGTGTTCGGGCGCATCTTGTTTGCTCAGGGTTACGCCGGTGAAGCCGAACAGCAGGGTCAGTAGCAGGCTCAGATAGCAGAAAAAGGCGAACGGCAGATAAGCGAGCACCGGCACGTTCAGCACTTTGGCGATAAACACACCGCACACGCCCAGGGCACCAGCGGGTTGATCACCGTGCCGGCGTCTTCCAGCGTGCGCGACAGGTTGCGCGGGTGCAGGCCGAGTTTGTGGTAGATGGGTTTGAAGGTTTCGCCGGCCAACAGCAGGCTCAGATACTGCTCGCCGATCAGAACGTTCACGCCGACGCCGGTCAGGGCAACGGTAAAGCTGGCGCGGCCGGCGCTGGATAAGAAAGCGCTGCACGGCGGCCAGCAGTGCCGGCACCACGCCCAGGGCAAACAACAGTCCGCCCAGGCTTAATGCCAGTATCACCACGGTTTGGGTGAAAAACATGCTTTCCGCCGCCGCGTGATACCAGTTTGGCGATGTCTTCGGGAATGCCGTCAATCGTGAAGCCGGAGAAAACCAGCCGCCCAACTGCTCAAGCGACGGCGCGGAATAGACATAGGTCAGACCGACGGACAGCAAAACAACGGTAATCATGGTCGCCACGGCGTCGATTTTGCGCATCGCCATCAGCACCAGCAGCGCAAAGGGCAACAGCGACCACAAATGCACCAGCCCGCTTTTTGCGCTCAGATGCTGCCGCAGGCGCAGCACCTGGATCAAGGCTGCCCGAATGCAGGCCGGGCACCAGAAAGGTAAAGGCAGCGGCCGAAAGCAGCATCGCTGGAATGGTGGTGTAGCCCATGTTTTTGATGTGCTCGAACAAATCAACGCCCACGGTGGCCGCGGCGATGGTGGTGGATCGGAGAGCGGCGACATTTTGTCGCCGAAAAAGGCGCCGGAAACCACTGCCCCCGCCGTTACCGCAGCCGACGCGCCGAAGGCTTCGCCCATGCCCATAAAGCGCCACGCCGACGGTGGCGCAGGTGGTCAGGCTGCTGCCGATGGCCACGCCCACCAGCGAGCACAGCAAAAAGGCCGACAGATAAAAATACTGCGGCGAAATCAGGTTGAAGCCGTAATCATCAGCGTGGAATCGCGCCGATCATCATCAGCGCCGATACCAGCAGGCCGATAAAGAAAAACAGATACACCGCGCCCATGCCCTGCTCCACCGAAGCGGCCATGTTTGGACATCGGCTGCCACATCACGCCAGCGCGCGCAGCCGTAAAGCACAGCAGCACAATGGAAAGCAGAATCGCCAGATGCGGCACCCAGCCCAAAGCTGATGATGCGACGCCCATCACGGCAATCTGCACCGCCATCACGGTAAAGGCTTCGCCCAGAGACAGGCTGAGTAAGGATTGTTTGGATAGCATATTGGTTCGTGTGTGTCAGGAAGCGTTAGTCTAACATTTCCGCCGCAGCAATGGCGCACCCGGCAGAAATACCAATTTAGCGAAGATTTTAGCATTAAATCGCATGAAATGGGTTTGAATAATACTTCAAAGCAATTTTCATAAACTTTAAAACGTATAGTTAGACGATTATTCCAATCGGTATGCTTTAAAACACAAAAATACGGTTTCAGGCAGCCTGAAACCGTATCAGCCGTTTATCCGCCGCTATTCAGCCGTGAAACAACCAGGGCTGGTTTTGTCGGCGTTGCGCTTCAAAGGCTTTGATTTCGTCGGCGTGTTGCAGGGTCAGGCCGATTTCGTCCAAGCCGTTGAGCAGGCAGTGCTTGCGGTGTTCGGTAATATCGAAAGAGAAAGACTCGGCCGGAAGGCGTGGTAACGGTTTGTTTTTCCAAGTCGATATCAAGGCGGTAGCCTTCGGTAGCTTCGGTTTCTTTGAATAACTGATCAACGGCTTCTTCGCTCAAAAACAATGGGCAACAGGCCGTTTTTGTAGCAGTTGTTGAAGAAGATATCGGCGAGTTGAGCGATCACGGCGCGAAAACCGTAGTCGTCCAGCGCCCACGGCGCGTGTTCGCGCGAAGAGCCGCAGCCGAAGTTTTTGCGCGTGAGCAGGATTTGCGCGCCCTGATAGCGCGGCTGGTTGAGCGAAAAATCGGCTGAGCGGACGGCGGCTGTTATCCATGCCCGGCCTGCCGTGATCGAGATAGCGCCATTCGTCAAAGGCGTTGGGACCAAAGCCGCTTCGTTTGATGGATTTGAGAAACTGCTTGGGAATGATGGCATCGGTATCGACGTTGGCCCGATCGAGCGGGGCGACGATGGCGTGGATGCGGGTAAAAAGATTTCATGGTGGTTCCTGTGTTCTGTAGGGAGTTTTGACGCTTCAGGCAGCCTGAAAACGGTTTTCAGGCTGCCCTGACAGGCGGTTTTACCCGGTGGCGTCTTCGATTTTCCTCGCCTACGTTCGATAGGCTACGGCCGACGGCGTTGCCGCCTTTGCGTGCGTTTCTTTGGTTTTGTCCCAGCCTTTTCCAGACCTCGCCGGTGCGCCCGACGTTACGCGCGGTGTCTTCCTTCGCGCCGTGCCAGGTGCTGGAGCAGGCGGCCAAACCCAAACTGAAAAGTGCCAATGCGAATACTTTTTCATAATCGTTCCTTATTTGATGTTGTCGATACAGACACGGCGAACCATGTGTTTTTGATTATATCGGCAAACAGACGGCGCGCAGGCGGCACTTTCGACGCGCGGCGGCCTTTACACGGTATTTACTTCGCGAATACAGGCCGATGCGGTTGCCTTCGCTGTCTTCGACAAAGGCGGCAAAAACCGTTGGCAATCGGGAATTTTTCCCGCAGCAGTTTGCCGCCGTGCGCCACCGCGGTTTTCGGCTGCCGCCGTGCAGTCTTCGCAGGTGAAAACAGCGTGGAACCGCCGTAGGCCGCGGGATTGGCGCCTTCATCCTGCCAGATCATGCCGCTGACGCCGTAGTGCTGCCAGTCGGTGCCAAAGAGATAAAAACGGCCGCCGGCGATTTCCTGCAGCGGCAAGCCGAATACGTTTTCATAAAAAGTTTTGGCGCGCGCCATATCCTGCGCGTGAATGCCGAACCAGCCAACGGGATTGTGCATAAGGTCCTTTTTAAACGAGATTAACGGTTTTTAACCGAAGTTTTACATTTTAGGCAGCCTGAAAGCCGAAGGTTGCGCCCAAACGCCTTTCAGGCTGCCTTATCGGATTGCCATCACACCATCGTGCGCACGTCGGTAAAGCGGCCGGTTACCGCCGCTGCCGCCGCCATTGCCGGGCTGACCAGATGCGTGCGTCCGCCGTTGCCCTGGCGGCCTTCAAAGTTGCGGTTGGAAGCGGACGCGCAGCGCTGGCCGGGGGTGAGGCGGTCGGCGTTCATCGCCAAACACATCGAGCAGCCCGGTTCGCGCCATTCGAAAACCGGCGTCGGTAAAGATTTTGTCCAGGCCTTCCGCTTCGGCCTGGCGTTTGACCAAACCCGAGCCGGGCACGATTAACACGCGCTGCACGTTATCAGCCTTTTGCGGCCTTTTGGCGACGGCGGCGGCTTCGCGCAAATCTTCGATGCGGCTGTTGGTGCACGAGCCGATAAACACGATGTCCACCGGAATGTTCGCTCAGCGGCGTGCCCGCTTCCAAGCCCATGTATTCGAGGGCGCGCTCCATGCCCGCTGCGTTTCACCGGGGTCGGCTTCGTCGGCGGGGTTCGGGCACTTTGCCGCTGATGTCGAGCACCATTTCGGGCGAGGTGCCCCAAGTTACCTGCGGCTCGATGTCTTCGGCGCGGAAGGTGTAGGTTTGGTCGAACTTGGCGCCTTCGTCGGATACCAGCGTGCGCCAGTATTCGACGGCTTTTGTCCCACGCTTCGCCTTTTGGGGCGAAGGGTTTGCCGTGCACATAGTCGATGGTGGTTCGTCCACCGCCACCATGCCCGAGCGTGCGCCCGCTTCGATGGCCATATTGCACAGGGTCATGCGGCCTTCCATCGACAGGCTGCGGATGGCTTCGCCGCCAAACTCGATGGCGTAGCCGGTGCCGCCGGCGGTGCCGATTTGGCCGATGATGTAGAGGGCGATGTCTTTGGCGGTAACGTTCGCTTTCAGGCTGCCTTGCAAACTTCAATCAGCATGGATTTGGACTTTTGGCGGTGATGCACTGGGTGGCCATGGTGTGTTCGACTTCGGATGTGCCGATACCGTGTGCCAATGCGCCGAATGCGCCGTGGGTGCTGGTGTGCGAATCGCCGCAAACAACGGTCATCCCCGGGCAGCGTCGCGCCCCTGTTCAGCCCATCACGTGCACAATGCCCTGGCCTTTGTCCATAAACGGGAAATACGCCAGCGCGCCGAATTCTTTGATGTTTTTGTCCAAAGTGTCCACTTGCAGCTTGAAATCGGGTCTTGATGCCTTTCGTCCCAATCGCCGGTGGGGCGTGTTGTGGTCGGCGGTGGAGACCACGCTGTCGATGCGCCAGAGCTTACGCCCGGCCATTTTCAGGCCTTCAAAACGCTTGCGGGCTGGTCACTCGTGCACCAGATGGCGGTCAATGTACAGCAGCACGGTGCCGTCTTCTTCTTCGCGGACGACGTGGCTGTTCCAGAGTTTGTCGTAAAGGGTTTGTGCCATGATTTTCTACTTTATTATCGTGGGGTGGTTCGGGTAAAACGGAAACGGATTTTAGACTTTTTGGATAATATTAGCAATAGCTGTTTTTGCCGTTTTTATTTACTTTAATTTGGACATTTTGTCCTTTTAGCCGCCCTATAGCACCACAGCGGCAGCAGGCTAAACAAAATACATACGCAGGCAGCCTGAAAGCCCTGCCGGCGTTTTCAGGCTCCTGCTGGGGCAGACGGGCGTCCTGGGTTTTTAGTTTGGCGCGCTGATTCGTACGTCTCGCCGGGCCGCCGCGGCCAGCACTTCGCTCAAAACTCGAAAAACTCGCGGCCATCGCGGGTGGCCAGCACAGCGGCCGTCCTGCTCGGCAAAATGGTAGCCGCCGCTTTTTGGCGGCAATCCACATCGCGGTTGGGCGTGTGGCGGTTCACCACCACCTGCGTGCCGTCGCCGGCTTCGATGGTCAGCACGTTGCCGCTGCCCATGCAATCCAAATCCCAACCGCCTTCGTCGATTGTGTCTTGGATGTGGGCAAACAGGCTGTCGGAAAGTTGCAGAAATTCGGTTTCGTTCATAATCGTGATGTGGTTCGCAGGGTTTTGCTTTAAGATGGCGGGCTTTTGACCGCGGGCGGAAAAAGACGCGCATCTTGCCACATTTCAGGCAGCCTGAAAACGCAGTCCGCCCGCTTGCGAAAAGGAAAACCGATGAAACCCCTTGCCTTGTCCCTGATGCTGTTGCTGCTGCTTGCCGCCTGCGGCTATAAAAGGCGACCTTTACCCTGCCGCGCGAAGGCGACAAAAACAAATTCGGCCCGGTGCAAACCGGCCTGAGCAAACCCGAATTCAAAAACGCCCTGCCATCAAGCAGCCTGAAAAACCGCTTCCGAACCCGCCCCACACTCAGAGAACCAACCATGAGCCAAACCTCCGACCAAGTCTCCTACGAAGCCCTTTGCCGAGCGCTTTCGGCACCCCGCTTTACGTTTACAACGCCGACGAACTCACCCGCGCCCACGAGCGCTACCGCCAAGCCTTCGCCGGTCTTGACCCGCTGATCTGCTACGCCGTCAAAGCCAACAGCAACCTCAGTATCCTGCGCCATTTTGCCGAACTGGGCTGCGGCTTCGACATCGTTTCCGGCGGTGAGCTGGCGCGCGTGCTGGCCGCTGGCGGCGATCCTGCCAAAACCGTGTTTTCCGGCGTAGGCAAAAGCCGCGACGAAATCCGCGACGCCCTCGAAGCCGGCATCAAATGCTTCAACATCGAAAGCCTGCCCGAAATCGACCGCATCGAAGCCATCGCCGCCATCAGCGGCCACATCGCTCCGGTATCGCTGCGCATCAACCCCAACATCGATGCCCAAACCCACCCCTACATCTCCACCGGCCTGCGCGACAACAAATTCGGCATCGCCATCGACCAGGCCGAAGAAGCCTACCGCTACGCCGTCTCGCGGCCGCATCTGCGCGTAGTCGGCATCGACTGCCACATCGGCTCGCAGCTGCTGGACTTAAGCCCGCTCGAAGAAGCCTGCGCGCGCATTCTCGAATTGGTCGACCGTCCCGAAGCCGCCGGCATCCGCCCTCGAACACATCGACCCAGGCGGCGGCATCGGCATCGTGTACGACGAAAACAGCGAGCGCGAACCCTGACCCATCCGCCTACGCCCAAACCGTCTCCCCGCCTGCTCTCCGGACGCAGCCTGAAACTGCTGCTCGAACCCGGCCGCAGCCTGTGCGGCAACGCCGGCGTGCTGCTCACCCGCGTCGAATACCACAAACGCCACCACGGCAAAAACTTCCTGATTGTCGATGCCGCCATGAACGATCTGATGCGCCCCGCCCTTTACCAGGCCTACCACCGCATCGAAACCCTCACCCGCCGCGGGCAGCCTGAAATCACCGCCGACATCGTCGGTCTCTGTGTGCGAGAGCGGCGACTTTTTCGCCAAAGACCGCACCGTCGCCGCTACCGAAGGCGATCTGCTGCTGATCCACAGCGCCGGCGCCTACGCTTCGAGCATGGCCAGCAACTACAACACCCGCCCCCGCGCCGCAGAAGTGCTGGTCGAAAACGGCCAAGCCCGCCTGATCCGCCACCGCGAAAATATCAAAGCCATGCTCGCCGCCGAGCTGCCTTGTTTGTAAAACCGCCACATCAGTTCAAGTACGATAACAGGCAGCCTGAAAGCCGTTTTGTGCTTTCAGGCTGCCTTAATCGCGGCCGATTTGGTTGTAATCGACCAGCATGTATTTGGCGGTCATGTTTTTCTTGGCATCGCCCTCGTCGGCCATCAAAAGCAGGCGCTGCTGACCGTTGATATTGACGGAATCGACGGCTTCGACGTTGGTCATGTGGTGCAGATTGGGCAGGTTGATTTTTTTCGGCTCATCTTTGGGATTGCCGCTCCATTTCCACAGGGTCGAAGATTTCTCGCCGGTGTCGCCTTTGACTTCGTTGGCGATGATGTAGGGCTTTGAGCACGGGGTCGTAGTTGAGCGAGCGGATGCCGCCGCCGTCAATGTCGAGTATCGCCACTCGTCAAACACCGGTTTGGCGTTTTTCTCCATCATTTCTTTTGGGATTGGCGATAAAGGCGATCAGAGCCATATTGTTGAACTCGGGATCGCGAAAGCCCAGCACCAGCCGTTTTTTTAACCGGATCGTAGGCCAGGCCTTCGATATTGATTTCGTCGAACACCACATCGGCTTCGTCTCCAACCGCTTCGCGGATCAGATCGTGCAGCTCTTTGTCTTTTTCCAGCGCTTCGCTCAGGCCGTCGTAGCTGGTGAGGCCGACGATGTCGCCGCCCTGCACTTTGAAGCGCATCAGGTGTTCGCGATCGGGCGAGCGCTGGCCTTTGCGGTTGCGCGAATGGGAAGTCATGGCGTAGACAAAGCCTTCGTCGTCGCGGGTCATGGCTTCAAGGTCGTTGAGTTTGCGCTTGAAGCCTTTGATGATTCGGGTATCGAGCGCTTCGTCTTCGACAAAATGGCCGTTGGCGTCGATGCTGATGATGCTGAAAAGCGTGGTTGGGTTCGTCTTCGGCAATCACAATGCGCCCGTCGGGAAGCTGCTGGGCGGCGGAAGGCTCGTACACGCCGTTGAACATATTGATGCCCATGGTGCGCAGTTCGGCCAAATTGTTTTGCTGCGGCGTGGCAAGCGAGGGCACGGCTTTGACGCCGATAAAGGCCGCCAGCGAAGCCAGCAGCCCCCAGCGGAACACGGCATAGGACAAATTAATGTAGTTTAAACCGCTTTGTCCGCCAGCAGACCGAGCCAGTAAAGATGGTCGCTCATTTTCCGATAGACCTGCTCGCGGTCGTTCATAATGCCTTGGATTTTCTGCCAATGCTCTTCGCGCGGCAGCTTGACGCGGTCTTCATAAATCAAAAACATTGGCTTTCGTCGCCGAAAAAGCGGTTGTTTTCCGTTTTCCACACCCGCTCTTTAAAAGTCAGAGAGCCCCTGCTTTGCGGCGGAACAGGTCTTTGATCCACTCGCGAAAAGCCTGCAGGCGGCCGATGCGGCTCGGGCGAGGCCGACAGCAGCGCAAAAACGATAGACGCCGCAGCGGTAACCATAAAAGTGCTGGCCGGAATCAGAAATTCGGGAGAAGACGAGAAGATAAACGCACCGAAATCATCAGCGCCGAAACGATAAAAACCGTTGAGCGAAATCATAATATTGGCTTTGGTAGCCGCCAGCGCCAGCAGTTCCATCTCCGAGCGCACGGCATTGCGGAACATGGTTTCCACGCCCTTATTGGTGCCGATCTGATCGGCAGATGCCGCATTCTTGCCGGCCTTGCCTTTCTTTTTCTCCTTTTTGCGCCCGGCTTTCTTTTCAGGCTGCTTTTCGCTACTGCCGGTTTCAGCAGTTTCGGCGTTTTCAGGCTGCTTTTTGGCGCTTTTATCAAGCGTTAAACCGTTTTCAGGCTGCTTCTGCGTTTCCGGCGGGATATCGCTTTCAGGCTGCCTGAAAGCATCGCCGTGCGCCGTTTCCGTTTGATCGCCGGCACGGCTTTCGCCGCGCACTTCCAAATCTTCAGGCTGCCCGAAAAGCCGCCGGCTGTCCGCTTTGCTGATATTCCATATTGTGCCTCCGTGTCGGTACAAGTTCACAAAATGCCGGCCGATTCTAAATGAATCTGCTTCAAATTCCCGACTCGTTGAAAATAATTTACATAGCGGCAGGATATGTAGGCAAAATGCATCGAACGCTTAACAAAAATCGACGCAAAAAGCAGCCTGAAAGGACTTTCAGGCTGCTTTTTATGCGGATGGTTGGGGCTTACGGCGTTTTTGGCGGAATTTCCAAACGGGGGATGACGACCACCCATTTGTCCAGCTCTTTGGGAATCCTGGCATCGCGTGCTTCGTCTTCAGGCGGGTAATAAACGCAAAAGCCCTCGACAAAGGCACGGATGCGACCATTCAGCGCGGGATCGGCCAATCGGGAATACGGATGTTCCGAGCCAGCTGCGCCACTCAGCAAAAGTTGCCGCTGCAAAACTGGTAATTTTTGCCGCGCAGACGGATGTCCAGCTCGTCGCCGGTTTTCAGGCTGCTGACCTGCCGCAATACTTCTTTTGATATTCGCCAGCTGCGGTTTGCCGCGGCCGGCTTCCGTTTCGTCGCGCACGGTAGAAGCCGATATCCACCCGCCACCCTTATCCAATTTGCTGCCAAACACCGACAGCACGCGGTATTCGATATCCAACTCCGGCAGCGGCGAAAAAGCTTTGCGCCACGGTTTCAACTTCACTATCTGCCAATTTTTCTATCCACAGATGACGCGGCGTGCCCTGCAGCAGCGTCAGGGTTTCGATGGCGCGGGTCACGGCAACGTAGTGACAGGCGCTGCTCTGCTTTCTTCTTCGCTGCGCCAGCCGCCGTCCAACACGAAAACGTGTTTGAACTCCAGCCCCTTGGCCGCATGGGCGGTGCCGACAAACAAACCTTCGTTGTGGCCGTCGCTGTCATTGCCGACGTATTCGTAAAGCCAGTTGCGCAAAAAGGCCTGGGCAAAACCGGGGCGATCGTCTTTCAGGCTGCCTGAAGCGGGATATTCGTGCTCGAAGTCTTCGGCCATTGCGGCAAACAGTTTCTGCCACGACGCCGCTTCGCTGCGGCTGCGGATGATTTCGACAAAGCGCTCGGGCGCAACGGTTTCGCCTGCTTTTTCCAAATCGTCGAGCAGGCGGACAAATTCGCGGCTGCATCTTAAGGGAATGCCGCCGTCGTCTCGGGGCAGAAAATGGGGAATGCCGTTTTGCCGGCACCAGGCTCGCACAGGCTGGAGTATTTTGTGTTCGCGCGCCAGCACGGCGACGTCTTGGTAACGGAATCCGTCCAAACGCCGCAGCCTTTCAATCTCCGCCATCACCGCCTGCGCCTGGATATTGGCGGCCGCTTTCAGATTGCCGGTACGCGGCAGCCTGATAATGCGCACGCGCCCCTGCCGATCGGGGTCTAGCTGCGCCCATCTGCCGCCGGCCGGCAACGAACGCCGCTTTGGATCGACAACAATCGGGTGCAGCGCTTTCAGGCGCTCGGCGTGCTGGATCAGGCGGTTGGCGGCATTGACGATATGCCGCGTGCTGCGGTAGTTGAAGGTCAGATAGTCGAAAGTTTTCCACGCCGTAATCCTGCTGGAAGCGGCGGATGCAGTGTTGCTGGTTTGGCGGAAGGAGTAGATGTTCTGGTCGTCGTCGCCCACCGCCAGAATCGTCAGTTTGTCGTCTTCGCCGGCAGAGCGGCCGGCCAGCGCCAATACCAGGCGGTAGTGCTCTTCGCTGATGTCTTGGTATTCGTCCACCAGAATATAGCGAAAGCCGGCCATGATGCGGTCACGCGCATTATTGTCTTCGCTGTCGGCACCCGCGCCGCTTTCCAGCAGCTCGGCAGCCTGAAGACACCATTGCTTGAAACGATCGCTGTCTTTTTCCTGCGTGTTTTTCGGTTTTTTGTTGTCAAAACGCACGCCTAGCAGCCGCATCGCCATCGCGTCGTAAGTAAGCACGGTAACCGCGGCGGCAATGCTGCCGGTGAGCGCAAACAGGCGGCGCTTGATTTCCTGTGCGGCCAGGGCGGTTGTAGGCCAACACAATAATCGAAGCCGGATCGGCATGGCAGACTTTGAGCAGATAGGCAACGCGGTGGACGATTACCCGCGTTTTGCCCGAACCCGGACCGGCCAAAACCAGGCGGTTGCGGTCGCTCTGGTCGGTAACGACGGCTTTTGCGGCTCGTTGAGCCCTTCGGTAATCCGTTTGTAGGTTTCCTGCGAAACCGGCTCTTTCAATTCGTTGAAGCGGCCTTTGAACCATTTGCTTTTTGAACTGGTCTTCACGGGTCTGGAAATAGTCGCGCACCAGCTCCAAGCCGCTTTCGATGCTTTTTCAGCGCGCGCAGGGCGTATTCCTGCATCACATGGATTTGGAAGCGCTTTTCGCCGTAAAACACTTCCAGCGGACGGTAGTCTTCTTTCAGATACTGCCGCTTTTTGCTCCAGCGCCGTTTTGTCCAAGCGGATGGTCATGGCATGGCGCAGGATGCTCATGCCGTGGTTGAGTTTGAACACCGAGAGTTTTGTGCACAAACAGCAGCGCCTGCTTGAGCAGGACTTCGCGGCGGGATTCGGGTATCGAACCGGATAGCTCCAGATCGCTGCCGATGCAGCGCACCAGCTCGCCCATGCTGGTTTCAACCACCACGTCTTTGGCGCGCAAATCGGTTTTTGGCGGCGAAGGCAGCACGCACAAACATATCCGGCGACGCAGCGCGCGCGTTTTCCTGCAAGGTTTCCCAAGAATCGCGGTTGTTTTTGAAACGCACCCTGAGAATATTGTTGCCCGCATTGCGGATATCGAAACCGTTGCTGCTTAGGGCGTCTGCCGCCGCTTTGTCGTAGGCCAGCGATTCCATCATCAGCTTGATGTCGGCCGGAAGCAGTTGCTCGAAGCCGGATTCGTGCATTTTGTGGCAGGCTTCGGACAGGGAAAAATTCTGCGGCCGGCCGGTATCGGCGGCGGGAATTTCGTTTTTGAGAATCTGCCAGAGCTTTTCTTCTTGGGCGATCACTTCCTGCAGGCGCTTTAGCGAAGAGCGGGCGCCGTCGGTGCGCAGGTTGACGGTCATTTTGGTGTCGTTGGTCAATACGCCCAATTCTTCCAGCGCTTTCAGATGGCCGCGCAATTCGGTGAAACTGCAGGCGGTGGCCTTGCCCAGCCTCGTCGGTGCTCAAAGGCCTCGTCGTCGGATGCGTCGAAAACGATTTCGGCGATGGTGCGGTAGAGTTCGCGCTTGCGCTGCGGCAGATCGGCTTTTTCGATTTTGGCCAGCGCCTGCTCGAGATTCAGGCTGCCTGAACGCGCCGGAAAAATGCGGGTTTGGTTTTCGCTGCGCTCGAGCATGCCGGCGCGCTCCAGCCATGCCAGCGCGGTTTTGACTTTGGTATCGGCCTGGCGGTCGTCGCTGTCAAAACTCATATAACCTCGGTATCGCGCAGGATTTCGCCACCGCTGACCACTCAAATCGTCGTCGCTGCTTTTTGCCGGCATTGGCCTTGTCCAGCAGCTTGAGCTTGCTCCATACCGACTTCAAATCGCGCGGCTCGATTTGCGATGAGCGGTTGATGCGAAACTGCACATCCACATCGTCACGGTCAAACAGCAGCACACATTTGGCATCCTGCTGATCGCGCCCCGCCCTTCCCGCTTCCTGCAGGTAGTTTTCCAGCGAGCCGGTGATTTCGGCATGCACCACCAGCCGCACATTCTTTTTGTCCACCCCATGCCGAAAGCATTGGTGGCGACAATCACGCGCAGGCGGTCGTTGAGAAAAAGTACTTGGATTTCGGTTTTAAGGTGGGTGAGCAGCCCGGCATGGAAGTACTCGCACGCCCAGCCCTGCTGTTTGAGCCATTCGGCGTATTGCTCCGCGCTTTTGCGCCGCGACACAAATACCACCGCGCCGCCCGCCTGATGGTCGAGTTCGCGGTGCAGCAGGCGGTCGATATGCTGGCGTTTGGAATCGTCGCTTGCTTCGAGCACTTCGTAAAACAGGTTGTCGCGCTCGTTGCCGCCGATAAACTGCTTAAACTCAATGCCCAGCTCTTTGCGAAAATGCTCGGTAATGTCCTGCAGCACATCGGGTTTGGCGGTGGCGGTAAACAGCTCACTCGGCGCCAGCTCGCCGGTTTTTCTTTGCGCTTGGCGATGAATTTGGCGGCATACAGATAATCGGGACGGAAATCGTGCCCCCATTTGGACAAACAATGCGCTTCGTCGAACACCCAGCCGTTGATCTGGCGGTGGGCGATGGCCTGGATAAAGCTGCTGTTGCGAAACTGCTCGGGCGCAACAAACAAAATACCGATATCGCCCAAAGCCACTTTGTCCAAAACATCGGCGCGCACGGTAACCGGCAGCATGCCGTTGAGCATGGCCGCACCCGAAATATTGCGCCGCGCCATGCCGTCGGCCTGGTCTTTCATCAGCGACTGCAAGGGCGAAACCACTATCGTCAGCCCGCCGTTGCGGTAATAGCGGTTGACGGCGGGAAGCTGGTAGCACAGCGATTTGCCGCCGCCGGTGGGCAGCACCGCCAGCACATGCTGCCCCTGCATGCCCGCCCGCACACAACTTCCTGGCCGCCGTCTATGCCCTTCACTTCGCGAAAGGAGTCCATTTCGAAATGCTTCAACTGGCTTTTGCGGATTAAGCGTGTCGCTGCAGTAACGGCATTCTGCTATCGCCGCAATCGTGGTCGCGAAATTCGGCAATCAGCCGCGCGGTATCGGGAAACTGGTGGCGCACCCACGGCGCCAGCACCGAATTGCCGCCGGAGACGCGCAGCCAGGAAAGCGCGTAGGCCAGCGGTATATAAAGCTCGGGGCGGTGGATGTCTTCTGCCATCAGCTTTTTGAAACGGGTTTTGCAGGCTTTCAGCCCCTGCCCGGCATCGTCCTGCACCATCGCCCAAATATCCCTAATCAGGCGGGGATGTCGCGCCTGCCGCCTGATCCGGCCGGCCGCAGGCATCGGGAATGACGATTTCGCCGTCCTGCCGGTAGGGCAGCGCGCCAAACAGGCGGCACAGACGGCAAATCTCGTCCGGCCGCGCCGCAAGCATCTTGCCAAAAGCCGTGCATTGGTCCTGAAAAGCTGCCAGCAGGCGCGGCAGTCGGCTTCGGGGAGTTTTTGGCCGAAGAAATGATTTTTGTGGTTTTTAATCAGACGGTGGTAGGATCTGCGGAAAGGCCAGGGCGACAGGCGCAGCGTGTCGATAACCGGCAACGCCAGCCACGGCGCGGCGGACGCGGCATCGCGCAGATAGCGCCAATCGTGTTCGAGAATATTGTGCCCCATCAGCCAGCGGGCGCCCCTGCACCAGCGGCGCCAGCTCTGCCAAAGCAGCCTGAAAACTTTTTCAGGCTGCCGGTGGCGCGTTCAAACCCCCTGCTCCAAATCGGGGCGGTAGGCACCGATTTTGAATACGGTGTCGGTGCGCGGATCAACTTCCAAATCGACAATCAAAAGCGGCAGGCAAAAGTCGGCTTCATAGCGGGCGGCGGCAGGTGTCGGCAAAGGGCGCAAAATATAGCACAGGCACCGCTTCAGGCAGCCTGAAAAGGCAGCCTGAAAGCCGCGGGTGTGGTTTTTCAGGCTGCTTGGGTTTGCAGGCAGCCTGAAAGTTTGGTTTCAGGCCGCTTGCGGTTGCCGTTTGGACGCGGCTGCCGGATGCGGCAATCCGTCCGATGGCAGCTGAAGCACCGCCCTGAAAAAGCAGCCTGAAAGCGTTTTTTGTGCTTTCAGGCTGCCTGCGGGCGGGGTTTAAAACTTCACATTTACGGCAAAGATAAAGTTGCGCCCCATCTGCGGTACATAAGGCAGGTAGGAGTTGTGGATGTAGATTTTTGGTTCAGCAGGTTGTTGCCGTCGAGCGAGAGGGTGTAGTCGGCTTTTGCCGATGCGGTTTTTGTAGCGGATGCCTGCATTGACCAGGTGGTAGCCGCGCGTGGAATCTTCGGGCACGGGTACGGCATACGGGCGGCCAGCGCTGCTTTTTGCGTTTGCTACTGCGCGCCGAATACGCCTTTCAGCCGGCCTGCGATTGGGGCGTGGTAGAACTCGATGCGGGTGTTGATGCCTTTGTTGGCAAACACGGTATCGGGGCGGCCTTTGCGCTGCGCGGCGGTTTCGGTGCGGCGGCGCTGCTCGGCTTCGGGATAGTTGGGGTCGGTGTAAAACTTGCCGTCGTTCAACTCATCATGACGGTAGTCGGCGCGGGCGGCGCTGATTTTGATTTTGTCGATGCCGGCAAAGGGTTGGCGCCATTCGCCGCGCAAGTCGAGGCGGTGGGAAAAACAGGGCGATTTGCGGGCCGGGGCTGCTGTGGTCGTGGTGGTGGCCGTAGATGTTGTCGTGGCTGTGCGGCTGGTTTTTCTTCGTGCGGCGTGCCGCAGTGAAAATGCAGCTCGCGTTTCAAATCGCTGTCGTCCATCAGGTGCGGATACATCAGCAGATAATCGCGGTTTTGGTAGGACTTGCGGTTTTCGGGGTCGAAAATATGGGCGCTGCACGGGTCGTGCATATGGTTGTGGCCGACTACGCCGTAATCGTCGTTGCGGTGGCTGTAGGCCGCGCCGAGATAGCCTTTTTCGCCGATATACGACAGGCCGAGCTGTGCCGACGTGGGATTTGTTGTTGGAATCGGGCAGGCGGTACACGGTTTCTTCTGAGCTCACGCCGGGCACTTTGTACAAAATCCGATTTACGGCTCAAACCTTCCAGCCGCAGCGCCAGATGGTCGCCCACGCCGAGCGTGATGCCCGCCTGGCGGCGCGCTCTTTTGCTGGCGGAATCGGCGCGCAGCAGCATTTTCGCCCTCGATGCCGTTTTCAGGCTGCTTTTTCGCGGGAATGCGCCCGTTGGCCCGCGTTGACCACGCCGGCGGGCGATGCCGAAGCATAAAGCAGCGTCGGCGTACCACGCACCAGTTCGACCTGCTTGGCACAGCAAGGTATCGGCGGCCACTGCGTGATCGGGCGAAATCGCCGACATATAGTTAACCAAAACAAAAAGTATATAATACTCTCCCTTAACTCCACACCTTACCCGTTCCCGTTTTATGGCTTACTCCATCGATTTCCGTCAAAAAGCATTAGACCACTACGAACAGCACGGCAACCTCAGCCAAACCGCACGCACCTTCCGCATTACCAACCGAACCCTTTACCAATGGATTGCGCTTAAAAAGAAACAGGGTTCGCTGCAACACCGCACCAAAGGCGGCAATTCGGAACGTATCGACAAGAAGAACTGCGCCGCTATGTGGCAGAACATCCCGATGCCTATCAATACGAAATAGCACAGCACTTGGGCTGCACCGCATCCAATGTCGGCTACCTGCTCAAAACACTCAAGATCACGCGTAAAAAAAGACAACCGTCTACAAAGAACAAGACCTCCAAAAAGTAACCGCCTACCGAAAACAGCTGGAACAATATTCAGAAATGCCAAAGGTTTACTTGGATGAAACGGGTTTTGATACTTTCTATTACCGCCCGTATGCCTATGCCTTGAGGGGACAGATTGTCAAAGCGCGGATTTCCGGCAAACGCTATGAAAGAATGTCATTGGTTGCCGCCCGTGCGGATGGGAAACTGATTGCGCCGATGGTTTACAAAGGCACGATGGACAGCAGCTTGTTTGAATCGTGGTTTGGGCAGTTTCTATTGAAGGAACTTAAAGAGCCTTCGGTCATTATTATGGATAACGCCCGTTTTTCACAGGATGGCGGTACTGCGTGAAATGGCGCAGAGGGCAGGACATATCATTCTGCCGCTGCCGCCATATTCGCCTGAGTTGAACCCGATAGAAAAGGTGTGGGCGAATATCAAACGGCACCTGAGAAAAGTGATGTCCGGCTGTTTGTCTTTTGAGCAGGCTTTGTTGGATATTTTTTGTTTTGTTTGACTATATCGACCATATCCGAGCCGTTTTGCAGCATTTTCACCCGCACGCCCTCCTGCCCGCGTATCACCGGCGCACTCGCGCCACCGCCGAAAGGATTGCTGTGCACCCCGCTCTCGCTCGCCAAAGCGTTGCCCAAAGTGGTCGAGCACTCGTGGAATTTTTCGCCGTCGATTACCACATCGCTGGCCTTGCGGCCGCTGCCCAAAGGCAGGGTTTGCACGGCTTTGCGTTTGCCGCTAACTGTAACCTGCTTCAGGGTTTGACCGTCGCCGCCCTCGTCTGCCCACGCCCAAGCGCTTACCGACAACAGCGACAACACCAGTATTTTCTTTTGAAACATATCCGCAATTAAACGTTGTTATACCATAACCAATTTTATGGTTAAGATTAGTTAAGGCGTCAAGCTGATTATTGCCGCTTTCAGGCTGCCTGCACCACAAACACACGCTGCGACGCTATAATCCGCTTCTGCTTTTCTTTACATTTGCCGACATCATGCTGACACCCGAGCACTGCGCGCTGTTTGAGCGCCCGTTTTTCCAGTTTGCCCAGCTGAAAAATACTGCCCCGAAACCATCCCCAAAAATCAAAAGCCGACTACAAAGCCGCCTGGCAGGACTGGCAGGCGCTGATTTTGCGCGTGGCCGACGATCTCGGCGCTCCCGTTCGCCCCGCCGCACATCGAGCGATGGTGCAACGGTTGGCAGGTGCGCGCCCACTTTTTCGCCTATTTCAAATACGCCCAATACGCCGATTCCGCCGCCATTTTCTCCATCCTGCTCAACCGCCGCCGCTTAAGCGTCAGCCCTCGATTGGCACTGCTACAAAGCCGGCAAATCTCCCATCGCCCCTACCCGACTACAACCGCTGGCTGGATACCCTCGATCGCAGCGCCTTCGCCGCTTTCGACATCTGGCACGGCGCCGGAGCGAATACGCCGACTACCAAACGCTCGCCGAGCGCGACGCCGGCTATCTGCAGCTACGAGACAAGGACGACTTTTTCTGCATCGGCCGCCACATCGAAAAAGAGAAAAGCTCGACGGCAGCGACCCCGCGCCGTGGATTGCCGCCAATATCCGCGCCCCTCGCCCCGCTTTACGAAGCCTGCCACGGCGGCTAAACGCCCTTTCAGGCAGCCTGAAAGATAAGCACGAAGCGGCCTGAGCCGGTTTCCCCGCTTTCAGGCTGCCTTAATATGGCAACAGCCGCCCGCAATATCATGCGGGCGGCTGTTGTTTTGGCTTTTCAGGCTGCTTTCCTCGAAGCCAAGGCAGCCTGAAAAACGTTATTTCGCCGCGCGGTAATCGGCGTCGGCTTTGGCAAAGCGCTCCTGCACTTCTTTTGGACGGCACTTTGTCGGCCAGCGACACCAGCACGACCACCAGCGCGCAGGCGATAAAGCCGGGGACGATTTCATGCACGGTACTCCAGCCGTTTTGGCCGGCGGCGAGTGCGGGTTTTTTGACGAACTCGGCCCACAGCACCACGGTAACGGCGCCGGCCACCATACCGGCCAGCGCGCCGGCGGCGGTGATGCGTTTCCAGAATACCGACAAAATCACCACCGGTCCGAAGGCTGCGCCAAAAACCTGCCCACGCATAAGACACCAGTCCCAGCACTTTACTGTTGGGGTCGGCGGCAATCAGAATCGACACCACGGCAATCGCCAGCACCATAACACGGCCGACCCACACCAGTTCCTGCTGCGGCGCGTTTTTGCGCAGGAAGCCTTTATAGAAATCTTCGGTAATCGCGCTGGAACACACCAAAAGCTGGCAGGACAGAGTGGACATCACCGCCGCCAGAATCGCGCTCAGAATCACGCCGGCAATCCACGGATTGAACAGCAGGGTGGAGAGGGCGATAAACACGCGCTCGTGGTTGCCCTTCATGGCGGCAACCTGCTCGGGGTGCGCGCCGAAATAGGGATTCCGAAATGACCCACGGCCACCGCGCCGCCCAAACACAGCACCATCCAAGTCATACCGATGCGGCGGGCGGATACCAGCGATTTCGCGCTTTCGGCCGCCATAAAGCGCTGCCAGAATGTGCGGCTGGCCGAAGTAGCCCAAGCCCCATGCGGCGGTGGAAATGATGCCGACGAAGTCGTTCCGGCAAAAGAGGCTGCCGTATTGTTTGCCGGTTTCGGCGGCCACGCCCTGCATGGCGGCGGCCATTTGCTCAGCCGCCCAAGCCCAGATACACCATCACGGGGGTCAGGATCAGCGAAAATCATCAGCGAGGCTTGCAGGGTGTCCGTCCAGCTCACCGCCAAAAAGCCGCCCAAGAAGGTGTAGATGATGGTTGCGCCTGCGCCCAGCCATCGCCTGGTTGTAAGTCATGCCCTCAAACAGGCTTTGGAACAGCGTGGCACCGGCCACAATGCCGGAGCGCAGTAAATGGTGAAGAAAAACAGAATAATCGCGGCTGAAACCACCTTCATCAGATGGCCGCCGGCGCCGAAACGGTGGAAAAATAATCCGGCAGCGTCAGCGCGTTGTTGGTATGCTCGGTGTGCACGCGCAAACGTCCGGCCACCAAGAGCCAGTTGAAATAGGCGCCAACGGTCAAGCCGATGGCGATCCAGGCTTCGCTCAGGCCGCTCCAGGTGAAATCGCGCCAGGGCAGACCCTATCAGCAGCCAGCCCGACATATCGGACGCACCGGCCGACATCGCGGTAACAAAGGGGCCGAGACTGCGGCCGCCGAGAATGTAGTCGTCGAAATTGCGGGTGGAGAAATAAGCTGCCAAGCCGATCAGCAGCACCGCGATAAGATAGATTGCGAAGGTAATGTACATCGGATTCGCAGATACTCTACTCTTTCTTTAAGGTTTTTCTTGTTAAACCGTCGGTTTGTGATTGAAAGCCATTCCGAACGGCAAGTCCTTATACTGGATTGGCTGCCGATTTTCAAGATTTGCAAAGCAAGGTTTGTTTTATGTTAATGCCGCTATCAGGCAGCCTGAAACGGCAAACGGCAGGAAAAAAGCAGCCTGAAAGCCCCGTTTCGGCTTTCAGGCTGCTTTTTGGTTTCGGCAGAGCGCTTAATCGGCAAAATCGTCCCACGAAACCGGTGTGCAGGCGGAGACCGCGCGCTTGAGCGTTTGTGCCCAGCAGCGCGTCAAAATGCTTGGGCGCCAAGCCGTAGCCCGGGCGCACGCTGCGGACGGCGCCGGCGTCGATTGTTTCGCCCGCCTGCATATCGCGCACGAAATACAGCGAGCGGCGGAATTTGATGTTGCCCTGCTCGCTGGACTTCAAACCGTAGTCCACCGCGCCGAGTGCCTGCCAGGCGGTACGGCTCTGTCGCGGCACAGCGCCGCCAGCCCGTCCGGCTCCAACGAAAAGCTGTCGTCGGGGCCGCCGCCGTTTCTGTCGAGCGTAAAGTGTTTTTCGATAATGCAGGCGCCCAGCGCCACGGCAGCAACGGCGGTAGTGTTGTCCAGCGTATGGTCGGACAGGCCGGCAGGGCAGCCTGAAACGCTGCGCCATATCCGGCGGGTGCGCAGATTGTAGTCGGCAGCGGGTGCGGGATAGCCGCTCACGCGGCTGCAGCAACGCCAGCTCGCGGCAGCCGGCGCTGCGGGGCGGCGTCCACCGCTCGGCGATTTCTTCGGCATCGGCCATGCCGGTGGAAATAATCAGCGGTTTGCCGGTGCGGGCGGCACGGCGGATCAGCGGCAGATCGACGGCTTCGAAAGAAGCGATTTTGTAGGCCGGCGCGTCCAGGCTTTCCAAAAAGTTCGACCGCGCTTTCGTCAAAGGGCGAACTAAACGAGGTAATGCCGGCGGCGCGGGCGTAATCAAACAGCGGCTGGTGCCATCCCAGGGCATATGGGCTTTTGGTACAGCTGGTACAGCGATCTGGCCGTCCCACAACCCGCCGCGGATCATAAAGTCTTCGCTCTCGCACGGCAGGGTGATGGTGTCGGCGGTGTAACTCTGATTTTCACGGCATCGGCGCCGGCCTTTTTGGCTTCGTCGATAATGCGAAAAAGCGGTTTGCAGGCTGCCGTTGTGGTTGGCAGACATCTCGGCAATGATGTGGGGCGGGTGGCCGAGCCGATGGGGCGGTGGTTAATGCATGGTTTATCCAAACAGGTTGTAAAAAAACACAAAAATAAACATTGAGGCCAAAAACAGCAGGTAGCATAAGCCGACGTATTTGATCCAATAAAAATGAAAATCCCGCGGCACGTTTTTGTATTTGGCGCGGCTAAGCAGAATTCCCCAAATAATCTGGTTGCACTGCCAGTTTTTCGCCAAAAAATCCCCAATCGAGTTAAGCGGTATCTCGCGCTTGCAGACGATGTAGGGCGCTGCGCCAGTAAAACAGGACAAATGCAACGATAGCGATCGGGAAGAAAGGTCCATTCGAGTTCTCCGAGATAAGTGATGGTAGGCAGACTTTATTTTCAGGCTGCCCTTGTGCCGCAAAAAGCAGCCTGAAAAAGCCCAAAACCAGCTTTCAGGCTGCTTTTTCCATGACAGCCATCTCACGAAAAAGCAAAAACAGTGGAAGTGCGAAAGAGACGCCGATTACCAAGCCCAAAACAGACCACATCATCCATGCTTTGCCTGCCTTTAAGGATTCCGACACCGCGAAAGCAATAAAACCAGCGCCGATACGATTACATCAAAGGCAAAAAGGTGCTGATATGGCTGTAAAACAATTCATCAAAAACAAACCTACATCAAACCCATGCGCCACAAGAAACAAAGCCAAACGGGAAACAAGCCAAACGGGATTAAAGAAGTAAAGCACCCAACAAACTCAGCAGAGCATATACCTTTAACCATTTCGTCTCCGGTTTAAAAATTTTCCAAGCATCCGTGCGCGCAAAATCAGGAAAACTGTCCCCAAAGCAGCCTGAAAAAGCCCAAAACCGGCTTTCAGGCTGCCTGCCGACTATTCTTTGGCGTAGATGATTTCAACGTCGTAATCGTCGTCGTCCCAATCGTCGTCGTCTTCGAATTTGTCCCTGCCATTCGGCCTGGGCGGCCAGCGGCGAATCGAGTCCGCTTTCCAAACGCAGCACCGAGAGCAGCGAATAGATGTCTTCGGGCAGCGGCGCTTCAAACTGCAGGGTCTCGCCGCTTTGCGGATGGACAAAACTCAGGCGGTAGGCGTGCAGCGCCTGGCGGCCGTTCAAGCCCTTAATCTGCTGCCTGACCACTTCGAGCAGGGATGGCGCGGGTTGCCGTACACCGCATCGCCGGCCAACGGATGGCGCGCTTCGCGCATGTGCACGCGGATTTGGTGGGTGCGGCGGTTTCCAGCGCGCATTCGATATAGCTGTGGTCGCGTAGCGCTCCAGCACTTTGATATGGGTAACGGCTTCTTTGCCGCCGAATTGACCACCGCCACTTTTCAGGCGGTTTGTGCGGGTCGCGGCCGATGCGCGGCGTCGATTTTGCCGTCGAAAGGGCACGATGCCGTCGGCCACTGCGCAGTAAATGCGCTTGACGCTGCGGTTTTGCAGCTGCTGCACCAGATGGTTTTGCGCCGGCAGGGTTTTGGCCACCACCATCAGGCCGCTGCTGTCTTTGTCGAGCCGGTGGACGATGCCGGCGCGCGGCACCTGCGCTGAGCGCGGGACAATGCGCCAACAGGCCGTTGAGCAGCGTGCCCGACGGTTGCCCGCCGCCGGATGCACCACCAGACCGGCTGGCCGTGTTGAGCGCGATCACGCTGTCGTCTTCAAACACAATGTCCAGCGGCATCGCTTCGGGGGCAAAGGCCAGACGTTTCTTCGTCCAACTGCGGACGTACTTCGATTTCTTCGCCGCCATCAGTTTGTCTTTGGGCGAAGCCGGCTTGCCGTTTAGGCTGACCGCGCCGTCTTTAATCCAGCCTGAAAGGCGGCTGCGCGAGTAATCGGGCAGCAGTTTGGCCAGCGCCGCATCCAGCCGGCTGCCCGCCAAATCCAGCGCACGGCCAGTTTTACCGGCTTTTGTTCAATTTGGGCTGCCTGAAACGGCAAATCATCGTTATAATCCGCGCCGTTTTCAAAGGAAAAGTTATCCATGAAAATTTCGTTTATGATTTCGGTGGCCGCCGCCCTTTCCCGCCTGCGCGGGTTCGGGCAACAACAAGGCCACTGTTGATAAAAGCGCAAGCCACGCGGGCTGGTCGATCCGACCGCCTGTACAACAGACGCGCGAAGAATTGAATTCCGGCAATTATACGCGAGCCTCTCGCTGTATGAACAGCTCATCTCCCGCCAGCCCGAAGGCCGCTACGTCGAGCAGTCGCTGCTGGAAACCGCCTACGCGCAATACAAAACGGAAGAGCCGGCCAAAGCGCTCAACACCCTGACCCGCTTTGAAAACAACTTCCCCGGCAGCGTCAATATGGACTACGCCCTCTATCTGCGCGGGCTGGTATTGTTTGGCGAAGACCAGTCCTTTCTCAACAAACCGGGCCTCGCAAGACTGGTCCGACCGCGACCCGCAGGCCAGCCGCAACGCCTACCCGCGCCTTTAACGAGCTGGTTACCCGCCACCCCGCCAGCAAATACGCCGACGACGCCCGCAAACGCATGGCGCAGCTGGTGGACGCCCTGGGCGGCAACGAAATCGCCATCGCCCGCCACTACGCCAAACGCGGCGCCTATGTTGCCGCCAACAACCGCGCGCAAAAAGTGCTGCAAAACTTCCAAAACACCCGCTATGTGGAAGAAGCGCTGGCGATTATGGTTTACAGCTACCAGAAAAGTGGGCAACACCCAGCTGGCCGGCGACACCCGCCGCGTGCTGGAAACCAACTTCCCGAAAGCCCCTATCTAAAAAGAATGGTCGGCCAGATACCCCGTGGTGGCGCTACTGGAAATAAGCGGCCTGAAACCCTCCGGCCGCCGCAGAGGCACCGCAAGGCAGCCTGAAAACCGTTTCAGGCTGCCTTTGCCGTTCACTCATCAGCGCCTGTTTCAGGCTGCCCTTCGCACGCTATAATGCCCGCTTCTCGCCGAAAGATTCCCATGTTACTATTTTATCGACAACTACGACTCCTTCACCTGCAACATCGTCCAATACCTTGCCGAGCTCGGCCAAAACGTGCAGGTACGCCGCAACGACGACATCACTTTAGACGAAATCGCCGCGCTCGCGCCGCAATACCTGCTGATCGGCCCCGGCCCCTGCTCGCCCAAAGAAGCCGGCATTTCGCGGCGGCGATGCGCCATTTTGCCGGCAAACTGCCGATACTCGGCGTCTGCCCGGCCACCAGACCATCGGCGAAGCCTTCGGTAGCCGCGTGGTGCCGCCAAAACGAACTGATGACGCGGCAAAACCTCGCCGGTATTTCATCACGGCAGCGGCATGTTTGCCGGCCTGCCCAATCCCGTGCAATGCACGCGCTACCACAGCCTGGTCATCGAGCGCGACACCCTGCCCGACTGCCTGGAAATCACCGCATGGACGGAAGATAACGAAACTGCTGGGCGTGCGCCACAAAGACTTCGCCATCGAAGGCGTGCAGTTTCACCCCGAAGGGCTGCTGACCGAACACGGCCGCGACATGCCCTGCCAATTTCTCTCCAACAGCACGGCTGGAAGGCCGGCAGGCGGCAGCAACGCCCTTTGCCGCCACCCGCAGGCAGCCTTGAAACGGCAAAAGGGCTTTCAGGCTGCCTGCTCTTTTTCCGCATACGCGCCCTGCTCCGCGGCGCACGGGATTGCCCATGAACACACCGCAGTTATCGGCAGCGCTAGCTGCGCCGCTGCCGCAATGGCACCGGCGCGCGGCGCACGTCCACACCTACGGCCAGCCCAGCGCCCCGCTTTTGAAGGCGAAGTCGGCGGCCGGCCGGTGGTGTTCTGCCGCCACGGCCTGAACAACACCATCGCCCCGCAGCTGATCAGCTACCGCGCCAATATCTGGGCGCTGCACAGCATCGGCGTGCGCCGCATCGTGTCGGTATCCGCCGTGCGCCCGCTGCACGACGGCTTCAGCGCCGGCGAACCGCTGCTGCCGCACGATCTGATCGACTACACCCACAGCCGCGAAAGCAGCTGTGCCGAACGCGGCACGCTGGAAAACGCCTACACCGATTTCACCCACCCCTACGACCACGCCATGCGCGACGAGGCTGCTCGCCCTGATCCGCCAAAGCGGTATGCCGGCGCACGAAGCGGCGGTTTACGCCTGCGTGCAGGGCGCGCGGCTGCCCACCGCCGCCGAAGCCCGCCGCATGCGCCAGGACGGCGCCGACGTGTACGGCATGACCGCCATGCCCGAAACCATACTCGCCCGCGAGGCTGGGCATGGCCTACGCCCATTTGTGTGGCGTGCTCGCCCTGGAGCGCGACGGCAGCCACCCGCACTCGATGCCGTGCGCCGGCTGATCGACCGCCTGCAAACCCCGTTCTGCCGCCGCTTTCAGGCCGCCTGAAAACCCTCAAAAGCAGCCTGAAAGCCCGTAGGTGCGCACCGCGCACCATCCCAAATAAAGCAGCCTGAAAACGCCGCTACCGCAACGCAAATAAACCGGCACGGAGCATGGCAAAAAGTTTTCAGGCTGCCTGAGCAAAAAGTAGTCCGAAACCCGTAGGTTGCGCACCGCGCACCGTCGTCCCAATGCAAAAAGCAGCCTGAAAGCCCACCCGAAAGACATCCGCCCATGCAAACCTATCTTGTCGGCGGCGCCGTGCGCGACGCCCTGCTCGGCTCGCGGGTCGAAGACCGCGACTGGGTGGTGGTCGGCGCCGACGTCCCAAGCATGCTCGCTCGCGGCTTCAAGCCGGTGGGCAAAAGACTTTCCTGTTTTCCTGCACCCCCGGAGAGCCGCGAAGAATGCGCGCTGGCGCGCACCGAGCGCAAAACCGCCAAAGGCTGCGCCGGCTTCAGCTTCCACGCCGACAAAGACGTTACGCTCGAACAAGACCTGCAGCGGCGCGACCTGACCATCAACGCCATGGCGCAGGATAACGACGGCCGTCTGATCGACCCCTACGGCGGTGCCGAAGACCTGAAAAACGGCATTCTGCGCCACGTCAGCCCCGCCTGTTGCCGAAGACCCGGTGCGGATACTGCGCACCGCCCGTTTTGCCGCCCGCGACGGTTTTGCCGTCGCCCCGAAACGCTGGCGCTGATGCGGCAGATGGTTGATAACGGCGAAGCCGAAGCCACTGGTGGCCGAGCGCGTGTGGCAGGAGTTGTCGCGCGGCCTGATGGAACCGCATCCGCGCAAGATGATCGACATCCTGCGCCAAAGCGGCGCGCCTCAAAGTGCTGCTGCCCAGTCGATGCCCTGTTCGGCGTGCCGCAGCGGGCGGACTTCCATCGAAATCGACAGCGGCGAACACACCCTGCTGGTGCTTGAGCGCGCCGCCGCCATGAATTTGGATCTGCCAGAGCGCTATGCCGCGCTGCTGCACGATTTGGGCAAAGCGCTCACCCCCGCCGATATGCTGCCGCGCCACATCGGCTGCGCTGACAGCGCCGGCATCGAACCGGTGCGCGCCGTCAGCCGCCGCTGGCGTGTGCCCAAAGCCTGCGCCGAGCTGGCCGAATTGGTATGCCGTCTGCACATTCGCCTGCACCGCGCCGGCGACATCCGCCGCCCGCGCGCCGTACTCGACGTGCGTGAACGCCGCCGACGCCCTGCGCCGCCCCTGAACGTTTCGCCGCCGCGCGCGCCGTCTGCCGGGCCGACCAGCAAGGCCGGCCCGGCCGCGAACACACGCCCTACCCCAGCGCGCCTTCTGGCTGGCGATGCTCGCTGCCGCCCGCGATATCGACACGCGCGTATCGCCGCTGCCCATACCGGCCGGCCGCAGGGCATCCAAAGCTGCCATCACCCAAGCGCGGCTGGCGCAAATCCGCGCGCAGCTGCCCGCGCAGCTTGCCCGGCTGCACATAGCATACCGTCTAAACCGCAGGCAGCCTGAAAAAGCCGTTTTCCCTTTCAGGCTGCCTGAAAAGCGGTTTAACATCAGCCTGCGCCGGCTGTGCCTGCGAAAATTCGCCGCCATCTGCCCACCACCCCGACCATCCGAGCAGACCCGCCAGAGAACAAAACCGCCACACCCTGATCGCCCTTGCCGCCATCGCCTTTTGCCACCCTGTTTAACTACAGCGCCGCCTTTTCCAGCGGCAAAAGCAGTGTTCTCCGTACCCGCCTGCCCGGACAAGGCGGCTTTGGCGGCTTCGGCGGGAGCGGCCACAAATGAGTGCCGCCATCGGCAGCCACGGCCTGCTTGACCTGTACGGCTGCCCGCCCAGCGCTGCGCGACGCCGCGCCAAACTGCAAAGCGCCATGGAACAGGCCGCCCGCCAAGCCGGCGCATGCATACTTTCCGCCCATTTCCACCGCTTCGGCGGCCACGGCGGCATCACCGGCGTGCTGCTGCTGGCCGAATCGCACATCAGCATCCACACCTGGCCGGAACACCACTACGCCGCCGCCGACATCTTCCTGTGCGGCAGCCTGAATCCGCACACGCCCGCCTTTGCGCTCAGACAGGCGCTGCAGGCCGGACACAGCCGCTGGCAAACACCGCGCAGCCTGCCTCGCCCTATTCGCGCAGCCTGAAACGGGCAAATAAAAGCATTCCAAGCAGCAAAAGCAGCCTGAAAATGGTTCAGGCTGCCTGCGTAAACAGATTAAACCAACGGAAAACCGCTATGGAATTTGAAAGAACTGATCGGAACTTTCTGTATTTGATATCCGGCAAACAAAAAGACTTTTATGAAAACTGGGTTTCAAAACAGAATATGAACATAAAAGCAGACAAGTTTGTTTTTATGTCTTTCCAAGGCAGCCAGTTTATGTTTGAGCAAATCCATGACAAGGGCTGGAATACCGGCGAATTGGACTATCCCTTAGGGCGGGGAATCAATTTTTCCATCGCCACCGACAATGTTGAAGCGCTCTATGAAACGGTGAAAAAGGAGCAGATAGCGATTTATCGGGAGCTGACACAGCTCTTATGAAATCCAAAGGCGGCATCGTAGCAGAGCCGGGTCGAATTCTTATCCAAAGACCCAAACGGTTATCTATTAAGATTTTACGAATTGATAGATCATGCCAAACTGGCGCCGTTTTCGCCGGCTTTTACCGTTTGGCGGCCGGCTGTCAAGCTATATCCGACACAGGTGCCGATTACCAACAACTACAGGATTACGCAGCGTATTGGAGGAAAGTTTTAAAGTCAGAATCCGCGCTTTTTCAAAGGAAGCGGTAGGATGATTATCTGGAGCGGCAAAGGTTTGCTGGTTGTCTTGGCGATGGGGCTGGGGCATGCTGGCCGGCGGGGTGGCAGCTCAAATGCTGGCTGCCCATATTTATTTTTCGTCGGCGGCGAAATGGACAGCGTGGGCTTTGTATTCCGCGGCGGGATTCAATTTTCGTGCTGAGCCGCTTATTTGTTTCGATGCTTCTTCCCTGTTTTTATCCCAAACCGGTATTGGACGGTGATCTTGGCGGCAATAGGGCATCTGCTGTTTTTAAAATTGTCTGATGCGTATCGCCCGCCGTACCGGTCTCCCTACCTAAGCAGCCTGAAAACGGGGTTGCCGCATACCCAAAAGCAGCCTGAAAACCTTTCAGGCTGCTGATCTGATTAAACCGCTCTGCGCTACCCGTCAGCGACCGCCAGCTCTTCGCCAGCGGGCATCGGCACCACTTCGCTCTCGCCAAAGCGAAAGATTCGGGTACGCGCTGGGGCTGTTTGACCAAAAGTAACGAGTATCGCTATTGCGCGGCAGGCCGTAGAAGCGGGCGCCGTTGTGCGACGCGAAGGCTTCGAGGGTTTATCGAGCGCGCCGAGCGTTTTCGAAAAATCTGGGCGTAGATTTCGATGGCGTTGGCGGCGCTGAACGCCTAGCGCAGCCGCAGGCGTTTCTTTGGCGCCGCGCGGTGCGGCGCGGAATCGGTGCCGGAGAAAGAATTTGTGGGACTGCGCCCGGTAACGGCACCGATCAGGGCGCGGCGGTGCCTTCGCTTGATAATCGGCAGGCGGTAAAAATGCGGGCGCGCCGCCGACCAGCAGGTGGTTGCGGTTGAACATCAGATGCTGCGGGGTAACGGTGGCGGCCAGTTGTCGCCCGCTTCGCTCACCAGCGCGGCGGCTTCGGCGGTGGTGATGCTCGGCACGGTTTCAGTTCGGGCAGCTGCGCATCACCGGCTGCAGCGCGCGCCTCGATAAACACAGCTTCGCGGTCGAAAATGTCGATGTCGGGGTCGGTTACTTCGCCGTGCCAGAAAGCGCATATCCTGCGCGGCGATTTCTTCCAATACCGGCAGCAGTTTGAACAGATCGCTGACGCCGGAATCGGAATTGGTGGTGGCGCCGGCGGGATAGAGTTTGAATGCGGCGATGCCGGCGGCTTTGGCTTGGCGCACGGTGTCGCGGCTGGTGTTGTCGGTAGGGTAAAAGGCGACATCAGCGGCGTGAAGCGGCTGCCGGCGGGAATCGCGGCTTCGATTTGGCGCTGAAGTCGAGCGCCTGCGCCACGGTGGCCGCGCGGCGAGATTGGGCATCACCAGCGCGCCCCATCTGGCGGGCGCTGAAGGCACGACTGGACTTGAGCGCGGCGCCGTCGCGCACATGGAGATGGAAATCGTCGGGGCGGGTAATGGTTGGGGTTGCATGGTTTGGGGTTTTCTTGGCGGGTTCTTGGTAGTTGGTGGGTTCGGGCAGCCTGAAAAGTGTGAAACGGGTTTCAGGCTGCTTTTGTTTTGGGTTTTTGGTGCGCGATGCGCACCCTACGGCGGGGCTGTTTTGGGAGTTTCGGCGGTAGGGTGCGCCCGCGCACCGTTTATTTGCCGGTTTCGGTTTTCAGGCCGCTGCGGCGGATCCTGCCATTTGGAATACGCCGTTTTCCAGCGTTTCGGACGACGGCAGCTCGTGGCCGGTGTGGCGGCGAAGGCGGCGAAATCGCCGGGGGCACCGGGATCGGTGGCGAGTATGCAGTAATCACGCTGCGCGCCGGCGACGCGGCCAGCGCTGGCGCGTAGGATCGGCGGCGGGCGGCGCAGGCCGGTCAGGTCTGAGGGTTTGGTCGCTCATTTGAGTTCCTTGTGTGTATGATATCGGGCGCTTCAGCGGGGCAGATAGGGGCGCAGCCACCACATTCCCAGGCCGTAAAGCAGCGTGCCGCTCAGGCCGGCGAGCAAGAACCAGCGCCCTTTGCGGCGGGGTGGGGCATAGCCGGTACACGGCCGGGCTGAGCTGAAAAACATCGCCAGCGCCGCGCAGCAGCAGCTGGCGGTCTTTAAAAGCAGTTCAGGGTGTAGCTTTCGCTGAGCACCACATAAACCTGCCACAGCGCGGCGGCGGCCACCAGCAGCACGCCGGCGGGCAGGAAGATTACGGCAAGTTCGGTGGTATTCATTGTTTGGCGGTTTCAGGCGGGTTGGGGTTTCAGGCTGCCTAAACTTCGGCTTGGGCGTTGCGGCAGTAATGCTGCGCCCAAGCAACGGCAGCCTGAACGGCGGCGCGCGCCTGCGGGCTGTTTTTCCAGCAGCTCGAGCCGGTTAGCGCCGCGCCCTGCGCCAGAATATCGGCAACATCGGCGGCGGCAAGTTTGGCGGGACTGTCCAAACCCATTTCGTGCAAACGCCGGATGACGGTTTTGCCGACGCCCTTTTGCGCGAGCAGGGCTTGGGTTTCTTGGTCGGTAAAGGGCATGGGTTTCTTCCTTTCTTACAAAACGGCTTTCAGGCCGCCTGCAAAGCGCTCAGTCTCCATATCTTGCAGGCACCTGCGGCGGCTGTACCGTTTGCCTTTGCGCTCACGCCTTGCGGCGCTTCGCGTTGGGCTGAGTTCGGCTTCGCGCTGGCGGGCTTTCAGCCAGTTTTCCCATTGCTGCAGGGGTTTCCAGGGTGATGCGGCCGATGTGCCGTCGCGAAAATCGGTGAGCACCAGTTCCGGCGGCTTCGTAGTTAGGCGCCGCCGCCCATCAGGGCGCCGCGTGCCACCCATTCGAGCCATTGGTCGTCCTGCCAGTGGCTGGACGGGTCTTTGTCGGCGCCGTAGCGTGCCTGCAAAAGCGGCAGGTAGTGGCGGCGCAGGTAGTCTAAAAGTTCGGGCGCGACTTCTTCTTCATCGAGCGCGTTGCGGCCGATGGCGCCGCCGGCGGCCAGGTTGTAGCCGCCTTCTTCAACGATGATTTTCGGCCACAGCATGCCGGGGGTGTCGTAGAGCCAGAAGTCATCGGCCAAGAGCAGGCGCTGTTCGGCTGGTGATGCCCGGTTCGTTGCCGGTTTTGGCGGACTTTTTGCCGAGCATGGCGTTGATCAGGGTGGATTTGCCGACGTTGCGTATGCCGCAGATCAGCACGCGCAGGGGTTTGTCGATGCCGCTGCGGTGGGGAACCAGCGATCTGCTGGCGGCGATCAGTTTCTGCGCGGCCTGGCGCTCGGACGCATCAAGCGCAATCCGAGGCGGGTTTCTTCGCGGCTGTTGAAATATCAGGCCAGACGGCGGTGCGCTCGGGATCAGCCAGGTCTTGCTTGTTTAAAATCTTCAGCTTGGGCTTGCCGCGCGAAAGTTGCGCCAGCAGCGGGTTTTTCGCTGGAAGCGGGCATGCGCGCGTCGAGCATTTCGACCACCATGTCCACGCTTTTCGGGCGTTCGGCAATCGCTTTTTCGCCTTGTTCATGTGTCCGGAAACCATTGGATTGCCATAGAGTCTGCCTTGTGGGTTGGAAAACGGGCTTTCAGGCTGCCTGAAAGCGGCTGGGGAAAAAGCGCGCGATTATAGCAAAGGCATTGGAGCACAAAAGCCTTTGCGCTAAAAATGCCGCCCTGTTTTTGGGACGCACACATGAGCGAGCAGAACAAAAACCGCTAATCAACTTCCCCTGCCGCTTCCCGATCAAAGTGATGGGCGAGCAACATCCCGATTTCAACCGCGAAATTCTGAAAACCGTGCGCGAACACGCGCCCGATACCGCCGACGAACACATCCAAACCCGCCCCAGCAGCAAGAGGCAACTATGTCCAGCGCCACCGTCAGCGTGCAGGCCGAAAACCAGAGCATCTGGACAATATTTACCGCAGCCTGACCGCGCATCCGATGGTGAAAGTCGTGCTGTAATGAAAACCGTCTTTTTGGGGCGCCGCCCCTATCTGCCGGTATTCGAAGCGATGAAGCAGTTCAGCGCCGAGAGAAATGCCGATACCGAAGACGAATTGTGGGTGGTGGAACACGATCCGGTGTTCACCCAGGGCTTGGCCGGCAAGGCCGAACACCTGCTCGGCGACACCAGCATCCCCGTTGTCCAGATCGATCGCGGCGGCCAGATTACCTACCACGGCCCCGGCCAGCTCGTTATCTATACCCTGATCGACTTCAAACGCCTGAAAACCGGCGTGCGCAGCGTCGCTTTCCGCGCTGGAAAAGCAGCATTATCGCCACCCTTGCCGACTACGGCATCGATCGACCGCCGACCCCAAACGCCCCGGCGTGTATGTGGCCGGCAAAAATCGCCTCGCTGGGATTGCGCATCAAAAACGGCGCCGTCTATCACGGCCTGGCGCTCAACGTAAACATGGATCTCGAACCCTTCCGCCACATCAACCCCTGCGGCTACGCCGGACTCGAAAATGACCCAAATCGCCGATCTTGCCCGCCCCTGCCCCGAGGCTTTGCCGAAGTGGCTGAAAAACTCACCGGCCACCTGCAAAGGCAGGCGGTTTTCAGGCAGCCTGAAAACAGATCAAGCCCGAACCCGATTGAAAAACCGCCCTGAGCGCACCATTTCAGGCAGCCTGAAAACCTCAAACCCACACGAAAGACACACCAAAATGAGGTTCCACCGAAGCCACCAACCCCTGGACAACCGCCAGGGCGTCAAACACACCGGCGCCAGCAAAACCGCCCGCATCCCGATCAAAGTCGTCCAGCCCGAGCAGAAGCTGAAAAAGCCCGGAGTGGATCCGCGCCAAGCTGCCCAATCCCAAAAATTCTTCGAGATTAAAGACATCCTGCGCGAGCAGAAAATGCACACTGTCTGCGAAGAAGCCGCCTGCCCCAACATCAGCAGAATGCTTCAGCCGCGGCACCGCCACCTTTATGATTATGGGCGACATGTGCCCGCCGCTGCCCTTCTGCGCCGTCGGCCACGGCCGCCCCAACCCGCTCGATCCCGAAGAGCCGCAAAACCTTGCCAACTCCGTGCGCGCCATGAACCTGCGCTACGTCGTCATCACTTCGGTCGACCGCGACGACTTGCGCGACGGCGGCGCCCAGCACTTTGCCGACTGCATCACCGCCATCCGCCAAACCAGCCCCAACACCAAAATCGAAATTCTCGTGCCCGATTTCCGCGGCCGGCTCGACATCGCCCTGAAAAATCCTGGCCGAAACCCCGCCCGACGTAATGAACCACAACCTCGAAACCCACCCGCGCCTGTATAAAATGGCGCGTCCGGGCGCTCGACTACTAAACACTCGCTAGAACTCTTGCGCCGTTACAAAGAAATGATGCCCCACGTGCCCACCAAGTCCGGCATTATGGTCGGCCTGGGCGAAACCGACGACGAAGTGCGCGAAATCCTGCGCGACATGCGCGCGCACAACATCGAAATGCTCACCATCGGCCAATACCTGCAGCCCTCCGATGGCCACCTGCCGGTGCTGCGCTACGTAACCCCCGAAATGTTCAAGCGGTTTGAAGCCTACCAGATGGGCTTCACAACGCCGCCTGCGGCGCCATGAGTGCGCTCCAGCTACCACGCCGACCAGCAGGCCGAAGAAGCCATGCGCGAAGCCCACGGCGGCGGCTGCAGGCATCATTAAACGCCCGTTCCGCAAAGTTTTCACCAAACAGCCGCCCGCATGCGGCAAAAGCAGCCTGAAAGGTTTTCAGGCTGCTTTTTTGCCTTTCAGGCTGCCTGCCCGATTATTAGCCGGCAAGCGATGTTACGGTGCCGCCGGCGCATGGAATCGAGGGCGCCGGTTCAAAACCAAGCAGCCTGAAAAAAAGCAGCCTGAAAAGCGGTCGGACTTTTCAGGCTGCTTTGGGTTTGGCAATCGGCGGCGCCTACTCGGAATCGGGGCTGCGGGCGAGTATGGTGCGCTTGCCGGTGTGGTCTGGCGCGGAAACGATGCCTTCGGCTTCGAGCTGGTCAAACAGCGTGGCGGCCTTGTTGTAGCCCACGCGCAGATGGCGCTGCAGCGACGAAATACTGGCTTTTGCGTGCGCAGCACGCGCCACCGCTTCGTCAAACAGCGGGTCGCGCTCGCCGCCGCTGCCGGCCGGATGCTGGCCGAACAGATCGTCGATGCCGCCGTTGAGCAGGTCTTCCACATAATCGGGCTCGCCGGTTTGCTTCAGGTATTCGACTACGCCGTGCACTTCGTTGTCGGCAACAAAGGCGCCGTGTACGCGCTGCGGGTAGCCGGTGCCGGGCGGCGAAACAGCATATCGCCCTGACCAGAGCAAGTTTTTCGGCGCCCATCTGGTCGATGATGGTGCGGCTATCGACCTTGCTCGACACTTGAAGGCGATGCGGGTGGGAATATTGACTTTAATCAGGCCGGTAATCACATCGACGCTGGGGCGCTGGGTGGCGAGTATCAGGTGGATGCCGGCGGCACGGGCTTTCTGCGCCAAACGGGCGATCAGCTCTTCGATTTTTCTTGCCGGCGGTCATCATCAGGTCGGCGAATTCATCGACCACCACCACGATGGCCGGCAGTTTTTCCAGATATTCGGGATTGTCGGGCGTCAGGCTGGAAGGGGGTTGGCATAGCGGCGGCCGGCGGCTTTGGCGGAAGTAACTTTTTCGTTGTAGCCGGCCAAAGTGCGCACGCCCAGATGGCTCATCAGGCGGTAGCGTTTTTCCATTTCGTTCACGCACCAATTGAGCGCGTTGGCGGCGAGCTTCATATCGGTAACTCACCGGCGCCAGCAGGTGCGGGATGCCTTCGTAGATTGAGAGTTCGAGGCATTTTCGGATCGATCATAATCAGGCGCACGTCTTCGGGGCGGGCTTTGAACAGCATCGACAGAATCATCGCGTTCACGCCCACCGATTTGCCCGAGCCGGTGGTGCCGGCCACCAACAGATGCGGCGCTTTGGCCAAATCGGTTACTACCGGCGCACCGCTGGTGTCCTGCCCCAGCGCCAGCGCCAGCTTGGACGGATTATCTTGGAAAACCGAAGATTCCAGAATCTCGCGCAGGCGGATGGTCTGGCGCTTAGGATTGGGCAATTCCAGCCCCATGCAGGTTTTGCCGGGGATGGTTTCGACCACGCGGATGGCGGCCACCCCAGCGAGCGGGCCAGGTCTTTTTCCAGATTCATCACCGAATTGCCGCGCACGCCGACATCGGGCTCGATTTCGTAGCGGGTAATCACCGGTCCGGCATAGGCGTCGAGCACTTTCACTTTCACGCGGAACTCGGCCAGCTTCTCTTCGATGGTAATGCTGTTTTTGCAGCAGCTCTTCCTCGCTCTGCACCGCCGCCGGATTGTAGCTTGGGCGGCAGCAGCAGGCTCATCGGCGGCAGCTGGCTGTTAGCCCTCGCCGTGGTCAAAGCCCTCGCCCGACTCCAGCCAGCGCTGCCACTCCGGGCGCTTCGTTATCGGCGGCAGGCAGGGTTTTCCAAGCCCTCCAGCCAGGCAGTATTGACGGTGTCGCCGCCATTGCCGCCGCTGTTGCCGTAAAAACTTTCGGCAAAACGGTTTTCAGGCTGCTTTTGCTCGCGGTAATACTGCTCAAAAATCGGCTTCGGTCCAACCGGTATCGTGTGCGCCTACCGAATGGTGCTGCGGGCTTTCCGCAGCAAACGGCGCAACCGGCGGATATTCGCTTTCAGGTTGCACGGCGGCATAGCCGGCATCGGGCAGGCGCTCGACGGCGGGCGGCGGGGAAATTAAACAGGCTGTCGATAATCTCCGGCGCGCGCGGCGCATGAGGGCTGGGCGGCAGCCTGAAAGATGCCGGCTGCGGCACGGCTTCGGCGCGCGGCGGCGCATAGCTGCCGTAAGACGGTGCCGGACGGCGGTTACGGCGGAAGGCGGCGGCATTGCTGTTGTTCAGGTTTTGCGCAGATTTCGTCTTCGGGGAATCACGCTGAGCGCCTGTTCGGGCTGCGGGCTTGGCGGCGCCGGCTCTTCGATTTCGCGGCGGGCGCTCTGGCGGCGGTTTAGGCGCTCGCGGATGTCTTCCAAATCGATTTCTTCAGGCTCGCGTGTGTAGCGCTGCGGCGGATTTGCGGCGGCGGCGGCAGCTTGTTTTGGATTTCCTCCAGCTGCTCCAGCGCGCCGGCACCGCTGCACCGCCGGATCGTCGGCTTCGATGGTCTGCGCCGGCCGCTTGCTGTCGGCGGCTTCCTGCTCCTGCCTTACCAGCCGCAGCGCTTCTTCGTCGCTGATGGTTTCGCGCTCGGAAAGTGCGGCGGAAAAAAAGTATGGCGGGGCGGGGCAGCGAAGTTTTCAGGCTGCCTGAAAAAGCCGTCTCCGCCGTGATGGCCGGCGGCAGCGGCGGGAACTTCGCTGCTGAGAATGTCGTCCAGCGTGATGATTTGCGCGCCGGCCGCCGGCTTGGCGGCGGGCAGCGGCTCGGGATCGGCGGGCAGTTCGATGGGCGGCGCGGCCGGTTTTGGTGCGTTTGGCCGGCGCGGGCGTTTTCTGCAGGGGCAGCAGCGTCTTCGTCTTCAGGCAGTAGGCTCGGCTGCTGCGGTTCGTCATCGTCCATCAGGATAAAAGGCCAGATCGTCGTGCAGCCGCGGCGTGCTTACCGGCTGGCGGAAATTGAGCGGCATCTGTTCGGGCTCGGCTCTGGCGGCGCGCCGCTTCGGCCTCGTAAAAACTCCAGCTCTTCCTTCCAGGCACGGCTTTGCTAAAAGTAAATCCAGCTTAACAGCAGGAAAAGCGGCAAACAAAAACGACAATCAGCGTAATCAGCATGCGGCGGTTTGCTCCACGGGGAAAACGGTGGGAAAACTGGCGCGGATTTTACCTTTTCCTCCCCCGTTTTTACAGTATTAAAACGGCAAAAGCACCGGCATTTGGCAGTTTTGCCGCAAATTCGCGCCGCGTTTTGCCCGAAAAAGCAGCCTGAAAGCGGCGGATGCCGTTTCAGGCCTGCTTTGAGGGTGGCTTTAGTAGCGTTTCAGGCTGCCGCTGCCCGCGGAAGCGGCGCCCGGCAGCCTGAAAATCAGGCGACGCCGTAACGCTCGCGGTAGGCGGTCAGCTGCGGCAAATAGCGGCTGATTTCGGCATTGCCGCTGTTTTGCAGCATGGCAAACAAATCCTGCAGATTGGCGATCGCCACCACCGGCAGGCCGTACTGTTGCTGAACTTCCCTGCACAGCAGACAATTCGCCCGTGCCTTTTTCCATGCGGTCAAGCGCAATGGCCACCGCGGCCGGCTCGGCACCGGCAGCCTGAATCAGCTTCACCGATTCGCGCACCGACGTGCCGGCGGAAATCACGTCGTCGATAATCAGCACCCGTCCTTTGAGCGGCGCGCCCACCAGAGTGCCGCCCTCGCCGTGGTCTTTGGCTTCCTTGCGGTTGTAGGCAAAAGGCACATTGCGGCCGCGCTCGGCGAGCATCATTGCAGTGGCGGCGGCCAGGGATAATGCCCTTGTAGGCGGGGCCGAACAGCATGTCGAACGCAATGCCGCTCTCGTCTCATCGCCTGCGCGTAAAAGCGCGCCAGCGCCAGCGTGGAAGCACCGTCGTTAAACAGTCCGGCATTGAAAAATAGGGCGACGGCCGCCCGGCTTTGTGGTGAACTCGCCGAACTTCAATACTTTCTGTTCGAGCGCGAAACGGAGAAAAATCCTGACGGAAATCGGTCATGGCATATCCTTGCAAGGCGGGTTGGCAAAGGGGCGGATTATATAGCGAAAGCGTTTGGGACGCTGTAACCGGCGCACATACCAAAGCCGTCTGGACGGCTAAACTGAAAAACCGGATGCGTTGCCGCATCCGGTTTCTTACCCTGATTTAGTGCGCAATCATTTCCTGCCGTTTATCGGGGTGGATCTTCATATAGCCGGCATCTCCGTGAGCATATTGCCGCTAACATAAGCAGGCAGGCAATCGGCCAGCGGATAGTCGTAACCCAGCAGATCAATCATCCATGCGGAAAGCTGGTAGTGGTGGTTGTATTCGCAGGCGGAAAAAGTATTTTTTTAATTTTTGCCTGCAGCTCGTTATTCGGGCTGTAAACCATCAAGGGAACGGTATAAATGTCTTCGTGCCAAACACCGGCGGCAGCTTTTTATCGCTAACCAACTGGCCGTGGTCCGAAGTGTAGATAAAGATCCAATCCTGATCGCCGGATGCTTCCAAATACTTCAAAAATTTCATCACGAATGACATCGGTTTGGTGGATGGTATTGTCATATTTGTCTGCCTCTGTAGCCATACCGAATACCTGCTCGGAAGGTTTCAGCCATTTTGAATAGGGCATATGGGATGCCCTTTGGTGCAGGACAATAAAGTTTCTGCCTTTGGATAAGTCGATTTCTTTGAGCTGCTTTGATCAGATTCTTATCCGGCATGCTTTCTTCTACGCCGAATCCAAAATGGCTCGGATAGGTAAGATGATCTATCCACTTGATTCCCAGAAGATTCATCAGCCTCATTTCGCCTTCGGCTTGGGCGCTGTAGAAATAATTGGTATAGCCCTGCTCTTTGGCCAGACGTATCAGATTGGTATCACCCATTGATATCTGCATAAAGCCGTTGGGATGCGGTATGGCGTTAAACAGCATCGGCAGGGCGACGCGCGTCATCAGTCCGGTAGAATATGCCCGGCTGATCAATGCATCCGGATGTTTTTGGGCAAACTCGGACAAACGGGGGGTGGTTGCTCTGGGATAACCGAAATAGCTTAAGTGCCTGGCGCTTTCGCTTTCCCCAACCAGAAACACAATATTTCTTACCCGCGGCTGTCCGTTTTTCTGCGGTGCCGGATGACGGTAGGCGGAATGCGGCTGCTGCCGAACAAATAAGTCGGCAAAACCTTGCTGAATACCCCGCCGAAACTCAGATAGTTGGCTTCGATGCGCGCATACTTTGCTTTAGGGCTGATGCTGCGCGCATCTTTTTGCCCGCGCGGCCATTGAAGCACGGAAATCAAAATCGCGGCAAGAAACAGAATATCGGCCACCGGCTTTTTATTCTTGTTTTTATTCCAAAACGGCATGGAAAAGAAAACCGCACATTCTGGCCGCACTCACAAAATATGCGGAGCCAGCCTGCCCAGCATGTCCATGCCGGCTTCCCGCACTTCGCTGAACTCCACAATAAAAAGATAATAATTAACCGCGGTAATCCAAGTTTTATAAACTTCGTAATGGATGTTGTTGCCGATGGTGGCAATCGCAAAAAATAAAAAGATAAATACCCGGCTGACGGTATATTTGGCAAAATAAAAAGCCGCGCACAGTGCCAAAGTGTAGGCAAAAACCCTAAGGTAATCAGCGCTGTTGTTTGCTATGCCGAACACTATTCGGTATGCGGTTTCGCTGGCGAAAAAAATACAGGCGTAAACTAGAATAATCAGCAGGTTTTTTTTCATTTCAACAAATCCGGATATCCGGTAACAAAGTTGGCGAACATTCGGGCGGCCGCAATCACACAATAAAATCCGGCTGCCGTTGCATAGCAGCGGCGCGCAGTATAGGGAGCTTTAGAGCAATGTCAATTCTTATCTCCCGCCATATTGTCCGTTCCGGTTTTTGGCAAGCACCGCCCCAGCCTTTACAATACGCCCCAGGCAGCCTGAAAAGCGCTTTTCAGGCTGTCTCAAACCATCCGAATCCCGCCAACCGCCCGAAAGCCCGCCCATGATCCCCTACGGCCGCCAAACCATTTCCCAAGACGATATCGACGCCGTCGTTGCCGTCCTCCAATCCGACTTTCTCACCCAGGGCCCGCAGGTGCCGGCCTTTGAAAGCAGCCTGAAAGCCTATTGCGGCGCCGCGCATGCCGTGGCGGTAAACAGCGCCACTTCCGCCCTGCATCTGGCCTGCCTTGCGCTCGGGCTGGGCGCGGGCGATGTGCTGTGGACCTCGCCCATCACCTTCACCGCTTCGGCCAACTGCGCGCTCTACTGCGGTGCGGATGTGGATTTTGTCGATATCGACCCGCCACGCTGAATATGTCGGTGTCCGCGCTTAAAGCCAAACTTCAGGCTGCCCGCGCATCCGGCGGGCGGCTGCCGAAAATCGTCGTCCCCGTGCATCTGTGCGGCGAGCCCTGCGATATGGCCGCTATCGGCGCGCTGGCCAAAGAATACGGCTTTGCCGTGATTGAAGATGCCCTCGCATGCTGTCGGCGCTTCCTGCGGCAGCCTGAAAACCGGTGCCTGCGAACACAGCGACATCACCGTGTTCAGCTTTCATCCGGTGAAAATCATCACCACCGCCGAAGGCGGCGCCGCGCTCACCCAACGCGCCGATCTGGCGGAAAAATGGCGCTGCTGCGCAGCCACGGCATCACCCGCGATCCCGCCGCGATGACGCACGAAGCCGACGGCGGCTGGTACTACCAGCAAATCGACTTGGGCTACAACTATCGCATGACCGAGCTCAGGCTGCCCTGGGCGTAAGCCAGATGCGGCGGCTGGACGAGTGTCGCGCGCCGCCACGAGGCTGGCCGGAACGCTACGACCGCCTGCCTCGCCCCCTGCCCCTGATCCCTGCCGCCGCGCAATCCGGCCAACCGCTCGGCGCTGCACCTGTATCCGGTGCAAATCCGCGCCGATAGCGGCAAAAGCCGCCGCGACGTGTTCGACTACCTGCGCTGCCACGGCATCGGCGTGAACGTGCATTACATCCCCCGTCCACACCCAGCCCTATTACCGCCAACGCTTCGGCTTCCAAAACGGCGACTTCCCGCCACCGAAGCCTATTACCAAAGCGCCATCAGTCTGCCGCTGTATTTCGGTTTGAGTTTCGACGAACAGGATAAAGTGGTGGAAACGCTGGCAGCGGCGCTGGCGGCATAATGCAGGCAGCCTGAAAAAGCGGTTTTAACGGCTTTCAGGCTGCTTTTTCCCACGGCACCGATAAGGAGAGCGCCATGAAGGTTCCGATTCCACCCGCCATCGCCCCGCTGCTGCGCCGCGATCTCAATCCCGCGTGGCTGGCCGCCGAGCACGGCATTTTGCGCTATCTCGCCCCCGAGCAGCTGGCCGGCGACAACGGCAAATACATGAAACTCTACAACCGCCTGGCCGCGCTTTACGATCTGGGCGAGCGGCTGGCCGATTGCTTTGTCTACCGCCGCAGCATCGCCGCCATGCGCCGCGAAATGATGGCGCTGCCCGAATGGCGCAACGGCGCGGCGGTGCTGTATGTGTCGGTCGGCACCGGCCGCGATTTCGCCTTTATCCCGCCGGCCATCGACACCGCCAGCCTGAATATCGTCGGCGCCGATTTGTCGCTGGGCATGCTGCGCCGCGCCGACAAACTCTGGCGGCACAAGCTGCCGTTTACGCCGCTGCACTGCGCCGCCGAAGACCTGCCCTTTGCCGACAACGGTTTCGACATCGTGTTTCATGTCGGCGGCATCAATTTCTTTTTCAAACAAAACAGCGCGCGCTGGCGGAAATGCTGCGCGTGGCCAAGCCCGGCACGCTGCTGATGGTGGCCGGACGAAACCCAGGATCTGATCGACCGCCAATACCGGCGCAACCCGCTGACCAGAAGCGCGTTTGACGGCGCACGTTTCGATCTGTCCGACATCGAAAGCCTGATTCCCGCCGCCGCACTCGAGCGCCAAAACCCATCTGCTGTGGGACGGCTGCTTTTATGCGCTTACCTTTCGCAAGGCTTAGGGTATTCGGGCGGACAAAAGTTTCAGGCTGCCTGCACAGCATAACCAAGTTACGAAGCAAAAACAGGCGTTTGCTTTAAAACGGCGGCGCAGGCAAAAGGCAGCCTGAAAACCCATCATCCGAAAAAAAGCAGCCTGAAAGCGGCAAAACCGGCTTTCAGGCTGCTTTCGGCGTTTGGCGCTCAAGTCATCACACTAATGCTCGGCGGCAAGCGGCGGCGGGATTTCCTGACCCAGCGCGCTGAGCACTTCGCGCTCGATCACCCGCACCAGCGAATCGAGCGGCAGGTTGTTTTCCTGCAGGCCGAAGGGGTCGCCCAGCTGCGAGCTTAGGGCGTCCAGGCCGAGAAACATATACACCAGCCAGGCCACCATCAGCGGCGTCCACAGGCCGAGCACCGATTCGATGCCGAAGGGCAGCATGATGCAGAAGCTGTAAATCGCGCGGTGCAGCAGCACCGAATAGGCAAAGGGCAGCGGCGTGCTGGCGATGCGGTCGCAGCCGGCCTGGATTTCGCCCAGCGCTTCGATGTGGCGGGTCAGCGCGCTATAGACTACTTCGCCGATCTGCTCTTGGCGCAGGGCGGCAATCAGATCGCGCTGCATCTGTTCGAGCACAAACTGCGGCGGATTGGGGTGGTTTTGGTAGATGTCGGCGCCGCCTTCGCCGTATTCGAGAAACAAGTCGGTGTGGGCGGTTTTGGTAGCGCAGGCGGTCGCGCAGCAGGCAGGTGAAAAAGAATGCTGCGCTTGAGCAGGTGACGGCGGCGGTCGGTATCAAGCACGCGGCTGTCGCGGATCAGATGGCGCTCGGTGGCCACCAGCCTGCCCCACAGCTTGCGCCCTTCCCACCAGCGCTCGTAGCAGGCGTTGTTGCGAAAGCCGAGAAAGATGGAAAGCACCACGCCGAAAATGGTAAAGCCAACCAAAGGCGGCGCGGGGATGGAAAAACCAGTGGTAGTGCGACATCACGCCCATCAGCACCGACAGGCCGGACAAAACCAGTATCGCCGGCAGCACTTTGGGAAAAGATGGTGCCGCGCCAGGCAAAGAGCATCGGCAAAATACCCTGCTTTTCTCGGATAATCATGGGTTTTGCTTCCTATTTGGGGTTGTTTTTATCAAACGGCTTTCAGGCTGCCTTGGTGCTTTGGGGCTTTCAATTTAGGGCTGCAAGACAGCCTGAAAAGTCGTAGGGTCGGATTCTCGAATCCGACGTTTTTCCTGTAAAGGAAAAGTACCTAAACCGCCATTGCAGACGCTTGTCGGATTCAAGAATCCGACCTACGGCAACTGAAAATAACGTCATTCCCGCGCAGGCGGGAATCTTGTTTGGGGCTCGGCCATATCTGCCAAAACAAACCCTTGCTTGAATTCTGACAAGATTCCCGCCTGCGCGGGAATGACGGCATAGCGGACTTGCGTATTGTCAGGTTTCAGGCTGCCTTGCCTTTGCCGCTACTTCCCGCCCTGTTGCTTTTTCACGCTCACTTGGCGGGTTTTCTTTTGCCGCCGCTGTTGCGTGTTTTTCCGCCTTGCGGTCTTCGCGCTTAGCGATGCGGTTGCTCAGGCTGGCGCGGCGCAGGGGTTTGTTTTTGGTCTTTTCAGCGGTTTCTTCATAGGGGTTTTCGCCGACGTTGTACTGGATACGCAGCGGCGTACCCCTGCAGATGAAAGGCTTTGCGGAAGGTTTGGGTGAGATAGCGGGTGTAGGAATCGGAGATGTGTTGCAGCGAATTGCCGTGGATGACGATAACCGGCGGGTTCATGCCGCCTTGGTGGGCGTAGCGCATTTTCGGGCGCACCAAACCGGCGCGCGGCGGGGCTTGGCGTTCCACCGCGCTTTGCAGCACGCGGTGATTTTGGGCGTGGGCATATTGATAAAGGCGGCGTCGTAGGCAGCCTGAATGCTGGCAAACAGGCCGTCGATGCCTTTTTCTTTGAGCGCGGAGATGTAGTGGAACTTGGCGAAATCCAGAAAATACAGCTTGCGGGCGATGTCGCGCTTGATGTCGTTGCGCCGCTCTTCGCTGATGCCGTCCCATTTGTTTACCGCCACCACCAGCGCCCCTGCCCGCTTCCAGCGCGAAGCCGGCAATGGTGGCGTCTTGGTCGGCGATGTCCCTGCTGCGCGTCCAGCACCAGCACGGCAACGTTCGCCGCTTCTATCGCCTGCATGGCTTTGATAACGGAGAATTTTTCTACCGCTTCATCTACTTTGCCGCGCCGCCGCACGCCTGCGGTGTCGATGATGGTGAAGGGCTTGCCTTCGCGTTCAAAATCAATGGATGCTGTCGCGCGTGGTGCCGGCCATGTCAAAGGCGATCACGCGCTCTTCGCCCAAAATGGCGTTGACCAGCGTGGATTTGCCAACGTTCGGGCGGCCGATTACGGCAAACACGGGGTGTTTGTTTTTCAGGCTGCGTTTCGTCGGCATCGGGGAAGTTTTTCCAGAATATCTTCAATCAGATAGTAAACGCCGTCGCCGTGCGCGCCTGAAATCACGTGCGGTTCGCCCAGCGCGAGTTCGTAAAACTCGGCGGCTAGCACGGCATGGTTGCCGCCTTCGCCTTTGTTCACCGCCAGATACACGGGGCGCGGCGACTGGCGCAGGCGGTCGGCAATGATTTTGTCTTGCGGCGTCAAGCCGGTGCGGGCATCGACGAGAAAACACCACGGCATCGGCTTCGTCCACGGCTTGCAGGGTTTTGCTTCGCCATTTCGTGCAGGATGCCGCTGTCCACCACGGGTTCAAAACCACCGGTATCCACCACCAGATAGGGCTTGCTGCCGACGCGCCCGTGCCCGTAATGGCGGTCGCGCGTGAGCCCGGGCAGATCGTGCACCAGCGCGTCTTTGCTGCGGGGTAAGGCGGTTGAACAGGGTGGATTTGCCGACATTGGGACGGCCGACTAGGGCGATGGTGGGTTTCATAGTTTGACTTTCTGTTTCAGGCTGCCTGAAAAACGGGTTTCGGGCGGCCAGCAGGTGCGCAATCAGGGGATAGGCACGGGTGGGAAATAAGGCTGCGGGTTTCAGGCTGCCTGAAAAGGGGGAAAGGGGTTTCAGGCTGCCTTTTGCGTTTTACGTTTTAAAAAGCGTCCTAAAGCTTAAACGGCCAGTTGTTCGGTGCCGGCAAAAGCGGCAAGAACAAACAAGATGCTCTTCACGGTTTTCCTTTCCTTGCAAATAGCGTTCAGGCAGCCTGAAAAGACCGAAACGGCTTTCAGGCTGCCTTGTGCCGTCGTGGCGGGGCGCTTAGTCGGCGGTTTTCATTTCCAACAGGTCGCGGGCGGGAGAGTCTTCGGGCAGTTTTTCCAGCGCGGCTTTGTAGGCGGCGGCGGCTTCTTTGGTTTTGCCCTGCGCGCTGTAGATGTCGCCGCGGGTTTCTTCGATCAGGCCGCGGTAGGCTTCATCGACCGGTGTGGCGAGCGCTTTGAGCGCGTCGTCGTATTTTTGCTGCTGCAGGCGCACTTTGGCCAAGTTCTGCACGGCGGCAGCCTGAACGGCGGGCTGCGGGTTGTTGGCCTGCAGCCATTGGTAGGTGGCGGCGGCTTCGTCGTATTTGCCGGCGTCAAACTGCTTGGCGGCCACTTGGAAGGCGGCTTCGGCGGCGCCCATGCTGTCAGGGTATTCCTGCTGCAGGGGTTTTGAAGCTGCCTTCGTCCTCTGCAACGCCGGCGGCCAGCGCGGCGGCGGCTTCGGCACGTTTGCCGAGATGGTGCTGGTAAATCACATAGCCGAAATAGCCGATAGCGGCGGCCACCAGCGCGGCAAATACCCATTTGCCGCCGCTGCGCCACAGGGTGTTTGGCGGTTTCGATGTCTTGTTGTTCGTCGTGATGGGCGGACATTAGCGGCTCCACTGTTTGAGTTGTTCGGTCAGGTCGGCGGCGGGCACGGTGGTTTGTTCGTGGCTGCCACGCATATCTTTCAGGGTTACGCTGTTATCGGCCACTTCCTGCTCGGCCACAATCAGCGCAAAGCGGGCGCCGGATTGGTCGGCGCGTTTGATTTGTGCTTTGAGCTTTTGGCTGCCGCAGTATTGGGCGACGGCGTAACCGGCTGCGCGCAGTGCGGCGGCGTGGCGCATGGCGGCCAGCGTGCTGCCTTCGCCCTGCTGCATGATGTAGATGTCGGGCGCGGCTTCGGCTTTCAGGGCTGCCGTATTCGCGCACCAAAAAGCAGTAGGCGTTCGATGCCGAGAGCAAAGCCGATGGAAGGCGCGGGCTTGCCGCCGAGCTCTTCAATCAGCCCGTCGTAACGGCCGCCGCCGCAGACGGTGGCTTGGGCGCCGAGTTTGTCAGTGGTCCATTCGAATACGGTTTGGTTGTAGTAATCCAGCCCGCGCACCAGGCGGCGGTTTTCCATAGCGGATGCCCAAGCCGTCGAGCAGGGGCTTTGAAGCTGTCGTAATGCGCCTGCGATGCTTCGCCCAGATAATCGACGAGCGCGGGGGCGTTATCGGCAATCTGCTGCAACTCGGGATTTTTGGTATCGAGCACGCGCAGGGGATTGGTGTGCAGGCGGCGGCGGCTGTCTTCGTCGAGCTTGTCTTCGTACTGCTGCAGATAGGCGACCAGGGCGCTGCGGTGGGCGGCGCGCTCTTCGCGGTTACCCAGGCTGTTGATTTCCAAGGTGAGATGTTCGGCGATGCCCAGCTCGCGCCACAAATCGGCGCACATGGCGATGATTTCGGCGTCGATATCGGGGCCTCAAAAGCCCAGCGCTTCGATGCCGACCTGATGGAACTGGCGGTAACGGCCTTTTTGCGGGCGCTCGCGGCGGAACATCGGGGCCCCATATACCACAGCTTTTTGCGGGGCGTTGTGCAGCAGGTTGTGTTCGACCACGGCGCGCAGGCAGGAAGCGGTGCCTTCGGGGCGCAGGCTCAGGCTGAGACTGTCGTTGGGAATCGGCGAAGGTGTACATTTCTTTTGCCGACCACGTCGGTTTTCTTCGCCGATGGAGCGCACGAAAAGATTGGTCTGGCTCGACGATCGGGGGTGCGGATTTGTGCGTAGCCGAAGCGGCGCGTCCAGCGGACAACGGCTTCTTCAAAGGCCTGCCACAGGGCGGCGTTGAGTTTGAAGTCTGCCTGTTCGACCGGCAGAAGGTCGTTCATGCCTTTACGGCTTGGATTTTTCTGTGCCATATCTTGAGCTGTGGAAAAAGAAAAAGGCGCCGCAAAAGGGCGGGCAAAACCGGTTTTCAGGCTGCCTGAACGCTGCGGCGGGCAGGTTTGATATTACAAACTGGCGCAACATGCTGGCGGCCAGCGCGCTGAATTGGCGGTATTTTTCGCTGCCGCCGATTTTGTCGGCCGCCAGCGAGATTTCGATCAGCGTGCCGCTGCGGTTGCCGTAGAGCACGCTGTTTTTCGATTTGGAACTGGGTCTGGCCTTTTTCAACGTAGGGGCATCACAAAAAGCCTGAATCATCTCGCCGCTGGCAAGGTTTTTGCAGAATCAGGCTTTTTAACGTTGGCCGGCAGATCGCCGCCGATAAAGTGGAAAAGGATTGCTGTTGCCGTCGGTTACGCCGTTGAAGGAATAGATGAAGACTTTGTGCTCGAAGCGCGGATTGTTCAGCAGATAAAGCTGCAGCAGCATCGCCCGCAGGTCTTTGGCTTTTGTCTTTGGCGGCGGGTGCCTTGGCGGTGCTGCCGTTTTTTTGGGGAGATTGGGCCATGGCGGTTTCCTTTGTTTCAGGCTGCCGGACGACAGGCAGCCTGAAAATAACGAATGGGGTTTGTCCGGCGGAAAAAGCCTTTCAGGCTGCCTGAATCGGAATCACGCGCGGGCGTTGCGTTTCTGCCGCCTTCGCCGTAATTGGTTTCGACGTATTCCTCGCACAATCGCCAGAAATTCGGCGGCCATATTGTCGCCTTCAGGGTAACTTTGCGCTCGCCGTCCACATATACGGGGCGATGGGGTTTCGCCGGTGCCGGGCAGGCTGATGCCGATGTCGGCCAGCTTGCTCTCGCCCGGGCCGTTGACCACGCAGCCCATCACCGCCACGTTCATGCTTTCCACGCCGGGATATTTGTCTTTCCACACCGGCATCTGCATCACGCAGATACTGCTGGATGTCGCGCGCCAGCTCTTGGAACACGGTGCTGGAAGTGCGGCCGCAGCCCGGCAGGCGGTTACCATCGGCGTGAACGAGCGCAGCCCCATGGTTTGCAGGATTTCCTGCGCCACCACCACTTCCTGCGTGCGCGATGTACCGGGTTCGGGGGTGAGCGAGATGCGGATGGTATCGCCAATGCCTTCCTGCATCAGCACCGCCAGCGCGGCGGTGGAGGCGACGATGCCTTTGCTGCCCATGCCGGCTTCGGTCAGCCCCAAATGCAGCGGATAGGCGCAGCGGCTGCCCAGATCGCGGTAAACCTGAATCAGATCCTGCACATTGGACACTTTGCAGGAAAGGATGATTTTGTCTTCGGGCAGCCCCAAATCCACCGCTTTTTGCGCCGATTCGAGCGCAGAAACGATCAGGGCTTCCTTCATCACTTCTTCAGGCTGCCTGGGATTAGCCGATGCCAGGTTGGCATCCATCATCCGCTTGGCGAGGCTTTGGTCGAGCGATCCCCAGTTCACGCCGATGCGCACCGCTTTGTCGTGCTCGGCGGCGGTGCGGATCATAAAGGCGAATTTTTCGTCGCCCTTGGCGCCTTTGCCGACATTGCCGGGATTGATGCGGTATTTGGACAACGCGCGGGCGCAGTCGGGAAACTCGGCCAGCAGGCGCTCGCCGTTGAAATGGAAGTCGCCCACCAGCGGCGTGGGGCAGCCCATATCGTCCAAACGGCTGCGGATTTCGGCCACCTTGGATGCGGCGTCGGGGCTGTTGACGGTGATGCGCACCATCTCGGAACCGGCTTCGCTCAATTCGCGCACCTGCAGGGCGGTGGCTTGGGCATCGGCGGTGTCGGTATTGGTCATCGACTGCACGACAACCGGCGCTTCGGAGCCGACGGTAAGATGGTCAATGCGGACTTGGTGTGTGCGGCGGCGTTGGGGTTTCATTTTTCAGGCTGCCTTACTGCGGCGCGGAGGCAGCCTGAACGGTGCTGTCTTACGGTAGAGACGGCAGTTTTGCCTTTGCGTTTACTGTCGATGTCGATGTTCTCGCCGCCGTAGCTGGCGGTGGAACCGATGGCGTAACCCAGGCGCACTTCGCAAGGGGGCGCCGTCTTTAAAGCGGTGCTCGCTGCGGGCGGGAACGATTTGGTTGATCAGGATTTCGCCTTTGGCGTTGCTGACGGTCAGCATGGTGCGGTAGCGGGTGTTGATCACCAGCTCGCCGCCGGCAGCAGCCGGTGCCGATGCCGCGCCGGAAGCAGCCTGCGGCTCTTCCATCGGCTTGACGACCATATTGCCGTTGGCCAGCGGCACTTCGGAAGCCGCCTGGCTGCCGCCGCTTTGCACCGCCGAGCCGGCACCAGCTTCCTGACGCAGGTGCTCGCTTTGCGACTTGCCCCTGCCAGTAATAAATGCCGACACCCAGCAGCGCGGCGGCCAGCAGTCCGAAAAATCCAAGTGGGGAAACGGTTTTTCAATTCTTGGTTGACCATGCTGTCGGCCGCATGCTGCTGCGGGCGCGAACGCTCGATGCTTTCCGGCGGCACGATGTGCGCCAGATAGCTGTTGAGCACGGTTTCGTCCAAATCGAGAAAGCGGCCGTAGCTGCGCAGAAAGCCGCGCACAAATACCGGCTCGGGCATATCGCCGTAATGGCCGTTTTCCAGGGCTTCAACCTGCCGTGCCGGCAGTTTCAGCCGCTCGGACACTTCGCCCAAAGACAAACCGCGCTCTTCGCGCTGGCGGCGCAACTCGGCACCCAGCGCTGCCGGAGCGTCGGCGCTGCTGATGGCTGACGGAGTTTGGTTTCGCTCATTATTCGCTTCCAGTGGTGATTTTTGCAATTCTTCGGAATAGGGAAACTGCTGCGCAGCTGGGCTTCGTATTCGTAAAGCTTCCTGTTTTTACCCTGCGCTTTGGCAATTTTCCAGCCCTAAATAGAGATCGTCGGCGCCGAGTTTTTCCACTTGGCGCTGGAACACGCGGAAATTGCGGTCGGCCTCGGCAACGTTGCCAGCCATAAGCTTTGGCGCGGGCGCGCTCTTTATGCACAACAATAAATTCGGGATTCAGATTCAAGGCACGCTCGAAATAGCTTTCGGCCAAATCGTAAGCGCCCTGCTTGGCGCTGCAGACGCCCTCTGTTCAGCCACGACACTCGGGGCCGGGATAGGTGGGATCGGCCAGCGCGCGGTCGAAATACGGCATGGCGGCATTGGGCTGGTTTCTCATGCTGCACAAAAACCAGCCGTAGTTATTGTTGATTTCGGCACCGTTGGGGCTGATCGACAAGGCCTGGCGGAAACTTTCTTCAGCTTTGTCGGGCACTTTCAGAAACTGGTAAATCTGCGCGCGCACCAGCCAGGCCATATCATGGCGGCTGTTTTTCCCGAATGGCTTCTTCCGATTGCCGCGGTGGCGGCGCGGTAATCTTTGGCGCGGATGTATTCGACAGCCAGCTGGGTTTTTGATGCGCACCGATTCTTCGTGGCGCTCTTTGCTGCTTTGTTTTTTAAATTTGGTCAGTTCGGAGCCCGGACCTTCGGTTACGCAGCCGCCCAAAAATATTGCGGCGGCGCACAGCGGCAGTACGGATCGGAAAAAACGGCGCATTATCGGCTCTCCATATGGATTTGCTGCCATTTCTGCTGGCGGCGGGTTTTGTCTTTCACTTGTCCGGCAAGCTGGCCGCAGGCGGCGTCGATATCGTCGCCGCGCGTTTTGCGTACGGTTACCACCAGCCCTGCCTGCTGCAGGATGTCGCGGAATATGCGGATATTCTCGCCGCTGGAGCGCTCGTAGCCGGAATTGGGGAAAGGGTTGAAGGGAATCAGGTTGAATTTGCAGGGCACGTCTTTCACCAGCTCCAAAAGCTCGCGGGCGTGCTCGGCTTTGTCGTTGATGCCGTCGAGCATCACGTATTCGAAAGTAATAAAATCGCGCGGCGCCTTGGCCCGAGATAGCGGCGGCAGGCGGCCATCAGTTCTTTGAGCGGGTATTTTTGTTCAGCGGCACGATTTGGTCGCGCACCGCGTCGTTGGAGCGTGCAGCGATACCGCCATCGCCACCGGCATATCATCTTTGAGCCGGTCCATCTGCGGCACCATACCGGAAGTGGAAACGGTTACGCGGCGGCGCGACAGGCCGTAACCGTGGTCGTCGAGCATAATCGACAGCGCGGTGACCACATTGTCGTAATTGGCCATCGGCTCGCCCATGCCCATCATCACCACATTAGAAATCACCCGCTCGTTTTTCGGAGTAACGCCCAGCGCTTTGTTTGCCCACCACAATTGGCCGATGATTTCGGCGGCGGTCAGATTGCGGTTGAAACCCTGTCGGCCGGTGGAGCAGAACGTGCATTCCAGCGCAGCCCACCTGCGAAGAAATGCACAGCGTGCCGCGCTCGGTTTCCGGAATAAAAACGGTTTCGACACCGTTGCCGGTGCCAACGTCCAACAGCCATTTGCGCGTGCCGTCGCGGCTTTCCTGCGAAGTCATCAGCGCCGGAATGCCGACGATTGCTTTTTCGTTCAGTTTGGCGCGCAACGATTTGGCCAAATCGGTCATCTCGTCAAAAATTTTCCGCACCGCCCTGATGAATCCAGCGCATCACTTGCGCGCCCGAACGGCTTTTTCGCCCATTTGGGCGAAGTGTTCGGTCAAAAGCCGGCAGGTCGTAGTCGAGCAGGTTGGTTTTCATCATGGTTCGGTCGGTTTCGTTTAGTGTGTTTGTGCGGTATTTTTGTATGTTTTCAGGCTGCCTGCCGGAATCTGTTTTCAGGCTGCCTGAAAGGGCAGGCAGCCTGAAAAATCCGAAGACTTAACGCGGGCAGAGTTCGGTGGCGGCAAAGAAATACGCGATTTCGATGGCGGCGTTTTCAGGCTGTCGGAACCGTGTACGGCATTGGCGTCGATGGATTCGGCAAAGTCCGCGCGGATGGTACCGGCAGCGGCTTTTCGGATTGGTCGCACCCATCAGTTCGCGGTTTTTGGCCACAGCGTTTTTCGCCTTCCAGCACCTGGATCATCACCGGGCCGCTGGTCATAAATTTCACCAGATCGGCGAAAAACGGGCGCTCTTTTGTGCACGGCGTAAAAGCCTTCGGCTTCGCTTTGGCTCAAATGCTTCATTTTGGCGGCAACGATTTTCAGGCCGGCGTCTTCAAAGCGGCTGTAGATTTTGCCGATTACGTTTTTGGCAACGGCATCGGGTTTGATAATGGAAATGGTGCGTTCGACGGCCATGTGGTCATCCTTAAATAAATTAAACAAAAATCCAACACTGCCGGCACTTTGGCCGCCAGCGGAAATGCCACGCACAAAGCATAGGCAAAACAGGGCGCATTCTAACAAAGTTTCCCACACTTTCAATAGTGGCAAGGGCGAATATTCAGGCATTTCAGGCTGCCTGCCGCCATCCCGAAACCAAAGCGAAGCCAAACCGCCGAAATCACCGCCCGCCTTGACAAAGCAAAAAGCAAAAAAGCGTATGTTTCGTCCCATCGTTTTTGAAACCCAAGAATTCCGTAATCATGAAATCTTTACTGCGCGCTTGCTGTTGTGGTGGTACTGCGCTTCGGTGCGGTATCCGCTTTGCGCGTGGGTAAGACATACAACCATTAAACGCAAAGCAAACCGCCCCGAGAACCTATCCGGGGCGGTTTTCTGTTTTCTGCAGTTTTAAAAGCAAACCGTCTCAAGACTCTCGGCAGGTTTGCCAGAAAACAAGGAAATAGAATGATAAAGCGCTGTGAACCGTCCGACGGAAAGCCAAAACCCAGCCCAATCCGCACAGGGCGCTGCGTAACTGCTGCCTGATTACCGGCAGCAACGCCCACCGCAATCCGTCACAGGCTGCCGGCGAAGGGCTGGATGAAACCGACGTACTGCACGAAGCCATGCTGCCTGAAATCCGTACTGCCGCCATTCTGATTGCCGCGATGCGCCACGATTTCAGCCGCCACAGCCCCAGCGAGTTCACCGACGAAGCCGATTGGTTTGCCGCCAGAATCATCGTAGTTTGCAGGCGCGGAGATTCTGCTTGACATCAGCATGAGCTTTATGCTGCAAACCGCCAACGAGCGCGCCCGCCAGTTTGCCAGCCGCCACCGCCTGCCTTTTCAGGCTGCTTCAATCTGCCCCAGCCTGCACTGCAAACGGCCGGAACATATCCTGCAAATGGAATGCCTGCTCGGCGGCGACGTATTGGCCGACCCCCGCGCCAACACCCAAGCCCTGCGTCCGGCTTTGCACAAATTTGCGTAAACCTGCTGCCTTTTATACACAATTTGCAGTAAAGTGCCGCACCGGCTCAACCGGCCACATCATAAGGAAACCGAATTATGAAAACACAACACTATACCGCCCTGCTCGCCGCCTTTGCCCTACTGGCCAGCCCCGTGGCGATGGCAAAACCGAAAAAACCGAATATCCAGAGCAATACTTCCGGCATCAGCGATGAAAAACTGATCGACAGCGTCAGCGCTTCTTCTATAGGCGCCGGTGTTGCCGAGCCGCTGAAAATCAGCAAAACCAGCGCCGGTGGCAAAGACGTTCTGGTGGTTACCGGTTTCCAACAGCGTCAAATGCAAAATCCCGCTATCCAAAACCCAGCCGGTAAAAATGTTGGATATCGACTGCCAATAAAGCGCCGCCCTTTCAGGCGGCCTGAAAACCGCCGCCGAACAGACCGTTCGGCGGCGGTTATTGTTAATTTAGCATTTGGAAATGATAAAAACCATTTGCATTCCATATCAAGAAAACCCATAATTCAGGCGTTTTTGTCTCAGCAAAGCTTTTTCCAAAGTGTTATTGGTCTCTTTTCTCATCATGCTGCGCGAAGGTATCGAAGCAGCTTTGATTGTCGGCATCATCGCCGCGTTTCTGAAACAATCTGGTTATTCGTCATTATTACCCAAAGTCTGGCTTGGCGTTACGCTTGCGGCGCTTTTGTGCTTCGGGGTAGGTTTTGTCCTGCACCGCCAAATTGGCGAAATCCCGCAAAAAGAGCAGGAATTCGTAGTAGGCGCCATCGGTTTGGTTGCCGTTGCCATTCTTACTTATATGATTCTTTGGATGAAAAAAGCGGCACGCTCGATTAAGCAGGGATTGCACCAATCCGTTCAGGCTGCCTTAAACCGCGGCAAGGGGCACGGCTGGGCGCTGGTCGGTATGGCTTTTCTTGCCGTTGCCCGCGAAGGCATGGAATGCGTATTCTTTATGCTGGCCATTCTCAGCCACCAAGCCTCTTCCGCCCAAGAAGCAGCCACCATTGATGCCGCCAAATGGGGCGGGATATTGGGATTGCTGTAGTGCCGTAGTTATCGGTGCCCTGATTTACCAAGGCGGCATGCGGCTGAATCTTGCCAAATTCTTCCGCTGGACCGGTATTTTCCTAATTTTAGTCGCTGCCGGGCTGCTCTCCGGAGCCTTCCGCGCCTTCCATGAAGCGGGGGTATGGAACCCTGATGCAGGTTAATCCTTTCGATTGGTCGTCCTACCAACCGCTGGACTGGTCGCAAAACCTGCACGAAGACAGCCCGCTGGGCGTACTGCTGGGCGGTTTCTTCAGCTACACCGACCATCCGGTTCTGAGCGATTTCGTTTTTTACTTCGGGTATCTGATTCCGGTTATGTATCTGTTTTTACGTAATCCGAAACCCACTCCTTCCAATCCTAAGCCTAAACCAAGAAAGGCATCATCACCATGAAAAACTCAACACCACCGCATTATCCGTACTGCTGGCACTCGGCCTGCAGCCGCCTGCCAACCGCCGCAGGCTGACGCTCCCGCCTCTTCTGCCGGCGGCGAGCAGAAGCCGCTGCGGCGCTGCCGGCACTACCAGCGCGTCCGATGCCGCTGCCGGCAGCGCGATCAACATCGCGGTAAACGACAAAGCCTGCGAACCGATGGAACTGACCGTACCCAGCGGCCAAGTCGTGTTCAACATCAAAAACAACAGCTCACGCAAGCTGGAATGGGAAATCCTCAAAGGCGTGATGGTGGTGGACGAACGTGAAAACATCGTTCCCGGCCTGACCGACAAAATGACCGTTACCCTGCTGCCGGGCGAATACGAAATGACCTGCGGCTTCCTCAACAACCCGCGCGGCAAACTGGTGGTTACCGACAGCGGCACTTTAAAGACCACCGGCAACGAAGCCGATCTGGAAAAACTGGCCCAGCCGCTGGCGAACTACAAAGTCTATGTCAAAAAGAAGCCGAACAGCTGGTCAGCAAAACTTCCGCCTTCAGCGCCGCGGTTAAAGCCGGCAAGATCGAAGAAGCCAAAGCCATGTTTGCCGACGTACGCAGCCACTACGAGCGCATCGAGCCGATTGCCGAGCTGTTCAACGAACTCGACCCCGCCATCGACGCCCGTGAAGACGACTTCAAAAATGGCGCAAGACGAAGGCTTCACCGGCTTCCACCGCATCGAACATGCCCTGTGGGTGGAAAAACAGCACCAAAGGCATCGACACCGTTGCCGACAAGCTGAAGAAGACGTGAAAAACCCTGAAAAAGAAATCGACCTGCTCTCCTTCCCGCCCAGCAAAGTGGTTGGCGGTGCGGCAGCGCTGATTGAAGAAGTGGCCGGCAGCAAAATCAGCGGCGAAGAAGACCGCTACAGCCACACCGACCTTTCCGACTTCAAGCCAACGTAGACGGCTCGAAGAAAATCGTCGATCTCTTCCGTCCGATGATTGCGGAAAAAGACAAAGCCCTGCTGGAAAAAGTTGACGCCAACTTCAAGCAAGTAAACGATCTCTTGGCCAAATACAAAAAAGGCAACGGCTTTGAAACCTACGACAAACTGACCGAAGCCGACCGTAAAGCCCTGCAGGCGCCGATCAACGCACTGGCTGAAGACTTGGCCAAACTGCGCGGCATTCTCGGCCTGAAGTAAGTCTCGCGCCGACCAAACAGGGCTGCCTGAACTTTCAGGCAGCCTGACAACACTTTTCCCAGGAAAACACGCCATGACCCCGCAAAACCGTTTTTGGATTTCTGGTTCGCCGAAGAAAACCAGCCCTTCTGGTTCCAAAAAGCGACGACTTCGACCAAAGCCGTGCGCAGCCGCTTTGCCGGACTGCTGGCGCAAGCTGCCCAATCCGAACTCTACCGCTGGCGCGACAGCCTGCACGGGCGCCTGGCCGAAATCATCGTGCTCGACCAATTTCCCGCGCAATCTCACCGCAACAGCCCGCCGCTTTCGCCCACGACAATATGGCCGTGGCGCTGACATAGGAAGCCGTGCGCCAGAGCAGCTTTGCCGATATGGCCGAGCGAGCGCCATTTTCATGCTGATGCCGCTGATGCACAGCGAAAGCCGCATCGTCCACCAGCAGGCCGAAGCGCTGTTCAAGCCAGACACTTCCGATTACGCCTACCGGTTCGAGCTCAAGCGCAAAGTCATCATCGACCGTTTTTCGGCCGCTATCCCCACCGCAACGCCGTGCTCGGCCGCCCAAGCGGCGCCGAAAATCGAATTTCTCAAGAGCCCGACTCGTCGTTTTAGTTTCAGGCTGCCTGAAAACAACCCGACTCCCACCCCTACAAAGGACACAAATGAATAACGGTCAACCCCAATCCCTCAAACGCCGCTTTTCAAAACCGCCGCCGCGCTGGGCATCGGCAGCGCCGTCGGCGCCGTACTGAGCGGCTGCGGCCCAGAATCCCGCCGGCGGCAGTCAGGAAACCAAAAGCGCCGCCGACAACAGCGACTGCCAGCACCTGCTGCCACTCCGACAAAAAGCTACGACTGCTACGGCCCCCATCAGGCCGGCATCACCACCCGCACCAGCAGTTTGCGATTATAGCCGCCTTCGACGTAACCACCAATAACGTCAAAAGACCTGGAAAAACTGCGCGCATCATTACCGCCCGCATCAATTTCTCACCAAAAGGCGGCGGGACTGATTGACGGCGACGACAAACTTCCGCCCGCCGGCAGCGCGCATACGGCTAAAAACGTCCGCCCGACGGCTGACCATGACCCTCGGCGTCGGCAACAGCCTGTTCGACCAACGCTTCGGCCTTGCCGGCAGCCCAAGCACCTGAGGCGAAATGAAAGAGCTTCCCCAACGCGACAAACTCCAGGCCGAATGGTTGCGACGGCGACCTGAGCCTGCAAGTGTTACAGCTTCTCCCAGATCCTGCCGAAAACGCCCTGCGACATCATTAAAAAGCACCGCCCAATACGCCATCATCCGCTGGAGTATCGACGGCTTCCTGCCCAAAAACCGAGGCGGTTCACGCCGCGCGCAACCTGCTCCGGCTTTCCTGACGGCACCGCCAACCCCAATATCCAAGACCCCAAAACCGCCGACGAAGTCCTGTGCGGAGCGGCGTCGCCTAACAGCCAGGACGAACCGGCCTGGGCGAAAAACGGCAGCTACCAGGCCGTACGCCTGATCCGCCATCTGGTCGAATTTTGGGACCGCACCGCTGCAGGGGAGCAGCAAACCATCTTCGGCCGCAGAAAAATACGGCGGCGCCCGCTGGGCATGAAACAGGAAAAGCAGCACTCCCCAACTTCGCCAGCGACCCTGAAGGCAAAGTGCGTGCCCAAAGACAGCCACTGCGCCTGGCCAACGCGCACCGAGAAATTCAAAAACACCTGCTGTTCCGCCGCCCGTTCAACTACTCGCGCGGCCTCTCCAAAGCCGGCCAGCTCGATGTCGGCCTGATCTTCATCTGCTACCAGGCCAATCTCGACGACGGCTTTATCTTCGTGCAAAAACTGCTCGACTTCGAACCGCTGGAGGAATGCACATCAAACCGGTAGAGCGGCGGCTACTTCTTCGTCCTGCCCGGCTTTGAAAAAGGCGGCTACCTCAGCCAAAGCCTAGCATGAAGCCCTGAAAGCTATTCAAAACCCCTGCAGCAAACCTTTCAGGCTGCCTTGCAATCTCGTGCAAGGTGAGCCTGAAAAGCATGTCAAGCGCAGAGAAAGACAAGGCAGCCTGAACAGCGAAACCGGCTTTTCCAGGGCTGCCTAATCCAATCAAAAAGCAGCCTGAAAACGGCAGGGCGGCTACCAGCGGTAGAGCGGCGCCGAGCCAGAACTGGCGGCCGGTTTCGTAGGAAGTCGGGCTTTGGATGCCGCCGTGAGGCGCTAGCGCCGGATTGTTGATGCCGCCGATAGGCCGACTGGCTGCTGCTGGTGGCGTTTTTGTTGTCGAGCACGTTCAGCACGTCAGACTCAATTCGAAGCTGCGGCTTTTTGCGCACCGGCAGGGCAAACCGCAAACGCCAGTCCAGCGTCAGCGCGTGTTTGAATTTTTCGGGCGGTAGTCGTACACATAGCCGTTCCAGCCGTCGCAGGCGGCCGGCTGCGACGACTGGCTGCATTCGCGCGCACGCGCGTAGCGCAGGTAGTTTTTGTAGCCGGAACGGAAATTCAGGCTGTGCGTCCAGCTCAGATGCCAGGCGGGGATGTCGGTCTGCACTTCGGCAAAAGGCTTCCCACGGGCGGTTGAAATCAAAAGGCGGCAATTCGGCTATCGAGGCGGTAGCGGCGGCCTTCGTAAAGGTAAAGGTGGTGCGGCCGTTGGCGACTTCCTGCACCAGCAGAGCTGTCGTCAGTGCCGTGGTGGCTGCTGCGGTGTTTCTGGTAGCGGGCGCCCAGGCGGTAGCCAGATTCAAACCACGCCAGCGGTAGGGTTCGGCGCTTTGCAGGCTGAAGCTGAAATGGTTGCTGTATGGCCGCGGCCGTCGTTGGTCAGGGTGTAGCTGTTGTCGCGGGCGTTGCGCAGGGGACGAACTGGCGTCTGCTGCTGCGGTGGACGTATTTGGCCTCAAACAGCTGGCCGGCGAACTGCCAGCGCAGGCCGAGATGGCTTCGTCGCTGTAGGGGCGTTTTTCAGACTGCCGCTGCGGTAGGCGGGAACGGGCGAGTAGTTTTCAAACGTCCAGCCCGATTCGCCATGCTGCGGGTCGCGGATGCGTTTGTAGATTTCGGAGCGGGGAATGGCGGCGCGCAGGGCGTAGGCCAGCATGCTGCCAGCGTAATAGCGGTTCAGGCCGCCGCTGAGCGCCAAACGACCGTCGCTGATGAAGCGGTGTTCGAAAAGCAAAGCGGGGCGCGGCATTCCAGTTGCGCAGATGGCTGTCGTAGCTGAGATTGAAGCCGGGCTGCAGCGTCCAGCGCCCCAGCGGATATCGTCAGCCAGCCACAGGCTGTAATGGCTGGCACCAACGACGGTGCTGTGGGCTTTGGACACCCAGTAGCGGTTGGCGTACTGCTCGCCGGCAATGCAGTCGATGCAGTCAGGGGCTGACATGGGTGATGTTGTCAGGGATAACCGTTTTGCGGGGCGAAATAGGTTTGGAAGAAACGCGCATCCTGCGGCTGGCGCGACTTAGCGCGAGCAATATCGGCCTGCCAGCCGAAGTCGATTTTTGTGGCGGGCGGCGCCCCGGTCAAAGCGCGGATGCCGTATTCCTGCTTCAGGCTCCAAGTAGCGGTGTGCGATTCGAGTTCGCCCAGCCCGCCGGTGATGGCGTAGGTGCAGTCGCCGTTGCGGTCGCGGATGCTGCACCAGTCGATGCGGCGGCTGCCGGCAATGTATTTCGATCCCAGCCACACGCCAAGGATCGTGGCCGGCATCGTAGGCGATGCAGGTTGCGGTTATGGGTATAGGCGAGCGTGGAGCGGATTTTGCCCCAGTCAAAAGCATTATCCGCTTCAAGCTGCAGGCGCCAGCCGCCGCCGTGCGCGACATAACGCCCTTTGTCGGCATTATTGCGAAAGTACACGCTCTGGTGGGGCGAATACATCAGCGAAGCGCTGATCTGCTGTTGCGGGCTAAAAGCGGTACAGTCCTTTGAGCAGCCAGGTTTCCGAGCGGCGCCGCTCTTTTTGCCAGCGGCCGAGAATACTGTGGTATTCGGGAATGGCCGACTGCGTGCGCGTAGCCCGGCCAGCAGTGCGGCGTTTTTGCCCAAGGGCTGGTTCAGGCTCAGGTTGTAGCTGTGTTTGACAAAAACGCGGCTGCACGTCGTTTTCGGCATTGGCCGCTTCAAATTCGTCGCGGTCCTGGTACTCGCCCAGATGAAAGTGCGTCCAACTGCTGCGGGTGGTGCGCCAGCCCACCTGCCCGCCGGCACGCTCGGGATCGGGGTCTTTCAAGCGGGCGTCAATCACGCCGCCGCTAAAAGCGCGAATATTTCGCCGGCGCGTTGCTGTCGTACACCGCCACGTCTTTGAGCAACGACGAGATCCACCTGAAAGGCTTCAGGCGCGCCCGGGGCGAGAAAGAGATGGTCGCGGGCTGACTGCTTTTTCGGGCGTGGTGTAGCCGCCGTTGGCCGCGCCAGGATTCATAATGTCGTTGGCAGACAGGCCGTCGAGCAAAAAACAGATTGTTGTAATACGGCTGGCCGTGGAAACTCACCAGCTCGGGGCGATTTCGCCGGCGTGGGTCGATTCGTTGGCGGTATTGGCAAACTGCACGCCCGGATGGTTGCGCAAAAGCTCGGTAATGGTGCCGTTGCGTGTCGGCCGGCGGGCGATATCGTCTGCCTGCAGATACAGCGACGCGCCTTTTTCTGCGCGGCGCACCCGCACCACCGGCAGCGTGCTTGAATGTTCTGTTTCATCCTGATTTTGCGGTTTCAGGCTGCTTTCTGCCCACAGCGGCTCAACCGCACCTGCCGCTGCCAGCAGCAGCCATATCGCTTTTACCCTCATCGCTTCTCCTTTGCGCAATATCAGTAAAAATTTACGCAATCTTAACACTTTGCACAAAAGAAAACCATTCTTGTTAAAATCGCGTTCCGCCCTTGCAAGGAAAAACCATGACCCGCCGGATAAGCGCGCCAAGCGCATTGCGCCGCCTGAGCCATTTTCTACCCGCCCTGCTGCTGGCCGCCTGCACGCTGGCGCCGCATTGCGACCGCAGCCGGGCAGACTGCCTGCGGCAGGTGTACAGCCTGCCGCCGCGTTACTAGCCGGCGGCGCAGGTGGATGCGGGCGTGGCGTTCAGCGAACTGGCGCCGCTGCCCAGGCAGTCTGAAAAAACCTGGGCCGATGCCAAAGTGGCGCTGGGCAAAAAGCTGTTCAACGAAAAACGGCTCTCGTCCGACGGTACCGTTGCCTGCGCCAGCTGCCACCGCGCCGAGTATGCCTTTGCCGAGCCGCAGCGCGTATCCACCGGCGTGATGGGACGGCAGGGGCGGCGCAACAGTCCGGCGCTGATCCATCTGTGGCAGCCGCAGAGCGCGCTGTTTTGGGACGGCCGCGCCGATTCGCTGGCGGCGCAGATGGGCTTTTCGATGTCCGACCCGAAGGAAATGAACCTGAATCTGGCGCAGGTGCCCGCCATTCTCGAGCAGGCCGGCTACGGCGGCGAATTCGGCGCGGTGTTCGGACGCGGCATCGACTTGGACGGCGTGGCCGAGCGCTGGCCGCCTACCAGCGCACCCTGCGCCCCGAGCCCACCCGTTTCGACGATTTCCTGCTTGGCGAGCGCGAAGCCTTAAGCGACAGCGAAATCCGCGGCCTGCACCTGTTCCGCACCAAAGCGCGCTGCATGAACTGCCACTCCGGCACCAGCGATGACCGACGGCAAAATGCGCAATCTCAACCAAACCCTGTCCGGCTCGCCCTATCAGGACTTCGGCCGCTACGAAACCACCGGCCGCCGCGAAGACTGGGGCAGCTTCAAAACGCCGACCCTGCGTAATCTCAGCCGCAGCAAACCGTGGTTCCACCACGGCATGTTCGTCAATCTGCGGGGCATCGTCGCCATCTACAACCTGGGCATGCGCAACCCCGAAAACCGCCGGAGCGAATCGGCGCAGCAAATCGACCCGCTGATCCGTCCGCTGGATTTAAGTCCGCAGGAGCGCAAAGACCTGGCGGCGTTTTTGGAAAACGCTGTAAATCCACCGTCAAAAGCAGCCTGAAAAGCCCTGCCGCCGTTTTTCAGGCTGCCTGTGTTTTGCCGCTTGCCCAAACCAAACCAAGCAGCCTGAAAGCCCGCCCCGCGCTTTCAGGCTGCCCTTCGCTATAACTTTTTCGCTATAATCAGCCATCCCGCCCGTTTTCCGCCGCCCGCCATGACGCCCGACATCCGCAAACAGCTCAAAATTTCCGACAGCGCCGCCCAAAAGCTGGAAAAAAATGCACCTGCACAGCGCCTGGGATCTGGCGCTGCACCTGCCGCTGCGTTACGAAGACGAAACCCACATCACGCCGCTGGCCGACGCGCCCGCCGGCTCGCCCTGCCTGGTCGAAGGCGAAGTGATCTGGCAGGAAGTGCAGTTCCGCCCGCGCCGCCAGCTGATCGCCCGCATCCGCGACGACGCCGGCGCCATGCTCAACCTGCGCTTCATCCATTTTTACCCCAGCCACCAGCAGCAGCTGGCGCAGGGAGCAAGCAGGGTGCGCGCGCTGGGCGAAATCAAAAGCCGGCTTTTACGGCGGCGAAATGATCCACCCCAAACTCCGGGCCGCCGACGGCGCCGCACTGGCCGAAAGCCTGACGCCGGTTTACCCCACCGTTTCCGGTCTCAGCCAGCCGGTGCTGCGCCGCGCCGTTCAGGCTGCCTGAAACGCGCTGGACATCGAAGAAATCCTGCCCGTCGCCCTGCTCGAGCGTTTCAGGCTGCCGCCGCTGGCCGACAGCCTGCGCCTGCTGCACAACCCGCCGCCGAAATCTCCGCCCACAAGCTCGCCGATCCCGAGCTGCCCGCCCGCCGCCGCCTGAAGTTTGACGAACTCTTGGCGCAGCAACTCTCCAAACGCCTGGCCAAACAGCGCCGCCGCAGCGCGCCGCGCCCCCGTGCTGCGCGGCGACGGCAGTCTCAGCAGCCGGCTCACCGCCGCCCTGCCCGCTGAACTTACCGCCGCCCAACAGCGCGTGCTCGCCGAAATCCGCGCCGATATGGCGCAGCCGCACCGATGCATCGCCCGCTGCGGGGCGATGTCGGCAGCGGCAAAACCATCGTCGCCGCGCTCGCCGCGCTCGCCGCCATCGAAGATACGGGCGGTTTTCAGGCTGCCGTGATGGCGCCCACCGAAATCCTGGCCGAGCAGCACTATCTCAAGTTCAAACAATGGTTTCGAGCCTTTGGGCATCGCCGTCGTCTGGCTTTCAGGCAGCCTGAAAAGAAAGAAAGACGCCGCCAAAGCCGCGATTGCCGACGGCCGCGCGCAACTGGCCGTCGGCACCCACGCCCTGTTTCAGGACGACGTGCAGTTTGCCAATCTCCGGGCTGGTGATTGTGGACGAACAGCACCGCTTCGGCGTCGCCCAGCGGCTGGCGCTGAAAAACAAAGGGCGCGACGTCCACCAGCTGATGATGTCCGCCACGCCGATTCCGCGCACGCTGGCCATGAGTTTTTCGCCGATTTGGAAGTTTCGCAAATCGACGAACTGCCCCAGCCGCACGCCGGTAAAAACGCGGCTGGTCAACAGCGCCCGCCGTGCCGAAGTCGAGGGGCTGGTGCTCGGCCACTGCCAAAAGGGCGCCAGGCCTGCTGGGTGTGCCCGCTGATCGAAGAGAGCGAAGCACTGCAGCTGCAAACCGCCACCGACACCCAAGCAGCGCTGCAGGCCGCGCTGCCCGAACTCAATATCGGCCTGGTGCACGGGCGCATGAAGCCCGCCGAAAAAGCGGCGGTGATGGAGCAGTTTGTTTCAGGCAGCCTGAACGTTTTTGGTGGCGACCACCGTGATCGAAGTCGGTGTCGACGTGCCCAATGCCAGCCTGATGGTGATCGAGCACGCCGAGCGCATGGGGCTCTCGCAACTGCACCAGCTGCGCGGGCGCGTCGGCCGCGGCGCCGCCGCCAGCACCCTGCGTGCTGCTGTTTGCCGAACCGCTGGGCGACACCGCCCGCCAGCGGCTGAAAGTGATTTACGAGAGCACCGACGGCTTTGAAATTGCCAACCGCGACCTGGAAATCCGCGGCCCGGGCGAGTTTCTCGGCGCCCGCCAGAGCAGCGCCGAAGTCCTGCGCTTTGCCGAACTGCCGCAGGACAACGCCCTGCTCGATGCCGCATCCGCCGCCGCCGGACAGCTGCTCGATCAGCAGCCTGAAATTGTCGAACAGCACCTGCAGCGCTGGTTCGGCAGCCGCGACGGCTTTCTTGATGCCTAATACCGCTTTCAGGCTGCTTTTTCATCAAATACAAAAAGGCAGCCTGAAAATCTTCAGGCTGCCTGTTTTAGCTTTTCAGGCTGCTTGGAACAGGCAGCCTGAAGCTGCAAAAACGGTGTGCGGTGCGGCACCCTACCCTGCATCCTGCAGAGTTCCCGTAGGTCGGATTCTCGAATCCGACGGCCGGCCGCAAGGACGGCATCCGGCAGGAAATTTGAATCGCCTGCCGCAACACCATTGCCCTATAGCCGGCGGTTCTTGCCGCTTTACCTTTGTGCTCTGTCGCCGCGCGGCGCTTACTTTCTTTGCGTCGCCAAAGTAAGCAAAGAAGAGCGCCCCGGTTGCAGGCCGCGCTTGGGCGCGGCTTCCCTCACGCCGTACGGCTTTTTCCGGCGCGGCGAACTCGCCCGCTTGGGCGGGCTCAAACAGGGCGCACGCTAAATCCGGAAAAACCGTACTCTGTTCAGCTGCGCCAGGGGATGGGCTACCTGTGGCAAACTCTACTGAAAAGCAGCCTGAATAGTCCCGTAGGTCGGATTCTCGAATCCGACGGCCGGCCACGCGACGGCATCCAGTCAGGGAAATTGGAATATCGGACACGGGTATCCGAGCTACGCCGCCGGCAATAAAAAGCAGCCTGAAAACCTTTCAGGCTGCTTTTTCGCGAGTAATCGGCTCAATCAATGCCGATATCCAGACACACCGTTTCGCCGCACAGCGCTTTGCCCGCGTCGCTGAAATGGGCGGGTTTGTAGGCGGCGAGGGCGTAGGTGAGATCGGCGCGGAAAGTGTCGGCATCGGCGGTGCCGCTGTCGCAGTCAGGCCGGTGGGGATGTCGAGCGCCACTTTCAGGCCGGATGCGGCGTTGAGCAGGCGGCAGACTTCGGCGACGGCTGCGGGCAGTGCGCCGCTGAAGCCGGTGCCGAAAATGCCGTCGATCAGTACGCGGTAGCCGGTGTCCAAAGCGTCGGCCAGTTTGTCTGCGGCAATAAAGGTGATGTCCGCCACGCCCTGCAGGCGGCGGCGGTTCAGCTCGGCAGCTCCGACAACCCTATCCCCGAGCACCAAGGCAATATCGACGAGCCAGCCCTGCGCCTGCAGCACCCGCGCGATGACCAGGCCGTCGCCGCCGTTGTTGCCCTTGCCGCAAACCACCAGCGCCCGGCCGGCGGCGGGCAGGCGCCGCAACAAATCGGCCGCCGCTGCTTGGCCGGCGTTTTTCCATCAGTTGCTCGAAACTCGTGCCGCGATCAACGGCGGCCTGCTCGCGCCGGCGCATTTCGGCGGCGGGGTAGATTTTCATATCGCGTCTCCTTGTGCTTGGTTTGGCGCTGCCGATTGACGTCAAAGGCGGCCTGAAAAGTTTTTCAGGCTGCCTTTGAGTGTTAAGTGTATTGGCAATCAGGGTTTTCCCGAATATTTTCAGGCTGCCTTTGCCCTGTCAAAAACCAAATATCAAACCTCCCTAAACCACCCGCTCGCGCAACAAATCGTGCATATTGAGCGCACTGACCAGGCGCCCCTGCTCGCTGACCAGCAGGCCGCCGATGCGTTTTGCTGCATCAGTTTCGCCGCTCGGCGGCCAGCTTATCGGGGCGATGGTTACGGGGTTGGGCTTCATAATTTCGTCCACCGTCAGACCAGCAAGGCTGTCGCGGGTTTCAGCAGGCGGCGCAGGTCGCCGTCGGTGAAAATGCCTTTCAGGCTGCCTTGTTGGTCGATTACGGCGAGCATGCCGAGGCTTTTTTTCGCTCATGGCGACCACGGCGGTTTTTCAAGGGCGTGCCTGCGGCGACGGCGGGCAGGGCGTCGCCGCTGTGCATCACGTCGGCCACGGTCAGGGCAGGCGGCGGCCGAGGCTGCCGGCGGGATGGCTGAGGGCGAAGTCGCCGCGGGTGAAGGAGCGGGCGTTGAGCAAAGGCAACGGCCAGCGCGTCGCCCAGCGCCAGCACGGCGGTGGTGCTGGAAGTGGGCGCTAGGCCGAGCGGGCAGGCTTCGCGCGACACGGCAGCGGTAATGTGGATATCGGCGTGGCGGGCAGGGTGGACTGGGGATGGGAGTGATGGCGGCCAGCACGATGTTTTTGCGTTTGAGCGCGGGCAGCAGGGCGATGATTTCGTCGCTTTCGCCGGAATTGGAAAGCGCCAGCACGGCATCGCCGTCGCACACTCATGCCCAAATCGCCGTGGGCGGCTTCGGCGGGGTGGACGAAAAACGCGGGGGTGCCGGTGCTGGCCAGGGGTGGCGGCGATTTTGCCGCCGATGTGGCCGGACTTTGCCCATGCCCATCACCACCACGCGGCCGCGGCAGGCAAGCAGCGCCTGCGCGGCGCGGGCAAAGCTGTTATCCAGCGAGCGCGCCACTTCGCGCACCGCGTCGGCTTCGGTTTGCATCGCTTCGCGCGCCCATTCCAGAAAATCGTGTTCTGCCTGCATCGCCACTCCGAAAATCAGGCAGCCTGAACGTTCGGCGAACGGGTTTCAGGCTGCCTGCAAACTGTTCAAAACAGTAAAAAAGCGTTAGCATGAAGACCTTTTTCACGCCTACGCAGAAGGAAAAACATGCGACGATTCTAGCCGAAGTCAAAGCACTTGGACAACAAATCTGGCTCGACAACCTGTCGCGCTCACTGCTGGAAAACGGCACGCTGGCACGGCTCTTGGCCGACGGCGTGTGCGGCGTTACTTCAATCCGGCGATTTTTCCAAAAAGCCTTCGCCGGCGACGAACTCTACCGCGCCGACATCGCCCGCCTGAAAGAGCAGGGGCCGACACCGGCGCAGATTTACGAAACGCTGGCGGTGGCCGACGTTCAGGCTGCCTGCGACATCTGCCTGGGCGAATTTCAGGCGCAGCGGCGGCAACAGTCGGGTGAGCCTGGAAGTGGCGCCCGAGCTGGCGCACAACGCCGCCGGCACCATCGGCGAAGCCCGCCGCCTGCACACGCTGCTCGCGCGCCCCCAACGCCATGATCAAAAATCCGCCACCGATGCCGGCATCCAAGCCTTTGAAACGCTTACCGCCGAAGGCATCAGCGTTAATCTGACCCTGCTGTTTTCCCGCGCGCAAACGCTCAAAGCCTACGCCGCCTACAGCCGCGGCATCGCCAAACGCGCCGCCGCCGGCCAGCTGGTGGGCGCAGCGCGCCGTTGCCAGCTTCTTTATTTCCCGCGTCGATGCCGCGCTGGATGGCAAGCTGCCTGAAAACCTGCGCGGCAAAAACTGCCATCGCGTTGGCCAAAGCCGCCTATCCGACTGGCAAAACCATGTGGCCGGCGCCGAATTTCAGGCTGCCGCAGCCGCCGGCGCCGCCCCCGTCAGCCTGCTGTGGGCATCGACCGGCGTGAAAAAACCCCGCCTATCCCGACACCCTGTATGTGGACAGCCTGATCGGCGAAAACACCGTTAATACCGTGCCCGACGCCACGCTGGCCGCCTTTATCGACCACGGCAGCGCCCGCCCCACCCTTACCGAAAACCAAGAGCAGGCACTCGCTGATCTGGCCGCCGCCGAAGCGGCCGGCGCCGAATTGAAACGCTGGCGCGCCAGCTGCAGGCCGTCGGTCTGCAGCAGTTCAAACAGGCGTTCGACCAGCTGCTCGCCGCATTGGGCTAACCGTTTTCAGGCTGCCTTCTATGCCAACCGGCTGTTGTGATTGCAGCCGGTTCCGCATGATCCGCGCCTGCGTTTTTCAGGCGGATTTCGGGTAAAATGCCGCTTTTTCAGGCTGCCTGTGCCTGCACCGTTTGTCCGATACATCAAAAAGCAACGAACCGCCATGAAACCATCCAAAATTTCTGCCCTTGCCGCCCTGTTTCTCTGCGGCTTTGCCGGCGCCGAGCCGCAGCCGCAGGTGAAAGACAGCCAGCTTTTTCGGCGAATGGGCATGCAAAAATCGCAGAGCAGCGCGATCCCATCCACACTTTCGCGCCGGACTACATCGTTTTTGCCGAAGAAAAACCTGCCCGCGCATCTGTATGTCGCGCTTACTTTGAGCGCACCTTGACGATGGCAAGGACGGCGGCAAAAACGCCAAGCCGCTGCGCTACCGCGAATACTATTCTGGTTTTTGGAACATCAAAGACGGCAACCGCGTGCTGCTGACCCTGTCGCTCGACAGAGTCGAGCGCCTGTACAAGCCTGAAGACATCCAAGACACCGCCCTGCGCAAGGAAGAAAAAGAATACATGGACTTTATGGCAGAAAGCGCACGGAAAAAAGTTTCAAATCCACCGATATGCGCGTGCTCGGCATACGCGGCAGCAAAAATGGCTGTTACCGATGACGAATCGCTGCTGTTTTGTACCAAGCAGCCTGAAAGCGGCAGCACCGGAACCAATACCCCAAAAGGCAGCCTGAACAATCCGCAGCAGCCTGAAACCCCAAACCCCAGCAAAGACACTAAAAAATGACCCCCTACACCCTCAAACAAGCCTCCGAATTATTACAATCCAAACAAATCTCCGCCGTCGAACTGGCGGGCGAATACCTCAAAGCCATCGCCGCGCACAATGCCGCCATCAACGGCTACATCACGCTTGACGAAGAAAAACCTCGCCGAAGCCCGCGCCGCCGACGCGCGCATTGCCGCCGGTAACGCCACCGCGCTCACCGGCGTGCCCGCTGCCTATAAAGACATCTTCTGCCAAAACCGGCTGGCGCAGCGCCTGTGCCAGCAAAATGCTTGATAACTTTATCTCGCCCTCACACCGCCACCGTCGTACAAAACCTGCTCGACCAAGGCATGGTAACGCTCGGCCGCACCAATATGGACGAATTTGCCATGGGTTCGGCCAACGAAAATTCCTATTACGGCGCGACCAAAAACCCGTGGAACACCGCCCATGTGCCCGGCGGCTCGTCCGCGGCTCCGGCAGCCGTGATTGCCGCCCGCCTTGCCCCCTGCCAGCTTAGGCTCCGACACCGGTGGCTCCATCCGCCAGCCCGCCTCCCATTGCGGCATTACAGGCTTGAAACCCACCTACGGCACCGTTTCCCGCTTCGGCATGATTGCCTACGCCTCCAGCCTCGACCAAGCCGGCCCGATGGCGCAAACCGCCGAAGACTGCGCCATCCTGCTCAACGCCATGGCAGGCTTTGACGAACGCGATTCCACCAGCCTCGAACGCGAAAACGAAGACTACACCCGCGACCTAAACCGCCCGCTCAAAGGCCTCAAAATCGGCCTGCCCAAAAGAATACTTCGGCGACGGCTGCGAAGCAGACGTCAAAACCGCCCCTGCACAACACCATCACCATCCTGCGCGAACAAGGCGCCGAAACGGTAGAAGTCTCCCTGCCGCAAACCGCCCTCTCCATCCCCGCCTATTACGTGCTCGCCTCCGCCGAAGCCAGCACCAACCTGTCGCGCTACGACGGCGTGCGCTACGGCCACCGCGCAGCCGAGTTTGCCAATCTCGAAGAAATGTACGCCAACACCCGCGCCGAAGGCTTCGGCAGCGAAGTCAAACGCCGCATCATGATCGGCACTTATGTACTGAGCCACGGCTACTACGACGCCTACTACATCAAAGCGCAAAAACTGCGCCGCCTCGTCGCCAACGATTTTCAGACGGCCTTTGCCGGATGTGACCTTATCCTAGGCCCCACCGCCCCATCTTCCGCCCCCGCAAATCGGCCAACACGGCGGCGACCCCTGAAAGCCTATCTTCCGACATCTACACCATCGCCGTCAACCTCGCCGGCCTGCCTGCCCTCAGCCTGCCCGCCGGCTTCGCCGCAACGGCCTCGCCCATCGGCGTACAGCTTATCGGCAACCACTTCTCCGAAGCCCGTCTGCTCAACGCCGCCCACCAAATCCAGCTTGCCAGCGACTGGCATGCCAAAGCGCCTGCGTTGTAAAAACCCAAACGGAAAACGGATTGGATGGAACAGCAGCCTGAAAACGCAGTTTGGCGTTTTCAGGCTGCTTTTTATCCAAAAAGCAGCGACAGACAGGCATCATCCAGCAATCCCACAACCGGCGAGGTTTGCACTGCAGCGTAGAAACGGCATTTCCCGCAGGAAATGCCGTTTTGATTTTCAGGCTGCTTTGAGTTGCCCAATTCCGGCCAACAGGGCTTTGGCCTGGTCTTGGATGCTGCTGCCGTTTGACTCGGCAATCAGCCTCGCGCAGGGTTTCGCGGGCGGTGGCGGCATCGTCGATTTCAGATACATCTTCGCCAGCTCCAGCTTGAGCTTCCAGCGGAGTATCCATATCGGAAACCTCGGCGCTGGCGATGGCATCGTGCGTCTGGTAGTTGGGCACTTCCGCTGCCGGCGCGGTAATTCGGCCAGCGCATCGGCGCTGAGACCTTCTGCTTCTGCAGCAAACGGCGCGGCAAACGGATCGGCATCGGCAGCGGAGATTTCAGGCTGCTGTGCCTGCTCGACTTGGGCAAAAATCCAAACCGTCGTCGAAAGACAAATCGGCAACAGACAAGTCGGCAAACCGGTGCCGCCGGCACATTCAAATCGGCGGTTTCGGAAACGGCCGGCGTATCCAGCGCGAAATCCAGCGGCATCGCTCTGCAGGGCAGGCTCGGCCAGCACTTTCGATATCGGCCACGGTCTGCTGGGGACTTTCAAAGTCCGCCGCAAAAATCCAAGGCGCCAAAGTCATCTGCTGCCTGGGTAACTGCCGGCTGCGGTTCGGGCTCGCCAACCGGCGCGAAATCGGCTACGGCAGGCTGCTCAAATGCAGGCTGTTCAAATGTAGGCTGTTCAAACACCGGTTCTGCAACGGCGGCAGGCTGTTCGAATACGGGCTGCTCGAATGCTGCCGGTTCAACAGCGGCAGGCTCGGCAAACTGCACTTCTTGCTCGCCAAGCGAGAAAGAAGTTTCAGGCTGCATGCTTTCGGGTTCGTCCGGCTGGATGAAGTCGAAATCGGCCATCCAATCGTCCTGCTCTTCGCTGGCGGGGAGGCGGCAACTCGCTGCTGCAGCGGCGCTTGCCGCAGGTTTGGCTGCAGCCCTGCGTGGCGGGAGCGGCTTCGACTTCTTCCCAGTTCCAGTCGCCGGCATCAAATTCGGTAGCTGATTGCGATGCGGCGCGCGCCAGCTCTTCCGGACGGTTTTCCTCAACCACCGCTTCAGGAGCTGCGCTATGGGTTTCAGGCTGGAAGCTGTCCAAATCGAATGTGGATGCCTGGGGTTGAACCTGCGGCTGGGCGGCGGAGTGATGCTCTCGGCAATATGAGACTTCGTCGTCATCCTCAAAATCGGCTTCGTCATCTGCCGCAGTTTGTACTGCAGCCTGCGCCGCAGTATTTTGTGCGGCAGCCGAATTCCATTTGACGCGGTTGGCCGCTTCGCTGGCGGTGGGCAGATCGTCTTCTTCGTTATCTGCCTCTTCCTTACGGCGGCGGCGGTTATTGAAGAGATAAGCGGAACCGCCCAGCACCAGTGCACCAGCGGCACCCATCGCCGCCCATTTGGTCCAGTCGATTTCTTCGCCGGCAGCACCGTCTTGGCCGGCAACATCCTGCTCGGCAGGCGGCGGAACCAATTCCGGATCGGGATTCTGCATAGGCGCTTCGGAAGCCGCGCCCTGTATTTCGGGCGGAATGGCGATTGTGCCTTCGGAAGCCTGCTGGCCGGCCGGAACATTGCCTGCCGAAGCGGGCGGAGTTTCAGGCTGCGACGGCTGTACCGGCGGCACAGGGCTCTTCAGGCTGCTTCGCCTGCTCCGGTTTGGCCGGTTCGGGTTTGACTGCTTCGGGTTTAACTGCTTCGCCTAGCCGGTTCTGGCTTCACCGGCTCGGGTTTGACTGCTTCGGGTTTTAGGCTGCTCTTGCTGCTTAACGGCATCCTGCGGTTTTACCTGCTCGCGCGGTACTACCACATCGTTTTTCACTTCGTCATTCCGTCCGGCCCGGTTGTCGGCCTGACGGTTCCAATCGCTGCGGGCGGCGGCACGGGCGGCACGCCGGTCGGCAGCGGCGGCGTAAGCTCGCCATTGCGAGGCGGACGGAATGTACAGATTGGCATTGCGGTGGATTTCATCGACACGACCGCGGCGGAACACGCCGGGTTGGCCGCCATCAGCGCCTGTATCGCGCGGCGCTGGCTGATGCTGTGCGGACGGTAGCGGCGGGCGATGGAGGCAACGCTCTCGCCGCGTTGGACGCGGTGGTAACGGCTTTTGGCAGAAGCGCCCTGGCGCTCGCGTTCGCCGGCGCCTTCCGGACGCAAAACCCTTTCCTGCTGCAAAGCATCGCCTGATGCGGGATCGGCGATGGGAGTCAGCGTACCGCTTTTACGCGGGGCTTTGCTTTGCTTTGGGTGCGGAGGCTTTGGCAGGGGTGTAACGGGCGGATTGACCATGGCTGTGTATTGACGTGTTTGTTTGCCGGCGGAAACGGTAAAGGTCAGGATGGGTTCGTGAACGGCGGAAGAAGAATGCAGGTGCAGCAGCACATTGCCGTTGCCCTGCGGAACCACCGTTCCTGAAGGTTGGCACCGGAAATACTGATGTTCCGGCTTTGCATTACCGCTTCGGCTTCCCGGCCGCTGATCACGATGCTGCCTGAAAACGGCTCTGCCCAAATTGATTGGACATTCAACCGCCCAAACCGGCAAGTGCCGGCACGGAACGGCCAAAAGACAGCGAAGCGGCGATTATTTTGTTTGTTTTCAAAGTAAGTCTCCATTAGCAAAGCTCCCCGCCAAGGGGCGCAAACCCGATCGGATGCTTTAAAAATTTTTGGTATGATAGCGGTTTCTTAACCTTTATGCCAAGCCAAACGGCGGTTTTTGCAGCAAATACTTGCCCTTTATCCGCGAAAACGCCGTTTTTCGGCACCCGCAGCCCAAAAACGGCACATTTGATATTAGAAACAACAAAATAAATACTTTAGCGCTTCTTAACCCATTTTATGGAAGTTTTATACAAAAAAGCTGCAACCGCCGCTATTGCAAGCCTCGCGGCGGTTCTTTCAGGGCTGCCTTTTGAAGCGCCGTTTAAAAAGTATTAACATAGCGCCCTTTTCCCACCCGCTACGAAAGACAGATTATGAAAATATTGCTGCTCGCGCCCCCGGCGCAGGCAAAGGAACACAGGCACAGTTCATCACCCGCGCCTTCGGCATTCCGCAGATTTCCACTGGCGATACGCTGCGCGCCGCCATCAAAGCCGGCACGCCGCTGGGTTTGGAAGCGAAAAATCATGGACGAAGGCGGCTGGTACGCGACGACATCATCATCGGCATGGTCAAAGAGCGCATCGCCCAAGACGACTGCCGCGACGGTTTTCTGTTTGACGGCTTCCCGCGCACGCTGGCACAGGCCGAAGCGCTGCAGCAGGCCGGCATCGCACTGGATGCGGTGGTTGAAATCGACGTGCCCGGACGCCGTGATTCTCGAGCGCATCAGCGGCCGCCGCGTGCACCCCGCTTCCGGCCGCAGCTACCACATCGTCCACAACCCGCCCAAAATCGAAGGCAAAGACGACGAAAACCGGCGAAGACCTGATCCAGCGCAGCGACGACAAAGAAGAAACCGTCCGCAAGCGCCTGGATGTTTACCACGGCGAAACCGCCGTTCTGATCGGCTTTTACAGCGGCTTGAGCGGCGAGCACGCCCCGCGCTACGTGAAAGTGGACGGCACCCGTCCGGTGGACGACGTGCGCGGCGAAATCCTGGCCGCGCTGGGCAAAAGCATGCAGCCCCAGGCAGCCTGAAACGCCTTTTGCCGTTTTCAGACTGCCTTTAGGCCTTCGCCGTTTCTATATTGATATTCAGGACAGGAGCAGAACATGAGCAAAACCGCATACGGATTCCTACTGGCCGTTGCGCTCTGCGGCAGCGCCGCCGCCGAATCGCTGACCGAAAAGCGTTTCGACCAAATGGGCGGCGGCCGCCTTGAAACCGAAAACTTCAGCGAAAGCAAGCTGTCGCTGCCCGCCGTGCCCGATCCGGCCGACCCCGAATGGCTCGACATCTACGTTTCGCCCACCTTCCGCGGCAAACCGCGCATCCTGCCTCAGCATCACCACCGCCGCCGACGGCAGCGTGCGCTATCTGCTGAACAATCAGCTCCGCCGCCGGCTACGACAACATCAGCGCCGAAGGCCTGCTGTGCGTTACCGGCAACAAGCTGCTCGGCTCCGAAGGCGCCAAGCTCAAAAACCTTTGCCTACGCCGATTTGGAAGGCCGCCGCTGGATCACACCGCGCCAGTCCGACTGGAAAGTCATCGGCGCAAAAATCAACGGCAGCGACCCGTGCGCCGCGAACTCTACATCGCCCTGTGCATCGACGGCCGCGCCAAAAACGACCAAGACATGCGCCAGCGCGTTGCCGAACAAATCGGCACCCGCCACCAGCGTGAATACAGCAAATAAACCGGCATTTTTCAGGCTGCCCGCACAGGATCAAGGGCAGCCTGAAAAACACTCTGCCTTTGGCATCCCCCTTTTTTCCCTACTGCGAGCCCGTCACGGCCACCCTTTCCCTGAAAAAATCTACTCCGGCAAAGTGCGCGACCTCTACGAAATCGACGACAAAACCATGCTCATCGTCGCCAGCGACCGCCTCTCCGCCTTCGACGTCATCCTGCCCGAACCCATCCCCGGCAAAGGCGAAATCCTTACCCAAATCTCCAATTTCTGGTTCGACAAACTCGCCCACATCATGCCCAACCACTTCACCGGCCAGAGCGTGTACGACGTGCTGCCCGAAGCCGAAGCCCGCGCTGTTGAAAAACGCGCCGTCGTCGCCAAAGCGCCTGGTGCCGGTAAAAATCGAAGCCATCGTACGCGGCTATCTGGCCGGCAGCGGCTGGAAGGAATACCAAAAACCGGCGCCGTCTGCGGCATCAGGCTGCCTGAAAACCTGCGCGAAGCCGAAAAACTGCCCGAAATCCTGTTCACCCCCTCCACCAAAGCCGAAGTCGGCGGCCACGACGAAAACATCAGCTTTGCCGAATGCGAAAGCATCATCGGCGCCGAACTGGCCGCGCAGGTGCGCGGCAAAGCCGTCGCCCTTTACAGCGAAGCGGCCGCCTACGCCGAAACGCGCGGCATCATCATCTGCGACACCAAATTCGAGTTCGGTCTCGACGAAAACGGCATGCTGACCCTGATGGACGAAGTGCTGACCCCTGATTCCAGCCGCTTCTGGCCGCAAAAGCCAGTACCAAATCGGCATCAGCCCGCCCTCGTTTGACAAACAGTTCGTGCGCGACTGGCTGGAAAGCAGCGGCTGGAACAAACAGCCGCCCGCCCCGCCGTGCCCGCCGACGTGATCGCCAAAACGCTGGCCAAATACCGCGAAGCGCTGGACTTGCTGAGCGGCAGCCTGAAAAACAAGACAGCCTGAAAACCCATTTCAGGTTTTTCAGGCTGCTTTTTGAGTTTCGACAGGATACGGAAAAAGACCCCCTGCCGTCATTCCTGCGCAAGCGAGAATCTTAGTTACCGCCAAACGGCTGTGCGTTTTCTCCAAACCTTGCCAAGTTCCAAACAAGATTCTCGCCGGCGCGGGGGTAGCGTAGCGGACTTGCGTAAGCCAAATGACGTTACAGAGAAAAAGGCAGCAGGTAGATTGAGGGTACCAAACCCAATATTTCCCAATACAAAGATTTGTTGGGGCGCACCCCGGCTACAACTGACAGGGCAGCCTGACTTGGCCAAAAGGCAGCCTGAAAACCCGTTTCAAGGTTTTCAGGCTGCTTTTGCTCGTTTAAAAACATTCGCATTTGCTTGCCGATACCGTGCGGATTTGCTACCATCCGCCCCGCATTAAGAGTTGGGACTTCCATGCCAACCTGCTTCGCGGTTTCGCCGAGTAAGGTGGACGGTTTTTTCAAAACCGATGTGGTTTGCGGCAGCGCCGCGAGCAATCGAAATCCCGCTTGAATGCGGGTATTTTTGCCCGCCGCACCGAAACAGGCAGCCTGAAGCCGTTTTCAGGCTGCTTTCCGCCACCCGCCAACGAAAGACCAAAGCCATGAGCGAATATCTTTTTCACCTCCGAATCCCGTATCCGAAGGCCATCCCGACAAAGTGGCTGACCAAATCTCCGACGCCATTCTCGACGCCGTTTTGGCGCAAGACCCCGCCGCGCGTGTCGCCGCCGAAACCCTGGTCAACACCGGCCTGTGCGTGCTCGCCGGCGAAATCACCACCCACGCCCACGTCGATTACATCAAAGTCGCCCGCGACACCATTGCCCGCATCGGCTACAACGACCCCGCGCTGTGTTTTGACAGCAAAGGCTGCGCCGTCGGCGTCTATTACGACCAACAATCGCCCGACATCGCCCAAGGCGTGAACGAAGGCGAAGGCTTGGATTTGGATCAGGGCGCGGGCGACCAAGGCTTGATGTTCGGCTACGCCTGCGACGAAACGCCCACCCTGATGCCCTTTGCCATCTACTACAGCCACCGCCTGATGCAGCGCCAGAGCGAACTGCGCCGCGACGGCCGCCTGCCGTGGCTGCGCCCCGACGCCAGCGCAGATTACCGCCGTGTACGACAGCGCAAGCGGCAAAGTGAAACGCATCGACACCGTCGTCCTCTCCACCCAGCACGACCCCGAAATCAGCCATGAAGAGCTGGAAAAACGGGTTATCGAGCACATCATCAAGCCCGTGCTGCCGCCCGAGATGCTCACCGCCGAAACCAAATACCTGATCAACCCCACTGGCAAATTCGTGATTGGCGGCCCGCACGGCGACTGCGGTTTGACCGGCCGCAAAATCATCGTCGATACCTACGGCGGCGCAGCCCCGCACGGTGGCGGCGCATTCTCCGGCAAAGACCCGAGCAAGGTTGACCGCTCCGCCGCCTACGCCTGCCGCTACGTGGCGAAAAACATCGTGGCCGCCGGCCTGCCACCCAGTGCCAAATCCAAATTTCCTACGCCATCGGCATCGCCGAGCCGACCTCGATAGCCATCGACACCTTCGGCACCGGCAAAATCAGTGAAGACAAACTGATCGCCATCGTGCGCGAACATTTCGATTTGCGCCCCAAAGGCATCGTCAAAATGCTCGATTTGCTGCGCCCGATTTACAGCAAAACCGCAGCCTACGGCCACTTCGGCCGCGAAGAGCCGGAGTTCACCTGGGAGCGCACTCGACAAAGCCGCCGCGCTTAAAGCCGCTGCAGGGCTGTAAAAACGCCGCAAAGGCAGCCTGAAAAACGGTTTCAAGCACCCGCCCACGCTTTAGTGCCCGGCAGGTGCTTTTTCGAGGCTGCCTGAAACGCCCCAAGCCCCTTTGCTATTTTGGCTGCGGCCGCTATAATGCGCAGCCCTACGGCGGGTCTCCCGCATGACAATTTCGAACAACGGGTCAGGGGCGGAAGCCAGCAGCCCACCGGGAGCGTCAGTGCCGGGGGTTCGGCTCGCCACCCTTTTTCCTTGCCGCCTGCCGCTTTGTAGGCGGCAATTTGTTTCTCAGGCAGCCTGAAAACCTTTTTCCTCACGCTTTAACCGGGAACTTTTATGAAACGCCTGCTTGTCTTTTGCCCTGTTTTTCCCCTGCCCCTTGCGCGCCGCCGCGCCGCTGCGAGGGTTTTACACATCCTACCAAGACTGGGACGCCGCCTGCGACAACACCGGCACCCTGCCGCATCGCCGGTTATCAGGGCGATGGAGAAATCGAACATCCGTATCCGTATTGTTCACACGCAAGGCGGGCGGCAATGCGCCGGTGATCGGGCAAATCGCCGTCGCCCCCGATTTCACCGACAATGCGCCCGATTTGAAGCTGGCGGCCAAAAAGCGAACTGCGGCTCAACGGCAAAACACTCGGTACGCTACGTTTTGACAAAGACGGCTATGGCAAGCTCAGCAGCAGGCAAACCCAAGCCCTGCTCGATGCGCTGCGGGGCGACGCGAAAATCGAAGTCGTGTCGGGTGCAAACACGTGGACGCTGTCGGACAAAGGCGCGGCGGCAGCCATGCTGAAACTTCTGACGAATTCAAGGCCGCCTGAACACGCCCTCGGCGCTGATACGCAAGGGCGCAGCACCCGCGCCGTACTGCAGCCGCAGCCGGTGCCGACCATCCGCGCCGCCGCCGTACCGCAAAAAGGTGAATACACGCTGAAAAAAGGCACGGCCAAACACAAAGCAGTAATGGCCTTGCTGCAAAAGAGCAATCAGGGACGTAAAAACGACGATCGTTTCGAGCGCTGCGGCGATCTGCACGAACCCGATCGGCAGCGCGACATCACGGTCTATCCGCTTAACAGCGAGACAGGGTGCTGATTGACACTTCGTGCATATCGGGCGCGTATCAGGGCACGAGCTTCAACGCCGTGATGAACGCCAAACTCAGCCGCGTCGAACAGGGTTTTGCCGCAGGAATACGGCGGCCATGCCGGCTTCGATCCGAAAACCGCCACGCTGTCGGGCGGTTTCAAAGGACGCGGTCTGGGCGACTGCGGGGGCGGCCAAAGCGCGGTGTGGAACGGCAAAACCTTTGTGCGCAGCCGTGAAGACACCACCGGCCAATGCAAAGGCTTTTTAGGCGGCGCATGGACGCTGCCGATATTCCAAAAGCAAAGTTGTCGGCGGCAAAAATAACGGCCGATCCGATGTACAGGCAGCCTGAAAGCGTAAAAACGGCTTTCAGGCTGCTGCGGTGCTGCCGGCTGACTGGTTGGAGTAATGCACGCGGTGCCGGCGGGCGTCGTGCTGGTGCTTTGGTATACTAATCGGCGCTTTCGGCCGCGGCGCCGCTGGCGCGGCGGCCGGAAATATTGCTCTGAAGTTTGTCCGTTTATTAGAAGAAAAAGGAACCACTATGCCCGTCCGCATGTTAAGTGTGCTGTTGATGCTGCTGCCCGCCGCCGCGCAGGCTTCCGGCGTCGATGGCGCCGCTCTGCCGCTGTGGTGGGGTCTGCCCTCTGTGCTGATCCTGCTCCATCGCCACCGGCCCTTTGTTTCCCCATACCTGGCACCACCACTTTGGCAGATTACCGCCGGCTGGACGCTGCTGTTTCTGATTCCTTTCAGCCTGGTGTACGGGTTGGGCGAAAGCCTGCATCTGGTGGTGCATGCGCTGGTGGGCGAATACATTCCGTTTATCCTGCTGCTGCTGGCGCTCTATACGATATCGGGCGGCATTTTTGGTGTGTGGGGCAACTCTGCGCGGCAGCGCGCGGCTCAACTACGCTGCTGCTGGCGATCGGCACGCTGCTGGCTTTCGGTAATGGGGACACCACCGGCGCGGCGATGCTGATGATCCGGCCGGTGCTCAAGGCCAATGAGCACCGCAAACACCGCGTGCGATGTGGTGGTGTTTTTATCTTTTGGTGGCTCGATATCGGCGGCGGCCTGACGCCGCTGGGCGATCCGCCGCTGTTTCTCGGTTTTCTCAAAGGCGTCGATTTCGGCTGGACGGTGGTGCATATGGCCGCGCCGGTGCTGATCAGCGCCGCGGTGCTGCTGACGGCGTTTTACCTGCTCGATGCGCGCTACACGCCCAGTCAGACGAAGTGCTGCCGCACGAAACCGCCGACGAAGGCAAATCAAAATCTTCGGCAAGATCAACTTTCTGCTTTTTGGCGGGCGTGGTCGGCGCGGTGCTGATGTCCGGCCTGTGGAAAGCCCGATCATCCCGGCTTCAACTATCTTCGGCACTGCCTATCTGCTGCCCAATCTGGTGCGCGACGTCATCCTGCTGGCGCTGGCGCTGGTCTCGCTCTTGCTCACGCCCAAGCAGGTGCGCGCCGGTAACGAGTTCAACTGGGACCCGATTATGGAAGTGGGCAAGCTGTTTCTCGGCATCTTTATCAGCATCTCGCCGGTTATCGCCATTTTGCAGGCGGGCGAACACGGCGCCTTCGCTCCCTTAATCGCGCTGGTGCACGATTCGGCCGGCAATCCGGTCAATACCATGTATTTCTGGATGAGCGGCCTGCTGTCGGCGATTTTGGACAACGCGCCCACCTATCTGGTGTTCTTCAATATGGCCGGCGGCGACGCCCAAAGCCTGATGACCGGCCCGCTGTTCCACACCCTGCTGGCGGTATCGATGGGCTCGGTGTTTATGGGCGCCCTAAGCTATATCGGCAATGCGCCGAACTTTATGGTCAAAGCGATTGCCGAGCAGCGCAAAGTGGCAATGCCCAGCTTCTTCGGCTATCTGGCCTGGTCCTTCGGCATACTGGTGCCGCTGTTTCGGCTGCACACGCTGATTTTCTTCGTATTCCAACTGTTTTGATTTTTTCAGGCTGCCTTTATCCGAGGCGGCCTGAAAAGCGATTTTCCGCATTGTTCTAGGACTTTTGTTTCATGCTGCTCGCACTGTCTTTGCAGGACTTTGTCCTGGTTGAAAAACTCGATCTCGATTTCCAAGGCGGCTTTACCGTGCTCACCGGCGAAACCGGCGCCGGCAAATCGGTTACCCTTGATGCCGTCGGCCTGCTCTTGGGCGACAAAGCCGATTACGCCTAGTGCGCACCGGCGCCAAAGAAGCGCGCCTTTCTGCCCTGTTCGACCTTTCCGCCCTGCCCGATTTGGCCGCCGAGCTGCGCGATCAGGGGCTGCTGGACGAAGACGCCGCCGAACTCAGCCTGCGCCGGATTATCGACGCCAAAGGCCGCAGCCGCAGCTGATCAACAACCAGACCGCCACCCTCGCCCAGCTCAAACACATCGGCGAGCAGCTGATCGACATCCACGGCCAAAAGCGCCCACCACTCGCTCAATCACGAAGCCGCCCAGCGCCACCTGCTCGATGCCTTTTCAGGCAGGCCTGAAAACCGCCGACGAGTGCGCCAGCACTACCGGCTGTGGCAGCAGGCGCTGCGGGCGCTGGAGCAGAGCGCAAACCCAGTCCGAGCACATCGCCCTCGAGCGCGAGCGGCTCGAATGGCAGTTTGGCGAACTCGACAAACTCGGCGCCGCCGAAGGCGAATGGGAAAGCCTCAACCGCAGCTACGACAGCCTGGCCAACGCCGCCGAACTGCTGCGAGTCCGCCGGGAAACCGCCCGCGAATACATCGACGGCGAAGACGGCGCCGCCAGCCTGCTCTACCGCTGCCGCCGCGAACTGGAAAACCTCGCCGCCATCGAGCCGCGCTTTGCCGAGAGCATCGAGCTCATCGCCTCGGCCGAAGCCGAGCTGGAAGAAGTTTCCGCCAATCTCAGAAGTGTCGGCGGCAGCGTCGAAATCAACCCGCAGGAATTGGCGCTGCGGGAAGAGCGGATGCGCGAGCTGATGTCCGCCGCCCGCAAATACCGCGTCGAACCGGCCGAGCTGCCGGCCAAACTCGCCGAAATCCGAGCCGCCCTCAACGATTTGGACGCCGCCGCCGACACCGAAGCCCTGCGCCAAAACGCCGAGCGCTGCGAAACCGCCTACCACGAAGCTGCCCAACGCCTGTCCGCCCAACGGCGCCAAGGTGCCGCCAAACCGGCCGACGAAACCTGCGCCCACCTGCGAAAAACTGGCGATGAAAGGCGCGCTTTTCATATCGAACTGCTGCCCTCCGCCCCCGCGCGCCCACGGTTTGGAACAGGTGCAGTATCAGGTGGCCGCCAACAAAGGCAACCCGCTGCGTCCGCTAAACAAAGCCGCGTCCGGCGGCGAACTCGCCCGCATCAGCCTGTCGCTGCAGGTGGCCGCCAGCCGCTACACCCAAGTGCCGACGTTGATTTTCGACGAAGTCGATACCGGCGTCGGCGGCGGCGTTGCCGAAACCGTCGGCCGCGCCTGCGCAGCCTCGGCGCCCGCCGCAGGTGCTGGCCGTTACCCACACCTGCCCCAAGTGGCCGCCTGCGGCGAACAGCACTGGCAGGTCAGCAAGCACGGCAAGGGCGAGCAGACCGTCAGCGAAATCCGCGTGCTCGAAGGCGACGCGCGCACCGCCGAAATCGCCCGCATGCTCGGCGGCGAAACCATCACCGACACCACCCGCGCCCACGCCGCCGAAAGTGCTGGCAATGGCGGCGCGGGATTAGGGTTTCAGCTTTTTCAGGCTGCCTGAAACATGCCGATTAGGCAGCCTGAAAAGCCGTTTGACCGATACAGAAGCAGCCCTGAAAGACAACACCGTTTTTCAGGCTGCTTCGGACATGTCGGGCAGCCTGAATGGTGCAGCGCAGTTGCGACGCCCAAACCCAATCCCGTCATTGCCCAACAGTCAAAACAGCAGCCTGGAAAACCACCGCCTCCGTTTGCGGGCTTTGCAGTTACGCAGCCCGCCTATCGCCGCGATTGTGCAAGGCGGCGGGCTTTTGTTTACAAACAAATGAGGCATCAGTAACAAAAAAGGTGCTGAGAATCGCTGCAAGCCTTATGCTGCAAAGCTCAAGCGGGGGCAAAACCCTTGAACACAAAAATGCTTTTTCTGCGGCTCAAAATCAGTCAAAAAGAACGGCTGTCGAAACACTCGACAAAGGTATAAATGTCTGACCTGTGGCAGGCAGTTTGACGGCGGCAAACGGATAAACCCACAAACGCTATGGCAAGCCTACACCCGCAAGCAAACAAACCGCCGCAAAGCTTGCCGCCACCTACGGATGCAGCCGCTAAACCATCCTGCGCCATCTCAAAAAGGCAACCCCAAAAGCACAGTTTGCCACGCCCAAGCGAGCCAACGTCGTGATGGACACCACCTACTTCGGGCACCGTTTCGGCGTCATGGTTTTTGTTCGACAGCATCAGCGGCAAAGCGCTTTCGGTAACCGAAGTCAAAAAGTGAAAACAACGCCCGCTTTACGCCGAAGCCATCGGCAGCCTGAAAGCCAAAGGCATTGAAATACAAAGTATCGTCTGCGACAGCCGCCACCTGACGCGCAACCCACAAACGGCTGCAGGCAAAAGAGCTGTGGCGGCTGGTGCACTAAGCCCTGAAAAGCAGCCGCAGGAGCCGATTTTGAAAGCAGCCTGAAAGCATAGTTCGAACGGCACAAAGACTTCTTCAACGAACGCACGAAGAACTCCGAAACGGGCAAATCCCACTACACCCACTCAAGACTGTGCAAAGCGGCATTTGAGTGTCATCACGGCATGAGAATAGCAAATAAGATTCTATTTATTAAAGATTATTTCTCTATCTCTAGTGATGAGTAGCACTCATTTGTTACTTTATGCCCGAATCCAAGCGCCGAAAAGGTTTTCAGGGCTGCCTATCCGCGCTGGAATAGGCAGCCTGAAAAACCGTTTGACCGCGCGTTATGCCCCGAGCGGCAGCCATGCCGGCTCGGCTTCGAGTTCGACACCGAAGCGCGCTTTGTCAACCGTGGCGCGCACTTCGTCCGGGACAGGCGGCGCACATCCTCGGCGGTGGCGCCGCCGCGGTTGACCAACACCAGCGCCTGCCGCTCGTGCACCGCCGCGCCGCCGATCTGCCGCCCTTTGAGTCCGGCCTGCTCGATCAGCCAGCCGGCGGCCGGTTTCGATGCTGCCGTCCGGCTGCGGGTAGTGCGGCATATCCGGGATAACGCGCCAGCAGCGCGGCACCGGCAGTGGCATCAACCAGCGGGTTTTTTGTAGAAACTGCCGGCATTGCCGGTTTGGGCGGGATCGGGCAGTTTTTCGCGGCGGATGCGGCAAACGGCAGCAGCCACTTCGCGGGCGCTGGGCGCGGTTTTCGCCCTCGGCGGCCAGAAGCGCATCCGAGATTGCCGTAACCGAGCTTGGGCGTGAAGCGGCGGGAAAGGGCAAATGTAACCGCGCAAATCACATAGCGGCCTTTGCCCTCGCCTTTAAAACGGAGGCTGTCGCGGTAGGCGAAGCGGCAGTCTGCCTGCGTGAGTTCGACAGAACATCTCTGAGCCAAATCGTAGCAGCGCACGCTGTGAACCAGGTCTTTCACTTCCACGCCGTAAGCGCCGATATTCTGCACCGGCGCGGCCGACGGTGCCGGGTATCAGGCTCAGGTTTTTCGGCGCCGTACAGCTCCCGAGCAATCATCTCCTGCACAAAGTCGTGCCAGATTTCGCCCGCCTGCGCCTGCACCAACACGCGGCCGTCCTGCCGCTCGCCGATGATGCGGATGCCTTTATTCGCCATTTTGACCACCAGACCCGGATAGTCGCGCATAAACAGCACGTTGCTACCGCCGCCCAGCCACAGCACGGTGGCGGGGTCCGAAACTCGGGCAGATTGAAAATTTCAGGCAGCTGCCCCTTCATTTATCGAGCGTACAGAAGGCGGCGGCGCGGGCGCTCAGGCCGAAGGTGTGCAGCGGCTGCAGATCGTGGCGGGCGGATACGGCAATCATGGGCGGCATTTCCAATGCGGTGGACATACAAAAAGATACCGTTTCAGGCTGCCTGAAACGGCGGCGCTGATGTACCGCCGGCGGCTGATTCTGTTCGAAGATTGCGCCCTTTTCCACCCGCTAAGTTTGTTACGATGACCCTGCTGCTGCCTGCGCCGTCCTCTTCTCCGTCCCGGCTTTTGCCGCCGAAAGCGAAACCGTCAATATCGACGCCGAACTCGAGCAAAGCTGTCTGGCGCTCTACCAGCGCGGCATCTATATGGCCACCGGCCGCATCTGCTACCCCAAAGACTCCGCCACCGCCGGCTATTACAGCGACCTGACCACTGGTGCTGATCGCCAACGACCCCGACATGCGGCGCTGCGCCGCCTACGCCCGCGCCACCAAAAGACACCGCCGACACGCCGACCAACGCTTTTATCGCCGATTTTTGCCAAGCGTTATCCCGAACAGGAAATTAGCAGTGTCGGCACAAAACCCGCCGCTTCTGCAGCGAAACCGAGCCGCTGCGCAGAAGTGGTGGCCCACCACCCGAGCGCTGATTGAAAAACGCCTGCCCGAAATCGTGCGCCAAGACGCCGAACGCCGCCGCGCCGCCGCGAGGAAGTAAGCGAACAAAGCATACAGGACGAATTGGCCCAAAGCCCGCAAAGAATGGGAAGAGACCCGCGCCAAAGTCCGCGCCGAACAGCAAAACCGGCCGGCCAAAGCCGCCCGCCCCGGCAAAAATAAGCCCCAAACGAAAGGGGTAACATGAAACCGATTAATCTTTCCTACTCGCCCTGAGCGCCGCCCTACTCTCCAGCACCGGCACTGGCCGCCGAAACCGCCGGCAGCAATGCCGAGTTGAGCAAAGCTGCATCAAACTCTACGAGCGCAGTGTCCATTTCACCACCGGCCGCGCTGTCATCCGCAGGGGTCGGCCAGCGCCAAATCACTACAGCGACCTGTACATCATGCTGGTGGCTGCCGATCCGGAAATCGCGCAGCGCTGCGTGCAACACGATGCCGATCTGGGAAAAAAACACCAGGCGGCCACTTTGTACGAATGGGTTGAAGCCGACTTTGAAAAACGCTATCCGATGCCCGATGCCAAAACCAGCGCCGCCAAACGCCAGCAGTATTGCCGCGACACCCAGCCGATGCGCGAAGAAGCGATAGCCCATGCCGAAGCGGCGGTGGCCAGACTGCTGCCGGCGATAATCAGCGAAAATGCCAAGCGCCAGCGGCAGGCAGGCGAAACCGTGAGCGAAGACGAAGTCCGCCGCCGGCAGCAAAAAGCTTTGCAGCAATGGGAGCAAGAGCGCGACGCCGCGCGTGCCGAAAAGCAGGATTGGAACCAGCCCGCCGCCAAGCGCAAACGCTAAACCGTTTTCAGGCTGCCTTTTCAGCAAAAGGCAGCCTGAAAACCCATTTACGCGAAGCGCCATGTACCGCCTCGCACGCATCTACGGCTTTCAGGCTGCCCCGGACGAAGCCGCCGTCTTTCTCGACCGCCTCTATCCGCGCGGCATCCGCAAAGAAACCATGAGCCGGTTCGTCTGGCTCAAAGACGCTTACGCCCTCGACCGTGCTGCGCGAGGTGGTACCACCAAGACCCCGACAGCCGTTTTGCCGAATTTGCCCGCCGCTACCGCGCCGAGCTGGCCGCGCCCGAGCGGCAGGCGGCGCTGGAAGAGCTGCGCCGCATCCATGCCGGACATCCCGTCACTGTGCTGTTAAGTGCCGTCAAAAATCCCGAACACTCCCATCTTTCGGTATTGCGCGACCATCTGCTCGCCCTTGAAGGCAGCCTGAAAAACGGGAGCGGCGCATGAGCTACTGCCGTTTTGCCAGCAGCCTGCCCGCCGGCAGCAGCGACCCCAACAAACACCACGACCACGTTTACGGCTTTGCCGTGGCCGACGACAGGGAACTTTTCGAGCGGCTGGTGCTGGAAATCAACCAGGCCGGCCTGAGCTGGACGCTGATTCTGCGCAAGCAGCGCGCCTTTCGAGGCTGCCTATCGCGGCTTTGACATCGCCGCCGTCGCCGCGTTTGGCGACCAGACCGCGAAACGCCTGCTCGCCGATGCCGGCATCGTGCGCAACCGCCTGAAAATCAACGCCGCCATCCACAACGCCCGCCAAATCGCTTGCCATCCAAGCCGAACACGGCTCCTTCAAAAACTGGCTCGACGCCCACGCCGCCGCCGCGCCCGGTTTGGACGGCTGGCTGAAAATCTTTAAAAACCTTCAAGTTCGTCGGCCGCGAAATCGTCAACGAATTTCTGATGAGCACCGGCTACCTGCCCGGCGCCCACGATGCCGACTGCCCGGTTGCCGCCCGCTTGGGCAGGCGCTGAAACGGCGGGGCAAAATCAAAGCAGCCTGAAAACCGCGGATACGGTTTTCAGGCTGCTGTATCCTTGTTCAGGCTGCCTCAGTGTGTCTGCGTCCGCCGAACACCCTGCACCAGCAGCGCGGCCACTGACCACGGCGGCGCCGGCCCAGTCGCCAGCCGTTGAGCGGTTCGTGCAGAATCAGCGCGCCCAGCAGCAGGGCGATAACCGGAATCAGCAGCGCCAGCGGGGTGATTTTGCCGGCGGGGTGGCGGGAGAGCAGGCTGCCCCAGCCGGAGTAGCAGCCCAGGCTGGCCAGATAGCTGAGAAAGGCGACGCCGACCCAGCCGCGCCAAGTCGTGCCGCCGATTTGCGCGGCGATGCCGTCAAACCCGTACAGCGCGGGCGGTGAGCGCAAAGGCCGGCAGGGTAACGACATTGCCCCACACCACCAGCGACAGCGCCTGCACGCGGCCGATTTTCTTCACCAGCAGATTGCCCGCCGCCCAGGCCAGCGCGGCGGCCAGCGACAGCAGCATGCCGAGCATCGGCAATTCGCCCCGATATTGGCCGATGCCGATTAAGCCCAGCCCCGCCGCCGCCAGCAGCATCGCCGTCCAATGGTTGCCGCGCACCGGCTCGCGCCACAGCATGGCGGCGATGATAACGGTGAAAAACACCTGCGCCTGATGCACCAGCGCCGCCAGCCCGGTAGGCATGCCGACGGCCAGCGCGCCAAACAGCAGGCTGAACTGGCCGAAGCTGATGGCCAGCCCGTAGGCGGCCAGCCAGTACCAGCGCACGGCGGGGTGCGGTATGAAAAACAGCGCGGGAAACAGCATCAGGGCAAAACGCAGCACGCCCAGCACCATCGGACTGATTTCGGCCAGCGCGAGTTTCGCAAAATAAAGCTGACGCCCCACAGGAAAATCACCGCAGCGGCAATCAGGGCGTCGGTTTTGTTTAAGGGGTGTGGGCGGGCATGGGCTTTCTCGGGTGGGGGTAGGGGCTGTTTTCAAACCAATCCGGTTCGTGCAATATTTTTCAGGCTGCCTGCTGTGAGCCGCCGATGCTTTCAGGCTGCCTGCCGCAAGCGGCCGCAGGCAGCCTGAAAAACCTTTGGGCGCGGCTGTTTTAGCACCGGCAATCGGCTATAATCCGCCGTTTTCAAATTTATCTTTTCTATTTCTTTTTACCTTCTTAGGCCTTTCACCATGCTCGACAAATACTCCCCGCCGAAATCAAGCCAAAACACTATCAAAACTGGGAAAAAACAAAGGCTATTTCGCCGCCAATTTCGCCCGCCGAAAGTTTCTCCATCCAGCTTCCCCGCCCAACGTAACCGGCACGCTGCACATGGGGCGCGCGTTTAACCAAACGATTATGGACGGCTTAACGCGCTACTACCGCATGAAAGGCTACAACACCGCGTGGATTCCGGGCACCGACCACGCGGGCATCGCCACGCAGATTGTGGTGGAGCGCCAGCTCGCCGCCGAAGGCGTGTCGCGCCACGATTTGGGGCGTGAAAAATTCTTGGAAAAAGTGTGGGCGTGGAAAAAAACATTTCCGGCGGCACGATTACGCAGCAGATGCGCCGCGTCGGCTGCTCGGCAGACTGGCAGCGCGAGTATTTCACGATGGACGACGTGCGCGCGCAAACCGTTACCGAAGTGTTCGTGCGCCTGTTTGAGCAGGGTTTGATTTATCGTGGCAAGCGGCTGGTGAACTGGGATCCCGTGCTCGGCACGGCGGTATCCGATTTGGAAGTGGAAAGCGTGGAAGAAGACGGCTCGATGTGGCACATCCGCTATCCGCTGGTTGATGGTTCAGACGGCCTTATCGTCGCCACCACCCGCCCCGAAACCATGCTGGGCGACGTGGCCGTGGCCGTGCATCCCGAAGACGAACGCTACGCGCGTTTTATCGGCAAAGAGCTGGTATTGCCGCTCACCGGCCGCACCATTCCCGTGATTGCCGACGAATATGTGGAAAAAGATTTCGGCACGGGCTGCGTGAAAATCACCCCGCGCACGATTTCAACGACTACGAAGTGGGCAAACGCCACGACACCAAACTGGTAAACGTGTTTGATTTAACAGCAAAAATCCTGAGCGATGCCGAAGTGTTCAACTACAAAGGCGAAGCGCAACCGGGTTTCAGGCTGCCTGAACAATACGCAGGCTTGGACCGCTTTGCCGCGCGCAAACAAATCGTTGCCGACCTGAAAGAACAGGGCTTTTTGCAGGAAATCAAACCGCACAAGCTGATGACGCCGAAAGGCGACCGTACAGGCTCAGTGATTGAACCGATGCTGACCAGCCAATGGTTTGTCGCCATGAATGCCAAGCCGCAGGGCATCGAGCCGAACAGCGAATACCGCGGCCTGAGTTTGGCGGAAAAGGCGAAAAAGGCGGTGGACAGCGGCGCGGTACGCTTCATCCCCGAAAACTGGGTCAATACCTATAACCAATGGATGAACAACATCCAAGACTGGTGTATCTCTCGCCAACTGTGGTGGGGGCATCAAATCCCCGCGTGGTACGACGAAGAAGGCAGGGTGTATGTGGCGCAGGACGAGTTCGGCGCGTATTGGGATGCCTTTGCCGCCCGCTACGAAGCGCGCCAAAACGCAGGTATCGCGGACAACAGCGATTTGCGCCTGATGGCGGATTTTATCCGCGTGGTGCAGAAGCTGGAAAGTTTGGAACTGCCCGTTGATAATTTGCAAGCCGAGTTGGCGGAAGAAAAAGCCCGCGCTGTTAAGCAGGCGCAAGCCGCAGGTATACGGCTTACGCGCGATGAAGACGTGCTGGACACATGGTTCTCCCTCCGCGCTCGTGCCGTTCTCCACGCTCGGCTGGCCGTCTGAAACCGACGAACTCAAAGCCTTCCTGCCGTCCAACGTCTTGGTAACCGGCTACGAAATCATCTTCTTCTGGGTGGCGCGCATGATTATGATGACCACCCACTTCACCGGCAAAGTGCCGTTTAAAGACGATGTACATCCACGGCATCGTGCGCGATCACGAAGGCAAAAAAATGTCCAAATCCGAAGGCAACGTCATCGACCCCGTCGATTTGATTGACGGCATCGACTTGGACAAGCTGCTGGTGAAACGCACGACCGGCCTGCGCAAGCGAAACCGCCCGCCGTGAAAACCACCGAAAACACTGTTCCCCGAAGGCATCCCGCCATGGGGGCAGACGCATTGCGTTTCACCATGGCCAGCTACGCCAGCCTCGGCCGCAGCGTAAACTTCGACTTCAAACGCGCCGAAGGCTACCGCAACTTCTGCAACAAATTATGGAACGCCACCAACTTCGTCTTGATGAACACCGAAAACCAAGACTGCGGCCAAGACGAAACCCAGCCTTTGGCATACACCTTTGCCGACCAGTGGATTATCGGCAAACTCCAACAAACCGAAGCCGCCGTAGCCGAAGCCTTTGAAACCTACCGCTTCGACCTCGCCGCGCAAACCCTGTACGAATTCGTGTGGAACGAATACTGCGACTGGTACATCGAGCTTGCCAAAGTGCAAATCCAAACCGGCTGCCCCACCACCCAGCGCACCACCCGCCGCACCCTCGTGCGCGTGCTCGAAGCCATCCTGCGCCTCTTGCACCCCATCATGCCCTTCATCACCGAAGAGCTGTGGCAGACCGTCGCCCCGCTGGCCAACGCCAAACACAGCGACAGCATCATGCTCGCCGCCTACGCGAAGCCGACCCTGGAAAAATCGTCCCCGCCGCCTTCGACAAAATGGGCCAGCCTGAAAGATTTGGCCGACGAAGTGCGCAAACTGCGCGGCGAAATGGGCATCGCGCCAACGTCAAAGCCCGCGCTGTTTGTCGAAGGCGGCAGCGACTTGGCCGACCTGCCTCAAATACCTGCCCGCCCTCACCCGTCTCACCGAAGCCAAGCTGGTGGACAAACTGCCCGAAGCCGAAGACGCCCCCGTCGCCGTGTGCAACGGCGCACGCCTGATGCTCAAAGTGGAAATCGACAAAGCCGCCGAAACCGCGCGTTTGAGCAAAGAGGCCGAGAAACTGCAAAAAGCACTCGACAAACTCAACGCCAAACTCACCAAACCCGGCTACACGACCAAAAGCCCCGCGCATCTGGTGGAAAGGATAAGGCGGATTTGGCGGAGTTGGTGAGATAAGATGGGGAAAGTGGAAGGGCAGTTGGCGAAGTTGAAAGGGTAGTATTGTTTGGTTGTGAGAAAGGCAGCCTGGAAACGGTTTCAGGTTGCTTTTTTCACTGACTTTAGAAACAAACCCTAATTAGGTATTTTATGGAACGAATAGCAAAACAAATTATTGAATCCGAAGTAGGACAGTCTATTAGAAGACTTCTATATATATCACATGACTATTTTAGCAATGCTGGAACAGGAATAATTATAAAATTCAATAATAAATACTATCTCTCATGCCTTTACCACTCTTTTCAGGTAGAAATAACGAAATTGATGAAGAGGCAGTTCGAGGTTTTACGAATAATGTATAAAACATATTTAGGAGATTTTTGATAGGGAAGATATTGAATTAGAAAAATTAGTGCTTATTCCTATGAACTGCTCTGCGACCACAATCCAAAATGATTTAATGCTTAGTGAGGAAATCTTAACGATGGAATTAGCAGGAATAAACAATTTAACTCCACACGGATATTTAGATTTTGATGACGATAAGATGCAACAATATTTATTGTCTGATAAAGATCAATTCTAGGTGAAACTTTATTTGCTTATGGATTTCCGTTAGAGAAAAATGAAATTGATTTTTGAAATAAGTGATGATGGTAGTATCAGCCAAATAAACAGAGTTAATCATGAGGCTAGGCCTTTTGGCGGTAGATGTATAAGAGATGAAATTGGATTTGCTATAAAAAAAAAGATGCCAATAGCGAATTTGGTATGACTGTTAATGGCATGAGTGGCGGTGTAGTTTTAAGAGCATGTGGCAACTCCATTGAATGGGTCGGTATTGCTATGCGCGCAAATGATGATTTAATCAGGTTTATTCCATATTATTTTAGTTGCTAAGTCAATTGTATATTTTAGAACAGAGAACAAACGTAACTGAGCAAGCAGCATGGCATTGAACCAAGACTCCAACAAACCATTAAATCATCTGAGACCTTTGCAAAATACCTCTCTTCACCTTTTCGCTGACAGCCGGAAACTCAAACACAGGTTTTCGGCTGTTTTCTGCCTCAATCACCCTGATTTTACCCAAATATCCCTTTTTCTCCCCGGTCACCCCATAATAGAGCATCTGAACCGCCTTTTAGGCGGCAACAGGCACACCTTAGCCTGTTAGCCGCTTTCAACGGTTAAACACGCATCGCCTTCTAGATGGCTTTTGCGCACTCACTTTACACAGACCAAAATAGGCCGCCCGGGCGTAACGGAATTTACGGTGCAGCGTCCCGAAGCTTTGTTCGACTCACATAACGGGTCTTCGACAGATATCGGTTGCGCTTCGTCTGCGCCTCCGTCAGCGGACGGTTGCGGTGGGCTTTGCGCATACGCCGTCCTGCAGCCGATGCTCTTCCAGATGTTGTCGGTTTTCCTGACTGTCATAGCCTTTGTCGGCATAGACGGTCGTACCTTCGGCTATCCCTTCCAGCAAAGGCGACAGGTGGTTCTACACTCATGGGTATTGGCGGGGTGATGTCAGTTTCTCGATATAGCCTTCCTCATCGGTACGGGTATGTTGTTTGTAACAGAGTCTGTATAAACCGTTTTTCTTTGTCCAACGGGCATCTTTATCTTGCTCTCGGTAGTGGTTTGGCCGCTGACGTCCTTCCTCATCAACTTCTATGGCTTGACGCCGTTTGCTGCAGCGGTTTGAATAATGGTGGCGTCGACGACGGCGGCGGATGCTCTCTACTTTTAGGTTTTCGGTCAGTTGGCGGTTAATCGGTTCCAGCAATTCGGACAGGGTGTCGTCTTGCGCCAGCCAGTTGCGGTAGCGGCATAAGGTGCTGTAATCGGGGATGCTCCAGTCTCGTCAAAACGGCAAAACAGGTTGAAGTCGATGCGGGTGATGAGGCTGTGTTCGAGTTCGGGATCGGAGAGGCTGTGCCATTGTCCGAGCAGGACGGCTTTGAACATGGAGCAGTGGATAGGCGGGGCGGCCGCGGTGGTCTCTAAGGTAACGGGTTCTTTGACGATTCAGGTACTGTTCGATCGGTTGCGCAATCAATCACCTGATCCAACTTCAATAGTGGGAAGCGGTCGATGTGTCGGCAATCATGGCTTGGGCGGTTTGCCGAAGAAGGTGCTCATGAGAAACTCCCTAAATGTCCTGGTGGGAATTTTAGGGGATTTTTGAGATTTTGCAAAGGTCTCCATCTGTTTTGCGTTGGGTTTACAACCCAACCTACCCAAAAAGCAAGCGTAGGTTGGGTCAAGACCCAACAAAACCGTTAAATCATCTGTTTTGTGTTGGGTTTACAGCCCTAAGCGACCAAAAAGGCCGTCTGAAACTGCTCTTTCAGACGGCCTCCCCATTTTCAGGCTGCCCTTCCCACAGGCGGCCTGAAACCTTACCCACCAAACCTATCCGATCATTCCCGCGCAGGCGGGAATCTGAGTGAAGTTAAGCAATGGTCTGTTTATCAGGATATTACCGAACAACAAACAAGATTCCCTGCCTGCGCGGGAATGATTTCGGTGATTTTGTTTTTCAGACGGCCTCCCTGTTTTCAGGCTGCCTCGCCGCCGGGATACGGCTAAAATACCGCAGGCAAGCCCACGACCCCAAGCCAGCCTGAAACCGTCCCGACTTTCTCAGGCTGCCGCAAACGGAACTCTATGGACAATCTCATCATCTACAACACTCGACGACGGCCAAAGCCATGCGTTTCCCCTGCTGAGTGTCCGACGGCGAAGCTTGCTCACGCAAAAACCAGCTTGCCGAACTTTTAGCACCTCTGTGCCCAATATCGCCGCATATTAAAAACATATTGAAAGACAAAGAGTTGAACGAGGTTTCAGTTATTAAGGATTTCTTATATAACCGCCCAAGACGCAAGCAGTATCAGGTCAAGCATTACGCGCTGGATATGATTCTGGCCGTCGGCTTTCCGCGTCCGCAGCCCGCGTGGGGTGCAGATCCGCCGCTGGGCAAATACGCAGCTTCGCGCTTATTTGGACAAGGGTTTTAGTGCTGGACAAAGAGCGGCTGAAAAATCCGCAGGGGCGTTTCGATTATTTTGACGACCTGCTGGCGGAAATCCGCGAAATCCGCGCCAGCGAAGCACGGTTTTATCAGAAAGTGCGCGATTTGTTCGCCCTATCCAGCGACTACGACAAAACCGATAAGGCGGCGCAGATGCTGCCGAAACGCAAAACAAGCTGATTTTTGCCGTTACCCGCCAAACGGCGGCGGAACTGGTCTGCGCCCGCGCCGATGCCGCGCTGCCGAATATGGGCTTGACCTCATGGAAAGGGAGGATGGTGCGTAAAGGCGATATTGTGGTGGCGAAAAACTATCTGTCTGCCGACGAGTTGGACACGCTCAACCGTTTGGTGATGATTTTCTTGGAAAGCGCGGAGTTGCGCGTAAAAAACCGCCAAGACCTGACGCTGGATTTCTGGCGCGGCAATGTTGACAACCTGATTGATTTCAACGGCTTTCCTGTATTGGAAGACAAAGGCAGTCGCACGCACCGCCAAATGGAGCTGTTCGCCCAAGAACAATACGCGCTGTTTGACCAGGCACGCAAAGCTGCCAAACTGGCCGCCGCCGAAGCGGAAGATTTGCGCGGGTGGAAAACTGGCAGTCGGAATTGGAAAAACGCTAAACAACGGCTGGCTAACGGTTGGCGCAAGCCGAGCTCGGTTGTTGGAAAAATATTGGTTCCTGACAACCCAAGCAGCCTGAAAACAGCCGTCTGAAACCCTTTTCAGACGGCCTTTTAAAACTCAACCATACTTTCAGGCTGCTTTTAGCCTGAGGCAAAACCCACTGCACCCGTGCCCGATGTTCGCTGCTTTGTAATCGCGGATAACGTGGTTGGTGTCGGTAATGAAATAGCGGTAGCGCGTGAAATTGGTTACGCCGCGCTGTTCGTAGTAATCGGTGCGATCGCCATTGCTGTGGTAGCCGCTGCCGAGATAATGGGTCGATCGCTGTTTTGGCTGACATCCGTCCAGATGTAAATGTAGCCTTCCTGCCCTTTGAGTTTGCCTTCCTGGATAATTCCGTGCTGGATATCGTCGGCCTTGCCGAGTTCCGCATACGCCGAAACAGTAATGCTTGCCTTTTGAAACGCGCGCCGGCCACGCCCCTGCGCGCCGCGTTGATTGCGCCGTACGGCGAGATGTCGGCACTCATAATTTTTGTCCACCGTTTTCGCAACCGGCAAGCGTCAGCACGGCGGCGGACAACAGCAAAAACAGATTTTCAAAGCGGATTTTGGTAACAACATCATTCCCCTTAGCAAAAATAGATAACAATGAACAAACGTCGCAGGGCGCGCATTATAAAGCCGCTGCGGCGGCGAGCGATATGAACTTGTATAATCGCGCGCCGTGCGGCGTACCCCGCTTTATTACCGTTTCTATCTGAAAGGAGTTGTATCTTGTCGAATAAAAACACCTGCTGGCGGCTGGTGCGCTAAGCCTGCTGTTGTCCGGCTGCCAAGGCTCGCTTGCTTTACGAACTGATGCAGGCTGCCAGAGGCAGCGGCGGCCCTTCAGCGGAGCAAGTGCAAAATATGATGCCCATTGTGGAAGACATGGAAAAACTGCCTTCCGCCGCCGAATTGTCCAGGCGCAAAATGCGGCCGCGCAAATGGGGCGCATACGCCGCTTCGCCCGAGATAAAAATGATATGGGTAACCGACAAAGCCTATGACACCCCCGAAGCCGCGTCGGCAGATGCAGTAAAAGGGCATGCCGTCAAAACGGTGGCAAAAACTGCCAAACCTATATTGTTACAGCAACTTGTGTTTTGCCATGTCGCAAGGCTATAAAGGCAAGCCCATGAACGACATGGGCTACGGCCCCACCGGCGAGTTTGCCAAAAAGTGAGCGGTTGCTTCCTGCAACACCACGGCGGCACAAACTGCATGCCTGTTCAGGTGCGCCCGCTTCGTGCGCCACCCGCATGCAATCTGATGACCGATCCGACCTGCCGCCACGAAGACCCGCGTATATCTTCCCCAATAAAAACGGCGGCAGAATGCAGAAAAATGCCTTCGTTTATCCGCAAAAGGTAATTGAAAGCAAACTGTGTTTTGCCCAGCGCCAGTCGGATCAGAATCGGCCGGCGCTTGTTTTATCAATCCAGACCCTGCCCTCTCTAAAACTTCCGAAAAATATTGGTTCCAGCCCAAAACTAGCGCATCAAAAGCAGCCTGAAACGGGTTTTCAAACAATCCTCGTATTTTTCAGGCTGCCTCGTTTTCTCAAGCAGCCTGAAAAACGCCACTAGCTCTCTGCTGCCCCCATTCCCCTTCTCTTAAATATCCTTTAGACTAAGCGTCCCGCAGCCGGCCGGTTTTCAGGCAGCTTTCAGGCAAAGGCAGCCTGAAAACCGTTGCGGCATTTTGCCGCCGTTTGCCACAGAAGAGCCGATATGTCCGAACATGCCAGAACCTGTTAAAACCGCCGCCCCGCTCTTTTGCCGGCGTGCTGGCGGCGCTGTGTTGGACAGTAGGCGATATGTTGCTGGTCGGTTTTGTGCCGCAGCCCGAGCGCCATCCGCAGCTGGCGGCGCTGGCCGCCGGCCGGATGGAAGGCGATGTGCAGATGGCGGCGCTGATGCTTGATGCCGCGCCCGCGCGCCTGCTGTGGGGCGTGCTGCCCGCCACCTTCAGCGCACCGTTTTATCTGGCCGCCGCGTTCGGCGTTTACCGCCTGCTGCGGCCGGGGCGGGCGGCTGTTTTGTGCTTCGCGCTGCTGTTTTTCGGCTACGCGCTCGCGCCGCTGGTGCATGCCGGTTTTTACTATCTGGGCAACGCCGCAGCGCTGCTCAGCCGCCCGTGCCGAAGATTTAACGCTGGCGCTGGCGCAATACAACGGCCATTACCGGCTGCTTTGTCCCGCATTGGGCGGCATCGGTCGGCTCTCTGGCGTTGGGCTGGCTGGTATTTCTGTTGCAGGCTGCCCGCGGCCGCAGCTATCTGCCGCGCTCTTTGTGCTGGCTGACGCCGCTGCCGGTCGGCATTGTTGTTGCCACGGTCTGCAGCGCCTTTCCCCGCTCCGAAGCGGCGGAGCTGCTTGGCGGTGCTACGTTTAATCTGGCGCAACTGGTGTTTTACACCGCGGCGCTGCTGTGGCTGCGGCGACACAAAAGCAGCCCTGAAAGCCGAAAATACGGGGCTGCGGCAGCAAAACTGCTTTCTACCGCCGCAACAAGATGCGGTATGATGCGCCGCCGGCTGCGCCATGCGGCCGGCAGATGTTTTTAAAATTTGATGCAAAGGACAAACATGAAAAATCCGGATTATCTGCTGGCGCTGTTGCTGGCTGTGGCGCCGATGGCGCAGGCGCTGGATGCCAGCGACCAAGGCGAGTACCAAATCGTCCGTGTGGACGGCACGCTGGGCACGATGCAGATGAAACTTTTCCGGCAGGGCAAGCAGTGGATGATGGACGGCCGCCAACTGCCGGAAAAACAATGGTCGGAAGTCTGCCGTGCCACCGGCGAATGCAAGTTGGTCGATGCTTCGTCAGCGGATGTGGCTGAGTGGAAAAACGCTGCCCGAGGACGATGCCGATTTGCAGAACGCGCGTTTTTAACTGCATTAAAAACATTGCCATGGGCTTTTGCCGCATCGAGAGCAAAGCGCAAAAACGGATCTATATCATGTTTGCGCTGGTTCGCGGCACGCCGCAGCCGATTGTGCTGCACCGCCGGAAATAGGCAGCCAAAAAACCGTCCGCCCGAACAGCCAAGCCTGCGGACGGTTTTTTCTGCGCGCCGTTTTTTCAGGCTGCCCTTGCGTTTGGGCAAATGGCGCACGGTGCTTTACGCCAAACCGGCAATATTGCGAGCAAAAAGCAGCCTGAAACGGTTTTCAGGCTGCTTTTTTTGTCCTGACCAATCTTGCCGCCGTTTTCAGGCTGCCTGTGCCACGGCTTCGCTATCCGATACCGGATGCAGCGCCTGATAGCCCGGGCGCAGCTGGCCGGCGATCATGGTGAGCTGCTGCCACAGTACCCTGGCGCGTTTCGCCGGCTTCGGCATCGGGGCGCAGGGGCTTCCAGTTGCAGCTGCAGGACGCAGAGCGCAGCCTGAAAACGGCTCTCGTCCCACTGCGGCAGGGTTTTCGAGAATATCGGCGGCAGTGCTGCCGGCGGCGAGAAAACTCGTGGATAAAACCGTCGGCAGCGGCGTTTTCAGGCTGCATTTTGTTGCGGTAGGCGCCGAGCGCGGCGATGTAGCTGATAAGCGAATAGTTGATTTTTAGCAGCAAAAGCCGTCGGCAAGCTTTGCCATGTTTGGCCGGCCTGCCGGACATATCGGACAGGGTGCTGGATAAGGCGGCGGCGCGGTCGTGGCTCAGGCGGCGGGCGATGCGGTAGTCCATATCGTCGCGGATGCCGCTTTCCAGTTCGCGCAGCACCGCGCGCAGGTAGGCGGCGTTGCTCTCATGGCCTGGGCACCGGTTTTGTCGAGCGCCAGATATTTCCAGTCCGGCCACAGGAAATAAACGGCAGGCCGGCCACCGAAGTGCCGATCAGGGTGTCGAGAAGGCGCGGCAGGAAGAAGCGCGCGGTGTCGGAACCGATAATCGAAAAGCCGACCACCGCCTGAATGGTGATGAAAAGGTGGAAAAACTCTGCTTATTGCTGCGGAAATAGAAAAACAGGGTAGTGCTGAGCACGGCGATGCCGAGTTTGTGCGCCAGCGACAGGCTCGAAAAGGGCAGCGCGGCGGCGGCGACTAATGCCGAAAAACGGTGCCGAGAATACGCTGGATCGGAGGCGTTTTTGGGTGGCGGAGTAGTTGGGCTGGCAGACGAAAACGGCGGTCATCAGAATCCAGTATCCCAAGCTCAAATCCTCGCGGTCGAGCGCGGTGGTGTTGATCACTTGGATAATCAGGCAGCAGGCCAGCACGATGGCGGCCATGCGCACGGCGTGGCGGAACACCGGCGAATGCAGCGTGCTTTGCGCTTTCAGGCTGCGCCATGCGCTTTTGAAACCGCTGCTTTCGGGGGCGTGCAGGCGGGTTTGGTGGTTGTATTCGAAGCCTTCGCTGCGCTCGGGGCTTTTCAGGCTGCCCAGCTGCAGGCTGACGTGCAGGATGTTGTCGAGCAGGCGCTGCACGCGGTGGGGCGACGGCGCCGTCGGCAGCGGTGGCGGCATAGTGCTGCAGCGACGCTTCGGCACCGCGGCCGGCGCGTTCGGAGCTTGGCCGGGCAGCACGAAATCGCTGTCGTCGGCCAGCGTGCGGGCAAACTCGCGGCAGGTCTGCGCCTGCAGCCGGAGCAGGCGGCGGATGCGGTAGATCAAATCGCTGTAGCGCATGGCTTCGGCGAAATCGCGGTAGTGGACGTGGCTGGAGCTGATGCGCTCGTGGATATCCTGCGCGGCGTAGTAACAGCGCAACAGCCGCACGGTGCGCGGATGGCGGTGCTGGCCGCGCATGCGGTAAAACAGGGCGCTGCGGCATTGGTTGAAGGCGGCGGTTACCGCACTGTTGCTCATCGCCAGCGTGATCTGCTGCTGTTCGAGATGTCTCGGCTTCGTCGGGGTCGATCGGATTTGGCGGTGAGAAAGTCCGCCAGCGCGCGGTAGGCGGCGGCCATATTGTCCCGCACCGGCCGGTTGGGAAAGATGATGGGTCAGCAGCGCGCACAGGCTGTAGGCAGAGTTCCACACAGAATCAGCAGCGTCGGCTGGTACCACGGCGCGGCGTCATCGTGGGTGAGCGCGGTGTACACCGCTACCGCCAGCGTGCCGAAAGCGATGGTGCGGTAGCGCTAGCCGGCGGCGCCGAGAAAGGTAAAAACGAAAGCCCTGCACGGTCATCACCGCGACATAGGCCGCCGGCCGGCTGATCACCGCTTCCACCGCCAGCGACGACACGGCAAAGCGCCAGCAGGGTATAGACGATGTTTTTCAGCTTGCCGGTCAGGCCGTTGTCCAAATCCACCAGGCCGCCGGCAATCACGCCCAGCGCCAGCGGCGGAAACAGGTGGTTCAGCGGGCGGGCATACACCAGCGCGGCCAGCAGCGAAGTGCTCAGCAGCACCGGCACGGCGCCGATGTATCTGGATGGCAGGGAAAAGAATTTCATAAATCGTTTCGGGCAGCGGGTTTTCAGGCAGCCTGAAAGCCGCCAAAACCGGTGCGCTCAGGCCAAAAAGCGCGCACTTTTAAGCTCAATCGCTGCCGCCGTGGCGGCGCAGGCGTTTTCAGGCCGCCCCTAAAGCGCCACACGATAGCCAAATCCAAACGCCTGCGATTTGCCACTTATTACCGTTTGAAGCTACAATCCCGCCCACTTTTCTGGCGCCGTTTTTCCCGCCCGCGGCCAAACGGCGCCATTTCAAATCGAACTTACAGAAAGGATGCACCATGTCCCAAACCTATAACGATATGAACGACGCTGATCCTATCGAAACCCAAGAATGGCTGGATGCGCTCAGTTCCGTGCTGGAAAACGAAGGCTCGGAGCGGGCGCATTTCTTATTGGAAAACCTGGTCAAATACACCCGCCGCCGCGGCGTGCACCTGCCGTTTGACGCCACCACCGCCTATCTGAACACCATTCCGGTGGGCAAAGAGCAAAAATCCCAGCAACCACGAACTCGAGGCACCGCATCCGCTCGATCATCCGCTGGAATGCGGCGGCGATGGTGCTGCGCGCCGGTAGAAAAATCTCGAACTGGGCGGCCACATCGCGTCCTTCCAGTCTTCGGCCACTTTGTACGACGTCGGTTTCAACCACTTTTGGCGTGCCAAAAACGAAGCCGCCGGCGAAGAAGGCGATCTGATCTACATCCAAGGCCACTCCGCCCCGGGATTTTACGCCCGTGCCTATGTCGAAGGCCGTCTGAGCGAAGAGCAGCTCAACACTTTCCGTCAGGAAGTCGGCGGCAACGGCCTGCCGTCCTACCCGCACCCGCACCTTCTGCCCGACTTTGGCAGTTCCCCACCGTATCCATGGGTCTTGGCCCGCTGATGGCGATTTACCAGGCGCGCTCCCTGAAATACCTTGAATCGCGCGGCTTGGCCAAAACCAAAGGCCGCAAAGTTTGGTGCTTCTGCGGCGACGGCGAATGGACGAACCCGAAAGCCAGGGCGCCACTCACTCGCCGCCCGAGAAGGCTGGACAACCTGATTTTCGTCATCAACTGCAACTCCGCAACGCCTCGACGGCCTGGTGCGCGGCAACGGCAAAATCATCCAGGAATTGGAAGGCAACTTCCGCGGCGCCGGTTGAACGTGCTGAAAGTGATTTCGCAGCCGCTGGGATGCCCTCTTGGCACGCGATACCAACAACGTCCCTGAAAACCGCATGAACGAATGTCCGACGGCGACTACTCAGACCTACAAATCCAAAGACGGCGCCTGCGTGCGCGAGCACTTTTCAGCACGCCCTGACTCAAAGCGCTGGTCGCCAACATGTCCGACGAAGAAGTTTAAGGCTGAACCGCGGCGGCCACGACCCGCACAAAGTCTATGCCGCCCATTACGAAGCCGTGAACAACGCCGGCGGCCGCCCCACCGTCATCCTCGCCAAAACCATCAAAGGCTACGGCATGGGCGCGTCCGGCGAAGGTCAGAACATCGCCCACCAGGCGATGGACGTCAAATCGCTCAAACAGTTCCGCGACCGCTTCGGCATTCCGGTAACCGATGAGCAGATTGACAGCGGCGATCTGCTCTACTTCCGCTTCCCCGAAGACAGCGAAGAAAATGAAATACCCGCGCGAGCGCCGCAACGCCCTGGGCGGCTACCCGCCCCAGCGCAACCCCAACGACGAAGCCCTGCCGATGCCCGCCTTGAGCGACTTCGACGCCCAGCTGCAATCGAGCGGCGACCGCGAATTCTCCACCACCATGGCCTTTCGTGCGCATTCTCGCCACCCTGCTCAAAAGACAAGCAGATCGGCCGGCGCATCGTCCCCATCGTTCCCGACGAAAGCCGCACCTTCGGCATGGAAGGCATGTTCCGCCAATACGGCATCTGGAACCCCAAAGGCCAGCAGTACACCCCGCAGGACAAAGACCAGCTGATGTTCTACAAAGAATCGGTTGACGGCCAAATCCTGCAGGAAGGCATCAACGAACCGGGCGCGATGGCCGACTGGATTGCCGCCGCCAGCAGCTACGCCAACAACCGCTTCGCCATGATTCCCTTCTACATCTATTACTCCATGTTCGGCTTCCAGCGCGTCGGCGACTTGGCCTGGGCGGCGGGCGACATGCACGCGCGCGGCTTCTTGCTCGGCGGCACTGCCGGCCGCACCACGCTCAACGGCGAAGGTTTGCAGCACGAAGACGGCCACAGCCAAATCCAGGCCGACCTGATCCCCAACTGCGTAACCTACGACCCCACCTTCTCCTACGAAGTGGCCGTCATCGTCCACAGCGGTCTGCAGAGAATGTACGTCGATAATGAAGACGTCTTCTTCTACATCACCCTGATGAACGAAAAACTACACCCACCCCGCCCTGCCCCAGCGCGAAGGCATCGAAGAGCAGATTCTCAAAGGCATGTACCTGCTGCGCGAAGGCGGCAAAGGCGACAAACGCGTACAGCTGATGGGCTCCGGCACCATCCTGCAGGAAGTGATTGCCGCCGCCGAGCTGCTGAAAAACGACTTCGGCATCGAAGCAGACATCTGGTCCTGCCCGTCCTTCAACCTGCTGCACCGCGATGCCATCGAAGTCGAACGCCACAACCGCCTGCACCCGCTGGGCGAGCAGAAAGTTCCCTTCGTAACCGCCCAGCTGCAAGGCCGCGAAGGCCCGGTAGTTGCCGCCACCGACTACGTGCGCAGCTTCGCCGACCGCATCCGCGCCTACATCCCCAACGACTACCACGTCCTGGGCACCGACGGTTTCGGCCGCTCCGACAGCCGCGCCAACCTGCGCTCCTTCTTTGAAGTCGACCGCCACCACGTTGCCGTAACCGCCCTGAGCGCACTGGCCGACCAAGGCAAAATCGGCAAAGAAACCGTACAGCAGGCCATCGCCAAATACGGCATCAGCCGATACCGCGCCGAGCTGGAAACGCTATAGGCGGATCAGGCAGCCTGAAAAACTTTCAGGCTGCCTAAAAGGATTTTAATCCCGTCTAAAAACCTGCTGAATGAACAAATAACCTAAGGAAAAACATGAGCATCGTAGAAATCAAAGTCCCCGATATCGGCGGACACGAAAAACGTCGACATCATCGCCGTCGAAGTCAAAGCCGGCGACACCATCGCCGTGGACGACCCCTGATTACGCTGGAAACCGACAAGGCCACCATGGACGTACCCGCCACCGATGCCGGTGTGGTTAAAGAAGTCAAAGTCAAAGTCGGCGACAAAATCTCCGAAGGCGGCGTCATCCTGCTGGTGAAACCGACGGCGCAGGCGCAGCCGCCGCTCCGGCTGCCGCGCCACGCACCGGCCGAACAGCCCGCCGCCGCGCCCGTTCAGGCTGCCCCGGCTGCCGGCGGCGCAAGCGTGCAGGTGGTCGTGCCCGATATCGGCGGCCATACCGATGTCGACGTGATTGCCGTCGAAATCAAAGTCGGGCGACACCGTGGCCGAAGACCAGACCCTGATTACGCTGAAACCGACAAAGCCACCATGGACGTACCCAGTACCGCCGCCGGTACCGTTACCGCCGTGCACGTGAAAGTGGGCGACAAAGTTTCGAGAGGCAGCCTGATTATCGACGTTGCCGCAGCGGTGCCGCCGCATCCGCCCCCGTTCAGGCTGCCCCCACACCGCAGGCCGCCGCGCCTGCTCCGCACCCGTTCAGACGGCCGCTCACCGCCGCAGCCCCCGCAGCGGCTGCCGCACCGGCTGCCGCTTTCGGCAGCACCCCGTCAACGAAGCCGGTTTCGCCAAAGCCCACGCCGGCCCCTCCGCCCGCAAACTCGCCCGCGAACTGGGCGTCGATCTGAAGCCTGGTCAAGGCAGCGGCGCCAAAGGCCGCATCACCAAAGACGATATCAAAGCCTTCGTCAGTCCGCCATGCAGGGGCGGCGCGGCGCACCGGCTGCCGCCGGCGCATCTTTGGGCAGCAGCTTGGATCTCTGCCGTGGCCGAAAGTGGATTTTGCCAAGTTCAGCGAAATCGAAGTCAGAGAACTCTCCCGCATCAAAAATCTCCGGCCAAAACCTGTCGCGCAACTGGGTGGTGATCCCGCATGTTACCGTTCACGACGAAGCCGATACTGACCGAACTGGAAGAATTCCGCAAACAGCTCAACAAAGAGTGGGAGCGCGAAGGCGTGAAACTCTCGCCGCTGGCCTTTATCATCAAAGGCTTCCGTGGCCGCGCTCAAAAGCCTTCCCCGAGTTCAATTCCTCGCTCGACGGCGATAATCTGGTGCTGAAAAATACTTCCACATCGGCTTTGCCGCCGGCACGCTCAACGGCCTGGTTGTACCGGTAATTAAAGATGTGGACAAAAAGGCCTGAAAGAAATCAGCCAAGAGCTGACCGAGTTGAGCAAAAAGCCCGCGAAGGCAAGCTCAAACCGCAGAAATGCAGGGCGCGTGCTTCACCATTTCCAGCCTCGGCGGCATCGGCGGCACCGGCTTCACCCCGATTGTGAACGCCCCCGAAGTCGCCATCTTGGGCGTGTGCAAATCGCAGATGAAACCGGTTTGGAACGGCTCATCGCTTTCGAGCCGCGCCTGATGTGCCCGCTGTCGCTCTCGTTCGACCACCGCGTCATCGACGGCGCCGCCGGTATGCGCTTCACCGTGTTCCTCGCCAGCTGTTGCGGGACTTCCGCCGCATTATGCTGTAAAACGCGCGGACAATACAAAAGGCAGCCTGAAAAGTTTCAGGCTGCTTTCGCCCTGCTCCGTTTTATCCGTGGTCGGTATTGGGCATACAAAGCAAACCCGCTGCTTTTTCAGGCTGCCTGAAAACCAGCGGGGTTTGATGCGATGTGCGTTTAGTTGGAGATGGCGTCCATGCGGTTTGCGGACGCGTTTTTCCAAGTCGCAGTTCGCCGATTACGCTTTCCTGATCGGTTTCCTTGCCGGCGGCGTCCACCATTTGTGGCTGATTTCGCGCCGCCTTTTGGGCGTGAAGGTCTCGGCAGTTTGGAGCCGTTGCTGCGGTGAGGCAACGGTTTTGACACTCCTGCCTGTCTCTTCAATCTCCATCAGAGACCTGGCCGTGCTCATCATAAATAATCTGGCTTTCGCGGCTTTTTGTCGCGCGGGTCTTCTGCGGTTTCCAGCGCCGGCTTGCCGTCAACATAAGAAACCGGTAAAACCAGCTCGCCTTTTTCATGGTCGGCAAAATTGGTCAGCTTGCCTTCGGGCGAATACCAAATGGTGCGCCCTTCGGTACTTTCGGCATCAAAGTCAGTAGGATCGGCGTCTTTGCGCACGGCAAGGATCGATCTGTTTGGCTTTGCTGTCCTGATAAAAATCCTGAACCACGGCTGCGCCGTCTTTGGTGTGGCCGAGCAGCACGCGGTAATAGCCGCCGGCCTGCGGGCCGTCGGCGCGTTCGCTGTCGGCGCTGTAGTAGGCGATGATTTGGTTGGCGGGCGCCGGTTTGGCGATCTTCGGCGCTTTGTTGTGGCGCACGGCCTGCTCGACCGTCGGAACGGCACGGGAAATGTCTTTGGCGGTAGCCTGCAGCGGCAGCGCGGCAGCGGCGGAAAGTGCCGCCAGCATCAGCAGTTTTTTCATGGGTTTCTCGTTTACGGTGGTTTGGGGAAAACAATCCGGCTTTCAGGCTGCCGGATTCGCAACAACTACAAATAAGGCTACCTGAAAACTCAGGCGGCCTGAAAACGCAGGTCTTATTTGCGCAGACCCAGACGGGAAATCACGTTGCGGTAAGTTTCCACATCGGTGCGGCGCAGGTAGGCCAGCAGGCGGCGGCGGGCGCTGACCATTTTCAGCAGGCCGCGGCGGCTGTGTTTGTCTTTGGGGTTTGCTTTGAAGTGGGGCGCCAAGTCGTTGATACGGAAAGTCAGAAGGGCGATTTGCACTTCTGAGAGCCAGTATCGCCTTCTTTGCGTTGAAGTCTTTAACGATTTGCGCTTTTGTTCTGCCGGACAGAGCCATGATGAATTTCCTAAAAATAGCCTTGCGGCGACAAGTTTGGCCAGCTGGCAAAGCAACCTGCTCAAACTCCGAACCCGCCGCGCTCGTGCGCCGACGGGAGCGCGGATTATGCCACAAAACGCGGCGGCGTACAGGGGATTTTCTGCTTTTTTTCAGGCTGCCTTTGTCCTTTGTTGCACGACTCCAGACGACTGACCCTGAAAACTCAGCCTGCCGCCCGGCAGCTGCAGCTGGACAGGCGGGATAAAAGCGGATCTTCAGGCCGCTTGGGCCTGACGCGTCGGCCAGGATTTTGCCATCGTGCTGCTCCGGCAGTATGTGCCGCGCCAGCCTCAGCAGGCCGGTGCCGGGTTTGTTGCCGCTGCTGTCAGCGCGGTAGAAAGAGCGGCGGTGAAGATGTGCGAATCTGGTCTTGCACGCCCGGATGCCCGGGCCGTTGTCGGGTGATTTCGATGTGCAGGTGGTTGGCGGTCTTCGTGGCAGCTCAAAAGAATGAGTGCTGCCGGCGGGGCTGTAGTTCATCGCGTTGCGGATAACGTTATCAGCGCGGTAGAGATAGCCTTCACGTTGCGCCGTTAAAGCGGGCTTCGCAGTTGATGCCGCGCGCTTCGAGCGATACGAGATACTGCTCGTTTTGCTGCGCCACCGGCTGGCTGTCTTCCTACCAGCTGCTCTAAAAGGGCAGCAGGGCGAAAGGTTCTTTTTCCAGCGGGGTGTTGGCGGTTTCCGGCCGCGACAGGGTCAAAGTTCGCCCACCAAAGCATCCATCCGTGTCGAGTTCGCTTTCGGAGCTTGCGTACACTTTCCACCAGCTGCGGCTGCGCGTGCAGCAAGCCAAGCAGCGCCTGTATCCGCGCCAGCGGCGCGGGCGCATCGTCGGAAACGTGGTGCAGCGGGTGGCGCTCTTTTTCGCAGCTTCCGCAGCTGCACGATTGTGCGATCGAGAATGCACGCCCAAAGCTGGCCAACTCGTCTTTGCGATCGTCCAGTTGCTGCGGACGCGGGCGTTCGAAATCGCCGGATGCCAGCGGTTCATGCCTTTTTCCAAAATGCGGATTGGGCGGAGATATGTGCTGGCCAGGATATAGGCCAGCAGCGGAGCCGACAATCAGTAACCGCCAAGATGATGAATTCGTGCCATACCGGCGCCACCGACAGACCGGGGAATCAGCAGGCCGGAGCATCGGTTTTGACGGTGTATTTTGTCGAAAATCGCGGATAAAAACAGATACTCTTCGCCAAAGGGTCGTAATAGATGGCCGACAGATTGGAATTGGGGTTTTCAGGGCGAAATCGCCAGGCGTGCGCCACTTTCGTCCGGCTGCACGCTGCGGCACGAGGCCTCCTGTGTTGTCGCCGGTGATGATGATGACGTTCTGCGCCGACGGATCGCTGCGCCAGCGCTCGAGCGGAGTTGCGTGTGGCGTCTTCGCACCTGCGCCTGAAAGGTGGTGAGCGCGTTGGAGGCTGGGTTGATTTCCGTGGTGCGCGTACGCGCGGAAATGGTTTTTCCACCGTGCGGGTCTGCTGAAGGCCACACAGAAAAACTCGCCACGAAGATGGCGCAGATGATGATCATGCAGAACGTGGCGAAAATTCTTTGAAATGTATTTCATGTTGCGCTAAAGCACGGAACGTTTGAGTTTTAACTGGAAGCAGATAGCACCGCGCACCGTCTGAATCAGCGACGCGTCGCCCAATTTGTGGCGGATGCTGGAGATGTGCACGTCGATGCTGCGGTCAAACTTGGCCAACTTGCGGTCAGGCGCTTCTTCTGAGAGCAGTGTCTTTTGCTGACCACTTGTCCGGCGTGGCGCATCAGCACTTCAGACAGGTTGAATTCGGTGCTGGTCAGCTCCAGTGCGGCTTGTCAGCCGACTTCGCGCCTGCCGTTTGGCCGGGATACGGGGTAACGTTGCTGGCGCTGATGCTGCTGGCACGCCGGGCGGATTTTCACGCGCTCTGCTGGGCGCGGCGCAGAGAATGGCGTTGATGCGCGCCAAAAAGCTCGCGCGGCTGGCAGGGAGGTTTTGGCACGTAGTCGCTCGGCGCCCATTTCCAAGCCGATGATGCGGTCGATATCGTCGCCTTTGCGGTGAGCATGATCACGGGGATTTTTGCTCTGCGCGCGCACGGTTTTCAGCACGTCCAAAACCGTTCATTTTCGGCATCATCGAGATCAGCACCACCACATCGGTAAGATTGTTCAGGATTTCCTGCACGCCTTTTCGCCGTCGGGGCGCGGCTGACTTCAAACCTTCGGCAGCGAGATATTCGGCCAGAAGTTCGAGTCAGGGCATCGTCGTCGTCTACCAATAATACGCGGCTCATGGGGTTTCCTTTCATTCAACTGGAAAATCTGCGGTTTCAGGCTGCCTGAAACCTGCTTACGCTTATCTTAACAGTATTGCCTTTACATTTCCTAGCGCGGCTGCTTCCGGGCTTTGCGCTGCACCGCCGCGGCGCCGCCAACAATCGGCCAAACACCGAGAAACACAAAGCAGCCTGAAAGCGTTGGCGGGGCATTTTCGCTTTTCAGGCTGCCTGGCACGTCATTGTGCAGACGGCAGACGGCAATACTTCCAGCAGCACCGCGCCCCAGGCAAAACCGCCGCCGATGCCTTCGAGCAGCAGATGCTGGCCGCGGACGATTTTGCCGCTGCCGGATGCCGTCGTCCAGTGCCAGCGGCACCGATGCGGCACAAGTGTTGGCGTGCTCGGCCACGGTAGGATGACTTTTTCCATGCTGATGCCCAAAATGTTTTGGCGGTGGCTTCGATGATGCGGCGGTTGGCCTGGTGCGGCACAATCAGTCGAGCTTCTCGGCAGGAAAGCCGGCTTCAGCCAGCACTTCGTCGGCGACAGCGGCCAGCTGTTTGACGGCAATTTGAACACGCCCTGCCCGTCCATTTTCAAAACACGGCGGGCCGGTTACACGCCGTCGGCGGTTGCGCCGGGCACGTTGAGCAGGTCGAGATAGTTGCCGTCGGCGTGCGGCTTGCTGCCGATCAGACCGGGTTCTTCGGAAGCGCCGAGCACCACCGCGCCAGCGCCGTCACCAAAAAACACGCAGGTGCTGCGGTCGTTCAGTCGAGGATGCGGCTGAACGCTTCGGCGCCGATAACCAGCGCGCGTTTTGGCCATGCCGCTGCGGATGTAGGCGTCGGCGGTGGTGATGGCGTAGATAAACCGGCACAGACGGCGCAAGTCGAAATGCGGGGCAGCCGCAAATGCCGAGCTTCTGCTGGACGATGGTGGCGGTGGAGGAAACTGCATGTCCGGGGGTGGCGGTGGCAACGACAATCAGATCGATGTCGGCCGGCACCAGATTGGCGCTTCCAGCGCGCGCGGCGAGCCCAGCAGCCGGGTCGCTGGTTTTTCGCCGTCGGCGGCAGGTGGCGAGCTTTGATGCCGGTGCGACTGCTGATCCATTCGTCGGAGGTATCGACGCGCTGGGCGGTCGTCGTTGCTGACGCGGTTGGCGGGCAGGTAACTGCCGGTACCGAGGGCTGGCATAGGTCATGGCGTGTTCTTCGACAATGGGTAAGTAAATAAAGATCGGCTGCGTAGCGCGAATAGCGCCCCGCTCCTCAAATAAGCGGCACGCCGCCCCCGCCAACCGGCTCAGGCAGCCTGAAACGGTTTTCAGGCTTGCAAAGCCGCATCGGCTATAATCGGCGGCACACACGCATTGGCCAAAACGGAACAGACAATGGACAAAACGACAATCAACGAATGGCTCTCGGCACATATGGTCAGCCGCGACGAGTTCGCCCTCCAGCTTTTGCAGCGCAGCTTCAGGCAGCCTTCGGGCTGGGTGGAGCTGGCGCTGGCGACGCCAGCCGGCGGCGCCTTCATGCTGTGCCGCTTTATCGACGCGGCTATCTGGAAAAAGTCATCCCACTGGCATCCCGCTGCGGCGTGTCGTGGCGCGGTTTTGTGGCCGCTGCTGATGCTGGCCGCTGCCGCAGTGGCGCTGGTTATCTGGCCGCTGGCCGGCTTTTCCGGCCGTCTGGCTGCAGTTTCTGGCGCTGGCCGCGTACTGGATGATTATGATCCGGCTGGTGCTGGCGGTTATCAACCAGGCCTTGCCGAAAAACAATTTCTCCAACCGCCTCGAACGCACGGCCTCCACAACGCTGTGGGTGTGCTTCCTGCTGTGGGTGTCGAGCGTGGACGATCTGATTATCCGATGGATGAAATCGCTGAAGTTTTTCCGTCGGATCGTCGCACCCTGAGACCTCTACACCATCCTGACCGGCCTGCTGTGGGTGGGCATCGTGATGGTGCTGATGATGTGGCTGGCCAAGTGGATCAACACGCAGCTGATGCGCACCACCCGCCTGGACATCAACCTGCGCATCGTGCTGGGCAAGGCGGTGAAAACCCTGCTGATGATCCTTTCGGTGCTGATTGCCCTGCCGCTGGTGGGCATCGACCTGACGGTATTGTCGGTATTCGGCGGCGCGCTCGGCGTCGGCCTCGGCTTCGGCATGCAGAAAATCGCCAGCAACTACGTTTCCGGCTTCATCATCCTGGCCGACCGTTCCATCCGCCCCAACGACCGGCTCACGGTAAACAACTTCACCGGCTACGTCAGCGAAATCACCGCCCGCTACGTGGTACTCCGAAGCGGCGGCGGGCGAGGAAGCGCTGATTCGAACAAACCTTCATTACCTCCACCGTTATCAACAGGTCCCTGCACCGCCAGCTCAAACACAGCCTGAACATCCAGTCGGCTACCAGACCGACCTGCCACAGGCGCTCGAAATCCTCAAAGCCGCCGCTGCCGCCGGCCGCGTGTGCGGGAGAACCCCAACCCCAGCGCCTATCTGGTGGGCTTCGGCGCAACGGCATCGACCTCACCCTCGGTTTTTAGATCAGCGACGAAAACAGCTTTTCTCGACCTCTCCTCACGCATCCTACTCACCATCTGGCAGCGCTTCCGAGAAAGAAGGTATCGAATTCCCCTACCCGCAGCGCGAGGGTCCGCATCCTCAACGACAACCCGCCCCTGCCGTTACCTTGCAGAAAAGCGCAACCGCCGCAGAAAGCCCGTCTGATGCAGCCTGAAACACCCAAGCCGCCCAAACGCCCCGTTTCCGTGCTGGTTTTGCTGCACGACGGGCACGGCCGCGCCCTGCTGCTGGAGCGTGCCGATCGCGCCGGCTACTGGCAGGTCGGTAACCGGCAGCCTGGAAACAGGCGAAACCCGTTTCAGGCTGCCTTGCGCGAAACTGCCGAAGAAACCGGCGTCATCCTTTCGGCAGATCAGCTGCGCGACTGGCACTACCACACGAATACGAAATCTACAGCCACTGGCGCCACCGCACCCCCTGGCACCACCCGCAACACCGAGCACTGGTTTTCCGCACGCGTGGCCGATCCCGCGCAGGTGCGGCTGTCGGCCGAACACACCGCCAGCCGCTGGCTGCCGCTGGCCGAAGCCGCCGCCATTGTGTTCTCGCCCTCAACCGCGACGCGCTGCTGCAGCTGGCCGCCGAAGAAGCAGCCTGAAAAACCATCCGCCGCCGCGTAACACCGTTCCGCCAGCGCCGTCTGCAGCGCCGGCGGCTTTCGAGCATTCCTCGAAAAAGCAGCCTGAAAAACCGCAAAAAGAAAAACGGCAAACCGCCGGCGGGCGACACAGAATAACGGCTTTTGCTTTCAGGCTGCCTTCTCCGCCACCGAAAACCGCCCACAACATTGCAAACACCATGAAAAACCGCGTCAAGAAAATCCACTTCATCCGTCGGCATCGGCGGCTCCGGCATGTGACGGCATCGCCGAGTGCTGCACAACCTGAACTTCCGCGTTTCGGCTCTGACCAAAAGCCCCAGCGCCGTAACCGAACGCCTGCAACAGGCCGGCATCCGCGTTTTCCGCAGCCAGCCGCGCCGGCGAGCGTGGTGAAGAACGTGGACGTGGTGAGTTACCTCCACCGCCGTCAAAGCCGACAATCCCGAAGTGCAAGCCGCCGTTGCCCAGCACGTTTCCGGTGATTCCGCGCGCGCTGATGCTGGCCGAACGGTGCGCCTGCGCGAAGGCATCGCCATCGCCGGCACACGGCAAAACCACCACCACCAGCCTTACTGCCTCGATACTCAGCGCCGCCGCTCCTCGATCCAACCTTTGTTATCGGCGGCCAAACTCACCGCCGCCGGCAGTAATGCCAAACTCGGTCAAGGCGACTACATCGTCGCCGAAGCCAAACGAAAAGCGACGCCTCCTTCCTTTACCTAAGCCCCGTACTCACCGTGGTCACCAATATCGACGAAGACCACATGGACACCTACGGCCACGATGCCCAGCGCCTGCGCAGGCCTTTATCGACTTCGTCCACCACGTCCCCTTTTACGGCCAAAAGCCTTTTTGTGCAGCGACAGCGCCAACGTCACGCCATCCTGCCCAAAATCCGCCGCCCCTATTCACCCTACGCCATCGACGGCGAAAAACGCCGACCGCGCGCCTACGACATCGAAGCGGCCGGCGCGCAGATGCGTTTTAAAGTTGCCTACCGCGGCAAAACCGGCAACCTGAATTTCGGCGTGCGCCTCAATCTGCCTGGCCGCCACAATATTCTCAACGCGCTGGCCAGCATCGGCATCGCCTCGAGTGCGGCGTGCCGGTAAGCGCCATCAAGACAGCCTGCGCCACTTCGCCGGCGTCAACCGCCGCTCCAGCACCTACGGCGAAATCCCGCTGCCCAACGGCGGCAGCGCGCTGGTCATCGACGACTACGGCCACCACCCCGCGGAAATGTCCGCCACCCTGGCCGCCGCCCGCAGCACCTATCGACCAAAGTCACGGTGCTCGCTTTCCAGACCGCACCGCTACAGCCACACCCGCGAGTTGTTCGACTCTTTCGTCAGCATTCTCGCCAGCGCCGATGCGCAGCACTCACCGAAGTCTATGCCGCCAGCGAAGCGCCCATCGAAGACGCCGACAGCCGCGCTTTGGCGCGCGCGCTGCAGGATAGCGGCGCCGGCGAGCCGCTCTACTGCGAAAACATCGCCGCCCTGCCCCACGCCCTGCTGAAACTTTCTGCGGGATGGCGACGTACTCTTAGTAAGAGCGCGGCGGCATCAGCAAAACCGCGCAGGGCGCTGGTCGATCTCACCGCCAAAACCGCCTGATCCTTTCAGACTGCTTTCCTGCATACGGCAAAAAGCGAGCCTGACAGCCGCGCTCCGTTTTTCGTTTCCACCGTTTTCAGGCAGCCTGAAAGTTTCAGGCTGCCGCACGCTGAAAAGTTCCACCATGCACAGTATCGGTAAAAGTAGCCGTACTCGCCGGCGGTTTCCGCCGAGCGCGAGTGTCGCTCAGCGAGTGGCCGCGCCATTCTCGCCGCCCTGCAGAGCAAGGGCGTCGATGCCCATTTGTTCGACCCTGCCGAGCGCGGTTTGTCCGCACTCAAAACCGAAGGTTTTCAGGCTGCCTTCAACATTCTGCACGGCACCTACGGCGAAGACGGCACCGTACAGGGCGCGCTCTGAAGCGCTGGGCATCCCCTACACCGGCAGCGGCGTGCTCACCTCGGCGCTGGGTATGGACAAATACCGCAGCAAACTGATCTGGCGGGCGCTCGGCCTGCCGGTGCCGCCCTTTACCGTGCTGCACGATGACAGCGACTTTGCCGCCGTCGCCGCCAAACTCGGCCTGCCGCTGTTTATCGAAACCCGCCGCCGAGGGCAGCAGCGTCGGCGTTTATAAAGTCAAAACCACCGCCGAACTCGAAGCCCGCTACCGCGAACTGCGCGGGCAAAACCTGCACGGCGAAATCCTTGCCGAGCGCTTTATGTCCGGCGGCGAATACACCTGCGCCATCGTCGGCGGCCAGGCGCTGCCCACCATCCGCATCATCCCGCCAACGGTTTTACGACTACGAAGCCAAATACCTGCTCGACAACACCGTTTACCAATGCCCGTCGGATTTGGACGAAGAACACGAAAAAGAAATGCGCTCGCTGGCACTGCGCGTTTCGAAGCCCTCGGCGGCCGCGATTCGTGGGCGCGCGTCGATTTCCTGCGCGATGAAAACGGCAAACTCTATCTGCTGAAATCAACACCGTCCCCGGCATGACCGACCACAGCCTGGTACCCAAAGCCGCGCTGGAAGCCGGCATCGGCTTTGCCGATTTGTGCCTGATCATCCTGCAAACCGCCCGCGCCTGATTCGGAGAGCCGCCGTGAAGCTGTTTTATTACGCCGCCTGGCTTGCCGTCTTAATCGCCGGTGCACGTGGCTGAACAAGCACCCTATTTCCGCATCGCCAGCATCGACATCGTTCCCACCGAAGGGCAGGCCGCCCTGCAATACGCCAGCAAGGAAAAACTGTTCGAGCGCGTGCGCCCCAGCCTGACCGGCAGCTTTTTCAGCGTCGATGTCGGCCGCGCGCAGAGCATCGTCCAGAGCGACCCGTGGGTGGCCGACGCCAAAGCCGAGCGCGTTCCGCCACACACCATCAGAATCCGCGTCAGCGGAACACAAGCCCTTTGCCCGCTGGCTGCTCGACAACGAACACGCCGGACTGGTCGACGACAAAGGCCGTATTTTTCAGGCTGCCTACGATGCCGAACTGCCCGAGTTTGACGGCGAATCGCGCGATATGCCGCTGATGATTGAGAACTACCGCGCCTTTAGCAAGCTGCAGCCTTTGCGTTTGAAGATTCTGCGTTTTACAATACAGCCCGCGCTCGGCTTGGACGCTGATGCTCGACAACGGCGTCGAAGTGCGTCTGGGTCGGGAAAACATCCACCACCGCATCGGCCGCTTTGCCGAATACTGGTCCGGCCATCTGGCGGCGCACGCCCATGCGCTCGATTATGTCGATATGCGCTATAAAGACGGATTCGCCGTCGGCTACCGCAGCAAATCCGAGCGCCCTGCCCTGCCCAAGACGACGATACCGAAGCGCCCGATACCGCAGTAGCAGAGAGCGCCGCACCGAAAAACAACAACAAAGCCAAAACCCGCCGCCGCTGATTTTCAGGCAGCCTGAAAAGCATCCGCGACGGCATTTTTCCGGGAAACCGCCCTATATGGAAAACAAACAATACGTCTGTGCCCTAGACATCGGCACCTCGAAAGTCATCGCCCTGATCGGCGAAATCATCGACGAAGAAATCCACATTGTCGGCTTAGGCCAGGGTCGAATCGCGCGGCCTCAAAGCCGGCATGGTCAACAATATCGACGCCACCGCGGCCATCCGCCAGGGCGGTCGGCGAAAGCTCGAGCTACATGGCCGACTGCAAAATCCGCAGCGTAACCATCGGCATCTCCGGCAACCACATCAGCAGCCGCAATTCGCAAGGCGTGGTCAAAATCAAAGACGGCGAAGTCACCCAGGCCGACATCGAGCGCGCCAAAGAAACCGCCAAAGCCGTCAATATTCCGCCCGACCACCAGGTGCTGCACACCGTGGTGCAGGAATACATCATCGACAACCAGCCCGGTGTGCGCGAGCCCATCGGCATGAGCGGCATCCGCCTCGATACCCGCGTCCACATCATCACCGGCGCCGCCACCGCATTTGCAAAACCTGCAAAAATGCATCGAGCGCTGCGGCCTGAAAGTGGACGAAGTGGTGCTGCAGCCCGCTTGGCCAGCGCCGATGCGGTGCTCACCGAAGACGAAAAAGAACTCGGCGTGTGCGTGCTCGACATCGGCGGCGGCACCACCGACATCGCCGTTTACACCAACGGCGCCATCCGCCACACCGCCGTTATCCCGATTGCCGGCGATTTGATTACCGCGACCTCGCCCAGGCGCTGCGCACGCCCTAGCGGCGCCGCCGAGCGCATCAAAAATCTTCCACGGCGTCGCCACCGACCATCCCGATATCGAAGGTTTGGACGAAATGGTCGAAGTCCCCAGCGTTGGCGATCGTCCGCCGCGCCAGATCGCCCGCCGCGTGCTCGCCAGCATCATCGGCCCGCGCGTCGAAGAAATTTTTGGAACTGGCACTGAACGAACTGCGCCGCTCCGGCTTCCCTGAAGACGTGCTTACCTCCGGTGTGGTGCTTACCGGCGGCGCTTCGCTGCTCAACGGCTGCACCGATCTGGCCGAAAACGTCTTCAACCTGCCCGCCCGTGTCGGCGTGCCGCAGGAAATCAGCGGCGTTTCCGAACGCATCCGCAACCCGCGCTACGCCACCGTTATCGGCCTGCTGCAAACCGCGCAGGAGCGCGCCCTGCACCACGGCAGCAGCGCCGGCGTTCCCGATGCGCCGCCGCGACGACGAAGCGCCAGCCGACCACACGCCGGCACCGCAGCGCAGCCATGCCGTCACGAAGACGACGGCGAAAGCTGGTGGACGCGCACCAAACAGTGGATAAACGAAAAATTCTGATCCGCCCTACCCTTTCAGGCTGCCCCGGCCGCCGCCCGATTACCATTACCATCACCCGCCCCGAGCGTTAAGGAGCTTGCACTATTATGGAAAACACCGCCAATCCCACCATCGAAACCGTCGTCGGTTCGACTGTCATCAAAGTCATCGGCGTCGGCGGCGGCGGCTGCAACGCCATCAACCACATGATCGAAAATCCGATCCAGGGCGTCCGATCATCAGCGCCAACACCGATGCCCAGTCGCTGCAGGGCAATCTGGCGAAAAACAAAATCCAGCTCGGCGTCAATCTGACCCGCGGTTTGGGTGCCGGCGCCAATCCCGAAGTCGGCCGCGATGCCGCGCTGGAAGACCGTGAAGCGATTGCCAAACTGATCAGCGGCGCCGATATGCTGTTCATCACCACCGGTATGGGCGGCGGCACCGGCTACCGCGCCACTCCGGTGATTGCCGAAGTGGCCAAAGAACTCGGCATCCTGACCGTGGCCGTGGTTACCCGCCCCTTCAAACACGAAGGTCGCCGCACCGCCATCGCCCAGGAAGGCATCGACAATCTCAAACGCCACGTCGATTCGCTGATCGTAGTGCCCAACGACAAACTGCTCGCCGCGCTGGGCAAAGGCGTAACCGTACGCGCCGCTTTCCGCGCCGCCAACGACGTGCTGCGCAACGCCGTGCCAGCATCTCCGAAATCGTTACCTACCGCGGCCTGATCAACGTTGATTTTTGCCGACGTCAAAAACATGATGAGCATCACCGGCATGGCGATGATGGGCATCGGCGAAGCCAGCGGCCCCGACCGCGCCCGCATCGCCGTACAGGAAGCCATCTCCAGCCCACTTCTGGACGACATCAACCTCAACGGCGCCAAAGGCGTGCTGGTCAACATCACCACCGCGCCCGAATGCTTCATTCTCGACGAATACGAAGAAATCATGCTAAGGTTACCGAATACGCGCTGCCGGATGCCGAACTCAAATTCGGCAACGTCGAGAGACGAGAACATGGACGAGACGCATCCGCATCACCATCATCGCCACCGGTCTTGAAGACCAAAACCAGCCGCGTCCGCAGCGCCCGTGCGCAGCACCCCGCCACGACGCGCTGGGCGGCGACGGCGCCGGCATGATTATCTCCGGCCGCAAAACCCGCAGCATGAACCTGGTGGCCGCCGACTTCTCCAGCCAGTCGGTACTCGACGATTTTTGAAGTTCCCGCCGTCGTCCGCCGCCAAGGCCTCAACAACAATAACGGCGGCAACAACTCAGCGCCGCACCGCCCGCAGGCAGCCTGAAAACCTTTCAGGCTGCCTGTTTCCCAAAGCAGCCTGAGAAAGGCACCATGCGCTTTTTTCGCGCAAACGACAACGACAAGGGCGCGAAACGCCGCAATCCCGACGGATTGCCGGCAGCCCCGCCACCACACCACTGCCATGAAATCTTTGAATCCCGAACCCAAGCCGGCGGCCGGCGGCCGGCTCAAAACCGGCGTGCTACTGATCAATCTCGGCACCCCGCCGCCCCCACCGCCGCTGCCGTGCGCCCCTATCTGCGCAGTTTCCTGTCCGATCGGCGCATCGTCGATCTGCCCGCCCTGCTGTGGCAGCTGCTGCTGCGTCGGCGTAATTTTGCCGCTGCGCGCCAAAAAGCGCCGCCAACTACGCCAAAGTGTGGTTCAAAGAAGGCTCGCCGCTGGAAGTGTTTACCCGCCGCCAGTGCGAAGGGCTGCAAAAGCCGCCTGCCTGAAGATGTCGCCGTCGCCTCATGCGATGAGCTACAGCGAACCGTCCATCCCTCGGCCATCGAAGCGCTCAAAGCGCAGGGCGTCGGCCGGCTGCTTGTGCTGCCGCTGTATCCGCAATACGCCGGCAGCAGCAGCGGCGCCGCGCTCGACCAGGTGCACGATGCCTTGAAGCGCCAGCGCAACCAGATGTCGCTGCGCACCGTCAGCCGCTTTTACGACCATCCCGCCCACATCGGCGCCCAAGCCGCGCAAATCCGCAATTACCGCGCCCAACACGGCAGCGGAGGCAAACTGCTGTTCAGCTTCCACGGCATCCCGCTGCGCCACGAGCGCAACGGCGACCCTACCAGTCGGAATGCCGCCACAGCGCCCGCCTGATTGCCGCCGAACTCGGTTTGGGCGAACAGGATTACGAAGTCTGCTTCCAAAAGCCGCTTCGGCCCCGCCAAATGGCTGGAACCCAACACCCAGCAGCTGATAAAACAGCTGGCGAAAAAAAACGCGGGCGGCCGCATCGACATCGCCTGCCCCGGCTTTGTTGCCGACCGCCTCGAAACCATGGAAGAAATCGCCATCAGCGGCCGCGAGCTTTTTTTCCATGCCGCCGGCGGCAGCGACTACCACCATCCCCTGCCTCAACGACAACCCCGACTGGCTCGACGCGCTGGCGCAAATCGTGCGCGAAAACGGCGCCGGCTGGCTGTAATCCGTTTTTTAGGCTGCCTGCAAAGCAGCCTGAAACCCGTTTCGGAAGCACCCGCACCATGACCCTGACCTGATGTTCCGCGAATACTGCGGCCTGTGCCACCAGATGCGCGACGCGCTGCGCCCCCTACAAGAGCGCTGGGGCTTTGAGATTGAAATCGTCGATGTCGATGACGACTCCGCGCTCGAAGAAAAGTACAACGAGCTGGTGCCGGTGCTGCTGCATGGCGCCCACCAAATCTGCCACTGGCATCTCGATGCCGCCGCGCTCGAAGCCTATCTTGCCGCGCAGGCAGCCTGAAAAACGCCCGCCGCGTTTTCAGGCTGCTTTTCCCATTGTTTTCCCGTTTACCGCCATGACCGCCACCGCCCTTATCGCCTTCGGCAGCAATCTCGAAAATCCTGTCGAACAGGTGCGCCGCGCCATCGCCGCCGTTGCCGCCCTGCCCGTTATCCGCAGCCTGCAAGCCTCGTCGCTGTATCTGAGCGCGCCCGTCGGCTATGCCGACCAGCCCGATTTCGTCAATGCCGTCGCTCTCGTTGAAGCCGACTGCGGCGCGCGCAGAGCTGCTGCTACCTGCTGCAGGACATCGAAACCCGCTTCGGCCGCGTGCTGCAGCTTTCGCAACGCCCCGCGCACGCTGGTTGGACTTAATCGACTTTGCCGGCGGTACATCCGACGACGCCGAACTCACCCTGCCCCACCCGCGCGCGCCCACCAGCGCAGTTTCGTGCGATGCTGCCGCTGGCCGAAATCGCTCCCGACTACCCGATCGGCAGCCACGGCCGCGCCCGCGATCTGGCGCAGGCGCTCGGCAGCGAGGGCATTAAAAACTTGGCGCCACCGCAGCAAAAAGCGCTGCCGAAAAACCGATGAAACCTTTATAATCCGCAGCGGCATCAGGGCTGCCTGAAAGCCGTTTCCTCCCATCAAACCGACAACAAAGGACTGTTTACGTGAAATTCTGGCAAAACCTCGGCAAAAGCCTCTCAAAGCCGCCCTGCTGCTGGGGCAGCATCGCCCTGCTCGCCGCCTGCAGCAACCCTGAAGTGGACGATTTGAAAGCCATCAGCGAAGCGGTCAGGCAACCGGCTGCAGCAAAGGCCAATCAAAATTCCAAGACCGGCTGATGGCCGCCAAGAGCGAAGAAGAACAAAAGCCATTGTTGAAGAAATGCTGGTCTTCTTCCGCCCGCTGCCGGAAAAATTGAACGCACTGAACCTGCAATCGGAAGAAGCAAAGCCATCCGCGACAATCTCTCGCAGGGGTATGGGGAAATGGTTGCCGGCATCGAAAAAGGCTTTAAGCTCGATGCAAAAAGATCCCTAATAATGCCGCCGCGATGATGGAAGCACAAAAAGCAAATGATGAGCGGCCAGCGAAGCTGATGGCCGCCCAAACCCAACTGGCCGCCGCTGCCGCCAAACACAAACTGAAATTTGAAGAGTAAAACCCTTTCAGGCTGCTTTGGCTGAAGCAGCCTGAAAACTGGCGCCGCCCGAGTTGTCCCGGGCGGCGTGTTTGATTCGGCTGTTGCCCAAACAATTTTCAGGCTGCCCGCTAAAGGCAGCCTGAAAACAAAAATTCCTTAAGAACCGGCGCCGTACTGCACCGCCAGCGCGGTAAACCACAGCCAGCCGATTTTGTTGTCGTCGAGAAAAACGGCAGCACTCGTCGCGATCCCGCCCTGAATGCGCAGATGGTGGCGCCACTGCCAGTAAACCGTCAGCACCAGCGCCGCCCGAAAACAGCCAGCCGGCACCAACGGCCATGCCCACCTGCATCATCAGCAGATCAAACAGGCCGTGACAGAGCATCGCCATTTCGGCATCGAGCCGGCCGAAAGTGATGGCTGAAGTTTTCGATGCCGATTTTCAAATCGTCTTCCTTATCGGCCATCGCGTAGATGGTGTCATACGCCAGCGTCCAGCACAGATTGGCGGCAAACAGCCACCAGGCATAGCCCGGCACGCGCCCCTGCGACGGCGGCAAAAGCCATCGGAATACCGAAAGAAAAAGCAATGCCCAGATAAAGCTGCGGCAGCGGGAAAAAGCGGCTTGGCAAAAGGATGGCTGAAAGCGACAAACAGCGCCGGCAGAGACAAACAGCCAAAACGGTGCGGTTCAGGGGAATCAAACAGCAGGCGGCCAGTAGCACCAGCACCGCCGCCAGCCGCAACGCTTCTTTTTCCGCCACTTCGCCGCGGGAAAACGGCCCGAGCCGGCGGTGCGCGCCACGCTGCCGTCGAAATCGCGGTCGGCCCAGTCGTTGACCACGCAGCCGGCGCTGCGCATCAGCAGCGTGCCCAGCGCAAAGCACAGCAGCACGGCATTGTCCGGCCGCCCCTGCGCCGCCAGCCACAGCGCCCACAGCGTCGGCCACAGCAGCAGCAGCGTGCCGATGGGTTTGTCCAAAACGCATCAGGCGGGCGTAAACACCGGCCTTGTGCAGCCATGTGCCGGCTTTCAGGCTGCCGGCAAGCGGTTTGTCGCTCATGTTTTCTCCTTGCTGAAACTGGCGCGGATTATAACGCAGCCGCGGCGCGCGCGCTTGGGATTTTCCGCACAAAGCGGCGCAAACGTGCTTTAATTGCGCTTTGTCCGCAACATCCCAGTCCTTATGCCGATTATCCGCTCCCTGCTCGATACCGACCTTTACAAATTCACCATGCTGCAGGTGGTGCTGCACCAGTTTCCCGAAACCCACAGCGTTTACGAATTCCGCTGCCGCAACAACGACCAGACCGTCTATCCGCTCTCCGAAATCCGCGACGACTTCGAGCGCGAACTCGACGATCTGTGCAGCCTGCAGTTTAGCGCCGACGAGCTGGACTACCTGCGCAGCCTGCGCTTTATCAAAAGCGACTTTGTCGATTATCTCGAACTCTTTCAGCTCAAACGCCGCTTCGTGCACGTGCATATCGACGACGAAAACCGGCTCAACATCCGCATCGAAGGGCCGATGATTCAGGCGATGTTCTTTGAAATCTACATTCTGGCCATCGTCAACGAACTCTATTTCCGCCGTCTCGAAACCCCCGCCGTGCTCGCCGAAGGCAAAAGCGCCTGCGCGACAAAGCCGCGCTGCTTACCGCCTACGCCCAGCACCAGCAGCCGGGCGATCCCGAATTTTTAGTGTCCGACTTCGGCACCCGCCGCCGCTACAATCCGGCCTGGCAGGAACATGTGGTGCGCACCCTGCACCAGGCCGCGCCGCAGGTGTTTCGCGGCACCAGCAACGTCTATCTGGCCAAAACCCTCGGCCTTACCCCCATCGGCACCATGGCGCACGAATTTCTGCAGGCCTTCCAAGCGCTCGACGTGCGCCTGCGCGACTTCCAAAAAGCCGCCCTCGATGCCTGGGTGCACGAATACCGCGGCGATTTGGGCATCGCGCTCACCGACGTTGTCGGCATGGACGCCTTTTTGCGCGATTTCGACCTTTACTTCGCCAAACTTTTCGACGGCCTGCGCCACGACAGCGGCGACCCCTATGTTTGGGGCGACAAAGCCTATGCCCACTACCGCAAGCTCAAAATCGACAGCCGCACCAAAATGCTCACCTTCTCCGACGGCCTGACGCTGGAGAAAGCCTGGGATCTACACCAGTATTTCAAAGACCGCTTCAAAACCAGCTTCGGCATCGGCACCAACCTTACCAACGACATGGGCCACACCCCGCTCAACATCGTAGTGAAACTGGTCGAATGCACACGGCGAGTCGGTGGCCAAACTCTCCGACAGCCCTGGCAAAACCGTTAGCCGACAACAACACTTTTCCTCGCCTATCTGCGCCAAGTGTTCGGCATCGGCAGCAAGCAGCCTGAAAAGTTTTTCAGGCTGCCCTGTCCGCCAAACCGCCGCCCTGCGCGGCGGTTTGAGCCATTCAAAGCTGCCTGAAAAACGCCACACTCCGAAAAAAACCTTTGAAAAATCGACGCAAGTCTTTATCATGCCGCCCTTTTTGCGCTGCAGCTGCAGCAAACACACACGGAAGGAAAAAACATGACCGAAAAACAAATCCGCATTCTCGGCACCATCGGCAGCATCATGGCCGTTGCCATGTATGTGGCCTATGTTCCGCAAATCGCCGCCAATCTCAAAGGCCGCGAAGTAACTTTCTTAGAACTGCTGCAGCCCTTGGTGGCCAGCATCAACTGCACCATCTGGGTGGCCTACGGCCTGTTCAAACAGCCGCGCGACTGGCCGATCGCCGTCGCCAACGCCCCGGGCATCGTGCTGGGTCTGGTCGCCTTTATCACCGGCCTGTAAACGCAGGGTAAAAACACATTAAAAAGGCAGCCTGAAAACTTTCAGGCTGCCTTTTTTGCCGTTTATTACGCTTCAGGACTGGTGCCGCGCAGTTCGTGAAAACGCGCGCGCCAGTCGGCGAAACTGCCTGCTCGATGGCTTCGCGCATTTTCTTCCATAGTACTTGATAAAAAAATGCGGGTTGTGGATGGTATTGAGCTGCGCGCCGGGATTTCGCCGGCGCGGTGCAGGTGGGTGCAGGTAGGCGCGGCTGAAATGTTGGCAGGTGTAGCAGCTGCAGCTTGCGTCCAGCGGCGCGGTGTCGTGTTTGTGCTTGGCGTTTTTGATTTTCACGTCGCCAAAGCGGGTAAACAGCCAGCCGTTGCGGGCGTTGCGCGTGGGCATTACGCAGTCGAACATATCCACGCCGTGTGCCACGCCGTACACCAAATCTTCGGGCGTGCCCGCCCATCAGAGTAATGCGGTTTGTGCGCGGGCAGCATCGGGCCGACGGCGCGCAGCATGCGGTACATCTCGGGCTTGGGTTCGCCGACACTCAAACCGCCGATGGCGAGACCCGGGAAGTCAAATTCTTCCAGCCCGCGCAGCGACTGTTCGCGCAAGTCTTCATACATCGCGCCCTGCACGATGCCGAAGAGCGCGTTGGGGTTTTAGGGTCTTCAAACGCCTTTTTCGAGAGCGCTCCGCCCAGCGCAGACTCATTTTGCAGCGATGCTTCGGCCTGCGAGCGTGTGGCTTCGCCGGGCGTGCATTCGTCCAGCTGCATGGCGATGTCGGAATTCAACACGGTTTGGATTTTCATCGAGATTTCGGGCGACAGGAATAATTTGTCGCCGTTAATCGGGCTTTTGAAGGTGCAGCCCTCTTCGGTGAGCTTGCGCATATCGGCGAGCGAAAACACTTGGAAAGCCGCCTGAGTCGGTGAGTATCGGTTTGTCCCAGCCGATAAACTGATGCAGGCCGCCGAATTGTTCGATGACTTCCAGCCCGGGGCGCAGCCACAAAGTGATAAGTGTTGCCGAGAATAATCTGCGCTTTGATGTCGTGCAGGTTGGCGGGCGACATGGCTTTGACCGAGCCGTAAGTGCCCACCGGCATGAAAAACGGGTGTTTCGATGCTGCCGTGGTTGAGTTCGAGGCGTGCCGCGGCGGGCGTGACCGTCGGTGTTTGTGCAGGGGTGAATTTGAGCATGGTGTGCCTGATGGCGGGAAACAAAGGGGCGGATTATAAACGAATCGGGCTTTCAGGCTGCCGCCAAAAGCAGCCTGAAAGCCGTTTTTCTGCCGTTTCGCCGTTTTCAGGCTGCTTTTAGCCAAAACCGCCCCTGCGCAATCCGCAGCGCCGTCATCAGCACCAACAGCGCAATCAGCGCATTGGCAAACCAAAACACGCCCGTCCAAAACAGCGGATACGCCGTTTGCGCGCGTATGGACAGCGCCACCGCCGCCATCGACGCCGCGCCGAACGAGAACGACCAATGTCCCACGGCAAAGCCGTATTCCAAAAATCCACGGCAGCAGGCGCAGCAGGTAAAACAGCTGCAAAAAGCCGTAGCCGACCAAGATTTTGACCACGTTGTCCACCTGCCCGCCCGTAAGCGCCAGATGACGCCGCCGCGCCAGCAAAAAGCGGGCGCCAGCACGATGCCGATGGCGGGGCGCTGGTCTTTTCCAAACGGAACAGCCGCATGCGCTGCAACAGCAGCGGTTCAAACATGATCCACGCCAGCGTGCCCGCGCCCCAAAACATCCAGCCGAAATCGTGATGCCCGGGCACCACCATCGCGCCGGTGCTGGTGTAGTTGGCGGCGACCGCGGGCAGGTAAAACGGCGGCTGCACTGATTTTTCGGTAAACACGTCGCCCTGCCACAGCGAACCGATGCGGATGCTGGAATACACCAGCTGGCCGGCAACGCCAGCCCAAAGTCAGCGCTTCGCCCCAGCCGTCCAGCGGCGCAGCGCCGCCGACGATAATCGTGCTGATCGCCACCAGCGCGATATAGGAAAAAAGCGCACGGGGCAGCGCCATTCGTCCAGCACGCTGCTCGCGGTAGGCAAAGCCATTTTGCTAGGCGAACATCAGCGCAAACAGCGCCCAGCTGCCCACCGACAATACGCCCGCTGCGGTGCCGAACCACGCCGCCAGCTGCGGATAAACGTCCCGCCGCGATGCGACCACGCCAGCGATAATGCGCCCAGGCGCCAGGGGATGCCGAAATAGCCCGTCGGCATCGGAAACGGTTTTTGGCTGATGCCATTGTTTGCTCCTTTGGCAGCCTCCTGCGCTGCCGATTAAAAAGCGGCGATGGTACGGCTTTGCGGCGGGGCAGACTTCGCCCTAAGGCTCAGGATATGGTCTTAAGCGCTCATTATGCTTTCAGGCTGCCTTGCAAAGTGCAAGGCAGCCTGGCATGCAGAGCTATTGAGCGGCGGCGTAGCGGGCAGATTGGCGCTGGTTTTGTTTTAAGGGCTTTTGTCATACACACGGGCAGCCAGTTGGGCGTAGGTTTTTACGTCGATTGCCATGATTCTCTCCTAAGTTATAAACAAAATTACCAATCACTTTGCGTCTAAATTGATCCTTCTAAATCTTGTAGGGACATCCGATAAAATCATCCCTATGCATCCCTAACGGTTTTTCAGATAAAAATCCGGCATTTTTCCTGCCTTAAGCGTGTACTCTAGATTTGCTTTCCTGCCATCCAGTGATTTGTCAAACTCTACCTGCTGCCATCGCCCGTCGATTGCTTTGAATTGGGCGTATTTCAAATCGCTGATCCAGTTAACCGGGGAGCTTGTCGTTACCACCAGATACCATGTGCCGTCTTTATCCCGGTCTAAAACCATATCCCTCCATTCCGACGACCATTTCGGCGGAACGGGCAGACCGGCAGAAGCAATCACTTCCAATTCGCGCTCGTTTACTTCATACGAATTGGGCCCGCCCAGCTGGCAGGATGTCTTCGCCCTTTGCCGTGCGCTTTACCCAAATTTTGGTGCCGCTTGATAACTGCACTTCTTCTTGCCACGATGTTTCTCCCGATGCAGACATACAGTCGCAGCCCGCCAGCAGCAGGGCAAATACCGGTTTTAGCGCTTTCATGATTTATCCTTATTCTGAGTCAAACGGTATTGATAGTTTACGTTTTTATTGTTGCCGGAAATGGTTTAGCTTCGCAACTTCGCTGCGCTACGCAGGCTGCGCTGTAGCGGCAGTTTACGTATTTGGCGCGCAGATGCTTTTCAGGGCTGCCTACCCAACGGTTGTTGCTTAAAACCGTCGGGCAGGGCAGCCTGAAGCTGTGCCGAAGCAGCCTGAAAACTTTAATCCTGCCAGCCGCCCAGATGGGCCACCAGCTCTTCGAGCATATTCGATACGCTTTCGGCCATCAGGATTTGCGAAGCGAAGGCCAGCGCCTCGGCATCGTCGCCGCGGTTTTTCGGCCTCTTCCTGGAGCACGTCGAGATACTGCACGCGCTTAAGGGTCAGCTCTTCGGTTAGGATAAAGGCGATTTGGTCGCGCCACACCAGGCCGAGCTGGGTGACGCTTTTGCCGTTTTTCACATGCTGCACCACTTCGTCGGCGGTCAGATCCTGCTTGGCAACCTTCACCACCGGCGCCACATCGCCGCTGCCTTTCATCTCGCAGCTGTCATCGAGCTCGAAGCCGCCTGCGCAGCGGCACGCTGAGCAGCCAGTCGGTCATCAGCGAGCCGGGCGACTGCTTTGGTACGCGGCAGCCTGGCTTCCAAGCCGCCGAGCGCTTCGCGCAGTTTGGCCAGCAGGTTTTCGGCTTTGGTAGCCGATGCGTTATTGACCAGCAAAAAGCCGCTGCGGCTGTTGCATACCGCCAGCGTGCGGCCGGTGCGGGTAAAGGCGCGCGGCAGTAAGTCGTCGGTTACCTGCTCTTTGAGCTCCTGCTTTTTCTTTGCGGCCGACGCTGCGGCCTTCGTTGTTTTGGATTTCCTGCACCTTTTTCTTCCAAAATGTCGCGGATTACGCCGGCGGGCAGCACTTTTTCCGCGCGCTTGAGCGCCACGCTCCAGGTGAAGTCGGCGGGAAACACCGGCTCCGGCGAAAAGCCGTGGACGGCGGCAAAGCCCTCGCTGAACCAGTCCAAACCGGTAACCGGCGCAAATTCGGCCTCGGCCAGTTTGGCAGACAGGGTTTCGATATCGGGAAGCTGGTTTTTATTGAGCGGATAGAAGCTGATTTGTTTGAACCACATGGCGTTTTTCCTTATGAAAAATGGCGGGAAAAAGGCAGCCTGAAAAGGCTTTTCAGGCTGCCTCAAACCAACAAGGCGCCGCCGTTTCAGGCTGCCTGAAAACGGGCGGCGCGGGAGCGAGGGCTTAGGCCTCGAAGGGATGGCGGATCAGAATGGTTTCGTCGCGGTCGGGGCCGGTGGAAACGATGGCGATGGGGGCGCCGCACACTTCTTCGATGCGCTGCAGATAGCGGCAGGCGTTTTTCGGCAGCGCGTCGTAGGGATTTGACGCCGACGGTGGATTCTTTCCAGCCGGGCAGGGGTTTCGTAGATCGGCGTGCAGCCTGAAACTTCGTGGGCGCCGAAGGGCAGGATGTCGGTGGTGCTGCCGTCGGGCAGGGTGTAACCCACGCATGAGTTTTGATTTCGTCGATGCCGTCCATCACGTCGAGCTTTGGTGATGCACATGCCGCTGATGCCGTTGATTTGGATGGCGCGTTTGAGTGCGGCGGCATCAAACCAGCCGCAGCGGCGGGCGCGGCCGGTTACCGAACCGAACTCGTGCCGCGCTAGCGCCAAACCCGGCGCCCACTTCGTCAAACAGCTCGGTGGGGAAAGGGCCGGAGCCGACGCGGGTGGTGTAGGCTTTCACAATGCCCAGCACATAATCGAGCGCCTGCGGCGGCACGCCCGCGCCGGCCGATGCGGCGCCGGCCACGCAGTTGGACGAGGTAACGAAGGGATAGGTGCCGCAGTCGATGTCGAGCAGCGTGCCTTGTGCGCCTTCAAACAGCAGGCGTTCGCCGTTTTGGATTTTGTCGTAGAGCGTGCGCGAAACATCGGTAAGCATCGGCAGGATGCGGGCGCGGAAGCTCTCAATCACCGCCATCACGCTGTCAAATTCCAGCGGCGCGGCACCGTGCAGGTGTTCGAGTTGGACATTATAGAGCGCGAGATTGGCGCGGACTTTTTCCGCCACCAGCGCCATATCGCGCAGATCGCCGGCGCGTACCGAGCGGCGGGCGACTTTGTCTTCATACGCCGGGCCGATGCCGCGGCCGGTGGTGCCGATTTTGCCTTCGCCCTTGCTGGCTTCGCGGGCTTGGTCGAGCGCGATGTGGTAGGGCAAAATCAGCGGACAGGTGGGGGCGATTTTCAGGCGGCCGGCCACGTTTTTCACGCCCGCCGCGTCGAGTTCGTCGATTTCGCCCAGCAGCGCTTCGGGGAAACGACAACGCCCGAGCCGATGAAGCAGTCGAGTTTTTCGTGCAGGGATGCCGCTGGGAATCAGGCGCAGAATGGTTTTTTTGCCGCCCACCACCAGCGTGTGTCCGGCATTGTGGCCGCCCTGAAAGCGCACCACGCCGTCGCACTGCTCGGCCAGCCAGTCCACGATTTTGCCTTTTCCTTCGTCGCCCCACTGCGAGCCGACGACCACTACGTTTTGAGCCATAACTATCCTTATCTGCAGGATGGCGGAATGCCTTTCAGGCTGCTTTTTCCGCCCCGTTTACACAACAACAAGACGGCTTGCCCGTCTTGTTTGGATTCGAGCGGGACTTTGACACAAATAGCGCCGCTTGGCAGCTACCGCAGCGCCCGCCCTGCCCTGCGGCAGCCTGAAAACGGCGGCTGCCGGACGATGCCCGCCAAGCGGTTTGCGCAAACTTTTCAGGCTGCCTGCAAATCGGAATCTGCAGGCAGCCTGAAAAGTTTCGGGTGCAGCAGGGCGGCTTATTTGCCGGCGGCCGATGCGGATGCGGGCTTATCTTCCAAGCCCTGCCACAAATCATCGTCGTCGGAGCGGGCTTCAAACTGCTTGCCGTTGAGCGTGATGCGGTTGCCGGCGATTTCGAGACGGGTCATCACCGCGCCGTTGCTGCGCTTGAGATGGCCTTCACCGATCATGGTGTCGATGCTGCCGGCCACCAGCAGGCGGATGGTATCGGCAACTTCCTGTTTTTCCTGCTCGCTGTTGGGATCTTCGACGGCAAACAGGCTGCGCGCCTGGGTAATGACGAATTCCTCAATCAGCTTCGCGATACGTCCAAATCCAGATCGACGCGCATTTTCTTCACCATATCGGGAAAAGATTCGAGATCGGCCTTGCTCAAGCCGTCGAAGCTGAGCTGACCGCGGCTGTTAACATGCCCCTGCGAAGTTTTGGAACTCGAAGCGCTTGATGCGGAACGGCGGGTTTGTCGGTAACAGCGGCGCGCCGTTCGTTGCGCGCGGCGGCGGTACCTGATCGCGCGCGGTCGCCGTGTGTTGTCGCATGGCGATGCGCTGCAGGCTTTTTTTCATGTCTGCCAGCGCTTTGGCGTTGAGATGCTCGGCGGCGATGTCGATATTGAGCGGGCCGTATTGGTTTTCGCCGTAATTGAGCTTGTCGAAGGCAAACACGCCGCGGCTGTCCCGATATAGCCGTTTTCTCTTCGGTTTCGGTGCGGTAGCTGAGTTTGTCAGGCTGACTTTGCTGGGCGGGATGTCGCCGTTGGGATTGATAAAGGCGCCGATCTGCAGATCGGTAACCATATTGATCAGCTCGTTCAGGCGCACGTTGGGAAATGCTGTCTTTCCACTCGATTTCAAAACGCCCGAGCCTGGTTTCGGACGAACCGAGCGACAGGCCGTTGCTGCCGGGATAGGTTTTGGCGGCCACTTCGATCTGCTCGGCGTTCAGGCTGCCTTTGTCGGCCAGCACCGCTTTAAAGCCCAGCAGCGTGAGAACGGCTTTGGTATTCGGTGAAATTGGCGGCGTAATCGACTTCGGCGTCCATGCCTTTCCAATCAAGCTTGATGCCGGAGAGCTCTTCATATTCGAAAGGCGCGACTTTCACCGTATAGCGGCCGCTGCCGTCGAGCTTGATCATTGTGCGCGCTCACCGGCCTGCTGGCCGAAAAAGCGCGACAGGGTTTTCTGCACTTCGGGGTCGTACTGGAATTCGGTTTCCACCACCGCGCACCGGGTAAAACCGTCGGCAAAGGGGTAGTGCTTGACGCGGTTGACCATCACCACCGGCTTTTCCAGCACCGTTTTCACATTGTCCGGCAGATAGCCGCCGAGATTGGACAGGATTTCGGGATGCGCGCACCACGGTGGTTTTCGGTGGAAGTGAACCAGCCGCGCTCATGTTGTGCGACACCATATCGAAGAAAAAGGTATCTGCAACACGATTGCTGGATTTCGAGGCGACTCTTGCGCCTTCATGCCCAAATAATTGGGCAGCACGCGCAGACTACGCCCAAACACCGACACGCACCCGCGGCAGGGATTTTCATCGGACTTTTACCCGAACTGTTTGCAAGGCAGCATCATGCACACACAGCCCCTGCCCTTGGCTTTCAGGCTGCCTGCGCGGCAGCGGCAGGCAGCCTGGCTTCAACCGGCAGCAAAAAGCAACGGACACACGCCGAAAACCGGCAGCCTGAAAACCGTTTTCGTGCGCTTTATCTTCTTGACGCCGGCACTTGGGCGGGCGGTTTCGGCTATAATCGCGCCTTTTCCCTTCCGCCGCTTTCAGGCAGCCTGAAAGCGGTTTGCAAGCATTTATGGTGATTTTTCCGTGTTCGATACCGTTTGCAGGCGGCTGCTGCATGCACGCGGACTGAGTGCCAGCCTGTGCGCCAGCCTCCAATCTGATCGGCGCCCACCATGTCGATTATGCCGACATCTACTGCCCAGCGTCTGCGTTTGAGCTGGCATCTGGAAGAAAGGCATGGTCAAGTCCGGCGGTTTCCAGATCGACCAAGGCGTGGGCGTGCGGGCGGTTTCGGGCGAGAGAAACCGCTTTTTGCCTATGCCGACGGTCTGACCGATGCCGCCGTGCCGCCGCGCCGCCGAAGCGGTCGCGCGTGATCGGCGCGGCGGGCAACAACAACCGTCCGGTGCGCGTGCCGCTGCAAAAGTGGCGGCCGCCCCATCACTGGCGATGCCGACCCGATTGCCAGCCTCGATTCACCGCCAAAGTGGCGCTGCTGCAAAAGCGAAGCGCTGGCCAAGCCGCCGACCCGCGCATCGTGCGGGTGATGGCCGGGCTGACCTGCGAATACGATTTGGTCTATATCGCCCGTCTCGACGACTGCCACGCCGACATCCGCCCACTGGTGCGCTGAGCGTAACCGTGATCGCCCAGCAAAACGGCCGCCGCGAACAAGGCAGCGGCGGTGGTGGTGGCCGTTTTAATTTGGACTATTTCAGCGACGCACAAATCAAAAGGTTATGTTGATCACGCCGTCAAACGGGCGCTGACCAATCTCGAATCCGCCCGCTCCCGCCAGCGATGACTGTTGTTCTCGGCAGCGGCTGGCCGGGCGTGCTGCTGCACAAGCGGTGGGGCACAGGCTGGAAGGCATTTCAACCGCAAACAAACCAGCGCCTTCTCCGGCAAACTCGGCCAGCGCGTCGCCGCGGCGTTACCGTTGTCGATCAGGGCAGCCTTGCCGAGCGGCGCGGCTCGCTCAATATCGACGACGAAGGCAACGAAACCCGCCACAACGTCTAATCGAAGACGGCATTCTCACCGGCTATATGCGAGGACGAAACCAACGCCCGCCTGATGGGCATGCCGGTAACCGGCAACGGCCGACGCAGCTACTCGTCAATCGATGCTGCCGCTGCATGACCAACACCTTATGGAAAACGGCAGCCACGACCCGCAGGAAATCATCGCCTCCATCGACAAAGGCATCTACGCCGTCAATTTCGGCGGCAGCCAGGTCGATATCACCAGCAGCAAATTCGTCTTTTCCGCCTCCGAAGCATAATTGGGTGGAAAAGGCAAACTGCGGTATCCGGTCAAAGGCTCGAACATCGTCGCAGCGGCGAAGTGCTCAAAGCACGTTTTCGATGATCGGCAACGACAGCAGCCTCGATACCGGCGTCGGCGTCTGCGGCAAGACGGCCAAAAGCGTGCCGGTAGGCGTCGGCCAGCCACCTGCGCATCGATGCGGGATTAACGATCAGCGGCAGCGAGCATAAACCACCAAACGCGGCAAAAGCGGCCTGAAAGTTTTCAGGCTGCCTCCTACCTCGCGCACCTGCAGCAAACCAGCCTTTGCCGACAAAGCGCCTACCCTCTTTCAGGCTGCCCTGAAAGCCAAAAAGCAACCTGAAAGCTCAAAGCAGCCTGAAAACCGGAAAACCAGCTTTCAGGCTGCTGATTTCTGGTGCGGTCGGCGGATGGGGTTTTCAGGCTGCCTGCAAACGCGGGCGGCGGTTTATGCGGTTGAGCTGTTCGCGCGGTCGGTGATCAGGATTTTTCCGGCCAGCGCAGGGCGGCAGGGCGGTAGGCGGAGTGCTGGGGGCAATGTGGCGCTTGCGTTCCGCGCCAGCAGCGCCGACGGAGAATCGCAGCAGAACACTTTGCCGCCGGCGCCGTGCCAGCGTGGTGCGGCACGGTGCGTTCGCTGCGGCGGGGCGCGGCTTCGCCTGCCACGGTCGCCAATAGTGGCCGATAGCCACGGCGGCGCTGGCGGTATAGCGGTTCCACACGGCTCGCGCACGGAGCGCCGGCGAGCCGCCGGCAAAAACGGGGCGGCGGCGGGCTTCGGGGCCGCAGGTCAGCATCCGCAGCGGATTGGCGCCGTTGCGGTAAACATCGTGGGCAGCGGTGGCGGCCAGCGGCGGCGGTTGGCGGCAGGGTCGTCGAACAAATGGGCGTAGCGGCGCTGCTCGTCAGATAGTCGTCGTACCACGGGGCGTGGCGGATGCGGCGGCAAAGGTCGTCTTCCCATTCCTGGTGAGATCGGCGAGGTTTTTCGCTGCGGCGCCGGCGCACGGTTTGGACAGCTTTGTCCTGCCAGGCGGCATGGACGATGCGCAAATCGCTGCGTTCGAGCAGCAGCGGCTGTCGCGCGAGAAAAATCGAGTATGCGGCCGTGTTCGCCGGCCGGCAGGGGTTTGCCACGGGGCGTAGTTGCGCCCGTCCGTTCGCTGCGTTCGGCGAAAAACCAGCCGGAGCCGTCTTTGGCTTCGCCGGTGAGCAAATTGGCTTCGTGGTTGCCGAGCACCATGTGGGCGCGGTCGGCGGCGCAGGCGGCCGTACCCGCTGCGAAAACCGCGGGCGAATCAGGGGCCGCGGTCGGCCATCGCCGACAAATACCAGCCGCCGGCCGGCGGGATGGCTGCCGTTGTCGCGGTAGCCCAGATGATCGAGCAGCTCGGTCAGGGGCGTCAAAATGGCCGTGGACGTCGCCGATGATGTCGAGTTTGCCTGCAGGCGGGGTGTCCAGGTAAGCATGGGATGGGGAAACGAAAAGGGTTTTCAGGCTGCCTGATTGCACGGAAAAACAGCCTTTCAGGCTGCCTGAAAACTGTGCGGCGGGCTTGAGGGCGGTTTGCATTGGGTGTTTTCAGAAAGCGGTATTGGCTACTTTGCAGCGTAAAGCCGCCGCAATACCAAATGTAAACAGCCCCTAGCCCAACGGTTTTCAGATACATCGATACGCCTTCGCTGATGCCGGCCGCCATTTTGCGGCGGAAGGCGATTTCAGACAGCAATTTTTCTTCGGTGGGATTGGACACAAAGGCCAGTTCGACCAAAATTGAAGGAATATCCAGCGAGCGCAGCACCACAAAATTGGCCTGCTCGACCCGCCCTTGGTGCAGGCGGTGGCGACGACCAAGCTGGCCGAGCACCAGATTGCCGGGACGGCGGCTGTCGTTGGCGGTCTGGCTTTGCAGCATATCCGGTTAGCACGACATTGACTTCTTTTATTGCGGTTTTGCGGCGGGCCGTCAACCAGATCGGCATCGTTTTCCTTTTCCGCCAGCTTGCGCACGGCTTCGCTGTTGGCCTGCCCCCACATAAAGACATCAATGCCGCTGGCCGCCTTGCTCAGGGCGGAATTGGTATGGATGGAAACAAACAGATCGGCTTTGGCCTGCCGCGCTTTCTGGCGCCGATCACGCAGCTGGATAAACTGGTCGTCGTTGCGGGTAAGGAATACGCGGTAGCCCTGCGCTTCCAGCAGCTTCTGCGTTTCTTTGGCCACCGCCAGCACCACGTCTTTTCTCGCACACGCCGTTGGGGCCGATGGCGCCGGTATCTTTGCCGCCGTGGCCGGGGTCGAGCATGATAATCGGACGGCGCTGCTGACCGGTTTGCCGGCGCCGGCTCGGCAGGGGCGGCAGGCGCAACTGCTATCGCGCTCTTTCGCCTTATCCTGGGCGGCGGGCGCGGCTTTGCGGCTGCTGTGTTTTTGCGCCAGATCGCCGATGGGATCATCGGCTGCGCGCAACCGGCGCCGCAGCCGCGGCAGGAGCAACAGCGGGGCAGGCGCGGCGGCGTGAGGCGTCGTCAGTTCGACTTGCAGCAGGTGCTTTTGGCCGTCGGCCGGCGGGCTGTTGCTAACGGCAACCTGCGCCTTGCCGCGCAAATCGACCACCAGCCGCACGGTGCGCGTTCGTCGTGCCGATGCGGATGCCGGCAATCAGCGGATCGTTGGCGCGGACTTGGCCGGCAAGCGCAGACAAAACCTATTCGGGAGCAATGTCTTCAATATCGACCACCAGCCCTGTTTGGCGTATCGAGCATAAAGTAGCGGTAGCGCACGCGGCCGGCGGTTTCGATGGCCAGACGGCTGCAGCTGCCGCTGGTAAGCCGGCGGACAGGATATCGGTAGCGGCAAACAGATTGCCGCTGAAGCCCAGCGGCAAACCGCCGGCCGACCACATCAATAATCTACGGCGACTGATGCTCGCCATAACTCACCTCCTTTTTCTGCCGCCGTAGTCAAGGCCGATACCGTGCAGCGGCGGCCGCTGCCTTCGGCGTGGAAATCAAAAACGTAATCGGCCGCGGGCACTGAAACTCCCCTCCCTGCAAGGGCCATTCGATCAGACAAATGCTGTTGTCCGCAAACAAATCCTCAAGCCGCGTCTTCCCATTCCGACGGATCGGCAAAGCGGTACAAATCAAAAATGGTGCAGCATTCGATCCTGCGGCGCCGGTAGCTTTCCACCAGCGCGTAAGTCGGGCTTTTGACCGTGCCGCGGTGGCCGAAAACAGTGCAGCAGGCCGCGGGTAAACGTGGTTTGCCCGCACCCAGATCGCCCTGCAGATACCACCAGCAGGGCGCGCGCAGCAGCTGCGCCCAGCGCCGCCCAAAAGCAAGGGTGGCGGCTTCGTCAGGAAGAAAAACGCTGGGTGGCGGCAAATCGGCCATACGGGTTTCCATCAGTTTTTCTGGTGCGGCTGCGGCACCGGAATCGGTTTGTTTTGCCCGCGGTACAAACAGCGGCGGGCAGGAAAACATATTTTCGAAGCTGCCTGAAAGCCGGTTTTCCACATTTTCAGGCTGCCTGAACACAAAAAACGACCGTGCAAACGCTCTGCCCGCCTGACGGCATGGCGCGGCGGCGGCGGAGCAGTGGATTTATGTTTTTGGCAAAACCCTGCTGCTGCAGAAACGGCAGCAGACCGCGCACTGCTTCGGTGCACAGGTTGGCGCGGATTTGGTCTTGCCAGCTCAAATCAATTGCTGCGGTCTTTATAGTATTTTTTCACGACTTCGTCGTAAGCCGCCAGCTCGGCATCTTCGGCCTCGCGGTAGCGGTTTTCGCTCATTACCACCTGCAACGGCAAACGCGGACGCTGGCCGGGATCGTGGTCGGGATAACCCAGGCATGCCCACCAGCGGCACCACGCCGTGCGGCACTTCGAGAATGCGCGCCAGCGTCGGCAGGGTCGTTGCGCAGGCTGCCGATAAACACGCCGCCCAAACCGAGCGATTCGGCGGTCAGCAGCACGTTTTGCGCGAAAATGCCGGTATCGACGGCGCCGATCATCATCACTTCCGTCCAGTCGATCTGGGCATCGGGCGCCAGGCGCAGATGGCGCGAAGCGTCGGCGCAGAACACCAGAAACTCGGCGCAGTTTTCACATAATGGTGCCCCATCTTGCCTTTGTAGGCGTTGGCGCGAGATTTCGCGGATGGCGGCGCGCTTGGCCGGATCGGTAACACGGATCACGCTCACCGCCTGCATATAGCTGGAGGTGGACGCCATCTGGCCGGCGGTAATAATCTGCTCCAGCACGGCGGCGGGAGATCGGGTCGGTTTTGAATTTGCGGATGGAACGGTGCGCGAGTGCGGTTTGCAGTGCGGCTTGGCTGTTCATGTGAAGCTCCTGTGGTGGACGGAAGGAAACGGGCGGCATGCGCCGCAAATCGGGGCAGCCTGAACATTCAGGCTGCTTTTTCAAACTGCCTGTGCCGGCGGGTCGATTTTCGCTGCCGTCGGCGTACGCAGGTTGGGCATTTGCCTTCTTCGATCACGCCTTTGCCCACCACAACCTTGTTCACATCCTTCGAGTCCGGCAGGTGGTACATGGTATCAAGCAAGGCGCGTTCCATAATCGATCTCAGGCCGCGGGCGCCGGTTTTGCGCTCCATGGCCTGCCGCGCGATAGCCGACAGCGCTTCGGCGTCGATTTCAATTCGGCGCCCTCCATCGCAAACAGGCTTTGTATTGTTTGACCAGTGCGTTTTTCGGCTCGGTCAGGATATTGACCAGTGCCGCTTCGTCCAGCGCTTCGAGCGTGGCAATCACCGGCAGGCGGCCGATCAGCTCGGGAATCAGGCCGAATTTGATCAGGTCTTCGGGTTCGACGGTTTCAAACAGCGCACCGATATCGGCGTTTTCATCGCTTACTGTGGACGGTGGCGCCAAAAGCCGATGCCTCCTTTTTCGGTGCGCTGGCGGATGACTTTTTCCAAGCCGGCAAAGGCGCCGCCGCAGATAAACAGGATATTGGTGGTATCGACATCGATAAACTGCTGGTTCGGATTGCGGCGCCCGCCCTGCGGCGGCACGCGCCACGGTGCCTTCGATCAGCTTCAGCAGCGCCTGCTGCACGCCCTCGCCCGATACGTCGCGGGTAATCGACGGGTTGTCGCTCTTGCGCGAGATTTTGTCGATTTCGTCGATATAAACAATGCCCCTGCTGCGCTTTTTCCACGTCAAAAATCGCATTTGCCCAAGAGCTTGGTGATGATTTGCTCAACGTCTTCGCCGACATAGCCTGCTTCGGTAAGCGTGGTGGCATCCGCCATCACAAAGGGCACGTTCAGCCGCCGCGCCGGACTTTGCGCCAGCAGGGTTTTGCCGAGCCGGTAGGGCCGATCAGCAGAATATTGGATTTGGAGAGTTCGACATTGCCGGCGGACTTGGGCTGGCGCAGTCGTTTGTAATGGTTGTACACCGCCACCGCCAGCGATTTTTCGCGCCCTGCTGGCCGATTACGTATTCGTCCAACTGCGCCGTCAGCTCGGCGGGGCGTCGGCAGGGCGCCGCCGGCAGCGGTGGCCGGCACGGCAGACTCGGTCTGCTCGCTGAGAATCAGATGGCTGCAGTCGAGCACGCATTCGTCGCAGATAAAGCCTTTTTCGCCTTCAATCAGGTGTTTGACTTCGTGTTCGGGCTTGCCGCAAAACGCAGCAGTTACGGTCTTTTTGTCCATTATCATTTTTGTCCCATATCAGATTTTTGTTTTACGAACCGCCGCACGAAAGGCCGCGGCGCAGAAGCGGGCAGTATAAAGGCAGCCTGAAAAAGCTCAATCGCAGCACAGGCGCGCCGCCGCCCGCCGTTACAGGGTTTTCAGGCTGCCCCGGCCGCTGCCGCCTGCCCTGATTTGGGCTATAATGCCGCCTTTTTCAACCCGCCCCTGCCACCATGTTTCCCTGCGCCCGCACTTGCCGACGATGCCGCCGCCCTGGCGGCTTTGACTGCCTGTGTAACGAAACCGTGGTCTGCCGGCCGGTTTCAGGCTGCTTTGGCTGAAGCGCACACCCGTGTGTGGCTGGCGGAAACGCCCGCTGGCTGCGCCGGCTTTGTCGTTTGGCAGCAGCTGTTTGACGAAGCCGAACTGCATCTGATTGCCACCGCGCCGGCGCAGCGGCGGCAGGGCATCGCCACGGCGCTGCTGGCGCAGATGTTTCAGGCTGCCGGACTGCGGCGGGTGTTTCTCGAAGTGCGCGCCGGCAATCTGGCGGCGCAGGCGCTGTACCGCCGCCACGGTTTTTGCCGATTTGGCTCGGCGGCGCGCTTATTACGGCGACGAAGACGCGCTGGTGATGGAGAAGCTATGTTAGACGCCCGCTACGTCCATCTGCACGAAGCGCTGGGACTGGGGCCGATGTGGCTGCCGGCGTCCGCCCGCATCAGGCAGCCTGAAAAGCCGGAAGCCGATGCCGGCGGCAACACCGATGCGCCGCAGCACCCAAGCAGCCTGAAAACCGCCGCGCACAAGGTTCAGGCTGCTGATCCGACCCATCCCTAACACTGCTGCCGCCCATCACGCAGACGGCGCCGGCTTTGCCGAAACGCCGCCGGCGCCCCGCCCCGCCCGCCGCGCGCCCGCAAACAACTACCGCGCCCAACTCGCCGCGGTTGGCCGCCCTGCAGCGTGTCGGCAGCACCACGCTCGAGCCGGCACCGGCCGCCGCCGTCCAAGAAAGCCCAGCCGCCGCACCAACGGTCGAACACTATCTCGAACGCCTTGCCGGCCGCGTGCCGGCCGCGCGGCTGATGGTGCTGAGCGTCTGCCCGTCGCCCGCCGACGTGGCCGCCCGCCGCCTGTTTAGCGGCGCCGAGGGCGAGCTGCTCGATAAAATGCTCGCCGCCATCCGCCTGTCGCGCGAACAGCTATCTGAGCTGCTGGCTCAGAGGGCCTGCCGACTTCCGCCCGCAGCCGGCGGCAGAAGACGTGGCCGCCGCCTCCGCGCGCGTGGATGCCGAGTTCCGCCTAAGCGGCGCCCGCGCGCTGCTGCTGATGGGGCGTTTTTTCGAGCGCGACGACGTGCGCGACCACCTGCGGCGCATCGCCCCCAAGATACCGCATTTTTACATCGACCACCCGCAACAGATGCTGCACGGCTCAGCTCAAACGCAAGGCTTGGGAAGAGTTGCAAAGAAAACTTCAGGCTGCCCTAGAAACGCCCCGCCGCCTAAACGGCGCAGCGCCCGTTTCAGGCGGCCTGAAACCGATTTTCCGCCGGCTGCTGCCGGCTTTCGCCAGCTTACGAGGATTGAACCATGAAATTTCTGAAACTCAGCGAACAAAAACGTTGCCGGCAAAACGGTGCTGATCCGCGCCGATCTAAACGTGCCGATTAAAGACGGCCGCATCAGCGACGACACCCGCATCCGCGCCTCGCTGCCCTCCATCCGCTACTGTCTCGACCGCGGCGCCGCGGTGATTGTGATGACCCACCTCGGCCGCCCGACCGAGGGCGAGTTCCACCCTGAAGACGACGTTACCCCGTCGCCCGTCCAGCTCGGCGCCCCTGCTGGGCAAACAGGTAGCGGTGCTCAAAGACTGGCGCGACAGCCCGCCCAAACTCCACGCCGGCGAAATCGCCATGCTGCAAAACGTGCGCATCAACCCCGGCGAAAAGAAAAACGACCCCGCACTGGGCAAAGCCTATGCCGCGCTGGCCGACGTATTCGTCAACGACGCCTTCGGCACCGCCCACCGCGCCCAGGCGTCCACTGAAGCGGTTGCCGCCGCCGCACCGCTGGCGCTGGCCGGCATCCTGTTAGCCGACGAATTGGACGCGCTGGGCAAAGCGCTGCGCGACCCCGCCCGCCCGCTGGTGGCGATTGTTGCCGGCAGCAAGGTTTCGACCAAACTCACGGTGCTGGAAAACCTGGCCGACAAAAGTCGATCAGCTGATCGTTGGCGGCGGCATTGCCTGCTACCTTTTTGCTGGCGCAGGGGCAAAAACATCGGCAAATCGCTGGCCGAGCCGGATTTGGTTGACGAAGCGAAAAAATCATCGCCAAAATGGCGGACAAAGCGCGGTGCGGTACCGCTGCTCACCGACGTCGTCTGCGCCAAAGAATTTGCCGCCGACGCCGCAGCCGAAACCAAATCCATCGACGACGTGGCCGACGACGACGCATGATTCTCGACATCGGCCCGCAGTCGGCCGCCGTGCTGGCCGATTTGGTAAAAAGCCGGCACCGTGGTATGGAACGGCCCGGTGGGCGTGTTTGAATTCGAGCAGTTCGCCGGCGGCACCAAAGTGCTGGCCAAAGCCATTGCCGACAGCAGCGCCTTCTCGATTGCCGGCGGCGGCGACACGCTGGCGACCGTCGCCAAATTCGGCATCAGCGAGACAGATCGGCTACATCTCCACCGGCGGCGGCGCCTTTTGAATTTCTCGAAGGCAAAGAACTGCCCGCCGTCGCCGCGCTGGCACGTTTCGCCGACTAGCAGCCTGCCCCAAAGCAGCCTGAAAGCCTAAAAACCGGCTTTCAGGCTGCTCTGAGAGTTTCTCTCAGACAGCGAAAACCAAATCCGCCGCATAAAAAGCAGCCTGAAAACGTGTCAAACGCTTTTCAGGCTGCTTTCGATACGGACAACGGCGGCGGTTAGAAAGCCAGACATTTCGCGGTTGAGTTTGGCGGCTATGTCGTCCACCAGACCCATCACTTCAAAAAGTATCGCCTTCGCTGCCAAAGCATGACGATGGTGGTGGTGTCGGGGTTTTCGTTTTTCGGTTCCCAAACGCAGAATCTGGTTGGTATTCACAAAGATACGGTGTCCGTGAACATTGACTAATTCCGGTTAAAAGCAGCCATGGCTGTGCCTCTCGGATGACGGTGTTGGTCGGACTTTGTGCAAAAAAGTGCGCGATGATATATTTTTGCCCTGTCCGCGCAAGTAAAAACATTGATTAAACCCATAAAAAGCAAAGATAAAAACCGGAAAAGTGTCGCAAAAATGCCGCCGGCTTTTTCAGGCTGCATTTTGGCTGCGGGCAGCCTGAAAAACCGAGTTTTGACTCAAGGCAGCCGGCGGCGCGAAAAAGGCTTTGCTCTGCCACCATGCGCCGCGCGCGGGTGCGGGCAGCCTGACAGCCGTCCGGCCGGATGTCCAGGCTGATGGCGCCCTGGGTGTCGGTGCGCAGCAGCGGATGCGGTGGGCGCGCAGGCGCAGCTGCACTTCGGGGTGCGGGTGTTTTGAAGGAATTGGCAAAACGCTGCTGGCCACGGCGAGGCTCGGGGGCGACGGTGTTGAGAAAGGCGCTGCCGCTGGCGTGGCGGCTGCCGTGATGGCCGAGTACCAGAATCTGGCTGTGGATATCGCTGCCGTAGCGCTGCAGCAGCGCGTCTTCGCCCTTAAAACCCAAGTCGCCGGTAATCATCAGCGCCTGCGTGCCGTACACCGCGCGCAGCACGCAGCTGGCGTCGTTGTCTTCGCCTTTTTGCGGCGGCGGGGTAACAAACTCGAACAGCACGCCGTCGGCCTGCCAGCGGACGCCGTCGCGGCGGTAGCGCGCCTGCGGGTAGAACTCGGGCTGCCCTGCCCACAGCGCTCCGACGGCAAACTGGCGGCGGATAGCGGGATAGCCGCCGTCGTGGTCGTTGTCGTGGTGGGAGAGCACCGCAGTGTATCGATGCGGCGCACGCCGTGCGCGTGCAGCACTGGCAGCAGCGTCTGGCCGGAAGCGGGGGTGCCGGTGTCGAACAGCAGCGTGCTGCGACGGCGTTTGCAGCAGCACCGCCAAACCCTGGCCGACATCAACAATTTCGGCTTTCAGGCTGCCTGAAGGCGGCGGACGGTAGGCGAAAAACGTTACCAGCAGCGCCAAAGCCGCCGGCCGCAGGCGCGGAGCCGCGCGGCGGCAGCCACAGCAGCGCGGCGCCGAGCGCCAGCACAAACAGCGGCAGCGGCGCGGCGGCAAAAACCGTATTCCGGCAGCCGCTCGCCCAGCCACAGCAGCAGCGCGACCGTCTGCTCAGCCAGCCAGGCGGCGGCGGTGCGCAGGCTGTCAAACGGCAGCGCCGAAGCGGCCAGCGCCAGCGGCACCAGCAGCCACGAGAAAAACGGAATGGCCAGGGCGTTTACCGGCGCGCTGAAGGGCGGCAGCGTGCCAAACAGCCGTACCGTTGCCAGCGCGCCCAGCAGCATTGCCGCCCATTGTCCGGCCGCCGCCTGCTTCAGCGCCGCCCAACGGCCGTGTTCGGGCAGCCTGAAAGCCAGCACCCCATCAGCGCCGCCACCAGCCCGAACGACAGCCAAAACCCTCGGCGCCAGCACCGAAGCGGGCTGGTAGAGCAGCACCGCCGCCAGCGCCGCCCACCACACCTGCCAGCCGCTCAAAGCTGCCGCGCCGCGCCCAGGCGGCGGCAAACACCGTGAGCATAATCAGGCTGCGCAGCGCCGGAATCTCAAAGCCGGCCAAGCCGGTATAAAACGCCGCGGCCGCCAGCCCCGCCGCCGACTGCCACACACGCGGCCGCGCGGGCAGGCGCGGCAGCAACCGCAGCAGCTGTTTGAACAGCCAGCCGGCCAGCACGCCGACCATGCTGATGTGCAGACCGGAAATGCTGATCAGGTGGTTGATGCCCAGCGGGCGGAACGCCGCCCACGCCTGCGGCGGCAGGCCGGGAGCCGTCGCCCACCGCCAGCGCCGCCATCAGCGCCGCACCGCACGGATAAGCGTCCGCACTGCCGCCAGTTGCGGCTGGCCGCCAAACACTGCATACGGTTGAAGCCCCAAGCCGCGCCGCTGCGCGTTTCAGGCAGCCTGAAACGCTGCGAGGCCGGCCGATGCCAGACCATCGATGCCGTTGGCCAGCGCCCAGCCTTCGCGATCGAAGCCGACCGGATTGCGCGCTCAGCGGCGCCCGCACCCGCGCCCGAAGTTGCCACACTTCGCCCGGCAGCCAGTCTCGGCGGGCATAGTCTTGAAACAGCGGCGTGTAGCCGCGGCCGTCGGCGGTGTAGGCGCGGGCGGTGAAACAGGTGCAGGCGTCTTCGTCGCGCGCTGCAGCAGGCCGGTAGATTTCAACGCGCAGCAAAACGGCCTGCGGATAAATCTCCGCAGGCCAGCGTTGCGACAGCGCGTAATCGGTGCGCGCCAAAGCGTAAATGCAGCCTGAAAGCGCCGCCGCAAGCAGCAGGCAGCCTGAAAAACTGGCGCCACCGCGCCGCCAGCGCCATACAGCCAGCGCCAGCGCGGCGGCCAGCGCACCCAGCCACAGCCACCATGCGCCGTGCCGCGGCAGAAACAACGCGGCGGCCAATCCAAAAACACAGGGCGAGGCAGAATCAGGGGCATGGCGGGATAGGGCTTGAACAGTTGGGAACAGTCGGAAAGTCAAAAAGGCAGCCTGAAAACCATCCGGTGTATTTTCAGGCTGCCTGCAGTCTATGCCGGGTCGGCGGCTTCTTCGTACCAGCGGCGCACCAGCTCGTCTTCCAGCAGGGCGCGCTGCCAGATACTGCCGGCGGCCGGTTCGGGAAAACCGCTGCGGTTCAAGCCGAAACGTTCGGCAAAATCAAGGGCGGCATGCGGGTAGCCGTTGATAAACAGCACGGCAATCTCCTGATTGTGGTGCCAGCAGATTTGCGCCTGGCACGGCAGATGGCTGTCGCTGACGTCGGCCACATTGTAAATATGCAGGGCTTCGGCAACCGGCTGCTCGTTGCGGGTATCGAGAGCGTGAAATAGGCGGTTTGCCCGTCGTCTTCAAACACCGCCGCATAATGCGGCGACAAGGGCGATTCGGCGAACACCTGGGTTTCGCGCCCGACGGTAAATTCCGCTTCCGAAACCAGATAAAGCATGGCGGCATCCTTCAGAACCATCTCGGAACACGTGGCCGTCAAAACCGGCGCTTCAGATGGCAGGCCTGGATAATCGACACCGCCAGCTCTTCCACCGATTTGTGGGTGGTGTTGGTAAACGGCAGGTTGTGGCGGCGGAACATCGCCTGCGCGTCGGCCACTTCGCTGCGGCAGGTGGCCAGCGCGGCGTAGCGCAGATCGGGGCGGCGCTCCTGGCGGATGTCGTGCAGGCGCTCGGCTTCAATGGTCAGGCCGAAGAGCTTGTGTTTGTGGTTTTTTACCATGCGCGGCAAATCGGTGCTGTCCAAGTCTTCCGGCGTCAGCGGGTAGTTGGCGGCGCGGATGCCGTATTGCAGCGCCAGATACAGGGCAGGGTGGGGGTTTTGCCGCTGCGCGAGACACCCATCAGGATGACGTCGGCTTCTTCGAGATTTTTGTCGGAGACGCCGTCGTCGTGGTTGAGCGCGAAATTAACCGCTTCCATGCGCGCGTCGTAGCGCTCGGTATTCTGAGCGCGGCTGACTACGGAATGGCGGGCGCGCATGCCCACTCGTCTTCCAGCTGGCCGAGAAAGGCGTCGAAAAGCTCAGGTGCAGGCCGGCACTGGTTTTGACGATGGTGCGGATTTCGTCATTCACGATGCTGGAAAAGCACCAGCGGCCGCACTTCGTGCTCTTCGGCGGTGCGGTTGATAATCTGCACCAGCGCGCGGGCTTTGTCGGGGGTATCGACAAAGGGATAGGTGGCGCGCTTGAATTTCAGGCCGTTAAACTGCTCGAGCAGGGCGTCACCCATATTTTCGGAAGTGATGCCGGTGCGGTCGGAAACGAAAAACGCGGGGCGGCGGATGGGGCTGTTCATGCAATCTCCAATTAAACAGGACGGGCAGCCTGAAAGCCCTCTGCTGCTTTTCAGGCTGCCTTGCGGATGGGAAACGGATGAAAAAGGCTTTTCAGGCTGCCGGAAGCGGCGGCGCTTTAGTTGTCTTCTGCCGGCGGCTCGCGGTAGAGCACCAAGAGTTTGCCGATGTGCTGCACCAGCTGGGCGCCGAGTTCGCGGCACAGGGTGTCGGCGATGGCGGTGCGCTCTTCGCGCTCGTCGCCGAATACGCGCACTGTATCAGGCCGTGGGCGTTTAGGGGCGCTGTCGGTTTCGCGCAGCACCGCTTCGGTCAGCCTTACGGCCGACCATCACCACCGGGTTCAGGCTCTGGGCGCGGCGCGCATTTCGATAATCTGCTGTTTGCTGGCGTGTCGGAAGTCATTTTGTATTTTGGGCGGGATGTTTTGGTAGAAAGCGGGCATTGTACGCGAAAAACCGGCTTTCAGGCTGCCTGAAAATGGCGGCGGCCAGCGGTTTTTCTGTTCGACATATTCCATCCAGTATATAAGGCTATTAGCGCTGGAGATTGAAGGCAGTTTGGGCTAGAATCGCCCCCCGCCCGCCGGCAGCGCCGCACGCGGAGCAAAACACAAACCATTATCCGAAAACGATTTACCGCCGCACATTGGCGGCCCAACCAAGGAAATCCGCCATGTCCTGCGAACATCTCGTGATGCAATACAGCACTTTCAGCAAAGAACCCAACGACGCGCTCAAAGAGCCGATGTTTTTCGGCCAGCCGGTCAATGTGGCGCGCTACGACCAGCAGCGCTACGAAATCTTCGAAAAGCTGATTGAAAAGCAGATTTCCTTTTTCTGGCGTCCCGAAGAAATCGACGTTTCGCGCGACCGCATCGACTACGCCAACCTGCCCGACCACGAAAAACACATCTTTATCAGCAATCCGAAATACCAAACCCTGCTCGATTCCATCCAGGGCCGCAGCCCCAACGTCGGCTTTTTGCCGCTGGTGTCGCTGCCGGAATTGGAAACCTGGATTGAAACCTGGGCGTTTTTCGAAACCATCCACTCGCGCAGCTACACCCACATCATCCGCAATATCGTCAACGACCCTTCCGTGGTGTTCGACGACATCGTGCAAAACGAATACATCATCGCCCGCGCCGAAGACATCGCCTGCTATTACGACGATCTGATCGAATACACCCAGTATTACAACCTGTTGGGCGCGGGCGAGCACCAGATCAACCGCAAAAACCATCATCGGTGTCGCTGCATGAGTTGAAGAAAAAAACTCTATCTGTGCCTGATGTGCGTCAATGTGCTCGAAGCCATCCGTTTTTACGTTTCCTTCGCCTGCTCCTTTGCCTTTGCCGAGCGCGAGCTGATGGAAGGCAACGCCAAAATCATCAAGCTCATCGCCCGCGACGAAGCACTGCACCTGACCAGCACCCAGCATATGCTCAACCTGATGCGCAGCGGCGCCGACGATCCCGATATGGCGCAGATTGCCGTCGAGTGCAGGACGAATGCTTCGAGTTGTTCAAAAAGCCGCCGAGCAGGAAAAAAGAATGGGCCGAATATCTGTTTAAAGACGGCTCGATGATCGGCCTGAACAAAGACATCCTGTGCCAGTACGTCGAATGACATCACCAACCACCGCATGCTCGCCGTCGGCCTGCCCGCCGCCTTCCCCGCATCGACGCAAAACCCGATTCCGTGGATCAACGCCTGGCTCTCTTCCGACAACGTGCAGGGTGGCGCCGCAGAAGTGGAGATTTCGTCCTACCTGATCGGCCAGATCGACGCCGAAGTCAGTGCCGACGATTTGGGCGGCTTCGAGCTGCAAACCGACTTTCAGGGCTGCCGCAAAAGCAGCCTGAAAACGCAAAAACGCAACCTGAAAACCGAAAGCAGCCTGAAAAATCCGCAACCAAAAACACACACCGTCCGCAGCCGTTTCAGGCTGCTTTGACTATCATGCCCCGCATCACCACCGCCGACACCAGTTTCGAGCTGCAGGAAGGCGAAACCCTGCCTCGACGCGCTGGAGCGCACCGGCCACGAAGCCGAATACCGGTGCCGCAGCGGCTATTGCGGCTCCCTGCCGCGTTAAGCTGCTCTCCGGCAGCGTTAGCTACGACAGCATGCCGATGGCCTTTGTGCAGCCCGGCGAAATCCTGCCCTGCTGCTGTCGCGTCATAGAAGACATTACCATCGACAGCCGCCTGCGCCGCAGTGAGCCCGACCTTTTCGATTACGAACAGCAGCTTTTTGCCGACGACACCCCAACAAACGGCGGCTGAATCCTTTACTCAGGCTGCCTGCAAAGCGCTAAAAACGCTCCGCGCGCACTGCCCTTTTGCCGCGTTTGTGAGCTGCCCGCACTAAACACAATCGCGCCCTTTCTCCGTTTCCCCAGTCTTTGCCCCTATGCAGTCCGTTTCCTGCTTGGACACTCTACCGGCGTTTGTCCGTCTCATCTGAAAAATACCTGCGTATTTTTCGCTGTCCGCTGCTGTCGATGATTGTGGTGGCGGTTTGCTTCGCCGCTGTTTCGCCTCATCTGATCAAACCGCGATCAACGAAGGCTTCGTCGCCAAAAACATGGCGATGATGACCTGGCTGCCCGCCGCCATCGTCGGCCTGTCTCTCGCTGCGCGGCATTTTCAACTTTTATCAACGAATACACCACCAGCTATGTTTCCGGCCATCTGGTTGAAACCATGCGCCGCGAACTGTTTGGCAAAAATACTCCGGCTGCCCAACAGCTATTTCGGCGCCAATAACAGCGGCCGACTGGTTTCACGCGTGCTGAGCGATGCCAACCAGATTTCCGAAGCCGGCTTCAATGCCATTACCGTGGTGGCCAAAGACGGCGTCGGCGTTGTCGGCCTACTCGGGCTATCTGATGTATCTGGACTGGAAACTGACGCTGATTACCTTCGCCGTGCTGCCGGTGGTGGCGCTGTGCGTGCGGCTGGTGAGCAAACGGCTGCGCAAACTCTCACACGAGAGCCAGCGGCTGATGGGCGTGATCACCCAGATTCTCAACGAAAGCGTAACCCGGCACCCGCGTCATCAAAAATCTACGGCGGTCAACACTATGAAGAGAGCCGCTTTGCCGATGCCGCCAGCGCCGTGCGTCGCAACGGCGTCAAACAGACCGCCGCCTCTTCGGTCAGCTCCGCCGTCACCCAGCTGCTGGTGGCCACTGCGCTGGCGGTGATTCTCTATTTCGCCGCCTATCAGGCGCGCAGCAACAATTTCAGCGCCGGCGACTTTATGTCTTTTCTCACCGCCATGATTATGATGTTCGACCCCATCAAACGCCTGACCGGCGTGGTACAGTCGATGCAGCACGGCCTGGCGGCGGCGCAGAGCGCTCGATTTTCCTGACGAACCCGAAGAAGAAGACGCACCGGCAGCATCACCCTGCCCGGAGCAGCCGGGCGATATGGAGTTTGTCGGCCTGACCCACCGCTACGACGGCGCCGAGCGCAACAGCCTTAACGGCGTTAATCTGCATTCCCGCCGGCAAAGTGCATGCGCTGGTCGGCGCTTCAGGCTGCGGCAAGACCACGCTGGTCAATATGCTGCCGCGCTTTTTCGACAGCGGCGGCGAAGTGCGCATCGGCGGCGAAAACATCCGCAATCTGAGCCTGCAGTCGCTGCGCTCGCGCGCAGCACTGGTCAGCCAGGATGTGGTGCTCTTTAACGGCACCGTCGCCGAAAACATCGCTACGGCGCCTGCCACAACGCTTCGCGCGAAGACGGTATTCAGGCTGCCCGCGCCGCCAATGCCTGGGGAATTTATCAATGTGCGCAGGGGCTCGACACCCAGATCGGCGAGCACGGCATCAAAACTTTCCGGCGGCCAGCGCCAGCGCCCCCGTGCCCGCGCCCTGCTGAAAAACGCGCCGATCCTGATTCTGGACGAAGCCACCAGCGCGCTCGACGAATCCAGGCGCCTGGTCAAGCCGCACTCGACCGCCTGATGACCGACCGCACCACCATCGTCGTCGCCCACCGTCTCTCGACCATCGAAAGCACGACCGCATCATCGTGATGCATCGAAGGCCGCATCGACGAAGGCACGCACCGCGATACTGGCCAAAGGCGGCCGCTACGCCCACCTGAGCAAAATGCGGTTTAAAGACCAAAAACGAACACCAACCGCAGCCTGAAAACCCCATAGAGCGCCGCACAGGCAGCCTGAAAAGCGTTTTCAGGCTGCCTCGCTCGCCCCCTCATCCCAATCAACCTTCAGAAAGACCGCCATGGCCGCATTCCAATACCCAGAAAAGTCCTCTCCGTCCATCACTGGACCGACGCCTGCTTCACCTTCACCTGCACCCGCGACGAATCGCTGCGCTTTGAAAACGGCCAGTTCGTCGCGGGTCGGCCTGATGGTGGACGGCAAACCGCTGATGCGCGCATACAGCGTCGCCAGCGCCAACTAGGAAGAACACCTCGAATTTTTCAGCATCAAAGTGCCCGACGGCCCGCTCACCAGCCGTCTGCAGCATCTGAAAGTCGGCGACGACAGTGCTCGATCAGCAAAAAGCCCACTGGCACTCTGGTCGCCGGCGATTTTGAACCCGGCAAACACCTGTATCTCTTGTCCACCGGCACCGGCATCGCCCCTTCTTGGCGGTAACCAAAAGACCCCGGACATCTACGAGCATGTTTGAGAAAAGTGATCCTGGTGCACGGCGTGCGCTACCAAAAAGATTTGGCCTACTACGAGCGCTTCACCCAAGAATTGCCCAACGACGAATACCTCGGCGAAATGGTGCGCGACAAACTCATCTACTACCCCATCGTTTCGCGCGAAGAATTTAAGCACACGGCCGCCTGACCGACCTGATGCGCTCGGGCAAACTCTTTGAAGACATCGGCCTGCCGAAAATCAACCCGCAGGACGACCGTGCCATGCTGTGCGGCAGCCCGGCCATGCTCAAAGACACCCGCCAGGTGCTTAACGACTTCGGCCTGGTCAGGTCGCCCAAGTCGGTGTACGCGGCGATTTTCTGATCGAGCGTGCGTTTGTCGACCAGTAAACCCGCCCCGCTCTTTCCCGCAATGTTTTTTCAGGCTGCTGAAAGCCGTTCAGGCAGCCTGAAAGCATGATTTGAAAGCATCACTCCTATGGCACAACGTTCCAAATCCTCCAAAGCCTGGCTGCACGAGCATGTGAACGACCATTACGTCCACATGGCCAAAAAGACGGCTACCGCGCCCGTGCCGCCGTACAAGCTGCTGGAAATCAACGAAAAAGATAAAATCATCAAACCCGGCACGGTGCTGGCCGATTTGGGCAGCGCGCCGGGAAGCTGGTCGCAGGTGGCGGCCAAGCTGGCGAGGCAATACCGGCAGGTGTTTGCCCTCGACATCCTATGGAGCCGATAGCCGGCGTCGATTTTATCCAGGGTGATTTTCGCGAAAGCACCGTGCTTGCTGAGTTTGAGCAGCTTTTGCCGACCGGCCGCTCGTACTGTAATTTGCGATATGGCGCAATATGGCGGGCAATGCCGTGATCGACCAAACGCGCAGCATCTATCTGTGCGAACTGGCATTGGACTTTGCACGCCGAACATCTGAAAACCCGGCGGCACGTTTTGGTCAAAGTGTTTCAGGAAGCGGTTTTCAGGGTTTCAAGCTGCACCATGAAGTCGGTATTTTGCCGCCGTGGCCACGCGCAAGCCCGAAGCCTCGCGCAACCGCTCGATGGGATTTACCTTTTGGGCGAAATCAAACGACAAGGGTTTTCGCCCTGTTTTACAATCCGTCCCTTTATTTGAATCTTTTTAACAGGGAGTTTGTTTCTGTGCGGATCGACCTAAAAACCTCTTGCGTGTGGGCATTTTGCTGCTGGCCGTATTTTTCGGCCTGCAAAACATGATGAAAAACGGCAGCGGCGGCACCCAGCAAATCGAGTATTCGCAATTTATCCAGCAGGTCAACAGCGGCGACATCGACAATGTGAGCCTTGAAGGCTCGCCCGCCGGCTATGTGATCAAAGGCCAGCGCAAAAGACGGCGAAAAATCGTCGCTTTGTCACCAACGCCCGCTGGATGACAAACTGGTGCAGAACACTGACCGACAACAAAGTCCGTTTCAAAGTCATCCATGAAGAAAAAACCCGGCTTTCTCAGCAGCCTGCTGGTGAGCTGGCTGCCGCTATTGCTCTTGGTGCGTGTCTCACTATGCGCGCCCAAAGCGGCGGCGGCAAAGGCGGTGCGTTTTCCTTCGGCAAAAGCCGCGCCCGCCTGTTGGATAAAGACGCCAACGTCGTAACCTTTGCCGACGTTGCCGGCTGCGACGAAGCCAAAGAAGAGTGCGGAAGTCGTCGATTACCTCACGGCGCCCAACCGCTACCAGAGCCTCGGCGACGGCCGCGTGCCGCCACGGCATCTTCTGCTCCGCCAGCGGCCCGGCACCGAGCAAAACCCTGCTGGCACGGCGATTGCCGCCGGCGAAGCGGGCGTACCGTTTTTCAGCATTTCCGGCTCCAGTTTCGTTGATGTTCGTCGGCACGTCGGCGCCAGCCTGTGCGCGATATGTTCGAGGCAGGCCAAGGATGCCCCATGCATCATCTTTATCGACGAAATCGAGCGCCGTCGGCCGCCAGCGCGGCAGCCGCCGGACTCGGCGGCGGCAACGACGAGCGCGGGCAGACCCTCAACCAGCTTCTGGTGGAAATGGACGGCTTAACGGCGACCGAGCCGTAATCGTCGTCGCCGCCGCAACCGCCCGACGTGCTGCTCGGGCCCGCCCTGCAGCGCGGCCGTTTCGACCGCCAGGTCATCGTGCTGCTGCCGGATATCCGCGGCCGCGAGGCGGATTTTGAACGTACCACGCCAAAAGAAAGTGCCGCTGGATGCGTCCGTCGGTTGGTGGCGCTGGCGCGCAGCACCCCGGTTTCTCCGGCGCCGACTCGCCAACCCTGGTCTTAGCAAGCCCGCCCTGTTGCGGCCGCCGCAGCAAAATCGAGATTGATCAGAGCGACTTTGAAGACGCCAAAGACCACAAAATCTGCATGGGCCCGAGCGCCCGCAGCGCATGGTGATGCACGAAGACGAAAAACGCGCTACCGCCTACCACGAATCCGGACGCGCATCGTTTGCCGAAAGCTTGGGCGCTTTCGGCCCGTGCGCAAAGTTACCGTCGTGCCGCGCACGGCCGTGCGCTGAGTTACGGCCTGGCAGCTGCGAGCGCGACCGCATCGGCATGTATAAGACCGGATATGCTCAGCAGATTTCGATTCTGTTTTGGCGGGCGCATTGCCGAAGATCTGCTGTTTGGTCGGCCGCCGTTTCCTACCGGCGCATCAACGACTTCGAGCGCGCCACCCATCTGGCACTACGCGAAATGGTTACCCGCTACGGCGCGGGCGATGGTGTGATGGTCTATGCGAGAAACGCAAAGCGAAGTCTTCTCCGGCCGCAGCATCACCCGCTCGCAGAATATCTCCGGGCAACCCAGCAGGAAGTCGATGCCGAAGTGCGCCGCATTCTCGACGAGGCAATACGCCATCGCCTACTAGAAATTCTCGACGAAACCGCGACGATGGAAACCGCGGCCCGCGCGCTGATGGAATGAGGAAACCATCGACCGTGACCGGTCATCGAAAATCATGGAAAGGCGACAACCCAGCCCGCCCAAGGACTACAGCCACAACCTGCGCGAAAACCAGCGCGCGCCGAAAGCAGGGCAGCCTAGAAAACGCCCAAGCGGCGAGGCAGCCTCGCCTCGACAAAGAAACCGGCGGCAGCCGAGCGGACACGGACGCCGCGCAATGAAAACCGCTGCGAGCCAAAACCGCTTGCGTTTTCTCCGTTTTCAGGCTGCACTGAAAGTGACAAAGGGCTTGCCGCGAAAGTTTCAGGTAGCCTGAAAACTCAACAGCCTGCAAAGCAGCCTAGAAAACTGCGCTTTCAGGCCGCCTACATCCTGACCGCAAACAGCGTTACCAGTCGCGCCCCTTTAACAACACACACGAACAGGAAAACATCACGGCCGATGCCGATCTTGCACGCCGCTGCCGGAAGCGGGTTTGGTTTACCGCCCGGAAGACAGAACCGCCGTTTGCCGATCTCTCTTCTCTCCGCCGTTACCCATCTGCTGGCGATTTTCGTGCCGATGGTTGCGCCGGCCACGCTGATTGTCGGCAAAGCGCTCGATCTGCCGGCGGAAATGACCGCCTATCTGGTATCGATGGCGATGTGTTGGCCTCCAGCATCGGCACACCTGCAGGTCCAGCCGTTTTCGGGCCGCTGGGCTCAGGGCTGCTGTCGATCCAGTCGAGTAAACTTTTCGCTTTGTCGGCGTGATGATTTCGCTGGGTCTGTGTCGGTGAAGGCGGGCGGCGTCGATGAGAACGCGATGGTCCTCAACCCCTGCTGGGCGTGTCTTTTGCCAGCGCCTTTTGGTGTGCGGCGCCGGCGCGACTGTTGCCTCTCAGAGACGGGTGATCACGCCGACGGTGCAGCGGCGTGGTGGTGCTGCTGATCGGGTCTGAGCCTGATCGACGGGCATCACCGATTTTGGCGGCAGCTCACACCAAAAGGCAGCGACGCTTTCGGCTCGCTTCCGCAAAACATCAACCTGGCCGCGTTCGTGCTGGTGGTGCGCTGCTGTTTCGCACCATGCGCAACCCGTTTTGCACGCCAGGCGGCATCGCACGTCAGCCTGGTTGCCGGCTATCTGGCGGCGCTGGCGATGGGCATGGTTGATTTTCGCCGCTGCGACACCCCGCTCTTTACCGTGCCCGTGCCGTTCAAATACGGTTTCGCCTTCGATTGGAGCGCGTTTTGGGTGGCGGCGGTGATTTTAACACAGGCGTGTTTGAAGCGGTGCGCGCGATCGGCCGCCACCGCCGCCGGTTTCCAGCCACCCTACGAGCGACGCCTTCCGAAGCCGCCTGCGCGGCGGCGTGTTTGCCGACGGCCTGGTATCGGTTATCGCCACCGCGCTCGGCTCGCTGCCGCTGACCACCTTCGCGCAGACAACGGCGTTATCAGATGACCGGCGTCGCCTCGCGCCACATCGGCCGCTACATCGCCGCCATTTTGGTACTGGCCGGACTCTTTCCGCCGTTGCCGCCTGTTCACCACCATCCCTCACCGGTGCTCGGCGGCGCGATGGTGCTGATGTTCAGCCTCGATCGCCATGCGCCGGCGTGCGCATCATTATGACCCACGGCATCAACCGCCGCGAAGCCGTCATCGCCGCCACCGCCGTCGGCATCGGCCTGGGCGTCGCCTTCGAACGAAGTGTTTCAAAACTCTGCGCGAAGTATTCCGCAACGCCATCGCCGCCAGCGGCATCACCGCCGCTTCTCAACCTGATCCCTGCCGCGCGACACGCAGGACAAACCAGTGAGTTTTGAGCGAAGGCGGGAAATAGATTTCAGGCTGCCTCAATTTAACGAATGCCGCTGTAATTTTTGTAGGTTTTGCAGGCAGTTGCTTTTGCGAATTGGCTGGCGCATCCAGGCTGTGCCAATACTTTCGAAACCATGCCTTGGCTTGTTGCGGATCGCTACGCCGATGCCTTTGCATACATCATGCCCAGGTGTTTTGCGCCTGCAGGCATCTCCCTGTTGCGCCGCTTTTTGCCACCACGCTTTTGCCTGCTGATAACTTTGCGCCACGCCGCGACCTTCCGCATCACCCAAATTGATTTGCGCCAGAACATTGCCCTGTTGCGCTGCTTTTTGCGATACCACGCCGGGCATGTTTATCGTTTTTCGCCACACCAAGACCGTTGGCATACATCGCCATAAATTAGCTTGCGCCCCAGCATATCCCTGTTGTGCCGCCTTTTTGATACCACACGGCAGCCTGCTTGTCGCGCTTTTGTTACATGCCGCGGCCATTTTCATACATCAAAAGCCAAATTGAATTGCGCCAAAAGCAAATCCTTGCTGCGCCAGCCACGCGATACCACGCCACGGCTTGTTTTATCGTTTTCTGCGCCACGCCAAGACCGTTTTCATACATCAAGCTCCAAATTGTTTTTGCAGCTGGCATTGCCCTGCTGGGCATAGCGCGCTTGCAATAAGCGAAAGGCTTGCTGGTAATTACCTGCTTCAAAAGCGGCATTGGCTTGTTGAAATTTTGCTTCGTTGTTGTCTGCACAAGCGGGCGCGGCGCAGGCCGTACAGCAACGCTGCCAACGCAGCGATTGAACGGTTTGAGAGTTACGGGTAAGGTCAGACATTAGTTTGCTCGTTTCTTTTGATAAAAATCAGGCGGCATTTGCCGCCATTGGGCAAGTCAAACAATGAGCATTGCCAAGCACGGCGGATTGTAACGCGTTGCTTTACACTGTGTTCAATAATCGTAAAAAGGTGCTGGAAGACAAAAAGCAGCCTGAAACGGAATTTCCATTTTCAGGCTGCCTTTTATCTATCCGCGCAATTCAATTACGCGCCGTACACCGGATTTTTATCGCGCAGCGCTTACTTTCGGCGACGCGCGCGCAGGTTAAGCTTCGTCGTCGGGATTGTCAGCACGTCGGCAACGAGGTTGGCGAGCTGCGCGGGCATCGGCTTCGTTAAAGCCGCGGGTGGTAATCGCCGAAGTGCCAACGCGGATGCCGCTCGGTTACGAAGGTTTTCTCGGTCGTTGGGGATGGCGTTTTTGTTAGTGGTGATGCGCTGCCGCAAGGCTTCTTCGGCGGCTTTGCCGGTGATGTTTTCAGGCGCAGATCGACGGGGACAAAATGGCTTTCGGTGCGGCCGGTTACGATGCGCAGACCGCGTTTGACTAGCTCTTCGGCCATCGCCTGCGCGTTGGCTCGCCTCGTTGGCGTAGGTTTTGAACTCGGGTTGCAGCGCTTCTTTAAAGGCCACGGCTTTGGCGGCGATCACGTGCATCAGCGGGCCGCCTTGCAGGCTGGGAAAATCGCCGAATTGAGCGCTTTTTCGTGGGTGGTGTCGCGTGCAGAGAATCACGCCGCCGCGCCGCCGCCTGAGGGTTTTTGTGGTGGTGGTGGTACTACAAAATCGGCGTGCGGCACGGGTTGGGATACTCGCCGGCGGCAATCGGGCCGGCGTAGTGCGCCATATCGACGAATAAATACGCACCCACTTTGTCGGCAATCTGGCGGAAACGCGCCCAGTCGATTTCCAGCGCGTAGGCCGATGCGCCGGCCACAATCATTTTCGGCTTGTGTTCGAGCGCGAGGCGTTCGACTTCGTCGTAGTCCAAAATTTCGTCTTCGTTCAAACCGTAGGCAACCACGTTATACAGCTTGCCGGAAATATTGACGCTCGCGCCGTGGGTCAGGTGGTCGCCATTGCGCCAGCCATGCAAATGGGTGTCGCCGGGTTTGAGCACGGAAGTGTAAACGGCTTGGTTGGCTTGCGAGCCGGAATGCGGCTGCACGTTGGCAGGCGGCGCCGAAAGTTTTTCACGCGGTCGATCGCCAGCTGCTCGGCCACATCGACATGCTCGCAGCCGCCGTAATAGCGTTTGCCAGGATAGCAGCGTATTTGTTGAGTAAGCTGGCTGCCCTGCGCTTCCATCACGGCAGGGGCTGACGTAGTTTTCCGAGGCAATCAGCTCGACATGGTCTTGCTGGCGTTGGTTTTCGGCGGCGATGGCGGCGGCGAGTTCGGGGTCGAATTTTTCGATGCGATCAGACTTTTTGGAAAACATATTTTTTCTCCTGTCTTGGGCGCGATAGTCGAGGCGCAGCGCCGCAGCGCTGCGCGGGCATTGTGGCCGGGTTTTGCCGCCATCAGGCAGCCGCACGCATATGCTGCGGTGCAGGCGGCATGAAAGCGCTTTCAGGCTGCCTGAAAACTGCGCCCGCCGCCAGATCGGCTACAATGCCGCCCTTTGCCCGCCGCGCCTGTTTTTCACCCTTATGACACCGCCCGCCTTGCTCACACCGCCGCCGTCCTTGCCGAAGTGCTTACTTTCAGAGCGCCGCCGATGCCCTGCTGGCCGCCCAGTTGGCGCCGCCATCCAAGCTCGCCGCCCAAGACCGGCACCGCATTGCGCGAAACCATTTTTCGCCGCGCTGCGCTCACTACCAGAAAATCTCGCCCTGCTGCCCGATGCGCCCCGCCACACCCGCGCCGCCGCCCTGCTGGCGCTGCAGATTTTGGCGGCGAAGATGCCGCCGCGCTGGCCGACGAAGCCGGGCGCGAACTGCTGCAAGCGTGCCGCTCAAACCGATTTTCAGGCTGCCTGACCACCGCATCCGAGCTGCCGCAATGGCTGACTCGACACCCTGCGCGCAGGCGGCTGGGACGGCGCGCGCATGCTTTCGCTTTTCAGCCACAGCAGCGCCCAAAAGCGCACCGCTCGATTTGCGCGTCAACACGCCTTAAAAGCGCGGCGGCAAAATCCTACCGCAGCTGCAGGCCGGGTTTGCCAGCACCCCGCCGCTACGCCTACGCGCCGTACGGCATCCGCATCGGCAGCCAAAACCGTCGCTGAGCCGACCATCCGCTGTTTGCCGGCGGCGCGCAAAGTCCAAGACGAGGCAGCCAGCTGCTGGCATGCTGCTCAGCGCCCGCGCGGCAAAGCCGTGAGTCATTTCTGCGCGCGCCGGCGGCAAAACCCTCGCCATCGGCGCCCAAATGGCCAGCAGCGGCCGTCTACGCCTGCTGACACCGCCGAAAACGCCTCGCCAACATCAAACCGCGGTACGAGCGCGCCGGCCTCACCAACCGTCCGCGTCGGGCGCATCGCCCACAGGCACGCGCGACTGCAGCGCCTGGCCGGCAAAAGCCGACCGCGTGCTGGTCGATGCCCCTGCTCAAAGCGCGGGCACCCTGCGCCGCCAGCCCGACCTCAAATACCGCCTACAATCCGACACCGTAGCCGAACTCGTCCGCCTGCAGCAGTCGGTACTCGCCGCCGCCGCCACGGCTGGTACGCCCCGGCAGCCGGCTGGTATATCCACCTGCAGCGTGCTGCCGCCGAAAACGCCGCCCAAGCCGCCGCGCCTTTCGCCGCCACACCCGATTTTGCCAGACTCGATGCTGCCGACATCCTGCGCGCAAAATCCCGCTCCGACACCGGCCGCTTTTGGAGCTGGACACCGGCCGCCCACGGCACCGACGGCTTTTTCGCCGCCGTTATGGAACGCCGCCGGTAAAGCGTTTGCGCCAGTCAGAACGAAAGCAGCCTGAAAAGTTTTAGCTTCGCAGGCTGCTTTTTGCTCTGTATCGATCAGGCAGGGGGTTTGATTCGTTGTTGTGGTGCACGGTGTGCACCCTACGCCCGCTACCCGTTTACCTGATCCACCGCCCATCAAAAGAGCAGCCTGAAACCATAAATTCAGTTTTCAGGCTCGCACGCTAAGGTTTCGCCACTACCGCCCCACCCTGGCGCAGCCGAACAGAGCGCGGTTTTTCCCGGTTCAGCGTGCGCCCTGTTTGAGCCTTGCCCCAAAGCAAAGGCGAGTTCGTACGCGCCGGAAAAACCGTGCGGCGTGAGAAGTCGCGCGGCGATGAAGCACAAAGGTAGAGCGGGCAGCATAGCTCAGACCAAACAGCAAAGCCGTTGCGAGAAATCCCGCAGCCTGAAAAAACGCCGCTGCCTCTCTACAGCCATCCATCAAAAGCAGCCTGAAAACCGCAAATCCGGTTTTCAGGCTGCTACTCATCAACCACATCTCAGGCCGGATGCAAAAATCCGGCCTAACTTCTCTCGATATTCAAACAGAAAATACCAAAACATCACCGCCAGCAGGATATTGGCCAGCACCCAGATAGGCGATTTTCCGCTTCGCGGACGCCTTCGCGCCTGAGTTCGTCCACCTGTATTCCACCGCCACTTGCACTGGAACCTGACGCGCGGATCAGCCCGGTGCTTAATCTTGGCGGCGCATAAATGATCGGGCAAGGGTGAGAACAGGCAATCAACAAGACTTTAAAATGCGCCGTACCAGAATCATCTGAATCTGCCCCCATCACCCACCCCTTAAGCGGCCAAAAACCGTTTTTCAGGCTGCTTTGTTTTTCTAGAACACCCCGTCATCCCTCAAGCCAGCCAGTCGCGCGCCTGCAGGTAATCGCGGAGTTTCTCCTCAGGGCTACCGGCTTCAGGGGCGGTATTGTACTCGAAGCGCACCAAAGGCGGCATCGACATCAAAAATGCTCGGTGCGTCCGCCGCCCTGCAGGCCGAAGAGCGTCCTGTCACACGCAGATTGAATCCACACTGGCCGCGGCAGCGGTAAAGCTGGAACTGGCGCTCGCGCCGCTCGCCGTAGGCGGTGTTTTGACGCCGCGCGACGATGGGGCGGTAGGGCGGCGGCGTAGGCGTGGCCGACTTCGTTGAAAGAATTCAGGCTGCGCTCAAGTCCCAACAGTTGAGATCGTCGAAAAATAGGCCGCCGACGCCGCGGGGTTTTTCGCCGCGGTGCTTGAGATAGAAATATCGTCGCACCAGTGTTTGAACTCGGCTATAAACGCCCTCGCCGTAGGGGCTGGCAGATGGCTCGGGCGGTGCGGTGCCAGTCAGGATGTCTTCGTCGAAGGGTGAACGGCGTCAGATCGAAGCCGCCGCCGAACCACCATACCGGCTCGCGGCCGGCGCGGGCGGCAGTGAAAAGCGCACGTTAGCGCGTGGCTGGTGGGCAGCATAGGGATTGCGCGGGTGGATTACCAGCGATACGCCGGGCAGCTTCAAAGGGGCGCCGGCCAGTTCGGGCGGCGCTCGGTGGCGGCGGCGCAGGCAGCGCCTGCCCTTTTAACGTCGGGAAGAAATACGCTGGCCTGCTCGAATACCGCGCCCGTTTTCAGCACGCGGCTCTCGCCGCCGCGCCAGCGCGCTGCTCCAGGCGTCGGGCACGAGCGCGCGCCGTTTTTCTTCGGCTTCAATTCGGCGCAGATGTGTTCCTGCGTTTTCAATACTGCCAATACCTGTTCGATCTGCATGCCATACGCCCTTGCGGTTTCAGGCCGCCTGAAAGGCTGTTTGCGTTCGGCGCAGTGTAGCCGCCCGCGCGGCGGCGGGCAAGACAAGGGGACTTACTTTCAGGCTGCCTGCCGCTTTGGCGGCGCCATCCATTATAATTGCCGGCAAAACCCTTTTCCCCTCCCCTTTTTCAAGGAACGCAAATGGCTTTTTCCCTCGCTGCTTTACACCCTGCTCGACGATATCGCTTCGGTGCTCGATGCGATGTATCGCTGAGTGACCAAAGTGGCCGCCACCGCCAGCGTGGTCGCGACGATCTGGCGCTGAACGCCAGCCAGATTACCGGCGTGCGCGCCGAGCGCGAGCTGCCGATTGTGTGGGCGGTGGCCAAAAGGCTCGCTGCTGAACAAAGGCGATACTGGTGCCGCTGGCGCTTTTGCTGTCGGTGTACGCGCCCTATCTGGTGCTGCCGCTCTTAATGGCCGGCGGCGCTTGTTTGTGCTGAAGGCGCGGAAAAACTGCTGCACCGCCTGTTCCACCGCCGACGAAACGCCGGACACCGTACCCGACCACATCGCCGGCGACGGAAAAGCAAAATCTGCGGCGCCATCCGCACCGACTTTATCCTGTCCGCCGAAATCGTCATTATCGCGCTGGGCAGCCTGCAGGAAGCATCGACCACCGTTAAAATCCTCGCCCTTTGCGCCGTGGGAATCGCCATTACCGCCGGCGTGTACGGGCTGGTGGCGGCGGTGGTGAAGGCCGACGACTTCGGCGCCGCCCTGCTGCGCCGCGGCGGCCGCCTGCTGCCGCTGCTCGGCCACGCCATTTTGCTGCTGATGCCGTGGTTTATGCGCCTGTTGGGCGTAATCGGCACGCTGGCAATGTTTACCGTGGGCGGCGGCATTTTCGTTCACAATATTCCGGCGCTGCACCATCTGATGCAGGCATTGGCGCTCGATGGCGGCGCCGCCGGCATGCTGGGCGATTTGCTGGCCGGACTGGCAATCGGCAGCGCCGTCTGCGCCCTGGTGCTGCCCGCCGCCAAGCTTCTGCGCCGGCGCCAAGCAGCCTGAAAACGCCGCGACTCGCTTTCAGGCTGCCGATGCGGGCAGCCTGAAAATCCGGCAGCCGCCCCGCCGAATATTTTTCCCTGAATCGGCGGGATTATTTGTTAAATACCGCGCTTTCAGGCCGCCCTGCCTGAAGAAGTCCAACATCAAACCTCAAAGGAAAACGAAATGTCCGACAAACTGATTTTAGTATTGAACTGCGGCAGCTCCTCGCTCAAAGGCGCGGTCGTCAACAAAGACAACGGCGACGTGCTCTTAAGCTGCCTGGCCGAAAAGCTCAACCTGCCCGATGCCGCATCACCTTTAAAATCAACGGCAACAAAGGCGCGTGGAATTGAGCGACGCCCCCAACCACACCGGCGCCGTCGGCGCGCTCTTGCAGGAATTGAAAAACACGGGCTCGACAGCCGCATCGGCGCCATCGGCCACCGCGTGGTCAGCGCCGGCGAAGAGTACAACGAATCGGTGCTGATCGACGGCAAAGTCATCGACGCCATCGAGCGCTGCATCCCGCTGGCGCCGCTGCACAACCCCGCCAACCTGTTGGGCATCCGCGCCGCGCAGGAAATCTTCAAAGGCCTGCCCAATGTCGCCGTGTTCGACACCGCCTACCACCAAACCATGCCCGAGCATGCCTGCACCTACGCCATCCCGCGCAAATACTACCGCGAGCTGCACCTGCGCCGTTACGGCTTCCACGGCACCAGCTACCGCTCGTGGCCGACGAAACCGCGCGCTTCCTCGGCAAAGACCTCAAAAAGCCTGCGCCTGGTAATCGCCCACTTGGGCAACGGCGCCTCCATCGCCGCCATTAAAAACGGCCAGTCGCAAGACACCAGCATGGGTTTGACTCCGCTCGAAGGCCTGGTAATGGGCACCCGCAGCGGCGACATCGACGCCAGCGTTTACCAGTTCCTTGCCGACAACACCGGCATGGACATCAAACAAATCACCGACGTGCTGAACAAGCAAAGCGGCCTCTTGGGCATTTCGAATTGTCCAACGACTGCCGCACCATCGAAGAAGAAGCCGCCAAAGGCCACGAAGGCGCCAAGCTCGCGCTGGAAATCTTCACCTACCGCCTGGCCAAATACGTTGCCTCCATGGCCGTAGCCGCCGGCGGTTTGGACGTCGCTGGCCTTTACCGGCGGCATCGGCGAAAAACTCCGACGTCGTCCGCGCCAAAGTGCTGGGTTACTGCGAATTCCTCGGTCTGAAGCTGGATAACAACGCCAACCTGGCCGCCCGCTTCGGCAAAGCCGGCGTGATCACCACCGCCGACAGCCCGGCTGTTGCCGTGGTCATCCCCACCAACGAAGAGCTGATGATCGCGCAAGACACCGCCCTGCTCTCCGGCCTGTAAGCCCTGTGCCGCAACCAAGCAGCCTGAAAAGCCCCAATCCACTTTTCAGGCTGCCTTTTTGGTTGTTTCAGGCAGCCTGCGTAGCGAAGCGGAGTTGCGAAGCCAAACCCCGCCGCATTTGGGTTTTGCACCGCCGCATCGTTTATCATCCGCCCCTGATTTCATCTTTCAGGCAGCCTGAAAAGCCCCAATCCACTTTTCAGGCTGCCTTTGCCTTATCAACATGCACATCGCCCACTACACCCTGCCCGCCCCCGCCATTGCCCTTGCGCCGATGGCCGGCATCACCGACAAACCCTTCCGCCAGCTCGCCCGCCGCTTCGGCGCCGATTGGACGGTGGGCGAAATGATCAGCAGCGATCTCTCACTGCGCCACACCAAAAACCTGCCACCGCAGCGACCGCAGCGGCGAAGACGGCGTGATCGCCGTGCAGATTGCCGGCAGCCGCCCCGAAGAAATGGCCGCCGCCGCCCGCTACAACGTCGAGCAGGGCGCGCAGCTTATCGACATCAATATGGGCTGTCCGGCAAAAAGTCTGCAATGTGCTCGCCGGCAGCGCCCTGCTGCAAAACGAGCCGCTGGTCGAAGCCATACTCAAAGCCGTGGTGGCCGCCGTCGATGTCCCCGTTACCCTGAAAACCCGCTTAGGCTGGGACGAAAACCACCAAAACCTGCCGCGCATCGCGCAAATGGCCGAGCAGGCCGGCATTGCCGCGCTGGCGGTGCACGGGCGCACCCGCAGCCAGATGTACCGCGGGCAAGCCGAATACGCGCTGATTGCCGAAGTCAAACGCCGCACCAGCCTGCCTTTGTGGGTGAACGGCGACATCACCAGCCCGCAGAAAGCCGCCGCCGTACTCGCCCAAACCGGCGCCGACGGCGTAATGGTCGGCCGTGCCGCACAGGGGCAGCCCTGGCTGTTTGCCGACATCCGCCACTACCTTACCCACGGCAGCCTGCCGCCGCCGCAAGCCTTTCAGGCTGCCGCCGCCACCGCGCTCGAACACATCCGCGCCATCCACGAGTTTTACGGCGAAACCGCCGGCACCCGCATCGCCCGCAAGCACATCGGCTGGTACCTGCAAGCCCCTGCCCGCAAGCGACGCCTGCCGCCGCCTGTGCAATCAAAGCGACAGCGCCGCCATGCAATACGACGCGCTGGCGCAGTTTTTCACAGAACGCGCGCAGCAAACGGCATACTGGCCGCGCAGTTATTAGCCGGGGTTTTACCAACGTTTCAGGCTGCCTTTGATGGACAAGGCAGCCTGAAACCAATCTGCCCCACTAAACTTTCAGGCTGCCTCCAGCAGCCTGAAACGCAAAAGCCTTTGCCGCAGCGGGCGGCATCCTGCACAATCGGCGCTCCCCCAAACGAAAGCCCGCCATGATGAAAACGCTCAAATCCCCCGCCCGCCTGTTTTGCCGCCGCCGCGCCTCGGCTCTACTGCTGGCCGCCTGTTCCGGCGCATCGTCCAGCCCAGAGTCTGCCGCCAAAAAACTTTGTCGAAAAAGCTAGCGCTGGCGATGCCGACGCGGTGGTGTCGATGGTTTACCTTTCCGAGGCCGACAAAGCGAAAAGCGGCGTCGAAGACATGCTGCGCGGCAAGGTGAAAAGCCGCCGTCGAGCGCAAAAAAGCCTATGCCGAGCAGCATGGCGGCGTGGACGAAAATCACCACCGAAGCCGCCGAAGCCGCCCCCGCCCGCGACGACGGCCAGCAGCGCGCCACCGTCAAAGTGCTGGTCAAAATTCAAAAAGGCGACAGCCGCACGAAAAACGTGCGCCTGATCGAAAGCGACGGCGCGTGGAAAATCCGGCTTTAAGCCTTGCCGACATCCGGTTTCTGCAACGCCAAAAGCAGCCTGAAAGCCTTCCGCCGATGTCATTAGCTTACGCAAGTCCGCTACGCTACCCCGCGCAGGCGGGAATCTCGGCAGGGTATTCGCTAATGCTTGGAAAAACCGTCCGACGCCCAAGCTGAAACCGGATTCCCACCGGCGCGGGAATGACGGTATTGGAAGATACCGCTGCCCAAGTTTCCGCCAAAATTCCAGCCCGAAACCCATGCCCCGTTTATTCCGCCGCCTGCTGTGCGTTCTGCTGCCGCTTCTTCTCTGCACATCATTCTTCCCCTACCGCGCCGCCATTCCACTGCCCGCCGCCGCGCTGCTGCAACGCGGCGACTGGATACTGCGCGGCGGCACCGGCGCCGACAGCGCCCTTATCCGCCGACTCAGCCGCAGCCGCTATTCGCACATCGGCATGGTGGTGCAGACCGCGCCGCAGGTCATCATCGCCCACGCCACCACCGACGACGACCCCGCCCATTCCGACCAAGTGCTGCTCACACCGCTGCGCCAGTTTCTCGCGCCCGACAAAGCCGACGCCGTGCTGGTGCTGCGCCCGCGCTTTCTCACCGCCGCCCAACGCCGCGCCGCCGCCGACGATGCCGCCGCGCAGCAAGGCCGCGCTCGTTATCACCCGCGCGGCGAGCAGCCGTTTTACCGCAGCCATCTGGTACTCGACGCCGTGCGCCGCCAAGGCGCTCGATTTCGAGCCGCAATGGCAGTATCTCGATGTTGCCGTCTTTCGCGGCGAATACCTGTTTCCAAGCCTTTCTCGCCGCTGATGCCGAAACCGTGTACCGCTACGACGGCGGCGAATAGTTTTCAGGCTGCCTGCGCATGCCAAACCGAAAAGCAGCCTGAAAAACATATTGCCCCAAACATGCCATGGCCAAAAAGAAAACCCTGCCCAAAGACTTCTGCCCAACTGTGCTGCCGCAGCGGCATAACCGAATTCGCTGTCCTGTTTGCCGATACCGACACCAACGCCACCGAGCGCGGCAGCCTGAAAACGCCCGCGCTTTCGTTTGCCGAGCTTTACGATTGAACAGATGCGCTGGCTGCTGGAACACGGCGCCGATACCGAGCGATGCGACCACTTCGGCGACACTCCGCTGATTGCCCATGCCAAACATGCGGCAAGCGAGCAAGCGCATCAAAGGCTGTTTGACGAAGAAGGTTTGCGCTTTGACGCCCCCACAGCAATCCTTAGCAAAAATTACCCTGCTCTTGGACAACGGTGCCGACATTCATGCACGGAATCGCGCGGACACAACCGCCCTGCACGCCGCCGCCGTCCACCCCCAAGCCGTCCGCCTGCTGCTTGCACGCGGCGCCGACATCCAGGCCCGCGATTGGGCAGGCAATACCCCGCTGCACCAAGCCTGTTTCTACCCCGAAGCCCTGCGCGTTCTGCTGGAACACGGCGCCGCCCCAAGCCTGCCGAACAATGCGGGCGACACCCCGCTGGAAGCCGCGTTGCGCCAAACCGATTACACCAATGTTGCGGCGATAACACCCGGCGCCGAAATCCCGCTTGCCGCTGGCATCACTCCTGACAACAAAAGCCGCGAACTGGTGCGCCGCATCAGCGAAGACTTTGCATCACACCGCACCGACCCCGCCGCTGCGCCCGATATTGCGCGCAACGAAGCCGCCGTATTGCGCCTGTGCGAACTGTTCGGCATCGAGCCTGTGCCAACCCACACCCTGCACGATGCTCATTCCCCCATCGTGCTGCAAGGCGACGATTGGCAAGCGCGCTACGACGACGCTTGGCGGCTGCTCGTGCCCGCTTCCGGTCATGCTGCCACCATGCAAGGCGAAGCCATCCGCGTTGCCGGACGCATCCGCAGCGAACTCTACCGCAACGGCAAAACAAACTGGCATCTCGGTTACAGCGCCATGCTCGCCACCCTACCAAACTACCTGCGCCAAGGCAAACAGCTGCCCGATAACGAAATCGCAGAAGCCGAACACATCTGCCGCACCATCAGCGAAACCGACGATATCCTTACCGAGCGCCTGTGCGAACTGGCTGTCCGCTGGGTGGCGCAAAACCCCGAACCGCTTGCACTAACATCCGTGCCCTATGGAATTTGAACGCCGCACAGTTTTTCAGGCTGCCTTTTGCCCCAAAAAGGCAGCCTGAAAAGATAAAATGCCGCCTTTGCAGGTAGCCTGAAACCCATTTATGCAGTCATTTCCACGTGAGTCCGTAGGTCGGATTCTTGAATCCGACATCTCCCCTGCAGGAAAACCAGCTATAACACGGCCTCGCCCGAACGGTCGGATACCAGCATCCGCCCCACAGCCGCCCCTAGGCAGCCTGAAACCCCGTTCCACCCCCAACCCAAGAAAAAACCACCATGCCCAATCTCACCCTTGAATTTGTTGCCCAAACCCTGAATCTCCCCGCCCCCGCGCACAATGCCGCCGTCGGCCGCGTTTTTGATCGACAGCCGTCAGGTGCAGGCGGGGATTGTTTGTCGCCCTGTCGGGCGAAAAACCGCGACGGCCACGATTTTTGTTGCCGATGTGTTGGCACGCGGCGCCTATGCGCTGGTGTCGCGTGACGACTGCACCGCTCTTTCAGGCTGCTTTGCGGTAGCCGATACGCTGGCGGCGCTGCAAACGCTGGCCGCCGCGTGGCGGCGCGAAGTGAACCCGCAAGTGTTCGGCATCACCGGCTCCAGCGGCAAAACCACCGTTAAAGAAATGCTCGCCGCCGTGCTGCGCCACGCTTTCGGCGCCGATGCGGTGCTGGCGACGGCGGGCAATTTCAACAACCACATCGGCCTCGCTGCTGACCCTGCTGGCGCTGCGCGATACGCACCGCTACGCCGTGATCGAAATGGGCATGAACCACGCCGGCGAGCTGGCGGCGCTGACCCGCATTGCCCGCCCCTGATGCCGCGCTGGTTAATAACGCACAGCGGGCGCACGTCGGCTGCGGTTTTGACGGCACGGCGGACATCGCCCGCGCCAAAAGCGAGATTTATCAGGGCTGGCGGCAGACGGCACCGCGCTGGTGCCGCTGGAAGACGCCCACGCCGGTATTTTTCAGGCTGCCTGCGCCGCCTTGGGCGTCAACACCCAAACCTTCGGCATCGAAAGCGGTGACGTCCACGCGCAAAACATCGTCCTGCAGCCCTTTGAGAGCACCTTCGATTTGGTGTGCGGCAGCGAAACGGCAAGCGTCAGCCTGCCCGCGCCCGCCGCCACACGTTGCCAATGCCTGCGCTGCCGCCGCGCTGGCGCTGCATGCCGGCGTACCGCTGACCGAAATCGCCGTCGGCCTGGCGCGTTTTGCCAATATCAAAGGCCGCCTGCAACGCAAAGCCGGCATCCGCAACAGCCTGATTATCGACGACAGCTACAACGCCAATCCCGACAGCATGAAAGCCGCCATCGACGTGCTGGCTGCGCTGCCCGCGCCGCGCGTGTTTGTGATGGGCGACATGGGCGAGCTGGGCGACGGCGAAGCGGGCGCCATGCACGCCGAAATCGGCGCCTACGCCCGCGACAAAGGCATCGAAGCGGCGTATTTTGTCGGCGATTACAGCGTCGAAGCCGCCGAAACCTTCGGCGCCGACGGCCTGTGGTTCGCCGCCAAAGATCCGCTGATCCAGGTCATCACCCACGTTCTGCCCGAAAACGCCAGCGTGCTGGTCAAAGGCTCGCGCTTTTATGGAAATGGAAGAAGTGGTGGCCGAGCTCACCGACCCGGAATTACAGCATGATTAGGGAAGCCGCCGCTGGCCGACCTATCCCGCCAGCGACCACTACAACCCCGCCAGCGGCCGTTTTTTCAACCCCGAGCCGCAGCGGGTAGTGCGCCCGCTCGATGCCGCATCCGCCGTGGCGCCGATGATGTTCCGCCGCAAAGACCGTTTTCCGCCGCAGCCGCTGCCGGTCATTCCCCCCGACTTTTCCCCGTTCAGGCAGCCTGAAAACAGCAAAAACGGCGAAACCGCCCGCTTTATCTGGTTCGGCCATTCCACCCTTGCTGGCGCGCATCGGCGGCCTGAACCTGATTACCGACCCCGTTTTCGGCGCCGCCGCCTCGCCCTACCGCTGGATGTTCCGCTGCTTCCAGCCGCCGCTGGTGCCCACCGCCGCGCTGCCACCTTTGGATGTTGTCCTGATCAGCCACGGCCATTACGACCATCTCGAAGAAGCCTTTGTGCGCCGCTTTGCCGCCGGCGGCGCGCTGTTTGTCGCCCCGCTCGGCGTCGAAGTATGGCTCAAACACTGGGGCGTGCCCGCCGGGCGCATCCGCATTGCCGACTGGTACCAGCAAATCCGCATCGGCTCTCTCACTGACAGCCGTCCCCGCCCGCCACGACTGCGCGCGCGGCATTGGCGATCGCAACCGCAGCCTGTGGGCCGGCTGGGTGCTGGCCGCCGCCGGCGAGCAGTTTTATTTCAGCGGCGATTCCGCCTACGGCCGCCATTTTGCCGAAATCGGCCGCCGCTTCGGCGGTTTCGACCTCGCCTTTGTCGAAAACGGCCAGTACGACCGCCGCTGGCCGGACAACCACATGTTTCCGCACCAAACCGTGCAGGCCGCGCTCGACGTCGGCGCCCGCCGCCTGATGCCCATCCACTGGGGCATGTTCAGCCTCGCCCGCCACGCCTGGGACGAACCCGTGCGCCGCAGCAGCGCCTTCGCCCGCCAACGCGGCCTGCCCCTGCTCACCCCGATGCTCGGCGAGCTGTTCGACAGCCGCAGCAGCGGCAGCGGCGACTGGTGGCAGAATGCGGCAGAGAAAGCCAAAGCAGCCTGAAAAAGCCGTTGATACGGTTTTCAGGCTGCCTTTGACTAAAGCATGGGCATCCGTTAAACGTCCGGTCGTTACAGGCAGCCTGAAAGCTTGGCAAGCCCGATCCCACTTTTAAACGCCGTCATTCCCAAACACAAAAAAGCAGCCTGAAACTGCCCAAGAATTTTCAGGCTGCCTTGCCGGCAATAAACACAAAGGAGAAACATGCCAAACAAGCCAAAAGTCGCCCAACCCCTTTACCGCAGCCCGCTGCGCCTGTGGCTCGGGCGCGAGTATTTTATTTTCAAGCGCCGCTGGCAGTGGTTTTGCAGCGGCACCAGCTGGGCGCGGCCGCAAAGGCAGCCTGAAACGCCGCATCTGGTGTTTCACCACCATTCGCCCGTGCTGCGCCCCTGCAGGGCGTCGATATGCGTTTGCAGGAAAAACAAAGCGCACCAATCTGGCGCTGGCGCTGCGACATATCGACGGCACGGTGATTGCGTCGGGACAGACCTTTTCGGTGTGGCGGCTGGTCGGCCGGCCGACGCGGCGCAAGGGCTATCTGCCCGGGCTGGTGCTGGCCAACGGGCAGATCGGCAGCGGCACCGGCGGCGGGCTGTGCCAGCTGGGCAATCTGCTGTTTTGGCTGTTTGCCCACAGCCCGCTGGCAATCACCGAGCGCTACCGCCACAGCTACGACGTCTTCCCTGGCGTCGCCCGCAGTGTGCCTTTCGGCGCCGGCGCCACGCTGGCCTACAACTACATCGACCTGCAGGCGTACAACCCGACGCCGCACCATTTCCGTATCCGCCTGTGGCTGGACGAAACCGACCTGAACGGCGAACTGCTGTGCAGCGCCGAACCGGCCGAGCGCTACCGCGTCGAAGAGCGCGACCACCGCATCGTCCAGCAGCCCTGGGGCGGCTACACCCGCCACAACCGCATCGTGCGCGTGGGCGAAAAAAGCGGCGAAGAAACCCTGCTGGCGGTCAACCATGCGGTGATGATGTACGCGCCGCTGCTATCTGATGGCGGCGAAACGGCGCGCTAAATACTTTTCAGGCTGCTTTGCAACAGACAAGGCAGCCTGAAAGCATTGCGGCACCCGGTTTGGCCGCTGCTTTGACTGCGCTCGGAAAAATACCCGATTCGGGCGAGAGTTTTCAGACTGCCATAGACTGCCAAGAACAAGAAAAAGCAGCCTGAAAACCAAAATCATGGTTTCAGGCTGCTTTTTTGCGTTTGGCGCTTCACATTTCCTGCGCCGCGCTCATCATGCGCAGGGCTTTCAGGCTGCCGGAGACGCAGTGGGCGAGGCCGGCGAAGCGGCCGTCGGGGGCGTAGATGCGCAGCGGGCGCTCTGACAGGCTTTCAGGCTGCTTGAAAATGTCGGGGAAACTCGTAGCGAAGTCCGGCGGCAGGGCGGCGCTTTGGCCGCAGGCCAGGCGGCGGACAGTGTCGGCATCGGCGTTTAGGGCGCGGCAGGTGGGCGAGCATGGCGTCGCAGGGCAGCAGCAGTGCGTCGCGCTCGGCTTCGGTGAGTGCTGAGAGCTGGTCGTAAGTGTGGGCGTCATCCACCGAAAAACCGGCGCTGGCGGTGCGGCGCAGGGCGGTAAGGTGGGCGTAGGTGCCGATGTGTTTGGCGATGTCTTCGCTAAGCGTGCGGATGTAGGGTGCCTTTGCTGCAGGGAGACGTTGATTACGGCGTGCGGCGGGGCGAATTCGCGGATGTCGATGCGGCGGATAACGATGTCGCGCGGCTTGCGCTCGATAACGATGCCTTTGCGGGCGTATTCGTAGAGCGGGCGGCCTTCGTGTTTGAGCGCGGAAAACATCGGCGGCACTTGGCGGATGGCGCCGGTGAGCGCGGTGCAGGCAGCCTGAAATTCGGCGGCGGAAAACGTCGGCGCGACCGCTGGCGACGACTTCGCCTTCGGCATCGCCGGTGGCGGTGGCGGTGCCGAGTTGGAGCGCGGCGGTGTAGGCTTTGTCGGCATCGAGCAGGTATTGGGCGAACTTGGCGGCTTCGCCGAAACATACGGGCAAAAGGCCGCCGGCCAGCGGGTCGAGCACGCCGGTGTGGCCGGCTTTTTCGGCGCGGTACAGGCGGCGCACCTGCTGTAGGGCGGTGTTGCTGCTGATGCCGACGGCCTTGTCGAGCAGCAGCACGCCGCTGATTTTGCGTTTGGGGGCTTGGGCTTGGGGTCATGGCGGATAAGGCGGGGAACGTGGGGCGGGGCGGGCTGCGGCAAGGCAGCCTGAAAGCGGCTATAATCGCGGCGTTTTCAGGCGCCTGCGCCGCGCGAGTGCGTACAAACGGGCTTTCAGGCTGCCTGCGGGCGCGCATTGTTGCCCATCGCTTTCCCGTCTGTAAAAGAAATTGCAGGCGCCGCGCCGCGCGAAACCGAAAGGCCGTGTTATGAGCGAAATCCAGAAATTCAGCGAAGAGAAGGTGTTGTGGGTGAAACGGCACAGCCCCAAGCATCTGACTTTTTGCCATCAGCCGCCCTGAGAGCTACCGCTTTGAAGCGGGGCAGTTTTCCCGCCTGGGCTTTTACGAGGGCGAGGGCTTTTATCTGGCGCGCTTATTCGGTGATTTCTGCCGAATACGCCGATACGCTGGAGTATTTCGTGGTGCTGATCGAGGGCGGGCCGATGTCGGCGCTGCTGGACAAAATCCAGGAAGGCGACAGCATTTTGCTCGACAAAACCGCGCAGGGCTTTTTCCTGCCCGGCCGTTTTCCCGACGGCCGCGACCTGATTATGCTGTGTACCGGCTCGGGCATCGCGCCGTTTTTGTCGATGCTGCACCAGCCGGAAATCTGGCAGCGCTTCGATACGCTGGCGCTGGCGCATTCGGTGTCTTATCCGTCGGAGTTGGTGTTCAACGAATTTTTGGGCAGCCTGAAAGAGCATCCGCTGGTGGGCGAGTTTGCGCACAAGCTGCGTTTCGTGCCGATTACCACCCGCGGCAGCGAAGAAGGCGCGCTGCATTTCAGGCTGCCTGAAGCGCTGAAAAACGGCAGTCTCAGCGCCGCGTTCGATCTGCCCTTCAGTAAAGAGCACAGCCGCTTTATGCTGTGCGGCAACCCGCAGATGGTGCAGGATACTTTCAAAGCGCTGCTGGGCATGGGCTGTCGCCATGCACCGCAAACAAAATCCCCGGGCCAGATTATGATGGAAAACGGTTTTTAAGCCCGTTGCCGACCGGCAGGCAGCCTGAAAGCCCCTTGCCGCTTTCAGGCTGCTTCTGCGCCCGGCGCCGGCATTTTGATCTTGCCTGCACGTTTTCCCCGATCCGCCGCCTATCCCGTCCGTTTTCCCGTTTTACGCTCCGCCGCGCAGGCAGCCTGAAAGAACATCCGCCCCGCCATGATTTACCACCACGTCGCCCCTAAACACCCCATCGGCCTGCTCACCTACCGCCACCCGCAGCCGATTGCCGCCGGCAGCCGCGTGCTGGTGCCCTTTTCGCGGCAAAAACCGTCTTGGGCATCGTCTGGCAAAGCGGCATCACGCCCGACATCGCCGCCGGCAAAATCCTGCCGGTGGGCGAAATACTCGCCGACGGCTGACGCTGCCGGACAACTGGCGCGATTTGCGTCGTTCGCCGCGCGCTACTACCACTCACCCGCTGGGGCAGACGGTATTCGCTGCGCTGCCGCAGGGTTTGAAAGAAAGCCGCCCGCAGCCGCTGCCGGTACCGCCGGTGCGCCATCGCTAGCGCCGCCGGCCGCGCCCAAGCTGCACCACCTCGCCCGCGCTCGCCGGCAGCTGGCGCTGTGGCAGGCATTGGCAGAAGAACACGGCGCCGACTCAGGCAGCCTGAAAAAGCCTGCATCCGGACGCGGCCAAGCTCGTGGCGCAAATGGCAGGCGCAGGGCTGGCTGGAAACCTTTGCCGAAAGCCGCTGCCGCACCGCTGAGTGCGCCGCATCCCTTAAACGCCGGCCAAAACGAAGCCGCCCTAAGCCATTCAGGCTGCCCTGGGCACCTATCAGACTTTTTGCTCTACGGCATCACCGGCAGCGGCAAAACCGAAGTCTATTTCGAAGCCGCCGCGCAGGCGCTGGCAGCAGGGCGGCAGGTGCTGTTTCTGCTGCCGGAAATCAATCTCACGCCGCAGCTGATGGAGCGCGTGGCGCGGCGTTTTCCGGCATCCCCACCGCCGTGCTGCACAGCCAGACCCCGCCGGCCAGCGCTGCCGCGACTATCTGCGGGCAATGTCCGGCGAAGCGAAACTGCTGATCGGCACGCGGCTGGCGGTGTCTCACGCCGCTGCCCGATCTGGGGCTGATTGTGGTCGATGAAGAACACGACGCTTCGTTCAAGCAAGACAACGAATTGCGCTACCACGCCCGCGATCTGGCGGTATGGCGTGCGCGGCAGCGGGCTGCCCTGCGGTATTGGGCAGCGCCACCCCCAGCCTGGAGAGCTGGCGCCACGCGCAGGAGGGCGGTTACCGCCTGCTAACGCTGCCCGAACGCGCCCGCAGCCAGGCGCGGCCGCCGCAGGTGGAAATTCTCGACGTACGCAAGCTCAAGCTCGAGCACGGCCTTTCGCCGCAAGCCCTGCCCTGCTGCGCGACAATCTGGCGCAGGGCGGGCTGTCGCTGGTTTACCTGAACCGCCGCGGCTTCGCCCCCGCCCTGTTTTGTTCCGACTGCGGCCACAGCTTCGGCTGCCCGCACTGCGCGGCGAAAATGGTGCTGCACCGCCGCGCCGGCCAGCTGCGCTGCCACCACTGCGATTTCAGGCTGCCGGTGCCGCCGCGCTGCCCCGACTGCGGCAACCAGGATTTGAGCGCGCTCGGACAAGGCACCCAGCGCGTAGAAGAACACCTGCGCCTGCTGCTGCCGCAGGCGCGCATCGAACGGGTGGACCGCGATTCCACCGCCCGCCGCCAAGACTGGCAGACGCTGTATGCCGCGGTGGCCGCCGGCAGCGTCGATATTCTGGTCGGCACCCAGATGCTCGCCAAAGGCCACGACTTTTTCCCGCCTGAACCTGGTGCTGGTGCTCAATGCCGACGGCTCGCTGTTCAGCACCGACTTTCGCAGCGGCGAGCGCCTGTTTGCCGAGCTGATGGTGTCCGGCCGCGCCGGCCGCGCCGACAGCAGCGGGCGGGTGCTGATTCAGACCCAGCTGCCCGAACACCCGCTGTTTGCCGCCGTGCGTGCCCAAGACTACGCCGCCTTTGCCGCGCAGGAGAGCGAAGAGCGCCGCCGCTACGGCCTGCCGCCCTCACGGTTTTCAGGCTGCCTTGCGTGCCGACGCGCCGCGTTTTGACGAAGCCGCCGACCTGCTCAACGGCATCAAACAGCAAATCGCGCCGCAGCTGCCGACCGAAGTGTCGCAGTTCGGCGCTGTACCGATGCTGATGGCGCGGCTGGCCGGCCGCGAGCGCGCGCAGCTCTTTCTCGAAAGCCCGTCGCGCCCCGCCCTGCACCGCGCCGTATCGCTGTGGGTGCAGGCGCTGCACGCGCAAAGCGAGCGCCGCATCCGCTGGTCGGCCGACATCGACCCGCAGGACGTAACCCGCCCAAGCAGCCTGAAAACCGCGCCCAGCCTTTCAGGCTGCCTGTTTGCGCCGATGCCTGAAACTTTAATCCGATATAATTCATGCCGATAAAATTTTCAGGCTGCCCAAGCCTTGCCAAGAGCGGGCTTCTTTGGTTTAATGCGCGTCTTTCGCAAGGCCAGATAGCTCAGTTGGTAGAGCAACGGACTGAAAAATCCGTGTGTCGGCAGTTCGATCCTGCCTCTGGCCACCAGTTTTTAAAGCCGCTTTCCAAAGCGGCTTTTTCTTATGGCAAATTTCCCCGCTGTTTGCCGCGCAAGCAGCCTGAAAACCAAAATTGGTTTTCAGGCTGCTATTGCACTCAGATCAGCTTATTTGGCCTGCTCGATCTGCTCGGCCTGGATGGCGGTAAGGGCGATGGTGTAGACGATGTCTTCCACCAGCGCGCCGCGCGACAGGTCGTTTACCGGTTTGCGCAGGCCTTGCAGCATCGGGGCCGACGCTCAGCACGTTGGCGTTGCGCTGCACGGCTTTGTAGGTGCAGTTGCCGGTGGTCAGATTGGGGAAGACGAACACGTTGGCTTTGCCGGCCACGGGGCTGTTCGGGCGCTTTGGATTTGGCCACGCTTTCCACCACGGCGGCATCGTATTGCAGCGGGCCGTCCACCGCCAGATCAGGGGCTTTTTCGTGCACCAGCCTGGTCGCTTCAATCACCAAATCCACATCGGGGCCGCTGCCGGAATCGATGGTGGAATAGAAATCATCGCCACGCGCGGGTCTATGCCGAAGGCTTTGGCAGATTCGGCCGATTGGACGGCGATTTCGGCCAACTGTTCGGCAGTCGGATTCGGATTCACCGCGCAGTCGCCGTATACCACGACCTGCTCGGGCAGCAGCATGAAGAATACGCTGGACACGATGCTGGCATTGGGCGCGGTTTTAATCAGCTGCAAGGCGGGGCGGATGGTGTTGGCGGTGGTGTGTACCGCGCCGGAAACCAGGCCGTCCACATCGTTTTGCGCCATCATCATGGTGCCGAGCACCACGGTGTCTTTGCAGCTGCTCGCGCGCCTGCTCTTCGGGGTCAGGCCTTTGGATTTGCGCAGTTCACACATCGGGGCGACGTATTGTTCGACCAGTGTGGCGGGATCGATGATTTCCAGCGACGCGGGCAGGGCGATGCCTTATTCTTTGGCAACGGCTTCGACTTCTTCGCGTTTGGCCAGCAGCACGCAGCGGGCAATACCTTTTTCATGGCAGATGGCGGCGGCGCGGACGGTGCGCGGTTCCGCGCCTTCGGGCAGTACGATGCGTTTGTTTCGCCTTGCGGGCGGCCTGCATCATGTTGTAGCGGAATTGCGCGGGCGACACGCGGTCGCTGGCGATTTGCGCCAAAGCGGCGGTGTTTCTCGGCTTGGCGGCACGCCCATGCAGCAGTTTCAAGAGTTCGGCGGTTTTTCGGATTGTCGGCGACCACGCCGGCGAACACCACGTCGCGGCCGGCGAAGGTCTGCTCGGCGGCGGCCACGCGCGCGCGCGCTCGGCGGAATGGTCGCCGCTCACGGCAAACACCACCGCCGCATTAAACGACAGCGCCAGCTCGACGTTTTTGCGATGACAGCAAAGATTGTCGGCATCGGGCTGGATGCCCTGGATGACGATATTCCGCTGCGGCACGCGCCGACTTCCCCACCAGCAGATCGAGCAGTCGTCGCCTTGCCTTCGGCAGCAGGCGCTCGGCACGTTCGGCATCGGCCAGCGGATTGAAAACGGCCGCATCGGGAAGCGTTGCGGCCACGGCTTGGGCAACGGCACCGCTGTTGGCATAGCGGCCCACCGGCACAATCAGGATTTTGGACATAGTATTTTCCTTTCGGTAATCAGACAAACGGACAAGGCGAGAATATAGCGTATTTGCGCCGATTGATAAACCGCTTTATCCGGCAAAAAGCAGCCTGAAAGCGGCGAAAACGCTTTTCAGGCTGCCTTTTTCGATCCGGCCTTTTCAGGCTGCCAGCAGATCAGGCGAGCATGTTTTCGCACACCGCCGAGAGCTTGGGGATATCCGCCAGTTCCACGTTTTCATTGACCTGGTGGATGGTGGCGTTGACCAGCCCCAGTTCGATCAGCTCACGGGCGATGGCCGTTTGATAAAAGCGGCCGTCAGACGTGCCGCCGGTGGAGAGCGCGGTGTCGATGCCGCAGACCTGGCGCACCGCGCGTTTGGCGCTGTCGGTCAGGCGGCCGGCTTCGGTCAGGAAGGGTTGGCCGGAGAGCGACCAATCAAGCGGTAGTTCAGGCCGTGCGCGTCCAGAATTTCGTGCACCCGTCAGGCTGCTTTCGCTGCTTTCGGTGCTGAAACGGAAGTTGAACTTCACGTCCAAATCGCCGGGAATCACATTGGTGGCGCCGGTGCCGCCTTGGATATTGAAATCTGAAAGCCGGTGGGCGGGAAATAGGCGTTGCCGTTGTCCCAATGCTCGGCGGCCAGCGCGAGCCAGCGCGCGCAGCGCGGTGGACGGGGTTGTCGGCCAGATGCGGATGAGCGATAGTGCCCTGCTTGCCGATCACTTTCAGGCTGCCTGAAAGCGAGCCGCGACGGCCGTTTTTCAGGGTGTCGCCCAGCTGCTTTTCGGCGGTCGGTTCGCCGACGATGCAGTAGTCGATGGTTTCGCCGCGCACTTTTAGTGCATCGACCACACGGGTGGTGCCGTCGGCGCGCGTCGCCTTCTTCGTCGGACGTAATCAGCAGGGCGATGCTGCCGCCATGTTGCGGATGATCGGCGACAAAGCGCTCGCAGGCGGTTACGAAACAGGCAACTGCGGTTTTCATATCGGCGGCGCCGCGCCCGTAGAGCCGGCCGTCGCGTTCGGTCGGCACAAAGCGTGTGGCTGTCCCACGCCGCTTCGTTGCCGGCGGGCACCACATCGGTATGGCCGGCGAAGCACACCAGCGGGGCCGCCCTGCCGCGCCGCACCCACAGGTTTTTGGTGTCGCCGAAGTTCATTTCTTCGATTTCAAAACCGATGGCGGCCAGGCGCTCGGCCAGAATCTGCTGGCAGCGGCGGTCATCGGGCGTTACGGAGGGTTCGGTAATCAGTTGTTTGGCCAAACTCAAGGTGGCGGTTTCGTGGGAAGACATGGAAGGCAGCCTGAAAAGTTGGAAAATCAAAAAGGGGCGGATTTTAACCGATGGGCGGCCAAAAGGGCGAAAAGCAGCCTGAAAACGGCTTTCAGGCTGCCTATGCCGCTTGGCGGCGTTTAACTTCCTAAGCGTCGAGGCCGCTCGCCCTGTAAATGGGTGCGGCGCCGTTTCCAAAAGGCAAACTGCGGCCGGGCGGCACGGTAAGCACGCCGCCGGCAAGGCCGTCGCACCAGGCGCAGGCCTTTCAGGCTGCCGGTTTTGAGCGCGTCCCAAGCCGGCGCGAAAAGTCTTTTTCCCCAAACGGCAAGGGTGTCGAGATAGCGGGCGGGTCGCTCGCTGCCGGCGTTTAAGGCATCGAGCCACAGGGCGCTGCGGTTGATGTCGGCGCCGGCGCTGCGGCACTGCTGCCGCCAGGCGGCAAAGTCCTGCGGCTCGCCGGCGCTGTTCAGCGTGCTGTGGCTGCGCCACGGACTGCCGCTGCCCACCAGCCTGCAAAAGGCTTCAGCAGGCGCCGGCAGCGCCGGCGGCGTCCACAGCCATACGCCGTTTACCGGAATGCCGCGGCCGCTGTTGAGCGGATGGGCGTGCAGCCACATTTTGATTTCGGTCTGCATCGACAGCCATTGGCGCGCGCTTTTCGCCCTGCGCGCGGGCGGAGCCGTCGATCAGCCCTTCGGCCTGCCACAGCGGCGGCGCCTGCCAGCGCACCGCTTCGGCAGGGGTCAGCAGCTACAAATCGGGGCGCAGCACGGCAAACTCGGCATCGCCGGCGAAAAACTCGTTCAGGCCGCGGCACCACTCTCCGGCTTCTTCGGCGCTGATGCCGAGCATGGCGCCGCCGTGCTGCATAATCGTTGTTCATGCCGGTGCGCTGGCACACCGGACTGGCATAAGCCTGATTGGCCGGCAGATCGAAAGCGGCGCCGAGCCAGCGGCCGAGCATCTCGCGCCGCGCTCGGCCGCTTCGCCGGCAAAACGGCCGAAACGCAGCAGGCAGTTTTAAAGCGAGGTGGGCGGCGGCGGCAGTTGAGCGGCGTTTTCGCGCGCAGCAGGCCAGGGAAGAATCAGGGTAAACATGGGCGGATAAAACGGCAAAAGCAGCCTGAAACGGCCGCCGAAACAGGAGAAACGGTTTTTCAGGGCTGCTGCCAAACTTGCCGGCATAGCGCCAACCGGACGGAAAAACCGGCGGATTCTAGCATTTTTCCGTTTTTCAGGCTGCCTGCACGGGCAGAGCGCCGCCGCTCTCCGCCGGCAGCCTGAAAAACGGCGGCGTTCGTGCGCTACAAGACGGCCGCTGCCGTTGAAAAAGCGCCGCCCAAGCCTCAGCATGGCTGCGCCTTAATTCTTTTCCAACCGTTTTCAGGCTGCCCTGCCGTTTGCGCCATGATTCCGAACGACTTGACGCTTTTCTCGCCGCGCTCCACCGCCACCCGCCGTCCGGCGCGCTGGCTGCGCGCACTTCAGCGTGCGCGCCGCCGCAGCGCCTTTTAAAGAGCTGCGGTGCTGGTGGGCATTGTGCCCGATGCTGCCGGCGCCCAGCTGCTGCTGACCCGCCGCACCGACAGCCTGCGCCAGCACGGCGGCCAGATTGCCTTTCCCGGCGGCCGCCAAGACCAGCAGGATGCCGGCAGCCACACCGCCACCGCCCTGCGCGAAGCCGCCGAAGAAATCGGCACCCCGCCCGAGAGCTGGCGAGGACCTTTGCGCCGCTGCCGCTCTTTATTCGCCCTCCGGCTACAGCGTCCGCCCTGTGCCCGCGCTGCACACCGGCGGCAGCTGGCGCGCCAGCCCCGACGAAGTGGCGGAAATCTTCCTGCTGCCGCTGGCCACCGCGCTGAACCCCGACGCCTACCGTTTCCGCCCGCTGTCGCAGGAGCCGGCGCGCGCTGTCCCCGCCCTGCCCTACCGCCATTACGACATCTGGGGGCTGACCGCCGCCATTCTCTACCATATCGCCCAAGCGGCGCAGGCAGCCCGAAAAGCGCCGGCAGGTTTTCGCTGCCTGCGTTCCGTTCATTTCCACCCATACTTCTTGCACATCGCTTTTAAGCCTTTTCCGACCCTTTATTGTGCCGGCAAAAAGTAAAATCGGCGGCAGCGTCCGCCATTGCGCCACCCGGCGGAGAACCGTCGTCCGCAAGCTCGATCTCAAAATAAACAATCTGCTCGCGCCGTGCATGTCCAACCATAGAGATATTCGGCTTCCCGTGAAAACTATTGTTGTCAAACGAGCCGCCCACATCAAAAAACACGGCGTGTTCGGTGTCGATTCCGCGTTCTTGGCAAACTTGCGCCAAGACATCAGGCAGGCCATGTTCGCGCCAACTAGCGGGCTTCGCGGCAGTTTTCCTTAATCTGTTTGTTTTGTGATTGGACATCCAAACCGCGCGCCATTGTTGCTCCACAAGAAAAAGCGGATTATCGGCCAATGCGTGCCGATACAAAACCGCTTTTAGTGCACGCTGTTTGGGAACGGTACGGCTAATCACCCTTGCGAGCTCAAAAGCAGCCTGAAAAGCAGAAATTCTGTTTTCAGGCTGCCTTTGTTTTTACAATACGCGCCTTTTTCACAAACGTTTGACTGAAACCGCCATGACAGTGCAAATCGGCATCGACCTGGGCACGACCAACAGCCTTGTCGCCCAATTTCTCGACGGCGAAACCCGCCTGATTCCCAACCGCCTCGGCTACTTTCTCACCCTTCGGTGGTCAGCGCCGATGATGCGGGCAATATTCCCGTCGTGCCTGCCGCCCGCGAGCGTTTGCTGCACCGCGCCGCAGTCCACCGTTTCGGCTTTCAAGCGCTTTATGGGCACGGACAAACCCTTCCGTATCGGCGGCAAAAACTTCCGCGCCGAAGAGCTGTCGGCGCTGGTGTTGAAGCAGCTCAAAGAAGATGCCGAAACCTTTTTGGGCGAAGCCGTAACCGACGTTGTGATTACCGTGCCCGCCTATTCTCAACGCCATCCAGCGCCAGGCTACGCGCAACGCGGCGCAAATGGCGGGGCTGAACGCGCTGCGCCTGTTAAACGAACCCACCGCCGCCGGCCTGTCACGGCCTGCGGAGACGACCGGACGACACCCGTTTCCTGATTTACGACTCTGGGCGGCGGCACGCTTTGACGTGTCCGTGCTCGATTATTTCGACGCGGCGTGGTGCAGGTGTCCGCCAGCGCGGGCGACAACCATTTGGGCGGCGAAGATTTCGTGCAGGTATTGCGCCACTGCTTTTTGCGCCAGTGCAAGGGAATTGGGCGACGACGAACGCGCCAAACTGACCGACAGCAGCGAATTGTGGCAGGCGCTGGAAACCGCCAAGCGCAAACTCGGCAGCGAAATGCAGGCGGAAATCGCCGTAAACGTTGGCGGGCGCATGGTGTCCGCCACCGTAACGCAGAGCGAGTTCCACGAAGCCGCCAAGCCGCTGATGGCGCGATTGCGCCGCCCGCTCGAGCGCGCCCCGCGCGACGCCAGCTGCGCCCGAGCAAAGTCGACAGTCATTATCCTGGTCGGCGGCGCCACCCGTATGCCGCTGATTCGCCAGAGCATCGCCCAACTGTTCCGCCGCATTGCCAACGTATCGGTGAACCCCGACGAAGCCATCGCCCGCGGCGCGGCGGTTCAGGCTGCCCTGATTGCCCGCGACGAGAGCGTGGAAGAAGTGGTGCTCACCGATGTGATGCCCTTCTCGCTGGGCGTGGAAACCAGCGTCGAAATCGAAAACGGCCAGCTGGTCGGCGGCCGCTTCTCGCCGATTATCGAGCGCACATGCCGGTGCCGGTGTCGCGCGTCGAACGCTATCTCACCGTAAACGACCATCAGGACGCCATCCGCTTCAACGTTTTTCAGGGCGAATCGGCCGTTGCCAAAGAAAACCCGCATCTGGGCAGCATGGAAATCAAAAATCCCGCCGCGCCCCGCCGGCGCCGTGTATGCCGACGTGCGTTTCAGCTACGACATCAACGGCCTGCTCGACGTGGACATCAGCAACGACGAGTTCGACATCCGCGCCAACCAAACCTTCCGCGACAACAGCGCCAACCTCAGCGAAGCCGAAACCAGGCCTCGCTGGCCAAACTCGCCGCGCTCAAAGAGTCCACCCGCGCGAGCAGCAGGAAAACGTCTATCTCTTGGAAAGGCAAACGCCTCTACGAGAGCATACCACCCGGCGACCAGCGCTGAAACCATCGGCCACGCCCTCGCCCAGTTCGAACGCGTGTTAGAGAGCCAAGACCCCGCCGCCATCCGCCGCGCGCAAAAGAGTTCGGCGAATTTCTGGAACGCTACGACGGCGGCTGGCTGCTGCTAAAACAACGCCGCAGGCAGCCTGAAAGCCTTTTTCAGGCTGCCCTGAAAAGAAAACAGGAAGCAGCCTGAAAGCCGTACCAAACCGCAAATCAAAACTTTTTGTGCAGAGACAATATGAGCAATCCTGCGCATGGCTTGTCGTTTTGGTGTTATCGCTCGCCATACTGAAAAGCCTTTCTAAACAGCCCGACCATCAAAGGCAAAATGGGTGAATCCGCCGTCCGTTCGCGCTTGGGCAAAGATTTGGATCAGAAAATCTGCGTTTCCGTTTCACGACCTGATTATTCCGGCGGGCTCGGGTACTACCCAAATCGATCACATTTATGTTTTCCGTTTTCGGGATATTTTGTTGTCGAAACCAAAAACTATACGGGCTGGATTTTCGGCGGCGAAAAACAGGCACATTGGACGCAGACCATCTACAAGGAAAAACACCGCTTCCAAAACCCGCTGCGGCAAAACTACGCACACATCAAAGCATTGGCCGCCCTGTTGAAACTGCCCGAAAGCGTTTTTCATTCCGTGGTGGTGTTTACCGGCGATTGTGAGCTGAAAACCGAAATGCCGCCCAATGTCTGCCGCACGCGCCAAGCCGCACGGCATATACGGGTTTTCAGGCTACCCTGCTTTCCAAAAGCGAAGTCCGAGCCGCCCTATCCGTTTTGTCTAACCCCAAATATCAGGCAGACAGCGAAAAACTGCGCCTGCACAAAAAGCACCTGCGCCAACGCCACAAACGCTGATACACCGCCAACCCAAGGCAGCCTGAAAGCCTTTTTCAGGCTGCCTGCCCGTTCCACCGAAAGCCCTTTATGGACTGCTGGCAAATCCTGCAAATCGAGCCCACTGGCGATGCGCGCGCCATCAAACGCGCCTACGCCAAAGCTCCTGAAAAACCACCCGCCCCGACGACGATGCCGCCGCCTATCAGGCGCTGCGCGAAAACGTTTGACCAAGACACTCGCCATCGCTCCCCATCTGCTTGCGGACGAAGACGCAGACGACTGGTCGTTCGACGGCGATACCGCCGGCGAAACCCGCCGCCCGATGCGTTTGCCGACGGCCGCGATCAGCAGCCTGAAAGCGCCGATACGGATTTTCAGGCTGCCTTTGCGCCTGACGAAACGCCGTCTGGCCGCCGGATATGCCGAACAGGATTTTTCAGGGCTGCCCCGATACCGCTTGGGAAAACGAATCCGAAGCGCCGGCCGATGGCAAAAGGCAGCCTGAAAATCCGGAAAACGTTTATTCCTATCCCGAAAAGCAGCCTGAAAGCGCCGACGATGCTTATTTTTACCCCGATCCGCCGCCGGCCGACGATACGCCGCTGCTGGTATCGCAGCTGGAATATCTGTATGCCGAGAGGCGGCAGCGCTGCTGCTTGCGCGCTGGCCGCAGATTGGCGGGGCGCTCGACAATCTGCCGCTGGGCGCCGCCGAGCAGGCTTCCACGCTTTTGCCGGCTTTTGCGCCGCCACCGCATCGCCCACCCGCTGCTGTGGGTGCAGTGGGCGGACTATTTTTGCTGGGACGAAGACGTGCGCGGCGAAGTGCTGTCGCTGGAAGAGTCGCAGCGGCTGGCGCAGTTTCGCCGCCACGCTGCGCTGCTGGCGGGCTACCGCCATGTGCGGCCGGATGCCGGCAACGCGCCCGATATCGGTGAAGAGCTGGCGCCTGACCCGCGCCTTCCAACCGCTTTCTCGGCAGCGCGCCTTCGGGCTGGCGCAGTTTTCAGGCTGCCTGCGCGGCGGCACTGCTGTGGCCGGAGTGGACGGCGAAACCGATGAATCCGACCGCGCGGATGTTGCGGTCAGCCATCCGCCGCTGGCGCGGCTGCTGTTGTGCAACCGCCCGTGGCGCATAGCCATGCTGCTGGCGGTGCTGGCGCTGTGTCTGGCGGCGGGCATGTGGCTGCAGCCGGTATTCGGAAGAGCCAGTCATGGGCGCAGCTGATGTTCGGTTTGATTTTGTCGCCGCTGGCCGCGTCCGCCGCCATCTGCGTTTATCTTTTCGGCTGCGGCCTGCTGCACAATATGTTGTTTTTGGAAGATGTCTTAAACAAATGGCGCGAAAACCATACCGGCCGCACATCGCCCGCTGTTTTCTGTTTACCCTGCCGGCGCTGGCGGTGGCGCTCTTTGCCTACGCGCCGGAAGATTCATGGGCGCAATGGCTGCTGACATTCTGCTTCGGCACCGCCTGGTTTTACTACTATTTTTACCTGATACCCAACAATCGCGGCGGCTGGTGCGGGGCTGGGGCTGGCTGGCGGCCTGTCTGGCGGTTACCCCGCGGCACTCTGGCTGCTGGAGCGCGATCTGCCCGCCGGCTGGCGGCTGCCTGCATCCGTCAGCATGCTGCTGGTGCTGCTGGTTCGACGCCGCGCTCTCCGCGCTGATGAGCCACAACGAGCGCTGAGCGGATAAACGCTTGGTTCTGCGCCGCCGCGTTTTCAAGCTGCCCGCTGTGGCTGCGCCCGTCTGCCGCCGTGGCGGCTGGGCGTGGCAATGGCTGCTGCTCTACCGGCCTACGCCGCCCGCGCCGTGCTGCTGAACGCACACGGACGGATGCTGGCTGCACGGCGCTGGCGCTCACGCGTTGTTGGGAGCGCTGCCGCCCTTTACTCCCCGTCCGGGCATCCGCACAATATGCTGCTCGCTCTACCCCGCCCTGTGTGGTGGTAGCTGGCAGCCTGCTGCTGGGCGACTGGCTTGCGTATCGAACGCCGCCCCGCGCCCGAAAATGCCAAAGCAGCCTGAAAATTTCCACAGGGTTCAGCCAGCTGCGCCGCCCTGCCGGCGTTTTCAGGCTGCCCGGCTGGCGCCGATTGTCCCGCCGGCAATCGCCGATCAATGCCGCGCTTTGCCGCCCCTTCAGGCGGCCTGAAAACGCGCGCCCCGCGAAAAGGACGTTTCCGATGGCTTCAACCAAACCCACTCACTCGCGCGCTCTACGAATGGTGCGGCGACGAAGGCTACACCCTTTATCTTTTCGGTTTTGGGTAACGAGCACACCCGGTGCCCGCCCAATTCGTGCGCGACAGCCAAATCGTGCTCAGCATCAGCCCGCTGCCACCAAAGATTTGGTAGATCGACAACGAATGGATCCACTTTCACGCCCGCTTTAGCGGCGTGTCGCACGAATGTGATACCCGCTCGGCCACGTCCAAAGCATCTTCGCCAAAGAAACCGGCAGGCATGGGCCTTCGAAGTCGAACCCTGGCGGCTCTGAAAACTGACAATGCCCCCGCCGCAGCCGACAGCAGAGCCGCGATCCGGCCCCCGCCGCCGCCACGTCCGAAAAGCGGCGAAGCGCCAAGAAAAGGGCTGAAACTGGTGAAATGGGCTGCCGGTGCGTTCCAAACGGTTTCCGCCGCGCAGCACAGCGGCGTTTGCCATTGCATCAATCAGAGCTCGAGTTTGGGTGCGCGGGGCACACCTACGCCAGCCTGCTGCCCCGCACAGGCGTGTAGGGTGGCGCACCGCGCATCAGCAGCCTGAAACGCCGCTTTAAGCGTTTCAGGCTGCTTTTTGCCCGCCGCTGCGACGCTGCCTTTATCCGTGGTTTTGCCGTCGCGGCGCAGAAAATCCGCCAGCGCGCTGTGGCGGCGGCTTTGTTTGTGCGACCGCTTCGGCCAGCAGCGCGGCGTTCCAGCAGACAAAGCGCTCTGGCACGGGTAAGGGCGGTGTACAGCAGGGGTGCGGTCGGGCAGCTGTTCGGCGGCGGCGGGCAGCGGCAGCCACACTTCGCGGTATTCGAACCCTGGCTTTTTGTGCACGGTAATCGCAAAAAGCGCTGTCGTGCTCGGGCAGACGGGCTGGCGGGACGGGGCGCAGGCGGGCGCCGTCGGCAAACCACACGGCGGGCACGCCCTGATGCGGCAGCACGATGCCGATGTCGCCGTTAAACAGCTGCTGCGCCGGGTCGTTGCGGCTGATCATCAAGAGCTGGCCGGCAAACCAGCCTTCGGCATCGGTGCGACCGTGCGCCTGCAGCAGGCGGCGGTAGGCACGGTTGAAGGCGGCGGCTTCGTCGCGCAGGGGCGCACAGCACCACGGCATCGGCGTAATGCTCGAACACGGCGGCGGCATCGCCGGCATCCACCGCCCTGCCAATAGGCTTCCTGCGTGCGGTAAAGCGCGGCGGCCATCTCGTCGATGCCGCCTTCGCGCCGCGCCAGCTGCTCGGGAAAGTCGGCAAACGCCCGCTCCCGCTGCCGCGCCGTCGCCGTCGCCACCACCGCGCGCGCCAGCACGCCGATGCCGCTGCCGCTGTCAAAACGGTGGCTGACCGCCAAACGGGCGCTGTGCTCGCGCACTCGGTCTGCCAGCCCTGCGGCAGCAGTTCGCGCAACAGTTCGGCGGTGGCGGGCGACAGCGCTTCGCCCCTGCGACAAGGCTTTCGAGCACCGCGCCGGCGCTCCACCGAAGGCAGCTGGTCGGCATCGCCCAGCAGCACCACGCGGCAGCTGTCGGGCAGGGCGGACAGGGTTTGCAGCAGCAGGCCGTTGTCGAGCATCGACGCTTCGTCGAGCAGCAGCACATCCAGCGGCAGCGGGTTGCCGGCGTGAAAAACCGGCTGCATCTGCGGCGGGCGCAGGCCGAGCAGGCGGTGCACGGTCTGCCCCTGCAGCGCCGACAGATGGCGCGCACGGCATCGTCCAAGCCGCTGATTTTTCGCCACCGCCTGATGCAGCGACTGCGCCATCCGCGCCGCCGCCTACCGGTAGGCGCCGCCAGTGCGATGCGCGGCAGGCTGCCGTTTTGGCACAACAGCGCCAGCAGCTTTGGAACGCAGTAGTTTTGCTGTGCCCGGCCCGCCGCTGACCAGCATAAAGTTCTGCAGCAGCGTCAGCGCCGCTGTAGCTTGTTGGTCGCGGCTGCCGGCATCGGCAAACCACTGCCGAAAAGGGCGCGCAGCTGCGGCAATTGTCCGGCGGCGCGGCGCGGGTGCGCAGGCGCAGAATCTGCTGCGCCAAATCGCACTCCAGCTGCCAGTGCCGCGCCAGAAACAGCCGCCGCCCGTCCAGCACCAGCGGCGACTCGGCATCACTACCGACCACCGGCGCCGCTCTGTGCCAGCTCCTGCGCTTCGTCGCGGCTCAGATAGATAAAGCTGTTGCCGTCGGCCAGCGCGGCAAACAGCCGCGGGATATACGGCGCCACGCGCTCTGCCGCCTGCGGGTGCGAGTTTCGCCAGCAGCGGCAGCACCGCCGCGCTCAGATAATCGGGGTTTCGCTCATGGCTGTTCCTGATAGGGGGCGGATAACGAAAACGAAGCGCAACAGGCAGCCCTGAAAAGCGTATCGGCGTTTTCAGGCTGCCTGCGGCAAAACGGCGGGCGCATTCAGTCTTCCCAGGCGCGGCGCTCGTCGCGGGCACGGCGGATGCGGGCAAACGCCCAGCCGACCAAAATGGCCGACGGCGATACCAATAAGCGGCGTTCAGCGCCACCATAATCCACTGCTCGGCGCTGATGCACTGCTCCGGCTGCCAGTGGCGTGATACGCACAGCCACGATGCCAGATCAGAGCTCCACTCCAGCGAAAACAGGCTGAAGGGATAGGCGCCGTAAAGCGAGTACAACACCGGCAGCCGAGCATCGTCCGCCGCCGTCAGCGCCGCCCAGCCGGCCAGATAAATCGCAGCGGCCGCCAGGCTGATACGGCTGATATTCACGGTTTTACTCCTGTTTTTGCGGTTTAATCGCGACAAAACGTTTTTCAGGCTGCCTGCACCGCTTGCGGCAGCAAAGGCAGCCTGAAAAGCTATAGGTAAGCTAGGTATGTTGGCATTCGGCTTGCAAAGCGGTTTTTTGCCAAAAACACCGCCGCAATGCCGATTGCCAGCACACCCTAAGCAAGTACCAGCACCGCTTCGGCTTCCACCAGCGCGCCGCGTGGCAGGGCGGCAACGCCGACGGCGGCGCGGCGGGATAGGCTGGGCGAAATACTCCGCCATCACTTGGTTGAATACGGCAAAGTCGGACAAATCGGTCAGATAGGCGTTGAGCTTGACGATGTCAGTTCAGGTTGCCGCCGGCTCGCTTCGCACACCGCGCGCAGGTTTTTAAACACTTGGTGCGCCTGCTCGGCAAAGCCGCCGTCCACCATTTCCATGCTGGCGGGATCGAGCGGAATCTGGCCGCTGAGATAAACGGTATTGCCGGCGCGTACCGCCTGGCTGTAGGCGCCGATGGCGGCGGGCGCCCGATCGCTGTGGATGATCTGTTTGCTCGCGTCAAAACTCCTGTGGTGAAAAAGGGGGCGGCTCAGCGGCCGGTTTTGCGTTTGCTTTTGGCCGCTGCCGGCGGCGCGCGCCGCATTTGGGCTTTTTCCTCGGCAATGCAGCGTACTTCGTTGAAAAAGACTGCTGGTGCTTTCTCGGTAATTTCGTTGGTCAGACGGCTTAGCGACGGCGTGAAACGCTCAAAAAACTGCGGCTGCTTGGCCAAAACCGACTGCCCGACCGGCGTGCTGTAAAAAGCGATCAGCGCGTCCACTCTTCCTGGTATAGGTTTTGGCGGCTTCGGCCGCAAACAGCGCTTTGAAGCGGCCGGTAAACGCCGGCGAGCGGATATCGGCCGCCATGTTTTCCAGATAGCGCTCGGTGGCGGCTTTGACCGCCTGCCGTTTGTCGGCCGGCACTTGGTCGAGCATACCCTGTTTTTGCACCATATCGATGGTAAGGGCCGGCACCTTGGCAAACATCTCGTCGAGCATTTTATCGACGTGCTGCACCTGCATCAGCCGCCCAGCGACTCTTCGCTCGGCGGTGCGGCAAAAAGCGGTAGCGGCGCTCAAAAACAGCGCGGCGCCCAGCAGATACTGCATGTCTCTTCTCCCGACAAAACCAACAAACGGACTGCCGATTGTAAGGCTGCCACCGCCGCAGGCAACCGCGCCCGCGGCGGCAGTTTTCAGGCTGCCGTAAAGGGCGGTGGCCTTGCTATAATCGCGCCTTTTTCTCCCGCCGCGAAAACCGATGGATACCGCCGCTGCCCGACTACCTGCAAAACCTAAGCGTGGTGCTGTGCCGCACCAGCCATCCGCCAATATCGGCGCGGCGGCGCGGGCGATGAAAAACCATGGGCTGACCTGGCTGGTGCTGGTCGCCCCCAATCTGATGGCCACGCCGATGACGCCCGAGCCGCCGCGCTTTAATCCCGCCGACACCGCCGCTTTCAGGGCTGCCTCAAAGAAAGTTTCGTCCTCGCTTCCGGCGCCGCCGACGTGCTGGAAAACGCCCGCATCTGCGCCACCCTGCCCGGAAGCGCTGGCGACACTGGTTTTGAGCTGCGCGCTCACCAGCCGCAAAACGCGAGCTGTCCGCGCCATTGCATTAGCCTGCGCGAACTCACCCCCGAAATCCCTTGCCGCCGCCTGCTCCGATCTGCGGCGGCGCTGGTTTTCGGCAGCACGAAACCTTTCGGCCCTGAGCATCGAAGAAGTGCAGTGCTGCAACCGCCTGATGACCATCAGCGGCAACCCTTTCTTCGCTTAATCTGGCGCAGGCGGTGCAGGTGGTGAGTTACGAAATCTTCAGCCAGACCGGCTACCAAATGAGCCACCTGCTGCCCGAGTCCAATCCCGCCACCGCCGCGCAGGTGGACGGCATGACCGGCCATCTGGAACGCACTGCTCGACGAAATCGGTCCCGCCGCCGCAACCGCGAGCGCATGATGCGCCGTCTCAAGCGTTAATGTTCGACCGCGCCGGCGCTGGCAGCGAAGACATCGACATCCTGCGCGGCATCTTCAGCACTGTGGAAAAACATCGCAAGCAGCCTGAAAACTGATTTTTCAGGCTGCCTGCAGGCCTTGGCAGCCGTGCGCTGCGGATGCATTTGCCTGCCGTTTCGGCTAGTAATCGGCCGCCTGGAATTTCCCCAAACCCGTATCGGAGCGCGAATGTTTAACAAACGCGGAAGAACTGATTATGGCCGTACTGGCGGGCTGTGCGTGGTAGCGCGGTATTTTCTCGCCGGTTTCACTCGGCGCCTCGGCCAAATATGTGTTTCTGATTAGCGCGGCCTGACTCTGAGCTGGTCGGCGCTGTCGTTTACGGTGTGCGCGCCGACCGCCTGGGGGCATAGTGGCGGTACTGTCGGCCTTTGGCCGCCTGCTGTGGCCGTGGCTCGACTGGCTGGTGGCGCGGCGTGGTGCCGGAGAGCAGCAACGGCGTGATTGTGCTCAACAAACCCTGGTACGCCTCGTGGACTTTCAAACTCACCGTATCGCTGCTGACGTCGCCGCCGCAGCTACGCCTACAAATGGCAGCGCGGCAGACGCCGCCGCAACGCCGGCCTGCTGTAAACCCGTTTCGCGCCGGCCGCCCGTCCGCCTATCCCAACGGCTTTTCAGGCTGCCTTATCCCTGCCCTGAAAGCCGTTTGCCGTGATTATTTAGGGGCATCGCGGCGGTTTTGTCCGAACTCCGGCCGTCCCCGCGCGGCATATAGTGTTCCTGCCATGAAAAACATCTTCGTCCTTTACACCGGCGGCACCATCGGCATGCGTCCCGGAGAACACGGGCTGGAGCCCGATCCGCGCGCTGGCGCACACGCGCTGGCCGCCCACGCCGGCAGCCTGAAAGCCGACTGGCATATCTCTGCGAGCCACTGATCGAGCAGTTCCGCCGTTTCGCCGCAGCATTGGCGCGATGACTGGCTGCAGCTGCTGCGCGAGCGCCTGCCGCATTACGACGGCGCGCTGGTGCTGCACGGCACCGACACCCTTGCCTACACCGCCAACCTGCTCGCCCTCGCCCTCGATACCGGCGGCAAAGCGGTGGTGCTGACCGGCTCGCAGCGCCCCTTCGGCGCGGACAACAGCGACGCCCCCGCCAATCTCGCCCTTGCCGCCCAAACGCTGGCCGCCGGCAAAGCAAAAGGCGTGGTGCTGGCCTTTGCCGGCAGCCTGTTTCCCGCCGTCGGCAGCAGCAAATGCAGCACCGAGCGCGATGCCGGTTTTAACCAACCACCGCTTCGGCGCCTTCAATCCGCAGGGTGCAGACGTTTCAGGCTGCTTTTGGCTCCCGCAGGCGGCCTGAAACGCGAAATCGACCCCGCCAAGCGCATTGCTGCGGTATTGCTGCTGCCCGGCAGCGAAGCCGCCGCCGCGCACACACTCAACAGCGGCGAAAGCGACGGCGCCGTGATTCTGGGCTACGGCCACGGCAACGCCCCCGCCCATCCCGCGCTGTTGGCGGCGGCGCAAGGCTACTGCGCCGGCGGCCGCCCGCTGCTGCTGATCAGCCAAACACCCGACGGCTGCGCCGCACCGGTTTACGCCCAAAGCGCGCCGCTGCTGGCTGCCGGCGCCCTAGCCGCCGGCTACTGCAACGCCGAAAACCGCCGCCGCCCTGCTGCTCTTGGCCGCCTCCAACGGCTGGCAGCGCGACGACATCCGCGCCGAACTCCAACGCCTGCAGCTGCTGCCGGCAGCCTGAGAAACCCGTAGGGTGCGCACCGCGCACCAAAACCAGCCTGAAACTCCCCGCAACCCCGTCCCGGAAATCCGCCATGTCCACCCTCGAAAGCAAACTCGCCGCCGGCCTGTGCCGCATGAACCTGCAACTGCCCGCCGAGTCGCAGCAAAAACTGCTGGCCTACATCGGCCTGCTGCAAAAATGGAACAGCACCTACAACCTCACCGCATGCTGCGCGACCCGCTGCGCATGGTCAGCCACCACCTGCTCGACAGCCTGACCCTGCTGCCCTATCTCGACGGCGCGTCCAGCCTGATCGACGTCGGCTCCGGCGGCGGCATGCCCGGCATTCCCGTTGCGATTGCCCGCCCCGATCTGGCGGTTTACCCTGCTTGATGCCAACACCAAAAAACCGCCTTTTTGCAGCAGGCTGGTAATCGAATTGGGGCTGGACAACGTAACGGTCAGCTCCTGCCGCGTGGAAAAACTCACCGACCGCCAGGCCGACGTGGTAACCAGCCGCGCCTTTGCCGAGTTGGGCGACTTCGTCTCGCTCAGCCGCCACCTGCTCAAAGACAGCGGCCGCTGGGCGGCGATGAAAGGCGTTTACCCTCTATGAAGAGCTGGAAACGCTGCCTGGGAAAGATGTCGAAGCCTGCCAAATCGACAAACTCACCGTGCCCGAACTCGACGCCGAGCGCCACATGGTGCTGCTGCACCCGAAAGGAAACTGATATGGCCGCCCGCATCCTCGCCGTTGCCAACCAAAAAGGCGGCGTAGGCAAAACCACCACCGCCGTCAATCTGGCCGCCTCGCTCGCCCACAAAGGGCAGCGCGTGCTGCTGATCGACCTCGACCCGCAGGGCAACGCCACCTACCGGCAGCGGCATCGACAAAACCGATTTTGCCGCCGGCGTGTACCACGTTTTACTCGGCGAAAGCCGATGCCGCCGCCGCGCGGCTGCGCAGCGAAGAAGGCGGCTACGACCTTTTGGCCGCCAACCGCAGCCTGGCCGGCGCCGAAATCGAGCTGGTGCAGGAATTGGCGCGCGAGATGCGGCTCAAACAGGCGCTGGCCGCGGTGTCCGGCGACTACGACTACATCCTGATCGACTGCCCGCCCACTCACCCTGCTCACGCTCAACGGCCTGCGTGGCCGCCCACGGCATGCTGTGCCGATGGTATGCAGAATACTACGCGCTCGAAGGCATCAGCGATCTGGTGGCCACCGTGCGCAAAATCCGCCAGGCGGTCAATCCCGATTTGGACATCGAAGGCATCGTGCGCACGCTCTACAACAACAAAACCGCCTGTCGCAGCAAGTGAGCGAGCAGCTCGAACAGCATTTCGGCAGCAAGCTCTTTGCCACCGCCATCCCGCGCAACGTGCGCCTGGCCGAAGCACCGAGCTACGGCAAACCGGCGCTGGCCTACGACCCCCACGCCAAAGGCACGCTGGCCTATCTCGATTTGGCCGACGAAATCCTCGCCCGCGCCGGCCGCGGGTAAATGCCGGCAGCAGCGCTTTCAGTGCGCAGTGCGCCTACAGTGATATTGTTTTCAGGCTGCTCTGCCGTAGGGTGCGCACCGCGCACCAAAACTCTGTCAAAAGCAAACGCGGCAAACAACCTAAAAACCTTTTTCAGGCTGCCAAACGGGCCCGTTCCGCCGCCATAACCAACTCCCGAACCCAAACCATTGCCGTCCTGGCATTTCATTCACGGGAAACGCACGATGAGCATCAAACACTGGCCTCGAAGGCGAGCGACCGCGCGAAAAACTGCTCGAGCGCGGCGCCGCCGCTCTGAACGACGCCGAACTGCTGGCCATCCTGCGCGGGTGGGTAGCGCAGGGGCATGAGCGCCGTCGATCTGGCGCGCCTCGCTGCTGCAGGACTTTGGCGGCCTGGGCGCGCTGATGACGGCGCCGCAGAACTGAGTTGTGCCGGCACAAGAGCATGGGGCGCGCCGCCTACGCGCAGTTTGCCGCGGTGCTGGAAATCGGCCGGCGGGTGCTGGGCGAAGAGATGCAGCGGCGCCGCTGGTCGATTCGCCGCAAAAGCCGCCGAGTTTCTGCGCCTGCGCATCGGCCGCGAACAGGTCGAAGTCCGGCACCGCGCTGTTTCTCGACGCGCAAAAGCCCGCCTGCTCGCCTGCAGAAGAAATGCGCGCGCAGCGTGGCCGAACATCACCGTCTATCTCTCGGTTCGCTCGCCCGCCGCGCGCTGCACGCCACCACGCCGCCGCGGTGATTTTTCGCCCACAACCACCCCGGCGGCAGCCTGAACGCCAGCGCCGCCGACCTGGCCTTTACCGAGCGCCTGAGCGCGGCGCTGCGCGCTAATCGACGTGCGCCTTTTGGACCATTTTGTCGTTACCGCCGCCACCGCCGTGTCGATTATGCGCGCGGCGGCTGATGTAGTATATTGCGCCGCTTTACGAGCCCTTCTCACTTCAACCACGCAGAGGACAAGGCCATGAACTTCGAAAGCGAAACTCTCCGCCATCGCCCTGATGCCGCCGCTGCTGGCGGCGTGCAATGTGATCGACAGCGCCTCCATCAACCAGCGGTCTGAAAACAGCTACCGCCAGGTGGTGCAGCGGGCGCGCAGCAAAAACCGTGGTCGACAATTTCCTCTGCCCACCGCCCAGCGCATCCGCCGCGTGTACCAGCGCCTGCTGCCACGCGCTAAAAGCCGCCAACCAAACCGGCCAGCAGTTCAACTGGGAGCTGACCGTTATCCGCTCTGACGAACTCAACGCCTGGGCACGTGCCCGGCGGCAAAATGGCGGTCTACACCGGCATTGTTGAAAACTGAAACTGAGCGACGACGAGAGCCGCCGCCATCATCGGCCACGAAATGACCCACGCCCTGCTCGAGGCATCAGCGGCAAAAGAAGCCAACCTGCAATGCTCGGCATCGGCCTCGGTGCGCAGCTGGGCGCCAGCATTCTCACCGCCGCCACCGGCGTGGACGGCCAGCTGATCAATACCGGCGTCGGCCTGGCCACCGATTTGGGTCTGAACAAACCTTCAGCCGCAAAAGCCGAGCGCGAAGCCGACCTCGGCGGCCTGCGGCTGATGGCGCAGACCGGCTACGACCCCCCGCGCCGCCGTTACCGTGTGGGATGAACCGCATGAACGACAACAACAATATGGCCAACAAAATCCTCTCCACCCACCCCACCAACAACGAGCGCATCCAGCTGATCCGCAACGAGCTGCCCAACGTGATGCCGATTTACGAGCAGGCACGACGCGGCGGCACTTCCGTGCCGCACCGACAGCCCGTCTGCGCCCGCCGCGAAAAAACCGGCGCGCCGCCGCCGTTAAACCCCGCCCGCAGGCAGCCTGAAAGCGCGCAAACCGTGCTCGGGCTGCCTGTGGTTTTGTCTGCCCCAAGCGGCCTGAAAGCCATAAGAATAAGCACCGCGCATTGAAACGCCAAAACCGGCAAAACGGTGCGCGATGCGCACCCTACAACCCAGCCCCCAAAACAGCCTGAAACCCGTAGGGTGCGCCCCGCGCACCAAAACGGCAACGCACTGGCAAGCACAAACACCAAACCGCCCTTTTCAGGCCGCCCCATCCCAAACCATGCCCCGCTACGCCCTTACCCTTTCCTACGACGGCAGCCGCTTTTTCGGCTGGCAGAAACGAGCCGGCGACACGCCCACCGTCCAAGCCGCGCTGGAACACGCGCTCGCGGGCATCGCCGGCCATCCCGTTTGCGGTAACCGCCGCCAGCCGCACCGACACCGGCGTGCACGCGCTGGCGCAAACCGTCCACTTCGACAGCGGCGCCGTGCGCCCGCAGAGCCTGGGTGCGCGGCGTCAACGCCCTGCTGCCGGACGGCGTGGCGGTGCTGCAGGTACAGGAAACCGACCCGCATTTCCACGCCCGCTTCGACGCCTGCGCCCGCCGCTACCGCTACCTGCTCGCCTCCGCGCCGGTGCGCCCGCCGCTGCTGGCCGGGCGCGCCGGCTGGACGCACTACCCGCTCGATACCGCCGCCGCAGCGCCGCGCCGCCGCGCTGTTGGAAGGCGAACACGACTTTTCCAGCTTCCGCGCCAGCCAGTGCCAGGCCAAATCGCCGGTCAAAACACTCTACTGCGCCCGCGTCGCCGAAAGCGCCGGCCTGATCCGTTTCGACTTTCACGCCAACGCCTTTTTGCACCACATGATCCGCAACATCGTCGGCGCGCTGGTGTACGTCGGCAGCGGCCGCCTCGATACCGCGAGACTTCGCCGCGCTGCTCGCCTGCCGCAGCCGCCCTGTCCGCCCTGCCCACCTTTATGCCCGACGGCCTGTATTTCGTCGGCGCCGACTACCCGCCGCAATGGCAGATCAGGCAGCCTGAAATCCCCGAATGGCTGTGGTAGCAGGGCAGCCTGAAACGTGCCGGCCTTCGCCGTTCACAAACAAAAAGCAGCCTGAAAGCCGGTACTGCGGTTTTCAGACTGCCCGTTTATACCAACGGCTGATACCTTACCTCCCTCTCCCGCTTGCGGGAGGGTCGGGGATGGGGACGGTTGGCGTTTCGGCAATATCTGCCGCAGCATTTCTGCGAAATACCACCCCACCTAACCCTCCCCGCGCAAGCGCAGGAGAGGGAATAAGTACGCCGCAACCGTATCGGCGGCAGCCTGAAAACAGAATTGCTGCTTTCAGGCTGCCTTAAAAGCCGCTTTAAAGGCAGCCTGAAAACGCTGCAGCTGCCCGCAGCGCCCGTCCCTGCCCTGTCGGCAGATATGCGAAAAATAGCACTCCGCATTGCCTGATTTTTAAGGAGCCTGCCATGTCCGGCACCGTTTTCCGACTGCTGCGCCTGGCCGCGGCGCTGCTGCTGCTCCTGCTCGCTGGTGTCCTACCAGCCGCTGGAAACCATAGACAAAATTGATCCCGGCAGCGGCTACCGTCTCGGCAGCCGCTTCGGCCAGAGCGAAGACGACACGCTGCTGGTGCTGGCTTTTTCCGGCGGCGGCAGCGGGCGGCGGCCTTCGGCTACGGCGTACTCGAGCAGCTGAACCGCCAGCAGGTCAGAAATCGGCGGCCGGCGCCAAAAGCCTGCTCGAGAGCACCGACCTGGTGTACGGCGTGTCCGGCGGCTCGGTGCTGGCGGCCTATTATTCGCTGCACGGCAAAGACAGCATTCCCGCCTTTGAAAAACGTTTTCAAGCAGAACTTCCAGCGGCAGGGTGGCCGGCCAGGTGTTTTCGCTGGCCAATATGCCGCGGCTGACTTCGCCGCAGTTCGGTCGCAGCGATCTGGTGCAGGAGCAGTTTGAAGCCGCCCTTTTTCGGCTAGACCACCTTCGGCGATTTGGAAAAAACGGCGCAAAGGGCCGTTTGCGGTGATTTCGCCACCGATATGAGCCCTCGGCAGCCGCTTCGATTTCGTGCAGGAATACTTCGACCCGATGTGTCTGAACCTTGCCAGAGCTGCCGATTGCCCGCGCCGTGGCCGCTTCCAGCGCGGTGCCGCTGGTGTTTAGTCCGATCACGCTCAACAACAACGGCGGCCGCTGCGGCTACCGGCCGCCGGCGCATCTGCAGGCGCCATCAAAGTCCCAAGACGGCGAAGGCCGGCTGCAGGATGAAACACGCAAAGAATACCTGCGCCAGATCGAAGCCTATACCGACGGCGGCAAACGCCCCTTTATCCACCTGCTCGACGGCGGCCTGACCGACAACCTCGCCCTACGCGGCCTGCTCGGCGGCACCGTCGTCCACCCGCAGGCGCTGCTGCAGCGCAGTCTGGCGGAAAACCGGCTCAAACAGGTGGTGCTTATCAGCGTCAACGCGCAAAACCAGGCCGGCAGCCCCATCGACAAAAGTGCCGACGTGCCGGGCTTTAAGCCGGTGCTCGATGCCGTGGTCAATGTGCCCATCGACCGCAATTCGCAGGGAATCCGCTGCGCCAGGTGCGCGCCTACGCCGACCAGTGGAACGCCAAACTGCCGGCCGGTGGCGGCGCGCCGCGAGTGTATTTCGTCAGCCTGCAGCTGCGCGACCTGCCGCCCTCGGTGCTTAAAGAGCAGGTGCTGAACATCTCCACCAGTTTCAGGCTGCTGCCCTCGGAGGTGAACGCGCTCAAGCAGGCCGCCGCCGTGCTGCTGCGCACCTCGCCCGAATACCGCCGCCTGCTGACGACCTTTCCGCCACCCCCGACAACAGCCCGATGCCCGCCGACCTTCAGGCTGCCGCCACAGCTTTCCCGCCGCACTCGGCCACGATGGCGCAGACAGCAACGCGGCCGCCTCCGCCGCCTCGACACCGGCGGCGGAATAAGCGTCCGCGAGCCGCGCTCCCAAAAGCAGCCTGAAACCTGAAAGAAGGCAGCCTGAAAGCCGGTAGGGTGCGCCGCGCGCACCAAAAACGCCAAAGACACGAAACGAAGCTGCTGCGCCGCTTACGCCCAAGCAGCCTGAAACCCTTTCAGGCTGCCTGACAAAGCCAAACCAAACGCAAAACAAAACCGCATGCCCTGCTTCAGGCATGCGGCGGTTTTTCTTAGGGGCAAACGGTACGCTTTAGTCTTTTTCCGCTTCCAGCGCCGTTTTGCAGCTTTCTTCCTGCTCGGCCGGCTCGGCGAGTTTGAGCTGCGCCAGCCATTCGTCGAGATGTTTTTGCTCCTCGGCTTTTTCCTCGCCGCTCAGGGTGGCGATGTATTTCTCGTTTTCGGCTACCGCCTGACGGCAGACCGGCGGCAGCTCGCCCAGCCACCGGCTCGGCGGGCATTTCAACGGCGCTGTCGGACGCGGTTTCTACCGCGGCGGCTTCGGACACGGCAGCCTCGACGGCACCGTCGTTTTTGCTGCCGCCGCAGGCGCGCAAGCACGACTGCCAGCAGCAGGGCGGCAAACGGGGAAGTTTTCATAAGTGGCTCCTTTCCTAATTATCGCTTATCCGAGCCGGCATCATGCCGGCCGGAAACGGGGGCAGGTTATTGCCTGACGGCGGCGCTGTCAAACTTTTGCCAAGTATCTGCTCGAATCTTTTGCGGCAGCGGCAACAGGCAGCCTGAAACGGCTGCCGGCGTTTTGTTGCTATACTCGCCGCTTTTATCAGAACAAGCACCCAGGAGAAAAGCATGCAGAGCGACGCTCAGGCCGCGCAGCGTGCATTTTGCTGGTGGCCGGCTCGGTATTGTTCCGGGCTGGGCAGCGTGATTGTGGCGCGGGTGTCGCTGGGCGCTTATGCCGTTGCCTTTTGGCGGCTGGCGGTGGCAGCCGCGGTTTTTCTGCCGCTGAGTGCGCCTGTCCGGCCAGCGCTGGCCGCAAAGCCGCAGGGCGCTGGCCGGGCGCTGCTGGCGGGCGTGTTTCTCGCCTTCGATCTGGCGCTGTGGCACGAGCATCCGCGCCGTCGGCCCGGGCATTTCCACCGTGCTCAACTGCCTGCAGATTTTCTGGCTGACCGCCATCGGGCTGATGCTGTTCGGCGAAACGCTGGGCAGGCTGCAGCTGGCGGGACTGCTGGCGGCAATCGGCGGCGTGGCGATGATTGCCGTGCGGGTTCGGCCACAACGTACAGGCCTGCTGGGGCTGGTGTCAGGGGCTGCTGTCGGGCGTGATGCTGGCGGTGTCGATGGTTTTCGTGCGCCAAACGCAGCAGGCCGGGCCGGTGGGCATTTTTCCGCTGATGTTTCTGATCAGCGTCGGCGGCATAGCGGCACTGCTGCCGATTTCGCTGGTTTGGGAGAGCAACCGTTTTTCCCGCCGATTGGACGGAAGCCGGCTGGGTAATCGTTTACGGCATCGTGATGCAGTGCCTGGCCTGGGGCATGATTGCCTACTCGATTCCGCTGCTGTCGCTGGCGCTCACCGGCCTTTTTGCTGCTGGCCGAGCGGTGGCGGCGCTGCTGATCGACAGCGTATTTCTGCACAAAGCCGGTCAGCGCCCTGCAATGGGCGGGCGCGGCGCTGACCATGCTGGCGATTTATCTCGGCTCCCTCAAAAGCGGCGCCAAGCGGGAGGCAGCCTGAAATGTCGCTGCAACGCATCATCGAACGCCACTGGCAGCAGCCCAATTTGCTGCTGACCATATTGCTCTACGGCTTCTCGCGGCTGTTTCAGGCTGCCGTATCGCTGCGGCGGCGCCTGTATCTTTCAGGCTGCCTGAAAAGCGAAAAACTGCCGCTGCCGGTGGTGGTGGTGGGCAATCTGCACAGCGGCGGCACCGGTAAAAACGCTCAGTTACCGCCGCGCTGGTGCGCGAACTGCGCCGGCAGGGCATCGCCGCCGGCATCGTCAGCCGTGGCTACGGCCGCCGCAGCGGCGATGTCCATGTGTTAAACGACAACAGCAGCGCCGCAGAAGCCGGCGACGAGCCACTGATGCTCTACCGCCAAACCGGTGCGCCGGTGGCCGTCGGCACCGACCGTGCCGCCGCCGCCCGCGCCCTGATAGCCGCCCATCCCGAACTCACGCTTTTGGTGTGCGACGACGGCCTGCAGCACTACCGCTTGGCGCGCGATTTGAAATCGTCGTCATCCCGCCGCCGACGCCGGACGCCGCCCCGACCTGCTGCCCAACGGCAGCCTGCGCGAGCCGCTTGCCAGACTGGCCGCCGCCGATGCGGTGCTGTTTTCCAACGGCGGTGCCGATACCGCCCGCAGAGCCGAAAAAAACTTTTCAGGCTGCCTGCGGCGCGTTTTTACAGCCGCACCGAGCCGGCCGCCCTTATCGTTTCGGCCATCCCGCAGAAACCCTGTCGCCCGCCGACATCCCGCAGGCACGCGCTGCGCCGCCGCCGCCGCCATCGCCCGCCCGAGCGCTTTTTCCACGAATTGGCGCAGCAGGGCTTTTTGTCTCGACTCTGCCACCGCCCTGCCCGACCACGCCGCCATCGACCCGGCCAAACTGCCTGCAGCCGACTACGTTTTTATCACCGAAAAAGACGCGGTCAAACTGCCGCCCGCCGCCGCCGACAATATCTGGGTGCTGCCGGTTTGTGCGATAATCGCGCCCGATCTGCGCCGCCTTCGTGCGCGCGCGCCTGAAGCTGTAACAAGCGCCGCGCCAAGCAGCCTGAACGCCCCAAACGCCAACCCGCAGCCTGTTTCAGGCTGCCTGAAAACGGAAAACCGCCATGAACCGCGAAACCCTAGCCGTTTTGGTCTGCCCGCTGACCAAAAAACCGCTCGAATACCACGCCGACAAACAGGAACTGTGGAGCAAAGCCGCCAAGCTCGCCTTTCCCATCCGCGACGGCATCCCGATTATGCTGCCCGACGAAGCCCGCGAACTGAGCGATTTGGAAATCGATTCATGAGCATCTTCAGCGTGATTGTGCCCGCGCGGCTCGCGTCCACCCGCCTGCCCAACAAAGCGCTGGCCGACATCGGCGGCAAACCGATGGTGGTACGCACCGCCGAACAGGCCGCCAAAAGCGGCGCGCAGCGGGTGTGCGTCGCCACCGACCACGCCGATATTCAGGCTGCCTGCCGCGAACACGGCATCGACTGCGTGATGACCGCCGCCGATCACGCCAGCGGCACCAGCCGTCTGGCCGAAGCCGCCGCCCTGCTCGGTCTGGCCGACGGTGAAACCGTGGTCAATGTGCAGGGGCGACGAGCCGCTGATTCCGCCGGCGCTGATTGGCCGCGTTGCCGCCGCCCTGCACGATAGCGGCTGCGCGATGGCGACCGCCGCCCATCCGGTTGCCGACTTTGCCGAGTTCACCAATCCCAACTGCGTGAAAGTCCTGACCGACGCCCAAGGCCGCGCCCTGTATTTCAGCCGCGCGCCGATTCCCTACCCGCGCGATTCGATGGCGCACGGCCGTCTGCCCGAACCGGCGCCGCTGCGCCACATCGGCATCTACGCCTACCGCGTCGGCTTTCTGCGCCGCTACGCCGCCCTGCCGCCCGCGCCGCCGGAAACGCTGGAAAGTCTCGAGCAGCTGCGCGCGCTGTGGCACGGTTTTGACATCGCCGTCGAAACCGCCGCCGAAGCCCGCCCGCCGGCGTCGATACCGCCGCCGATCTGGCCCGCGCCCGCGCGGCTTTTCAGGCTGCCCAAAGCGTTTAAGGCAGCCTGAAACGGCACAAAGCTGTTCAGGCTGCTTTTTGCAGCAGACAGCCGGCCAAACGTTCAGGCAGCCTGAAAACATCCGCCCCGGCACCGCCGGCGTTTTCAGACTGCTTTTTATCCCGCCCCATTCTCCCGTTCACCGCCCGATGCCTGCCGGCACCGCGCCCGTTTTTCAGGCTGCCTGCCATGTCTCCCGATGCCCTGCGCGCTGAGTTGCGCGCCATACTCGGCGAAAAACGAAATCGCCGCCGATCCCACCCTACCAAACCGACCAGCGCCGCCGTTATTTCAGCCCCGATACCGTGGTGGCGCTGCCCGCCAGTGTGGCGGCGGTGCAGAGCGCTGGTGCGTTTTTGCCGCGAACGCGGCATCACCCCTGACCCCGCAGGGCGGCAACACCGGCCTGGTGGGCGGCAGCTGCGCCGATGGCGGCGTGATACTCAACCTGAGCCGCATCAGCCGCATCCGCCGCATTGATTTGGCGGATAACGCGGTTACCGTCGAAGCCGGCTGCGTGCTCGACACCCTGCGCGCTGCGGTGCGCGACGCCGGCCGTTTTTCCCTTTGTCGCTTGCCAGCGGCGGCGGCTGCCAGATCGGCGGCAACATCGCCTGCAATGCCGGCGGCTAGACGTGCTGCGCTACGGCACCATGCGTAATCTGGTGCTCGGTCTGGAAGTGGTGCTGCCTGACGGCTCGCTGGTGTCGCAGCTGGCGCCGCTGCACAAAAACACCACCGGCTACGATCTCAAGCAGCTTTTTATCGGCAGCGAAGGCACGCTGGGCGTGATTACCGCCGCCACGCTGAAGCTGTTTGCGCTGCCGCAGTCGGACGCCACCGCCTGGGTTGGCACCGCCGGCATCGGCGACGCGGTGCGGCTGCTGGCGCTGGTGCGCGACCGCTTCGGCGAGCGCCTGAGCAGCTTCGAGCTGGTCAGCCGCTACGCGCTGGAGCTGTCGGCTTCTTTCAGCAGCCTGAAAGCACCGGCCGATGCCGACTGGCATGTGTTAATCGAGCTGACCGACAGCCTGCCGCAGCAGGATTTGGGCGCGCTGCTGGCCGAAGTCCTGCTGGAAAACGGTTTTGACAATGCGGTGCTGGCGCAGTCGGAACAAGAACGGCGCGAATTGTGGACGCTGCGCGAAAGACATTTCCGCCGCCCAGCGCAGTCTGGGCGCCAGCATCAAACACGACATCGCCCCTGCCGATCGCCCGCGTGCCCGAATTTGCCGACGCCTGCAGCCACGAGCTGAGCGCGCGTTTTGCCGGCATCAAAATCGTGCTGTTCGGCCATCTGGGCGACGGCTCGCTGCACTACAACACTTTTTTGCCCGGGCATCTGGACAATTCGGTGTACGAAGCCGAAGCGGCGATCAACGAAACCGTTTACCGCCACGTGCTGGCGCTGGATGGCACCATCGCCGCCGAACACGGCATCGGCAGCCTGAAAAAACACTGGCTGCCCCCAAGTGCGCAGTGCCGAAGAAATGGCGCTGATGCGCGCGGTCAAGCAACATCTCGATCCGCAAAACCTGTTCAACCCCGGCAAAAATCTTTATTTAATTTCCCTACAAATCAAACCAATAAAAATCCCGCCGCGCCGGCTGCATTGACAGGAAAACGCCGCCACGGTATAGTGCGCGCTTTCCAAACGCAGCGGCGAATTAGCTCAGTCGGTTAGAGCAGAGGAATCATAATCCTTGTGTCCGGGGTTCGAATCCCTGATTCGCCACCACAATTTGGGGGTATAGCTCAGTTGGTAGAGCGCTTGCATGGCATGCAAGAGGTCAGCGGTTCGATCCCGCTTACCTCCACCAAATTCCAGAAAACACCGGCTTTTACAGCCGGTGTTTTTGCATACGCGGCGAATCTGCCGCCTGCTACCGTTACCAATCAAAAAGGCAGCCTGAAAACCGCAAAACCGGTTTTCAGGCTGCCTTTAATCGTGGGAAAAGGGCTTTAAGAGGGCAGCGGATAAGTGCCTTTAACAAAATGCTCTCGTCCACACCCTGCAGCTCGCGGTGGCCGGTGAAGGCCATGGAGATGTCCATTTCGTTGTACATAATCTGCAGTGCGCGGGTTACGCCGTCTTCGCCGTAGGCGCCCAGGCCGTAGAGGAAAGCACGGCCGGTCACTAAAAGCCGCAGGGCGCCCATCGCCCAGGCTTTGAGCATGTCCTGGCCGCTGCGGATGCCGCTGTCGAGCCATACTTCGGTTTAGCTGCCGACGGCCTGCACCACATCGGGCAGGGGCGCGGATGCTGGACGGTGCGCCGTCGAGCTGGCGGCCGCCGTGGTTGGAAAACCACAATCGCATCGGCGCCGTATTTGACCGCCATTTCGGCGTCTTCCGGCTCCATAATGCCTTTGATGATGAGCTTGCCGCCCCACAAATCTTTAATGCGGGCCACGTCGTCCCAAGAAAGGCGCGGGTCGAACTGCTCGGAAGTCCAGGAAGAGAGCGAAGACAAATCGCCGACGTTTTTCGCATGGCCAACGATATTGCGGAAGGTGCGGCGCTCGGTATTGAGCATCGCCAAGCCCCACTCGGGTTTTGGTCATCAGGTTGAGAATGTTCATCAGCGTCGGTTTGGGCGGTGCGGACAGGCCGTTTTTGATGTCGCGGTGGCGCTGGCCCAAAACCTGCAAATCGGCGGTCAGAATCAGCGCCGAACATTTGCGGCTTGCGCGCGCTTGATCAGGTTTTCCATAAATTCGCGGTCGCGCATCACATACAACTGGAACCAGAAAGGCGCGCTGGTATTCTCAGCCACGTCTTCAATCGAGCAGATCGACATGGTGGAGAGCGAAAACGGAATGCCGAATTTTTCGGCGGCGCGGGCGGCAAGGGTTTCGCCGTCGGCGTGCATCATGCCGGTGAAGCCGGTGGGGGCGATGGCCAGCGGCATGTGGACGTCCTGGCCGATCATTTTGGTGGCGAGGCTGCGGCCTTCCATGTTGACCAGCACCCGCTGGCGGAATTTGATGGGATCGAAGTCGCTGCTGTTTTCGCGCAGGGTGGTTTCGGTCCACGAGCCGGAGGCTACGTAGTCGTAAAACATCTTCGGCACTTTGCGCTTGGCAACGCGGCGCAGGTCTTCGATGCAGGTCATTTTGCTGAGATTGCGTTTCATGGATTACCTTTTTCTTCTTCGGAATGGAAACACAGGGCGGCGCGGCAGGCCGGTCGTCCCACGGGGAAAAAACGCTGCATTCTTACCGATTCGCCCGCAAATTACAATAAGCAGTAGGGATTAGAAGGCGGCTATAATGCGCCCCGCGCCGTTTCAGGCAGCCTGAAAGCGGCGCGCCGCCTCCTTCCAACCGTATGAAAGCAGCCGCCATGCACACCTGGCAAGACATTCTGGGCGCGGAAAAACAGCAGCCCTATTTCCAAAACACCCTGGCCGCCGTGCGCGGCGAGCGCGAAAGCAGGGCAGGGCCGTTTACCCGCCTGCGGCCGATGTGTTCAACGCCTTCAAATACACCGCCTTTGCCGATGTGAAGGCGGTTATCCTCGGCCAAGACCCCTATCACAACGCCGGCCAGGCGCACGGGCTGGCCTTTTCGGTGCGCGAGGGCGTCCAGATTCCGCCCTCGCTGGCCAATATTTATAAAGAACTTTCCGAAGACATCCCCGGTTTCCAGATTCCGCCGCACGGCTGCCTGACCGCCTGGGCGGAACAAGGCGTGCTGCTGCTCAACACCGTGCTTACCGTGCGCGCCCATCAGGCACACTCGCACGCCAATCTCGGCTGGGAAACCTTTACCGACCGCGTGATCGCCGGACTGAACCAGGAGCGCGAGCATCTGGTGTTTATGCTGTGGGGCAGCCACGCCCAGAAAAAAGGCGCCATGATCGACCGCAGCCGCCATCTGGTGCTGGCTGCGCCGCACCCCTCGCCGCTTTCTGCCTACCGCGGATTTTTTTCGGCTGCCGCCATTTCTCGCAGGCCAACGCCTATCTTTCTGCGCACGGCATCGCACCGATCGACTGGCGTTTGTAACACCGCTTTCAGGCTGCTTTCGGGTAAAAAGCAGCCTGAAAACTTGTCTGCCTGCCAAACTTTCAGGCTGCCCGGCCGACAGTCTAGGCAGCCTGAAACATCCGAGTGCCCTGCCCCTCCGCCAATCTATGAATCATTTTAAGCGGGCACGTCGAAAAATAATGGCGGATGCCAAAGCGGCGTTCCGTTATAGAATGCGCGCTTTCAGGCTGCCTGCCGTGCGGGCGCCGCACCGGTTTTCTTTCCCCAACCCGAGAGGATTACTATGAATTTCCAAGACCTGTTCAACCGCGACGAATTTGCCGCCCGCCACATCAGCTTCCCCTGACCAAGCCGCGCTACTGGATGCGCTGGGCGAAAAGACATGGCTTCCTTTATCAGCAACACCGTGCCGCAGAGCATCCGCATGCCGGGCGAAGTGCCGCTGCCCGACGCGCTCTCCGAAGCCGACGCGCTGGCCAAGCTCAAAGGCATCGCCGCCAAAAACCAAATCAAAAATCCTATATCGGGTTGGGCTACTACCCCACCCGCCTGCCGAACGTGATTCTGCGCAACGTGCTGGAAAATCCCGGCTGGTACACCGCCTACACCCCTATCAGGCGGAAATCGCCCAGGGGCGCCTGGAAGCGCTGCTGAACTTCCAGCAGATGTGCATCGATTTGACCGGCTTTGAGTGGCCGGCGCCTCGCTCTTGGACGAAGCGACCGCCGCCGCCGAAGCGATGTCGATGGCGCACCGCGTGAGCAAATCGAAATCCAACCGCTTTTTCGTTGACGAGCGCGTTTATCCGCAAACGCTGGACGTGCTCAAAAACCCGCGCCAAATATTTCGGCTTCGAGCTGGTGGTCGGGCGGCTTTTCAGGCTGCCTCGGCAGGCGAATTTTTCGGCGCGCTGTTCCAATACGTCGGCAAAGACGGCGATGTGGCCGAGCTGGGCGACGTGATCGCCGCCGTGAAAGCGCAGGGGCGCGGTGGTTGCCGTCGCCGCCGATGTGATGAGCCTGGTGCTACTCAAATCCCCCGCCGCGCTCAGTGCCGACATCGCTTTGGGCAGCACCCAGCGCTTCGGCGTGCCGATGGCCTTCGGCGGCCCGCACGCGCATATTTCGCCTTTAAAGACGAATACAAACGCTCCTCGCCCGGCCGCATCATCGGCGTATCGAAAGACGCGGCGGGCAAACCGGCGCTGCGCATGGCGCTCTCCACCCGCGAGCAGCACATCCGCCGCGAAAAAGCCACTTCCAACATCTGCACCGCGCAGGCGCTGCTGGCCAACCTATCGGGCATGTACGCGGTTTACCACGGCCCCGAAGGCGTCAAACGCATCGCCCGCCGCATCCACGCGCTGGCCTCGGCCTTTTGCCGATGCCGTTCAGGCGGCAGGCAGCCTGAAAACCGTGCACCCGGTGTTTTTTTGACACCGTTGCCGTCGATTTGCGGCAGCGCGGCCAAAGCCGGTGAAATCTACCAAAAACGCGCTGGATGCCGGTTACAACCTGCGCCGCGCCGGCGATACCGTGCTCTCCGTCGCCTTCCACGAGCAGGCCAGCGCCGAAGAGTTTGCCCGAACTGGTGAAACTCTTTACCGGCCAAAGCGGCGCCCTGCCCGCCCACGCGCGCTTTCAGGCTGCCTGAAAAGCCTGCTGCGCAACGACGCCATCCTGCAACACCCCGTGTTCAACCGCTACCACACCGAACACGAAATGCTGCGCTATCTGAAAAAACTCGAAGACCGTGACCTGGCGATGAACCGCAGCATGATTTCGCTCGGCTCCCTGCACCATGAAGCTCAACGCCACCAGCCGAAATGCTGCCGATTACCTGGCCCGAGTTCACCGAAATCCACCCCTTCGCCCCGCGCGAGCAGACCGCAGGCTATCTGGAAATGATCCGCGGCCTGGAAGAGCAGCTCAAAGCCGTTACCGGATTTGACGCCATCTCCATCCAGCCCAACTCCGGCGCCCAGGGCGAGTACACCGGCATCCTGTCCATCCGCCGCTACCACGAAGCCAAGGGCCAGCCCCGAGCGCAACGTCTGCCTGATTCCGCGTTCTGCCCACGGCACCAACCCCGCCACCGCGCAGATGCTGGGCATGAGAGTCGTCGTTGTCGATACCGACGAACACGGCAACGTCGATGTTGCCGACCTCAGAGCCAAAGCCCAAGAGTACAAAGACACCCTCGGCGCGCTGATGATCACCTACCCCTCCACCCACGGCGTGTACGAAGAAGGCATCCGCGAAATCTGCCAAATCATCCACGACAACGGCGGCCAGGTGTATATGGACGGTGCCAATATGAACGCCCAAATCGGCATCATGCAGCCGGCCGAAGTCGGTGCCGACGTGTTGCACATGAACCTGCACAAAACCTTCTGCATCCCGCACGGCGGCGGCGGCCCCGGCGTCGGGCCCCATCGGCCTGAAAGCCCATCTCGCCCCCTTTGCGCCCAACCACGGCGTTGCCCCCGTCGAAGGCGCGTCAGACGGCCAAACCGCCGTTTCTGCCGCCCCTACGGCTCCGCTGGCATCCTGCCGATTACCTGGATGTATATCACCATGATGGGGCAAACGCGGCATGGAACAGGCCACTGAATGGGCGCTTTCTGAACGCCAACTACGTCGCCAAACGCCTGAGCGAAGACTATCCCGATTCTCTACACCGGCAAAAACGGCCGCGTCGCCCACGAGTGCATCGTCGATTTGCGCCCGCTCAAGCCGAGAGCGGCATCACCGAAACCGACATCGCCAAACGCCTGATGGACTACGGTTTCCACGCCCCCACCGTCTCCTTCCCCGTGGCCGGCACCCTGATGATCGAGCCCACCGAGTCCGAGAGCAAAGCCGAACTCGACCGCTTTATCGCTGCGCTCAAATCCATCCGCCGCGAAGTGCAGAAAGTCATCGACGGCACCTGGCCCAAAGACGACAACCCGCTCGTCAATGCCCCGCACACCGCCGACGACCTCACCGGCGAATGGACGCATCCCTACAGCCGCGAAGAAGCCGTGTTCCCGCTGCCGCACATCCGCGAACACAAATTCTGGCCCAGCGTCAAACGCGTGGACGACGTGTACGGCGACCGCAACCTCGTCTGCACCTGCCCGCCGGTAGAAGCCCTACGAAGAAGCGTAAACGCTGAAGCAAGGCAGTAAAAGGCAGCCTGAAAGCCGTAAAACGGTTTTCAGGCTGCCTTTCCCATGCCTGCGCTATAATGCCGCCTTTCTCCCACTTACGGCCGATGCCATGAAAATCAGTACCCGATTCGATGCCGGTTCGGTGGTGGTTCGCGACTCGCACGAAGGCGGACGATATCCGTCTGTCGCTGCGGCCGGACAATGCCGCCGACTTCAAACAATGGTTTTACTTCCGCCTGCAGGGCGCAGCCCTACTACGCCCTGCCGCATCCGTTTCGACAATGCCGGCGAAGCGGCCTATCCGCAGGGCTGGGACGGCTATCAGGCGGTGGCGTCTTACGACCGGCAAAACTGGTTCCGCGTGCCCACCCGCTATGAAAAACGGCGAACTTGTTATCGAGCACACGCCGCTGGCCAACAGCGTTTATTACGCCTATTTCGAGCCCTATTCCTACGAGCAGCATTTGAACCTGCTGGGCGAAGCGCAGGGCAGCGGCCTGTAGCCAGATCAGCGATTTGGGCAGTACCCCCGAAGGGCGCGACATCAATCTGCTGACCATCGGCAACTGCGTGGACAGCGATTTGAAAGTGTGGATTATCGCCCGCCAGCATCCGGGCGAGAGCATGGCGCAATGGTTTGTCGAAGGGCTGCTCACCCGCCTGCTCGACCACCAAGACCCGACCGCCCGCGCGCTGCTCGATCTGGCCACTTTTTACGTCGTCCCCAATATGAATCCCGACGGCGCGGCGCTGGGCAACCTGCGCACCAATGCGTGCGGCGCCAACCTCAACCGCGAATGGCTGCAGCCAAGCGTGGAGAAAAGCCCGGAAGTTTATTATGTGCGCGAGAAAATGCACGAAACCGGCGTCGATCTCTTTCTCGACATCCACGGCGACGAAACCCTGCCCTATGTGTTCGTAGCCGGCACCGAAGGCGTGCCGAACTACAGCCCCAACACCGCCGAGCTGGAGCGCCTGTTTAAAACCGCCTTTCAGGCTGCCTCGCCCGATTTCCAAGACCAGCACGGCTATGAAAAAGACCAGCCCGGCCAAGCCAATCTGAATATGGCCACCGCCTATGTGGGCAACACTTTCGGCTGCCTGGCCTACACGCTGGAGATGCCGTTTAAAGACAACGACAACCTGCCCGACGACGATTTCGGCTGGAACGGCCAGCGCTCGCTGCGCCTGGGCGAGAGCATCTTAAGCCCCATCCTCACCGTCTGCCGCCGCCTGCACCCCGAAGCCGGCGACGAGTAAAACCGTTTTTCCCGCCCACAATTTTTCAGGCTGCCCAAGCCAACAGCGGCAGCCTGAAAACGCCAAAAGCAGCCTGAAAGCCCTATCCGCCTTTCAGGCTGCTTTTATTGGGATAACCTACCCTATACTGCTCTCCCTAAAGAAAAAGGCAGCCTGAAACCCCACCTGTAGGGTGCGCCCCGCGCACCAAACACCCGCCCAAACACTTTCAGGCTGCCTGAAACCTGCCAACAACAAAGCAGCCTGAAAGCGCCTGCCTTGGCCGCCGCCGGCGCGCACGCCGTATAATCCGCCCGTTTTTTTCCGCTTGGAAACCCGCCATGAGCACCCGCAGCCATTTCGCATCCACCGCCAGCCCGCAGCGCGGCGGATGTTTTATTTTCCCGACCCGTTGCCGCCAGACGGGTTTTGTTTTGCCCGCCAGAAAGGAAAAGCCATGAACAACCCGTTTTACCGGCAGCACCTGATTTCCGTGCCCGACTGCGGCAAAAGACGGCCTGCAGCTGCTACTGGATACCGCGCTGAAACTCAAAGCCGGACCGCGCCGCGACCTGCTTTGCCGGCAAGCTCGTCGCCTCGTGCTTTTTCGAGCCCTCCACCCGCACCCGCCTGTCGTTTGAAACCGCCGTGCAGCGGCTGGGCGGCAAAGTCATCGGTTTTTTTCCGACGGCGCCAACACCAGCGCCAAAAAGGCGAAACCCTGGCCGACACCGCCCGCATCATCTCCGGCTACGCCGACGCCATCATCCAGCGCCACCCCAAAGACGGCGCGGCGCGGCTGGCGGCGGAATTTTTCTGCGGTGCCGGTAATCAACGCCGGCGACGGCACCAACCAGCACCCCAGCCAAACCCCTGCTCGATCTGGTCAGCATCTACGAAACCCAAGGCCGCCTGAACGGCCTGAAAAATTGCCATGTGCGGCGACTTGAAATACGGCCGCACCGTGCATTCGCTGGCGCAGGCGCTCAAACTGTGGGGCTGCGAATTTGCCTTCGTCTCGCCGCCGACGCTGGCCATGCCCGACTATATCACCGAAGAATTGGACGACGCCGGCTGCCGCTGGCAGGTGTTTACCGACCTGCAAAGCGCGGCGCAATGGGCGGACATCCTGTATATGACCCGCGTGCAGCGCGAGGCGTTTCGACGCCGAAGAGTTTTCGCGCATCCAGGGTAAGTTCAACCTCAACGCCGCGCTGCTCTCCGGCGTGCGCGACAACCTGCGCGTGCTGCACCCGCTGCCGCGCGTCGATGAAATCCACCCCGACGTCGATGCCACGCCCTATGCCTACTACTTCCAGCAGGGCGGGCAACGGCCTGTATGCGCGGATGGCGATTTTGTCGCTGGTTTTAAACGAAACCGTTTAGGAGACACCCGTGAAAAACACCCGACTCAGCGTAGAAGCCATTGAAAACGGCACCGTAATCGACCACATCCCCGCAGGCCTCGGCCTGACCATCCTGCGCCAGTTCAAACTCCCTGCACTACGGCAGCGCGGTAACGGTGGGCTTCAACCTACCGAGCAAAAACGCAGGGCAGCAAAGACATCATCAAAAATCAAAGAAGTGCACTTCAAAGAAGAAGACGCCAACCGGCTGGCATTGTTTGCGCCGCAGGCGGTGGTCAACCGCATCCGAGGCTTTGAAGTGGTGGAAAAAATGCGCCTGACCCTGCCCGACACCATCAGCGAAGTGTTCCGCTGCCCCAACCACAACTGCGCCAGCCACGGCGAGCCGGTGAAAAGCCGCTTCTACATCGCCACCCGCCGCGGCGACATCCGCCTCAAATGCCACTACTGCGAAAAACCTTCGAGCGCGAATCGGTGGCCGAAGCCTGAAACCGCGCTTTCAGGCAGCCTGAAAAACAAAGCCAGCGCTTTTCAGGCTGCCTTTTTCCGTCTTCAACCGCTATGTCCGCCCTTGCCCCTGCCCCAATGGCACGATCCCGCCGAAGTGCCCGCCCTGCTGCTGGCGCTGCCTGAAAACCGCCGCAACCGCGCGCTGTATCTACTAACCGCTTTGTACGGCGGGGCGGACTGTCAGGCCGCTTTGTCCGCCGCGCTGCGTCTGCTGCTGGCTGTGCCCGAATTGGGCAGCCTGAAAAACATTTCGCACTGGCTGCATGAAACCCTGCTCGCCGGCAGTACGCCGGCTGCCGATTGGGCGGCGTGGCTGCCGCAGCTGCTGCCGGTTATCGATACGCTGCACGGCGAAACCCTGCGCGTGTTCGGCGAGTTTGGCGGTATGCACGCCGATGCCCAAAACCGCCCAAAGCGTTGTTACCGCACTGTTTGCCCGCGGCACGCCGGCAGCGCTGGATGCCGCCTACAGCTGCCTTTACTGGCAGGAAGACTTGCGCCACCGGTGCCCCGACTGGGGACAATGGCTGCAAACGCGCCTGCACGTGCTGCGCGATACGGCGCCCAAAACCTGAAGCCACTTTTCAGGCTGCCTTTTTATCTTCCAACCCGCAAGGTTTTTACATGAAATACCGTCTAAGCATCCTAGTCGTCGCGCTGCTGGCCGCACATACCGCCGCCGGCGACACAGGCATTGGCGCCGACGAAATCAAAGCCGTGCTGCAATGCCGCTACACTTCGCTGCAGGCGCAGCTTTGGCGCATGGATTTGCCTGCCGAAGGGCAGCATTCGGGCATTGTGCGCCGCGCCGGCACTTATGGCGGCAGACTTGCGCGTTACACCCTTGACCAGCCGGTCAGCCTTATCGAGCCCACCGGCGGCGATGTGCTGCAAATCCGCGAATTTACCGTTAGCGGCAAAGGCGTTTTGGCGGCCGTCGATATCGCCCGCTATCCGGCGCTGGCACAACGGCTCAAACAGGCCGACGAAGCATTCGCCCGCAGCATTGCCGGCCAAAAGACACGCAAGCATACCGCTCGGCCGCGACATCGCCGCCAGCGAACCCGATCTGTCGGGCAACAGCGGGACGCCCTACCAAGACATCACAGTAAACCGCTATTACGGCTTCTGGCCGGTGAGCGACGCATCGGGCAAAAATTGCCGACAAAGAATTTATCGGCTGCCGCTATCCGCAATAAGCGCAAAAACGCTCTGCCTCGCGCATTTTCAGGCTGCCTTTAAGGCAGCCTGAAAGCCAAAAACAGCCGAAATCGGGTAAAATCCGCCGCCTGATTTTCACCGGACACACCATGAGTTCCACCCGCAAAACATCATCGTCGGCCTTTCCGGCGGCGTCGATTCTTCCGTTACCGCGCAGCTCTTGAAACAGCAGGGGCACCATGTGCGCGGCGTTTTTATGCAAAACTGGGAAGACGACGACAACGACGAATACTGCAGCATCAAGCAAGATTCCTTCGATGCCATCGCCGTGGCCGATATCGTCGGCATCGACATCGACATCGTCAATTTCGCCGGCCAATACAAAGACAAAGTCTTCGCCTATTTTCTGCAGGAATACCAGGCCGGCCGCACGCCCAATCCCGACGTGCTGTGCAACGCCGAAATCAAGTTCAAAGCCTTTCTCGACTACGCGCTCGAACACGGCGCCCAGCGCTGGCCACCGGCCACTACGCGCGCAAAGAAGTGCGTGCCGACGGCCGCCACTACCTGCTCAAAGGCCTCGACGAAAAACAAAGACCAAAGCTATTTTCTCTACCGCCTGCAGCCCTACCAGCTCGAGCGCGCGCTGTTTCCCCTAGGCAGCCTGAAAAAGCCCGAAGTGCGCCGCATCGCCGCCGAAGCCAATCTGCCCACCGCCGCCAAAAAAGACAGCACCGGCATCTGCTTTATCGGCGAGCGCCCGTTTCGCGAGTTTCTGCAAAAATACCTGCCCACCGCCGAAGGCGAAATGGTTACGCCTGAAGGCAAAGTGGTCGGCCGCCACATCGGCCTGATGTTCTACACGCTCGGCCAGCGCAAAGGGCTGGGTATCGGCGGCGCCGGCGAGCCGTGGTTTGTTGCCGGCAAAGACTTGGCCGCCAACAAACTGATCGTGGTGCAGGGGCACGACCACCCGCTGCTGTTTTCAGGCTGCCTGACCATGAGCCAGCTAAGCTGGACGCTGCCCGCGCAAGCCGGCGATCGCGAAGGCGCCGCACCGCCGCCCGGCCGCTACAGCTGCAAAACCCGCTACCGCATGGCCGATGCGCCCTGCGAATTGCGCTATCTCGACAATAACCGCGCCGAATTGGTGTTTGATACGCCGCAATGGGCGGTAACCCCCGGCCAGTCCGCCGTGCTGTACGATGGCGACGTGTGCTTGGGCGGCGGCATTATCGACAGCGCTGCTAGCGAGCCCAAATAAAAAACCTACGGCGTTGCTGCGCCTTGCCGTACTGGGTGTACTGTCTGCGGCTTGCTGCCTTGTATCTTTTTCATTTTGACTCGCTATCAATAACTTTCAGGCTGCCTACCATGAGCAACAAACGACTGATCTACGGCTTTCACGCCGTTAATGCCCGCCTGTGGCAAAACCCCAAAAGCCTGCTCGAACTTTATGTGCAGGAAGGCAAAAGCGATGCCCGCACCCGCGAAGTGCTGGAGCAGGCGGCCAAATGCAATGTGCGCGTGCATTTTGCCGATGCCGAGCGCCTGGCCGCCATCTGCAAAAACGCCCGCCATCAGGGCGTGGCCGGTTTTATCGACGCTTCCAAAAACCACATCCATCTCGAAGACGTGCTGGAAAACCTGAAAGAGCCGCCGTTTTTGCTGGTTCTCGACGGCATTACCGACCCGCACAACCTCGGCGCCTGCCTGCGTACTGCCGATGCGATGGGCGTGCACGCCGTTATCGCCCCCAAAGACCGCAGCGCCGGCCTGAACGCCACCGTCAGCAAAGTTGCCTGCGGCGCCGCCGAAAGCCTGCCCTACATCACCGTAACCAACCTCGCCCGCACCCTGCGCGAACTCAAAGAATACGGCATCTGGATCATCGGCACCGATATGGGCGGCGAAGCCGACCTCTTTCATTATCCGGTGCCCGAGAGCGTGGCGTGGGTGATGGGCAACGAAGGCGAAGGCATGCGCCGTCTCACCCGCGAGCATTGCGACGCGCTGGTGTCGATTCCGATGTACGGCAGCGTCGAGAGCATGAACGTTTCCGTCAGCACCGGCATGGTGCTCGCCGAAACTCCGCCGCCAACGCAGCCTGAAAGCATGAATGCCGTTTCAGGCTGCCTTGCACCGGCCGATGCCGACACCGTCCGCCGCGAGTTCGCCCCGCGCCTGATCCGCTGGCAGCGCCGCCGCGGCCGCCACGGCCTGCCCTGGCAGGGGCGCCGACGCCTACGGCGTGTGGCTGTCGGAAATCATGCTGCAGCAAACCCAGGTCGCCACCGTGCTCGACTACTACCCGCGTTTTCGCAGCGCCTTTCCCGATGTTGCCAGCCTGGCCGCCGCGCCCGAAGACGAAGTGCTGCGGCTGTGGGCCGGACTGGGCTACTACAGCCGCGCCCGCAACCTGCACAAAGCCGCCGGCCAAATCAGCCGCGACTTCGGCGGCCGTTTTCCCGCCGAGCGCAGCGAATTGAAAAACTCGCCGGCGTCGGCCGCAGCACCGCCGCCGCCATTGCCGCCTTTCGCCTTCGGCCGCCGCGAAACCATACTCGACGGCAATGTCAAACGCGTGCTGTGCCGCTTGTTCGCGCTTGACGGCGACCCCGCCGACAAAACCTTCGAGCGCCAGCTGTGGCGGCACGCCGAACAACTGCTGCCACCCGTTGCCGCCGATATGGCCGCCTACACCCAGGGGCTGATGGACTTGGGCGCCACCGTTTGCCGCCGCAGCAAGCCCGACTGCGCCGCCTGCCCGATGCACGACATCTGCGCCGCCCGCCGCGACGGCCGCACCGCCGAGCTGCCACGCAAAAAGCGCCGCCGCCGTCAAACAGCAAACCCTGTACTGGCTCGACCTGCGCCGCGCCGACGGCAGCCTGCTGCTGGCAAAACGCCCGCCCAGGCATCTGGGCAGGCCTCTACTGCCTGCCCAGCTTCGACAGCCTGGCTGCCGCCCACGCTTTTGCCGAACAACACGGCTGCCCCGCCGCCGCCCTGCACGAAGAAAAACCCCTCAGCCACCGCCTGACCCACCGCCTGCTGGAAATCGTCCCCCTATCCGCCCGCATCAGGCAGCCTGAAACCCCGCCGCCCCCTACCAATGGGTCAGCCCCGCCCAACTGCCCGACTACGGCCTGCCCAAACCGCTCGAACGCTACCTGCAGCACAAAGCAGCCTGAAAAACAAAAGCAGCCTGAAACCCACTCTGTAGGGTGCGCCCCGCGCACCAAACACCCACCCAAACACTTTCGGGCTGCCTGAAACCCGACAACAACAAAAGCAGCCTGAAACCCACCCTCGTAGGGTGCGCACCGCGCACCAAAACACCCGCCCAACCCTTTCAGGGCTGCCTGAAACCCGACAACAACAAAGCAGCCCGAAAAGCCACCCCGTAGGGTGCGCCCCGCGCACCAAAACACCCGCCCCAAACACTTTCAGGCTGCCTGAAACCATCCGATAAAAAGCAGCCTGAAACCCACACCCGACCAACAAAGCAAAGGAGCAAAAGCCATGCAGCACGACTACGCCGCCGCCGAAAAACTGGCTGGCACAAGACCCCGACCCCGAAACCCGTGCCGAACTCTCCGCCCTGCTCGCCGCCGCCCCGCAGCGGCAACGAAGCCGCACGGCGAAATCGCCAGCCGCTTCGCCGGCTGTCTCACCTTCGGCACCGCCGGTTTGCGCGGCCCGCTGCAGGCCGGCCCCTCGGGCATGAACCGCGTGCTGGTGGCGCAAAGCGCAGCCGGCCTGGCCGCCTATATCAAAGCCGCCAATCCCGAGCGTCCCAGCATCGTTATCGGCTTTGACGCGCGCAAAAACTCCGAACGCTTCGCCCGCGACAGCGCCGAAATCATGGCCGGCGCCGGCATCCACACCCTGCTGCTGCCGCGTCCGCTGCCTACCCCCGTGCTCGCCTACGCCCTGCGCCTGTTTGACGCCGACGCCGGTGTGATGGTTACCGCCAGCCACAACCCGCCGCAGGACAACGGCTACAAAGTCTATCTGGGCAAGGCCAACGGCGGCGGCCAGATTGTGCCGCCCGCCGATGCCGACATCGCCCGCCATATCGACCAGGCCGCTACCGGCGACATCCGCAAGCTGCCGCGCAGCCAGGGACTACCAAACCCCTGAACGAAAGCTGCATCGACAGCTATATCCGCACCACCGCCGAGCGCATCGATGATACCCAAGTGCCGCTGAACTACGTTTACACCGCCCTGCACGGCGTCGGCAGCGAAGTGCTGTTCAAAACCTTTCAGGCTGCCTCGCTGCCGCTGCCGCAAGCCGTGGCCGAGCAGAACAGCCCGACGGCCGTTTCCCCACCGTATCCTTTCCCAATCCCGAAGAAGCCGGCGCCCTCGATCTGGCGCAGGCGCTGGCAAAACGCCGTCGGCGCCGAGCTGATTATCGCCAACGACCCGACGCCGACCGGCTGGCCGCCGCCATTCCCGACGGCCGCGGCGGCTGGAAAAATCCTCCACGGCAACACCATCGGCAGCCTGCTGGGCTGGGATGCCGCCCGCCGCGCCCAAGCCGCCGGCCGCCGCGGCACCCTCGCCTGCTCGCTGGTCTCCTCGCCCGCGCTGGTCGAAAATCGCCCGCCGCTACGGCCTTGCCAGCCAACAAACCCTCACCGGCTTCAAATACATCGCCCAAATCCCCGATCTGATCTACGGCTACGAAGAAGCGCTCGGCTATCTCACCGACCCGGAAAAAGTGCGCGACAAAGACGGCATTTCCGCCGCCGCCGCCTTTGTTGCGCTGGCATGCAGCCTGAAAAACAAGGCAAAACCCTTGCCGACCATATCGCCGAATTTGAAGCCGAGTTCGGCATCTACGCCAGCGCCCAGCTCGCTGCGCACCGCCTCGCCTGCCGCCGCCGGTGCCCTGGTCGCCACCCTGCGCCAAAACCCGCTGCGCGAAATCGCCAGCGCGCCGTCCAAGCATGCCGCGACTACCAAGCCGAAAGCCCCGCCGCCGACATCCTGCAATACACCCTTGCCGACGGCAGCCGCCTGATCGTCCGCCCCTCCGGCACCGAGCCCAAAGTCAAGTTCTACTTCGACGTGCGCGGCGACACCCCGCCGCCGCCGAAACACTGCTCGCCGAACTCGACACCGCCCTGCGCGAAACCCCTGCGCCGCCCCGAATACGGCAGCCAGCCGGTTTAAGCCCAAAACCAAGGGCAAACGCGCCGCCGGAAATCCATCCGACGGCGCGCTTTTCAGGCTGCTTTGTCTGGACAAGGCAGCCGAAAACTTACCTTCCAATTTGCTTACTGCGGATCCAGCGCGTAGGGTGCACACCGTGCACCATTTGCAGCACTAACCACCGCTTCGGTGCGCGGTGCGCACCCTACGCCTGGCTGCTGCACAGCGCAAAGACAGCCTGAAAAACCATTATGCCGCATCGCGTTTGGCGGCGGCTTTGATGGCTAGGGATTTGGCGCACGAAGGCGGCGAGTTGGGCGGGGAAGGCGGCATCGTTCAGGCTGCCGATTAGGGCGAAGGTGTCGGGTTTGCCGCCGTCGTCGGCGGTGAGGGTTTCGCCTTGGTAGTATTGGAAAAACAGGGCTTTGCCGCCGCGGATTTTTGCCGCGGTGCAAAAACGAGAATGTCGCCGTTTTCGTCTGCGGCGAATGCGCCGGATAAGGCGCGGTTGATGCCGTCGGACGGGAAGTTGATTTCGGCGGCAAGCGAGACTTTTTACCGGCAACGGGTGCGCCCAAGCCGAAGCCGTTCCAGCATTTTTTTGCCGTCTTGCGTTTGCGCGTACCACAAATCCAGCTCGGGCGAGTAGGCGGCTTCGGTGTCAAAAAACCGCCGTTGACGGCAGCGATGGTGCAGGAGATTTTTGGCTGAGGGCAGCTTGCAGGGGCTTGGGGTGAAACGCGCTTGGGTGGTGGCGAGTTGGGCGGGGTCGGTAAGGATGGCGGGCATGGGTGTCCTTTGTTTGGGATGGAAAGGCAGCCTGAAAGTGAGGTTTCAGGCTGGTTTTGGGGTTATCTGGAAAGATTGTAGGTTGGGTTGCCAAACCCAACAAAACAGATGGGTTTTACGGTCTTGTTGGGTCGCGACCCAACCTACGCTTGCTGAAAAGTTGGTTTCAGCGGTAGGTTGGGTTGCCAAACCCAACAAAACGGGGATTTTTACGGTTTTGTTGGGTCTAGACCCAACCTACGCTTTGCTTCGTTGCGGACGGTGTGTTCGTAGAAAAACGCCGTTGCCAAATACCGCGTTCGTTCCGCCGCTGTTTGCTGGCAGACAGGGTTTTTCGGCACGAGGGGAGATGTGCGGAGAATTTGGTTTTAATCAGCCGCCAGCGCAGGGATAATCCGCATCGTCGGGCGGCAGCGTCCAAATGGCGTGAATATGGTTCGGCAGTACGCATACGGCGACGGTTTCAAAGGGATATTGTTTTTGCACATCCATATAGGCTGCACGCAATAAGTCGATGTGTTCGATAAGCAGGCGCGATTTCGGGTTGGCGAGTTTGACGGTAAAAAAGAATGTGCCGCCGGCAATGAAGTTTCTGCGATAACGCGCCATAGGATTTTTTTGCTTGTGGTTTGGGTGTTGGGGAAGAAATGGTTTGTTTGTTTAAGGTTTTAACTTTGTTGAAGCTGATGTTTTCAGACGGCATTGGAGGCCGTCTGAAAGCGCTAGCTTCAACGAAGTTAAAAGTTGAAATGGCAAACCGTCAATCAAAGCAACCGCGTGCGTGCGTACCGCACACACCCTACACGTTGGTTTTGAAGTTCCGAGTGATTCACAGGTAGGGTGTGTGACGTAGCCACGCACGCGGAGGTTCAGGATGCAGGCTACAGCTTGCTATGCGTCGGATTGAAGTTTTGCGTGATTAGCAAGTAGCGTGTGTGGCTGCGCCACACACGCGGTGGGATAGGGTATGTAGCTACGGTTTTGCTTAGTGTTGTGTACAGTTTGATGACATGACACAACAATCATCACACGTAGCTGATAGAGATTATGAGTTGCTAGCTGGATTAAAAATCTTTCAAATAATCCTAGTTCCTGTTCTCTATCTAGCTCTTGGACAGAATTACCATGACGAACATAATATTTTTATCATATGTGATTGGTTTTTCCATTGATTCAATCTTAAGTATCATTATGTCTTTATTAAAGTATTTAATTATAACAATATTTCTCTTTATATAGTCTTTTTACAGGATCGGAAATGGGCTCTTTATCAATTAATTGAAGAATTTTCTCAAAATATATATCAATACTATCAAATAATTTAAGTGCCTCAGACTGAATGCCAGTCACCCAAAAATCAGAGTTCCTTTATTTTTGATACACTCATCATCATAAATATCGCTATATCTCTTTGCATCACGTCCCTGAATCCGCTACTCCAATAATACAATAACCAGTTGATTTTAAATTCGTATTAGCCATTGCCGTTAGCGTTTTAATTATTTTAGATAAAGCTCCATTCTGAATAACTGGATTCTCTTCTTTTTAATAAAGATAACCCTATTTTAAAAATCATATAACTGACCTTCTATCGCAGATTGTGTTAATAAATTTTTCAAATTTTGTTACCCATTGACTCCTTGCCGGATCATGTGAACTATTCTGTCTAAAAATACCCTTTGAATAACGCCAATTAAACTATTCATTTGAGTAAGTTTATCTTTTGCAGACCATCGCCCACCTCCTGTAGGCAATTTCACAATTTTTTTCCACCAGAACATCTTAAGCTTTCTATTAGGCCTGATTTATTATCAATAACTTTATTTTTCATTAATAATTAACTTATAGAAAGCATAGAATACTATTTGGAAATATCTTGATATATTTTGTCTTGTTCTATCTGAAAAATAATAATAAATGAAAATTAGTTCCAGAGTCTTCAATAACAGATATTATTTCATCAAATACTGTTTGTATATTATTTATAAGCACTTCCTCATTAATTTTTGAATCTCAATATCTACTTTATCTGCAAGATTTCCAATATGATCTATTTGCACTTTTTTTCATCAGAATCCATTCCATCTGAATCATAATAATCACAGGAATCATATGTGGAGTATCCATATAATTCATTCAAAAATTTCCGAGCTTGATCTCATACCTCTATCTTTGGATAATGTAATCCATGAAATAATATCAGCAATAATTTCTTCATCTTGAGACTGGCGTAATCCTTCCTTAGTAATGATATTATTCTTAATCCAAAACACATCCTCAGCTAGAATGCCATAATCTAGTCGCTTGTTATTAATACTAATTTTCTGCATTAAGTTTAAATTTATTAAATCTGAACTCGTTGCATCACCTCTAATTTTTAGAAGATAACTTACGAACTATAGAAGCAAATTTACTAGTCGCTCCTGCTTGACGCAACTCCTGCCTAGATAGTTGTTTTCCTCCAGAATTCAACCTTCTAAAAAACTTCGTCAATTCTTCTTTCATCAGCCTCTTGATAAATAGACAGAGGAATTTGATACCTCGCAATTTCTGCACAAATTGACCTATTCATGATCTTATATTTCTGTGATATTTTATGGCTATCTTTAGCTAGTTTAGTATCTGCCAATGTATCTAAATCAAAAAATACTCACCAGCAATATCAAACTCTTGATTTATAAACGATACAATTGCATTTAGTCGTTGCATTCCATCTATAATTTCAAATTCTTTATTATTATTTTTTTATTGTTTTTCTGCTAATAAGATTAAAGGAACAGGGTACTTATTAATAATAGACTCAATAAATGATTGTTTTTTTCTTGTATTGTCCAAACTAATTTTCTCTGATATCTACGATTTACAAGAAATGCGTTTTGTATATAATATCCATACAAACTTTGTATGTTCTCACTTTTTAATTGACAAGTCTGAAACTATAATATCCATTTTTAATTTCCTTTCAATTCAAACATTCTCTTAGATATTTTGCAGTATAACTCTATATATAATTCAACTATCTCATCAGGACTACCTGAAGCGATTATTTTACCACCGCCATCGCCGCCTTCCGGCCCTAAGTCGACAATATAATCAGCTGTTTTTATAACGTCAAGATTATGCTCGATAATCACAATCGAGTTGCCTTTGCCTTTCAGACGACCTATGACTTCCAGCAGCAGGGCGATGTCGGCAAAGTGCAGGCCGGTGGTGGGTTCGTCGAGGATGTAGAGCGTTCTGCCGGTGTCGCGTTTGGATAGCTCTAGGGCGAGTTTGACGCGCTGGGCTTCGCCGCCGGAGAGGGTGGTGGCGGATTGGCCGAGGCGGATGTAGCCCAGGCCTACGTCCATCAGGGTTTGCAGTTTGCGCGATACGGTGGGGACGGCGTCGAAAAATTCGCGGGCTTCTTCGACGGTCATGTCGAGGACTTGGCTGATGTTTTTTTGCCTTTTGTATTGGATTTCGAGGGTTTCGCGGTTGTAGCGTTTGCCGTGGCAGACTTCGCAGGGACGTACACGTCGGGCAGGGAAGTGCATTTCGACTTTAATCACGCCGTCGCCTTGGCAGGCTTCGCAGCGGCCGCCTTTGACGTTGAAGGAGAATCGGCCGACGTTGTAGCCGCGTTCGCGCGAGAGGGGTACGCCGGCGAAGAGTTCGCGGATGGGGGTGAACAGGCCGGTGTAGGGTGGCGGGGTTGGAGCGCGGGGTGCGGCCGATGGGGGATTGGTCGACGTTGATGACTTTGTCGAGGTGTTCGAGGCCGTGGATGTCGTCGTATGGGGCGGGTTCTTCTGGGCGCGGTTGAGTTCGCGGGCGGTGATTTTGGCGAGGGTGTCGTTAATCAGGGTGGATTTGCCGCTGCCGGATACGCCGGTGATGCAGGTAATCAAACCGAGCGGCAGTTCGAGGGTAACGTTTTTGAGATTATTGCCGCGCGCGCCTTTGAGGACGAGCATTCTGTCGGGATTGACGGGGTGCGTTCAGACGGTACGGCAATGGATTTTTGCCGCTGAGGTATTGTCCGGTAATGGATTTTTTTCGCATTGGGCGACGTTTTCGGGCGTGTCGGCAATCAGTACGTTGCCGCCGTGTTCGCCCGCACCGGGGCCCATATCGACGACGAAATCGGCTTCGCGGATGGCGTCTTCGTCATGTTCGACCACAATTACGCTGTTGCCCAAATCGCGCAGGCGTTTGAGGGTGGAGAGCAGGCGGTCGTTGTCGCGCTGGTGCAGGCCGATGGAGGGTTCGTCCAAAACGTACATCACGCCGGTCAGGCCGCTGCCGATTTGGCTGGCGAGGCGGATGCGCTGGGCTTCGCCGCCGGAAAGGGTTTCGGCGGAGCGGCTTAAATTCAGGTAATCCAGCCCGACGTTGATCAGGAAGCCGAGCCGCTCGGTGATTTCTTTGAGGATTTTTCGGCGATTTGTTTTTGTTGCCGTCAAATCCAGCGTTTCGAAAAATTGGTGGGTTTTTGGTCAGCGGCCAGGCGGAGACTTCGTGTAAAGGTTCGCCGCTGACGTAAACGTAGCGTGCTTCTTTGCGCAAACGTGCGCCGCCGCAGCTTGGGCAGGCGCGGTGGTTTTGGTATTCGCGCAGTTTTTCGCGCACGGTTTCGCTGTCGGTTTCGCGGTAGCGGCGTTCGAGATTGGGGATGATACCTTCGAAGGCGTGGCTGCGGGTTGAAGGTAGTGCCGCGTTCGGACAGGTAAGTGAAATCAATAACTCTTTTGCCCGAGCCGTGCAGCACGACTTTTTTTCACTTTTTCAGGTAGCGTTTCCCAAAGCAGCCTGCACATCGAAGCCGTAATGCCGCGCCAGCGACTGAATCATTTGGAAATAGAACTGGTTGCGCTTGTCCCAGCCGTCAATCGCGCCCGTTGCCAGCGACAATTCGGGATGCGCGACCACTTTTTCGGGGTCGAAGAAATTGGTGTTGCCCAAGCCGTCGCAAGTCGGGCAGGAACCCATCGGATTGTTGAACGAAAAGAGGCGCGGCTCTAATTCGAGCAGGCTGTACTGAACACACGGGGCAGGCAAAACGCGCGGAAAAACCAATGCTCTTCGCCGCTGTCCATCTCCATTGCCAGCGCGCGCTCGTTGCCGTGGCGCAGCGCGGTTTCAAAACTTTCCGCCAGCCGCTGCTTGATGTCCGCCTTCACTTTCACGCGGTCGATGACTACGTCGATATTGTGCTTGATGTTTTTCCAGCTTCGGCACTTCGTCCAACTGATAGACCTCGCCGTCCACGCGTACCCGTGCAAAACCCTGCGCCTGCAAGTCGGCAAAGAAATCGACAAATTCGCCCTTACGCTCGCGCACCGCCGGCGCCAGAATCATCACGCGCGTGTCTTCCGGCAGCTTCAACACGGCATCGACCATCTGCGATACGGTCTGGCTCGACAGCGGCAGATTGTGTTCGGGGCAGTAGGGGCGTGCCGACACGGGCGTACAAAAGACGCAGATAATCATGGATTTCCGTAACCGTGCCGACGGTGGAACGCGGATTATGGCTGGTGGATTTCTGCTCGATGGAAATCGCGGGCGACAGGCCTTCAATCAAATCGACGTCGGGTTTGTCCATCATCTGCAAAAACTGCCGCGCATAGGCGGACAGGCTCGACATAACGCCGCTGCCCTTCGGCATACAGCGTGTCAAACGCCAGCGACGACTTGCCGCTGCCCGACAGCCCCGTTACCACCACCAGCTTGTGGCGCGGGATGTCCAAGTCGATGTTTTTCAAATTATGCGTGCGCGCACCGCGAATGCGGATGGTGTCGTTGTCGTGGGCGGGTTTGTGTGTTTTTAGACATTTTTCAGGCTGCCTGATGCAAAAAGGGAAAACGGCGGATTCTAGCATTTTTCCCGTTTTTCAGGCTGGCTGAAAAGCATGCGGCCAAACAGCAAAAGCAGCCTGAAAAGCCGAAAACGGTTTTTCAGGCTGCCTTTTGTCGGGCGGCACCGTGCAGGCGGGATCAGTTTTGCATCTCGTCCAATTCCGATTGCAAAAATCAAGCCGAACTCGGCATCCAAAACATACAAACCCGCTTCCAAATCGCGCACATAGTTTTGCAGAAATTCGCGCAGGGAAGCGGCTTCTTTCGCGCGCGGCATCGTCGTGCCACATTTGGATGATTTGCCCCGCCCCGCCCTGTTCGGCGGGGTCGAGATCGATCATTTTGCTGTTGCCGCCGCCGTCTGCTGTCAGCGGAATCCATTTTGAGATTCCACCAAAATCGGGCTTGATGCCGGCATCTTCAGGCTGGCAGCCGAAGTCTTCGCCGTCGTCGTTTTTAAACGAACCGTCTTTATAGAGTTCTTGCCAAATCGTATTCGTCGATGATGCGCTCGATAGACAACCATTCGTCGCCGGCAAACACACTGTCGATGTCGGCTTCGCCGTTGGCAACGCGGTAGAGTTCTTTGAACTCTTCGGGCAGCGCATAGCCGAGCGTCTGTTCCAGCTCGGCGAAATCGGCTTCGCTGGCGCCTGCATTCAGTGCGGCGGCGGCCGGGTATTCTTTACCAGCGCATCCAGCTGGGTTTTCATGCGGGCAACTAAGTCTTTCATGGCATTTCCTTTTTCGGGGAAAAATGGTTTTTCAGGCTGCCTCAGCTGCGGGCTTCGGCCAGATACTGCGCGGCCAGGCGGACGTAGTGGGCGGCAGAGTAGCGCAGGTGTTCTTTTTCGGCGTCGGTGAGCGGGCGCACGGCTTTGTGGGCTGCCCATATAGAGATAGCCGCCTCGAGCCGTTTGCGCGGGGACAGGCTGCCGGCGCCGATAATCACCTCGTCTTCAATAACTGCGTCGTCGAGCACGGTGCTGTCCATGCCCACCAGCACGCGGCTGCCGATGGTGCAGCCGTGCAGGGTTACGCGGTGGCCGACGGTTACGTCGTCGCCGATAAGCAGCGGCGAGCCGGCGGGTTTGGCTTCGGTTTTGTGGGAAACGTGCAGCATGCTCAAGTCTTGGATATTGCTGCGGCGGCCGATGCGGATGGAATTGACGTCGCCGCGCAGCACGGCCAGCGGCCAGACGCTGGCGCCTTCGGCCAGGATGACGTCGCCGATCACGACGGCCTGCGGGTCGATATAGACGTCTGCTGCCAGCGCGGGCAGGCGGTTTTGAAAGGGGCGCAGGGGCATGGCGGGGTTCCTTTTGTTTGGGTTTGAACCGGCAGGCAGCCTGAAAAGTTTTCAGGCTGCCTGAATGCCGTTATTCCCGCGCAGGCGGGAATCTTGCTGGAATCCAAGCAATTGTAAGTATTGCTAAAAATCAACCAAGATTCCCGCCTGCGCGGGAATGACGGCGCTATGGAAATGACGGCGTTTACTGGGTTTCAGGCTGTTTTTGCTTTCAGGCTGCCTTTGGCTTTCAGGCTGCCTGTGCAGACGTTACCCGATCCAGTCCGGCCAGATCGGTTTGGGTGGCGATGTCAGTAAAAACCGGCCGCAGCCAGGATTTCGCGCACGGCGGCGCCCTGGTTGTAACCGTGCTCAAACAACAAACGGCCGCCGCTTTTCAGATGCCGGCGGGCACCGGCGGCGATGGCGCGGATGCAGTTTAGGCCGTCGGCAAAATCGGTAAGCGCGCCCTGCGGCTCGAAGCGCAGATCGCCTGCGGCCAGATGGGCGTCGCCCGCTTCGATATAGGGCGGGTTGGAAACGATGACGTCGAAGCGGCTGTTTTCAGGCAGCCTGAACGGGCTGTTATCCTGCACGGCGGCGTCGAACCACGAGCCGAGCGCCCATTCGATGGCGGCGCCGAGTGTGCGGGCATTGTTTCGGGCAACGGCCAGGGCGTCGGTGCTGATGTCGGACGCGCGCACGGCAGCGTCGGGGCGCTCGAGCTTGGCGCTGACGGCGATGATGCCGCTGCCGGTGCCCAAGTCCCACAGGCTGCCGCCTTCGGGCAGCGCAGCCAGGGCGGCTTCCAGCAGATGCTCGGTTTCGGGGCGCGGAATCAGCACCGCCGGCGAAACGGCGAAACGGCGGCCGTAAAACTCGCGCCAGCCGAGTATATAAGCCATCGGCTCGCCTCGCCTGCCGCCGCGCGGCCAAGGCATCAAGCGCGGCCAGATCGGCGGCGGACAAAACGTCGCCGTCTCGGGTAATCAGCTGGCTGCGGCTGAAACCGGTTTGGTGCTGCAGCAGCATCCGCGCTTCGTTTTTCGGCAGCGAGCAGGCGGCAAGCCATTGGGCGATGGTGGTCATGTTTGTCCTGATGGGCAGGCAGCCTGAAAACGGTGTTTCGCGGTTTTCAGGCTGCCTGCTTGGTTCAAAAACTTACAGCACCGATTTGACGGCGGCGGCGACATTATCGGCAGTGAAGCCGAACAGTTTGAACAACTCGCCGGCGGGGGCGGATTCGCCGAAGCGGTCAATGCCGATTACTTTGCCGCTTGAGCCGACATATTTGTACCAGCTGTCGGACACGCCGGCTTCGACGGCGACTTTGGGCAGGGGCGGCAGGCAGCACGGCGGCGCGGTAGGCGGCGTCCTGGCGGTCGAACACATTGGTGCTGGGCATGGAAACGACGTTGACGGCGATGCCTTCCGCTGCCAGTTGTTTTTGCGCCGCCAGCGCCAGTTCGACTTCGGAACCGGTGGCGATAATCACGGCCTGCGGGTTTTCAACGGCGCAAACGGTGTAGCCGCCGCGTTTGATGTTATCGAGCGCTTGAGCTGCGCGGCACGAATGGCAGGTTTTGCCGGCTGAAAATCAGGCTGCTGGGGCGGTCGGCCTTGACCGCTTCGCCCAGGCAACCAGCGATTCGGCGGTGTCGCAGGGGCGCCAAACGTCCATATTCGGAATCAGGCGCAGGCTGGCGGTTTGCTCGACGGGCTGGTGGGTGGGGCCGCCTTCGCCCAGGCCGATGGAGTCGTGGGTGAACACGGAAATGGCGGGGATTTTCATCAGCGCGGCCATGCGCAGGGCGTTGCGGGCGTATTCGCTGAACATCAGGAAAGTGGCGCCGAAGGGGCGCAGGCCGCCGTGCAGCGTCATGCCGTTGACGATGGCGGTCATGCCGAACTCGCGCACGCCGTAGTGGACGTAGTTGCCGCCGTGTTGTTTGGTAACGGCAACGCTGCCCGGCCAGTCGGTCAGGTTGGACGGGGTCAGGTCGGCGGAACCGCCCACCAGCTCGGGCAGCAGGCCGGCTAGAATTTCGATGCTGTTTTGGCTGGCTTTTGCGGGTGGCGATTTTTTTCGGCTTTGGCGCAGACGGTTTCCAAGGCAGCCTGAACGGCGGCATCGAAGTTTTCAGGCAGCCTGCCGGCCATGCGGCGCTCGAACTCGGCGGCTTCGGCGGGGTATTTGCTGCGGTACTCGGCAAACAGGGCGTTCCATTCGGCTTCGAGCGCGCGCCTTGGGCTTTGGCGTCCCACGCGTCATAGATGTCCTGCAGGGATTTCGAAGGCGCCGTGCGTCCAGCCCAGATGTTTGCGCGTGGCTTCGATTTCGTCCGCCCCAGCGGCGCACCGTGGGTTTTGTGGCTGCCTTTCTTTGTTGGCCGAGCCTTTTGCCGATCAGGGTTTTGCAGCAGATGATCGAAGGCTTGGCGGTTTCGGCGCGGGCGGCTGCGATGGCAGCCTGAAGGGCGGCGGCATCGTGGCCGTCGATATTGGGCACGACGTGCCAGCCGTAGGCGGCGAAGCGCTCGGGGATGTTTTCGCTGAACCAGCCGTCCACTTTGCCGTCGATGGAGATATTGTTGTCGTCGTACAGCACAATCAGTTTGCCCAGCCCCAGCGTGCCGGCCAGCGAGCAGGCTTCGTGGGAGATGCCTTCCATCAGGCAGCCGTCGCCGAGAAAGACGTAGGTGTGGTGATCGACGATGTTCAAGCCGTCTTTATTAAACTCTTCAGCAAGGATTTTTTCCGCCAGCGCCATGCCCACGGCGTTGGCAATGCCCTGCCCCAACGGGCCGGTGGTGGTTTCGACGCCGTCGGTGTAGCCGTATTCGGGATGGCCGGGGGTTTTGCTGTGCAGCTGGCGGAAGTTTTTCAGATCGTCAACGGACAAGTTGTAGCCCGACAGATGCAGCAGGCTGTATAACAGCGCCGAAGCGTGGCCGTTGGAGAGCACGAAGCGGTCGCGGTTGGCAAACTTGGGATTGGCGGGGTTGTGGCGCAGAAAACCGCGCCACAGCACGTCGGCCATATCGGCCATGCCCATCGGCGCGCCGGGGTGGCCGGAATTGGCTTGTTGGACCATATCCATAGAGAGGAAGCGGAGGGCGTTTGCCGTTTGCGAAGCCATAATGATTCCTTGCAGTAGGTGTGGGGAGAAAGGCGCCGATTATCGCAGCCTTCCGCCCGCATGGTAAAGCAGGCAGCCTGAAAAACGCTGCCTGAAAGATGGCTGCCGGGGCTGTTTTTCCGTTTTCAGGCTGCCTTATTTGCCGGGCGCCCGCCCGCACCCCTGCCCCATTCCAAAATCAACACCGCCAAAATTTTCTCAACAAAATGCGCGACAAACTTCACCCGCGCCGTCCTTTTTGTTTGACAAACCTGGCACCGATACCTATAATCCGCCGCTTCCAACTCACGGAGTAGTGGCTGAGAGGCTGAAGGCACCTCCCTGCTAAGGAGCGCATGCATGGGTCAACCTGTATCGAGGGTTCGAATCCCTCCTACTCCGCCAGTTAAACTAAAAACGGCAAGATTTTCGAATCTTGCCGTTTTTTCATTTTTCAATATTTAAAAACAGCGCATTAGCGCCAGCCAAACAGGCAGCCTGAAAGTTTCAGGCTGCCTGTTGGCGCGTTTGCCCGTTTCCCATCGCCGCCCGACTGTGGCACAATTTGCGCGGCGTTTCGCGTGCCGGAACGCATCCGAAAAACAATACCGATTAGGGGAACCTTTATGTCTCATCCACCGCGCCGTCCAACTGATTGAAGACAGCGAAGCCCGCTTTGTCGATCTGCGTTTTACCGACACCAAAGCGCAAGCAGCACCATTTCACCGTGCCTGCCGCCGTGGTGCTGGAAGACCCTGAAGAATGGTTTGAAAACGGCCAGCCGTTTGACGGCTCTTCGATCGGCGGCTGGAAAGGCATTCAGGCCTCCGACATGCAGCTGCGTCCCCGATCCGGCCACCGCCTTTGTCGATCCCTTTTTCGACGATGCCACCGTGGTCTTTACCCTGCGATGTGATCGACCCCTGCCGACGGCCAGGGCTACGGCCGCGACCCGCGCTCCATCGCCCGCCGTGCCGAAGCCTATCTGAAATCCACCGGCATCGGCGACACCGCCTATTTCGGCCCCGAGCCCGAATTTTTCGTGTTTGACGGCATCGAGTTTGAAACCGCCATGCACAAAACCCGTTTTGAAATCACTTCCGAGAGCGGCGCTTGGAGCAGCGGCCTGCACCAAGACGGCCAAAAACACCGGCCACCGCCCCACGGTTAAAGGCGGCTACGCGCCCGTCGCCCCCATCGACGCGGGTCAGGATCTGCGCTCGGCGATGGTCAACATCCTGACCGAAATCGGCATCCCCGTGGAAGTGCACCATGCCGAAGTCGGCACCGGCAGCCAGATGGAAATCGGCACCAAGTTCAATACCTTGGTGCGCCGCGCCGACTGGACGCAGGACATGAAATACGTGATTTGGAACACCGCCCACAACTTCGGCAAAACCGCCACCTTTATGCCCAAACCGCTGATGGGCGACAACGGCAGCGGCATGCACGTGCACCAGTCTATCTGGAAAGACGGCCAAAACCTGTTTGCCGGCGACGGCTACGCGGGATCTGTCCGACACCGCGCTCTACTACATCGGCGGCATCATCAAACACGCCAAAGCGCTCAACGCCATCACCAACCCCTCCACCAATTCCTACAAACGCCTGGTGCCGCACTTTGAAGCGCCGGTCAAACTGGCCTACTCGGCGCTAACCGCTCCGCCTCCATCCGCATCCCGTCGGTGGGCAGCAGCAAAGCCCGCCGCATCGAAGCGCGTTTCCCCGACCCCGCCGCCAATCCCTATCTGGCTTTCGCCGCGCTGCTGATGGCCGGTTTGGACGGCATCCAAAACAAAATCCACCCCGGCGATCCGGCCGACAAAAACCTGTACGATTTGCCGCCCGAAGAAGACGCGCTGGTGCCCACCGTCTGCGCCTCGCTGGAAGAAGCGCTCGCCGCGCTCAAAGCCGACCACGAATTCCTGCTGCGCGGCAACGTGTTCAGCCAAGACTGGATCGACAGCTACCTCGCCTTCAAAGAAGAAGACGTGCGCCGCATCCGCATGGCACCACACCCGCTGGAATTTGAGATGTACTACTCGCTGTAAGCCTTTTTCTCCAAACTTTCAGGCTGCCTGAAAACCCTTCAAACGGGGCTTTCAGGCAGCCTGAAACGCAAAAGCAAACGTTTTTCATAAGGTTAAACATTTTTAAATCCCGATAATCGGCACCGGCTTTGCTTATAGTTTCTCCGCGTCGCTAACACCACCCCCGACAGCACAAAGCACCCTGATTGAAATTCGCTATTACCAAAATCAAGCCGTCAAAAATTCCGTATAATCCGTGCTGAATTTTTCCGCCCGTACTGCCGTGCCTTCTTTTTAGGAAGGCTTTTTCAGGCAGCCTGAAAATGAAAAATACGCAGCCGGACAACCCTATTACATTCAAAACTAAAAAGGAAATCTGAAAAATGAACCGTATCTACAAAACCATCTGGAACCACGCAAGCGGCACGGCAACCGCCGTTTCCGAACTCACCGCCGCCTGCGGCAAACGCAGCAGCGGCCGTTCAGGCAGCCTGAAAAATGCCGCCCCGCGCTTCTGTCTCAGCGCACCTCTGTCGCCCCGTTACTGGCCGGCACTCCTGCCATTGCCGCAACGGTGGAAAACGGCACCGGCACCAATTCCGTTATCCTTAAAGGCGACACCGTTACTACCGCTACTGCCAACGGACAAGACGCCACCGCCATCGGCACCGGCGCAAAAGCCGATGAACAAAAAGCTCTTTCGCTGCCGGTACCAATGCCAAAGCCACCAATAAAAATGCCATTTCCATCGGCACCAACTCCAACGCCAGCGGAGCCACATCAACTGCCGTCGGCCAAGCGAAACCGTAGCCACACCAATCCGCCACCGCATTGGGCGATGGCGCACAAGCAACCAATGACCAAGCCACCGCCATCGGCGTAGGCGCAAAAGCCAGCTAAGGCGGCGCATTAGCCGTGGGCATGACTTCCGCCGCCAGCGCATGGAACAGCGCCGCCTTCGGCAGCAACGCCTCCGCATCAGGCTCAACCTCCCTTGCCGCAGGCTAGCAAGCCGCCGCCAGCAGCAGCAACTCGCTTGCCGTGGGCAGCTCTGCCAACGCACGCAAATTAAAACGGTATCGCCATCGGCAAAAACGCCCAGGCAGGCACAGCTAACGCCGTAACCACCACCGATGCCGATGCCATCGCCATCGGTTCAGACAGCGTGGCTTATGAAAAAGACACCGTTGCGCTGGGCAATTCCGCCAAAGCCACCGCCGATAGCGCAACCGCGCTGGGCAAAAGGCTCAAAAGCCGATTCCCAATACGCCACTGCAGTCGGCTTGGATGCACACGCCAATGGCGACGGCTCAGTTGCCATGGGTTCGGGCGCAGGCACCACAGGCAACAGCGCAGTCGCCGTCGGCAACGATGCCAAAGCCATGCAAACCGATGCCAGTGCATACGGCCATAAGGCTGTGGCAAAAGGCGTGAGCGCCAGCGCATTCGGTCATGATGCACAAGCCGATAGCGAACATTCCGTGGCGCTTGGTTCCGCCTCTCGCGCCAAAGCAAACGGCGCAATTGCCATCGGCAACGATGCCCAAGCAAACGCTATAGATGCGCTGGCCAATGGTAAAAACAGCCGCGCGCTCGGCGAACGCGCCACCGCAGTAGGCAATCCGCACAGGCGCAAAAAGCTGACAGCATTGCCGTAGGTAATGGCGCACAAGCCGCCGCCACATTCGCTCTGGCTGCCGGAACAGGGTCCCGCGCCACTGCCGAAGGTACAGTAGCACTAGGTAACGATGCCCCAAGCCAGTCAGGCTGGTGCAGTTGCGCTGGGCAGGGGCTTCACAACCGATGCCGCCGTTGCCACCACCAGCGCCACCGTCGGCGGCATCACTTACAACGGCTTTGCCGGCACTACTCCCGATTCTACCGTCAGCGTTGGCAACGGCAGCCTGAAACGCACCGTAACCAACGTTGCCGCCGGTCGTATCAACAAAACCAGCACCGATGCGATTAACGGCAGCCAGCTGTATCTCACCTAAGAGAAAATCGCAACATCGGCAATACCACCAAAAATCATCCTGGCGGCAACGCGGCGATGGATGCGATGGCAATCTGACCATGACCAATATCGGTGGGTCACCGGCAAAAACACCATCCATCGAAGCGATTCAGGCTGCCAATAACAACGCCAATGCGGCTAATGCGGTTGAATCGCCGCCAACGGCGACGCTGCCGGCATCACCGCCGACAACAAAACCATCAAGTCCGATGAAACCCTGACTCATTACAGCGCACCGGCACCGGTGCGTTTAGCAATTACGACAGCGACAATATCCAAAACCCAAGTGAGCGCGGACGGCACCGTTACCGTAGGCTTGAAAAAGGATTTGACCGTCAACAGCGTTACCGCAGGCGACAGCAAACTGGATACCAACGGTTTGACCATCACAGGCGGACCCAGCGTAACCAAAGCGGGTATTGACGCAGGCAGCAAGAAAATCACCAACGTGGCAGACGGCACCATCGGCGCCGGCAGCAAAGATGCGATTAACGGCGGACAGCTGCACACCGCGTTGAGCAATATCAACAACAACATCGCCGCCGCCAAACCGAAGTCAAATCCAGCGACGGCAGCGTGAGCGTAACTCCGGGCACCACGCCGCGGGCGCAACCGTGCTGACTTGGCGAGTCAAAACCGACGGCACCACCATCACCAAAGCCGCCGACGGCAGCCTGAAAGCCAATCACCACCACGCTGCCCCCGCCACCAACGGCAGCATCGCCGCGCCGGCCGCCGCCGATGCAGGCAAACTGGTTACCGCCGGCGACATCGCCAACGCCATCAATGGTTCCGGCTTTACCCTGACCACCAGCGCTTCGGCGGCGGCGCCGTTTCCGGCACCTCGAACGAGCTGGTCAATCCCGGCAAAAACCGTTACCATCGACGCCGGCAAAAACATCAGCATCAGCCAGCGGCGGCAAAGTCAGCATCGCCACCAAAGACCAGGTTGAGTTCAGCCAGGTAACGGTGAAAGATGCGGCCGGCAACAGCACTCGTTACCAAGGGCAACGGCGTTACCATCACGCCGGCAAACGGCGGCAATGCGGTCAGCCTTTACCGATAAAGGCCTGAACAACGGCGGCAACAAAATCACCAACGTCGCCGCCGGCACCGATGCCGATGATGCCGCTAATGTCAGCCAGCTGCAGGCGCTGGAAAACCGCCTGGCAACTTGAACCAGGCCAACAGCAGTACATCCAGCAGCTGGACGACAAAATCGGCAAAGTCGGCGACAAAGCCAATGCCGGCGTAGCGGGTGCCATCGCCCAAGGCTCGATTCCGCAGGTTACCCGCCCCAGCGCCTTCGGCCTGGGTGTCGGCACCGGCTATTACGGCGGCCAATCGGCGATTGCCGTGGCGCATCGGCGATGACCGACGGCGGCAACTGGATTTTCAAAGGCAACTTCTCGGTCAATACCAAAGGCCGCGTCGGTGCCGGCGCCGGTGCGCTGTATCAGTGGTAAACGCCGCTTAAAGCCGCCTGCGGCAGCCTGAAAACCGTTTCAGGCTGCCTGCAAAAGAGCAAAAAGGCAGGCTTGAACGACAGGCAGCCTGAAAACGCAGATCCCACCGCGTTTCAGACTGCTTTTTCTTTTACTTTTGGCACGCGGCAAAAGCGCGGCCGCTGGGTTACAATGCTGTCTTTTTCAGGCTGCTTTCAGGCTGCCCGAATGCTTTGATACCAGAGGAAACCGCGATGACTTCTCGATTATCCGTTTGGGCTGCTGCGCGCCTGTCTGCAGCCGTATGCGCCAGGTTTGAGTGTTTCTCCGGCATGGTGCCGGAAAACGAAACCGCCGGCGCGCAAGCGCAAACCGCCGACGTGCTGCGCCAAATCGACTACTGGCTCGCCCATGCGGCTCGGACAAACGGCATATTCTCGAAGCCACCATCTATCTGGCCGATGTGGCCGACTACGCGGCGATGAACGCGGCGTGGACGCATGGGTCGATCCCGCCGCCACGCCCGCCCGCGCCTGCGTCGAAGCGCGTTTGGCCAAGAGCGAATGGAAGGTGGAAATCAAAGTATCGGCGCTGCAAACCGAAGCGGCAGCCTGAAAATTCCCAGCCCGATAGTGCGCCCAAACAACCGCCCGCGCCGCTGGCGGCGCGCAGCAACAAAAACCGCTGCCGATTCAAAGGCGGCGCATCAAAACCATACTCCGCCGCATAAGGCTTAGTTACAATCGCTGCTCTTTGCGCTGGCGCCCGCGCTAAGGCAAAAAGCAGCTCTGAAAACGGCACGGCGCTGCCCTGATGCGCCAGGCATCCGCCGCCGGATAGGCAGCCTGAAAACTCCAATAACACACCCAGCTGCAGGCTCCTGCACGAGCGCCGCCCTTTTCAGGCTGCCTGCCGCCACCCAACCGATTACCGCATCCATCATGCCCTTTTTGTCTATCGAATTTGCGCTGTTTTTTCTGCTGTTTCTGCCGCTTTTTCATGGCTGTGCCGGCCGTCGCCGCGCCTGCAAAACCTGCTGCTGCTGGCCGCCGGCTTGGGCTGGCTGGTTTATATCGCCCCGCTGGCAGCGCTGGCGCTGGCGGCGTTTTCTCTGGCTGTTTCGCTGCTGGCGCAGCTGCTGACCCGCAGCCGCTCGACCGCCGCCCGCCGCTGGTGGCTGGGCACGGGCGTGGTGCTGGCGCTGGCCAATCTGGTGTTTTTCAAATTCTCCGACTTTTTCCGCCCGCTGCTGCAGCAGCACAGCGGCAGCACGCTGCCGGACATCCTGATGCCGCTGGGCATCTCTTACTACACCTTTCAGGGCATCGCCTATCTCGTCGCGCTCTATCGCGGCGAGAGTCCGCGGCTGGGCACCTTGCAGCAGCTGCTGCACTTCGGCTTCTTTCCCACCATCACTTCCGGCCCGATTATCCGTGCCGCCGCCTTCAAAGGCAGCGGCGACCGCCTGGAAGCGGGCATGGCCGAGCAAATCCGCACCGCCGCGCCGCGCGATATGGTGAAACCGGCGCTGGCGGTATCGCTGGATTGTGCTGGCATTGCCAAAAATGGTGGCTGGCCGGCACCGCTGGGCGAAAGCTGGTCGATCCGGTTTTTGAAAACCCGCTGCAATACGACGCGCCCTCGGTGCTGGCGGCGGTGGCACGGCTACACCGCAGCTGTTTGGCGGACTCTTCCGGCTACAGCGACCTGGTAATCGGGCATGGCGATGCTGCTCGGTTTCAGGCCGCCTGAAAACTTCACATGCGCCGCGCGCCTACAATATCCGCGATTTTTGGGGCCGCTGGCACATCACCCCGTCCACCTGGATACGCGACTACATCTACATTCCGCTCGGCGGCAACCGCCACGGTTTCACCCGCACCCAGATCAACCTGATGCTGGCGATGCTGCTCGGGCATCTGGCACGGCCAGGGCTGGAACTTTCACTGTGGGGCGCGCTGCACGGCGCGGCACTGGTGCTGCTCAATATCGGCGACAAAACTGGGCGGTCGCCGCGAAATCCTTGCCGCCAGCCGCATCGGTCGTCTGATCGGCATCCTGTTTACCCGCATTTCGTCCTGCTTCAGCTTTTGTAGGTATTCCGCACCAGCCTTTCGGCGATGCCGCGCTGGTATTCCAATCGCTGGCCGACAAAGGCGCCGGCTGGCGGATGCCTGAGCTGCCGGGTAGCGGCGCTGCTAGTGCAGCTGCCGCAGCGGCTTGCCACCTACGGCCCGCTGGCTCGCGCGTTCCGATTTGCCTCCGCCGCGCTGGAAAAACTGCCGGTATGGCTGTGGTGGCTGCTGCCGACCGCGGCGATGGTCTTACTGATGGTGCTGGCGCCGTCCGGCATTCCGGGATTTATTTATGCAAACTTTCGATCCGCAAAACGGCGAAGCAGCCTGAAACCAAAGCAGCCTGAAAAACAGTCTGAACAGCAAACCGAGCAGCAGCCTGAAAACCAAAACAGCCTGAACAAGCTGCGGCGCCTGCCGGCTTTCAGGCTGCCCGCCGCTTCCGTTTCCTGCCGCTTTACTGCAGCCTGCTGGCCGCCGCCGTGCTGACCCTGTGGTTCAGCCAACAGTCGGTCAATGCCTACTGGCAGCAGACCTTCCACCGCAGCAGCCCGCTGAAAAACTCGACGCCTACCCGTGGTGGCAGCGCGGCGCGCAGCTGCAGAACGAAGCCAACGACGGCTACCGCGGCCTGCCTGAATGGATCGACAGCCAAAACGCCGCTGGCAGCAGCAGTTCCCCGCCGCCGACAACACGCCCCTTGCCGATGCCGGCAGCGACGCGCCGCCGCAGTATCCGTCCGCCTTCCCGCCGCTTGACGACGATGCCGCCTCCGGCCTCGCCCGCGGTCATCACGCAAAAACCGAAACGGCCGGACAGTCTCGCTTCTGCCCCGCAGGCGCAAAAGAGCAGAAGCAAAGCGAAAAAGCAGCCTGAAGACCCGCAGTCCGCCACCGTAACCTCAAGCCCGGCGACAAAGTCTTTTTCGCCGGCGACTCGCTGATGCAGGGCGTGGCACCGCATGTACGCAAATCGCTGCACGCGCGCTACGGCGCGTCGAGTCGATCGACTTGAGCAAACAGAGCACCGGCCTCTCCTACCCCGGCTTTTTCGACTGGCTGGCGGTAATCGAAAAGAATTTAAAGAACAGCCGGACATCCGCCTGTTGGTGGTGATTCTTGGGTCCCAACGACCCGTGGGACTTCCTCGACCCCGAGAAAAACGCGCGGCTACCTGCGTTTCAAAAAGCCCTGAATGGAAGCCGTGTACTGCAGCCGCATCGCCGCATCGCCGATGCTGCCGAAGAACGCCACGTGCGCCTGATTTGGCTGGGCATTCCGCTGATGAAGCCCAACAAGCTCAACGACCAGACCCGCTATCCGACCGCGTGCTGGCCAGCGAACTCTCCGGCCGCGCCCTGTGGCTGCCCAACGACGAGCTGCTCGGCGGGCGCAGCGCCTACCGCGACAGCGATCAGCCTCGACGGGCGCAAATGCGCATGCGCAGCAAAGACGGCATCCACTTCACCATCCCCGGCCAACAACGTCTGGCCGCCTACATCGAGCGCCACATCGCCTTTACCGGCAACGACGGCGCCCAACCCTGACTCCAATGTTTTCAGGCAGCCTGAAAGCCTTTCAGGCTGCCTGAAACAGCGGCAGTATCCGATTACGAAAGCATCGAAAAACCTTTCCTGCACCTCGCTCTTTTGCTGCTGGCCGCGCTGCAGCTGAGCGCCTGCCAGCAGCGAAGCTGCCGCCCAAGCGGGCCGACACCCTCGCCACCATCGTCAATTACCACCCCGCCGCCCGCGCCAAAAACCCGCAGGCCGCCGCGGCCAAATCCGCCGCGCCCGCGCGCAGCAAAAGCGCCCCCGCCTACAGCGACCGCCAGCACTGGCTGGAAAAATGGCACAAGCTCGACCAGGGCGCCAAAGTCAACCCGCATCATCCAGCTGGGCGACTCCCACACCGCCGGCGACTGACTTCAGCCACGAAGTCCGCAGCCGCCTGCAGCAGCGCTGGGGCGACGGCGGCATCGGCTGCGTTTCCAACAATCTCAACGGCCAGCGCAGCGCCCTAATCAGCTATCAGGGCGGCGGCTGGCAAACGCTCAGCAGCCGCAAAGAACAGGCTGACTTCCCGCTCGGTGGCGCCTTGGTGCGCTCCAACGGCCAGGGCAGCCTGACCCTGTCCGAACGCAGCCCGAGCGGCGGCGAACAGGACATCACCCTGATGATCAAACCGCTACTGGCCGACAACCCGCCATCCGTTACCACCGGCAGCGGCCGCACCGAAGCCGTTTCCGCTTTCAGGCAGCCCGATCTGGCAATACAGCAACTTCAGCGCCAGCCTGCCGCTCACCCTCAGCGCCGGCGGCAGCGATTTGTGGGAAATCGGCCTGATCGGCATCGAAAACCGCCAGCCGGGCATCGTCTATTCCGCGCTGAGCATCAACGGCCCGCAGCTGGCGCAAAGCAGCCGCTGGCGCGCCGGCTGGGAGCAGGATCTCGCCGCCACCCGCGCCGATCTGGTGGTTCCGCCTACGGCACCAACGAAGCCTTCAACCCCAAACTCGATCTCGCCCAAACCGAGCAGCAGTGGCACGACATCATCGCCCGCATCCGCAAAACCCCGCCCAATGCCGGCATTATGGTGATCGGCGCGCCCGAATCGCTCAAAAGCACCGCCGGCAGCTGCGGCCAGCGCCCGGCTATGCTCGACCAGGTGGCAGATGCAGCAGCGCATTGCCGAAAGCGAAGGCCTGCTGTATTGGTCGTGCAGACCGCAATGGGCGGCAACTGCAGCATGAAAAACTGGATGGGGCAGAATCTCGGCGCGCGCGACGGCGTCCACTTCTCCGCCCAAGGTTACCGCCAGGCCGGCGCCGCGCTGGCCGACGACATCATCCGCATGGTCCAGGAACGCTGAATCCTTTTCAGGCTGCTTTTGAAACCCGTTTTCAGGCAGCCTGAAAACTTTTTACGTCCCCAACGCCCCTGCCCTGCCCTTTCGCTTTCAGGTTGCCTGCCGCGCCCGGCCGGCAGCCGTGCTAGAATCGCCGCCTTTTTCCCCAACTTCCGTCCAAGCACCATGAACAGCCGTCTCAACCTGCTCCAGCCTATCCCTTCGCCCGCCTGCGCCAGGCGGTTGCCGGCATCACGCCGCCGGCAGATCTCAGCGAAAATCCCGCTGTATATCGGCGAACCGAAACATCCCGCGCCGCCCTTTGTGCTCGAAGCGCTCAGCCGCTCGCTCGACGGCCCGTCCAAATACCCGCTCACCGCCGGCCTGCCCGAGCTGCGCCAGGCCTGTGCCGACTGGCTCGCGCGCCGCTACGACGGCTAGCCGTCAGCCCCGACAGCGAAATCCTGCCGGTGCTCGGCAGCCGCGAAGCTGTTTTCTTGTGCAATCGCTGCTCGAGCCGGCGGCGGCGGAAAAACCGGTGGTGGTGTCGCCCAATCCCTTCTACCAGATTTACGAAGGGGCAACGCTCTTGGCCGGCGGCGAAATCGTTTACGCCAACAACCGCGCCCCTGATTTTCTGCCCGATTGGGACAGCGTGCCGCAAGAGCAATGGCGCCGCTGTAAGCTGCGTTTGTCTGCTCGCCCGACAACCCCAGCGGCAGCGTGATGCAGCGCAAGACTGGCTCGCACTCTTTGAGCGGCACGGCGCGCTACGGCTTTGTAATCGCCGCCGACGAGTGCTATTCGAAATCTATTTCGACGGCAAAACCCGTCGGCTGCCTGCAGGCCGCCGCCGAAGCGGGGCGCGGTTTCGACAACTTAATAACCTTTACCAGCCTGTCCAAACGCTCCAACCTGCCCGGCCTGCGCTCGGGTTTCGTTGCCGGCGACGCCAAACTGATCACGCCCTTTCTGCTCTACCGCACCTACCACGGCAGCGCCATGAGCCTGCCGGTGCAGCACGCCAGCATCGCCGCGTGGAGCGACGAAGAACACGTTGCTGCCAACCGCCGGCTGTACCGCGAAAAATTCGACCGCGTGCTGCCGGTGCTGCGCCGGCAGTTTGAAGTTTCCCTGCCGCAGGCGTCGTTTTACATCTGGCTGCGCATCCTCGGCGGCGACGATTTCGACCTTTACGCAAAACCTGTACCGCGACACCGGCGTGCTGGTGCTGCCCGGCCGCTTCTTCGCCCGCGACACGCCGCAGGGCAATCCGGGTGCCGGCTATGTGCGCATCGCGCTGGTTGATGAAGTGGAGCGCTGCGTCGAAGCCGCCCGCCGCATCGTTGCCTGGTACGGCAGTCAAAAACACCCGGCCTGAAGCAGACAGCCTGAAAAGCGTGCTGCCCCCAAAAACCACAAAGGCAGCCTGAAACCGTTTTTCAGGCTGCCTTCCCGCAAGCGAACGATGAAAAACCTTAAAGACAGCCTGATTTATCTGGCGGGCGAGCTGTTTGCCAAAAGCGCTGCCCTTTATGCTGATTCCCTACCTGACCTGACGTCTCGGGCCGGCGGGTTTCGGCGAGCTGTCGTATTGGCTGACGATATTCTCGCTGCTGCTGATTGCCGCCAGCATGAGCCAGGACGGCGCAGTTACCCGCTATTTTCTATCTCTACGGCCGCCGCAACCCGCCTCAATGTGGTGGTGGCTGGCTACTGCACACCGCCGCCGCCACGCTGGCCGGACTGGCGGCGGCGTGGCTTTTGGCACCGCCGATCCCGGCCTTTACCGTGTTGGCGGCCGGCGCGCAAACGCTGCCGCCACCCAGATGAGCCTGCGCCAGTGCCGCAAGCAGCCTTTGGCCCACACCGCGCTGCAGCTGTCGCCGGCGTGCTGGTAGCGGCGCTGACGGTGCTGTCTCGAAATCTCCACCGCCTTTGCGGTGGAAAACGCTTTGCCGCCATCGCGCTGGGCTGCTCAATCAGTATCGCTGTCCGGCTGGCTGCTCGTTTCGCCGCGAAACCGCCGCTGTTTCAGCCTGCGCCGGCTGCGGCAGGCTTGCGCTATATTTTGTCCTTCGGCCTGCCGCTGGTGCTGCACCACGCCGGTAACTCACATCAAAGGCCAGGCCGACCGCTTTTGGATCTACCAGCCATCCGGCGGCGCTGCTGGGCGTGTATTCCGCCGGCTACCAAACCGCCTCGGTACTCGGCCTGCTGCTGATGGCGCTCAACAAAGCCACCGTGCCCTACTACTATCAGGCGCTCGAGCGGTCGCATCGGCGCCACCGACGTCTCGCCGCTGGGCGCTGTGGACGCTGCCCGCCGCCGCGCTGCCGGCGCTGGCCGCCTACTGCGTGCCCGAGCCGTGGCTTTTGTCTGGCTGCTGGGCGCCGGCTACGAAGGCATCCGCCGCTATGTGTGCCTGTTTTTAGTCGGCTTCGCGCTCACCCTCGCCCTATTACCTGTTGGTCAATTATCTGTTTTACCACGCGCAAAACCGCCGCATCGCCACCGTTTCCTGCTTTCGGCCGGCGTGTATTTGCTGCGTGCTGCTCGTCGCGCCGATACCCGCGGCATCCACTGGATGCCGCTGGCGATGATCAGCGGCAACGCCGCCGTATTGCCCATCCTTTATTACTGCGTGAAAAAACACGCCCAAGGCAGCCTGAAATGAATCCGGCCAAGCTGATAATCTGCATGACCCCGCTGCGGGCGCTGATTGCCCGCCACCTGATCCGCGCGGGCGGCTGCACGAAAACCTTCGATCTGCTGATGCTCTGCCATGCGAAGCCGACAACGCCACCCGCCACTCACTTTCAGGCTGCCGCCGCAGTCTGCCGCCGCAGCCGCTATGTGCTGATCCCGCGGCAAAAATGGCGCCGCGAGCTGGCATGCCGCGCCTGCTCGACGGCCTGGACAAACACTATTGCAGCATTTTCGCCGCCAGCATCGACAACCTCATGTCCAATACCCGCTGAACAAACTCGCCTTCGATACGCTCTGAAACCTTCGACGACGGCAGCGGCAACCTGATCCCCAGCAGCATTCTCTACCGCAACAGCCGCAGACCTGCAGCGGCGCCTGTTCAACTTCCTGCGCCGCATCCGCCTGCAAACTCGAAGAGCTGCGCGCGTCTCCTGCCGCCACCACATTCTCACCCCGGCCTGCCCAATATCGCCGCCCCCACTGTGCCCCTCTGATTTGTGGCAAGCGCCGACGGCTTCAGGCAGCCTCGAAACCCCGCCGGCAGCGGCCAAACCATCCGCATCCTGCTCGGCCAGCCCACCTTTGCCGACGCCGCTGCCAATATCCGCTCGCCGACACCCTCGCTGCGCCGCTTTAATATCGGCCGCTACTTTCCCCACCCGCGCGAACACTCACCGCGTCAGCGCGGCGCCGACCACATCGACAGCCCGCTGATTTTCGAAGACCACCTGCTGCAGGAATTGGCCGCGCAACCCGAAAACCGTTTTGAAATCTCACCACCTGGCCAGCAGCGCCGCGCTTAACGTCCACGCCTTCCCGCGCACCCGCATCACCGCCGTCCGCCCCGCCCCTGCCCCCTTTGACGGCGCAAAAACTACTGCACCTCTACCGGCTGATGGCACAGATGGGCATGGAAATCGCCGAACTGCCGGCTGAAAGTATTCAGGCAGCCTGAAAACCAAAGCAGCCTGAAAACCAAAGCAGCCTGAAAACCAGCAGCCTGAAACTAAAGCAGCCTGAAAATACTTTTCAGGCTGCTTTGCGCTATAATCGCAGCGGTTTTTGCGGCGGTTTGAACGTTTTGCAGACCGCCGTTTCTCGTCCGCCGCCGTTTTCAGGCTGCTCGCCAAAGCAGCCTGAAAGCCTGGCCGGACTGAGCGCCCACCGGACGGCTTCCCGGCCGTCCACCGATACTAAGGAACGATTATGTGCGGTATCGTCGGCGCCCTGCGCGCCCGTCATAATGTCGTCGATTTTCTTACCGACGGCCTCAAACGCCTCGAATACCGGGGCTACGACTCATCCGGCATCGCTGTCAACGACGGCGGCAAAATCCGGCGCGTGCGCCGTGTCGGCCGCGTGCAGCAGATGGAAAACGCGGCGCGCGAAAAGGGCGTCTGCGGCCATATCGGCATCGGCCACACCCGCTGGGCGACCCACGGCGGCGTTACCGAGCCGAACGCGCACCCGCACATCTCCGGCGGGCGCATCGCGGTGGTGCACAACGGCATCATCGAAAACTTCGAAGCCGAGCGCGAACGCCTGCAAGGCTTGGGCTATGCCTTTGAATCGCAAACCGATACCGAAGTCATCGCCCACAGCGTCAACCACGAATACACGCAAAACGGCGGCAAGCTATTCGACGCCGTTCAGGCTGCCTGCCGCCGCCTGCACGGGGCGTATGCGAGTGCGGTGATGGCACAGGACAACGAGCGCGAAATGGTGGTCGCCCGCATGGGCTGCCCGCTTTTGTGGCATCTTCGGCGATGATGAAACCTTTATCGCTTCGGACGTGTCGGCGGTTATCGCCTCACCCGCCGCATCACTTATCTGGAAGACGGCGACATCGCGCTCTTTGAGCACGCGCGGCATCGAAAAGCTGTGCGACAAAACGGCACGCCGGGCCACCCGCAGCGTCAAACCTCCGAGCTGTCGCTGGCCCTCGCTCGAACTGGGCCCCTCACAGCCACTTTTATGCAGAAGGAAAATCCACGAGCAGCCGCGCGCGATTGCCGACACCGCCGAAATCTTTTTGACGGTGGCTTTGAGCCGGAAAACTTCAGCGCCGCTGCCCGCAGCGTGTTCCAAAACATTTCCGGCATCAAGATTCTGGCCTGCGGCACTTCCTACTACGCCGCACTCACCGGCAAATACTGGCTCGAATCGATCGCCCGCATCCGTGCCGACGTGGAAATCGCCAGCGAATACCGCTACCGCGACGCCATTGCCGATCCCGACGAACTCGTCATCACCATTTCCCAGTCCGGCGAAACGCTGGACACCATGGAAGCGCTCAAATACGCCCAAACGCTCGGGCCGCAAGCACAGCCTGTCGTGTGCAACGTGATGGAATCCGCCCGCCCCTGCGCCAGCGAACTGGCGCTCACACCCGCGCCGGCGCCGAAATCGGCGTGGCTTCCACCAAAGCCTTCACCACCCAGCTGGTGGTGCTGTTCGGCCTGGCGGTAACGCTCGGCCGCCTGCGCGGCACCGTTTCCGAGAAGCAGGCGCAGGATTTTGCCGACGAGTTGCGCCAGATGCCCGGCAGCGTGCAGCACGCCTCAATCTGGAGCCGCAGATTGCCGCCTGGGCGCAGAAGTTCGCCAAAAAAACCAGCGCCCTGTTTCTCGGACGCGGCATCCACTACCCCATCGCCCTCGAAGGCGCGCTCAAACTCAAAGAAATCACCTACATCCACGCCGAAGCCTATCCGGCGGGCGAACTGAAAACACGGCCCGCTGGCGCTGGTGGACGAAAACATGCCGGTGGGTCGTGATCGCCCCCAACGACAGCCTGCTGGACAAAGTGAAAGCCAATATGCAGGAAGTCGGCGCGCGCGGCGGCGAGCTGTTTGTGTTTGCCGATCTGGACAGCAACTTCCACGCCACCGACGGCGTGCACGTGATCCGCACCCCGCGCCACGCCGGCGTGCTCTCGCCCATCGTCCACACCATCCCCGTGCAGCTTCTGGCTCTACCACGCCGCCTCGCCCGCGGCACCGACGTGGACAAACCGGCAACCCTAGCCAAATCGGTAACGGTGGAATAAACCGGCGCCGAAGCGGTGCGCAGAAACAGGCAGCCTGAAATCGCCCCAAAAACCGAAACTAACCCAGCCGACGTCATTAGCGGACTTGCGTAAGCTAATGACGTCGTTCAGATAAAGTTTTGGGTTTTGAAAAGGTTTCAGGCTGCCTTTGCGATGACAAAAAGCAGCCTCGAAAACCGCAAACACGGTTTTCAGGCTGCCCTCCGGCAGGCACTCAATCATACCGCTTTCCGAAAAACCATTTTATAATCAGCCCGTCACATACCGGCAGACAACGAAAGGACAGACCATAGCCTCCCTGAACCGCCCCGCTTCTCCTTGCGCCGCCCAAGAAAAACGTCCGACCTCGGCCGCCTGCTGCCTGCGCATCTGGCAGAAGCCGGAACGGTGCATCTGCTGTTGCAGGCCGTTGTTAGCCTCGCTGCTGCTGGCTTTTGGCGCTACTGATCGCGTTTTTGTTCGGCCTCGAATTTATGGTCCGGCGCACCTGAAAAGCATTCGGATTCGGCAGCCGTACTGGTTTCAGGCCTGCCCTTGCTGGTGCTGTTTGCCGCCTACGGCATCGTCCAGCCTGCACAATGTATGGCGGCGCTGGCGCAACCGCAGGCAGCGGCTGAACGGAGCGGTTTTTGCAGGCGCGCCGCGCCGCAGGCGCGAAAGCGCCGAAATCCGCCTGTTTTCACCGCTGCAGCGTCTGGCGCGGATGGCGGCACAGGCGGCATGCTGCCGCCGCAGCCTTTCTGTTGTTGCTAACGATCCGGACAAGGGCGAATGGCTCTCATGGACTGCTGTTTCTGCTTTTCCTGATCCAAGTGCAAAATCCGTCCGAACGCAGCCGTTCCCTGCTGCGAACGCTGTTCGGCGTGCCGCAAAAACCGTCTACCGCGCCGACACCGACCGTTTCATCTTCTACGGCTATACCCTGCGCGGCGGTTGGCAGGTGCTGGCCGAATACCCCGCTTCGGATTTCATCGGCATTTACCGCCAGCCTGAACAGAACGCGCCGGCAAACGGCAACAGCATCACCCTGTGGCTGGCCGGACGCGAAGGCGGGCGCGACGTATCCGGCAGGCAGCCCGCAGCGCTGGTTTTCCGACAACACGGCCGCCGCCGAAAACGCCCTCGAAGCCCTCTGCAGCGCCAGCGGCCTGCCGCCTTGGCCGTACCGCCGAAAAACGGATGCCGCCACCAGCGCAGGCAGCCTGAAAACCGTATCGGGCAGCTTTCAGGCTGCCTTTTGGATTCCTGCTCCAATGGCGGGTTCGGACAAGTAGCGCCGCCATTCCGTTTGCCGTCCGGCAAAACACAAACAGGCAGCCTGAAAAACGGAAAACCTGCTTTCAGGCTGCTTTTTAGGCTGATTAAAGCAGCCTGAAAACCGAACCCCAAGCCGAGCCCGCAAGGGATACCCGTCCAAACTGGAAAACCCGCCACGTTCTCCTTTCTTCCGCAAAAATCCGCCCCGCAGCCGAAAAAGCAGCCTGAAACCCCAAACCTGCCTGAAGCCAACCCGCTGGCCGCCATGCTCGCGCGCAACCTCGCCCAGCTTGAGCAAGACCCCGCCGCCCGCAAGGCCGTGCGCCGCGAATGGCTCAAATATTTCGAGCAGCACCCGATTGCCGATTTGCGCCACTACTACACCTTTCTGTTTCCATCCTCGAACAGGCCGCCGCGCAGCAATGGCAGCAATGGCAGGGCTTGGATGAATTCGCCGCGTCTGTTTGCCCAACGCAAATTCATCTCCGAGCGCCGGAGGCTGTTGGCAACTGACTTTGAAGCGGATTTTTCGTCAGAAAACGGCAGATGCAAGGCAAAAATACGGGCCTGTGCCGTCCATAGGCGAGTATTTTCTAACGCGCAGATGCCGTTTTGGCGGCGGAAAAGACGCCAAAACGTTGGTTGTCAACAGCCCCCGCGACAACACCCGACAAACCGGCGAGTGCTGGCCGAATATGGCGGACAACTTGCCGAACACCTCGCCGCCGTCATCGCCGCCCCGCTGCCGCCTCGAGATGCTCGCCACGGTTGAAGAACTCGACATCGAAGATGGCTTTTCCCCGCTCTACGCCGAACTCAGGCCGTATTACGACCCCGGCTGCGACTCAAATGATGCTCCGTCACCCACGCCGCCATCGCAGACCTTGAGCACCCGCAGCTCAAACGCATCATCGGCCTCGAAAGCCCTGACCCGCCCGCCGAATTGCTGGCTGAACCTGCAAAAAGCGCGGCATTGAGTGCTGACGCAGGAAGAGTCCGACGAAAAGGCATCCGCTTTTTAACGCAGCGTAGCAGCCTGAAAAACCGCCAATGCGGTCAGGCGCCGCTTTTCAGGCTGCCCTGCCGGATGCCAACACATCGCCTCAGCAAAACGCCTGCCGGCAAATGCGGCGGGCGTTTGTGATGCGCGGGCTTAGACTTCGGCTATCGCCATCAGGCTGGCGTTGCCACCGGCGGCGGTGGTGTTGACGCTGCAGCTGATTTTCTTCAAACAGTTGCGGGACATCAACGCCGTTTTGCGCATCGACGATGCGAACCAGCGGGCCGCTGCGTTTGGCCAGCGCGGTTTTCGGTGTCGGCGCTGGGGGCCGGCAGGGCAACCAGATGGCTGATGCCGGCGGCGGTTTCAGGGGCGTCCTGCCACCAGCAGCGTCGAGCCGGCTTTGCAGCTGTGCCAGCGGGTGGCTGCTGCTGACGATGGTTTGGATGCCGGCAGCGGCGATGCGGATCAGGCCAGCGAAGGCGCGTTCGAAAATCGCCGCCGTCGAGCCATACCGCTGCTTGGGCGCGCGCCCAAGTCAGGGTGTGTCTTCGCCAGTGGGGCCGGTGAGCCCGGCGCGGCTTGGCGTAGGGTGAAGATGCGGGCTTCGCCCATCACGCCGGCCAGGCGCAGCTTGGCTTCCTGGTCGAAAATCCAAACCGCAGCACGCTGAGCTTGGCCAGCGCGGTCGGCTTTGCCGGCTGCCTCGGGGTGATGAGTGCTGCCATGCGCGCGCCGCGGCTCAAACGCTGCAGGTGAAGGGACCGCCGGCTGCTGGTGCCGTACAGCCGTGGCCGCCGAAGCGGGCTGCACGCCGACGACGGCGACCGACGATATTGCGGTTGACACAGATATTGCTGGCTCGATGTTGTCTGGATAAACTCGACGGTGCGATCGATGCGGCTGTGGATACCGTTGGTAAAGCGCATAGCCTTTGCTGTTGATCTGCTGGAGCAGGTCGCCCAGGCCGTCGGCGGATAGCGGATCACGTGCAGCACGGGGCCGAATACTTCGCGCTGGAGCTGGTCGAGATTGTCCAGTTCAAACAAAGTCGGGGCGACATAGGTAGCGTTGTCGGCATTGGCCGGCAGCTTAATCTGGTGGCTGACTTTGGCAACACCTTTCTCATTTTGTCGATGCGTGTGAGCAGGTTGCTCCTGTTCGGCGTCGATAACCGGGCCCGATGTCGGTGTTGATCAAGGTGGGGTTGCCGACGGTCAGCTCGTTCATCGCGCCTTTGATCATGGCGAGCATGTGGTCGGCCACGTCTTCCTGCAGGCAGAGAATGCGCAGGGCGGAGCAACGCTGGCCGGCGCTGTCGAAGGCGGTGATGAGCACGTCCACGCATACCTGCTCGGACAGGGCTGTGGAATCGACGATCGCGCTGGCGTTCTGGCCCGCCGGTTTCTGCAATCAGCACCGGCAGGTCATCAGCGTTTTGCCCAGGGCTTCGTTAATCGGTTTGCAGCCACTTCCGCGGAGCTACCGGTGAAGATCACGCCGTTGATGCGCCTCGTCGCGGGCCAGCGCGGCGCGCCGACGTCGCCGGCGCGAGTACCAACACGACTGGCGTCGGCCGGTGCGCCGGCTTCATGCAGCGACCGAACGGCGCGGTAGGCGATCAGGCTGGCTCTGCTCGCTGCGCGGTTTGGCCAAGACGGTGTTGCGCCGGTAACCAGCGCGAAGCCACCACTTCGCCGACGAAAATCGCCACAGCGGAAGTTCCACGGGCTGATGATGGCGACGATGGCATGACTGAAACAGTTTACGCTCGCCGCAGGTACCGGCTAACTACGTCGGCAAAGTACGGCAGAAATCGATCTGGCTTCGCGCTGCACTGGCAATGGCGTTGTTCAGGGGTGCCGAGCCTACGCGCACCGCCAGCATCATCAGTTCGGCGGTGTGTAACTCCTTCCATCAGGTCGGCGAAACGGCGGCAGGTACGGCGGCGCGTTCGGCGGCGAGTCGTTTGCGCGGTGCTCAGCGTGCTGGCGGCGGCGCGGATGAGTTTCGGGAATCGCTTCGGCTTCAAGCGAAGCGGCGGTGCTCACCGTCGTTGTGGTCGGCCAGTTACGCGCGCACTTCGTGGGCAGTCTGAACGGCGGCTTTCTGGCGCGGCCAGCAGGGGTTTGGCTTCAAGTTTTACAGCCGGCGGCAGCGTTCATCTGTTCCTGCGTGCTCGAGTACGTCTTCGTTGCCAAGTCCAAACCGCTGGAGTTGAGATCGCTCTTTGCCGCGCCAGATCAGCGGCAGCGCGCGAAGGACTGCGTGCTGCATGGTGCCCTGGGTTTGCGCGGCTTCGTCCAGCGGCGATTTCACCAGTGCCGTCGATACTGATGCTTTCGTCGACGATTTGGTTACTGACGAAGAAGAGTTTCTGCGCCGCTTTCCTAGCAGGCGGCGCACCCGATCGCCAGCAGGGTTTCATGGGTGCCGACGGTGGCGCAGGATGCGGACATGCGGCGGCCAAGATTTGCGGGCCGACGCTTGGTCGTACAGAAGCGTTTTCGCCCATGCCGTACGCAGGCATTGGTGTTACATTCCTGCCTTTCGCCCATCTGGTAGATGGTGGTGCGCCCAGAGTGTAGAGCGTTGTGCGTGGCAAACTGGCTGGGAAGATGGCGTCTTGCGCGGACAGGAGTTTGCGTGCACAGGCCAAGTAAAGAGTATCGTCGGTGTGGACTTTGCAGGTGTAAACCGGATAACCGTTCAGAGCCGTCCACCTGCCGCCCATTTGATTTCGCTGTCAATACGCGCCTTTTACCAGGCGGATCGTCAGCTTTGCTTGCTGCATGGCGGGCAGGTCGATCAGGTAGTCGATATTAACGCAGGGGGCAGGCGTTTTTGGTGAGCCGAACCACGAAACCGATGCCGTTGAAACCGGCCAGATCGATCGGAAACCAGCGCTGCAAACGCTTTCTCCAAAGAAAGTTCGGACACGGTGGCTTCTTCGGCGTCGGGCGTTCCAGGCCGATGTTGCGCTGTGTTTGGCGGATAAAGAGCTGTCTCAGCTCGGCAGCCAGCTCGGTCATCACATCGTTCGATGCTGGAGCGCAGGAATAGCGCGGATGGATGGCGGGAAAGCCTTTTACCGAAATGCCGTTGCCGTCGTACACGCCGGCGCTGCCGGCATCTTTTGCCGATGGCGTGGATGCTGGCGTCGACGTAGTCTTCGGTAATAGCGTTCGGCGTCGGCCTCGCATTGCGCCTGCGCGAGCACCATCGAAGGAATCAGCGGTAGCCGAGTTTTCGCGCTCTTTACCGTTTTTCAGTGCTTCTTCGAGTGGTTTGGCTGGTAACGAACTGTTTGCCGAGCAACCGCACGCCCGGCGAAGTTGACGCCCTGGCGGATCAGCAGCGCGCCATGACCAGCAGGCGGGGTCCAACGAAGCGCCCCATGCTTTCGCGTCGGTCGGTTCCTTCGGGTCCAGTTTGCTTTGCAATCAGCAGACCCAAGCCGCGGCATTAACAGAACAGCGCCCGGGCTATTGCCTGCAGATGGCTTTTCCAGTTGCCGTCGGAGAGTTTGTCCTCAAGTCAGCTATGTTGCGGGTTTCCGCGTCAGATAACGCAGCAGCAGGCCTCGGCGAGACCCATCAGCGCCACGCCTTCCTGGCTCGACACAGGCTGAATTCGTCAGCATCAGGGCATCGACGCCGCTGGCTTTGGTGCGCGCTGCGCACCTGGCAACCAAAGCGGCGGGCCAGCGCTTCGGCGGCGGTTTTTCCGCATCGCTCATCCAGCTCTGCGCTGACGCATGTCGGCAACGGCTTCAACGCTTCAGTCACGCGGCGGTGAGGCTTTCGGTACGAGCTTGGCGCAGGGAGTTGGTCTGGGTTTGTGCAAAAATCAAACATCGTGTTTTCCTAGGGTTTGAGGTCGGATAATTAATGTGTCAAAAAGCGGTAAAAGCCTAACATATATGTTAATGGAAAACGCTTAAAAGGCGAACGAATTTTACAGATTACCTGATGATGCAGCGCTCGCGCATGCTTTCAGGCTGCCTGCCCGGCGAGGCGGGTGCGGCCACAGAAACTCAGCGCGGTTTCGCGATGCGCGGGCGTTTGCGGTGTTGTGCCGGTTCAGCCCGAATGCCGCGCTCGGCCGGCAGTATCCTGCCGCAACACCTGCTCGGGCAGTATCGGGCAGGCACCCGCTTCGAGCAATACCAGCGCATACGCCGCCGCCGCACGACGACCCGCCAGCGCGGTCGCCCGCCGCTTCCATACAAACGCCAAAACCGTAGCGCGGTCGGAGCGCAGCGGCGGCAGATACTCAAGAGAAACGGCCGCTCCTCGATATGCCAGCCGGTTTCGAGCTGAGACGGGACTTTTCAATACCGGCAGCGGCAGGCAGCCTGAAACATCCGGCACGCGTTTGCGGCACCTATCCAGCCGCCAGCGAATATGGGTTGGAACCGGTCAGCAGCAGCAGTCTGCGGGCGGATAATGCACAGTCATTCCGGCTAGAAACGGCAGCCTGATCCGCCTCTCCGGGCGGATGGGCGCCCGGCACGCGGTCGAAAAACATCCGGCCCGCAGCGTTTCAAATGCCTGCCGCGCACATCCGCCGGCAGCTGCGCATCTGATACACTGATGAGCCGGAGAGCGGCGGCAGGGGTAAACAACCAGCCGAGAACCAGCAGCAGCAAGTTTTTCAGGCTGCCTGTCGGCCAAAGGCGGCCTGAAAAAAGCGGTTTTCCTGCGCGTAAAGATATCGCCCCAAAGGACTTTGCGCCAACCATGCAGACCGCGAAATCAGGGTATCTGCATCAGCTTTCCCTAGAGTGTCTGTCATTTGGCATTTGATTTGCTTGCAAGATTGACGGCGGCGGGGCGCTGCCCACCCACGATATATCGAATATACTGGCACAACGGAAGCATTTAAAGTTATGAAATCCATCAAGTCCATCACTTTGTGGCCGTCAGCAGTCTTTTTCTTTTACCAGCGCTCCTTGTACGACAACAACGTAGCCAATAAAACCGCATCCAGCGATGATGCATTGAACAGCTAGATTTTCACGCTGGCCGATCTGCAAGCAGCGGCGATTTGTGGGCGGTGCTGCGGCAGGACTTCCCGCATGAACGAAATCAACCAGTCTCCGCTGGTACGTAGCCCGGGAGGCAAATTCTCTTCCAGCCGAAGCCTAATGTTTCAGCAAATACCATCCAGCGCAAGCCGGCCTGCCACACCACATCGCCACCGGTGTTAAGCCCGTACCGGCCCGAAATCGCCCTGCCCTTTATTGAAAACGCCTATGCCATAGTAAAATCAACGTATCGGTGCTTCCGGTTTGTGGCGGTTGTGCCCGCCGCAGCCGCCATTTCGGCAGAACGAACCCCGCGCTGTACGACAGCCGCCACGACGTTTACGCCGCCTTACCGATACCGCGCTCAACTATGCAGTATCTGCAGCCTGTTCGGCGACTGGTCTTTGGCGCTTGTACCTTCTGGCTGGGGCGAGGCAATATGCTGGAGCCGCGCCACATCACCGCCGCGCCAACCGCCAGCCTACCCGCCGACCAGAAACCAAAATGCAGCAAACGCGCAACTACATTTGAGCTGCTGGCCGTTATGATCTGGTCAACCAACCACCGGGCGTTTATTTGGCCCTGCGAGAATGAGCACGAGCTTATTTCCGCACATTGACTTAAATCAACGGCCCACTCGACAATTATGGCCCGCCGCCCATCATGTGTCTTCAAAAACGCGTTTCTGGCACTCAATCGGCACCAAAGGCCCGATGCTTCCATTCCCAAAGGCGGCCGCAAAGATGCTGCTGCCGGTAGCCTGCCCTGAGCCCCCAGGCACAACTACCGCGAATCAAACGGCGAAAACCTGCTGTCATGGACATCTACACCACACAAAGCTCAACCCGCGCTGCTGGCCGATCCAGCCCGAAATGAAGCCGGCGTAATCGATCGGCGAACTCTAAACTACTCTAAACGGCATCAACTGACACCCATATCGCCGCCATTACGCAGCCCATATGATCATAAAAAACAATACGAAAACAGCCTGAATAGCTTTGCCAAATAGGAGTTTTTGATCCGTACCCATTAAATACAAACAGGCACCGGTGCTGGCCGCGCAACAAACCGTGCGCGCACCCGCCGCCCGCGCCGGTATCCGTCGGCGCGCCTTTCTTGGCCGACGCTGCCAAAGCCAAGACAAACCGCGCAGCTGGCACGCACGCCACTTGCAAACGTAACAGCCGCCGCGGTCTGGCCAGCAGCCTGAAAACTGCGCCCGTTACCGCCCTTGCTGCCGCGCAGAGCCAACAAAACCGCCAATCCGGCAGTTGCCTTAACCGCTTTCCAGGCCGGCCTGAAAACCGGCGGTAAACGCCGCGCCGGTTGCAGCGCTTGCCGACAAACATCTGCCGCGCTGACGCGAACTTTGCCGCCGCCGCATCACTTAAATCAAACAACCAGGCAGACAAACCGGCGTCAAACCGCACCAAACCGTCCGCAAGCTGCTGCAGGGCAGCCTGAAAAAAACCTGCGACATCAAAAGAAACACCTACCGATACCGTTTCCGGCAGGCAACTGTTTCCATATACCGCCACCATGAATCAAACAGCAACACTTTTTGCCGCCGAAGATCGACCGACGAACTGATGGCGCTGGCGCTGGCGTCGCAAGGCGTCTACGCCTTGGCGGCAACAGGCCCGCGCAAGCATTCCATGAAAACGTTGCTGCGCCGACCAAAGAGCAGAAGAACAAAGCGAACGGCGCATTACCGAAATGAAACAGCGCCAACGGCCAACGGCAGTTAGTAAATGGCGGCGGGAAGCGGAAGAAATAGAAGCAGCCGAGAACTAGCCGTATCGGCGTGACGAATAACGGCACGCATAAGGTCAGCGGCGGCGGCGGGAGCACTGTACAGCATCGCCAAACGCTACAATACCAAGGCGGTAAGCTGAGTTTGACTGCCGCCAACCGCATCAAAGGGCGAGCACATCGAAGCCGGTCAAACCCTGAAAGTGTCGTTGAAAGCTGCCTTACGCCAAACACCACTTTACCTGCCATGAAATAAATGAAAACCGTTGCCAAAGGGCGGAAGAAGCCGCCGAAGAAATGAAACCTTCCGTGCCGGCATCCTATACCGTGCGCAAAGAGGCGATACTCTGCATGCCATTGCGAGGCACGCTACAATCTGAAATTAGCGAAATTAAAAAGCTCAACCGGCAGCGACAACATCAAGCCGGCCAGAACCGTCCGTCTGACAGCGGGCTGAGCGCCAAACCGATACCGACGCCAAGTTTCCTCGAAGCTTAACGGTTTTGGCTGGACAATCATTTGAACAAAACCGTTTCAGGCAGCCTGAAAACCATACTGACTCATAATAATCGAGAATGCGGACACGCTTGTGCGATGGAACATACCCATATTGCGGCTGGCTGAGGATACCAGCAATTCCGGTATTTTAGCGCTGTTTTGCCTGCCGCAGGCTGGCTCGATAAACGGTCAATTATCTAGCCGCCCTGATTTCCTTTCCACCAGCATTACCGG